>JAABUJ010000104.1_pt1 | contig 185900 bp, 238 predicted proteins | sample 5559131 | NCBI WGS metagenome assembly JAABUJ01 (sample SAMN10711875, study PRJNA513366) | rock metagenome | isolation source: Antarctica rocks | place: Antarctica: Victoria Land, Mt New Zealand nord | collected 2016-01-07
CCCTTCCCCCACTCTCCCCGGAGCGCTGCTCCCGTGCCGAGCGTGCAGGGACGGCACCGCAACGAGCTGCGGTAGCCCTGTGCGGGGGCCAGCCTGCATGGCGCATCCGGCACGCGATGCATGGAGCGCTCCTGTGCGGACACCTGCGAAGCGTCTGGGTTCGTCGGGGGAAGCGGGGACAGCTGTATGTGCGGATTGTGGTACAGTCCGGGCCCCACGGAAGCTGCTGTGCGAGCGTGTGAAGCGTGTGCTGGCCACAGCACGGCCCTGACCATGCGTGTGGCGCGCGCATGGCGGCAGTCCCCATCACCGCATTCGTGGCCATCGGTGCGCCCCACAGCTTGGCATATGCCTCCCGCCGCCCGCCGCCCAGAGGGCTGCCATATCCTGCCGACCAACCTGTCCCATACCTGACATGCGCTGCTTGGTTCACGACGTGAAGCACCCCTGCATCTGTCCCAAGATGCCCAAAGCACCCCACGTATGCCGCAGTTGCGCGTGCACAACGCGGGCGCCCGCGCAGGGTTCGATCACGTCATTGCCAACATGTTCCTGGTTCCCTTCGGCATGAAGCTCGGCTCGGGCGTCACCGTCAGCACGTACATCTGGCGCTCCATGATCCCGAGCTACATCGGCAACACGCTTTCAGGTGCCCCATGCGGCTGCACTGGCACCCCTGGGCATTCTGTGGGCTGTTTTCCAGCCGTGGGGATGCACCGCCACTCCAGCATGGGGGCTGCGGCACGCCTGCGTGGCATCTGACTCGCTGTCGGGCGGCCGTGCAGCGGCGATCCTGGTGGCGCTGAGCTACGCCTGGATGTACGGGCGCTACGGCGAGTGGACAGAGGCCTGGCTCGCGCGCACCATGCCGTTTGCGGTCGCGCGCAGCCCCAGCGACCAGGCGCGGCGCCCCGCCCGGCCTGCAGCAGCACTTTTGCCGTATTGGTGCCAAGAACGCTGTACGTGTCACCCGCTTCAGCGGCAAGCACGGGCCGCGCCCCGCCGCCTGACGCGCCGGCATGTCTGCTGCACCTGCAGAGGGCCTGATGCCCCTGTGATGCCTTCATCTTTGCAGCGTCCAGTCAGGGGTCCAGTGTTCTTGCTGTGTGCGCAGGAGCTCAGCACCAAGTCCGGCTCGCTGCACCCCTCCATCGCCGAGGAGCACACAGATGTCAAGGTGTGATGCGGGCACGCACATGCAATCCTGGGTGAGCGGGCATGCAGTCTGGGGCGAGCACCAATGTGCACCTCGCCACGCATGGGCCTGTCAGCGCCATGCAGGGTATCTTGCATGGCGATTGACATGATGGGGAGCAGCCAAGCGTGCTGGTCGAGCATGTGGGTGCTGCCTTCCCATCATGCTTATCCCTGCAGCAATAAAAGGTAGGGTCTGTGTGCGGCCATCGCAACGGTCTGTAGCGTGGCATACACGGCGCTCCGCGCATGATCAATTGAGGAATACTTTTCAGTGGCAGCAAACACATCAGTTGCTCAGACATGGGCTCTCCTGCCGGTGCCTCGTTTGGGCGCCAGCGGAGAAAGTGTGCAGCGGAGAAAGTGTGCGAGCCAGACGTGTGGGGTACGCACCCTATCATGCTCTGCTATTCGGTCTCCCTCCGAATCGATGACTATTATTATCAGGATCCCCTTGGAGCACTCGGCATTTTTTGAGGATGGTGTGCTACCCAGCCAGGGTGGTGCAGCACTTGCATATGATATGACTGGATTCCTTTCTGTCTCTTTGCAATCAGCAGCACGGCATGTATTCCGCCGCCGGGGCCCCAGTGTGGCGTACCCTGGAGCTGCAGCATGTTGCTCATCATATTCAGTGAACATGAACATTGTTCACTCCCCTCTGCCCATCCGTTACCGGGTCCCCTTTCCTGGATGCTCCCCTGCAGACACTTGGAAGTAGGCTGAGGCAGCGTGAGCTGGGTCCATTATTTGCACACAGGTGCTAGTGGTATTGCAGCACGTTTGGCAAAGTTTTCAGCGCTATGGGGCATTGATCCTGCAAGTATGTTGCGCGTTGGCACGACGCCTTGGTCATTTGAAAAAGAGCTGATGTCCAATGGGCATGTTGGAGGTCGCATGCGGCACTCTGTAAAATACTGGAACGGCCAGCAGCATACGCACTCTCCAAATACATGGAGCGCGCACTTCAACGTGAGTGTTGACCGTGAAAAAGTGCTTGGCAGAGTCATGCAATGGCCACTGTTATAGCGTGATGTCCACGTCCCAGCAATGGCATATTGATCAGCTAGCGGGAATAGCTGATGAACATGATAGGCCATGTGCGGGCCGGTCCCAGCCAGTGGCCCTATGCAGGCGCGGGCGCGCTCGCACGCCCCTGGAGGCGCATGTCCGCTTCAGCCGCCGCCACAGGCGCCAGCGCAGCCAGCGATGCGGCCAGCTCGGCGGCGCTGCGCTGCAGCAGCGCGATCTGCGCCGCGGCCTGCGCAGCAGGGCCCCCACCTCCGGTCCCCCCAGCATCGTCTGCGGCCGCCCCCGCGACTGCCTGCCCGCCCGCCGCGCCGCCGGCAGCCAGCGGCGCTGCGGCGGCGGCCCCCTGGCCTGCCCCCGCCGCCGGCGCGCCGGGCGGCGCGCCACCGCCGGGCGCGGCGAGGAGGCTGGCGCCGAGCGCGCCGGCAGGCGCAGGCTCGCCTTGCTGGCCCAGCGCGACCTGCGGCAGGTCCCGCAGGGGCGCCGCGCCGGCGCCGGGCGCAGCCGGCGCTGAGGCGGTGCGGTCCGTGGCGGCGGCGGCGGATGCGCCGCCGGCCGGCGCGGGCGCGAGCGCGCGCGCGTCAGCCGCCGGCTGCCGGTTGGTGGGCAGGCGGCCGGCGCCTGCGCGCAGGCCGGCACACTCGCTGCCTGCGGGCTGGACCGTGCGCGGGCCTTTGCTTGGCACCTGCGGGCGGGGAGGCCTGACCGGCAGCCAGCCTGTGCCTGTAAGACCGGCCGGCCAAGCTCTTTTATCAGGCTGGCCCCACAAGCGGCCAGCGCCCTCATTTATCCTGGGCTGCAGGCTGTACAAGGGCTGGAGCGCATGTGTCAGGCAACTACAGCACCGCCCAATGACCAAAATTGCGTGCGAAAGCACGACACCGCACTAATGCAATCAGTGGCGCATGCCGGACATGGCCCGGTCCCTGGGGCGCGCCTGTCTGGCCAGCGCCGTAGGGGTACTGCCAGGCGCCGGCCGGCGCCGCCGCGCCTGCGCCGCCGCGCTCCAGGCCGCCCGCCTGGATCAGCGCCGGCGAGCGCGCGCTCATGGCGCTGCCCTCTCTCGACCTTGCAGAGGGCGCGGTGGGCGAGTCGACCGTGGGCGCTCGCAGGGCCGAGGGCGCATTGTACCCGCCCGCGCCCCGCCCCGCGCCCGCCGCTGGTGCCCTGCCCGCCGCCGCACCTCCGGCCACCGTAGCCCCGCGGGCAGCCGCACCGGCCTGGCTCGCGCCCTGGCCGCGGCCCGCGCCGGCCCCCGGGGAGGCGCCGGCGCTCCCGGCGGCGGGCTGCAGCGGGTCGTTGCCCGATGCGGCCGCCGCGCTGCCAGGCGCAACGGGCGGCGCGGCGGCGCCCGAGACGCGCGGCGCGCCGCGCGCGCCCTGCTCGGGGCCGGCCTGGCGCGGGGGCGGCGCCGCGGGCGCGCTGCCGCCCGGCGCCAGGGGGTCATCACCCGCCTGCGCGCCCGCAGCGCCGCTGCCTGCGCGCGCGGGCGCGGCGGTCGCCGCGCCGGCCCGGCCCGCTGTGGCGGCAGGCGAGCCTGCGCCGAGCCCCGGCTGCGTGCTGCCAGCCTCGGCGCCCGCCTGCGCCTGGCCAGGCGCACGGGAGCCTGCGCGGGCCCCCGGTTGCAGGCTCTGCGCTCCATCGCCCGCCCCAGCCCTCACGGCGGTCGCTCCGGCCCCGGCCTGCCCTGCGCTCTGAGCCCCTGCCTGCATGCTCTGACCGCTGGCGTTGGCGTCGACCCCAGCCCTTGCAGCGCCCTGGGCGCCAGCGCTGGCCCCCGGCTGCCGCACAGCTTGGCCGGCCCAGCCGGGCCCTGCCTGCCCTGCGCCCTGCGCGCCCGCATCGGTGCCTGCCGGCCGCGTGGTCGCTGTGCCCCCAGCGGAGCCGGTGCTCGCCCCTGCCGCGCCGCCGCCAGCCGCTGCAGGCGGCAGGGCGGCTGCGCTCGAGCGCGTGCTGGCCGGCTGCGCGCCGCCCGTTGCCGCAGCCGCCGCTGGCGCTGCTCCTGCGCCCCGCTCGGCGCCGCTGGCGGCACCAGGCTGCGCAGCCTGGGCGCCGGGGCTCCCGCTCGTCGGGCCGGCGCCGGCGGCCTGCGCGCGCCCCACCGCGGCGCCCGCGCCAGCCCCCACCTCCACCTCGCGCTCGCCGCCGCTGGGCGCCGTCGGCGTCCACACCGCCTGCGCTTCGCGGTCGGCGCCTGCACCGGCGTCGCTGCCGGCGCCCGCGCCGGCATTGCTGCTCGCGCCCGCGCCGGCGTTGCTGCCGGCGCTCGCGCCGGCGAAGCTGCTGGCGCCGGCGGCGGGCGCAGCGGGCGCAGCGGGCGGCGGCGCGCGCAGCTGCGACGCGTAGTGGCCGACGGGGAAGTCCGTGTCCTTGCGCGGGCGCGGCGCGTCGGTGACGATGGGGCTGGGCCCCGCGAAGCGGCCGTGCCAGCCGCCGACCACGTACGCTGCGCCGCGCGCGCGCCTCAGAGCGGGCAGGGCTGGGGCTCCACAGACAGCCTGCTAGGTAATTTACGGCTGAGCCCCCGCAGTCTGCTCAACTGGCAATCCACATGTTATATGCCTGCGCCTCCGCCTTTGGTTGTATGACAAGAGGGCTCGCACAGTGCCTTCACTTCTTGCAGGTCAAGACGCGCGCAGCGCACCTCCTGCCACCCCGAAGGGGTTGTCTGTGTCAGGCGTCAGCTGCTTGAAAACCGCGGGCTGGGCGCTGTAGGCGAGGCCCGTGGTGGGCGCAGCCGCGGGCCCGTCTGACGATGCGGCCGCGTTAGCATGTGCGGCGGGCAGCGCGGTGCAGCACAGCAGCGCCACGGCGACTGACAGCTGGACGCTGATACGCCAGCGCCGCGCCATGGTGCATGCGCCCCCTCCGGGCCCACCCTCCGAGCCGCCCTCCTGGACTCCGCCACGGGCCTTCTTGCTGTTCTTGAGCAGCTTTTTGTGACAGCCTTGCACCTGCGCCCAGGCTCACAAGGCTTGAAATTAGCAGGTCCATGTACGCCGAATCTACATCTTGTTATATACCGTACTTTGCCCTGGCCCTGGGCGCAACACATGCACGCCCAGCAGCTCATGCAGTGCCACTGCTGGCTCCTTGTGCCCGCATGCGGTGCACGTGCAGGCAGCTGTGCTTGCAAGTTGTCAAGAATGCCTGTTTCTCGGATGTACTCAAGCTCAGTTGACGTGAAGCGCAGGGCTCTACCCGGTTCCCAGCGCAGGCTTGTGGGGTAGGTCGCAGCCGTACAGTCCAAGGTTCTGTCCTTGACCGCCACTTGACCTTGAGCGCCACTAGCTGACCACCACGCAAAATACGCGGAAGGTTAAAACAGCCTTAGCCTAACACGAAGTGCTCAAGCTCTTAAAGGCCTTGCACCACCCTTCCCGCAAGCGGCCAGCAGGAGTTCCATGCGCATACCCTGCAGCTTTTGAAGCAGGGTTGGCACCACATACTGCACACAGACGCCTCGGTCTCTAGAGCAGGCTGCCAGTAGCACTGTGAGTGCAAAGCTTATCCTGTGTGACATTTCCTGCTGCGCAAAGCTTGAGGGAGTCTGTTATTGCTTCGCTCCCGCGCTTGCTGGTCAACGTCACTAGGCGCAACTGGTGTAGGAGAGCGTGGACGATATGAAGAGCGGCGGCCTGTCGTCTTCAGCAAAGCGCATCCAGAAGGAGCTTGCGGAGATATCGCTTGACCCGCCCTGCAACTGCTCAGCCGGGCCCAAGGGCGACAACATCTATGAGTGGGTGTCGACGATCATGGGGCCGAGCAGTGCGCCCCAGACTTGCGTGCCGCCGAGTATGCAGCACGCGGGAGTGCCATCAGCCAACCCTGCTTGATGTCGTCTGCCTCAGCAGAGCTGTGCGCACGACAAGTGGTTGCAGTGCTGTGGTTATCTGCACCTAGTTCTGGCTCACGTGGCTTGCAGCAGCTGATAGCGCACCTGGCGCACCTTGCGTGTGTGGTGTCTTGCTCGCCCTGGTGGCCGTTGAGCTGTGCCCGAGCGAGGCACCACGCAATATCCTGTGTTGAAACAACTATGTGTGCCAGGCTTCTGTGTAGTGTGTGGCGGAGTGTGTCACGCGCGCTGCGCGTCGTGGCAGCAAAAGTGAGGCCGGAGTGTTGTACTGTTGCAAGTTTTGTGGGGAAGGCTGCAGGCTTGCTTGAACGTCAGTATGCGGCTGTGTGTCTCACAACGTGTGCGCTGCGCTGCGCGCTGTGGCAATCAAACCGTGGCCATGCGTAGGCGCCGCGCGTTGCTCTCGTGTTTGTATGAGCACGTGCTCACCAGAGTCAAGCTATTGTTGACTCTTGGCTTATGAGGTGATACAGAGCGTGGCGCGTGGTTATGTCTGTTGCGCGATGTGCAGGCTCTCCGTACCAAGGCGGCGTGTTTTTCCTGGACATACACTTCCCGCCAGACTACCCGTTCAAGCCGCCGAAGGCGCGTGTATCGACCTGCCACAATCTACGTACACTTGCTGTGCTGCCTGCTGCACACGACAGGGTCAAGCAGTGTAGGGCGGCTTGGTTGACACCGCGCAGCACCCGGTCTCGACTTAGCAAGTGTAGCTACGGGTTTCTGAACGGCGTGCGGCTGACCGTGTGCAGGTGGTGTTCCGGACACGCATCTACCACTGCAACATAAACAGCAACGGCCAGATCTGCTTGGACATATTGAAGGACCAGTGGAGCCCCGCGCTGACCGTGAGCAAGGTGCTGCTGTCGGTCTGCTCGCTGCTCACCGACCCAAACCCTCGTGCGCGCCCAGTCACGACAACCCGCCTTTTCCGCGTCTGCATGTTGACCTTGCAGCGACTGCTGAGGCGCACCCAGCAACGGCCACATGGCTGTCCCACTGTCTACAAGTCGATCTTGTACAAAAGTATTACACAGGCAGGATCCCTCGCTCAAGCTGTCTGATGCCAGCAAGAAGCGCAGCTGCCACACAGCAGCTTCCTGTCTGAACTGTCTAAATGGTCTAAATGGAATTGCGCGAGCGCGCAGAGGACCCGCTCGTGGGCAGCATCGCGCAGCAGCTGCTGACGGACCGGGAGGCGCACGACAAGACCGCGGCCGAGTGGACGCGGCGCTATGCGCAGGGCTGAGAGCGCCTGCCGCGCGCTGCCGCCCCCGCGCCGGCTGTGCGCGCCGCTCGCGGCGGGGCGCACGTTGCCGAGCGCCTGGGCGCTCCGGGCGCTGCCCGCCGCCCTGTATCAACCGTAGGCAGTGCGTCGCCGGGCAGCAGCGCTGGTAGCAGGGCGCGCTTGCTCAACCGTGGCCTGTGGCATGTGCTTGCATGTGCCTGCATGTGCTGCATGTGCGGCAAAGCGATGTTTGCTATGCTACGCTTGGCAGGGCAGCTGCTTGCCATGGGCATGCTTGCCATGGGCGCTCCGTTTTTGCGAAGCGACAGCACTTGCGTGCCGCATGCAGGGAGGGGCGCCCGCGCACCCCCTCTTGCGCTGTCGCGTCAGGAGTAGCGCTGGCGGGGTCGGAGGTATCGCTGCCGCGGCGTGTGCTGCACAATCTCTTGGCAGTGGCGCTTGGGCGACGGCAGGCAGGGTGCATTCTTTTGGTCGAGGTGAGCCGATGCAGCGCCGGCCGCGTGCTCGTGCCAGCAAGCCGGCGGCATCGCATGCGCGCTGTTCAGGCGGCGCGCGCGCCATGCGCGCGTGGCGTGGAGCGCGCTGCGTGCTCCGCTTGCTCATGGCGAGCTCGCTGCCGGCTGTACAGTGCTTTGTAGGCTAGGTGGGAGGGCAGCGGGGGTTCAGGCGCATGCCGGCACCAGACGCCTGGTCCGGTCAGGCGCAGTGTCCGGTGCAGCGTCAGCTTTAGGCGTGGCGCCTGGATGAGCTTTTGTTGAGTGGCAGCGCGTCATGGAATGGCGGCGCTGAGTGCAGGCTGTATGCGTTTTTGCAGCGCATCTTTCCGCCAAGGGGCGCCTCGCGAGCGCCTACGAGCGCCGCCTGTGCCGTGCGTCGCGGCACGTCGCGCCTCCCTGGCGCTGTGTAGTGCTCCCAGCGCTGTGGCCGGCACAGATTTCATGCAGGAGGCGGGCCTTCTGACCTGGCTGCGGCTCATGCGCAGTGCGTCAGCATGGGAGCTGGCAGGCGTTCCCTGCTTGTGCTAGGGCTGGTGCATGCCCTGGCTGGCTGGCGACCAGGTGCGCACCGTGCAGGGGTGCAGGTGTTGCTGGGCCGATGTGCGAGTAGGGCAAGGTAGGGTAGGCAGCTTGGTTTGCCCGGGATGCTCGTATGGGGAGTTTCTGCTTTGTGCGCGTGTGTGCCCTGCGGAGGGTCCTGTTTTGGCCGAGCGTGCGCCGCAGCGGCTCCGCCGCCCCATGAACCTGGGAACTGCGAACCTGAGTGCATCTGAGTTCCGTGCACAGGCTCTCTGCGCAGGCTGTTCCTCAGACCAAATCACTGCCCGGCTTGGCGCCCGTCACACCAGCATGACATGTTTGCGAAACTTATGTGGACGCATCGAGGCACGCACGCACGTGACTGCATGTGGCATTCATGCGCTTGATACCGAGGCAGGTCAAGGCTGCATGCCCGCCTTCTGCAACTCTGGCAAGGACCGTCTGGCAGCAGGCGGCCGCGCCTGAGCGGCCGAGCATGTGCCCAGGCCGTGCCAGCGGCCAGCATGCGCCCAGGCCGTGCCGGCCATACGGCTGACCGACATGCAGGACCAGCATGCACCACGTGCACAGCTGCTCAAACACTTGTCCGGCACGCTGGAGCAGACCCACAAGCAAGACCCCTGCGCGCAAATGCATCACTCCGCTTTGGCCCGCCGCGACGGCCGCAGGTACGGCCGCGCCAGGCGCCACCAGGCCCAGGCCATCCCCGCCGCGCAGTAGGCCGACGTCAGCAGCAGCGGCAGGAAGGGCAGCCGCTTTTCTAGCACGAGCGGGTGCACCGCGGCGCAGTACACCTCGAGCGCCGCCAGGCCGCACAGGTATGCGGCCTCGCCGCGCGCCAGGAGCGGCTGCCCCACCCCTCGCCCTGACCCTGCATGTGCATGCTCAACGGGACCTGGGGCGCTCGCCGCGTGCTGTGGCGCATCTGCGCGGGTACCGCCGCTCAGCGCCTCCGCTTCGTTGCCGCCCGCAGCCGCGGCCTTGTCGGCCTCGCCGCGCGCCGGCTCGTCTGCGGCGGGCACCTCGTCGGAGAGGAGAATGCCTGACGCGGCGGTGTAGATCCCGTAGATGAGCAGCTGCGCGCACCAGCGCGCATGTCGTGGTGGGCATGCACTGGAGCACCTCAGCGCTGAAGATGCAGAGGGCCGCCCAGGGGCAGATAAGGCGTGGCACAGGCTGCGAGCTTCACCGCTCCTAACCCTACCCTATTCCACGCAACAGGCTGGCACTGACCGCGCTGCACTCCAGCATGCAGCCCCACACTTGGCGGCAGCCAGGCCTGATATGCTGAGTTGTGAACGTTTCACAAGCACACGCCTGCCATACGGAAGGGGTTAGGCATGTGGCCTGCCGGGTGTCCTTGCAGGTCTCTCTTACATGCACAGGCAAACCCCGAAGAATGCAATGCCGAAGCCGCAGCCGCCCTGCAGCGGGTCGAGTCGGCAGGGGCCGCGCTGCGCTACGCGCGCGCGCCTTGATGGGGTACTCGGCCGCCGTGAAGAGCAGCGGCAGCAGCGCGTAGTGCGCAGTCGCGCTGAGGAACAGCCAGTCGGCCGCCGCGCGCCGGCCGCGCGCCGCGTCCAGCGCCAGCGGCACCGTGACCATCAGCGCGGCCTTCTCATGCACATGGTACCCCGCCATGAAGCTGCGCGCGCCCGCGCGCCCCGCCTCTCAGACTTTCTTAGAGTGGCTCTGCAAAGTGATGCCCGTGAAGCCAGCAACACCTTGCAGAAGCTGTGCTCCCGCAAATGCTTAGCGGCCTCACATGGCGCCCCGCCGTGAAGCCGCACAGCGCCCATGCGCACTGCCTCTTCATGGGCGACAGGTGCGCACACTCGTGCGTAGCCGCATTGTCGTAAGACTCTGTTTGGAGCTGCAGAGGGGGCCGTGCACTCTTCGCGCAGCAGCACGCCTCTATAAAATTGATGGCCTGCAGGCGCTCTCTGCACGTAGCCAGGCGCGCCTGCACATCGCAGCGTAGCTGACCGCATGCACGAAGCCGGACGGGCTCGGCGCGCGCCAGAGCCTGATCAGGCACGGCGCCAGGGCGGCGAGGACCAGCGACAGCGCCGCGCCCGGGCCCACATCCGGCAGCACCGCAAAGCTGCTCACGCCCACGAGGCCGCCTGCACACCACCTCACGTTACTCTCATAAGTACCCAACCCCGCGCATTCACAGTCAGCGCTGCTCTTAGACACTGGTTGCAGCTTGCCTACAGTGCGGGCTCGAGGAAGGCGTAAAGCGAGGCGGCGGCGGCGGGTGCCTGCGCCAGGAAGCTGGCCGCCGCGTGCGCCGCCGGGCACACCGCTCAGCACGGCTTGCCAGGCTCATGCACGGATGCTTGTCAACATCCATTCGTGGCACGCTGTGCTGCGCATGAGTCACAGGGGGTGCAGGGTTGCTGGCATGAGGGCACGCCTGTGAGGTGCCCGGCCGGCACGTGCGCGGCGCGGCCCAGGAGCGACAGCGCGGCGGCGAGCGCCTTGTCCGCCGCGGCGTACAGCGCCCACACGTTGGCCGCCCAGTAGGCGTGGCACAGGCCGCGCTGGAAGGGGAACAGCCGCGCCAGCACCTGCCGGCCCATGCGCGCAGCGCGTGGGGCGCCGCGGGGCAGCGCGCGTGCTGTGCTTTTGGGGGAACTTATCGGCAGGCAGGCCATACTGGCAGGCAGGAGCGGGGCCGTGCCACGGCCCCGCCAGCATGCAGAGCAGGCGGTGCGGAGAGCCTCGGGGGCGAGTGCGCCAGATGGCGCGGCGCCTCCCACATTGCCCGGACCCAGCTAGCCTGCTGGGCACACGCATGCCGACCGTGCATACGCAGCCCGCGCATGTGATGTGATTGTGTGTGGTGGCTGTGACGGGTTGTCAGCGCGACAGAGCCTGCTGAATGACCATGCGCGGCGCGAGGCGGACCTGCCGGAGCTGCCCCGCGAGCACAAAGGGCCCAAAGGACGCCGCGAACACGCCCGTGACGCACGCGCCCAGCACCGCAAAGCGCCGCAGCGCATGCGGGCCCCTGCGCGCGCAGGGCGCAAGCCTTGTATCTTTGTTGGCTCGCCAGAGTTTGGGTGTGTGCATGGCCCATCGTGCTGTCCTCCCTACCACTTCACAGCCCCTGCACCTGATAGAAGCCCTCGGAGCGCCTCCGTGGCAGCTTGCATGAGTTAGACAAGGTATCACGCTTGACATGTTACTTGCTAAGCGGATACCGCATCGCTCTCTGACAGTCCTTATCCTGAGTCCTGATCTTGGTGCAACAGGCTGACAAGGTGAGATGGTGTCCATGCTCCCGCATGCCTGCTACATAGGATGAGCAGGTCGGGGATGGGCAGCACCGGCAGTGGTGCCGCAGCAGGTAGACAAAGTAGACCGGCGCCAGGCACGCGAACAGGTGCTTCATGTTGAGCAGCACCGCGAACAGCACGCCGCCCGCCAGGTCGCGCCCCTCGCGCACGAGCGCCAGCGACCACACCAGCACTCCTGCGGCCGCACGCCCATCATCTCGCCAAGTCGGCCCAAGTCCTGACCTAAACAAGAGTGCTTGATGCCCGTGCAGACCAACGCACACATGCGTACACGCGCAGTGTTATGCTCTGTGCATAAAAGACAGCCAGGCCCCGCATCCTGCGATGCTATGTGGCTGCATAGTGTTACAAAGGCGGTCAGGAGGCGGAGGAGCAACCCCCCACAGCATGCACGGCACACACGCTGCAGGTCGCGGCCGACCGCCGACGCGCTCGGTGCGCAGGCGCGTGTGCGAGTCACACCAAGCAGGGCCGCCTGGGCCGCTGCGCACCCAGCAGCAGGCCGTTGTACTGGAAGTGGATGTGGTCCACGATGAGAAGCCCCGCGTTGGCGACCAGCAGGAAGACGAGCACGCTGCGCTGCGGCTCGCGCTCCCGCCGCGTGGCAAACCATGCGCCGGCGACAAGCACCGCGTCGCTGACGATCACGCTGCCGCGCTGCGCGCGCGGCCGCCAGCGTTGCTCGAGCGCAGCGTGAGCTGAGCGTGCCACGCCGAAGCAGGTGACGCCGGAGTGCTCGCGCATGCCGGTGTGGAGCAAGCGATACACTGCACTGCAAGTCTGCGCCGCGCAGCTCCGCTTGCGCTCCCGCCACGCGAGAGCCTTCAGGCGCCAGGGAGGCTCGCAGCGCTCGCAACACAGTGTTTGATGCTGATGCGCTGCACACGGGGTGTTACAGGTTGAGGCAAGGCTTTGCTAGTGACAGGAGGGGGTCGGCTCTCATACTCTTGAGAGCAGCGTGAGGTGGCAGTATCACGTGGCAGGCCGGCGCTCCAAGGCAGGTGGAGACGTATAACGAGCGCACTTGGAAAAGCACAGTGCGGTCACTGGCATAGTCCAAGTTGTTGACGTCCAGTATGGCAGGCTCCACCAGCCGCGCGGCGTGCGCGAGCGCCCACTCGAACCAGGCAAACAGCGGCGGGTAATCCAGCGTCCATGGCGACGTGGCGTCTGTGTACCTGGGCCAGCGGTCCATGCTCGGCCCCGAGCCCACCCTCCTCGGCGCAGCGTCAAACAGAGCGGGGCGCAGCAGGCTCGTGGGTGAGACGGTCAGGTATGACTCACGCCGATCTTGATCACTAGTTCTCAGCAGGCTACCTCCACAACTGTAGGCCCACCACGGCAGGTGCACGCTTACAAATACTGTGCTAGCTATATGCAAAGTGGCAGGTGCTTCAGGGCACGCCCGCGCCGTGGCCCGCACCACTGGCGCAGTGGCAGGCTGCTCGTGACTGCCAGCCAGTTGCGGTGGACCTCAAAGTCGGTGGAGTGGTACGCGGGCGCCAGCAGCACCTTCAACGCTGTGACGAATGCGATGAAGCGCCAGCGCATCTGCGCTCGTGCCTGTAGCGCCGAGGCTGCCTAAGCGGCGCGCTTTCTAAGGAGAGTAAGTGCCTCCTGCATTGAGCAAGCGAGGCCAACGGACAAAGCAAGCACACCTCCCCATTTCCGCCATTGCAGAAAAGGAAAGACCAGGTTTCTACAAGGTCCTAAATAGGACCTGGGGGCCGCATGGTGATTTGTTGCTTTCTGCACCTTTTCAGGCCAATTCTCGCTCGCCTTCATTTCCAACCCAGCCTCCTAGTGCTACTTTGCAAACACACAGAAGGTGCGTGCCCTGCCTGTGGGCGCGGGGCCGGCACGGCTGTTGTTGGAGGTGATGCTGAGCATGCGCAAAGCCATGCACTGCCGGCGGGGCATTTGTGCAGAGGCTTATCTGTTACTTTCCTGGCCCGCACGCTGCCGATCGAGCGCGGCCTTATCCCGATGCTGGCCACCCTAATTGCGCATGTGGCTGCTCAGCAAGCCCTGGGCTCTGCCGCCCCTGTGCAGCTATTGGAGTGTGGGCCGACGAGGGTTGCTCTGTTGTTTATTGCCTGTGGGCGATTTGAGGCAACAGCGAGGCAGTGCGTCGGCATGGCCGTTGCAGCGACCGGCCTGTGGCGCGTTTTCGGGCCGTTCTCTTCGGGACTGCGCCTCGACGTGATCATGGGGCTGAGACGACGTGTGGAGTACGGACAAGACGGAGCGGGGCAAGTGTGGTGTGGACGGTCGAGGGCCTGACAAGCAGAGTGTGGGGCGCCAGGCTGCAATGGCGTTCGCTCTGCTCTCCGCTGCTGGCGTGCGCGCCCCTGTGCAGGCCCGCCAGGCTGCTGGCTCGCGCCGCCCTGCGGCGCGGTGTGCCAGGTGCGGCTGCACGGACGCTTCCACGCAACTATCTTGAGATACAAGTGGAGCGCACCTTTCACAGTGTTGTACCTCTCCCTTTCCAGTCCATGGGGGCGTTGAGGCAAACGAAGGTTCGCATTCTATGTTCAGAGTTTGTTCTGGCATGGATTACAACCGAGGTAGTGCTCAAGCAGTCGATCAAGTTTCGTGCGTGTTTGCGCGCTGTCAGGCTTGACAGTTCTGTACGTCGCTGCACAGGATGGCGCCGCGCGCGGTCGCCAACCAGCTCGCGGCTGAGACGCCTTTTGACAACTTCTCGTTCGAGCCGATCCGCGAGCACCAGGTGCTGCCAACCTCCTGGGTAGTAGCTATACAAGTTGCTGTGCTGTTGCAACAAGGAAAGTAGTGTGCAGGGATTGACAAGATGGTTGAAGTGCTTAAAAGGTGGTTGAGGGGAGAGCCTCATATTAAATTTTGCTTGTACAAGCGCTGCCATCTGCCCAACGCCAGGCGTTGAAAGGAGAGTGTCTGCGCCGCTGCTGTGCTAGAAGCTCGTCTTTAAATAAGTGCTGAGCTGTATAGAACATCCCTTGGCGCTGCACCTTCTTATGTACCTTGTATTTAAGCACAACGCAACCTGGGCCCTTCCACGTGCATATTTTGTTGCGCCGGCTTGTTGCGATGGCGGTGCTGAAAGTGCAGGTGAGCCGCGCGATGACCAGCCGCTACTTCAAGGACCTGGACGAGTACGCGGAGTGCGATGTCATCATCGCCGGCGCGGGCTCTGCAGGCCTGTCCTGCGCGTACGAGCTGTCCAAGCACCCCGAGGTCAAGGTGTGCTGCTTGGCCAATAAGTGTTTGCATTGCTGCGTCCAACTCTGCAGCAACAAGACCCGAACCTGAATGCATACGTGTCTCTTGTAATTATGCACATTATGCAGACAGTGACTTGCATGAAACATTTTTCGTCATGAGATCAGCTGCAGCTCGGTTGTGGTGTGCGGTGCTTGCTTGCAGCGAATGGGCGGTTTGCTCGTGGTGTGCGCTGCTGCTTGCAGCGCTGCAGCGCCCAGCTGACTGTCAAGATGGAGCTGCGTGCAGTGCCGCCTGCCCGTTCCAATCTGGGAAAAGCGAGCGTGGGCAACGCGCGAGCGCGCAGGTGGCGATCATCGAGCAGGGCGTGGCGCCGGGCGGCGGCGCGTGGCTGGGCGGGCAGCTGTTCAGCGCGATGGTGGTGCGCAAGCCCGCGCACGGCCTGCTGGACGAGCTGGAGGTGCCGTACGAGGACGAGGGCGACTTTGTGGTCGTCAAGCACGCCTCGCTGTTCACCTCCACGCTGCTGTCCAAGGTCCTGAAGGCGCGCGCCCGCGGCTACACCACCCCACCCAGGCTTGCAAGCGGCGTTTTCAGGGACCACTCGCATGTGTGGCGCAGCGTGCGAGGTGTGGCAGCACAAAGAGCTACCCAGTTTTGCGCAGGAGTGCAGACATACAGGCGCTCGACCTTTGCTTGGTAGGTAGTGACAGCGCACGCAAAGCCACACCCGCGCGGTTGTTCACCCGCGTACACACGCGCCGCGCAGGCGCCCAACGTGAAGCTGTTCAACGCGACCGCGGTTGAGGACCTGGTCGTGCGCGAGGACCCCGCGCGCGGTCGCTACGTGGGCGGCGCGGTGACCAACTGGACGCTGGTGTCGCTGAACCACGACACGCAGATGTGCATGGACCCCAATGTGCTCGAGTCCAAGGTCATGGTGTCGTCCACCGGCCACGACGGGCCCATGGGCGCCAGCGGTGCGCATTGCTGCGTGCAAGCCAGGGGCATGGGAGCGGCGCACAGGCGTCTGGTCATGTTGGCATGGCTGGAGGTCCTGGCGGGCTTGGTTGAAAAGCTGCCATGTGCGTGAGTGCTTTGTGATGCTTGTGGTGTTTGCGTGGGCTGCACGGACATGCGGAGGATGCGCGTGACTTGCGGAGGATGGGCATGACGAGGGTGATGCCATGCATGGCCGTTGAGCGGGGAATGCCGTAAGTGCTGTGCTCAGCTGACACATTTTCATGGCGGTGCGTGCGCAGGCGTGAAGCGGCTGCAGAAGCTGGGCATGGTTAGCGCGGTGCCGGGCATGTCCGCGCTGGACATGAACAGCGCTGAGGACGCTGTGGTCAACCACACGCGCGAGGTCGTGCCCGGCATGGTCATCTGCGGCATGGAGGCGCGCCCTTCATGACCGTGTCCCTCGCACTCTAGACAAGGCATCATTGACACAGATTTCTGACGCTTCTGCTTGGATCGGTCGGCGGAGGGGCTGCGCCCCTCAAGCCGATGCCAAGGTCACATGGCGATTTATTAGCAGACTTCATGCTCATGGCCTGACAGCATGTTCCCCAGCGTGCCAGAAATGTACCCTGTACATGTCATGTCCATGGACTGCAAGCCTAGTTTGTCCACATGTGTGCGCAGGTTGCCGAGCTGGACGGCTGCCCGCGCATGGGCCCCACCTTTGGCGCCATGTTCATGAGCGGCCAGAAGGCGGCGCACTGTGCGCTGGCCTCGCTCGCGCGCCAGCGCGCCGCCGCGGGCCCCGTCGAGCTGGAGTTCGAGGCGCGCAAGGAGCTGGTTGCGGCCGCCTGAGCGCCGGGATGTGAGAGGTCATGATAGATTCAGGGACGCCGTCATTGGTGTGCTGCTGATGCGGGATCCAGGGACCTCAGGTGCAATGCGCAAGGGTTGCTGCTGTGCCTGGGTGTAGCCCGTGGCCAAGACGGTGAGAGGCTTTGTGGGTCTTGTACGCATGCGTATGGTGTGAACTTTGGCGCTGCAGAAGCGGTCTAGCGCATATAGACACCTGTGTAACAACGAGCGGGGCCGAAGTGCATGTATGTTTGTCATCACACTTACACACCGATGGTTGATAGGGAGAAGACATCGAGATAATGTGGTGGTGTTCCTCTGTAGCGAGTTCTGCAGTTGAATTGGTAGTGTCACACCTGAGCTTCGTGTGTGCAATGAAAGGAGACCAAAAAATATTTACCCTGTATTCCTCATTGAGGGCCTTGAGGACCAATAAACCCCTTACAGAGAGCTGCAAAGGCCTTGGCAGGTGCTGGTGTAATGTGAGAGCTTTCGTATGCTGCCTTCTTTCCATACCAGACTTTTTCATCTCACTTTTCACAAAGCTATTGTGCACAACAACCAGAGAGCATTGAAAGCTTTCAGAGCATGCCCGAATTTCAATTCTGAGCACAAGCGTAGACAAAGAAACGATAGTATATCCAATACAGCGAGTAGCCGGGTGGAGTGTGTTGTGTGATGTGTTGGCACCCATCTGATTGATGTGGTGGTAGGGAGGAAAGCAAGCTTGGAGAGGGGACAGTCAGGTGCACAGGGTATGCATTGCTTTTCATGTCCATGCTGCCAGCCAGCATGCAAAAGCACGCTGTATTTCATATGGTAGTGCACCATGCCCATTCTCAGCGCAAGCAGCCCCCTTGATATAGCTGTTTATTTGCAAACCTACGTGAGCCCCATATGCCGTGTGTACACAGTGCTGGATGCATTGCCTGGTACATGTGTGCAGCCACCTCCAAATACGCTGGTGTTCAGTCCGCATAACCGCAACGCGGCGGTCTCTACCATGCACCAAATCACACCCTGCACTCGCTGACCACCCATGCACAGCTAAGCTTCAGAGGCGTGGCGTGTGATTTGACAGCGCCCTGACATTGACACCCGAGGCGGCAGTGCCGCCAGCGCAACGCTCAGGCGCATGCCGCCCCACCCTCGCTTGGGGGCGGCGCGGCGGGGCCCTAGGCAGATGACGCAGTCAGCAGCGCGACCATGCGGCGGCTCTCCTCCACAAAGTCGATCGGCTTGATGCTCGCCGCGCTGAGGCGCTGCCTCAGCTCGCCATTGTACTCCCTGCCAGCATGTGCGACACCAGGTCGGCGCACTGGACAGCACACCAGTGTCCCTAATCCATATATCTTACTCTGGCATCGAATTCATGTGATCATGCTCATGGACTGCCTCAAAGGCAGCCAAGCTCGCTGCAGTTCGGTCCATGTCCATGTGCGTCGCGGAAGCGAGCTGGCAACATGCGCGCGCCTCGCAACGTTCCCTGCAAGTGTGCACACCGCGACGCAGTGCCGGCGACGCTTGAGGAGCTGAGCAGTTGAGGAGGGCAGAGGGGCATGATTTGAGCCAATCTGCATGAGGACAGAAGGGCGCGCACTGCGTGCGCGACTGCACGCGCAGCAGCCACTCGCCCCAGGCGGCGCGCTCGAGCAGCGCCTCGTAGGGCTTGGGGTCGGGCGCCTCCTTCAGCGGCGCCACCTCGTCCGCCGTCTTGCCCAGCAGCACGCGCGCCTGCGCCCTCGCGGGGGCTGTTTAATTTATTTTATTTTTCCTGCACCATCATGTGGCGCACATATACGCAGTTTCCGGTGACAACATTGGACAGTGTGGCCGTGAACACATGGCATCCGGCGCATATCTGCATCATGTGTTGAGAGCGCCTTGGCGGGGTCGCAGCCGTGCCAGGGATGTGAACCCTTGCGCATCCCGCCGCCCTGACCAGGGGCAGGGAGGCTGGGCGCGCGCCTGGTCGTCGAAGACGGACAGCGTGCCCTCGCCGGACGCGTCGCACACGCGCGCCTGCATCACGTAGCGCCGCACCATGGCCGGGTACGTCTGGCCGTCGTGCTCGCAGAACCAGCCGTCGCCCTGCGCCACCACCTGCGCGCGCCGCGGCGCGCTCGCGGCCGGCCCGGGTCTGCCGCGCGGCCCGGCGCTGGTGCTGCCACAACCCGCAGCCTGTGGCACTAGGCCGGGGCTGCTCGGGCGAGGCGCCTCCCCAAATGGGGGCCGCCAGCAGGACGTTGCGGCGGCAGGGCGCGATGGCCGCGGCGACTGCACCTTCCCAGGTCGCCGCTCTCTGGGCTGTGACGGCAAGCGCCGCTGTCTTCTGCCCGAGCAGCACCATGAGTGCCCTGCGCAGCCCACCTCTGCAGGCCCCCCACTCGGACTGCGTGCGAGTACCTAGCTAAAGCGGGCACGGCCTCGGCCATGTTTTGGGTGCGCGGAGGCGGACGTCGCAGCTCGCGTCACCTTCATGCCGGCCCGCCTGCTGACGCAAACAGCGCGCGGCGGAGCAGCGCAAGCAGGGGGCGGCGCGCCGCGGGGCGCGCCTTGCGGTTGTTGTCCGGGCAGGCCTGGTAGTACAGGGTCTGCGCGGGGTCCACCGCGGCGACCGTCGCTACCACGCTCGCGTACTCCGGTTTGGCGTCTGCGGGCGGCAGCAGGTCGCGCTCGCGCCGCAGCGTTGCCAGCGTGGCGCGCTCCGGCGCGCCGCCGCTGCCCCTGCATGCCCCGGCCTCAAGCTCAGCGGGCTCAGGACGCCGGCGCGCGGCCCGGCGCGCCGCCACCGGCCTCGCTGAGCCCCAGCGTGCGCGGCTCGGCGCCGACCCCGGCTCCGGGCGGCTCGGCGTGTCGCGGGCTATGGGAGGGTGCGCACTTGAGCGCGGAGGACAGGCCCTCGCCGGCGTGCGTGAGCGCGGCGGTGCAGCCGGTGGCGTCCCACCAGCCGCGCAGCGCGGTCGCCTCCTCGCTCTCCGGGTTGATCGCGATGGCGCTGCGCGATATCGTGCTGACCGACACGCCTGCGCCGATTATTGCCAGCACTCAGTGCCTACTGCTCACTGCGCCCTGCGTTATACACAAACATATGTCTAGTGGGCTCTGCGGGGGGCGAACGCTCGCGCGCTCGCGCGGCGGCGGCGCAGGGGGCCGCGAGCGCATGCGTCAAGCGCTTGCATGCGCGGGGGCGCCGCTGCGCGGCCGCTGCGCGTGCGGGTGCGGGGCGCGCCGTTGTAGTCGGTCACCCGGCACGCCGAGATGGAGACCAGCGCGTGCGTGAGCGCCTCGAGCTCCGCGCCGGCCTCCTCCGCCGCTTGGCCCCACAGCGTCACCGTCACAGTCTTGCCGCTGCGCGCGCGCGCGGCCGTCCCGTCAGCGCGCGCCCGCATGACTTTTCTGCCATGCGCCCCTGCAATGTCACTGTTACAGTCTTGCTGCTGTGCGCGCAGCCGCGCTCCGTTAGCGCGCGCCCGCCCGGACCGCCGCACTGGCGTGGCGGCGCGCGGGCGCGCTCGCTGCAAGGGCCGGCGCCGGCGGCTCGTGGCTGCACGCGCCGCGCGTGTGCCTGCGCTCCTCAGCCTTGCACAGATCACACACCGCGACGGGATTGTCACACGCCCTGGGGCTGCAGGCTCGCCCTGCTCCCCGCTGCGCAGCGGGTGCGCTGGGGCGCCGGCTTGGGGCGCGCGCGCGCGCCTCTGGTCGGCGATCGTGAGATCGCGCCGCGCGAGCTCGGTGCCGTCGCGCTGGCGCTTGACGCTGCCCAGCGGGCCCGTCGCCGTGACCACGCCCAGCAGGTCCACCTGCGCGGCGCCCCGCCTGTGTTGCGCCCGCACGCACACCCTACACCCAGGGTCTCGTGACAAATGCGCAGCAGGTCCACCTGCGCGGCGCTCCCCCGTGTCACGCGCGCATGCAAACCCTACACACAGGGTCTTGTGACAAACGCGCCAGCAGGCCCACCTGCGCGGCGCTCCCCCATGTTGCGCCCGCATGCAACCCAGCGCTCAGGGTCTCCCGACAATTACGCAGCAGGCCCGCCTGTATGCGCTCGCAATGTGGCAGCCAGCCGGATATCATGTGGTGTGGCCATGGCCAGCAGGCGCGCCTGCGCCACCCCTTGCTGACATGCAGACGGTAGCAAGACAGAGCGCGTGCTGTAAGCGAATGTATTGTGCCGACCACTTCAGACACAACAAAGCTGTACGCCACCAGGGTCCCCTCTTCCTCAGGCTGGCTTCACAGCGCCCGCGCACGCCGCAATCATGCGCGCACCAGCATGCGCTTGCCGGTGTAGCCGGGCAGCGAGCCGATGGGCACGTAGGTCAGCCGCGCCTGCATGCGGCTGGCGTCTGCGTCCGCGCACTCCTCAATCTCGCTCCTGCCGCGCGACGTGCTTGTGTCGCACCTCTCGCGCAAAGCGGCGAGAGCGTAGAATCGCCCAGGACCTTTTGTTCACAAGCATCCCCTCATGGATGCAGGGGCGTGCATGACGGCCGAAACGCGGCAAGGACCGGGGCTCAGGGTCTTTCTCGGCGCGTCGCGCAAGGGCTGCGCTGAGGAAGGACCCTGATTACAGGTCTAGGTCAGGGTGCGGTGGGCCGCACCCGTTGTCCAGGTTGATGGTGTAGTCGTTGCGCACGGCGCTGTACTGGCGGTTGGCCGGCTTGACCTTGCCGCGGCTGACCCAGAACACCTGCGCGCCGCCGCACAGGCGCACTCGAGCTCCGCATGCTGGCGCGCATGTTGTGCCTCGGCCTGTGGCCGGCGCGCGGGGTGCGGATACGGCCGCATGCCGCGCGGCCAAGCTGACGACCGGTCTTGCCCATAGCGCATGCTGGCCACAGCTGGAGGTGCTCTGCCTGTGATGTGATGCACATAGTGGACATGTGCACAACACGTTCCTGGCACACATGGAAGATCACAGCATGTGATTGCCCTGCATGCGCAGATAAGTCAGCACGGCGAACCCGTCTGTCCCGAGCAGGTGCGCTGATGCTGTGCAGGGCGTGAGTGAAGCACCCTTCCCGGCCTTTGCCAGAGCACCCTTTCCAGACTACCTACGAGTATATAGCAGCGGCGCAAAGCCTGGCGGCACCAGCGGCCCCTCTCACCCACCGTCCTGATCACGAGCGGCGCAGGCGCGGCCTTGGCATAGGGTTAGGGTTGGCCCTGGCAGCACACCTTGCCCTCCTCCATGATGTCAAAGTAGCGCTCCGCGAGCTCGCGCCACAGCGTGGCCTCGATGGCCGTCCCCTGCGGCGCGCGGGCCAGCAGGCTCAGCGCGCCGGGCCGGGCATGCGCGCCCTCCACCACGCATGCCGGGCCCCAGGTGGCTTTGGCCCGTGCGGCGCCGTGAACGCCGGTCCGCTCTGGAGGCGTGCAAAGTGAACAGCCCGTAGTGGTTTGTAGCAGAGAAAGCCTCCCACAAGGGGGTGTCTGCAGGTGCGCCAGAGGCGTCGTGTATCACACGCGTACGGCTTGACGCGCCGTGGGAGACGGTGCGGCGGTGAGCGCTGCAGGCGTGCAGGCCGGCGAGGGGCGCCGGCCCCCGCATCAGCAGCAGGCCTGCGCGCGGCCGCGCCTGCTCGTCGACGAGCTCCACAGAGAACAGCGACGTGCTGGCGCCGTTCTTCTCGAAGGTGCGCATCTGGCCCTTGTTGGCCACGCGCGCCTTGATCGTCCAGCCGTTGTTGTATGGGTTCAGAGCGTGGATGGGCTGCGCCGCGCGCCGCGCGCCGCTGCCCGCGCCGCCCCTGCAGCGGGTCCGTGCAGGTCCTTGTAAGCAAGTGTTGCAGGGGATCCGTCTTTTCCCCTCGCAAGCCTCTGCGGTGTCGGGGCTCAAGGGCGCGCACGGCGTGTAGGGCGACGGCGTGGCGCCGGGCGTCGGCATGCCCGCCAGCGGCGCGCCGCGCTTGGCCGCCGCGGGCGTCTTCAGCGCACTGCCGCCGGCGCTGCCGGCCGCACCAGGCTCCGCCTTGACGCTGGCCGTCCTGTCCCTGTTCTCCTTGCCCGGGGCGGGCGCCGGCGTGCGCGCCGCGCCCGCCTGCTCGTCGGCCGCGGCGGCCGGCGCGGCCGCGGGCGCGGCGGGCGCGGCGGCTGGCGCGGCGGCGGGCGCGGCCGCGTCGGCGGAGCCGCCGCCCTCCGGCTTGTCCAGCACCTCGCAGTCTGCGCGCCGGGGAGCGTGACGTTGCGGCAAGCCCGCGGCGCCGCTGGCTCGCAGGCCCCCCCGCGGCGCTACTGGGCCAGAGTCTGCATGCATGCCATTGGAGCATGCATGATTGCTTCTGTCACCAGCCGCAGCCCCACAGGGGCTCCAACACACTGAGCCAGCCGTACAGAAAACCTGCCGCACAGGGTGGGTGAGGAGAAAGTCGTGAGGCGCGCCCAGGACCAGCGGCCGCGCAGCGCCGTTGACCATGTTGATGGTGTACTCGGTCAGGCGTATCACGCAGCCCACACCCAGCTCGCCGGCGGCCACGCGCACGTTCACCTGCACAGGTTGCGCCCCGTTACATAACAGGCTCTGTCGCTCGCGCTCCTGCAGCCCCCTACAGCTCGGCTGGCAGTGTAGGGGTATTTGCACCCAGCCCAGCAGGGCTGCCGTGCTAGTGCGCCTTCACATGGATTGTCATGTTTAGCAGGTGCGGCCCTTCATCGCACCTATCGCTTGCTCTGCTTTGGGCACTGTGCGCACTCAGTCAGGAATACAAGGGCGCACCTGCGTGGCCAGGATGGCGCTGATCGAGTCGCTGCCATCCGTCAACCCGCAGGCGTACTTGGGCTTGCCCTCTGAGAGCGACTTCAGGCTCTCAACCTGTGCATGCAGCCCGCGCCCGCTTGACTCGCTGCATCAAGGCGGAGCACCGGAGTCGCACAAGACAAGACAGAGCGCAGAGAGTGCCGCGCACCCTCAGGCACAGCGGCTCATCCTCTGCGCCATCACGCAGCCGCTGCACCCCGCCACTTGTCAGGGAGTGCGCCATGCCCCGGGCAAGTGCGGGGAATCAACCAAAGGTGGATTGGGGCTGTTGTATTGCCTGGCACTGTTTCTGTCTGTTGCTCTGCGGCCAGTGACACTCCAGGTGCTTGGTGTATATATCTGTCGCAGGAAGCTTGTGTGTAGCAAAGACAGCTTTGGGGGGGGGTTTTTGAACTTGCACCGCCGACCTACCGCATAGCCGCACAGCGATGTTATCAATGTAACAGCTCAGAAAGTCAATATTGAGGTTACTTAAACAGCAGTTCTTTGCACAGAACACCCAGGTCAACGCCCGCAAACAGGCAGGCACAACCACGGCCCTCCCACGCACACCAGCGCACAGCAGTGTTGCGCAAGTGCGCCACAGCGGCTGCACGTGCATGCGTTCGTGGTTGCACCCGCTCACATTGTCAAGCCGGCCGGCATGCCGTTCGGGTTCATGCCCATGGAGTTCATGCCGCCGCCGCCCGCGCCCGCCTTCTTCTCCTTCTTCTCCACCATGATCGCCTGCGACCCGCCACAGAGCTCAGGCCTCACCTGGTGGCTGCCTCGCAGCAAGGCCACCCAGCATAGACCCACCACGATCGCCTGCGACCAGCCACACAGCTCGAATCTCTGTGGCTTGTCTCAAACTCTGTCACGCCTCGCAGCATGTCTGCCTAGCATGGACGACAGCAAGCGCTGGGTCAGTTTGCGACGTAACACTGTCGTGCCACGCACGACGGCGGCGGCTGAACTGCCGCGCACGACGACAGCGGCAGGCCCGCCGCGCCACCATGGTGTCGGGCTGCGCGGCGGCGCGCCTGCGTGGTGAGCATGATGCCGGCGATGCCGCAGGCATTCATGAGGCCGCTGCGCGTGACCTTGGCCGGGTCCAGCACGCCCGCCTCCAGCAGGTTCTCGATGCGGTCCTCCATCTGCGCCGCGCTCTTCATGAGACAGCGCCGGCGCAATCACATTTCACATGACGCTCATACACAGCTGTACCCAAAGCACGCATGCGAACAGGAGTAGCTTTGAAGATCGTCTACAGTTCCCGACGCATGGCAGTAGCCACCCCCTTGGAACAGACCGTAATACAGGGTAAACAAATAGGTTGTGTGCTGACAGTGCCGGCTTTGCTGCAGCCGCGCCCCACAGGCGGGCAGACGCAGCAGGGCCAGGGTCGGGCGCAGCGCCTCTCGCAGCCCTACACACCACGCCCCAAAACCCTCTGCAAGCCTGGCCGCATGCGAAGCGGGGCGCACGGCGTTGTAGCGGCTACAATGTAGCCTATCTCGAACGGCTAGCCCATCAGCTTCTAGAGCAGGGTAGGGTAGGGTAGGGTAGCGCTAGCCCTAACTTACACCGCATGCGGCGCGGGGCGCACGGCATTGTAGCCCATCTCGAACGGCTGGCCCATCAGCTTCTCGATGATGACGTCGCCCTCCACGCCGGCGTTACTGGCGATGAGCCGCGCGGGCGCCACCAGCGCCTTCGCACCCATGGTCATGAGCGTCCCGCAGGTGGCAAGCACATGCAGGCGCCACCCGGTGTGAGCATCCCTGCTTTTCCACCGCAAATGCACTTTAACCAGCAGCTCTCCCTGTTGTTGCACTTACAGGGCTACATGCCTTGGGGATGGCATGAGATGCGCCTCATGCAGAGGCCAGCAGAAGCTCTAGTGGGCGGGCAGGCACTGCGAACAAACATGAAGCGGCCCTCCTCCGTCTCCAACCCAGATCAGCCGCCAGACCGTTTACGCATGTCCCCGTACCAGTCTGCTCGGCGTGGATCGGGGGAGGCTTGGGCCGCGCTGCCCCCCGCGCCATGGGGTGTGCAATGAAGCGCTCCGCGCTGTCAGGGCGGGATGCGGGGTTCAGAGCAGGGCGGGCCGGAGGTTGCCGGTGGGGGGCAGGCGCGCGCCTTGCCGACCAGGTCGGCGCCGAGGCGCTCCTCGCTGTCGGACAGGCTCGCGCTGAACTCCGGCACGAGCTCGGCCAGGTGCAGCAGCGCGGCGCCGCCGCCCGGCACGATGCCCTCCTCGACCGCCGCAAAGGTCGCGTTCTTGGCGTCCTCGATGCGCAGCTTGCGGTCCTCCAGCTCGGTCTCGGTCGCGGCGCCGACCTGCCGCGGGCAGGGTCAGGATTAGGATTCCGCTCCGTCCGGCCAAGGAAACAGCCCACGTCTGGTGCCATGCAGCCTGTGGCGCGGCCAGGCTGCAGCGGGGCACGAACCCAATGCCCGATGACAGTTCCTGGAGGCTGCACACGCTTGGGTGGCACTCCAAGAGGTGGCAGTGCGATTCAGGAGGTAGCAGTGTCCAGCCTTCGCCTTCATCGAGCGGACCTCGCACCCACAGCTGTGCAAGCACAGGCGCGCACACAGCTGCTGCCATTTGCCGCGCTGCTACAGGGCGCCGCGAGCGCAGCGACGCAAGCCCTGACAGGGCGGCGCGCCTTGATGACGGCGACGCCGCCGGCCAGCTTGGCAATGCGCTCGGACAGCTTCTCGGTGTCGTAGACCGAGTCGGTCTCGGACAGCTCCTTCTTAATCTGCGCGATGCGCATCTGGATCTCCTCCTTGTTCGCCGCGTCCGCGACCAGCGTGCACCAGTTGTTGCCCGCGGTGACCTGCGCGCGCGCGCAGCACCCCGTCGGCTGGGGGCGTGCTGCGCAAAAACTCCATGCTGTTCAACTCTGCAACTCTGCACAAAACATCGAGAGTGTATGTCATCCGATGACCCGCATGCAGGCCGCACGCCTCGCGCGCGCGCATTATGAGCTGACTGGCGCACCGTCCGCTCTCTCCCGGGGCACGCGAGCACATGAGACTGGCTTCGCATAGCCCTCCCGGCAGCCAGGCAGGCAGGTGCGCGAGGGGCCCTGCGGCGCGCGCGCGCACCTTGCGCGCGGTGCCCAGCTGCTCCAGCGCAGCGCTCTCCACTTTCATGCCCAGGTCGCGCGCAATGTACTCGGCGCCGGTCACGATCGCGATGTCCTGCAGCAGCGCCTTGCGCCGCTCGCCGAAGCCGGGCGCCTTGATCGCGCACACGTTGACGATGCCGCGCAGCTTGTTGACGACCATCGTGGCCAGCGCCTCGCCTGCCGCGCCGCGCGCGCGCCATCCTGTTCCTCGCCTGCCCTCCTGAAAAGGGCCTTCTCCATGCGTGCCAGGGCGGCGCATGCGCAAGCGTCCTGTCACAGCATCACAGGCGCCTGATTGCCACGCTTTTGAGGTCACAGCCTGGCAGCCTGCGGCGCGCTGCCAGCCTGCGTGGTCCACCAGTCCCACCCTCCAAGCTCTCCCACCGCCACCTACCGAGGCGTGTACCCCATCCTGGCGCACGCCGTCGCCGTGCGTCCCGCAAGAGAGACACGCCATGGCCGCGCGTCCCCAAGAGCTGCGAGCGGCGCGCAGCCGCGCACCGGTGACGTCCTCGGCGATGATGAGCAGCGGCTGGTTGACGCGCGTCAGCTGCTCGAGCAGCGGCAGCACGTCCTTGATGCTCTCCAGCTTCTGGTCGGTGACCAGCACGCGCGCGTTGTCGTACTCCACCAGCAGCCGCTCCTGCGGCGCGCGCGCGGAGCCTCGCGCCGGCGGCCCGCACCCTCGGACACAAGTAGCCGCACGGCCTTCTTGGGTGTGCCCCGAACCCGGCTTCGAGGCGGGGAGGAAGAGGCGCCAAGGAAACCTTGTCCGGCCATAGGTGCGCTCAGCGGTCAATCTGCGTCCGACTACTCGCGCGCAAAGGCGCATGCTGCTTGAGCGCCTGAGCAGTTGGTCTACAATCCCGCGGGCCGTGCCACGCAGCCAGCAGCGCTCACAGCCCTTGCCGCTGCCCCCTGCAGACGGCCGAGCATGGTGCAGCGGGTGCGTGCGAGCGCGGCTCTCACTGCGGCCCCAGCTGCTGGTGGGCCGCAGGCTCGGCCCCGACCGCGCGCGCCTGGTTGGTGATGAACTGCGGCGAGATGTAGCCGCGGTCGATCTGCATGCCCTCCTGCACATCCACAGTCGTCTCCAGCGCGTTGCCGGTCTCGATGGACAGCACGCCGTCCGCGCCGACGCGGTCCAGCGCCTCCGCGATCAGCTCGCCGATGAACGCGTCGTTGCCGGACGAGATGGTGGCCACGTTCTACGCGCGCCACAAACCAGCTCGCTCTTCCCTTCATACTTTTGTCGTTTTCTTAAGCAGACGCTCTGCAGCCCATGGGCACCTGCTATCGCATGTGGACAGCAGTGGCACGCCCCGCCTCAGGTCCGCCGCTTCCTGGCCGGCGCGCAGTCCGCCGCCTCCGCGGCCACTTTCTTCAACAACGGCCAACGGCGGCGGCCTGGCTGGGCGGCGGCCGCGCCGCGCGCCGGGCGGGCCCGCTGGGCCGCGCGCGCCTTGATGTCCGACGCGCCCTTGACCGGCTGCGCCTTCTCCTTCAGCTGGGCCACCAGGAACTCGCACGTCTTGTCGATGCCCTTCTTGACCGAGATGGGGTTGGCGCCGGCGGTCACGTACTGCGCGCGGCCCAGCAGCGCCACTCACGTCGGCGCCAGCAACACACGCCGCCGACCCTCTGGTGCGCCGCCGCAGCGCTCGTGCTTTCGGGCTTGCGCTGGCAAGCCCGACGGCCGGCTTGCGGCGGAGGGCCGCCGGCTCCCGGCATGTGCAGTGCAGGGAGCAGCGCCCGGGCGCCCAGCAAGCGCGCATGCCGCGACATGCGTCAGGGCTTGTTCATGGGGCTGCGCCCGGCGCGCGCCTGCAAGCCGTAGTGGATCATGTCGCGCGCCAGCACCGAGGCGGTCGTTGTGCCATCGCCCGCCGCGTCGTTCGTGCGGCCCGCGACCTGGCGCAGCGCGGCGCGGCACGGTGAGTGCTGACGCCGCAGCAGCGCCCCTGGCCGGCGCCATGGGGCAGTGGCCGGCGGCTGGTGATGCATGAGGTTCCCGCAGCCTCACATGAGCAGTGGTGAGCGCCAGCCTCATGTGAGCGGTGATCAGCGTGCATGGGGCACGGCTGGTGGTGCAGCAGGCACACGTAGCAGCCACACAGTTGGGCAGGCCTTCGCGCGGTGGTGAGCGTGCATGGGGCATGGCCTGCGATGCGGCGGCTCAGGTGTGACAGCCACGCAGAGCGGGGCAGGCAACCGCGTGATGCCCTTCTCTTTTTCAGTCCCCTCCCCTCCCCCATTTGGGATAGGGATGGGAATAGGGATGGGGCAGGCAAGCTCAGCGCGCGCGCCTCCTTGATGAGCTGCGCGCCCGCGTTCTCAACCGGGTCCTCCAGCTCGATGGCGCGCGCGATCGACACGCCGTCGTTGATGACCTGCGGCACGCCGTACGACTGCTCCAGCACCACGTTGCGCCCTGCCGCGCGCGCCGGGGTGAGCCCTACCCTGACCTGCGTCGGGGCGGCGGCGGGCCTGCGCGCTCATGGAAGCTCCGACCCGGCGCACCCTTGGCCACCCCATACTGAGACGCTGACGCTCCGCGCGCCCAGACACAGCTGCTCAAAGCAAAAGTGCAGTATGCTCTCCACCCGCACACGGACACGTATGAGCGTCCCCGGCGCTTGGCAGCTGCGGTGCCGCCGCCGCCGGCACAGTGTCCCCGCTGTCCGGCTGCAGCAGGGCAGAGCGCGCCAGCCTCGCTCTGCACAGCTCAGCCACGCCGCAGACCTGGCCAAAGGTGCCCGCGACGCTGCTGTCGCGCGTGCGCTTGTAACTCCGCCTCGGGCCACGCCGCTTTGGGGTCTGCTCTGACCACAGAGCTTGGGGCCAGGATGGAACACGGGAGTGCACTTGCTGCCGCAGTGCCGGCGCGGGCGGCGGACCTCGCGGGCCCAGCGTGACGCCCACCGCGTCGGCCAGCTTGTTAATGCCGTCCTGCATCTTCTTCCTGGACACGTTGTCAAAGATTATGTCCTTTGCCACGTTCGCCACCTGCAGCGTCGCGCGCGCCTCAGGCCACTCGCTGCGCACGGCAAGAACTTTCTGGAGCCATGCGTCGCGCGCAGCGCGGCTTAGCAGCCAGCTCGCTTGGGAGGCAGGCGCACCTGCAGGCGCCTGTTCACGCGCGTGCGGTAGCTCGGCAGCGGCAGCGCGCAGCCGGCAAAGTTATGCCTCAAGCCGTGCGCCTGCGTCACAATGCCCCGCTCATGTGGCAGTGCTCCTCAAGCAGTGCGCGCAAGGGCACAAGCGCATGCCTGCTCGTACATGCAAAACATGATGCAATGCAGCTCTGCACCCAGCGTCTCACCTGCTGCGGCGCGACTGGAGCCATTGTGCGCCCCGAGAAGCTCGCCACAGGTGCCATCTGCAGCAGCTTAAGTCGCACCTTTCCCCTCAGCAAGTCAGGCGGCTTGGGTGCAAGTCCAAGCCTCTACCTACCTGTAACCCTGTTCTGAAAGTTGCATCCCTTTTTTGTTTCAAAGGCGGAGGAAAATGGTGCCCGCCCTCGCTCGGACGCCCTTAGCATTGAAGAGCGCACTTTGGCCGGACAGGCTGGCAGACGTGACCCGAGCTGAGGTTGAGTGAGGGCGTGACAGCGGCATCGTCGCACTCCTGGGCGTGAGCGGCGCTCAGGCGGACGGATGTCGGCGTTCGAGCTCACCCCCGAGACTCTGAGGGAGCTGTGCGAAACGCTGGAGACGTGCGTGCTTGCATTGTTTGCATGCGGTGCCGTCTCTGTGCCTGCTGCAGCGTTCATGGCGCACAGAAGCTGACTCGTTCCTGCCCACAGGTATAATACGGGCCCGTCGGGTGTCTCCGTCCTGCACCTGCAGTACAGGGGCATTGATCGCCTGCAAAACCTCGATGTGCGCCCCTGGCGCACCCCTGGGGCACATTGCTTGGAGCCTGCGAGCGCCGTCGCCCCGCAGGGGCGCCCCGGAGCTCACGCGCGCGCGGCGCCCGCAGGCGTTCACCGGCGTGCGCACGCTGCTGGCGGGCGGGAACCAGATCGCGCACCTCAAGGGCCTGCAGCCGCTGGGCGGCCTGCGGCACCTGGACCTCTCGCACAACCGCCTCACCGCGGTCGACGGCCTGCACGCGCTCGCGCGGCTGGACGCCCTGGTGCGCGGCGGGCGCGCGCGGGGTGGCCGCTCTGGCCGGGCTGCGCGGCGCCAGGAAAACTCGCCGCGGGGGCGCCGCGGCGCGCGGGGCCTTGACAGCGCGCGTCCCCCAGCCCCTGGTAATGCGAGGAGCCCGTGACGGGCCGCGGGCGCCGCGTTCGGGAGCGGGCGCTCACGGCTGCGCGCGCGCGCGCAGGACCTGGCGGAGAACGGCGTGTGCCGCCTGGGCGCGCTGCCGGGCTCGCTGCGCTGGCTCAACCTGGCAGGTGCCGCGGCGCCGCTGCCCCGCTGCTGCGCGGCCTTGCAGCCCCGCGAGCGCCAGGCCTGCCAGGGGCCTTGACGCAGTGTGCCGTGCTGCCATGTCTACACATCAAGCACACTCCTGCAGGCAGCGGCCGGACGCAGTGGGCTGTGTCGCTATATCCTCACATCAAGCAAACGTTCGCAGGCAACTGCCTGGCGTCCGCGGACGGCCTGGAGGGCCTGCGGCCCTGCGGCAGCCTGGCCACGCTGGACCTGGCGCGCAACCGCCTGGCCGAGCTGGCCGCGCTGCCGGCCGCGCTGGACGCCGCGCTGCGCAGCCTGTGCCTGGTCGGCAACCCGCTTGTGCCGGCGCTGCGGTGCGCGCCCGCGGCGGCCCTGCGCGCGCGCGTCGAGCCCGCGCGCGGCGCCCCCGCCGAGCGCCCCGGGACCGATGTTTTGATTGCGCTGCGGAGGCTTGCAGTCACGAAACGCTGCCCGACGGAGCCGGAGTGATGTTGGTTGAGTGCGCAGGTTACTGCGCGCCTATATGCTGAGCCGCCGATGGCCATGACCAGCTTCGAAATCAGAGGGCGGAGGCCGAGGCCGCGGGCGAAGCTGGACGCCAGGGCAGACTTCCAAGTATCGCTGCTCGAGTAAGGATAACAGGGCGGCTGCGGGCCGCGCCGCGCAGGCGGACGGCCGGCGGGTACCGCGGCAGCGTGCTGGCCAGGTTTGGCGCGCTGGACACGCTGGACGCGGTGCCGGTCGATGAGGGCGCCGCGGAGCGCCCGGGCGCCGCGGGCGGGCAGCTCTCGGCGCATGCGCATGCGGTGCGCCGCGCTGGCGGCAAGATGGCCACCTTGCAATAAGAAAGTGGTGTTGTTTGCAAGCGTGCCGGGCCGTTGCTTTGCTTGCATGTTGCGGCATGCTGAGCCCTGACAGGCTGAGAAAGACGAAGAAAGCGCAGTCGAAAGGGACGAGTTGCGTAGAATAACTACTTGAGCGATGCAAGCCAGTGTGGTGAGGCTCTTTGGCGCGCCGCCAGGATGGGGAGCAGCCGCACGGCCGGCGGGCGGCGGGGGCGGACGCGGGCGGCTTGCCCGCATACGCGCCGCCGTTCTTGGATCATAGCGCGCCGTCCGGGGAGGGCGCGTGCCCGTCGGGCGCCCACGTGACAGCGGCACCTTGATGCGCGTTTGCATGCCTCAGCTGTCTTCGTTCCTTACACAGATCCTAGGGTGTCCGAGCACCCGTGGCTCTCGCGCAATGCATTCCAACGCTGACCCCTCGCGCTCTCTGTGTGCCTCCGGCATGCGCCATGCCCGTTCGCGTGACATGGACAACGTAGCTGCAGCCTGGCGCCGTGAAGCAGCTCGCCGCGGCGGCCTGACAGGCTGCGCGGGGGGCGTCGCAGGCGGCGCCGACGTGGTGTCTGTCTCGGAGTTTGACAGCGACGCAGACCTCGCGGAGCGCCACGCGGCGGTGGCCGGCGCCGCCGCGGCCGCGCGGCGGCCCGGGCTGGTAGAGCGGCAGGACAGCGCCAACTACCAGCCGCGCCCGCCCGCCATGACCGAGCGCCAGGACTCCGCGCAGAACCTGCAGGCGCGGACCGCGCGCGTGCGGCCCTTGCGCGTGCTGGCGTGTCGCCTGTGGACAGCGTGCCCTCCCCCTTGCTGGCCTGCCCCTCACAGGCAACCAGCCCGCGGCGATGACCCAGACTCGCAGCTCCCAGACCTGCTGCTCAAGCACGAGCTCGAGGGCCGTGCACCACAGGGGAACAGCCTCTTGCGAGAGGCAGGCACACGGTGTGTGCATCCTGAGACCGCTCGCTTCGGGGCGACCTGTCTAGCGGAGAGCTGCGTGGGGCGCCACGGTTTCCGGCCACTGTCTGCTGGAGTCGGAGCGCGCGCCTATCGCGCATGCCGATCTCTGTCCTTTGTGCTGGCTCACGTGGCCCGCGGCGCGCGCGCAGGCCATGGCGGAAGCGGAGGCCGGGCTGGCGGCAGCGGCCGCCGGCGGCGGCGGCGGGCCGGGCGGCGGCGAGGGCCAGGTCGGGCGGCTGGACAGCGCGCGCGACATGGCGCGCGAGGCCCTGCAGCGCCGCAGCGCCTCGCCGCCCAACCCGCGCGCCGGCAGCCCGCCGGGTGCGCGCGCGCGCGGCGCACGACCCCGCATGTGAGCTGCATGCCGCTGGGTGCTGCTGGAGTTGCGCAGCCGTGGACGCGACTCGGTGCGTAAGCGCTGGACGGCTCAGGTCATGTGCTCGCCCGTGCGCTGGCATCCCCAGCGCTCCCCACAGGGCCGATCGGCGCTGATGTCTGGCCCGGTGCGCCGGCCGCCCATACGCGTGTCTGCAGACCTTTGCATCTCCCGTCTAGCCACAGCTCTGCTGGCTGGGCGGGCATCTTTCGCATGCGTCCTGCAAGGCAGCATAGCGCTGTCAGCCACACGTCATGGCAAGACGGTTTGAAAGCCGCTGTGCGCGTGCAAGGCGGGCCGGTGGGCGCCGCGCTGCAGCGGCGCGCCGAGACCTCGCCGCAGCGCGGCGACGGCGGCGGCGGCCTGGGCCTGTCGCTGCGCCACGACTCGGCCAGCGACCAGACGGCGCTGCAGCTCGCAGGCGCCGCACCGCCGCCGCAGGCGCGCCCCCGCCCACAGGCGAACTGCCGCTGTGCTGGGCTGCTGCGCCCCTGGACAGTGGGTAGGGGTAGGGTTATGTTAGGCGACAGGCTACTCGCCTTCATGCCAGCCAGCACCGGCACGCGGCAGGCGGCTCAGTGCGCTATGGGCCCACACGAACATTCCATGTCTGAGCGCGCCTCATGCGGCGGCAAGCCGTTGCATGCGGCCAAGTGGGGGCCTTGGCGCGCAATGCGCGGCGAGGCTCCAATACACACATCCCAGCATCTGCGCAGTCTTGTGTGGCATGCTGGCCGGCCCACCATGATTCAGTGAAGAGCGGCGCGGAGGGCGGGGCGGGACGGCCTCGGGCTTGCGCTGCCGCTGGCAGGGTGCCGCCCCAGGCGCTGCGGCGCCTCGCCGTGCGCCGGCCCGGCGCCGGCCCTAACCCTAAACCCAGTGCCGGACCAGCGCGCTGCGTGCCGCGCGCAGGTCGCAGACCTGGACCGCGCGGAGTCGCTCGCGGAGGCGCGCCGCGCCGTGCTGCCCGGCCTGCCGGCCGCGCGCGGCGCGCTGCACGAGGTGCCGCCCGCGGAGCCCGTCTCGCGCCAGGCGCGCGCCCCGGCTCAGGCCCCCGGGAGCGGGCGGCTGGGGCTGATGCACCATGTGAAGCCCTGAGGCCGGTCCAACCAGGGCAAGGAGCCGCGCCCTGAGGGCGACAAGGGGAATCCTGCTTGGTGTGCAGTGGGGGCCCTGCAGTGGGCGCACATGGTGAAGAGCTCAGGCTATGCGCTGTGGGCAAAGACAGCAGGTTTTCATAGCAGGGCAGTGCTGCCAGTCTGCACTGGCTGAGAGCCGGCCTGTGAAGGACTCCGCGCTGGACTCGCTGGTGGCCGCGCGGCACGCGGTGCTCGCGGACCTGGCGCAGAACCCGCCCGCGCCCGGCGGCGGCGGCGGCGGGGGCGGCGCCGGCGCCAGCGGCGGTGGCAGCGCAGACCTTGCGCGGCGTGAGTCCTCGCAGGACTGCGCCTGCGGCGCGCCGCGGCGCGAGGCCGCGCTGCTGGACCCGCTGCTGCAGGCCCGCCGCCTGGTGCGCCGCCCTAGCACAAACCCTACCAGCCCCCCGACCGCGGGACCCGCTGCCGCAGGCCCGCTGCCTGGTGCGCCGCCCCGCCTTGCAGGGAGCTGCCTGCGCCGCCCTAGCATACACCCTGCAGGCTCCCCGGACCGTGAGCCCCGCTGCTGCACGCCCGCCGCCTGGTGCGCCGCCCCGCCTTGCAGGGAGCTGCGTGCGCCGCCCTAGCATGAACCCTACCCGGCCCCCTGGCCGTGGGCCCTGCGCCAGCGCGCGCTGGCGGCATCAGGCAGCGTAGGCATGACAGGCGCTGCGGGCGCACGCAGGTGCTGTCGACGTCGGAGCGCGCCGGCAGCAGCGGCATCACCAGCCCCCCTCCCATGGCGCGCGCTGACTCGGTGCGGCCTTACAGGCACCAATGCACTTGATTGCTGCCGCTGAGATTTTGCAGCCGCAACGCCTGCCCCCCCGCTGCTGCAAGCCTTCGACAAGCATGTCTGCGGCAGTGCGGCGGCGCCGTGCCCCAGAATGCCACCAGGATTGCAATCTTCCAGGAAATGGGGTAGAGTCAAGAACCATGTGCGCGCTTGACGGCGGCGCGGCGCGCGCGCAGGCCAGCTGGCAGGCCGAGGGCGCCTGGCCGCCGGGCGACACTAACGCGCTTGCGGAGGCGCGCCGCAGCGTCATGGCCATGGGGCCCGCGCCGCCCAGCGGCGGCGACGCGCCCGCCAGCGGCAGCGGCGGCGGCGGCAGCGCCGCGGCAGGCGCGGGCCCGCGGCGCGCCGGCGCGCGCGACGCGCACCCGCAGCCCGGCACGCCGCATGCGCCGGCAGGTGGCTCCCCCTGCGGCCACGGCCGCCCCGCCCAGCCGCGCGCACGGCGGCGCTCGCATCGCAGCGCCTGGGTGCCGGGCCGCCGGGCATGCGGCAGGGCTCTGCCGTTTGCGCTCCTGCACGCCGGCACGCGCGGTGATACCCCTCTGTGTGCCTGCGCGCAGGGCCACTAAGCCCGGCGCGTGCGGGCGCGCGCGGTGGCGGCAGCCCGCCCAACCGCTGGCGCAGCGCCGCGCCGCCGCCACCGCCACCCGACGCGGCCGCGTCGCTGTTCTGGGGCCGCGGCGAGCATGCGACGCCATTCCTGGTCGCCGCGCAGGCGGCGGCGCACCCGGACTCGCCGCTTGCGGTCGGCGTGTCCGGGCGCCGCATGACCCTGGTGCGGCCGCTTCCTGCCTCCGCCTGCCCTGCCGTGACCCTCCACCGTAAGAGAGGCTCTGCGCTGCCCCGGCTGGGAGGCTATCTGTCGCGCCGCGCAAAGATGGGCTTGCTTTGGAGGTTTGAGCACCGGGCCCATATCTGGCTCCACTCAGCTGGTTGCGGTGTGCACGCCGCGCCAGGTGCGCCACAACCGTGGCTCAACCGGCAGCCTGGCTGCGAGCGCCGACCTGGCGGAGGCGCCCTTTGGCACGACAGGCAGCGGCCCGGCAGCTGCGCCGTTCGGCACCCTGGGGAGCGGCCTCGCGGCGGGGCGCACCCTCAGCGGTTATGACAGCGCGAACGAAGGCGACGCAGGGTAACGATGCGCCTAGGGGCTTTGCCAGCGGGCGAAAGGGTGCTTCAGGCATCAGTGCTTTGGGCAGCCGGGTTGTACAAACTGTGAGGGTATGGCGCGTTCAGGGAGGTGCTTTGTAGGTTTTTTCCCGTGCTCAAAGAAGGGTGCAGCGCAAGTCCAACACCGCAACCACTGCGTGTCAGCATGCTTTTGCTTGCACCCGACGCTCGAAGCACCGCTTGGAGTCCAAGCCTTGGACCGACAAAAAAAGCTGTCTAGTTGCCAAAACCGGCCCATGTGACCGCGTGACAAACCCTCGGGGACGTTACATCAGAGTACGGAGAGAAAGGGGTGTTGATGAAATTTCGTTTTGCACTCGCCCAGCCCTGATCAACACAGCATTTCCGGGGCCCCTTGCATCGCTGTTATAACACAGACCGCACGATGCCGCAGGCTTCCATCGCGCGCCCGGCGTCGCCGATTGCGCTGGGGTTGCCGCAGCTCACAGAGCCTGCAGATTCGTGGTTTTTCAAGGCGCTGGCTGCTGAGTTCTTGGCGACGCTGCTCTTCCTGTTCATAACCATCTCAACAGCGGGTGTGCGCGGATGTACCAGCCCGAGATTGCGCCGTGGCTCCCAGCCCTGCTCGCACTGATTGGTGCCTGCTAATTATGCAATGCAACGCAATGACTCAGAGCTCCTGAGCAGCTGCTCTCACAGCTGCTAGCGCTACCCCCGTCTATGTACCAGCCCTTGATGGCGACCTGGCATCCCCGGAAATTCTGCCACCACGGAGCTCGTGTCGGGGTGGCTTAGCACGTTGAAGGGCACGAATATGCAATAGGCTGATACGGCGGTGGTTGCGTGCGTGCAGTCAACTCATGCGGCCTCGCGGATGTTCGCGTCCCCACCGAGTCGACGCTGCCGCTCGAGAAGTGCACTCTCGACAGCTCGCGCATGCTCACTATCGCCTTCGCTTTCGGCGTGTCCATCTTTGTGCTGGTGCACGCTGCCGCACCCTTCAGGCTCGCTCCCTCTCCTCGTGTGACACGCCATGCATGCATTGCTACCCAATGCCAGAGTGCAATCACTAACTCTGCACCTGCGCAGCGCAGCGGCGGGCACATCAACCCCGCAGTCACGTTTGGGCTGTTGGTGGCCAACAAGATCAGCTTGCAGCGCGCGGTCTGCTACATCATCGCCCAGCTCCTGGGCGGCCTGATCGGCGTGGGCTTAGTCAAGGCGGTGCGCCGCGCCCGTGCCCATGTCTTTCAGTCGTCCATGCAGCAAGCAAGCTGCCCAGCTCGAGATATTATGAGATAGTATCACCGGCCAAAGGCTGTGTCGCGCTTGGCCGACAGTACAGCCCAGTGCCGTATGCGGCCGCGGGCGGCGCGGCCAACCAGCTCTTCGCGCCCACCACGGCGGCCGGGGGCTGGGGCATGGAGGTAGTGCTGACCTTTGCGCTCGTGTACCTCGTGCTCTCCTCCACCGACTCTCAGCGCGCCGTCGACGCGCCCCACCTGCCGGTACGGACGAGGGAGCGCTGGGCCCCTCTGCGGTGCATGCGTAGACTGGCAAACAGAGAGGTCTGTTGCCTGTGTCGCATGATGCAGATGTGGCATGCACTAGGTTGGGTCGACATGCACTGCTCTGGGGGATGGTTGCTGAAGGTGCAAAGGTGAAAGGGGCTTTGAGCTTGGCAGGTTCACATGGGTGTCAGCACTTGGACAAGGCGATGGGGTAGACGTGGCCCAGGATGTGAGTTGGCCCTGACCAAGCTTGCTTGAACCTCCTCGCCAGCCCCCTTAATGAGTCGGTTCATCGGTGGGCTTGCCCGTGTCTGGCACGCTCACGCTGCCATGCTCGGCGCCGGCAGATCCTTGCGCCGCTGGCGATTGGGCTGACCGTGTTCCTGGCGCATATTGTTGCCATCCCGATCACCAACTGCTGCATCAACCGTGCGCGCCCGCCCTGCCCAGCCTCTGGCGCCCCTGAGGCATGCGTGCCTTTCGCGCTCCCGCCCATGCTGCTGGAAGACTCCTAGTGACCGAGACGCTTCTGTCTCATCGCTCAGCGCCAGTCACCGCTGCCACGCGGTCGGGGCCGTGACGCGTTCCCGGAGCGCGCAGCCGCGCGCGGCTTTGCCGCCGCCGCCGTCAGCGGCAACTGGGACTCGCAGTGGATTTGGTGGTGCGCGCCCCAGCCTGCTCGCCGCTCGTCCCTGTGTGCCAGGCCGCCGCACGCCCCGGCTGCTCATCGGTATCTGCGAGCCTGCATGTCACGTCGCTGCATGGCTGGTGGCGGCCGCGCGCGCGCCGCGCAGTGTGCAAGCATCTTATCCAGCTTTGTCGCTCCCGCGGCCCACGGCATACGACCCCGCAGCACAGGGCGACCCGTGCACGTAAGCAGGATGAGCGCGAGCACGGCGCCGACATGCTGAGGGAGGCCCACTGCCTGTGCCACGACAGGGTGGGCCTCCTCACCGGCGGCCTGCTGGCCGCCCTCGTGTACGAGACAATCTTCCGCCCTGACTACAGGACGCCGATGGTCCACCGCGGCCCGGGCGTCGGCCTGTTCCCGGGCATGGCAGGCACGGACAGCATGCCCCCTTTATCACTAGATAGCCTCATAGACGTCTGCCAGATCAATATGCACATCTCACGTATTGCTATGCGTTGCCTGTGGGCAGCATACCCTACACGGAGAAGTGGGGCAAGCGTGCGCCTGCAAGATCGCATGTGCATCGCCGAGGGCGCGTGTGCGGTACCCAAGGAAGCGGGTGTGAGCAGGCACCGCGCCTGCGGACCCGGCCGGCTGCGAGCGCGGCGCGGCTGAGGGGCGCGCGGGGCGCGCGCAGGCGTCGAGGGCGAGGAGAACACGGGCGCGGCCGGCAACGTGCTGGAGAAGGTCATGCAGGCGGGGCCGGCCTCGACGAGCGCCGTGAACACCGTGTAGGGCCGCGGCGCGTCGGGCGTGCAGCGACAGGCCCGGCCGCGGTCGCCCAGGCGGCCGTCTTCACATCGCCTGGGCCGCACATGCGCCCTGGGGCTCCTGGCCCCGCGCCCTCCCATGCGTCCTCCCATGCGCCTCATGCGCAGCAGCTGCTCAGAGATCGGTTGATCAAGCTCCCTAAAAGGCAGCCTCCCCTGTTTTTTACCGGCTTACATATTGCTTTCCCGCCTCCTGGCGCGCGCTTGACGGCCCAAAACCTGCGGGCTCGCATGCCTGCCGGGCTGGTCTGGGCTCGACCCAGCAGAGTGGACTCCCACTTTTGCATAAGCGCACTTGATTTGCCAGGCCCGCATGCTTGCCGGGCCGTTCTTGGTTTAGCTTCAGCAGAGTTGCCGACTACGTTCGCTTAAGTGCAGTTGGTTCGCCATCCGCCGCATCCGCCCTGGAGTGTACTTTCAAAGCTTGTCACGCACTGAGTTTGCGTGCATGTGTCGGCATGACACTTGTCACAGTAGGGCGCTGCGTACTGCAGCCGTGCAACACATGCCCCCGGCCCTTCCGTGGCCTGGCTTCAACATGATGAGGCTGGCGGCTGCTGCCTCTCGAGTACCAGAAGCGCTTGGGACCGATGAAAGCACACGTGTTTTGCCGTGGCGCGTGCAAGAGCGGGCCAGGGTACAAGACGTTGCTGAGCTTGTTCTGGACAATGCAGCTGTGCAGATTGAGAGGCGAAACTGGCCGTGCCCAGGGCATGCTCGAGCCGTGTGCGCTGGGCTTTAGTGCTAAGGGTGAGGCTGTTTCGCGTCACTGCTCTCCTGTGTGCTAGTTCAGTCGGCCGTGTCGCACGCAAGCATGGTTTCCATGTGCAGAGGGCATCCTGCTGCTATTTTCGGGCAGCTTGCTGTGTTCTTTGACTGGTCTGGGAACCCCGCAGTGCTTGAGTGGCTTTCTCTCTTAGCGTTCTCCCCAGCGCCTCTCTTTGTCAGCAGAGGTTGCCAGCTGCAGGCTGAGTGCTTAGTGCTAAGTGCAGTGCAAAGCATCAAGTTCTCATGTTTGGGCAGGTAGCGGATCCACTAGCAAGTCTGCAATGGACGTGCATGGGGAACGGCGCTTCTTCTTGGGATTCTCTTTTGGTGTAACAGAACTTGCAGTTTTACTCCGAGCTCGTTGCACGCACTGGCACTGGCGACAGGGTTCCACCTGCACTGCCTGGCACCCTACTGCTGCACCGGCCATGCACGCATGCCGCGCCTCCTTGCGCGTCGCCATGGCCAGATGCACGATTGCAAAGTGACTGCCCAGGACACGCCTGTCCAGGGTACATTTTAGATGAACCCTACTCCTGGCACAGATCCAAGTGTGTCACACATGCCTTGCTCGGGTGTGCACACAAGCAGGACCACAGCTTGTTGCAGGTCAGTAATGCTCCATTTACACTCAAGACCAGGTAGTCTGTGTGCAGTCCAGCACAGTCTCAAGCCTAATTCGAGCACTCCTATCTCAACAGAGGCTGCATCTCAACTTTGCGAAGGTCGTGCCAAAATAGATCAAGATTGGAGGACTTCCCCACGCGGGCTCCTTGTTTGGCCTCAGGCAAGATGTGCAACTCACGTACAGCACAATGACCAGCGAAGCTCTTGGGGCACTACGTATCAGCTGCCATCAGGTTTGCAGGCGGCAAAATTGACAAATCAGCGCACGCCTAACAACATCATGATTATTGTTGGAAAGAGGCTCCATCACGCAAGGCGCCTGGGGCATGTCAGGTTTACTGTGTAGTCCACGAAGCTGGCTCCTGTGTTGAGCTGCACCGGCCCGAGGGGAAGCGCTTCAGCTAGTTCTTGAAGACAAGCCTTTCTTGCTAGTCATGCGGCAGTCACGTGCGCCTCACAGACGGCAGTAACGTGCGCCTGTCATGACGTGCCAAGCCAAGCATGCGCACACGTACGCATGGCACTTGTGTATAGGCGCACCGACTTCCAAGAGAAGCAGTCCGCACTGCCGATGGTGCACTTCTCATGCCTCAGGTTCCAGACGTTGCTGCTGTCGCCCCAGACCAGTGTGCCATCTGTGGACCTGGCTGTGTAGTAGCTGTTCCTGCGAAGTGCATGCGCTCGCGGCGTCAGCGCTGTTTCAGGACGCCACCTGCCCGCTGCGCATTGCGGTGGCCATGCGCACGTGGCAACATGGGGGCATGGGCTGCAAGCGAGGCATCGGTCACCTGAATGTGGTCTGTCCGATGAACAGGGACCTCCCTGGAGCGAGGTACCACCAGCCAGCGAGGCACCAGCGCGCTGCTGTGCCGTTGCTGGGCGGCACAGACACCATGCAGTTCTTGGGCAGCGTGCGGATGCTGGGGTATGCCATGAAGGTCGCGACCCACACAGGGACGTTGCAGCCGTTCTTGAACACGACCCGGTTCACATCTGTTTACGCCGCGCGGCAGCGCCTTGTCAGCTCGGCGTCTGTGGACCTGGAGGGACACCGTCCTGCTGCCCTGGCACCAGGCACCAGCGCAACAGGCACAGGTGACCCAGCACCAGCAAGGTGGCGCACCCTTTTGGACTTCGACGTCTGGCAGTCCTGGAGCGTGCACGGCCTCGCCGCCAGAGCGCACCCCATCGAACAGGTCCCGCAGGCCAGCCCGCGCGTCCGCGTCGATGCGCCAGCCAAATGCCCAGCGGCTGTAGCCCTCGCTCGGCAGCGTCTGCTTGACGCCCGCCAGGCCCAGGCGGCACTTGATGTACAGGAAGCTGAGCTTGATGCCGACTTTGCCGACATGCAGCGTCGCGGTCCCGTCCGGCTGCGGGTGGACCACGCTCTCTCCGCACCCTCATTGGAACATAAGCTGCTTTGCACAGACAGACATGCAGCAGGTGCGCCTGCTAGCTGTCGCTGTGATCAGGAGGTTGGCGGGCCTGTGCCAGCGGACCTTCAATCCGCCGCATGATGCGCAGCATGTTCGTTTCTCATAAGTAGAAGGGGTTGGCTTGACTCTACGGTGCTGAGATGCGCAAGTGCGCGCAGGATATGCGGGGCGGCCTTCACCCAGTAAGGGCGGGGCGCACCGCCTTGCCGCTCAGGAGGTCGTCAAACAGTTTGGTTAGCATGTCATCGACCTGTCTGTACACCTGCGGGAACAAAAGGCGTACGTGGGCCGCGCGGTGGCGCATCACATGCGCAGGTATGCAGGGCAGGAGCCTGTTGTGCAAGCGACACTGAAACGGCTAGCTAGTGCATTGCGCCCCGTCTGCAAGGAAGCAGGTGTGTGTCGTGCAGGCTGTGCAGAGCGGGTGCATAGAGTGCCTAGTGGCGCCAGCAGGAGAGAGCAGGGTGCTGAGAGCGCCAGGGGCACAAGGAGGCATAGCTCCCAGCGCTCGAGGGCGCGCCTGGTCCTGCGCATCGTCCAGTGCAGTGTCAAGGGCGTGTTCCAGGCCCTGGACTTGCTTGTTGAGCTCATCGTCCTGCTGCAAATGCTGTCGCTGAGCAGCTGCACGTCTGACGTGTGACAGCCCACAGCGCATACGCGCAAGCACTCGCACCAACTTGGCTGCTGCCAGCGCCGACGTCGCAGGGAAAAACAGGCCTATGATTGTGCCCAGGGCCTCAGAGTCCCAGACGCGGGGCCCATAGTATGCTTTCCAGTCGCCCTCCTCAAACTTGCGCTGGGACTCGGCCGTGTCGCAGATCTGGGTGTCCAGGTTGGGCAGGTAGCCCTTGATCTCATCCAGCGCGCAGCTGTACACGCTGTCTATGCAGCGCTCGGCCTTCTGGATCTGCGTGCTGATAATGGTGATGGGTGTGCCCCCCTGGCAGTTCTCCAGGCTCGGCACGCAGACACACTTCTTGAACCTGGCCCAGCCCTCGCCGCCTGAGACGCACTCCTCCGTGGCACACTTGCCACAGTCTGCACTGACCTGAGCCAGCGCACTGCATGCCAAGGCTATGAGAAGGAGCCAGGCAGGGGCCATCCTGGCCGCAAGTAGCAGGGATGTGACACGAGCTCTCCTTGTTGGTGTGCAGACTGCTGTGCACGCCTTCCTGCATTCTACGAGCTGTGAGCGCGCAGTGGGACGTGGATCCGGAAATCTAAGAGTTTCCCATTTGCAGGCTCCCCGCAGATAGACAGGTCGAGTCTGCTGTTGCTACATAACGCCTGCTTGATCATCCAGCAGTAAAGCTGGATACACTTGTCGGTCAGTGCCATACACCGCACACTTTCAAGCGAAAAGTTTGGCTGGCCCGGCAGACGCACAGCGTCTTTATGAGCTTCTGGTGTACAGTAGACAGCCCGGGCCAAAGGCAGGCCGTCTCAAACTGGCCAATTGCGGGAGGCACATCCTGCTGTGCTTGTCGCCGCTCGGGTCCGAGGTCAGCGGAAGCAGCCAGTACTGTGAGGCTGCATGTCAACTGCTGCAGTGCAGCGCTTCTGCGTCAATGTCTGCCAAAAAAAACACTGGCCTTGCACTGGGTGCTAATTGCTACCAGCAACAGGGACGTTGCCACACGAAGCTCGCGACTGGCTTTGTTACATGCAGGCCCTGGCTGGACAACCTCATGCGCAACCCGCACTGCCCTAAGTCGCCAGGAGTCACAGTGCACACCTCACCCTCTCATACCCATGCTGGCGGCCTGGTCGGCACGCGCCTTACTGCCAGACACGCGCCAGGCAGGCCGCCCATGCTTCCTGCAACACACCAAATCGCTTCGACTCGAAGCCAGCTCTAGACCCTGCCCCTGCCCCACCACGCCCTTGGCGCATCGCTCACAGCGCATACCGCACACTGGCCTGGCAGGCCACGCCCGCCGTGCAAGGCGCCAGCCCGCCGCCGGCAGGCGAGAGGCTTGTAGGCCCCAGCCGCGCCCGGCCCGCCCCGCCGCCGCCGCTACAGCCAGGGCGGCCGCGGCGCCGAGCCGTGCGCCGCGGCCGAGCCGGGCAGCAGGCTGCTGCGCTCCGGCGGGCTGCCGGCGGCCTCGCTCGCGTCGTCCTCGTCACGGGCGTCCTTATCAGGCTCCTCCTCCGACAGCGCCTGCAGCAGCGCCTGCTCCTCCGCCAGCTCCTCCATCGCCGCGTCGCACGCCTGCGCGGCCCCGGCAGCGCCCGGCGCCTCGGCCCGAAGGCATGCGCCTGAGCCACTGGGCATGCGGCTGAGCAGGCGGCGGCGGGCGCCGCACTCGGCAGGCCCGGCGACGGCTCGGCGCGCGTCGCCACGCGTCTGTCCGCTCCCGGCGTTTGCGCGCGCCCCTCTGCTAGCCGGCCACATGGCACGCCGATGACAGACACGGGGCGCCACGGGGTTGCCGTTTGAGCTGGCGCGCGCGGAAAGCCAACGCGCGCGCGTCCCCGCATGCGCCCGTACATAGGGTTAGGGTTAGGGCTGCGAGGGGCGCGGGGCGCCACCTGGTTGTAGTCCATGCTGACGCGCGCGAGCGGCTCGGACGACACGCGCGTGAAGTGGCGGGAGGGGTCGCTGGCCGCGCGCGCCATGGCCGCCAGGACGGGCTCCGGGATTGCGGCCACGGGCTGGTGCATGATGGGCAGCCCGGCGACGAGCGCATGCTTGAACTCGTGCGGCGACACGCCTGCTCAGCCGCGCACACGCGCGGGCCTGAGAGCGCGGCGCGCGCGCCGCGGGGGCGCCGCGCCTGCGCGGCGGGCCCCCCGCAAGCCCCTTTCTGTTCCGGTCCCAGGTGCAAAAGGCATGGTTGAGCCAGCTCCTTTGAGCCAGCTACTTTGCCTACCAGACGCAGGACACTTGACAGCATCGCATGGAGATGAACATATGACACCGCCAGCCGTAGCGCTGCCAAGGACATAAAATGCAAGTGCTGTATGCGCCAAGAAAAGGGCAGGCCTCAAGCAGCTGCGCCATACAGCAGACACGCACGCCTGTGCAGCTTGCGCGCATCCAAGACCGAAAGCGCTTTCAGGCTGCCCTGTGCACATCGCCCACACCGCAGCAAAAGGACGGCTGGGCAGCAGGCATGCCGGCGCACAGGGCTGCGCGCCTGCAAATTCGCACCACCCGCGCGCGCGCGCGGTCTGCAGCAGCGGGTACAGCAGCGCGCCCGCCACCATGACGCCGCCCGTCCAGGCCATCACCTGCGCGCGGACGGCCGCGCTCTGAGGCGCCTTTGCAGCAGGGTTGGCGCAGGATTCGCACGCTCCACAGCGTGTGCTAAGGTGCTTTTGGCAGCAGTGTTGACAAGGTTTGCATGCCTGCTCATGTCACTGCTGCCAAAGAACAGCATCAATCCACTTCACACGACGATGTACACTTCATGGCGGTGCATGCAGACCTGGAGGCAACCAAGCACAGCCACAATGCAACGCACGAGTGGAGCTATGCACATCATGCCGTGGCTCACGCCATGCAGCACAGCATGAAAGCCCTGCGCCGGTGGGCACACTCTGCCGCAGGTCATGGGAGCACTGTCAGACAGTGTACAGAACGGGCCGTAGGGCGTGTGCAGAGTGGGCCATAGGGTTCAACGCGCGCCTGCAGGTCCATGCGCAGGACGGGCATTGCGATGAGTGCGAGCAGCAGCAGTGAGGCGGGCGCCAGCATGAGCGCGCAGCCCCACCAGGGCAGGCCCACGCGGAACGGCCGCACCAGGTGCGGCGCGCTGATGCGCAGCCACACGAAGGCCGCAAACCTGCGCGCGCGGGCGCGCGTCAGGCCGACAGGCGGCGCCTGCGTACCATTCGGACGCGCCCATCCCCACCATGCTCTGGAGCCAGCTTCTGCCGCCCAGTGTACTTGTTCCTTGGCCCAGCCCATCTGTTTGGGAAATGTGATAACAAGGGTTTGGCAGGACAATTAGGGTTACGGTAGAATATGTAAAAGCGGATACCGCGGGGGGCGCACTCCAAGAGCTCCGCCAGGCAGTAGACAATGTTGAGGAGCTCCACAATCTGCGGGGCGCGCGCGCGTCAGCGCCTCGCGCATGCCGCGCTGCACACACCGTCTTGGTGCGTTCTCTCAACGCACACTGTCTGCCTCTGCCAGCTAGCACTTGGAGCTCAGAACGAGCACAGGCAGCAAGGCACGCACAGCGCAGAGCAGCACTCACAGCCGCGCATGCTAGGCGCTCCCACCACATACATGCAGCGGGTGCCCGCGCCCGCAGAACTCCGCACGACCTCGCAAGGACGCGAGCAGGCGCGGCGCGGTCGGCGCGGGCGCGCGCCTGCAGGAAGTTGAACGTGACCAGCGAGCAGATGCCGAGCGAGGACAGCACGATGCCGAGCGTGGGCGTGCCGAAGCGCGAGCGCCGCGCCAGCACCTTGGGCAGGAACCCGCGCTCGGCCATGCCCAGCAGCTGGAAGGAGTCGCTGCTCATCTCCGCCTCAAACTGGCCCACCTGCGCGGGTCGTGGGAACACGCGTTGCGCAACCGGAGGCTGCTGCCAGGGCCCTGCGCTCGGCCATGCCCGGCAACAGGCTACACGCGCAACGCGTCGGCACTGCGTCTTGGTCATCGTCAGTGACCATGACCGCGATTTGTCACTGTGTCCTGGACACGTAGTCGCGGCCGAGCGGCCGCGCCGCCGCGGGGCCTGCCGCCACGGGTGGCCGCCGGGCGGGCGGGCGGCGCGCGCGCGCCTGGCTGACCGCGGCCGCCGCCACGAGCGCCCAGGACAGCCACGAGCCGCCCACCTCGCCCGCCACGGTCGCGAAGAAGCCCAGGCGCCAGTCGGCCGCCGCCGGCATCACGCCCAGGCACGCGGCCAGCGGCAGCACGTACATGGCGACCACCAGCACGACCGCGCCGGCCAGCGCGCGCGGGAAGGTGCGCCCGGGCGCCTCCACCTCGGCCGCCAGCGTGCTGCGGACCGGGGCGCGCGCGGCGTGTCAGCGCACGCTGACTTTCTGCATTCAGTACATACAACACCCGACGATGCGAGCTCGCTCCCGCGCGACACGCGCGCGCTGCGGACCAAATTGCTCCTTGCTCAAACGCCAGAGACCCTCTATGACGCGCAAATTCATGTGCAGACGAAAAAGAAAGCTGTGTGCAATGCAACACCGATCTCTATGGTGCGCCGTCGTGTGTTTCACGCCGTCTTGTGCTTGCATCTGGTCTGCTGCTGTGAGCAAGGCGCGTTTCTGTTTGTCCCGCTTCGCATGGTTCACTGTAGTGCGGTACACTGCAACAGCACACCTGCAATGATTAAACCAACAAGCAGATACCGCATGCCATGAGATCAGCCGGACCCGATCTGGCGGCGGCACCGCCCCTGCCAAAGGGGCGCGCGCCTGCAGGAGTCCCAGTAGTTGGTGTTCCAGAACATAACGTTGAGGAAGGCGCCCCACTGGACGGCGCCCCAGTCCAGGATGAGCCAGTTGGCCGGCTGCACGTGCGGCGCGGCGAAGCCGCACAGCACCACGAACACGGCCACGATGAAGGCGGTCATGCCGACCGCCACGCCGCCCACGATCGTCAGCCCGAAGTAGTTCAGGCAGGCCAGGCCCAGCGCGACCGCAAACAGCGTGAAGAAGCGCCGCCAGGTGCCCTCCGGCAGCAGGCCTGGCGCGCGCGCGCGCGCCGCGCAGGTCAGCGCCGGCGCCGCCGCGTGGCAGCAATAACACACAAGCGGCATTGCAGCAAGCGCAGCATGCGCGGCGAACAGTCGCAGGTCGCACGACAGATCCGTGCAGTGCAGCACGACCATGTGCACCCCACGTGGGTCGCCAAAGACGGTGCCTGGTGCTGCGCAAGCGCGTGAGTGCGCGGGGCAGCAGGGCCTCTCAGGCTTAAAGCGGCAAGGCAGCCACTGCTGGGTCAAGCGCCGACGCGATTGCAGGGCGCTCCGTGGCATTGTGGACTGGCGGGCGTTCGTAAACCGGCAGTCTGCAATGCAGACCGGCTGGGACAACGGCGGCGGGGCAACTCCCTGGCACAGTGCGCGTCGGGCCGGGGCGGCGCGCGCGGGCGCGCGCGCACCGGGCAGCACGGCGTCCACGTACGACAGCAGCAGCACGGGCCAGGGAGGCGCAGTGGGCCGGGGCGGCGCGCGCGGGCGCGCGCGCACCGGGCAGCACGGCGTCCACGTACGACAGCAGCAGCACGGGATAGACGGAGTTGTCGGTGACGCCGCTGAGCCAAGACCACCAGCCCTCCTGGAAACCCCAGAAGGGCCCGAACGCGGCGGTCACCCACGCGACATAGCCGCTGTCCTCCGGGAACGCGGTCGCCAGCTCGGCCGTAACCAGCGCCTCCGGCACGCTCCAGACCAGCGGCAGCACGAGGAAGCCCAGCAGCGCGAGCGCGGGGCCGCCCGTGCTCACCGCGTCCTGCGCGCCCACAGCGGGGTGGGCGTAGTGTCCGGGCGGGGGCGCGCCCTGCGGGGACGGTGCGGTGCGCTGCACCCTGCCCTGTGTTTCGCCGAGCTCGCTACGCAGTGCCTGCCTGGCACGCTGCACCTCGTGTGCATCAGGTGCTGCAGGGAGCAGCGTGCTCAGGTGACACAGGCGCGGCTTCCTTTCAAAGCGAGCGCGTTCCGAGCCACAGTGCGTCACAAGCAGGCTGGCCAGGCCGCACACTGATACACACCCCTTGTGTTCGGCAGCTGTGCCAACGTGTTTTTACACTTCGTAGCCGGGACCACCGCTGGAGTCAGAGCGCGTGCAAGCTCGAGACGAAGCACGCACAACAGCAAGCGGGCGGCGCGCCTCGGTGCCGAAGGGCCCGCCGCTGACCTCGTAGAAGATGAGCGCGACGAGCGGCAGCAGGCCCAGCTTGCCGCTCGGCGCCTTCTTGCGCCGCGCGAGCGGCTGCCGCGCGCCGCCGGCGGGCGGCGTGCCGGGCGCCGCCTCCTCGTCGCCGCCTGCCCAGCCGCCAGCGTGCGCGTTGCCAGCTTGCATGCCGCGCCGGGCTTCCTCCCTGACCTCAGTCAAGCATACAGCGCCTTGCTGACAGCAGGCCGCTCCCCGGCCCGCACCTCTGCCGTTGATGCCCATCATCTGCACAGCCCTTACAGGCTCCGTGTGGTATCAAGGGGCTTGCGCCGCCCTCAGCGAGCTATCTGCGGCCTCCCGGCCAGAAGCACAGCCTGTTAGGGCGGGCGCTTGGCGCGCAGCTTCCACAGGAACCTGTCCAGCAGGTTGGATATCATTTATTGCTGGCAGGCTGCCCTGTCATGGAGGATGCAGCGGCGGAGGCGCTTTAGAGACGGGGCGAGGCCTGCATCTGATGGCTCTTGTGTGTTTGGCCTCCCTGTTAACCTGAGCCCGGCCCTCGACGGGTCGTACAGCGTCGCGGGAGTGCAGCTGCGTCGCACTCGTTTGGAGGAGGGAGTGCGAGTCAATGGAAGCGCCCGGGCGCAAGCGTGCGGCGCCCGACGCCGACGAGCGCGGCGGCGGCAAGAGCGCGCGGCTGGACGACGATGCCGGCGCCGCCGGCTATGTGGGCGCCACGCTCATCGAGGAGGACGGCAAGACCGCCGCGCATGAGGTCGCCTGGCCGGAGGGCGCGGCCGGCAGCGACGCGCCGCCGGCGCCGCGGCCGGGCCCCGCCGCCAAGGAGTACCCCTTCAGCCTGGACCCCTTCCAGCGCTGCGCCATCAACTGCCTGGAGGCCGGTGCGCGCGGCGGGCGCGGGGCGGGCGCCGCGCGGCGCCCGCCGGAGGCCTCGCGCCACGCCTGTGCCTGACGGCAGAGGTTCCTCAAAGCTCCGCCGTCTCACAGCTCCGCCGTCAGGGCCCCAGGCTGTCACATATCTAGTTGCCCAGTCGGGCGCATGCGGCGCAGGGCACTCCGTGCTGGTCGCCGCGCACACGAGCGCCGGGAAGACCGTCATCGCGCAGTACTGCTGCGCCATGGGCCTGCGGTGCGCCCGCGCCCGCCTAGCGGTTGCGTCCTCGGCCGCCCCGCTCTGTCGGCGCGCGGAGAGCGCCGCCTCCCCTGCTCCTGGGAGGTCTGCACCTCGGGCGAGCCAAAGCCCTCCACTGGAGGCGGCCACCGCCACCGTCGCCGCTGCTTGCGCCTCCGCAAGCCTCGCCGCCCTGCCCGACGCCCCAGACCACGCTGAGCTTGGCCCGGGGGCGCCGGCTGCAGGGACAAGCAGCGCGTCATCTACACGTCGCCGCTCAAGGCGCTGAGCAACCAGAAGTACCGCGAGTTCTACGAGGAGTTTGGCAACGTGGGCCTCATGACCGGCGACGTGACCATTAACCCGGACGCCAGCTGCCTCGTCATGACGACCGAGATCCTGCGCTCCATGCTGTACAACGGCAGCGAGGTCGTGCGCGAGGCGCGCCCCACGAGCGCGCCCGCCTCGCTGCTGCCCGCCGCTGGCGCGCGGGGGCCGCCCGTGCCCGGGCAGCCCGTGTCGCACGCAGCCTGGCCAGCCGGCGAGCGAGCCGGAAACGCAACAGCAGGTGCAGTCGTCACCTGAAGTCTGCCTTGCAGGGGAGAGCCGTCGTGTTTGCTTAGACTTGGATCAGGACAGATACGACAGCATCTGAGAGCACAGCAGGACGAAGTCAACAGCATCTGACGCACGGCGCCGGGGCGCGCGCGCAGACGGCGCTGATCGTGTACGACGAGATCCACTACCTGCGCGACGCGGAGCGCGGCGTCGTCTGGGAGGAGAGCATCGTGCTCGCGCCGCGCACCGCGCGCTTTGCTTTCCTGTCGGCCACCATCCCCAACGCGCGCGAGTTCGCCGCCTGGATCGCGCACACGCACAGGTGCGCGGCGGGCCGGCGCGGGCCGCTGCCGTGCCAGGCTTGGCGGCGGCGGGGGCCGACACGCCGAGCGTGGAGCGGTAGCCCGTATGGAGTAGGGGAGACCAAAGGGTCACGTCGCCGCGACCGTGATCCAGGCCTGTCCAACAGCGCGCTGAGGAGCTGCACAACGCCATGCATGGCATGCGTTTAGGTGCTTGTGGACTTTACTCTGCGTCCCCGCTGCAGCAGAGTTGGCAAGCGCCCAGCGTCCCGCGCCGGCCGAGCCGGCCCGGCAGCCCGCCGGGGCGGCGCGGCGCGTCTGCAGCGAGGGCGCAAGCGCACCTGTCACAATATCGTGCAGTTTTCCATATTAGATTGACGGAGGCCATGGACCTCCCGAACCCCGGCGCGCGCGCGCAGGTCGCCCTGCCACGTCGTCTACACAGACTTCCGGCCCACGCCGCTGCAGCACTATGCGTTCCCGGCCGGCGGCGACGGCCTGTTCATGGTGGTCGACGAGCGCGGGACGTTCCGGCAGGACAGCTTTCAAAAGGCGGTCGCGGCGCTGTCCGACGCGGCGGCCGAGGCGGCGGGCGCCGGCGCCGGTGCGCGCCCCCGATCGCGCGGCCCCGGCGCGCCCGGCCACGTACCTGCCGGCTCGCGCTCGGTGGCGAGCACGGAAGCAGCTCCCCTTGAGGCAGTCGCCGGCGGCTCGCGCCGCTATGGCGTCAAGAGCGCGCGCCGCGAACAAGGAAGGCGCCGCACCGACGCGCGCTATGCCAGGCCGCTAACAAGGTGAAGTGCACGGCGGCTTGCATGCGCCGGCGGCGTGCCGGAGACTGCAGCGATTTCCGCACGCATGCAGCGCCTGCTCGCTGCGGCGCGAGGCTGGGAGCGTATGGCAGACTGTGAGGCCGGGCGGGGCGGCGCGCGAGCCCCGGCCCCCAGTGGCGCCGCATGGCGCGCGGCTGCAGCAGGTCCGCGGGGCGAACGGCGCTCCTGCGCGGCGCAGGCGGCAAGCGCGGCAAGAAGGGCGCGGTCCCGGGCGCGGGCGCGCGGGGTGAGTCGGACATCTCCAAGCTGGTCCGCATGATCATGGCGCGCCAGTTCGACCCGGTGCGCCGCGCTCGCTGCGCCCCGCCGCCGTTTGCTCCGAGGGCGGCAAGCCGCGCGCCCGTCCCGCGAGGAGGGTGGCGGGGCTCCCTGCGCCATGGCCGCAGGCGCCGGTGCCCAGCGCGCGGGGTCGGTTGGCGGCGCCCCAGCTCGCGGCGCCGCGCCGGCGGCGCTGCGCGGCGCGCCGCGCGGGGCGCGGCGGGGCTGTGGTGAGGGGGTAGGGTTAGGGCCACGCTGATAGGGGTTCGGGCGCGCCGCGCGGCGCAGGTGATCGTGTTCAGCTTCAGCAAGAAGGAGTGCGAGGCGCTGGCGCTGCAGATGCAGGCGCTGGAGCTCAACGGCGACGACGAGCGCGCGCTGGTGGAGGGCGTGTTCTGGAATGCGCTGGATGGCCTCAGCGAGGCGGACCGGCGGCTGCCGCAGGTCGCGGCCGCACTGCCGATGCTCAAGCGCGGCGTGGGCGTGCACCACTCCGGGCTGCTGCCCATCCTGAAGGAGGTCATCGAGATCCTGTTCCAGGAGGGCCTGCTCAAGGCGCGCCGCCGCCCGGCCCCGCGCGCCCGCAGCGCGCCCCCCGCCTGTCCGCTGCGCCGGTCGCGGCCTGCACTGAGGGTCACCGCGCACGGGAGTCCTTGCTCTGGTGCTGCGGACGGATAGGGTCGGACTCTAACCCTACCCTACCCTGCGAGAGACCCCGGCGCGCGGCCGCGCAGGCGCTGTTCGCGAGGGAGACCTTCTCGACCGGGCTCAACATGCCTGCTGTTCGCTGGAGACCTGCGAGGGGACCTAGATAGGCTTAGGATTAGGGTCAAGCAAGCGCGGCCGCGCAGGCGCTGTTTGCGACGGAGACCTTCTCGACCGGGCTCAACATGCCGGCCAAGACGGTGGTGTTCACCAACGCGCGCAAGTTTGACGGCGGCGGCTTCCGCTGGCTCACCAGCGGCGAGTACATCCAAATGAGCGGGCGGGCCGGCCGCCGCGGGCTCGACGACCGCGGTGCGCCCGCGCCCTGGGGGCGCCCCTGCGAGCAGCGAGGAGGCGGGGAGTCGCTGCGAGCTGCGCGCGCTCGCATGCGGCCGCTAGGCGTGCCGTGGCGCCAGTGCGGGAGTTTTACGTGCCGTGGGGCTGTCAGCTCTTCAGGGCGGCGCCGGCAGGGCCCTGGGCGGTCCTGTGTGCAGTCGGCGCAACCCCGCGCCGCCGCTACACATGCGCGAGGAGCCGGGCAGGGGGGTGTTGATTACAGTCAATGGGGAAAGAGAGAGAGAGGAAGGGCAGTAACAATGGAGAGAATGAGCAGTGACAATGGAGGGCGCAAAAGCGGGCGCGCGGCGCTGGCAGGCATGGCGATGCTGATGCTGGACACGCGCCAGGCAGGGTTTCTCGGTCACAGGAAAGGGAGAGGGAGGGTATGAGCGGTGATGATAGGGTGCAAGGTACAACCGCGGGCGCGCGCGCGGGCGGCAGGCGTGGTGGTGCTGATGCTGGACACGCGCATGGAGCCGGCGGTGGCGCAGGGCATGCTGCGCGGCGCGCCCGACGCGCTCACGTCCGCGTTCCACCTGTCCTACGCGATGCTGCTCAACCTGCTGCGCGGCGGCGGCGCCGCGCCCGAGGAGCTGCTGCGCGCCAGCTTCCGGCAGTTCCAGGCGGCGCGCGCGCTGCCGGCGCTGCGCGCGCGCGCCGCCGGCCTGGAGGCGCGGCCCGGGGCGCATCTGTAGGGTATTTATTTTAGGGTTTACAGCATTGAACGTGGGACTGGGACTGGAAGACGTGCCGCGAGGCATGGCGGACGCGTGACGCGAAAGCTCGGCACTTTGGCTTCTCTGCTGCTTGCATGCTTAGAATGCGTGATGCTTTATCACCCACGCGGTGCACACTGCAACAAACATGTCTGTGCATGCGCTGTTCCTGCCGTGCCTGATGGCTGCCTGCCTGAGAGCCGCTGCTGGCATCAGTGCATCGGGCCGCATGATTTCACCTCGCCACCCTAGCTCGGGCAAGCGCCGACCCCCACTGGGAGGCCACTGCTGCCAGGGCTGCGCGCCGTGCCTGCCGCGAGCAGGGTGCGCAGCATGACCAGCTCCGAGCCCGGCGGCGCAGGCCGAGCGCGACGCGGTGGCAGTCGCGGACGAGGCGGCCGTGGCTGAGTACGCGGCGCTCGCGGCCGCGCGCGCGGAGGCCGCAGCGGCCGCGCGCGCGGCGCTCACGCAGCCGGCGCACGTGCTGCCGTTCCTGCAGCCCGGCCGCCTGGTGCGCGTGCTCGCGCCGGCCGGCGCGGAAGCGCCGGGCGGGGCCGCGGCGGGCGCGCCCGAGGACAGCGCGCCGGCTGACGCCGCCGCCGCCGCGCGCCTGGCCAGCAACGGCGAGGCCGGCACCAGCGGAGGAGCGCGGCTCGGGATTGAGGACGAGGGCGCCTGGGCGGCCGTCGTCAACTTTGAACGCGTGGGCAGCGCCAAGGCGGCGCCCGGCGGCGGCGGCAGCGGCGGTGCCGACAGCGGCGGCGGCGAGGCCGGGCAGTACATCGTAGACGTGCTGGTCAATTGCGCGCCGGACTCGGTGCCGGGCCGGGGGCCGCGCAGGCGCGCGCGACGAGGAGACGGCACTCTGCATGCGGAGCCATGCTGTCAGTGCGTTAGGCATGCATGCCGTGACAGGGTCTTGCCGCAGATGTCCAAACCGCAAAGGCGGTCGCGGCACTCGGCAGTCGGCTCTTTACACCTGCGCTCTGCTTCCCCGGAATGTAGGACAGCATTGAACAGCATTGTTTTCGCCTCGTTTCCTCGCACCACTAAGGCGCGCCACGCCCACGCGCAGGCGGCCGCGGCCGGTCGCGCCGGGCGCGCCGGGCGTGCCGCTGGTGGCGCCCGCGCCGCTGGGCGAGCTGGCCGCGCTGAGCGCGCTGCGCATCCACCTGCCGCAGGACCTGCGCGCGCCCGACGCGCGCGCGCTCGCCGTCAAGGCGCGCGCGCCCGCGCGCCCTGACCGCGCCGCGCTCCGCTGGCGCCGGGCGTATGCGGGGAGGAGGGCTGCTTGCGGCACGTTGTTGTCAGTGTTGCACAGTGTTACCAGAAGGGGCATGCGCGGCCTGCTGCGGGGGCCCGGTGGCTGAAGGTGAAGAGGGCGAAAGGAAGAAGGATGTGGGCGCTCGCCATCATGCCCATGCACACTTTCACTGGCCCCGACGCGTGTGAGCCGCGCATGGCTGGCCCAGTGGAAAAGCCGTGTGCTGAGGGCAGGCAGCAGCTGTGCATGGCCCGGCCGCGGCGCGTCAGGCAGGCGGGGCGCGCGCGCGCCCAGGCGCTCGCCCAGGTGCAGAAGCGGCACCCGCGCGGCCTGCCGCTGCTGGACCCCGAGGAGGACCTGCGCATCGACCACCCCGCCTTTCGCAAGGCGCAGCGGTGCGCCGCGCGCCGCGCCCGCCCGCAGCGCCCCCACGCGGCGCCGCCACCCAGGCACCGACTCCGAGGGCCGCGCAGCGCGCCGCGCGCCGGCGGCGCGCCTGATCAGGATGGGGCGCCTGATCAGGACAGGGCGCGGCTGGTCAAGACAGGGCGCGCCTGATCAAGATACTCTACCCTAACCCTATCCGAGTCTGCCAGCCGCTGCGCACGCCGCGCGCCAGGAAGCTGGAGACGCTGGAGGGCCGCCTGGAGCGCCACGCGCTGGCGGCCGCGCCGGACCTGCGCCCGCGCCTGTCCGCGCACGCGCGCAAGCAGGCGCTGGGCGCGGGCGCGGCGGCCGCGCGGCGCGAGGCCAAGCGCGCGCAGGGCCCCATCCTGGCCGACGAGCTCAAGGCGCGGCGGCGCGTGCTGCGCCGCCTGGGGTGCGCGCCGCGCGCCCCAGGGTAGGGGCACGGTAGTCTCATTTTCTGCGTGTCTGGCCATGGCGCTGGCTCGGCTGCAGGGCTGGCGCTGCGCCGCATGCTGTGAACGCCCACCTGACGTGTCGCCTGACGTGTAGCAGAAACCTCCTGCCACCCTATCCCCCTGCGTGCTGCGCCCCGGCGAGCAGTGCCCGTCACCTTACTGGACGTCGGTGCAGTCGTTGTGAGCCTCCGGGGCCATCAAGCTCACTGCATTTTCCTTCGCCTGCGCGCCTTTGTGTCAAAGGCCTGCACGCCTCTGTAACACGCCGGCGAGATAGATGCTGATTGCGCCGTACCCGGGGCGGCGCAGGTATGTGGACGCGGAGGGCCTGGTGACGCTCAAGGGCCGCGTGGCGGCGGAGGTGCAGAGCGCGGACGAGCTGCTGCTGACCGAGCTGCTGTTCACCGGCGTGTTCCAGGCGCGGCCCCGGGCCCGGCCGTGGGCGCCCACCCTAAGCCTAATCATAGCCTGACCGGCGCGCTCCAGGCGCGCCGCCTGACGCCGGGCAGTGTGCAGGCTGCCTTGCTGCAGGGCCGCCGCACCGCCACAGAGCCGGGGCGCTCGGCGTGAGAGGGCGGCTCGGGTTCCTGGCGTGCGGCCTGCCGCGCGCGCGTCGTGCCAGGGCGGGTGGATGCGGCGCCGCGTAGGAGCTGAGCGTGGAGGCTGCTGTGGCGCTGGTGTCATGCCTGGTCTGGCGCGAGCGCGGCGAGGGCGGCGCCGCTGTACGGCCGGAGCTGCAGGGCCCGCTGACCGCGCTGCGCGCGGCCGCGCGGCGCGTCGGCAAGGCGCGCGCGCAGAGCGATTCTTGAGACAGGCCTCTGAAGCGCACCTGAAGTAGGGAAATCTACTTTGCTTTGTGTGGGGTCGGGCCCTCATTTCTGGCGGGGCGCGTGGGCGTGAGAGATCGCCGCAACTGCATACGCGTCGCCAGGCGCCGCCCGCAGTCTGCCAGAGGGATGCATCAATATTGATCTCGGCTGGGCGGGTGGGACGCTGCCGCTCTGCGGCAGCCCCGCAAGCAAGGCCTTCCGGCACAAGTCCCGTGCGCCACGGCGGCTCCCCTCGGCCCCATGGAGAGCGGCGCCCGGCCCGCGTGGACGAGCGTAGGGTACGGTTAGTGAACCCTACCCTACCAAAGGGTACCCTACCCCACCGCCTGCGTGCGCGCGCAGGTGGCGGCGGAGGCGCGCATGGGCCTGGACGTGGAGGAGTACGTAGCGTCGTTCCGGCCGGACCTGGCCGATGCGCTGTTTCAGTGGGCGCGCGGCGCCAGCTTCGCCGAGGTCGCCAAGCTGTCGCACGTGTTCGAGGCGCGCGCGCGCCTGCAGCGCCGACAGGGCTGGCACGCGTCCGGTCGCGCTGCTGCCGGCACACACGCCGACTTGCACACCTGGAGTCGCCTGCGTCGGCGCTGCTCCCTCCGTGACCCCTGTTTTAGGAGCTGCTGCAATTGACCAGCCTGTGCGTGCTGTGCGCAGCAGCCAGAGGCAAGCACAGCACCAAGCCGTCGTCGCCTTTGGCTGCTCGGATAGCAGCGCGCTGACAGTAGCGCGCGCGGCGCTGCCGCAGGGCTCGCTGGTGCGCGCGGTGCGACGCGTGGAGGAGGTGCTGCGGCAGGCCGCGGCGGGTGCCGGCATCATGGGCGAGGCCGCCCTGGTCGCGCTATTCCAACAGGGCAGCGCGGCGATCAAGCGCGACGTGGTGTTTGCCGCCTCGCTGTACCTGTAGACGGGCCGGGCTGCATGGGGCCGGACCTGTGGGGCACCGTGTTGGCAGTCCGCGGTGAGCAGCAGCGGTCATGCTGCTCCATAGTTTACACTGGTTTGAGGTGCGAAGGCAGGTATTCAGGCGCGTGGCACACGCTGCTGCTCTCTATGACAGAGGTCCGGGGCAGTGGGTGAGCGGCATGTGTCTGAATGCAGGCACAGTGTGTCTAAGTCTCAAACATTCAGGACTAACTCGCATCCTGAAACAACCTCGTGGTGGGCTCACAGAGCCTGTGAGCTATTTATGCGCACGTGCGACCTGCCGCGCTTCACTGGAACTTGATCACATGCACGCCCGCCTGCCGCGGCGGCGCCCATGCCGCCCAGGGCCGCGCGGCCCGCGCTGCGTATGATGACTTGTGGCCTGCAGAAACGATGTCACCTGGACTCGGCCAGATAGTGCCTATCGACCAGGTCCTTCGCCACCTCCGTGAGCTTCATCTGGAACATGCGCGCCACCAGGTGCGGGCGGTCGCCGGCGGTCTGCCCAGGCATCAGCTCGGCCCCGGCAACAGAGCATGCAGGCCGAGCTGCTGCGCGGGCAGACCGCCAACGACCGCCCGGACCAGGTGGCGACGTGTGTTCAAAATCAAGCTGACAGAGGTGTGGAAGGACCTGACCAAAAGGCTCATCTTTTGGCCAAGTCCATGCGTCACCTTTCTGCAGGCCACAAGCCACCCACGCAGCGCGAGCCGCGCGACCCTGGGCAGCATGTGCGTCGCAGAGGCAGGCCGACGTCCACGTGATCGAGTTCCAGAAGCGCGGCCCGCCGCACGCGCACATAATGAGCTCACAGGTTGTCTCGTTTGCCTGGGCGTTCGCTGCAGCGCACGGCCAAGCCAGCAATATGGAATTTGAATCGATTTAAATATGCATAGGGTTGCCTGCGGAGGCAGCCTATTTGGCTGTTGACATGGGCGGATCCAATGGTGTCTTGCGTTAACGCAAGACCTTTACACCTTGATTGTATGGCCGTGGTCCCACACGATGTTGTGCTGCTGCACATCGCTTGCGAGCAGCAATGGTAAGCGCTGTATGATAGTTGCCCGCATACCTGCGACTTCCTGAATTTCAAGCTCTTGCAGGTATCTGCGGTGGTTTGCCTTGCCTGACCATGTTCCTTGCAGCGCACTACCGCTTGCGCCGGGTGGACGCCCATAATTTACACACCTGCGTCAGTCCCAGGCGCAAGTATAAGATCATCTTATTAAGATGCGTTGTACGTATCGTGTCAGGCGATGTAAACCACCGCAAGTACTTTGCAAGGCTGGCCCGCTTGGAAGCGCAGGTACATGTGCAGACCTTAAACGCCGCCCAGCAGTGCTGTTCACGAGCAGTGTGGAGCCGGAGAACAGTGTCACTTGAAAGCAAAGGCAGACGGTGACGGTCCACACGCCAGGGCTGCCTGAGGTCTGACAGGCAACGGTGGATAGTCCACGCCCAGCTGTTGACGTGCAAGCAACCGCGTAGTCGCACTCAGACAGCTCAACCGCCCGCCAAAGAGAGCCCTCCGGGGCCTGCGCTAACGCGTCCCCAGAACCGGCACGCGCTACGCAGCCAGTTGCCGGCCGGCAAAATTGATCTATATATATGCTTCGTATGGACCCGACTGGGGGAGCGCAAGTCTGCGTAGTGAGGCATGCGCACTGAAATAAACTGTGCGCACTGAAATTAATTCGCCTGCTTGGGCTCAACACACTAAAGCTCGGTTCAACAACACCCCCTCCCGCAGCCGACCCACCGAGCGACAGGGCGCCAGATGGGCTGCACCCGCAAGCCGCGGCCGCCTTGATGCATGCCGGCATCGCCCCCGGCACCCCCCTGGCACCGAGCCCGCCCGCGCTGCAGAGCAGGCTGGTGCAGCGCCCCGCGCACCCGGCGCGCGCCTGGATGGCCACAGAGTTGACAGCGAAGACCGCGCTCGGCGCGCCGGTGCGCGTGACCTTCTCGCGCGACGACATCCGCATCCAGGGGCCCAACGTGGACCTGCAGGCCACCCCGCAGTACCTGCAGAAGGACTGCCTGCTGTTCCACTACCCGGAGACGGAGGCGCTGGCGCGGAAGGTCTGCGAGGCCAGCCGCTGCAAGGTGGAGCTGGGCGAGATCAAGTGGGCGTGCGCGCCCGCCCACCCCACCCCACCCCCCCCTGCTGCGTTGCGCGGGGCTGAGAGAATCAGCCGGTGCGGAAGCTAGTGATTCGCCGCACCGAGACGCCAGCCGCCGCCGGCCGTGTATCGCACCCGCGCACCTGCGCACCTGCGCACGCACTGCGCCCCACGCGCGCGCAGGAAGTTCGCGGACGGCTTCCCCAATGTGTTTGTCAAGGACGCGACGCGCATCCGCAACCGGCACGTCGCGTTCCTGGCGTCCTTCCAGGACGCGGGCTCCATCTTCGAGCAGCTGTCGGTCATCTACCAGCTGCCGCGCATGTTCGTCGGCTCCTTCACGCTCGTGCTGCCGTACTTCCCCACCGGCACCGCCGAGCGGGCGCGCGCGCGGCCCGGGCCTCTGGGGTGGCAGCCCTGAGGTTGCCCCGCTGCCGCCGCTTGTGGTCGCCGCACGGGAGCCGCTGCGACGCTGCGCGCAGCCTGCGCAGCTTGGCTGCGACTAGCTGACGCCAGCGGCTGCGTGAGTGACGCTCCTGAGGGCGCAGCGGGCGGCTCAGAAACCCGGCTGCGCATCGGCGCTTTGCGCTTCGGCCAGAATATGTGACGGGGGCTTGAGCGTGCCGCACGTGCGCTGCGGCCGAGGCGCCGCGCCGCGGCGCAGGTGGAGGCGGAGGGCGACGTCGCGACGGCGGTTACGCTGGCGCGCATCCTGTCCAGCATCCCGCTCTCGCGCGGCGGGCCTACCAGCGTCGTCATCTTTGACATCCACGCGCTGCAGGCGCGCGGCGCCCCAGACCCGACGCGCGCGCTGGCGCGCGCGCGGGGCGGCCCGTTGCAGGCGTGCAGACCAACGACTGTGCGCTCACACATGGCGCTCATACTAACAGAGCATTGGCTCCTGGCAGGCCGGATCGGCGCGGAGCATGAGCGTGTTGCAGACATGCAGGCCGCGCTCAGACCGGCTGCGTGAGCATGCGGCTGCTGCGGAGCGCTGCCGCCGGCGCGGCCGCAAGGCGGGCACCCACGCGGGCGCCTCACGTGCGGCGCGGCGCGCAGGAGCGCTTCTACTTTGGCGACACGGTGCTGCCGCTGTTCGAGAGCGGCATCCCGCTCGTGCGCGAGCGGCTGCAGCGGCTGCCGGACGCCGGCAACGTCACCATCGCATACCCCGACGAGGGCGCCTGGAAGCGCTTCCACTACCAGTTCGGCGACTACCCGGAGGCGCGTCCCGGCTGCGAGCGCTGCGGAGCGGCGCGGACGCAGGCAGCCGCCTGTGGTCCTGCATGGCATGCCTGGCGCCCTGGGCGCGCCGCTCCGCTGTCGAGCCTGGGCGGTGCCGGCGGGCTCTGCTGCCCTCCGGGCCGATAGATGCTCAGCCCTGCCCTGGAATTTAGGGGTCATGTGCCTTTGGTCCCAGCTCGGTAACAGCCAACCACAATCATCCTGCAGCTTGCAGCGCCTCCGCCGCTCCCGGCACTGCGAGTCACACCGGCGGCGCCGCCGGCGGCGCGCCGGGTCGTCGGGCGAGACAAAATGCGCCCCCAGGCCACCGTGCCGGGCCCTCGGGCAGCGCGGTGCGCCTGCCCGAGGCCGCATGTAGGGCAGGACAGCGGTAGGGTATGCGAAGGGCGCGCGCGCGCAGGTGATCTGCACCAAGGTGCGCGACGGCGACAAGCGCATCGTGCGCCTGAAGGAGGGCGTGGCCAAGGGCCGGCACGTCGTCATCGTGGATGACCTGGTCCAGTCCGGCGGCACGCTCATCGAGTGCCAGCGCCTGCTCACCACGCAGGTGCCGCGCTCGCGCCCGCGCGGCCGGGGTGAAGTCATGCATGGTGGGCGCATGCACTGCCAGCCGATGCGAAAAACACAGGAGACCATGACAGCGACTGCCCAGCAGCTGGCAGGGCCCGCTCCTCATGCGGACGCGGTTGTGATCCTGGGTGCATGGACGGCCCTCTGATCGCAACAGAGTCGTTCGTGTGATCTAGGAGTTGTGTGTGACGTGTCAATGAGCGTGGGGCTGTGCAAGGGTCAGCGGGTTGACCGGTGCGTGCCCTCTGCACGCACTTGCAGCGGAACCATGCATCGCCTGTTGGCCGCACCCGGCCTGACATCGCACACGCGGCCGCCCGCCGGCAGGGCGCAGTGGCGGTGAGCGCGTATGTGACGCACGGCGTGTTCCCGCGCGCGTCCTACACGCGCTTCATCCAGGCCAACGGCACGCCGGGCGCGTTCACGCACTTCTGGATCACCGACTCGTGCCCGCGCACGGTGGCCGCCGTGGGCGGCCAGGCGCCGTTTCAGATCATCAGCCTTGCGGCGCCCATCGCGGCCGCACTGCAGATCTGACGGCCGCGGCGCGCGCGCGCTGCCGGAGCGCTGTGCGCGCGTGCCGGCGGCCGTGCTGGGGACGGGCATGGGCGCCAGTGTGACCGCTGGGCTCAGGCACGTCAGCCTGGCCTGGATGGGCCATGGGGCCATCCTCGCCCTGCCAGCCATGTGTCTGGCATGCACATGGACATGCTCCGCCCCATGTCAGTGCTGGTGCACGTGCGCATGCGGAGGCTGCGACATATCAGAGCTGGTGGATGGGTTTTGCTTGGAATTGATTTGCCAGCGGGTGTTTGCCCGCGGTGCTGGTGCTTGATTGCTAGATATCATAGCGACAGCACCTGTCAGAACAGCTTGCCTAACGAACACTCCGCCATGCCATGCGGCAAGGCTGAATGTGATGCAACGACCATGCGAGCTAGCATTACGTTGCACTGACGCATGTGCGCCATATGCCTAGCACTGCCTTCAGGCTGCAAGGCTGTACACAGGACAAAGGGTCAGTTCGTGCACCTGGTAGGCACCTAGTGCTCTTGTCAGCTTGTTCACGGTCGACATTGGCAGCGTGCACTGTGCTGCCCAGATTCAGTGTCCGTCATGCGGCACCCCTGCATGCATTGATGGGCTGCGGCTTATGCGCGCCGAGCCCGGGCTCGCTAGCTGGGCATGTGAGCTCGAGCCCCGCAGCAGCCTCCCCCAGCTTGTGTTGGTGCCAGCAGCAGCTCACACGCGTCACCACGGGCTTTAGTGGCAGTTCGTGTTACCTATTCCAGCACGGCAACCCCTGAAAAGGCCGTGCTTATGTAGCAAACGCGGCGCCTTGCCAAACATCCGCGCGCCCTGACAGCGCGAGCAGCGCCTCGGCGTGCGCGTCGCGCCGCGCTCGCTCGGCGCCCGCCACGACCCAGAGCCGGCCGCCGCTGCAGGCTGCGCGGCGCGCCGCCGGTCTGCGGGGCACGGCGTCACGCGGCGCCCAGCACCTTGCTGAACAGGGGCGCGCCCTGCAGCGCGAGCAGCACATCGGCGGGCACGGCGCGCAGCGTGACGCGGCGCAGGCGCTCCTCGCGGCCGGGCCCCAGGCCCAGCAGCCCATGGTCGGCCAGCGTGGAGCAGGCCGCATAGAGGTCGGTGTCGCCCAGCGGCCCGAAGCCCACCTGCGGCCCCAGCGCCGCGCGGGTCATGGCCGGGCGGCAGCTCCCCGCCCAGGCGCCCGGGCGGGGCTGGGCTGGGCAGTGCGGCGCTACATGCCTAGCTCAGCAGCCCGGCTGGTTCTAAACAAGCTGCTCAGGCTCGGACTGCGGACGGCGAGCATGGAGCAAGCCGCGCGAGTACGGGCGCCCCCCAGCAGCAAGGAGCCAGCACGCAGTTGCGTAGGCGCTGTGATAGAGCAGCACGGCCAGAGAGGACGCTTTGGGTGCTGCGACCCCGGTCGCCATGCGTATGGAGCTGACACGCTCATAAAGCGCGCGCTCCAGATTTATGTGAAAGGGCGCCACAGCGATGCACAGGCGGCGGATACGCGCACGCGAGCCGGAACGCTTCCATGCTGTTGGGCGCGCGCAGCTGCGGGACTGTTGGCGCAGCCTGTGCAAGGAGCATGGGGCATGGGCGCGCGGGCGGCGGAACCGGCCACCACCTGCTGGCACAGCGCGCGGTACGCATCGCCGAGGTCGGCCAGCAGGCAGTCGCGCGCGCGCGCCGCCGAGCCCGGCCGCGGCGTGCGGCACGCGCCGGCGGCGGACAGGCGCCGCCCGGGCCCGCCGGCCGACAGGCGCCGCGCGGACGCGGGCGCGGGCGACCCGCCCAGCGACAGCCTCCGACCCTGCCGGTGCGGCAACGCTGCGCTAAGCGTCGGAGCGAATGGGCCCGGCGCGTCTGGCGCGTTGAGCCCCGCGCATGTCCCTCTAAACTGCAGCACACTGATGGCGAGGGCTAGACATGCAGCATGAGAGAAAAGCAGCTTTCAAACCCTAGCACAGTCAAGGGTAGCAGGGCTTGCACACGCTTGGCGCTTGAGCAGCACCTGGGCAGGGCAGGGCGAGGCACAGGGCGTGCAGGCGGCCGGCGTGTCGCAGCCGGCCGGCGCGCCCAGCGCGCGCATGGCCGCGCACAGCAGCAGCTGCTGCTGCTGGGGCAGCCCGCGGATGGCGAGCACGGCCGCCGCGCTCTCGCCCGCGCCTGCGCGCCGGCTCCACCCGCCGCTCGGCGTGCGCGCGGGGCCCCCCCGACTGCCTCGTGGACATCCTGCAGTGACACCCTCGTGGCCATCCTGCAGTGACACCGACGAGCCAGCCCAAACGGACCCTTTGACTGTTGTGCAATTTGTGTCGGCTTGGCGGCCGATTACAGGGCTCTACTGCCGAGGTGCATGCCCCGATGCCAGCTCGCACCCACTCTAGGAAGCACCAGCCACGTGACATAATCGTTCCACGACTGCACATCCACATGAACCGCGGCCGAGGGCAGGCCTAATACTACCCCAGCTGAGGGCACGCGCCGCCTTGGGCGGCGGCGAGCGCGGCGGCCATGTCGCCGAGGCTGACCAGCCGGCGGGCGGGCGCGGCCGCGTCGCCGCCCGGCGCGTCCACCGGCGCCGGCACCGCCTCGGCCGCCTCCGGCACCGCCGCCAGCGGCGCCGCGTCCGGCCGCGCCGCCTCGGGCGGCGCCGCCGCGGCGCGTACGAGCTCGCCGAGCGCGGCGCTGCAGGCCTCCAGCGCAGCACGCATGTCGCCGCTGCGCGCCGCCACCTGCACCGCGCGGCTGAGCGCGGTCAGCGCGCGCCGCGCGGGCGCCCACGCTCCGCGGCAGCCTCCCGTCCCCGCGGTCCCCAGACGCCCGGCGCGGGAGCTCGCATGCAATGGCGCTGCAGCGCCTCATCAGCCCCGCCTCATCAGCCCCGCCCCATCTGCTGCCTTCGTGTAGTGCACTGACGGCCGACCTGGCGGGACCATGCGCATGCCAATGCGCCACGTCGTGAGCTTCTGCCAACCACGCATGTTCCTGCCGTCTGTCCAGGCGACGGGGCGGGCGAGGGCGCGCCTTCTTGGCGCACAGGCGCAGCGCCTGCGGCGCGTACACGGGCCCGGGCAGGCGGCTAAGCCGCTGGCCGAGCAGCGCCTGCAGCTGCCCGGCGTCGTACGCCGGGAAGGGCAGCAGCGCCGGGCGCGCGCCCAGGCCGGCCAGCGCCGGCAGCGCGCGCTCGGTCAGGTCCAGCGCGTTGGCCACGCCCGCCAGCACGAGCCGCGCGCCCGGCAGCTGCCGCATGGCGCGCGCGCGTGCTCAGGGTTAGGATCAGAGGCCCTACCCTAGGCCGCCGCCTCTCGGCCGCGCATCGCTCGACAGCCAGGCTGCTGGGGCGAGGAGGCGACCAGCGCGCTCGCGGACAGCGCGCTCGCGGACAGCGCGTGTCCTGCTTCGCGGCTGCTGTGCGGCCTGTGGCGGCGTGATGGAAGCATATGGGGCATATGAGGGCGCTCCCTGTGGGCGGCACATTGGGAAACATGAGGCTGCTCCTTGTGGGCAGCACGTGGGCCACGCGAGGGCCCTCCTTGTGGGCAGCACAAGGGGCTCCCTGAGGGCGGCAGGAGGGGCACCTTGGGCAGCAGGAAGAGCTCAGTGAGCACGGCCTGGTCGCCCGCCAGCAGCTGGTCCATCTCGTCCAGCACCACCACCACCGGGCCGCGCGGCGGGCCCGCGCGCGCGCGCGGCGCGCGGCCGGCGCTCGGCCGCTGTGCCGCCCTGCCCTTGGGCGTCCGGCCCGCGGCCTGCACGGCATCCTTCAGCGCGGCCAGGGCCGTTGCGGCGGCGGCCGCGCCCGCGCCCGCGCCCGACGCGCCTGCGGGTTCTACAGGGGTCAGAGGTGACGCCCTCTGTCCCAGCCGACGCCGTTGCGTGCGCTCACGTCTCTGCTTGAAAGGCACACCTTGCTACTTGCCATTGTGATGATGAGAGACAGCACAGGCAATGTGTAATGATGTGCATACGCCGTAATTTACCAGAAGCGTGATAATGGCAGACAGCACAAGCAATGTCCAATGACATGGATGCTGCCGTGACTCACCCTGACCCTGAGCAGCGCAGCCAGATGGTGCAGGCGTGCTCGCGGCCGCGCCTGGATAGGTGATGGGCTCGTCGGCGGTGCCGGGCGGCGCGGCCAGGCCAGCGGCGATGCGCGCGTACACGTCAGCCGGCTGCGCGAGCGTCATGCAGTTGATGGACACCAGGCGCGGCGCCGGCCGGCCGGCCGCTCGCTCGGCGCGCGCCGTGCGCCGCAGCGCCTCGTGCACCGTCAGCGACTTGCCTGCCGCGCACGCCGCCCCCGTGAGAGCCGCAAGCGCTCCCGGCCGGCCGCGTGCCCGTGCTGATCGGGGGCCGGCCGCACGCCCTTGCTGATCCGGGGACAACGACTTCCGGCAGGTGTGCTCCACCGGTACACAGGAGGCATGCTCAGTCCCCGACACAGCTATGTCCCTTTCATGCCAGCGCACCTGCCGCAGTGTCCCATAAACACAATGGTGCGTCAAGGGGGGGAGGCACAGACTGAAGACCCCCGACGGCCATCTGGGGAACTGCGTGGATCGACCGCGCGCGTTCCTGCCCGGGGGCGCGCCCGTGCCGGGCAGGCCGCTGAGGTAGAGCGCACCGCCGCGGCCCTCCGCGGCGGCTGCGGTCAGCGCGGCCTCCAGCTCCGCCAGCTGCGCCTCGCGGCACAGCGGCGGCGCGCCGCGCGGCGGGTTGGACACGTGCAGCGCGGCCTTGGCCGCGCGCACCTGGCGCCGCCCCGGCTGGCGTGAGCCGACGGCGTGGCAAGCAGGCAGGGCGCAGCAGGGTGTCTCGCACGGGCTGGAACACTACAGCAACAAACCGCTCGCCAAGGAGGCACACAAAGGGGGCAATGTTGTGGCTCGCACACGACCAGGCATCAGCGCGGACCATTATCAACGCCTGTACGGGACAGTCCTTCCCCAAAGCCCCTCCCCAAAGGTGTTGGGCGGGGACGGAGCAACACCACCCGTAGCATCACGAGGCATGCGCACAAGACACTGCGCAGGTCGTGGCAGGGCGCACCTTGTGCTCGTCTCGCGGGTCAAACCAGTCCAGATCACACCCTGCAGCAGGCGCGCCCACAGCTTCACTTGAGGAGCCCTGCCTCATAGCGCAGTGCATGGACATGCACTGAGCGCGACACCCGCTTGACCTTGGAGGCTGTATCAAGCAGGACACCTGTTGTCGGCGCGGCGGGCGCACCAGGGGCTGGGGAAGCAGGCGCTGCTCCGCCTGTGGCTGCAACCATGTCAGCCGGGCTCGCCGCTTGGCATGCTGGCACGTGCGGGCTAAACGCTCGCGGCTCCTGCCCCTGCTGCCGTGCGGGCATGTTTGCAGATGCCGGTGCTGCGCTGTCTGCGAGCACAGCTGCGCAGCGGCGCTTGCAAGGCGGCGCCAGCGCCTTGCTAGCGCGCCGCTTGCTGCCTGCATCCGTGCCCGGCGGAAGGTTCTCTGAGGCCTTTACGGTTGAAGAGCGCCTGCCACGCCCGCCCTGCGCACCGCGGCTACGCGTGCTCACCATCACACGCACAGCAGTGTTGTCTCAGGTTACGGCTGGGCTTGCTGGCTTATTCGCTTTATTCAGCGCTGGACGCGCTTGTCCCTTGCCTGTTGGCTATCTTGCTGTGAGCGCTCCGCACAGCAGCTTGCACTATTGAATTTGAACACAGGTTTTTGCCAGGGTTCTGCTATGCTAGGCAGGCAATCGCAGTTACGCTCCCACGTCCCGTGATCGCCCTTGCAAGCCAATCGCAATTAGACACATATAGACACACTCTGCGTTCCATAAAAAGATCTCCCTGCTGTCCATGCTCTGCTATCTTGCTTAGGAGTGCTCCGTGGCGCTGAAAGGCTTCCCAGCAGGCTCGCTGCCTCTGCTGTGATGGCTAGCTCAAGTCCACTTGCGCTGATGCGCCTGGTGCAGAGGTTCCACGCCGAGCGCCTACCATTTGGTGGCTTGGCGGGCTACTGCTCGACCTGGCCGGATGCTCACTCCGCAGACACTGTTGCTGGCCTTGGTGAGTCTGCAAAATTGTAGTTCCTGACCTTTTTGCAGACATGCACACATGTATATAATAAGTTATGCAGCCGGTCTCGGCAGGGGCGCCTCTGTCGCCGGCCCGGGTGGAGCGGCAGCTGCGCGTCCTTACCGGCTGCGAGGAGCCGGCACGGCAGGCAGGCCGCCCGCGCTCGCCCGCTCATGCGCCACAGCACTCCCGGCCGTCCACCTACGGCAAAGCGTCATTAAGACGCCCTTCATATGCACCTAGGCTCACGCGTCACGTATCGTATGCGCTTCGCCCCTGGCGCCTGCAGGGGGGTCAGCACTTGCCCATGGACTCGTCGTCCCGCCGAGCGGGGCTGCCCGCGCGCAGGCGCTGGGCACCTGGCGCGATCTGCAGCTGCGCCTGGCCGGCCGCGCGGCGCCGCTGGCGCCGCTGGCCACGTGCGCGGCCGTCGAGGAGGCCGCGCTCGCCCTGCCCCTCCTGGTGCAGGCCTCGGCCGACAGCCTGGATGACCTGGCGGCCTGCAGCGGCGATGGCAGCACACGCTCGGGCGATGGCGAGCCGCGCGATGCAGCCCATGTGCACGCCGAGCCGGAAGCGGCGACGGGCGGCGGCTCGGGCCGGGGCGCGGCGTGGGAGCAGGAGGCGGGCCCGGTGCAGGCTGTGCTGGACGGTATAGCGGCGCGGGTGGAGGCGGCCGCGCCGGCCGGGCTGTTCCAGGAGCGCGCGGCGAGCGGCGGCGCGCTGGCGGCGCAGCTGGCGCACCTGCACGAGGTGGGCAGGCGCCCGCCTCCGCTGCGGCCTCAACGGTGCTATGCGGCAGGCCGCAGGGAGTTAGGCAGGCCAGCACAGTTCGCCCGCGCGCCTCGGGCAGCGTGCCTGGCGCAGGACAGCCGCAGAACTTCGCCGTCGGGGCGTTGCCCGTGACCGGGCGGGGCGTGCGAGCGACTTGCACGGCGCGCGCGCCAGGGGCTCGGCGCGCGCTGGTTGGGCCTGACGGCGGGCGGCGCCCGGCAGGGCCTGGCAAGTGCGTGCGGCTTCAAGGAGGAGCCGGTGGAGTGGGTGTACACGGGGCTGGGCCCGCTGCTGCTGCGCGATGTGCTGCAGAGCAAGAAGGGCGTGGCTGCGCCGCTGGCGGTGCTCGCGAGCTGCGTCGCGGCGCGGCTGGGCGTGCCGCTGCTGCCGGCGCCGCCCGGGCACGGCCTGGGCGCCGGTGCGCAACGCTTCGAGCCACGCCCATTGCCTGTCAGTCCTCTGCAAGAGCTTGCAGCACCGTCGCACCGCCGCCACCGTCGCACCGCCGCCACGGAAGCCATGTGGGTGTGCAGCACCTCTGACAGGCGTGCGTGCGCGCTTGGCAGGCGACGCGGCGCAGCCCTTTCGGTGGGAGACCCAGGTCCCCGCCGAGACGCTGGCGGATCACACAGGTCCGGCGCCGGGCTCCCACGAGGGCGCAGTCCTGTCTGTCTGCACATGCGCTGACAGACATCGTGACACGGTGCGCGTGCCTGCCGCAGACGGCGGGGGTGCGGTGCGGCTGAGCTGCCTTGCGGGCGCGCTACCCGGCGACAGCGCCCAGCATGCGCAGGTCGGGCACTGCCAATCATACTCACAGTGACCCATCCTGGTAGCCTGCATGTGAGCTGGCTCCGCGCTCTGCCCCTGCGACCCTGCTCACGCGTCACCAGGTGCATCCGCAACGCGCACCGCCTCGCATGTCCCTTGTGGAAGTGCTTGAGGAGCGTATCTTGTAACGTCTGAACGCGAGGACTTTATGCACCTGGCCGCAGGACTGGCCGGCGCACCTGGTCTGGGCGGCGCTGGTGCGCGCTGCCGTCACGTGCCACCAGCGGCGCGGCGACAGCGACGCGGTCGCGCACTGCCTGTACCAGCTGCTGGCGCTGGACCTGGCCGCGCCCGAGTGGGATGCGATGCTGTGATGTCATCGCTATTGGCTAGGCTCATTATGACATGCTACACATGACGCATTTCACAGGTGATTGTTGATGATCAACAGGTGCCTGGCAGGCCCAGGGCAGCGCAGCGCCTGGACGGCCTGGCGGCAGCTGCCGCGTCTGCTGCATTACACACGGCGCGAGGCTCAGCTCGGCAGCACGCGGTGCGGCCAAGGGGTTCAAACACAGATTGGTCATGCCGCCCACTTGCGCTCCAGGCCGACGCCTGATTATCCAGCTTGTTCCGCCTCTCAGCAAAAGGACACGAATTAAGTGCACCCTTCCCAATTGCAGCCCCTTGCATTACCTCACAAAGTCATCCAAACGGTGTTCATGCAGGTGTTCACAGCAAAACCTGCGGTCAAGGCAGAGCATGACACAACCCATCCCGTCTACTCAGCTGCTGCCCCCAAAGCATCGACCCTTACAGCGCACCCCCTTCACGCACACGTCTGGCGCGCGTGCGCCTGTCTGAGCAGGCACCTGGCGACAGCGCGCCGCCACTGCCGCAGCAAGTCCTGCCTGTCATATCTGGCGCACACGCGCTTCGCGGAGCGCGGCTACAGCGTGTGGCCTCCCCCCTGGTAGGACGCGCGGTGGCACTCGCGCCGCTCCTCCACACTCTCCTTGGTCGCGGCTGCTGCGCCGCTGCGAGCAACGCGGCGCCCTACAGCGTCCCGGCTGCCCCGATGACAGGACGCGCGGTGGCGTCCTCGCTCGCCGGCCGCTGCGCGTCGCCGAGCGGGGAGCAGCGTGCGGCCGGCGCGCCCCTACAGCGCGGCGCTACAGCGTGCGGCCGCCGCCGTGGTGGGACACGCAGTCGCACTCACGCCGCTCCTCCACCTCCTACTTGATCGCCGGCCGCCGCGCCTCGCCGAGCAGAGCGCGGCCTTACAGCGTGCGGCCGCCGCCGTGGTAGGACGCGCGGTGCCGCTTGCGCCGCTCGGCCACCTTCTCCTTGATCACCGGCCGCTGCGCCTCCAGGAAGTCCAGCGCCTGGCGCGCCGTGTACTGCGTCTGGTGCGGGAACAGGTACGCGCGCGCCCTGCGCCACCGCCGCCGCGCGCGCTCAGCGCCAGAGCGCACGAAGAGAGAAAGAAAATAGCGAGCAGTCCTTGTCTCGGTGTGTGTCCGCTGCTTGCCGGCAGGGGAAGGCGCGCACAACCCTGCATGCCTGGTCATGAACCAGGCGCACAGGCGGGGCGAGCTTGGTCCACCGCGCCTACTATACAGGAACAGAAGCTGGACAGCTGGCCTGAAAGTCTCACATGCACACCCGCCTGTGCATGGCCGCATGCGCGGCGCGGCGCGGGGCGGCCGCGCGCAGCGCGCACCGAATGATCCAGCGCCGCAGCACGTGCCCGAAGCCGTCGGCGCGCTGCCACAGGAAGCCCTGCTGGCGCGGCGGCGCCTGCTGCGAGCCCTCCTCGGTGATGGGCGCGAAGAAGGCGTTGAGCTTGATCCCGGTCACGTTGCGCGTGAGCGCCAGGATCAGGTCCACCTGCAAACCCCGCAACCCTGGCTCAGGCAAACCTCTTTTGCAAACCTCTTTTCCAGCCCGTCAAAGTCCACGGTGTGGTGGTCCTGCTGCCATGGAACGCACCCTTCTGTATCCTCCCGCTTCCTTGGCGGTCCCGCATGCCGACACCGGGGCGCGCGCTGGCTTTGCGTGTACGCCGAGACATACCCAGCGGAGCATGATAACACGCGACTGTCCATCACGCATGAGGGGAGCGCACGTCGGCCTCCGCCTCTGCCGGCCAGGTGCGCCCGTCGATGGCGTCGGACAGGTCCTGGAGCAGGCGCCACACGTCGCCCTTGCCCTTGAAGAACCTGCATAGGGCACCAGGGTATGACCACTATTGATTGCGACCTGGTTAGTACACCCTGCACATCGCCCATGAGACTGAGCCAATGAGGCAGGCACAGGTTCGAGCTTGCAGTGCGGCGCCGGTGCCCGCGGGCTCGACAGGGTTACGCGTGCGCAAGCAACTGATGCGGGCGAGGTGCGCACCGCCGGTAGATCATCTCGATCATCGCGGCCTTGGGCAGCTTGTGGCTGGCGCCCAGCAGGCGCGCGTGGCCGTTGTCGATGATCTTAAACACGAGCTCCTTGGGCCGGCTGTCGCCTGCCGCGCGCGCGGGCGCTCGCGCGCCGCGCCCGCAGCGACACATGCAAGTCCGTTCCGTCGCGGCCTAGGCGGCGCACCGCGGAGCAGCATGACGGGCCTCTCGTTCTTCTTCTCCTTTTTCTTCTTCTTCTTGTCGCCATCCTTGTAGCCCTTTGGCACGTATGGCATATCGCCGCGGTGCTCCATGATGTTGGAGATCCGCATGTCCTGCGCAGCCATGGTACGTCGCAACACTACCTAGCAAGGAGTCGCTGTCATTGCGGGACGTGCGCAAGCAGCAGCGAGTGACCGCAGAGCTGGGGCTCACCCGGTGCACATACCCCAGCGCCAGGTAAGCGCGGTCCAGCGATGAGAATACCTGCAGAGCAAGCGCCAGTGAGTTGAAACAGCATAGCTGACCAGCTACAGCAGCGACAGCACGCTCAGTCGCACAACATCATGGCATTGCTTGCGCTTGTTTTGCACGCCTGCTTCAAGAGCGAGAGCGTATACATCGCGTCGGCCCACTGCTCGTCCTTCCAGAGCCTGCGCGAGCAGCACCGGCCAGTGGGCGCCCTCCTCGCCGCCAGCCGCAGGCCTGCCCGCGCTGCGACAGCCCCTGGCGGCGCGCGCGGCAGCGCGGCGGGCGCGCACCGCTTGTCAAGCGGCAGGCCATTAACCTTCTCCAGGACCAACCCCTCAACGCCGCCGTCGCGGCGCATCAGCGCCGCGCCCGTGCCCATGAAGCCTGCCCCCGACAGCCCCGTCAGCGCCGCCCGCCGCCCCACGCCTGGCGCTGCGCCGGGCCGTGCGGGCTGTGCGCTGAGCTGGTGGGGCGCACCCTCCAGCTCGCCGTCGGGCCCCCGCAGCTTGTTCAGCCGGACGCCGATCAGCCACTCTCGCTTCAGGCCTGCAAGTACAGCCACCCAGTCAGCCCGCTCACGTTGTGTCCACTCACGCACGCCTTCCTTCAGCCTCGCAGCGCACTGTGTGCAGGAAAACACTTCAGCAAGGGGGGGGGGCAGGGGCAGGGGCAGTGCGGGGCACACCCACTTCTGCGCCCATAGCCTGAGTCACAGACTTCATCTTCAGCACCTGCGAGCGAGCGTACGGCCTCCTGTGAGCCCTTGCAGCTGTTGGGGTAAGGAGGCACCCAGCATTGTTGCTTGGAGCCGCGGAGCGGGCGACCGCGCGCCGCACCTTCAGCAGTTTCTTTGTCTCGCCGCCGTCAGGCGTGTTCAGCGCGAAGATGACCCCCTGAGCCCCAGCAGCAGGCCGTCAGAGCTCGCGCGTTCGAGCGGGCTTGGCGGGCGGGGCGTGCGCAGTCGCGCAGTACATCGCTTCTATGCGCGAGTGCTGACCTGTGCGCCGCCGGCAATCTCCTTGCCTATCCGCAGCTTGTCGGTGAGCAGCACGCCCGACTCCGCGTTGAAGCTGTCCGCGACGTAGATAACCTCGCCCTCGGTGTCCTCGTCCAGCTGCCGCGCGCAATGCCGGGACGGTCCAGCCTTCTGGGCCTCGTTGCACAGCTGGAGCACAACATATGAATGTGCGCCACGCACCTGGAGCTTGGCATACTCCCCCGCCGCCCCAGAGCTCTGCTCGGGGGCGTCTTCCGCCAGCAGGGGAGCCATAGCCATGATCGCCACGGACCGCGCGGCCTGGCCGCTGGACAGGCCAAAGAGCGCCGCTTTGCGCTGCTGCAGCTGCGACCTGGGGAGCACCGGGCCGCTCAGGGGGACGCGTCTGTGTGCATTGGCCCCGACTTCAAAGGCGAGCGGCGCAGTGGTCTGCACGTGCGACAGCATCAAATGGGGGCTCAGCTGACAAGTTTTGTGCGCGGGCGGGCCGGGCGGGAGGGGCAGCCAAGCCCTGTAGACAGCAGGCCAGGCTGAGACGGAAACCTTCCCGCCACCAGCTGCTCATCTCTGGAATCGGGTGGAATCAGCATCCGGCGAGCGCTGTGTGCTGGAGTGATGTTCAGGCCTGCGCCACGGGCCACGCCGCTGCCTGGCTGCCGGGGTGCTGCGTTCCCGCACGGACTGCGCGCCGGGGCGTGCCGTCACATCAGGCTCGGCTGCCGCCTGACCGCCTACGCGGCTGTCGTCATGCCCGCGGCGACGGGCAGCGGGTGAGCTCCTCGCGGAGCCTGCATGTACAAAGGCGCAAACGCGACCTTGTGCCCTTGGTGGTGCTGAGCATGGTGCTGAGCGTGAGACGTGTGCACTGACAGCAGCGCCGTCCGAATGGCTTTGTTTGTGCGATGAGTGCTGTGCGGAGTTCCTGTGGCCGTTACTGCCCTTCTTTGGGGCGCTATCGGCTTTGTTGCTTTCACGTGTTGTCTTTCGCACCGCTGGCTAGTGCTGCCCTTCCTTTACGTGCCTCCACTGCACACTGACCGGTGCGGCGCTGCAGGGAGGCAGCATTGGCCGACGCGCCGCCCGCTCCAGGCAGCCAGAGCATCAGCGACCAACTGGAGCAGCTGCGTGTCCAGGAGGAGGTCGCCAAAATGCACCCACAGCCGCCCGACGACGGCGACGACGGCGGGGGAGGCCGGAAGCGGCAGTACCTTGTGGTGATGCGCCACGGCCAGCGCGCGGACGAGGTGGGCAGCGCCTCCTGCCGTCGCGGAAGCGCACGCGGACCGCACACGCACTCTAGCGCCGACGCTGTGCTTGTTATCGCAGATAGACCCGGACTGGGTAAAGACCGCTGCGCGGCCGTTCGACCCGCCGCTGACGGAGAAGGGCGAGGAGCAGGTGCGGCAGCGGCCGCGCGCCTCGGGGCTGCCATCGCCGCTCGCCCCAAGTGCTGAACACTCGGGGGCGCTGGCGCCGCTGAGCGCCTTGCCTGCCTGCAGGCGCGCGTGGTCGCGGACAAGCTGAAGCCGTATAACATCCAGCAGGTCTTCATCTCGCCGTTCTACAGGTGTGCCACGCTCGCACGGGGTGTGCTGAAACCGTGCTGCAGCGGGCCCTGCTGAGCACTGGCGGCCACACTCACATATTTCCTCTCACTCCTCACATCTTGCCCCCCCGCCTTGCCGTGAAGGGCTGCCGTGCAAATCAGGACCTTGCCTGCCACTGCAGGTGCATACAGACAGCGCGGCTGACCACCGAGGGCCTCAACATCCCGCCCGAGCGCTGGACTGTGTCAGTGGCCGTCTGCGAGGTGCGCTGTGCAGCCTGTGCGCTGTCTGTGTCCCAAGGCTGGCGAGCGCAAGCAGGCGACCAAGGGTCGCATGGCCCTCGAGAATGTGGAGCTTGAAGGGTTGCATGCAAGTGTTGCATGCCCTTGCCGGCAAGGTCGGAGGCCTGAGCGGCGGTGTGCTGGGCGCAGTTCCTGAACCCCATGATCCTGGTAAAGAAGGGCGGCAAGCTGCCGGGCGGCCACATCCAGTCCTGGTTCTGGGAGCGCGGCAGCCTGAGGGACAGCCTGCCCCTGAAGCTGCCGCCGCGTGCGCGCCCGCGCGCACCGTCCCGGATGAACCAGCATGTGCTCTATATGCGGCACCCACTCACACCAGCGCCTGTGACGCTGTGAAGGCCGGGCGCGCAGACATCGCGTCGAGGGTGAATGTGGGCCAGACGGAGTTCAAGCGGTACCCCGAGAACCTGCTGAACTCGCGCGTGCGATACGGGCGCGCGTTCCAGGTTCGCCCGCAGGATGCAGGACATTCCGCCAGGCCAGGGCGCGCTGCCTGGGCGTTCACTGCTGCGCTCAAGCCTGGTGTGGAAGCACCTCGCGCGCCTAGAGGCGTCATTAGACCCATGATATATCAGATAGTAGTCATCAGACCCATGGTATAAGGGGCATCAGACCCATGAAATAGTCCTGGTGTATGCGTCTGTAGCCAGGCCGTGAGTGCCGCCCGGCGCCGCGGCAGGACATCGCGGACGAGGCGCAGGGCAGCGTCCTGATCGTGACGCACGGCGACGCTGTCAACTCCTCAGTCACGCGCTTGCGGCCCTGGGCGCTCGTGCACCCGGTGCACCACACCGGCTTTACTGCGGCCTACCGCGACGAGAAGGCCGGTGCGTGGCGCCGCGCCCCGCGGGCCTCCTGTGCGGGTGCTCGGAGATGCCGGTGCATGTCAAGGCAGACGCAGGAGCGAAGAGGACGCTCAACATGCAGCGCATGAGCACAGCGTCTGGCAAGGGCATGCATATGCGTACATGTACTTCAAACACATCATGTATGTGCATGTATGTATGTCTTCATGTGAGTGTATGTCTGTCAGTGTGTGTCTTTCTAGCGCCGATTGCTCGTGTCACCTGTTCTGCCGTGTGTCGCAGGAGCATAAGCTTGCACGTGCGGGGCAGGTGGCGGGTGGGGAGCGTGGCACCTGGAGTCTAAGAGCGGCGAGCACGGCGTGTGGTGGTATGAGCAGCTGCGGCCGGCGTTCTCCCTGTACCATGGTGCGCCCGACTATCCCGCTGGTGCCGGCGCGGACGGGCGCCCCACCTGCTGCGTGGTGTGATGCCCGCACTGCACACCTGACTGGTATCAAGCTGGCTCAGTGCCCTTGACGTTTACAACTGCAAACACCAATGTGTTTGCCCCAGCATTGAGCAGCATGAAAGCAGACAAGAAACCAACAAGGACGCAAGCGGGCTGCAGGGGCCAAGGGCGTGGCATCCGCAGCGTTGCGACTGACACCCTTTGGCAACCGCCACCGTGCGCGGACACCGGAGCCCGTGTCTGAGCCAACGTCTAATGCCAGCAAGAGCGCAAAATGATGACCTTCAAGGGTCAAGGGCGTGTGAAGTGCATGGGTGTAATGAAATTGAGCTTGACAGTTGTGTATGCGTAATCGGTCTGTGTTATATCATTGCAGTGCTCAGGTCATTGTCTGCAAGGTTTCCTGTGGTCACTGGCATATCAACCTTGCTCAGTATTATTGTGCACGTGAAGGCACGTTGATGGCGGTGCCTGTAAGAGTGCACACTAAGAGTGCACACTATTAAGCACCAATGAGCGAAAGTAAGCGCCTTAAAAGTAACAGGATCAACCCTACCTATATAAACTCAAAGAACTTTCAAATAAGGACGCTGCGCCGCTAGGTACAGACTTTGTTGGCACAACAATATTCCATGCATGCACTTCAATGTATGCAAACTATTGGAACATGCTCCAATGGAGCGGCTCCATCTACATATAGTGGTGCAAGTGATGCATGTTGCATGCGTTGAAACACACACAGGTGATGGTCTGCTAGAGCATGACCAGCGTTGCTCGAGCAGGCCCGGCAGAGCTGAAAACTCTGTTTACGGGCCGCCGTCATACTCGCAAGCCATGCACTGCCACTCTCACCCGCACTTCTCCCTCACAGCCTAAAATGGCCACAGGCAGTACGGCACTGCAACGATGGTCGTCGCTACCGCGCCGGCCGCCACGCCGAACACCACTTTCTGCGTGGCGCGCAGCCCCGCTCAAGCGACCTGCCTGGCCGCTGGAGCAAGGCAACTTCAGGGCACTGTGAAGCAGGGACTACGAAGAGACTAACAGACGCATTACATGTGTGCTCATTCCGATGCATGTGTGCAGCAGAAATGCAACCCATCTGCGCAACAAATGCGTCGCCGCCGTGTGCACCACAAGGTGCTGAACACAATCAGGCATGCATGATGATGCTTGCACAAGCGTAGCTTGCACAACTCATGCCTGCACAAGGCACAGATTGCGTGTATGACATGGTGTGCCGGCCGCATGCGGCGCACCTTCCGGATGCCCAGGTCAACATCATGGTCCTCGATGAACTGCATCCCAGTTCCATCAACGTCCCAGACGCTGGCCTGCAGGCGCGGAGACTGCGTGAGCGCGCACGCACCCTGGTGCCTCCTGCATGCCAGCAGCTTGGGTGCGCTCTTGTTCCGCAGCGTACTCTCCTGCCTGCCGCAGGCCGCGCACCAGGGCGATGGTTCAGAGGCCGCTGGCGCCCGACGCGATCTCGGCGGCCCCCAGGAAGAAGGGGAGGATGAGGTACAGCCGCTCCGCCGGGTGCGCGTGCAGCTTGGCGGCGATGAACATGGCCGCCAGCGCAACCGTCTGCGCGGGTGCGAACAGGTAGGCCCCGCGCGTTTGCACACGCCTGGGCGATGACCTTGAGTTGCAGCCACGAGAGCATAGGCCTCACCGTTAGCCCGATGCCAAAGATGATGCGGCGCTTGCGCTCGTCGTCGTCGATGTTGACCAGGCCGCTGGCGGCCTTGGCGCGCGCCTCTGCTATTTGCGCCTCCGTCGGCTGCTCGGCGCGCAGCGCTCAGGGTGTGACAGATGCGTGTGCTGGAGTGCGGCCAGAAGCAATGTACTGCAAAAAGTTAACGCGCCTTTGGCAGATCGGTGCGCACGGGCCAAGCTACGCCGAGCACATCCTTGTAGCCAGAGTTGGCCTTGAAATACACCTGCCAAGCGACAGCGGTGGGTGCGCCACCCGGCAAAGACTGTGACATACGTTGTTGACTTCTTTCCACCACATCAACTATGCAGCGCAGAGGTGGCAGCACCCACACACCTTCCACATGCTGGTCCACTGCTCTGACGGCCACGTGACTGGGCCATTGGGCGGCGGCTTCAAGCTCTCAGTCCTGCGCACAGAGTCCAAGGTCCAAGTGAGATGGCAGACAAGCACGCACGTAAAGAGCTGCACGGCAACTTTTACTGCACGACGCACTTGCTGGTGCACCCCTTGGGTCAGGACAAAGGGATTGCCGCACAGCGCACACGCAATGTGAGGACTCCTTGCGCACCGGTCCCCCAGAAAGTCCTCCAGAGACACGCTGGTCCTCAGCCCTGCATCCTCCGCCCACTGTGCCACGATGGACTTGTTGCCCGCCGCTGCTGCGCGTGCAGGCGGGGCCCGCCGTTGCGTGAGCTCAGGTGCGCTCATGCTTGCCCATCCGCTTCGCCGCGCATGCAGCAGTGGTCCGCAGGTGAACGGCGTGCACAGGCGCACTGAGGACTCCATTTGGCTGGAATTGCGCGGCGACCACCTTGCCGACAACTACAAGCCCACAATCAAATGGTACTACTTTGCCATCGACCCTCGACCAAGTACACAAAGCAGCCGGTTCGGAGTCTGGAATCCTTCCAGGCGCCAGCGCAGGTGTTGGGCTGAAACCTTTGCTGAGAGCAGGCACGTCCATAGCAAATAGCATGTATGCGCACTGCGCACACCAGGCCCTGTCGGGGGCCGGGCGCGTGCACCTGCGGCAGGTGAGGCAGCGAGCTCCGTGCAGCATGCAGAGGCGCAGCGCCGCCAGGGCGCCCTATTGCGCAGCGGCGCAGCAGAAGAGGAAAGAGCAGGAGACTGCATCGCAGCAGACAGTCGGGGAGCCGCTGCGAGCGCCTGGGTCAGCGTCCAACTTTGTTGGGCTGCCAGCAGACCCCAAGGACATCAAAGTCACAACGCCCGTCTCAGACCGGCAGATGCAGGCAAGCGCTCTCCGTCTGGGTGTTTGTGTTTGCGTTCCTTGTATCCCTGTGTGTGCTGTTGCCCGGCTTCTATGCATATTTTAAAAAACAGCCAAGCAGAACAGGCAGAGCAAGCTCTTGTTAACTCGCCCGACAGTAGCTGCTTGACTCCGCAGGAGCATATAGACCTGGCGCGCAAGGACTTTCCGTATGTGTTCAAGGACATACTGGACGTGGAGCACTTTGAGCGCAAGATGTTCTTCAGGTACAAGCAGAAAGCTTTTGGTGACTTACCGAGCAGGACTGTGTGCAGAGTCTAAGTGCTTGTGCTGGCTTGGGTACGCAGCGACCCCATCAGCCGGTTCACCTTCTTCCGGGGTAGGCGCGCAAACGCCCGAGCGCTGTTACCATGTCACATAGTACTTGTTCTCGCTCAGTGGCAACAGCGCTGTTAATTTAAGTGGTTGATGCTTGACCTGACCACACCAATAGGAAAGCAAGTAGTGTCTGCAGCGTGGCCTGGTGTGCCCTGGTGGCGAGAGCGGCGCTGGGAGTTAAGGGGGCGGTGCGCAGGGTACCAGTTCAACGTCACCTTCCTGCGCTACTTCCTGGCACCCATCTTCGAGGTGCATGAGGTCAAGCAGGCAGGCCCGCACGAGATGGTTTTGAAATGGTGCGCTCACCCGTGCACCCATGCACCCATGCACCAACATCATGCGGCACTCAAGAACTACTTAGCGCACCCTTATCCGAAATGCATCCGGTGTTGGCCGCTGCATCCCTGCATGCATGAAGGCGTGCTGAGGCCTGGAGCACTTTATGGCCCGCTGATGTGGGCCGTGTAAAGGCATTGTAACGCATTTCCCATCAGCGTTGCAAATTGAATGCTGCAAAATGACATGACTTTCCTCATGCGAGTAAGTTGTGCGGCATGCGACATCCTGGTCGCGCCGGCTGTAAAGGTCGTGGACGATGAACTTCTGGTGGCTGCGCTACTTTCCCACAAAGTACATCTGGGACCCGCGGCTGTCGTTCACGGGCGTCACCATCCTCGGATACAACGCAGAGACAGGTGTGCCTTCAGCCCTGAGCCCTGACACGCTACGGGGCAGCTGCGGGGCAGCTAGATCGGCCCTTCCTACCATGCTGCGTGCAAATGCGCAGCATACGTAATTTGGTTGGAGTGATGACTTGCAGCCTGTCACTGCACAGCAAGCTAGTACGCAGCTGACATGACTGTATCAGTCCAGCAGGTCGTAACACTATTGTTTTGGATGTTGTCTGCTCTGCTTCACTTTAAACACTGTTCAGTCTGCAATGCTTGTCTGCCTGCCTGCCAGGTGCAATGATGACTGCACCGCTGTGTAGCATGCAACACCTGACAGGCTGCCTGCAAAAGTTACGTGACGCATGACCACATGCCCACTTGCGCACTCGTACCCTGCTGCCTTTTCACCTCTTGATACACGGCGCGCGCCGGTGAGCGCCGTGGACAAGCACGCTGCGCGCACGCCGGCAGGAAAGTGGAACAAGCATGTGGACGCATGGGATGCCATCCAGGACAACGAGTTCTTCAGCCCAGAGGCGTTCGCCTTTGTGCTGAAGCAGCTCTTCCAGGTGGCCAAGCCGCCTGACCGCTTCACGCCCGAGTACTGCATTATGAAGAAGTTCAAGGACTGGGAGATCCGCAGGCGCGCGCCCCCGCGCCCGCATTTTCCATAAATGCGAGGCATTCGCGCTTGTCGGGGCGCCGCCATGCCCGGACGCGGCAGGCGCAGAGCGGCCCGGTTTTGCAGCAGCTCCAAACGGCGTCGTTGCGGGTGCATGCGCACATTGCATCCCGCACGCGGCAGCGGCCGCGCGGGCCGCGGCCGCGGGCACGCACGAGCGCTGAGGCGGCGCGCGCGGCCGCAGCTACAAGCCCTTTGTCGCGGCCGAGGTGCGGGGGCGGAGTGAGGAGGAGGCGGAGCGGCTGCTGCGCGAGTACCTGGGCGGCGCCAACGAGCGCGGCCAGCGCCTGGACCTGACCACGCCGCTCTGGCGCAGCAGCGACGGCGCGGTCTCCTTCGCGCTGGCAGGCCTCCAGGTACGGGGCTTGCCCGCCCATGCAGCAACACACTGCGCGCACCTGCAGTGCTACGCCCCAACACTGTCCGGCTTTGCGCAGAGCGCCGCGCCAGGCCTGCAAAGCTCCAAATGTTTACTCTCATCATCGTGGATCATCGTGGATGAGCAGCGCGTGTGGCCAAAGCAGCCCCGGCTGTCTGAGACAGGCTTGTGACATACGTTTACTTGTGCGGCGCGCGCAGGACGAGAAGGCGGCGCCGAGGCCGCGGAACGCCGCGGTCACGCTGCGGGCGCAGCCGGAGACCTGGTGGGCGGCCTGGGTGTTCACAGGGCACCCGAGCGAGGAGGACATCATCGGGCGCATGGAGTCGGTGCGCGTGCGCACGCGCGCCGAGGGCACCAAGCCGGTGGAGGGCGCGCCCTGGCTGTACGCGCGCTACAACGACCGGCAGTGGCCCTGGGGGCCGTTCCGGCGCAACGAGGCGCTCGTGCAGGTGGACCCGGGCACGTTTGAGCTGTGGCGCGGCGTCGACTGGGACTTGGTCAGGCGCATTGTTGAGCGGCCGATCTGAGGGCCGAGTCCTGCTGCAGTGATAAAAGCTGCATGGCTGTTGGAAAGGCCTGTTTCGTTGGCGCTCATGCGAAACCTTAGCACACCTTAGCAGGTTAGACCCTCCTTTATGGACGTGCTGACATGCTGAGTGTTGAATAGCAGCTGTTTCCGCGGTGCCGGCATGGCGGTTGTCATGCTGGCACCAGCATGCTTTCATGAGGCTGTTGTCTTTGCAGAGTTCCGTTGCAGCTCTTTACAGCTCAAACTGTATCATTCATGATTGTGTATTTAAGTAGGCAGTGCTCTAGGACCTTCTGTAATGTGACCACTGACCAATGCATGTCAGCAAACTCATATGAGCAAACTTAGTTTCGTGCTCTAAGGGAATATTGTCGACAGAGCATGCGATCGCAACAGCCGTAGCACCTTGTTAGAGATGGTGCGCTTGCAGATGCTCGATAACCAGATCTGTGCTGGCGCAAAGGTTTTTTAACAATAAGTACTCTCCCGAACTGCAAAGAGCCTTGTTGCGATTGAGTCCCCCCTCACTTGCTGAGGGAGCTCTACAGGCCCTCTGTAGCTGTGGAGAGCGCCTGGTATATCAACCAAGGCTGTGGCAGGCCGTCCCAGCTCGGGGCCGCACTTCTTACCCAAAAAGCTTCGCGCCGGCACAAACCTGCTGATGCCAAGCACCTGCAAGCACACTGTCCTGATCAAGGTGCTAAAGCTGTGGCGCCAGCACAACCTTCTGTGCCTACACACCTACACACAGGTACCACCAGCTACTCTCCTCGTCGTGCAGGTTGTCCGGTGTGCCTTTCTGCTTGGCCAGCCCCTGCAGTGCGCTGCTTGGTAGCAATACATGGGAGTGCAAAATTCTGTCCAAGGAGCATTCTCTCAACGACCCCGCCAACCAAACAAGGCATGCAACACACTCACTCAAATCTACGTCAGTGAGTGTCTCAGGCCACTAACACCTCGTACTGCTTGTCCAGGACAAGTCACGGTCGATGCATTTGAGCAGACCCTTCAAGCCTTTGCCATTTTGTGCGCAGCATTCTTCCACTTCCGGCGCGTGACGCTGCAAGTTGTGGAGCAGCGGGACGCTAACCCACCGCGCCAGCCACCTCTTTTCCAGTACTGAAGCTAAGCAAGGCGCTGATAGCACTGCTGGAATGCAGCATTTGCACGAGCATTGCAGTTCGCGCGAGGAGACAGGGGAGTGGTGCCTTGCACCATACGATGTGTTCATGTTGGAGGCCAACGTGAGCTGCGTGATGGGTGGTCCAGCTCCAGCTGTTGCATCATGGGTGCACTGGGGCTGCTGTGCGTGCTAGCTTCATTTTTAATTCCACGCCCCGGCGCAGAAGTAAACCCAGGACGTAGGCCTTGGACACGCTGCACGCTAGGAAGAAGAGCCGCGGTTCCGCACCATCGGCTGGATTTCCTTTACGGCAGGCGAGGCCGCCTGCCTGACAGCTTCTCCTCCTTGGAGTGCAGCGTGCCCAGTGGGCCGTCGTTCTGGGTTGGCTCCTATGCGGGGCAGGAACAGTGAGTGAAGCTTGCATGCATACCAGACCCAGTGCACCCACACAGGCCTCAGCTGGAGCTGGGCAACACGGCGCGCAGCTCACCTTGATCTCCGCGGTAAGCAAAGCGAGCGGTCTGAGCACCGCTCCTCGGTCTCCTTGCGCACAGCCCTGTGCCGGAGGAGCATGCTCTGCTCCGGCAGCGCTGTCTGCGCCCTGGCGCGCAGCTTCAGCGCTTGAACGCTGTGCTGGCGCGGCGGCATGCGTCCCTCCGCTCCTCGACTTGCAGCGCGAGGCGCCAGAAGAGGTAGAACGCCGCGCACAGATCGGCAGCGGCTTGCGTGATCTGCACTGTTGCCTCGGCCATGGCCAGGCCAGACACGCAGCGAGATGTGGAGCAGGCAGTGCACGTATGCAGGAGTGCAGAGTCTTTGCAGATTGATTGGTGCATGCACATGCATGTCAACATGCTAGGCACGCACAGCAGCCCCTATGACCGTTATGACCTGTCATGGCGGCCTGCAGTTGGCGTCCACAGCTGATGAGCTTGACAATGCTAACACAGTCTACCCTGGGCGATGCTTTAGCATGCACCTATGTTTGCATTCTTGCTGCAAACTTGTAAATAATGTCATGGACTGTATGACTGTGATGCAGTTTTCGGTAGTGCTTCGCTAAAAAGAAAACGGTATGTAAGCAGGTGCCTGTGCTGTGCACAATACAAATCACATAACACGTTGATGATGCTACCCCCGGTGGGATCACAACACAAGCAACACAGGACACAGCGTGAAGGCAGGCCTGACAATGGCACCAGTCCTATTGATAGACAGCACTCACTCAGCCTTGCTGCTTGCTCTCTCGGCGCATCATCGCTCGGCGCATCTCAAAAGCATCAGCGCAGTTGCAGACCCTTGGCATGGCAGCATGGCAGCATGCAGCTTCCAACATCTCTCGCAACGAGGACACAACGCAGCGGCCCATGTCAGGCCAGGGCGCGCGGCATCTCCGCAAACGGCAAGACCGGTGCGCTGGCCTGCAGCCCGGCGGCCGTGCGCATGCACTGCTCCGCCTCGTCGTCCCGCTGCTGCGCCAGCCGGATGTAACCCAGCTCGCACCTGCCGCGCATGCGCGCGGGGCAGTCAGCGCCGCCACCCGCCGCGTATGTTTCGGTGTTGCTCGCACTGCAACAGAAGTAGCGTGAGCGCTCGAGCTCTGCTGACCACGCACTCCGTGACCAGGCTGATGACATGCACTGGCGTGCGCCGCCCGGGACATTTTTGCAGGCTCCCGCACAGGCCGCGCCTAGAGGGGTGTGCTTGAAAGTGGGCGGCCATGCAGGCCACGGCATGCAGGACCCTCTGCTTTGCCACCGCACGCTGGACGCGCATGCATTGGCCACACACCCTTCCCAGCAAAGCTGCGCCAAAAGCAAGAGCAACACACAGGGTGCCCACACACACCACTCACGCGCACGGCGCGCCCGCAACATGGCACATACTTGAGTTGCCCCCAGACGCATGCGGCCCGCACACCCGCTGGCGGGGGACCGGCAGGCCAACATGCAGTCGAGCAGTGCGCGCGGCATGCCCACAAAATGCCCCCCCAATGCCCGTCTGGGGTGAAGAGCTGCTGCGCCGCGGCGCGGCGGCGCACCAGGCGCTGACATAGTCTGGGCGCGCGCGCAGCGCGCTCTCGGCGTGCGCGGCCGCGAGCGCCAGGTCCGCCGGGCCGCCGGTGTGGCGCAGCAGGTGCGCGAGCGCGAGCGCGGCGGGCGCGTGGCGCGCGTCGGCCGCCAGCGCGCCCTCCAGGCACGCGCGCGCCGCCGCCACGTCGCCCTCGGCCTGGCGCGGGCGCCGCGCCGGCCGCGCTCAGCGGCGCGCACGGCGCGCGCCATCGGGCTGCCGGAGCCGGGGCCGCGCGGCGCACCTCGGCCAGCGCCGCCGCGAGCGTGTGCACCGCGGGCGCCCACGCGTCCGCGGCGCCGCCGCCCGCCAGGCAGAAGCGCACGTCGTCCGGCCTCCCGGCGGCCAGGAAGGCGCTGCCCAGCTCGGCCCACGCGCGCGCGGCCTCGGCCGCGCCGCCCCCAGCGCCCGCACGCGCCTCTGCAGGCGCATGCACGGGCGCCGCGGCGCCGCCGTTGCTCGTCGGCGCCGCGCCGGCGGGGGCAGGGCCTTTCGACGCGGCCACCGCAGCCGCCAGCGCCGCAAGGCCGCCGTCCATGTCCCCTGTGCGCCCGCGCAAGCCCCGTCGCTGCTTGGCAGGGCCCTAGCGGTGCCGCCCCAAAGCATCTGGTGAAGGCGACGCGCGTTTTCGCGGGCGGCGCCCGGCGGGCGCGCCGACCAGGAGGCCGGCAGGGCCGGGCAGCGGGCCTGCGCCGCCGTTAGGCGGATCGCGCGCGGGCGGGCGGGGCGCGCGCCGGCGCGCAGCAGCAGGCGGCCGCGGATGCGCTGCAGCAGCGCCGCGTGGCGCCCGGGCCCGGCCTCCAGCGCGGCGCCGGCCGCCGCGGCCGCCAGGCCCGCCCGCCGCTCTGCCGACAGCACGAGCGCGACCAGCGCCCAGGGCAGCGCCCCGGAGCCTGCCCGGGCGCGCCCGGGGTGCGCCTCGGCGGGAGCCCCCGGAGCCGCCTCCCCATCGCCGTCGCTGCCGGCGCAGGCGGCGACCGCGCGGCGCGCGTGCGCGAGCGCGGGCCCCAGCCGCCCCGCTTCCGCCTGCGCGCGCGGCGCTGCGGGTGCGCCCGGGCTCACCTGCTGCAGGCTCTGCAGGCGCGCGGCGCCCTGGCGGGCAGAGACATGCAGCAGCCTGATGCAAGGCAGACGCTGGGAGGACGCTGGGATGCAGCCCAGGTGCTCTTCATCGATCCCCGGCAGGCGTAAGGGCACTGAGGTGGTCACAGCGATGAGATTGCACCCCAACGTGCCTTTGCACCCGGCGATGCAATAGCAGGACACGCACAGAGCCACGGGCCTGGTCAGGGGACATCACTGCGGCACACGCGCCTGCAGCAGGGCGAGGCTGTACAGCGCGGCAGGGCTGCCCGGCGCGGCCGCAGCGGCCGCCTCCAGCGCCTGCAGCGCCTCCGCGCGCGCGCCGGCCGCCGCCGCGGCGGGCAGCCCCGCGCCGGGCGCCGCGCTCGCCGCCAGCGCCTGGCCCAGCGCCAGCTGCGCGGCCGCCTCGCTGGGGCCGCCCGGCGCGCCCGCCGCCGCCAGCGCCTTCCTGCCGCGCAGGCCAGGAGCGTTGGCTTCCTAGCGCGTAGGCGTCAACCACTGAACCGCATACCTGGTCTGTTCGAAAGCCCGGCGCCTGGCCCAGCGCGCCCTGCACAAGCACCTTGCCAGGGCTGCCTGACGCTTGCCTCTTGGGCGTTGGGATGGGGAGGCACTGATTGCTTTCTAGCACTGCTCGGTGGTTGAGGCAGTACTATTGCGTTATATAGGGAAGGGGCAGAGACGCTATAGAATATGCACTCCAACTGCAGTCAATGTACCTGAGGCGCGTCTGTGATTCGTGCTATGCGAGCACCTGGCGTGGCGGACGGCCTCATTGGCAGCGCCCGCGGTGCCTAAGCAAGCGCGCGACAGCAGCAGCTGAACACGGCCGCTGCCGGGCTGCTGCGCGGCTAGCGTCAGCGCCACCAGGCGCGCGCGCTTGGCCTCGCCAGCGGCCAAGAGCTCCTACCGCAAGGCGCACGAGCTGTTCAGGCGCGTCACTGGCAACAAACGGCATATTTCCAGAGTTGCACACCAGTTACTGCCCACCGTCTCTACCTAATCCTAATCCGTTATCAGTGCTGGCATGCGCAACAGCTAGGTCGCTGTTCACTCACCTCCACACTTGTCAGGTCGAAGTCATTTGACGACATGGAATGTGTGGGCATTATGTGTAGACGCTGGCAGGCCTCCCGCACCAATGCAGCTACTCACACGCGGCGCACTTGCGCAGTGAGAGTTGTACCGACTCTGATTGAATGCAGACTTCACACCCCATTGCTTGCTTACACCCCAGTGGCGCGGGCGGGTCGCCCATACCGTTGCTTGCAGAAAGCAAGCTCATATTGTGCCTGCAAACTCCGACTATGCTAGGCATACTTTGGTTGGAGTGCTATTGTGCATAGAACACACCAGCGCTGCTCTTCAGCAAAGCAACACATCAAGATGATGCACTGCCAGACGTGAGTCTGCAGTCGACCAGGTCACTCGATTACCTGCTGCAGCACCGTTGCCACTCGCACTGTTGGCGTGTGCACTCTGGTGCTGATGCAAGGCCCGGTCAGAATACACTCCTGGCCTATAACACTACGGCCTAGCCGTTAGCAGATGTCTACTTCTCAGGTGTCAACGCCTTCACCACTGCTTTCAGGTGAGCGTTTAGGGAAGAAGTGTGCCAACAATGTTCAAGACTATGACGGGCACTCTCTTTCTGGCGCTGGGTGCCAAACTTGAGCAAGGCGTCTCTGGCCCCCTGCACAAGCACTCCGCTGCTCGCAGGGGAGGCAGCCCATAAGCTGGCTATGGAGCCAGACAGCGGCAGCCCAGCCACCTCCACGGCACGCCCGCCGCGCCTGCAGCCCTCTGCCCAAGCTGTTTCCAGCAGTGGAGAACTCCAGCAAGCTTGCCTCTGGCTCCCAAACTTGTGCTGCACATGCCACGCAATAAAAGCCTGCGTGTGTCGGCGAGCAGCTTGAGAGCGTGCGTGACCTTGCCGACCAAGCGCTGCAACGGCCGGAGCTCCTGGGCAAAGCCGAGCACGGCTTTGAAACACTGCCTTCCGCGGAACAGTGCTCTGCATTGGTGTGCTGCAAGGGCCGCTGGCTCACCTGGCTTGTGCCCCACAAGCCAGTGTGCAATATATGGTTGCATGATTGAGACTGAAATTTGCCAGCACATGTACATGCCCTCCCCATGTCGTGTCTGTTATCTTAACATGCATATGTATGCGTGACTGTGGCACGGAATGATTGCATGCACAGCCAACTGTGCAGCACTTACGAGCACTTCGCTCTGGCAGTTCCCACAGTGCGCTATCGTGCGCGCCGTGCGGCGAGCGCGGCAACGCGACCGAGCCAAATAAACAACAATGGCCGACTCGTGTCCCATTCACTCTCTTGAGGTGATTGCAGCGGGCGCTGAGGGTGCCCGCTTCAGGGCAAATCGCTGTGCGCGCTCCTGGCGCACCAGCGCGGCGAATGCGGCGCGGCAGCCAGGCTGGTGAGCGGCGGCACGCGCCAAGACGGCGGCGCCGAGGAGCGCGCACGCGCCTGGAACAACCTGGGCTGCATCCAGGCACGGCCCTGGGGGGCCGCGCGCATGGGGCATTACTTAGGGCTGCTGCAAGTGGCTGTGCAGCGCGGTCTGCCAGCACACACTGGCGGAGCCACACGGGAGCCTGCTGTGAGCCGGCCGATTGCTCCTGGGTGCAGCTTTGTTGAGCTAGCCTGACCCGCATAACATCATACGAACATGTATGCCAGGCCGAAGGGAACACATCCCAGACCGCCGGCAGCCTCTCAAGAGGTGCTGCAGTGAAGCTCGTGTCAGGTTGATGGTACGCACTACAGAAGGAGCATTTTCTGTGCATGGGCAGGGAGGTGCATGCCCCAGGAGAGCATGCTGGGAAGCCCCAGGATAGCCAGAGACGCGGCCTGTGCCGGCAGGCGCGCCAGGGCCAGCGGCACACGGCGGCGCTGTGCTTTGCCAAGGCGCTCGCGCTCTGCCCCGCGCCCACGGCCGACGAGCTGGTCCGCCCCGCTCGCATGCGCCGGCCGCAGGGTGTCGGCGCCGCTGCCGTGCCGCCTCTGGGGAGCAGTGAGCGAAACTTTGGCATAACCTTTCTAATGGCAGGTAAATAGATTGCTGGCATTCATTATATCAGCGGAGGTGGTGTGCAGATGAACCTAGCAATGGTAAGGCACACCAGTGTATGCAGGGAGCTGCATGCCCTTTCATGAAGCAGTAGGATGTCTGTATGCAAGCCAGCCAGTCTGCTGCCGGCGTGTCGCGCGTCCCTGCAACCCTGCGTCCTTGTTGAGCTTGGCTGCGCATGCGGCGACAACCGAACCCCGCAGCGCGCGACGTCCCATCCGCAGCGTGCTTGCAGGAGGGGGAAGCGAGCATCAGCGCTGCGGCAGCGAGCGACGTGTGCACGTCGGCGCTGTACAGCGGCGCGCTGCAGGCGCTGATGCTCGGGCGGCCCAGGATCGCGCTGCGCTGCTTTCAGGCACGACCGCCGTGCGCCCTAATACGGCTGCACGGAAGTCTGCACATGAGTAGTCCAGAGGTACACGAAACATAACAGGGAGTGCAAGACAGACTTGCAGGGACTTCATGCCAAGCCTATGTGTTGCAATGTCACGGTGGGCAAGGGGTGTGCGGCCAGGGGCCGTGGTAGAGAGGGAATAGGGTACGGCAAGCTCTGGCGGAAGCCAAGGCAGGCAGGGGAAGGTAGTGACGTGCACCACTAAACCCTGACCTAGACAGTCTGAAGCCCTCATCTGGCATAGGATGGGGGCCGCCTGCGTGACCCGCTGCTCTGGCAAGCCATGGCAGGCAGGCGAAGGGGGCGTCATGCACCTCAGAGCCCTGATCCACCCAGTGACCTACCCAAGGCTCACACTGGGCGCAGGAGGTGGCGCACGCCAGCCCGCGCGACCCGCTGCTCTGGCTGCGCCTCGCCGAGAGCTGCATTGCCGCTGCCGCGCCGCCGGGGGGCGATGCTGCGCAGGCTGCCAGGCCCGCGCTCCGGCGTGACGGGGGTGCGCGCATGGCTGCTCGTCCTGCGCGCGCACATGCCTGGGCAAGCCTGCCTGCCTGACAGCAGAGCCAGCAGAGCTGCGCATGCCGTGCTGTACACGCAGCTCCAGCTTGGCTCCAGCCTCAAGCCTAGCCCGACCGCATCAAGCTCACTGCGCCAAGTTGTCAGCAGACTCGCGCGCGGCTGGGCTCTTGCAGGTCTCCCCGATGTGGACCTGACAAGCACACGTCTCCGCCGTTCCAGGGGGCTCGGAGCACGATGCGGCCGCGCTGGGCACTGGCAGCGCCGGCGGCGCACCAGGCGGCAGCGGTGCAGCCGGGGGCGCCGGCGACGCGGCCGGAGGCGCCGGCGACGCGGCCGCCCTGCTGGAGCAGGCCGCGCAGTGCCTGGCCAATGCGCTCGCGCTTGCTGGTGAAGGGCAGGGCGGCGCCGGCGCTGGGGCGGACGCCCTCCATGCAGACATCAGGCACGAGCCTGAAAGGGGTGCCGGCAGCCCCGCGAGCGCATCACACGCCCCCGTCTCCCCCGCACCTGTGCCGCCAGACACCGAGCCAGGCGTTGGCGCGAGCGCGAGCGGGGAGGCCGGCGCGGCGCGCTCGGCCGAACCGGCCGTCGCCGGAGTCGTGCCAGGCGTCGCGGCGAGCGGGGAGGCGTGCGGCACCGACGCCGCGCAGCGCAGCGCGCCTGCGGACATGGGCGCGGGGCCGCCGTTCGGGGCGGCGCTTGTCGCGGATGCAGCCTCGCGTGAGGCCGCGGAGGCGGCGGCATGTGCGGCGGCGTGCACAGCGGGCGCAGAGGCGCACGCGCGTGCGGTGCGGGCGGCCGCGCACGCGGCGAGCGCGTGGCTGGGCCTGCAGCGGGGGGACCCGCGCGGCGCGCTCGCGCATGCGCGCTGGCTGCTGCAGGCGCGCGGCCGGCCGGTCCTGCTCGCTGCCTGCATCCGCCCGTTCCCTTTTCCATACATCGGCGTCACATGCGCTGCCTGCTCAGTCAGACAGGCTGACGCGATTCTGCAGACGGGCTCCCGCGCGCATGAGCGGCAGGCCGATGCGGTCCCGCAGGCAGAGCGCCGGGCCGCGCTCGGGTGTGCTGCCGAGGCGCTGGCCGCGCTCGGCCGCCCCGATGAGACCGCGGCGCACCTGGCCGCCGCGCTGCAGGGCGCCGGCAGCGCCGCGGGCGCCGCGCGCGCAGAGCCGGCTGCCGCGCTTGTGCTGTCAGGCATCGCGGTGCGCGCCCCGTGTCATACTGCGAGTGGCTTGTCCGCAAGGGTGGGGATGTGGTTTCGAGCAGCTGATGTCCATGTCGAGATGTCATCGCCCATGTCAAGCAGCTCATGTCCATGGCCTGTACGACGGGCGTCATGCCTGCCTGCTGTGACCTGAATGGAGGTGGCGCATGTCGAGCACCTGGTGTTCGCAGACGGGTCACCGTGCTCGCTGAGCTGGCGAGCCGCGCGCGCCCACGCGGCAGGACACCGAGCAGGCGCTGCCGCATGAGGCTGGGAGCTGACAGCCGGATATTTGTGCGCTTGTAAGGACTGGGACAATGGAGCGGTCCAGGCGCGAACAGACACAGAAGGCAAACACGTTTGGCTTTCCAGTGTGTTCCACTTAAATTGTGCAGCATGCTGTGAGCCTACATGCCGCGCTTGGCGGCACACGCATAGTTACGGTGGGCGGGTGACATCCCCAGCAACTGTCTGCTTCGACTGAAACTGGGACAGTGTGTAGCACAGCCTCCCGCATGCTCCTTGCGGCATCCGCACTCATGGGAGATACATCTTGGCAAGCTAATAGAATACTCCAACGCTGGCGGTCCGTGCTTCAAACCGAGACAGAGCCAGTCATCCATGACAAGCAAACCATGCCACACAGCGCTGGGTGCGCCTTGCAGGTGCTGAACGCCCTCCCACCGGCCGCACGAAACAGCCACCCAAGTGCCGCTTGTGCGCCGGCAAGCAGCCGCAGCCGCGCACAGCACACGCTTGAGGGCCTCTGTCACCAAACCAGGCGCGCGCGGCACACGCATGCGCCTGCACCTGGGCCGCGTGCCCTGCAGCGGCGTCCCCGGCAGCCGCGGCGGCGCGGCCTGTCAGCCTGGCGGCTGCGCACTGCATCTACCCGCGCTCTAGCAGGCCGCGCCCGCGCTGTGAGGGCGGCCTGCAACTCCGAGGGGGCAACATCAGCTGCGCACGGCGTCCAGGCGGGCCTGCAGCGCCTCGTCCTCCTCGGCGGTCTCCGCCGGCGCGGCCTGCGCGGCGCGCTGCTTGGGCGCCGCCGAGCCCGCCAGGTCCGCCATCGTCGCGCCCGCCACGTCCAGCAGCACCTGTATGCCGGCGCAGGGCTCAGCTTGGTGGTGGACACACAGTGTTGAGGCTTGCGTCCAAGTGTGCACAGTCGACGACGCTGATTAGGGGTGCGTCCAGGCTTCAAGAAGTGGGTCTGAGCATGTGTTGGGTGACAGCTCCCAGCACTGCTTGCGGTGCCCTGTGAGCCAATATGAAAAGCATCCACACAGTGTTCTGCACGCAACACAGAGGGGGCTGGTTGCGGCCTACCTTGTCGATTTCAGCCTCGGTCTCCTCCTCCAGGTCCTCGGAGTCCATGTCCATGGCGTCGTCCATCATCTCGCCTATGATGCCCGCCTGCGCCGTGATGAAAGCACCTCAGTCTCTAAAGGAGAAAGGTGGACTTACAGGGCGTTGCTTCAAGAGTAAGATGTGCGCTCGGCACTCACGCCGGAGCGCCCAGCGCGCAGTCAGGGAGCAGCGGTGTGGGAGAAGAAGCGGCGCGGGTACTGACACCGCACCTTCATCATCTCCTTCTGCATCTGGACCACCGTCTGCTGCAGCTCCGGCGCGCGCATCAGGTTGTTGACCAGCGTGGTGACCTGCGTCGACTGCTGCAGCGTCCCCGCCACCTTGACCATCCCGAGCTGCTCCGTCAGCTGCGCGTTCATCGCCACCAGCGTGGCCTTGTTCACATAGATCCGCGTCACGGCCTGCACGCAGCCAGCGCGCTGGTGAGCGCGCATCGGCAGGGCCAGGGGGGTTGCAGGCAGCAGGTACACACGCGCCCCGGCGCTGACCTTCTTGGTGTGCACAATCTCCTTGGCCAGGGTCCGGGCCGACGCCATGTCGCCGCGCTTGGCCGCGACGGCCACCTGCTTTGCGGCATTCTTGCTGTCGCGCTGCAGGTCGCGTATGGTGCGCTCCAAGCTCCGCTCCTCCTTGCGCAGGTCAGCCTGGCAGGAGGCGCAGCGCTCGGCACGCGCTGGTGTACGCTGAGGAGCAGTGCACGCCAGTGCAGCTTTCAAGGCTGCGACCAGCGCCGGTCGCGGGCCCCGCACCTGCCACTTCCTGACCAGCTCTTTCGGGTCGACCTTCTTGCGAAAGCGATCCAATATGGAGGGCTTGTCAGAGGTCAGCATGTTTACGCAGGCATTGCCATACTAGTGCCCCCCAGCCAGCAGTTGCACAGCAGCCCTTGCCAGTGATGTTCGAGGGAGTGTGCAGGCTCGCCACCAAGCTCTCCTGTCTGGCGCAGCTGAGTCCCTTGAGGGAAGCGAAGCAAGCCCTGATAGGCCCTTGCTCACAAGGCATCTGACTGGCTAGCTGCAAAGTTGAGCATCGGTGCTCAGCGCCCGATCCCCGTGAGGTAGCCTCTGTGCAGCAGAAAATTTGCTGCTGTGTGGAGTTGTTATGGCTATCAGATACAGAAGCATGCTTTGCACCCCGAACAGATTATGCATCAACGTCAAGCACCACTGCTTGTAGCTCCAGTGTTACAACCTGGCTGTTATTGGTTGCTAGATTTGCAACACTTTGATGGGCACGACCCATGATGCACATGCGGCTGTCTCTCTACTGTATGGCGCTGCCAGCTCCCAGGAGCAGCGCAGTGCTGCGTCCGCGTGGCTCAACGCCTATGCTGCCTCAGATGCGGCGTGGCAGGCGCGGGATGCATTGGCCCACCGCTGGTCAGTGCCCGCTGGTGCCTGAGCTGCTGCCGACTCTGCCGGCTGTGCAGGGCGCCCTGGAGCTTGTGGCCGCTGACGTGTCGGCCGACGTGCGCTTCTTCGCGGCCAACCTGCTGCTGAGCAAGGTCCGGCAGGGCTGGGGCCGCCTGGCGCCGGAGGCCCGCGCGCACCTGGCCGCCGCCATCAGGTGCCACCCCGATGAGCGTGCTCCCTCTAGCAGACACGCCACCAAGCCTCTGGGAGCCCGGCGCGCGCGTCGCCTTGAGCAACCCCGCCCTGGGCGCACCCTGCAGCTGCTCAGCCTGACGCCGGCGCGCGGCAGCGAGCGCCAGGCGGCGGCGGCCGCCGCGTGGCCCGCAGCCGAGCTGGTCGTGCAGCGGCTGGGCCTGGCGCTGGGCGCGGTCGCGGCGGTCGACGGCCCCGCGGCCGTCGACGCCGCCGTGTCGCGCGGCCTGCAGCAGGTGCCGGGCACCGCCGCAGGTGATGGGGCGGCCAGGTTCATGGTTGGACAGCTGGGCGCTGCTGGCGGCGCCCAAGCGCGACCGTCTGCACAACCAGCTCGTGCTGATGTGCTGTAGCTGTAGCTGCAGACGTGTTGTTCAAAGCCCTATACGTGTAAGGGTTAGGGATAGGGTTGTAACGCTAACACGCACCGCCCGGGGGCGCGCAGGCGCGAGCGGCGCCGGGCGCGGGCCTGCAGCTGCTGGCGGCGCTGGCGGAGGAGGCGGAGGCGCTGGGGCCCGCGCGGCGGCGCGCCGCGCTGGCGGCGCTGGCGGCGCGCGCCCCGGAGGTGCTGGCACTGGCGGGCGCGCTCGCTGCGGAGCCTGGTGAAACCCTTGTACACCCTGCAGGGAGGGTAGGCGGCTGGTGGCAGAGCACGCGCTCATGCACTTTGGAGGCTCCCCCCCTGCGCGAGTCTGGACAGACCTGTGTTGTGGCTGGACACGATCACAGAGCCCGCAAAGCAGTTATTATGCTCCTGGTCAGGACCCTGTGGTGCACGGCGCTGTGGGCATACGGGGCTCAGCCGCGCCCGCTGGCGCGCGGCAGGTGAGGAGCGGCGCGAGAGCGCGCTGCTGCGGTGCCTGAGCGCGTGGCTGCGCATGGACCCCTGGGGCAGCGGCGGCCTGCTATCCCCCGCGGAGCTGCACAGCCTGCAGGTTTCTCACCGCCCTCCCCATGGATCCACAGCGGCCGGCGCCCTGCTTTGCCTGGCGCGCCGCACGTGCCCGGGCACAGGCCGCATCAGGCGGCCGCACGTGGATGCCGCTGCATGCGCTTCCAAGCAGCTGGAGCCTGCTCAAGCTTCGCCTCGGCCCTAAGCGCGCTGCCGTCGTGCCGCCCTGCCCAACAACGCTCGCACCATGGTGTCTCTGCAGAGTCTCTGTAGACCCCCCTCTTGCGTCACGGTCCCAAGGTCAAGCTGGGGCTAACATCGATGTCCGGGCCGGCGACAGCCCAGCCTGCCGACGGCGCTGCTGGCGCGGCTGGGCGCGGGGAGCGATGCAGCCCAGGACGCCGCCGCAGACGCGCTCGTGGCCGCGCTCGGTGCGCGCGTCAGTTCATGCCCTGGTGGCGCGCTCCGCCATGTGTCCCCGTGGCGGAGCACCGCCATGACCTACAGCTCGTCACCTGTCAGGGCAATGGCGTGTCCATGCGGGACTGGCACAGCATTCATGGGGTGCAGAACGCCCTGTGGGTCCCTTCCAATGCGCAGGCCCTGGCGAGCCCCCCGGAACCAAGGCCGTCTGGTTGTGTTGTGCGCCCAGCGCATGTCCCGCGCGCGCCAGTGCCACGCACAGCGCCACATATATTAGATCGCCGGCGCGGCAGGCCCGGGCAGGCGCGGCGAGGAGGGCGCAGACGCGGCCGCGCTGCGCGGCACGCTGCGCGCGCTGCTGGCGCGCTGGCGCGCGGTGCCGTGGCCGGCGGACGCGCGCCCGGACGACGCCGCGGCACACGGCGTGCGCTGCCTGGCGCGCGTCGCGGCGGCCATCGCCGAGCGCGCGCCGGAGGCCGTGGCCGGCGCAGAGCCAGAGGCGCGCCGGGACCCGTCGCCCTATTTACCCGACCCTACCCTAAGCCTTCACATAGGCTGGTCGTGCATGCTCCTGCGCGCTGCCGCATGGCTGGCGCGGTCACCTGACGAGGCACTCGCCTGGCCCCCGCGCCCCACCTCCAAGGATCCCCCCTTGCGCGCGCGCCCCAGCAGCCCGCGGCCGCGCAGGGCGCCGAGCTGGCGGGCGCGCTGCTGCGCTGCGTGGCCGAGCCCGCGGCCGGCGCGGCCGACGCAGCGCTTGACTTCTTCGCGGCGCTGGACGAGGTGCCGCTAGCCGCGCGCGCGCCGGCGCTGCGCGCGCCGGCGGCGGCCGGGCTGGCGCGCGCGCTGCTGGCCGCGCTCGCGTACCCGCCGGGCTTCGCCGGCTGGCAGGACTGCGAGCTCGACGAGGACGCGTTCGAGCGCTTCAGGCGCGCTCGGCTGCCAGGCAACGTTCGCGCAGCGGGGGCGCGCTTTGCCGGCAATGGCGGGCGGCCCGATAGGCCGGCGCGTTTTGTTTTGCTCAACAGCGTGATAAATTACTCGAGATGTGCTTGGTCCTCGGTGCCAGTCCGCCTGTCCCGGCAGCTGAGTGACCCGGCAGGGCGCTTTCGGGAGAAAGGGACTGTGGTCAACGCCCAGGCGTATCACCGCAGCTGCCGCCATTAGAGTGCAGAAAACACTTGAAAGCGTGCAGATGCGAGACAGCGTCAAGATCCTTGAGGGGCGGCACCATGGGGTGGCACTATCAGCCACGACATGCGGCGCAGGCAGCAGGGCGCCGCGGAGGCGCTGGGCGGCGCGTACGCGGTGCTGCGCGGCGACTACCTGGAGCTCTGCGGCGCTGCGCTGCGGGAGGCCGCCTCCTGGCAGGCCACTGAGGCCGCGCTGACCGCCCTGCGGTGCGCGCGGCGCTCGGACGAGCTGGGGCGGGGTGTGGGAGGCGCGGGCGCTTGCAGGGTAACAAGGCTATGCCGTCAGGCGCACTGCGCTGCCTGCGGCGCAGCCAGCGGCGTGTGCTGTGCTGGTAAGCGCGGCCGGGCGGCTCTGCGCTGAGCGACGAGCTGGCCGCTGGGATGCGTGGAGGCACGCTGACCTGTCGGTGCGCTGCGGCTGGGCGGCGCCCTGGGCGTCGCCGCATCCGACCTGGCCTGCATGGTCCAGGCACACAGCGCGCGGGCGGCCAGCGACCTGTGAGCATGCGGTGGCCGCGTGGCTGGGAAGCGCAGCCTGCGTCCCAGGCAGGCGCGCGGAATGTGGGGCTCAGCTGTCGCTCATCGTGGCAGTGCGTCGGGCCGCCGCCAGCGCGCGCGCGGGCGCGTGTGACGTGCGCACCTGGAGCGCCGCCTCGGCTCCGCCGACGGCCGCGCCGGCGCGCAGGCTGCCGGCGGCGGAGGTGCAGGCGCGCGCGCTGCGGCCGGGCCGCGCGGGCGCGGACGCCGCGGCCGACGGCGCGCGCACGGGCGCCTTCCTGGGCGGCCTGTTCGCGCACGTGTGCGGCGCCGGCGCGGCCGCGCTGGCCGCGAACCCCTGGCTGGCGGCCGCCGCGGCGCGGCTCGTCGGCGACTATGCCGCGTGGCTGGGCGGGCCCGGCGTGGGTGCGCGCGCGCTGCCCCGCCGGCGCGGCCATGCACTAGCGGGCCGCGTCTGCATGAGGCAAGTTGTTTGTCCCCAATCGGGACCTTGCATCTTCATCTGGATTTTTTGCTGTGTAGCAACAGCTTCACGCTCGTCTGCACAGCATTCGCCCTGATCGGCATCTAGCTCGCCTGTGCAACACCTCCCGGCTCGCGCGAGGCAAGGCGGGGCCAGGCTGACGCGTCCGGGGTGCGCAGACGCGCTGGAGGGCGCGCTGCGGCTGGCGCTGGCGGCGGCGGCGCGGCCGGGCGCGGCGGGCGCGGGCGCGGCGGCCTTCCGCGCGCTGTGCGTGCGCGGCGCGCCGCGGCTGCAGGCGCCCGCCGCCGTGGCGGCGCTCACGGCCGCCGCGCAGGCCGCGCTCGCACCAAAGGGTACGCCAACCCTGGGCTTTTGTGCTGTGGTGTGCGGGGGCGGCATCCCGCCCTGCAAGCCGGGCTGGATAGGCGCCGCTGAGGCAACGCCCTGTGTCGGTCCGCCAAAAGGATTTTGCTACCCATCATCCCACCCTGCTGCAGGGCTGGACAGACGTCGGTGCGGCAGAACCCCTTTTTCACTTGCTAGAACCCTCTGCCCGACTCTAAGCCGCCCCGCTGCTGGGCCGGACAGGCGCGGCCGCGGCAGAGGCGGGCGCGCGGGAGGCCATCGTGGAGGGCCTGTCGCGCGTGGTCGCGGCCATGCCGGCCGCGGCGGGCGGCGCGGCTGCGGCGGCCGCGCTCGACCTCACGCAGCCCTTCCTGCAGCGCCTGGAGCGGCTGCTCGCTGGTGCGCACCGTCATGAACGCGCCTCGCAAGCCTCTCAACGCAGGCAGATGGGCGTTTGGAAGGTCGCCTGGTCGGTGTGTCTGCCGAGGCGCCCGCAAGACGCTGCTGCCCTAATCCCAGCGGCCGTGCCAGCCCAAGTGCTGCTGCCTGAGCTGGCTTCTTACAATGCCGCTGCCAAGGGTATGTTTGCCCTCGATTACATCGCATGCTGTCGAGGACGAGCACATGCAGCATATACCAGACTACTGCTGGCTGCCGTGCTGTGTGTTGTCAAGCAGCTGGCAGCTTTGCGACATGCTACTATTGCATTGGACGCATATAGAGCAGGCGGCCCGCCCTGAGAGCCATGTCGCTGGTGGCCAGGGCCGCAGCCGCCGCCGGCGCGCGACCTGGCGGCGGGCGCGGCCGAGCTGCGCCTGCTCGCGGCCGCGCTGCGCTTCCTGGAGTTTGGCAGCGGCGGCGGCGGCGGCAGCCGCCCGACGGCCGCGCCCGCGCTGGAGGCCGCCGCGCCCGTGCTGCACGCGCTTGCCGCCGCGCCCGCCTGGCGCGGCGACGCCGATGTCGCCGTTGCGCTGTGCGAGGCGCGCGCGCCTGTTTCTTTCTGTGGTCCGCTTCGCCCATATGTAGCCCCTATCTCGGCTGCATCAGAAAGGCCTGCTGCGCCCACTCCGACGCTGCCGCACCCGTGCGCGCGCGGTTGCGGCCGCCACCGTCTAGCGCGGCGACGCCGCATTTGCCAAGGCCCTGTCTCCGATTGGCGCTGCGCAAGGCATGCATGTTTTAGCAAACATGCAAGCTTGGATTGCCTCGCTGAGGAAGTCAGCCCCTGGCAAAAAACAGACTGCTTTTGCTTGGCTGGACGCCGCCACTACTGCATCTTTCGCAGAGGCGCCGCAGCTAGCGTGCTGGGCGAAAAGGGTGCAGTCTGCATGCAGAACCCCCTCGGCTTGTGCGTCTCCTCCTTCACTTCTCCCTTCGGGACGCCGTCTCATGCATCAGGCGCGCAGACATACCAGCGCACGCTGCTGGCGGGCAAGGCCGCGGCCGCGCCGCTGCTGGCGCCCGCGGTGGCCGCGCTGGTCGGCGCGTGGGAGGCCGCCCGCGCGCCCGCGGCCGCCGACGCGCTGGGCACCGCCGCCGAGGTGTTTGGCGCCGAGCCCGGCCGAGCGCCGCTGCTGGCCGGCGCGCTGGAGCGCGTCTGCGCGGCCGCCGCGGCCGACGGCGGGGTGCGCGCCGGGCCCGCGGCCCTGCAGCTGACCCGCAGGGTTCCAGCCTGCCGCTCGTGGGCGCCTGGCGTGCTTCCAGGGGGAGCGCTGCTGCGCGGCTGTGCTTGCGGCGGGCGGAAAGAGCAGGAGAGGCGGGCGGGGAGGCGGCCGCTCTGAAGCCACGGGCCGCAAGCGGCAGGGCGCGCTGCTGCGAGAGCGCCCGGAGGCGGCGGCCGCGCTGCTGGGCCTCCTGGACCGCTGCATGCTGCTGGCGCCGGGCGCGCTGGCGGCCGCGCGCGCGCTGCCGGCCGGCCTACGGCTGGCGCTCGCGGCGGCCGGCGGACGCGAGACCGACCCCGCGCGTGCGGGGCTCTCGCTGCTGGGGCACGCGCTTGTGTCCGCGCGCGGGGCGCTGGCGCCGCAGGCGCGTCACGCGCTCGCGCACTGGAGGGGGTTGTGCTGTCCTGCCTCGGTGGCAAGTGGCGTGGCACATGCGCGCTCTGTCAGGCCTGTAGCCTGCGGCGAGGCGGGCCTGGCGCGCGCTGCGCGTGCGCGCAGGCGGCAGGCGCGCCCGCTCGCGCTGCAGGCGCGCCTCCTCTCTGCAAGAGGAGCCGTTATCAGCCTGGCGGGGTCCAAAATTGGCGGTAATAGCGCGCCAGTGGCGGACGGTGTCAGCTGCACCATGCTTTCCCGCGCATCAGCCCAGAGGCCCGCGCCAGCATGGGCAGCACAGGCTGTACCCCAATGACGCGCATACCCTAGTATACCCAAAGACCCTATCCAACCCGCAGGTGGAGGCGGCGCTGGCGAACGGCGGCGCGGGCGCCGCGGCGGCCGCCCTGCTGCGCGCCGCCGCGGACACGTGCCCGCAGCAGCTGCTGCGCGCGGCAGCCACCGCGCTGCGCGCACTGCTCGCCGACGGCGCGCACGGCGGCGCCGCGCGCGCCGCCGTGGTGCACGCTCTGTCCGCGCCAGACTTTCCAGGCACGGCCTATTACACCCTAGCCCTGTGTGGTGTGCTTGATGAGTGCCGACCAGAGCTGAGCGAGCCAGCCCTGTCCGTGCCGGACGGTCGCCCAGGCATGCATGGCCCGGTTATCATGGTTGGCAGGGTGAGCCTTGGCTCAAGACTGATGCATGGAGGTGTGCCTCCAATCAAGTCATTTGCCGTGCTCAGCAGGCTGCTTGCCTGCCTGTGCTGAGCTGAAAGGCAGCACAGGCAAGCGCAGACATGCTAAGCAAGGGCCCCTCCCCCCTTGCACCCTCACCACTGCGCTTTCAATCAAGACTTTGAGTGTATCCGGAGAACAGCGCTTACTCTCGTCCAAGAGGGGCCAGCCCTGTGCTGCCCCTCCCAGCGAGACACCGATTGTCCTTGCGCGCCCTGCGGCAGGCGTGGCCGACGGGCGGTTGACTGCCGACGACTGCCGCGCCTTCTGTACTGCTGCACTTCGTGAACCGCCACTGCCTGCCCCCCTCTTTGCTGCGCTGCTCACAGACTTTGCCGGCATACCGCGCGGCGAGGCGACGAGCGACGCGCTCCTAGCATACCAGATGTGACGTGTGTGGGAGTGCATTAAGGGGCTCCGGCTTGGTTGTACATCATGTGACTGCAACGGTCATGTTTTTATTGTGTCATGCTGACAGGTCTCAACCTGGCCGGTGCTGCTTGGGACTGCCAATGCCGTACCTGCCGCAGCGATGGTCATAATTTCAGCACGCATGGTCATAATTTCAGCACGCATGCTGTCTGGCGTCACCTGTGCGCACCAGTGCAAACCAGAGGCACTTAGTGGGATCATCTTAAAATCTAGGCTGCTCCAGCCCGCCGTCCTGCAGCCACAGCGTTGCCAAGTGTGGCGCAGGCCCCTGCGACATGCTATAGCCACTTGTAGTGCGCGGTTCCAGGTCCTGTGGAAGCCCAGATGGCTAGGGACTGAAAGATGTGGGCTTGCTTTGCTTACCATAATGAGCAGGTCTGCCGTCAACAGCCCTGGAAAGTCTACCGTAGGCTTTGGTAGTACATTGCCATGATTTGCACAGCGTAGCAGCTGACAGCACTGATGCCTTGCGCAAACATAGCAGGGGTGATGCGGCGCGCTGCTCTGCGACGTGCAACATACAGCGCATGCTCCTCGCACACAAACAACCGGTTTGCACGTCCAGACAGGCTTGCAAGGGCGTACAGGCGGCGCTGCTGCAAGGCTTTGCCGCACAGGAGAGCGCCATGCTGCTGCCGGGGACCAGACGCCCCGCGCGCAGCTGCGAACACCGATGCTGAGCAGAGTCGGCGCGCGGGACAGAGTCCCAGCGACGTGTGGAAGACGAAACCCGTGTGGTATGGAACTGCTTGCGTGGCATGGCACCAAGCCGCGTGCTGGCGGGGCGCCTGCAAGCCTGGCAGCTCCTAGCTGATTGGCAGAGGCTGACGGTCGCTGTGGCCTGTCTCTGCAGGTGCCAGCCGTGGACAATCATTCTGACAGGCAGCAGCGTGGTTGGCGGCGCCTGGCAGCTCTCGGGCCAGCGGATCTGGGTCACGGCCCTCGTAGCCGTGCCGGTGGCCGCATGGTGAGGAGGCTCGGCGCCGTATGCGTTGCTCGCGCACTGCTTGTGGCTGTCCAACTCTACCTGCTTGTGTGCTGGGTCAATACTGCTTGTTATGTACCTGTGAGCAACGCATAACTCTTTCGCATCTCTGTGCTGTGTGTCGTCGTTGTAGCAAGTTCTCATAGCGGCGGATTGCGCGCGGGGCAGGTGGGGGTTGTTCTTGGTTGTCTACCCGCAAGCGTATGCAAACTTTAGCATGCCGGACAAGCAGCTGACAGACAGCTATGATGACAAGCAGACCTGGCTGTAGTGGCCAGCCAGGCTCTGGTGGACACATGCATGACGGCGAGGGCGCTTGGTTGCATGTGTGCCAGCGGGGGTGTTTGCGTGCATTGCATGTGGCACATCTGCCAGCTTACACTATAGCCGTCTTGGGCGCCACTTCGTTCTACATTCCTACTGCGGGCCACCAGTCGCGACATGCGGCTGCCGCTGCTGCCTTCATTCACAAGCAGAGACTTTATTGTGCAAGCACCCTGCCAACCTCCGACAACACCACGCAGCACGCCCAAGCAGCGGCTTTAGGCAAACACACTTATGCGGTTTGCTCATTTCCGCCTGCGCCACGATCAGCAGCCCCACTGCCGGTTCGAAACAAGCGGCCAGAGCACTTCCAACGGCATTCCCTCCACTGCAGCAGCGTGGCACATGACAGAGTGGCCACCAACTGCCAGGGCATTTGAGACAGGAGCAGGCCCTATCGGCTCCCAGATCCAGCACGCACTGGCTGTTGCACTGCAGAGCAGTGGCAGCCAAGAGGCCGCCTGCCCCACCCTGCGTCCGCAGAAGCGGGCAGCGGCGGCGCGCCGCGCTTGCCAAAAATAAAATTGCAACCTGCAATGGGGAGGCACAGCCACTCCACGGAGCGGCGGCGGCACGGCCTGCCACCAGCCTAGGACTCTGACCTGCAAATTTATGGACTGCACCCCTGCCACCTGCCTGCAAGCGTATAATACACAACCCTCGTGCAGAGGCCCGAGCCGGTGCCGACCCCTGCCCGCGCCCTCGAACCCCCGGCCCCGCCCAGAAAGCCCCACTGATGCCCCGGCGGTGCTGCTGCAGGTGCGCCGCGCCCCTGGCGCGCGGCGCACGTGCAGGAGCGCAGCGCCATGCGGCAGCTCCCAGCAGCCGCGCAGCGGCCGCCCGGGCGACACAGCCCGCCTGAATACTATCAGCCACTCTAACAGCCTCCCAGGCCCGGCCGCGGGTGAGCGCCGCCCCGCCCGCGCGCGCCGCGCCGCGCCGGCCCCGCAACCACAGCGCGCGCGCGCCGCCGCCGCGCGCCTACTGCAGAAGCGCCGCGTCGCAGAGCGCGGTGTCGTGCATGAACACGCCAAAGCCCTGCAGGCACTGCGACCAGGTGCCCGTCGCGCTGTTGAGCCCGGCCAGTGCGGCCGCGAACGGCGCGTTGTTGTCGATGGACACGCGCGTGTCGTTTGCCGTGCGCACGTCGTTCAACGTATCGCTGAAGCTGCCGAACGCAACCACCGCGCCGGTCATCGTGTGCGGGTTGCCGCCCGGCGCAAGCAGGTTGGCGCGGCTGCAATTGGCCGGCGGGTCCGGGCAGGACGCCGCGCGGTTCTGCACCGCGGTCGGCGGCCGCGCGCCCCAGCCGGCCATCAGCGAGCGGCCGGAGTCGCCGAGCACGTAGCGCAGCTGGCTGCGCGCGAAGCAGGTGAAGCGGTCCGCCATGGCCGGCGGCAGGTAGCGGCTGGGCGCCTGCCCATACATCAGCGCCAGCAGCGCCGTGCCGCCGGTCGCGCCGAGCTCGGGCGCGGCCGCGTTCCAGGCGCGCCCGCGCGGCGTGAAGCGCACGCGCCCGCTCGTCGCGCACACCCACTGCTTCAGCATGCTCTGCGTCGCCGCGTGGAAGGCGCCCTGGTCGGTCGCATTCGCCAGCAGCACGTTGGCCGCCCAGAACGCGTGGTTCCAGTCGGTGACCAGCTCCGCATCGGTCGCCGCCTCCTGCTCCAGGTGCAGCGCGTAGTGGCGCGTGACGTCGGTCAGGTAGCCCGGCTCGCGCGTCGCGCGGTACAGCCACGCGGCCGCCCAGAGCAGGTCGTCGCGGTACGACGTGGAGTTGTAGAACACCAGCGCCGCGCCGCGCGCAAACTGCGAGCGCCCCGACAGCAGCTGTCAGCCCGCGCGCGCCGGGCGCGCCGCCCGACAGCCCCGCCCGCCTCCCCGCACCCGGCTCTACGCGGTCTTGTTATAGTTACCTGTCAACTCAAACCCACGCGCAGGCGACTTGCAGCTGCAGGAAACGCTGCCTCATGCATGTCTGCACGGAGGGCGCGGCGCGGGCGCGCCTGCGCGGGCGGCACGCAGGTGGCGTTGGCGGCCAGGCGCGCCACGTTGCGCGCGCCCAGCCGCGCGCGGTTGAAGCGGCTGGTGCACTGGTAGTGATACCGCGCCGCGAAGCTGCCCGGGTGCGCGTTGGCCGCGCTGTACAGGTCGCGCGCGGAGCGCAGCAGCCGCGCCGCGTACTCCGCGTCCCCCGGGTCGCGCCCGTAGCTGCGCGGCGCGCCGCGCGACCTCAGCCCATGATCACGTGCAGGAGACGTGCTTGCCGTTCGAGAAGCGGAGCACGCGGACACCCAGACCATATTTGACCCTTTCCTAAAAGCTCCTCAGGGAGACGCAAGCATGGAGCCAGGGCGCAGCTCTGGCGGCCGCCTGGTGCATGGTTTCGAGCTGGGCAAGCCGGCTACTCATGTTGCCGCGAGCGACGCAATGCAGAGCGTCAGGCCCGCCCCCGCACACGCCCCGGGCGCGCGCACCTGCCGATAGCAAGGCTCGACGCGGCGAGCGCGCCGGCCAGCTGGCCGGCCAGGTCGGACGCGCCCTCGGCCGTATACGCAAAGTAGGCTGGCCGCGGGTTGGCCTCTGCCGTCATCGCCTCCGGCCGGCCCCACCAGTGCACGTCCTCCGTCAGGTTGCCCACCTGCGCGCGTGGAGGTTAGGGTTACAAAACCTAACCTTGTTGGGCGCCCGCGCTCCCGCCGCCGCAGCCGCAGCAGCGGCTGCGACCGGCACAGCACTGGTAGCGGGCGCGGCGGGCACCGAGGTCCGCGGCGCCCTACGGAGACTGCGAGGAGAGGCGGCAAGCCATGCACGAGGCAGGAGGGCGGGCGGCGGCGCGCGCCTGGTGCACGATGGTGTAGCCGCCGGCGGCGCCCGAGTACGGGTGGAACGTCTTCAGCAGGTAGTCAGTTCCCCAGCGCACCGCGCCGAGCGCGTCGGCGGTGCCGCCCGCGCGCGCCCAGCCGCCCGGAAACGCCAGCACGCCCCACGCCAGCAGCGCCGTGCTCCACGCCGCCGGCATCGTCAGCTTCAGGTCGCCTGCGGGGACCGCGCAGGCTGTCGGCGTGCGGCCGGGCGGCAACGGCTCCAGCCAGGCCACGGGCGCCTGTGACAGTGCGGCCGTCCACGCCCTGCTCGACAGCCCATTTCTCAACAGCTGACTCCATCGCAGCTCGTGGGGCTCGCGGCGCGCACCGCCAACGCCACCGTTGAGGTAGCCGCCGGTGAGATCCCGGAAGCCAAACTCGGGCGAGGCCTCGTACAGCAGCGCGCTGCCGCGCCACGGGATGGAGTTGTCCGCCGGCAGCGCGCCCACGCGCTGTGCCGCGTAGAATTGCAGGCTCGCGCGCGCCGCCGACCCGAAGTCGTAGTCCTGCGTCGACATGCTGGCTCAGCGCCCAGGGTGGCGCCAGACGCATTCATGGCGCGGCAGCGACATAATGCATGCTCCGAAGCCGGCCCCGCTGCTGCCCCCTGGCGGAGGCCTGTCGCGCGCAGCTAGGCCTGCCGCCCTCCCTGCATGCAGTGCGCTGACGCGGCGCGGCCTTAGGCGGCCGGCGCGCCCTGCCCGCCACGGGCCCCACTAAGGGTTTGCCGGGCATGCGGAGGCGATGCGAGGGGGGCGCGCCTTGGGGTAGACCAGCCAGAGCAGCACGAGCGCGCCGATGGAGGACACGTACGAGGCCACAAACATGAGCCTGCGCGGCCCCGCGCGGCTTGGGCGTCAGCGCACGCGGGCGCCACGTGCGGCGCGCGTCCTGGCTTTACCCCTCCTGGGCCGTCAGCAAGATTCCTCGGGTCATGTTAACGCGCGAAGCAGGCGGCGGGCACGATCGCGATCTGGCCATCGGACGGCTGCTGCAGTGCCCGCCATCGCGGCGCTCGGCAGCCAGTCGGGGAAGCGTATAAGTATGCAATCGCGCAGTTTTGGCACACCTCCCCATGCTGCATGCCTGTCCATGCAACAGGCGTGCCGCGGCGGGGCCGCGCCTGCACAGCAGCTTCAGCGTGGTCCCGCGCCCGATGAACGTGTACCAGAGCAGCAGCAGCGGCGGGATCATGGAGTAGACGATCCAGGCGACCGAGATGGCCAGCGTCGTGATCACGCTCGGCCCGCGCACCTGGCGCGCGCGCGCGGGCCGCTCAGCCGCACACGCCTGTGATGCACCGGCGCCGCACCGCCACAGCGTCCGCCACCGGGCCCAGCCATAGGGTAGCGACTTTCAGGATTAAGCCCATACCCTGCCCAGCTCAAGGCGGGGCGCTGCGCCGGCGCGCCGCAGCGCCCCGCGTCTCTCTGACCCCACTGCCCTGCCCGTCTCCGCACTGCCCTGATCCTTACATTCACGCATAGGCAATGGACCTGGCATGTTTCGGACCTGTCCAGTGAGGGCACTACCGCAAGGCTCACATCTGCAGGGTCGGCAGGGGCGGATTGGCTGAGTGAAGCGCAGGGGGCGGCACCAGATCGCGGCACCCGATGCCCAGCGCGACGCCCAGCGCAATCAGCGACGCGACCGGGATCCACAGGTCGCCCAGCGCCGCGTTGTTCAGCTTGCTCATGCCCTTGAGCGTGGTCTTGAACGTGATGCCATTGCCTGGCGCCGCTCGCGCGCGCGGCGTCAGCGCAGGCCGCAGGCAGCGCCGTGCGGCGCAAACCTGGCGACACACCCGTTCGTTGCGCTCGGCGGCCACAGGTGCCCCCGTGACAGTTGTCATCGCGGAGCAGGCAGCCTGGCGCGCACGGTACACTGCACCCCGCCTCCCCAATCCGTTGGCTCCCCGAGCAGTCAGGCGGGGCCGGCGCGGCGGCGGCCGCGGCGGCGCGCACCCACGAGCGCCAGCGCCGATCGGAACCCGGCCTTGATGAACGTGAACCACAGGATGTTGTTCGCGATGTTGGCAAACCAGAGCGGCTCCACATGCCGCAGCGTGCGCACGTTGTTCAGCACCAGCGTCTGCGCCACCGTGTAGATGGTGAGCGCCACTGCGCGCGCCACACCCGCCCCCCCTCAGCGCCGCGGCCGCTGTCGAGCGGGGCCCTGGCTTGACGCGAGCGGCAGCGTCCTTGCACGCATGCAGCCGCTGGCGCGTCAAACGTCCTGCCAAGCAAGGCGCATTCCTGTGCGTCCGCCCCGGCGCCTCTGCACGCCGGCACGGCCGCCTCGCCGCGCCAGCGCAGGCGCGGACGAGCCGCCGGTGCGCGCCACGTCCCGGGCCCCGCGCAGGGGGCCACACGCGGAGCACGCGTTGCAGCGCGCGCGGCGCAGGGGGCCCAGGCCAGGGTTAGGGTAGGGTTGGACGGCGCACCGGCCGCCCACCAGGAGATGACGATCGGGAAGATGCCGCCAAAGATGGTGATGATGGGCAGGATGATGAACAGCGGCGTGGTGAAGCCGCCGACCAGGTAGTTCCACACGCCGGAGCAGTAGAGCACGCGCTGGAACACAGACAGCTCGCGCTGCACCAGCGGGCAGTGCCGCGACAGGATCATCTGCCAATGCTGCGCGCGCCGCGCGCGCGCGCGCGTCAGCATTTCCCACCGTAACACTCCCCAACGCTGCAAGCGACCCGCAGCGCAGCGGCGTCTCCGGGGCCGCCAGGCGCGCCAGCAGCCCCTGACGACGCAGCAGCCATATGATAGACAACGGCAGCGCGCGGCCCCCGCCCGCAATACATAACGGTGGCTCCCGCCCCGCGCGCGGCGCCCAGCGCGCGCGCCCCCGTGGCCCAGCGCGAGCGCTGCTGGAAGCAGTTGCGGACTTGCTCAGGCGCCTGGCGCGCCGCCATCATACCCTACACCCTACCCAGGGCGCGCGCACCCCCTTGGCCCAGCGCGAGCGCTGCTGGAAGCAGTTGCGGACTTCGTCGGGCGCCTCGCCGACCGCCAGGTACTCCTCCACGTACCGGCACTGCCAGCGCCGCTTCTTCAGCTCCATGCCCAGCGCAAAGTCCTCGGTCAGCGTGTACTCCGGCGACCAGCCCGCCTCCTTGAACGCGGCGGCCCGAATCAGGAAGTTGGTGCCTGCGCGGCCCGGCCGCGCGCGCGCCCGTCGGCGCCGGGGTCGCCGCTTCTGAGCCAGGGTTTCTCAGGATTTTTCACGCGCACAGCATCAACGCTGCCAGTCCCGTCCGAGCGCCTCGGCCCACCCAGGCCGCGGGCAGCCCTGCCCGCGGCGCAGCGCGCGGCCTGCGGTGCGGCCGACGGAGGCGCGCGCTCGGGGCGCCGGCCCGCCGGACACGGCCGCGCGTGGCGACAGACTGCGGGCGCCGCCCGCGTTCGGGGCGGCCGCGGCGCCGGACAGCGAGATTAGGGCTCAGGCTATGGTTCGGACTAGGGTCCGGCGCCGCGCGCGCGCCTGTGCAGGAGATGAAGCCGATGGCGTCGTAGCCGTGCTGCGCATACTCCCAGAACTGCACGTTGCCGTGGTTGAAGATGTCGGCGTGCGGGCGCAGGTTGCTGAACGACTGCGGCGAGAGCACCATGCCCACGTCGTCGCCGCCGTCCAGGCAAGGCAGCATCTTCAGAAAGAAGTCTGACCGCGCGACCTGCGCGCGGCCGCTGCGAGTCGGCGCAGGCGCCCGCCTGCAGCCCCGCCGCCAGCCGGCCCGCGGCACGCCGCTGCGCCGCGGCAGCCTAGAACAAGACGCTGCTCTGGCCATGCTTGCTTGTGTCGGCAGCGCTTGGCTGTGTTCATGAGGCAGCGGCCTGTGGCGCGCGGGGCCGCCGGGCGCGCCTGGTCGGCGTCAAACACGCAGACGATCTCGGCCGCAGGCACCGGGTGGTCGCCCGGGTACAGCTGGCGCAGGCAGTTGTTCAGGTTGGCGCTCTTGCCGTTCATCTCCTTTCCCGCGCGCTGCCGGCCCGCCAGGTACACCAGCCCGCCGCCGGCGCGCGCTTCGCACCTGCGGCCGCGCGCGGCCGCGGTTCGGGCCGCTGCTGTGCTGCCGCTGTCCTGCGCCGTTGACGCCCTGGGAGCAACACGCGCCCGCGCTCCTGGCCGCCCTGTCGACTGCTAGCAACTCGCAGGCAGACAACTCACAGGCACGACGCGCTGCGCCGGCGCAACCGTCCCTTCCACTGTTCGCTGATTACTTCCAGCCCTGCCCGCTGTGCAACTTGGTCACTGAGGCGCTGCTTGCGGTCGTCGCGGCACGGCGCACTCCGGCCGCCAGTCGCGCGCGCGCCGGGCCCCGCCGCGGCGCACCACTTGCGCTTGTCGCGCTGCTTGCCGTCATCCAGCAGGTACACGGTGCGGGCGCAGCCGGCCGGCAGCTCGGCCGCCAGCGCGGCCTCCAGCGTCTTGGCCACGATGTCCAGCGACTCCTTGTAGCACGGCACGAGCACGCGCGCGTGGTAGGGCGCGCCCACGCGCGGCCGCCCGGTCAGCGTGCCGTCCTCGGTCGGCGGCGGCGGATTGACCGGGTGGAAGAGCAGATTCACGCCGTACAGCAGCGTGGACGTCGCGCCGGCCATCTCGACCTGCCGCACGCGCCCGTCGCGCTCAAGCTCTCGTGCCTCATGTCTCCACACGACACAGCACTGCGCGTGCTGCGCAGAGCGCCCCATGCTGCGCGCCGCCCTGCAGCAGGCCGCCGGCCGTCACGTGCCGCCCGCCGCCGGCGGCGCAAGCCTGCTTGGCGCTGCATTGCCCGCTGCGCCAGGGCCCACGCAGGCCCAGCTGCTCCCCGCCCGCCTCCCGGCAGAGCGGCGCCCCTGCGAATCTCCCTAATACAACACCATCTGGCGCCCGGCGGGCGCATGGCTCTGCCCCGCGCTCGGCACCCGTGGCTGACTGTGGCACACACAGTCACCCGGTGCACCGCCACCTGCCCTCCCCGCCTGCAGCGGCCACGCGCGGCGCCAGGCCGCAGCCGCGCAGCACGCCGGGCACGGTCTCCGCGCTGGTCCCCGGCCAAGACCACGCCCCGACCGCGACTGCGCGCACACGCAGCGCAAGCAGGCCGGGCCGCGGAGCGCGCCGCCTGACTGGCCGCAGCACCAAGTGCGCCTGCTTACCAAGCCTGCCGCTGCCACCCTGCTGCAGCGCCGCCGGGCGGGTGTGCGGCGCCCCCCGCGGCCGGGGCCGGCCGGCGCGCGCGCACCAGCAGCACAAACACGCCGTAGCCGGTGAAGCGGCCCAGGCCGAGCGTGCGCGTGACGCGCACGTACACGTAGAAGACCAGCGCGAGGCAGTACAGGCCGACCACGGCGCAGCCGGGCCAGTTCAGGCGGCGCTGGCGCTGGTAGAAGCGGAAGCCCGGGTCGCCGCGCGGCACGGCGCTCGGCAGCACCGCCGCGGCGGCCTCCGCGCCCTTGCGCGGCGACGCCTCCACGTCGCGGTTCGCGAAGAAGGGCGCCGTGCGCCACTCCTGCGCGCGCCGCGCGCGGTCACGCGCCGGCCAGCGTGCGCCGCGCGCCGCGCGTCCGCTCCGGCGCGCAGGCGCTGGCCCGTATAGCACTTGCGTCATGGCGGCTGGCAGCAGTGGGAGCGCGGCATGGGACAGAACGCAGCCTGGGAGCGCTGCATGGGACAGTGCGCAGCCTGTTTCTCCCCCGCACGCAGCAGTGCCCTCCACGGCCGCTTTCCAATGTACCACTGGCTAACCGCTGTGCGTCTCGCAAGCGCTGTTCTGACGAAGCAGCGCACCCGCGGCCCGCCATCCTCGTCGTCGGTCTCCTCCTCGTCCACCTTTTTTACGATAGGCCGCCTGATGGAGCCCTTGGGTTTGTACGACGCCGGATACGAGTCCAGCATGTCGTACGTGTCCACCTGCGCACACTCGCTCGCTCGGCGTGCCGCCCGCCGAGGCGCGCCGCTGCGGCGCCGTTTTCGAAATGCATGATGCGGGGACCAGGGCGCCGCGCCTGCCCCTTGCCGCGTGTGGGCAGCAGGTGCGTGTCCGCCGCGTCATTAAAGTCGTCCCCCAAGTCGTCGTCTGCGGTGTTGCCCTCCATGGCATCCGCCAGCCTGCGAGCGCACGGCGGGCGCATTCACCGCATGCCGCAGGGTGGGCGCCTCCCCGCGCGGCGCCTGATAGCCCCGCGCGCTCCCTGCTCCGTTCTGCGCAGCGACCCAGGCTGCGCCGCGCGTGACGCGCGGTGCCCGCCCAATGCGCGGCCCCTGGTCACGTCGCCCGCCAGCTTGCGCAGGGGGCCCGCGCCTGAGCAGGATGGACAGCGCGTCTCGCCGGTCGTTGCCCTTGCAGCCCAGCAGGTCCCGGTGCAGGTCCGCATCCTACAACCACACATCAGGTGCCGGGGTTGGTGCAGCCGGCACTAATCCCACAACTCTCTCCTCCTTCGCACGGCTCGCAACGCTGCTGGCCGGCAGCAGCGGGCTCGCACGCACGCACGCGGCCGGCACGCCCCCGCAGAGTGATGCAGATTGCCTCCTACGGCCCCCTCCACACGGTCGGAGCGCTGCCACCGGCGACGGCCGCAGGGCCCGCGCACCGGCTCCTCGTCGCCGCTGTAATCGCCAGCAGCGTCGTCGCTGAACTCGCTCGTGCTGCTGGCCAGGCCTGGGCCGGCCATGCCGCCCTTGGAGGGGCTGCGGGCGCTTTCCGCGCGCGCGTGGGGTCGCTTGTGCTCAAGTGCTGTGCGGTCGCAGCGGCAAGCTCGGCGCGCGGCGCGCGGGCAGCATCGCGGGGCTGTCTTGGACCCGCGCGGCGCACGGACTCACTTACTGGCGGGCATCCATATCCAGCTCGCCAGAATCGCTACGCCAGAAGCTCGTACAGCGGGCACCCAGCAGCAGTGCTAGTCAGGCCTCGGGGTTTTCTTGCAAGCTTGAGGTTTTCTTCGAGCGACAGCTGCAGGCTGAGCGGCCTGCAGTCAGTTCAAGCAAACAGAAACTTGTAAGCGTGACTTCCCCGCGCTGCAGAAGACAAGCACACGTGTGTGACCTGGGCCCCACGCGGGGCATGGCCAGGGGCAAAGCCGCGAAAAAGGTGGACGGCGGGCGGGGGCGCGGCCCCAAGCGGCCGGAGCCGGAGCCGCCATCCGCAGAGGCGCAGGCCGCGCTGGCTGACGCGGAGGCCAAACAGGCGCAGCTGGCCGAGGAGCTGCGCACTGTGGAGCAGCAGGCGCGGCGCCCTCGAGCCATGTTCGGGCTCGAGCGGACTTGAGGAGTCCATGCGGCAGCACGTGACTTGCATATCACCGCACAGTTTCAGTGGCGCGTGTTGCCGAGGGAATGTGCACCTTATGGAACTGCGTGGAGCAGAGCGCGGCTTGTGCTTGAGACAGGAGGCTTTGTTGCAGTCGCAGCCTGTGCCTCACACACCAAGCTTGTTGCACACAACGGACTGCGTGTTAGCGCGGATATCATGCGTTGCGATGAACGTCAAGGATGTAAGCCAGCAGGAGCGCCGACTTGCTGGCGCTTGCAGATTTTCAACTTGGAGACGCGCTACATTGCGACCGCCAACCCGCAGGGCAACGCGCTCAAGGGTGCGCCCCCCAGAGCTTGTGCTTTCTCGCGACGCAGACGCCATGCGGAGCAACACGCAGGGCACCGCACCCCCTGGCTGCGCCGCGTGCAGGCTACGAGGGGTTCCTGACACAGACCAACGCACCCGCGCGGCGAGGGCCCGTGAAGCCCGAAGAGCGCCTGTTCTCCTCGTCGTCTGTGACTGGCGCGAGCCACCTGCCCGCTTGAGCGCAGCACTGCGTGAGGCCGCGGACGCGTGCGACGCAGGTTCAGCGTGGGTAACGCTACCTCCCTGTGTCCATCAAGGGGCTTTTAAGTAGCTTTAGCAAGCAGCAGTGTCAGGCTGCCTGGTCCTTTTTTCTGCAGCGGCGAGCGTTGTCGCGCGCACGGCCAGGCGCTGCCTCCTGGGAACCAAAGCACTGACCAAATTTTGGCTCCAGAACTCCCAGTGATTTGGTCTGGTCTGAGTGTGCTGTCAGGTGAGCGGGGCGGCAAGTGGTGTGCATTTGGATGGGCACCGTGCCCAGCTGCTGTGGTAACAGTTTAGACAGGTTCCAGCGTCCTGCACTCCAGCTTGTAGCATAGCTCAGCATGTTTGGGTAGGTGGAGTGTGGTGCGTGTAGCTCTGGCAATGGACCCTTGGGTGTGCTGCCGCCAGCTGTGAGGGAGACGTAAAGGAGCCATGCTTGAGCGCGCTGTGGTTTACAGGCTGGCACTGATCGCTGCATAGCTAAACGCGTGCTTGGTGCAGTTTTGAGGTATTCAGACAGGTCCGGAAAACGCTGCAAAATGCACACTTGTTGATACGTGAAAAGGTACATGCACCCTTGGTTGTACAAAGCAGATGCGCTGGATGGCGGTCACGCCTGCTGAGCCCTGCTGCGCCCTCGCCGCCAGCACACGCCGTGCCTCTAATGCAGAGGGCATACGTGCCTGAGCCGCGGCTTGCAGCCGCACACCGGGAGCCGTGCCTGCAGGCCCTCGCCGGGAGCCCGCGCGCGTCTGCATGCTGGCCGGAGAGGCACCGAGGGCGCAGCGGCGCCGCCGGTCCGGGCGCCCGCAGCTCGGCGGCGGCGGCCGACAGCGGCCTGCGGGGCAGGCGCGGGCGCCCCGACGCGCCGCTCGCAGCGCGCGCGGGCCGCGCGCGCTCAGCACTCCTCCGCCGGCGGCGGCGCGCCCGCCGGCTTGGCGCGCGCGCCCGCAGACGCGCTCGCAGCGCTCGCGGACTTGATGCGCGGCGAGGCGCCTGGCAGCAGCGCGTCGTCCAGGTTGTTGCCCTCCAGCGGCAGGTACTCGCGCATGATGCTGCGGATCTCGCCCTGCGCCCGGCGCGCCGCGTCGCTGGCCTCCCTCTGAAACGCTCTAGCTTCAGGCTCTGAGTCAGGCAACATGCAGGGAGCAGCGGCGTATTTGTCTGACCGCAGCGCACCACCCCGGCCTTGCCAGAAGCGTTAAGCACCTTTCCACGTCTGCGTGTGCGCGGATCAGCCTGCAAGACACGGCGGCACGGGGGTTTCTGGGCCGGACAGGTTTGCAGCAGCAGCAGCGCTCCCTGCCACGGCGCAGCGTCCCAGGCAGGGCGGGGCGGGCGCTGCGGGGGCGCGCGCGCGCCTGCATGACATGGCGCAGGCGGAGCTTGTACACCGCCAGGCCGACTGCGGCCGCGATCAGCGCGGCGCCGACCGTGATGCCCGCGATCGTGCCCGCGCCCACGCGGCCGCCCTTGCCGCCGCCGGACGCGCCCAGCGCGGCATACAGCTCCGCCTGCGCGTGACCCGGCCGCGCAGCCTCAGTCCCTGCGCTGAAACGTAAAGAGCGCCCCTGTGCTGTCAGCAGCACATGTGCTGAGACATGCGGCCGGTGCTGCGCGGGCAGCATGCCCGTCTGCCTACGTTGCATTGGATCCGTGACCGAGCCCCAGACTAGCGATGCCAGGGCGCGGCTTGCATGGTAGTTCAACGCGCCCACCAGGCCTTGCAGGAGCGCAGCGGGGTGGATGGTGAGGCGTCGGGGGCAGGCGCGCCTGCTGGATGCAGTGGTACTGGTCGGCCGGGTCGACGGCCATGCCGTCGGGGCAGGAGCAGACGTAGGGCAGGCCCGTGGTGCGCGGGTCCAGGTTGCGGCAGCCGCGCTCGCACTTGGCGCTCCCCTCCGCGCACTCGTCCACGTCCTCGCACGCCTTGCCGCCGCTGGCCAGCCGCAGGCCCTCCCTGCGCGCGGCGGCCACTACTTCTGGCTGCTCATCCTGTACACATAATTCAAACCTATTGTTAAAAAGTATACGGCGCTCGTCCGGACGCGCCCCGGCCTGTGGTGCTCAACTGGGTATATCGTGTGGACCTTAAATCCGCACCAGCCGCGAGTGGCTCTGCCTGTCCGTCCACGGCTGCACCCTCAAGCAGGGCCCCCGGGGGCGCACTTGCAGGAGCAGAGCGCCTCGCCGTTCTGGCTGTTGCAGGTCTGCTCGCAGCCGCCGTTGCCCTCGCGGCAGCGGTCCATGGGGAAGCAGACGCCCATCTTGTTGTGGCCGCCAAACTGCCGCCCGTGCAGGCCCCCCCGCCTCAGTGCGACCTGAGGCTTGCGACAAGCGGGCATGGCGCCAGCAAGACCCCAGTCAGTGTTGCGAACCCCCCGAGCCCACTCAAAGCGGGACGGCGCTCAGCCCTGGTGGTGTGCAGGCAGGCTCAGGACCGGGGCCCGCCCGCAGCGCGGCGCACGATCCGAGCAGGCCGGGGGGCTGCCCGCGCGCGCGCGCACCAGCTGGAAGCCCTCCCGGCACTGGCAGGTGAAGCTGCCGGGCTCGTTGATGCAGATCTGGTCGCACGACGCGGTGCCCTCCGCGCACTCGTCCACGTCCTGGCAGTCCACGCCGTCGCCGCGCCAGCCTGCCGCCAGAGCGCGGGCGCTTGCTGCGGGGCGCGGCGGGGGCATGCGCCGCGCGACGGCCGCATGCAGCTGGGCGTGTGTGAAAGGGAGATTATGCGTGCAAACTGCGAAGATGTCATGGGCAGCTCATTCACGGTGCATGGAGAGGGCGGGCATGGTCCCATCCGTGTCCTGGCTGGCATGGGGCGCGTCTCAAAGCTCTGCGTGATGGTGCCGGCACGGGCCGGCCACACACGCGCCAGGCCCGGTTTAATGCATCACATGCGCCGGCCCGCGGCGCAGCCCGCGCAGGTGCGAGGCTGCAACCCCTCTGTCTTGAGATGCGCACCCTCGGGGCACTGGCAGACGTAGCCGCGGAAGGTGTCCACGCAGGCGCTGGCGTTGCCGCGCGACCAGCAGCCGTGCGACTCGCCCAGGCACTCGTTGACCTCCAGGCCGCCCGCCAGGCACACCTGCGCGCGGGCGCCCCTGTATTCAGCAGCGCCGCTGCGCCGTCCGCCTCCAGCCTGCGCCCGCCCCATGTCCGCGCGCAGCGGCGATGCCAGAGCAGGCGCTGGGTGCCCTGCCTCCACCCGCAGCCTGGGCTGGAATCCTGTGCGTTCAGATGTGCCCACTTAGCCTCTAATGCTGGATTATATCTGACCCTGTCAGACATGCAGCTTGGGCAACTTGACATACATGATAAGAGCTTGTGATGTGTACTCTGGGTGAGCAACATGAGCATGTGCGGAAGGGCCGCTGCGCCTGCCGCAAGGGGCGCCCGACCCGGCCTGGCACATGAGCCGGCAGTGCGCCGCGCACCGAGGGCTCGCTGGTCTCGGAGAAGCCGGCGCAGAGCGCGCGCGTGATGGCCGGCACCTCCAGGCGCCCGCGGTACTGGTTGCCGTTGATCACCACCGTCGGCAGCAGCAGGATCTTCTTGCCGGACATGCTCCACGAGTCGTCGCCCTGCAGGTGGTAGTCCGCCTGCCGACGCGCGCGCCCGGCCTTCAGGCCGGCGCTGCGGCTGGTGACCTGCCGCGCCCTGGGCACCCGCCCGCCTGCAACGAAGGACCCGGGGGGAGACTCTGGACTGGAGGCACCAAAACATCGTGTCGCAACAAGACAGCACCCGCGGTACCAATACACGCGCGTCGGCAGCATCATAGGGTCCCGAGGCCGCAGGTGCCCCTGGCCGCCCTTGTTCGGCACCGCCGCGGGTAAGGCCGCCTCCCGACCACTTCTGCCAGCCAGAGGGACCATTGATGGCCCACTGCATGCCGAGCCTCCTCGCACCTACCCGGACAGCATGCCAGCCCAGGTCCGCGCAGCACTGGCAGGCGTGCCGCCCGGGGCGCGCGCCTGCAGCAGCGGGTGCTCCTCGTCGGCGGCCGAGCTGCCCATGCACTTCTCGATCGCGTCCGCGTCCAGGCCGGCGGCCTGCGCCTGCTCACGCGCGCAGGTGGCGTCGTTGAACCTGCCGTTGGCCATGGTGCAGTGCGCCGCGTAGTCCGCCGCGAACGCCCACCAGAGCCAGGGCTCCTGCCGGTCCGCCGCCGCCTGGAACACGCACAGCTGCCGCTTGTTCTCCTCAACCACCTGCGCGGCCGCGCGCGCGCGCGCCACGGTCACCACACGCCGCCTGCACCAGATTGGAGGCAGCCGCGCGGCTCTGGCCCCTGGCACCTGCCCAGAGCAGCACGCTGTGAGCACGTCTGCGTCAGATCTTTTTTTTCCATGCAGCATGGGCAGGGATGGCGCATGCGGAGAAGGCGTGTAGCGGAGAAGGCGTGTAGAGGCAAAAGCTCCTGGCAGGGCGCGGCGCCCTGGGGAGCGCGGCGTGCGCGGAGCACGCCTGGCGGGGCTTGAAGGTTTTGGAGTACTTGTCGGAGATGGAGTCGACCGCGCAGTAGCGGCCCTGGTTGATGCAGCCGTCCCGGCACTCCGCGTGGTCCGCGTCGTACGAGCACTTGCGCAGCATGAAGTGCGGCGCAAAGGTCGTGTAGCCGTTCTGCCGGCCCGCCGCGCGGCCCGTTCATGGACCCGCACGCTGCAGGTGGGCTGTCGCGGGTCGGCGCGTCCGGCGCTGCGCAGGCACGCGGGCTAGGGTGCAAGCAAATGCAACGCCGGCAGCGGCCTGACCCCCTCGTGCACACTTGACTGTCAGCGCAAAACGCGGCGCGGGCGGGCACCTTCGACAGCTCCACAGCGGCGTCGCGCATCTGCACCTTGAACGTCGCCTGCCGGTCGCACGAGTTGCCGCAGCCATCGTTCGTGCTCGTCCACAGCTCCCAGTCCACCCTGCGAAGCCCGGCCCGCGCACTTGGCGCGCCGCGGGGCGCGGTGCAGGCGAATGTATGCACCAGACAATATCAGCCATGCATGCTGGCTGCCATGCCCAGCATCAACCTGGCCGCCTGCACGCCAGCCAGCCTCGCCACAGTGACCTGCTTAGAGCATTTTGCGGCGCCACCGCGGCGCTTCAGGCCGCGTGCTCACACACGCAGGCCCCGCACAGTGCACAGGCATGATGGACCCAAGATGGCAGCAAGCGCAGTTCCACAAGTGCTCGCGTGCGCATGGAGGAGGGTAGTGCCCAAGGGGGAGGGGGGCGAGAGGCCGCGCGCCTCTCATTGTCATGCAGCACCGACTCCTTCCAGTCCAGCTCCACGACCACACTCGCGTTCTCCTTCAGCGCGTCCTTCATGGCGGTGCCGACGCTCTGCGGTGCACCGAGCGCGCACAGTAAGCACCATCATCATTTACCCATTGCAGCCTGACAGACTGTAGCCTGCTGGTCCTCAAGTGAATCCAGTGTGCGCCTGTTTTGAGCGCGTGCACAATCGGCCCGCGCTGTGGTGTTTGGAGGGTGCACGGACGCACGCACTTCGCCTCGCAGCCTGCACGGCAACCCCGCAGCATGCGCCATGCGCTTGCAGGCCCATGCATGCCCTCTAGCCAGGCTCTGCCTGCATGGGCCGTCGGCACCCAAGGCACCGCTCCGCTGCGCGCCGCTGCGGCAGGGCAGCGCGCGGCCGACGGCAGCAGGCGGGGCGCGCGCCTGCTGCACCAGCGCGGTGGGGATGGTGATGTCGTCCCTGAGCTTGGCGATCTCCGGCCGGTCCTCCGGCGCGGCCATGGTGAGCAGCCGCTCGTCCCGGTAGTCCATGACGACAATCGCCTTGGCGCCCGCCTTCTCCGCATTGTACGCCTGCGCACCAACGGCATGGTAGTGTCCCTGTGCGGAGCGAACTCAAGCAGCAGGCGGTCACATAGAGCTCTTGGGCGAGTGAGGGCTTACCTTCTCAATGAAGTAGCAGTCTGCCGCAGAGAGGAGGCGCCCCCGGCACAGTCCAGGTCAGCAACGGCGGCCTCCAGCAGGTGCGGCACAAGCACCTGTGCGATCAGGGAGCGTGCTGGACAGCGACGCTGCGCACCGCCGCGCTCCACAAGCAGGATGGTGGGCAGCTCCGTGGCCGGCAGGCGCTTCGCGAACACCTCGCAGCCCTTGGCGTTCCCCGCCATATACACCACCTGCCCGACCAGCGCCCCGCCATACAGCGGCACACCAAACTGCGCGGCCCGCGGCGCAAGTTAGCACTGTAGGAGGCGCCGCCGCGCGGGCTCCAGCGCGTCTGCTCACGCCGGAGCCGGGCGCGCACGTCTCCTATGGCTGCGTCAAACTCGCCCGCGGCTGTGGCGGGCTCCTTGATGCGGAAGCTGTTCGTCTCCACCACCCACTGGCTGCCCGACGCCGCAGCGGCCAGCGTTCCGAGAACAGCCAGGGCGAGCCGGACGCTCGCCCTGCTGCGGCCCAGCATCCCGGGCGACCTCGGGCCTGCACGCCACACGCCCTGTTGCAGCCAGGCAGCGTCCCAGGTTGCCCAGGGAAGTCTGCTTAGAAGCTGACGCCTGCTGCACAGCGCCCACGGCGGTTTTGCTGGGTCTGTCACGTAGCTGAGTGGTCGCACCACAGTGCAGCAAGCCCGCGCTGCCTGTGTTGGAGCCCTGGCGGCGAGGCGCGCGCGGCAACACGCACATCTTGTTATCTTGTTCTAGGATGTTTGGCAACTGTGGACCGCGCAGACAGCGCGCTCCCCTCAGGCTACCCTAAGGGACACAGCGGGCGCAGGCGGCACGCGCACAAGCGTCCATGCCCTCAGCATTTGAAATCCTGGTCAGCCCCACCGCCCGCCGCCAGCGCAGCGTCGCAAGCGCGGGCCGCCCGGGCATCTCCCCAAACGATCTGTGTATCAGTCGGGCACAGGCCGCACCAGCTGCACCAGCGGTGCCTGGCCAGCTCCTCGATGCCGCAGGCACCAGCCTGCACTGCGACGCGCAGGGCCTGCTCCTGGCGCCCTCGCACGCTACCTGCTGCCGGGTTATAGCTGCTGTTTGGCTGTTAGCAGCCTGCGCTTGCTGCTCTAACTGCTGCGCTTTTCGGTGAAGCGGTAACACGCTGCTGTCGCTGCAGCGGTTGGCTGGCTCAGCACAGGGGCGCAAGTTGACAGCTCTTGTTGCTCAGCGCAGCCTGGCAACTTGTGCTTCACTGAGTCAGGCTGTGTTGTGCTTTTGAATTGTTATCCGCGCGTTGGTGCTATCGATAATTTGCACACCCCAGCTTGCACAAGTCTCTGCATGCAGCTCGATCTGGCCCAACAAGTCCTGCAGCAGGAGGCCTCACTGTCACGATGTCAGCTCTCCGTCTGTCCTCACATGCTGGCGACGCATAAGACGAGCACATTGCGCAGGGGGCGTTGCCAAGTGGTCAAAGCAGTTGTGCGGGACTCGCTAATAGAGTCGCTATGCCCTGCCAGTCCCAACAGTCTGTCATGTCACAGGCTTGCTAGAAGCCTGCATGGAAGCATATCGCTGCTTTGCGCGCAAAGCTGCGGAGCCCTGGCACGCTTTCTAAACAGGCGCTGGACGATAAGGCCAAAGCCAACATGACTTTCCGCAGCGCAGCAGTCAGTAGACCAGGCCCAGGCCACCTGCAGGGCCGGCTGCACCAACACACTATCACACGACCACAGCCAAGAGGGCCTCAGGCCGCAGCAGCAGCCTCAGAAGCTAGTCAGAGCGCAGCCAACGCGACCAGGCCGTTCTTGAAACGCATTTCAAGAGGCCATCTGGCCAGTGCAAAAACTGCCGTGTCATGCAGAGTGCCACGCTGTGCGTATGCGTAGCCCTCATGATGCTCAAGCACTGTCAGCGGCGAGGCCGTTGGTAGCGCCGCAGAGGCGCCCTTGCACACCCCATTTACTTCTGTCCACAGCGTCTGCAGGTGCCACTGAGGCCTTGAGTGCCAGCGAGCCCGCCAGCAGCGCCCCGAAGTCGCTCGCCGTGACCTCGCTGCTTGGCCGCTGCACCTGCCCAGCGTGCAGCGCGTGCGGCCTCGCGCGGGGGTCCTTGTGCAGCGTCCACGGCTAGTGTGACAGCTGCGCTGCCCAGGCTGCTCCGTAACGGTTTCCGGCACGGCGTCGGCGCCCAGGCGCTGAACGCCAAGCGGTGCCAGCCGCTGCTCAGGCAGGGTCAGCCAGGGTCCTTGCGCAGCGTGCGCAGCTGGTCCTGCATGCTGCCCTTCTCGGGCTGCGACTGGCGGACCATCTGCTTGCGCGCGGCCGACGTGAGCAGCACGCCGCCCAGCGTGCCCAGCGCTATGCAGCCCATGAGCACCAGCGACGCGTTGTCGCTGAGGCGCGGCATCTGCTCCTCAAGCGGCGCACCCACCGGGCGGCGGCACCCTCATCCGGCAGCTCCTCACGCGCGTGCACACGGCCGGCACCGGCGCGCGCCTCAGATGACGCGCGTGGCGAGCGACAGCACCTTCATGAGCTGCCGCGCGCGCAGCTCGTGCGTGGCAAAGCCCAGCACGCGCGAGCCGAGCGGCTTGTTCTTCGGGTCCACCAGCACGCACGAGTTCTGGTGGAACTTGACCACGCTGCCGTCCCGCCGCTGAAACTCCTTTTTAGTCTCCACGATAACGGCCTTTTGCACGGTGCCGGCGGCGACCTTGCCTGCGCGCCGCGCCAACGCCTGCGTGTTTGACCGGCAAAGAGGGCGGCCAGAGGTAGGGCGCAGCGAAACATCTGCGCGCACCTCGCACAACCGCGGACTTGACAGCAACGGTAATGATGTCCCCAATTCCCCACGAGCGGCCGCTCTGGTTGATGCACTGCGCAGTCTTGGCTCCAGAGTTGTCAGACACCTGCCGCTGAGCAAAGTCAGCGTCTGCAAGCCAGGGGCTCGATATGTTCAGCGTATGCACTCGCAGACAGCGCCCCACCTGCAGGATTGTGCCGTTCTGGATCATGACGCATCACCTCGCCTGCTTGCAAGACCACCACTCCTGTCGGAGCCACCGAACATGGGCAGAACAGGCGCCCGCCAGGCCCCAGTGAGAAGGTCCTCGGGTCTCCCTGCACCTCATGAGGACCCATCGTCCAGAGGGCGGTGTCAGAGGTTGTGCTTGGCGCGAGGCAACTCTGCTCTGTTCTCTACCTCCCTCGGTGAAGACCTTGACCAGTGCCGTGTGTGGCCGCACTGTGGCAGCATGGTCCAGGCCGTGACAGGCCCTGGCCTAAGGAGCGTGCAATGGCTTATTTTTGGATTCTCTTTGCCCGGCAAACGTACAAGCACATCCCGTGCAATATTAATTTTTTGATTTTGAACCTCCTAGTGGCATTCCAAGCAAGTACAACAGATGTGCAACGACACCACAAAAGACACACTGCAATGCATGCAAGAATGTCATGAAAGCTGTTTCACCAGTTCTGGGCTGTTCTGCACTAAATCCGTCAGCACTCCAGATGAGCGCAGCACCGCGCATGAGCGCACACCTTAAAGTTTTTCACGTTACATGCTGGAGTCACGGACCGTGCCTCTAGGTCCCCATGCATTCGCGCAGGCGTGCATGCGCAAAGCATGCACGCCAGACAGGCGGCCGGTCAGAGCCGCGCCGCGTCGTGCGCGCGCAGGAAGCTGAGGTCGATGCCGCCGCGGTGCGCCGGGCTGCCGGCGCCAGCGCCGCGCGCGACCAGCCCCGCCGCCAGCCCCGCGCCGAAACTGGGCGGCGGCGGCGCGCGCACGCGCTCCGCGCCCGGCGCCAGGCTCAGGCCCAGCGACTTTCCGGTGGCCGCAAAGCTGCCCGCCGCGATCGCGTCCAGCGCCTCCAGGCGCGCCGACGGCCCCAGCAGCGCGCGCGGCTCGCCGCCCGCACGCCGGCCCGCGCCCGTCGCCGCGCCGGGCGCCTGCGCCCGCGCAGGGCTGCATCGCGACGACTGCCAGACTGCAGATGCATGCATGTGGACTGTCTGGGCACGGCCGCAAGGAGGCTTGGCAGTCGCACTGGCGTCTAGCTTGCTCGCTCCGCTTTGACCTCTGGCAGTGCAACTGTCAAGCCGCGACCCTGGAGACAGTGCGTCCGCGTCAGCATCCCGCTTGGCCACCGGCAGCGCGCCTGGCCGGGGCTGGCCCCGTTGCTGGCGTCGGGGGCGTTGCCGGCTTCGGCGGCGGCGACAATACGCGGGTGCGTGCGCTGGCGCAGCAGCGCGGCGAGCGTGCGGAAGGCGTCGGCGGAGGCCAGGCGCGCGGCCGCCGCCAGGATGGCCGTCTCGTAGCTCGTCGCCGCCAGCAGGCCGACCAGCGGGCCCTTGAAGTCGCCGAAGGGCTCGCTCGCGTACGCCGCCAGGATGCGCTGGCCCAGCGCCTGCGCGGCGCCAGCCCGCCGCGACCTCGCAGGTCTTTCGCAGACTCCCAGGGCCTCTCACAGCACCTGGGCGATGGCGTCTTTTTGCCTTCGCTTGTGCCGCTCGAGGGCTGCCGCGGAGGAGGCGCAGGCTGCGGGCGCGCGGCGCGACTGAGCAGAGACAGCACCGCGATCCCTTGCAGCCAGGGCCCGCGAGGTGGGGCGCTCCTGCACAGAGCGCTCGAGGCGGTCTCGCGCACCCCACATGCAGTGACAGGGCCCGCGGCCGCGCGCGCACCTGCAGCGGCACGTGGCCAGCCATCGCGCCGATCGCCTTCTCCAGCAGCGCTGCCAGCGCGCCCTGCGCGGCCGCCACTGCGGCCTCCGTTGCGGCAGCCGGCGCCGACGCCTTCGCCTGATCAGGCGCCGGGCTCCCATACCCTCCCTGCCGCAAGTGGCCCGTTTCCGTCGCGGCGCCCGCGGCTTCGGCGGCCGGCTGCACGAGCGCCCGCTCCAGCGGCGGCATCGGCGGTGAGGGCTGCACGGCCTGCGGCAAAACGGCCGCGCGGCCGCGCAGCGCGCGCAGCGGCGCCACGTACGCCTGAAGCAGGCCGAACCAGAGCGCCTGCGAGGCCGCGGGCGCCGCGTCGCGCGAGTGCCGCTGGCACAGCGCGACCGCCGCGCGCAGCGCCGCCTGCGACGCGCCCGCGGCCTCGGTCAGGCCGCAGAGGGTTTTTTTCCGTCATAGACAAAGTCACAACGGGCAAAATGTGCGAATAGGTTCTCGCACGGCCCGGGAGGCGCGCCCCACCTGCGCGGCGGCGAGCTCGGGCGGCGGCGGCGGCGCGGCGCGGCCGCCGGGCGCGCCCAGCGACGGCGCGCCCAGCAGCCGCGCGCCCGGCGCGCCGCCGCGCCGGCCGGCCAGCGCGCCCGGCGCGATGCGCCCGGCCAGCGCCGCATCGACGAGCGCTGCGTTGGCGGCGGCGGCCGCGTCCACGTGGATCGCCAGCGCGCCCGCCACGTCGCCCAGGCGCTCCAGCAGGAATGCGCGCGCGTCGGCCACGCCGTAGCGCTCCGTGGCCGGCAGCACGGCCTCCACGCGGTACGCGTCATGCGCCTGCGCGCCCGGCCGTGCCCTACCCTGATACCCTACCCTGACGCCCCCGGGCCGGGCGGGCATGCGCGGGCTGCGCGGGCTGGGTGCGCAGGCGCGCGGTCTGTGCAGGAGCAGACCCTGCCACTTGCCTTGCGCGCAGGCAGCAGGCCCTGCACTCTCGTCTCCATGGCCCGCAACTTGCATTCTGTGCACGAAGCGCATGCGCTGCGCCGGGCACGGCCGCGGAGGGCAGGGAGGGCAGAGGCGCGCGAGGGCGCAGTGGCGGGCTGGGCCGGGCGGCTGCGCCTGCAGGGCTGCGCGCGGGCGGGCTTGAGGCTGAACAGCAGCGCCGCGCAAAGCGTCGCGCAGAGCTCCGCCGTGCAGGGCGTCAGCTTCGCAGGCGGCCACCGCCGCGCTCACAACACCCGGGGGGGGCCGAGAGGCGGCGGGGCAGCGCGGCCGCGCCTGCAGGAAGGGCAGCACGCCGGCCGGCTCGAAGCGGCACAGCAGCGCCGCGTAGAGCTCCGCGCCGCCCGAGGCCGCGAGCAGCGCCTCCCGTGCGCCACGCGGCGACGCGCGCCCGGCCTCGCCCTGCTCGCCCGCCGCCGCCTGCGCGGCGCGCACGCCCGCGCTCGCGCAGGCCGGCCTGGCTCGCATGAGGGATGGGCTTGCTGTGTCATAGGGTGTGTTGGGGATCACCATACTCATGGCTGACTCATGGACCCTCCTTCACAGGCGTGGGAGGACAGCGGATCAGGTGTCACAAAACGCGCGCGCGCGCGCCTGCAGCGCGCCGCGCAGGAAGCGGAACTGGCGCTCCGGTGCCGCCGCGAAGCCCGCCAGCACGGCCGCGTGGTCGCCCGGGAAGTGGCGCATGACCTGCGCGCGCGCCAGAGCCTGTCCGCTCCCCAGCGCACGCCAGCCGGCACATGGCATGCACATGGCAAGCCTGGGAAGCCAGAATAATGCACAGCAGTGACTTCTGGAGCATCTCAGGGGCGCCTGAAGGCAAGCGGAACATGTGCTCGGCACACGCCCTCGCAGAGCAGATCAGCGCGCGTGGGTGGCTGGGCTGGCAGCGTGCGTTTCAGCTGCAGTCGCAGCCGCAGTACTTGTGATGTGGCTTCCGTGCAGGCCTCATCAAGTGGCGCTGAGGTCCAGCGATACCGTGGCCGCCCGAACATATTGTGTCCTCGATCGCGTGGTGCATGCGTTTCAGCCGGCGCGGCAGCCGCGCTGTCCGCATCCGCCCCGCGATCAAGGACAGAACAACACATTCGGACGGTCATGAGTACCGCAGGACCTATGCGCCCCTTGAGGAGGCCTGCACGGCAGCCAGGTCACACGCCACAGTGGCAGCCAGAGGCGCGCTTTTGGGTTGTTAGCGCAGCGTACCAGGCGCGCTGCGGCCTCGCCGTCGGCGTCGGCCAGGCGCCCGATGGCAGCCAGCACGGCCGTGCGCAGGCCGGCCGGGCAGCCCGGCTCAGCCAGGTGGCGGCCCACGTACTCGAACGCCGCGCCCGGCGCCGCCGCGAGCAGGCAGCCCAGCGCAGCCGCGTACTCGCCCGCGGCGTGCTGCACCTGCGCGCGCCAGGGCGCGCGCAGCGATGGGCGCTCGGGCCAGCAGTGCATGCCAGGCTTGGGGCAGAGCGGACAAAGGCCTTCCGCGGAGTGAATGCTCCATGCGCAGCAGGGCCTCCCATGGCGACATTTGTACAGCAGCCTACAGGTAACAAATCTTCCGTGGTGGACTGCGGCTGAGGCCCAGCACCTAATTGGCGCCTGTCCGGCCTGCATGCAGTGAGCTACCAATGAGCGCCCCAAGACGATGCCTTCACCCACTCACGAGGAAAAGGCATGCAAAACAGCTGCACGGCTGCAGCCACAGACTGCAACAGCCTGCATACCCCAATGGCAAAGGCACTGCAAATTAGGCGCGCGCCTGCGCCTCGCCGCGCGCAAAGCCGGCCGCGCGCGCGAGCGCGAGCGCGCGCTCGACCTCCAGGCTGTCGCCGCCGGGCCCGCGCCGGGCGCCCCCACCCCGCAGGCCGCCGCTGCGCAGCAGCGCCACAAAGCGCGCCTCGCGCGCGGCGCGCGGCGCCTCCGCGCCCTCCGGCCAGGGCCCGAGCGCGACGTGGCGCAGCACCGTCAGCAGGCCGGCCGGCGGCGCAGTCGCGCGGCCGTCCGCCAGGCGCGCGGCCGCAAACTCCAGCGCGCGCGGCGCGCCGTCGGGCGCGCCGGACGCGCCGGGCCGCAGCGCATTGGCCTCGACCAGCGCCAGCGCGGCGGTCACTGCTGCCTGCGCAGCAGGACCCTGATATTGAATGAGCGTCATACATCATAACTATCACTTATAGTGAGAACCCAGTGAACCAATCAGTGTACCAATCACATACAGAGATTGATATTCGCCGCCATGGAGCGTATCTGTGACGCAGCACATGGCCATCCTGACCAGCGCTCATGCGAATGCCCTTTCCAGTACATATCGTAAAGTGCTTGACCTGTTGCGCCTGCCGCCACAAGCTGGCATGCGGCGGGGCGCGCCTGCGTGGCGGAGCAGTCGCCAGACGGGTCGTCGGACGGCAAGGGCGGCGCGCCGGCTGCCTCGCGCAGCTCCGACGCCATCGCGTCCCAGCCGTCCAGCGCCTGTCGCAGCCGGGCGTGTCGACCTGCCTGGCTGTCTGCACGCCAGTTTCTTGGGAGCTGAGATGCGAGACGTGCAGCCTCGTGCAGCTCCAGAGCCAGGCATCCCCACGCACAAGCTCCCAATGATGTCAGGACTTCGCTGTCACCCGATCATGCCTCAGTCACAGGCCGCGTTGCTGCATTCAGCCGCAAAATGCCCTTCAGATCTGAAGCAGCGGTACCTGGCAAGCAAATCTTGGGCAAAAGCAGCACATCACGGGGCCATTCTCAACTGTGATGCTCTGTGAACATGACAGGGCATGCCAGACCTGATAACACCCTGTCACGGTGCATGCCTGTGGAGCAGGGTTGTTTGTCCAGGGTAAACACGCACCTCCGCAAGCACCGAGAACGTGGCGCCTGCGTCCAGCGCGGCCAGCACGCGCAGCGCCGGGTGCGGGCCGGGCAGCGCCGCGGCCGCGGCGGCCGCGTCCGCGCTGCCGCCGCCGAACGCGGCGGTCGCGCGCAGCAGCAGCGCCGGCGTGCCGTACAGCAGCAGGCCCAGCAGCTGCGCGTGCGCGCGTGCCAGGGTTGGCAGCGGCCACCGGGGCGCGTGGATGGTGCCACAAGGACGTGCAGTGGCCAGGCGGCTGCTCGCTGAGAGATGCTGCAAACCCCACTTTGCCCTTTGCATGTGATGCGCTGTGGCGAGCTCACTCGGCAGCGTGCGCGCACAGCCTGAGCTCATGACCCGCCCATGGCCCACAATCTCACTGGCCGCTGCCCGAACATTGGAAAAAGAGTAATAGCGACATCCGCATGACGTCTGACGGGTACCCGCAGGCCGCGCCCGCCGGCGCGCGGCCCAGCCCTGCCGCAGCACTGCACGGCCACAGCCGGCCGTGGGGGCCCGCGGCGCCGCGCAGGCGGGGGGGGGGGGGGGGCCGGGGGCGCGCGCCTGCGCCCGCACAAGCCCCGCCATGCCCGCTGGCAGCCCGCCGGCGCCCGGCGGTAACGCGTGCCCGCGGAATGCGCATCGCAGAAATACTAGAGCCTTGTACACCGCGGCCGCGCGCTCGCCCCAGGGCCCGCCCGGCGGCGGCGTCGTCTCGGCCGGCGCGGCGGCCGCGGCCAGCAGCAGCTCGGCCGCCGGCGCGGCCCAGTCGCCGAGCGCGCGCGTGAACAGCGACGCGAGCGCCGTGTGCAGCCGGTGCTGGTGGCACAGGCGCGTGACCTGCGGGCCGGGGCGCGGGCGGGTGGGGCGGCTGGCGCGCGCGCGCGCTGCTGGTAGAGGCCGGCCGGCAGCAGCTCTGCTGAAAGCTGCACCCCAGGCGCGCCTCGAGCGCTCAAGCGACCATGGATGCCCAATTGAAGCCGGGCTGGCAGGGTCCACGTGCATCATGCAGTGCACCCCTGGCACCCTACGCAGACTTGCAGGGCAAGCCACACGCGCCTGTTCACCCCCAGAGCCACCCGCATCGTCCGCGCCCACGCGAGCGCGGTTCCTGATGGTTCCTCGCTCGCGCGGCGCGGCGCCCGCCGGGTGGAAGTCAGACAGCAGGCCCGGCCTAGGTAGGGTAGGGTTAGGGTACACGCGCCTGGTTGAAGTCCAGGCTGGCGAGGTCCAGGCGCAGCACGCAGCGCTCCACGTCGGCCGGCCGCCCGGCCGCCGCGCAGCGCGCCGCCAGCGCCTGCATCACCTCCGGCGCCAGCGCGCCCAGGCGCCCCGCCCGCACGGCCGGCAGCAGGCGGTCCAGCAGCGGCCCCGGCCGCCCGGCCGCCCGGAAGCGCGGCGCGACCGCGTCCCACAGCGCGCCCGGCGCGCCTAGCGCCAGGCACGCGTCCAGCGCGACGTCGGCCGCGCCGCCGGCGGCCGCGTCGGCCGCCGCCGCGTCCGCCGCCGCGTCCTCGGCCGGCTCGCCGCCTGCGCCCGCGCCCATTCACTTCAACGTCTGCTTTGACATGCGATCCAGCTCCGGGACAACATCCTGCTCTGGCTTGACCTCAGGCTGGCAGCAATTAATGGACCTTGAAGTAAGAGTTATAGTTTGGAGCGGCGGCAGAGCAGGAGATGCATCAGCGGTGTGCAAGGCTGGGCGTTGGGGCGAGCGCGGCGCGCGCACAGGCGAGCGCGGCGTCCAGGAAGCCCAGCAGCGCGGCGACAAGCGCGGCGCTGACCGCGGCGACGTCGGCGCCGCGGCCGTCGCCGCGGCTGGGCGCCGCGCGCGCGGGCGGCCGTGGCGCGCCGCCGGGCTCGCCGCCGGGCTCGAAGCCGGGCTCGGCGGGGCTGGCGCCGCCGCGCGCGGCCGACGCGCGCGCGGCCGCCAGGATGTCCAGGCCCAGCAGCAGCGCGTGCCGCCAGCGGCCCGCGTCGCGCAGCAGCGCCAGGCGCTCCTCCCAGCGCAGCACGCGCGCGGCGCGCACGCCTGCGTGGCCGCGGCGCCGGCGGCGCGGTGGGCGACTGGCGGGGCGCGGCGCCATCGCGCAGGCTGCCGCACAGCAGGCGGGACGCCGGGTGCTGGCGGCTGGTGGCATGGCAATGTTTGCGCAAAGTTTTCAGCCCGCTGTCACCGTTGTCTCACATGACAGGCTGCGCCTGCCGCGGCGGCGGGCCCGGGCGCGCGCCCTGCGCGGTGAGCAGCAGCAGGCGGTCGGGCGACGCGGCGAGCGCGGCGTGGTAGGCCTGCTCCGGCACGCCCGCGCGGTTGGCCAGGAGGCCCTGGCAGAGCAGCGCGTCGCGGACGTCCGCTCGCTCGCGCTCCTCGCCGCCTGCGCGCGCGCCGCCCGCAGCCCGCCGCTGAGCTGGCAAGGGCGGCGGACCTTGCAGCGCAACAGGCGCAGCCACAGCCTGTGGCTGTGCACAGCATGTACGAATGGCATGTACAGTCTGCAACGCAGACCGGTGTGCCCGAGCTGGGACAGGGTCAACACTCGCACATGTGTTGTTGAGAGGGCAGCAACGCGGGAGCCGCCAAGCACAGGGATGAAATCCTGTTGATAGCGCTCCATCTGGGTCGCTGAAGGTTGGAGCGGCCTCCGTACACATGGTGCCGTTGCACATCGCATCGATGCAGTATTGCTGCAAGGGCGCACTGTGCGCGTCGTAGAAGCGCAGCGTGGTGCGCGGGCCGCGCTCGCAGACCACCGCCAGCGCCGGGCCGTCCAGCCAGGCCAGCCCGGCGACCGGCCGCTCCTCCTCCCACGCGCGCTCCGGCTGCAGCACGGCCGGCGCCGCCGGTGCCGCCGGTGCGCCCGCCTCCGCGCCCGCCGCGCCTGGCCGGGAGCATTCGAGGTCGGTCATAGCAGGCGCGGAGATTAGCAACGTCGCTGCACAGGCTCTCTACGCGCGCAGTGCGCTGCGGTGCAGCCACGCAGAGCAGAGTGATGTCGTAGCGGCCCTGCTGACAGCCCGACTTGCTTGCCCACATCAAGCTTGCGACGAAGCGGGCAGTAGCCTGAACGCGCGTCTGCTGTCCCGCCACATTCCATTTAGAGATACACAAGCCGAAACAGGCGGCACGCCCCAGGCAAGGGGGCAGGGCAGTGGGAGCATAGCAGACATCCGAGCAAGGACGAGTGGGAGTGGGGTGCGCGGGGCCGCGCACGCGCGGGCGCGCGCAGCGGCACGTCATACAGCGCCACGCTTCGCTCCCAGGCGACCGCGAGCAGCGCCGACGCGGCGCGGCCCGGCTCGGCCGGCCGCGGCCGCCAGGCGGCGCTGGGCAGGCAGCCGTTGCGCGCGGCGGGCGGGCGCGCCGCGACCGCGACCAGCGCCAGCCGGCCGTCCGGCAGCAGGCGGCCCACAAACACGCCGCGCGCGGCGCCCAGCAGCAGCATGCCGTCGCACGCGCTGCCCTCCTGCGCGCGCGCGCGCCCGTGAGACTCGCCGGCGGCCGCGCCCGGGGGCGGCGGCGCCGCGCGTGCGCGGCGGCTGCCGGCGCCGGCAGCGCCGGGCGGCGGGCAGGAGGCCCACCTGCGCAGGGCGGCGCCGGCCGCACCCCAGGACAGCAGGCAGTGTCGTGATGTAGGAGGGCGCGTCATGAGCTGCGCTTGGGCACCTGCATAAAGCATTCTGTGGCACCTGCATAAAGCATTGCATGCATCGCAATTCAGCGATCGTCCTGGTCAGCAGCGAGTGCGGGCGCGCCTGGCCCTGCAGGAAGAGCGCGCGCGCGGCGTCGGCCGCGTCGGCGGGCGCGCGCGGCGCGAGCGGCCGCGGCGGCAGCAGCGGCGCCAGCTGCGCGACCGGCCCCAGCTGCCGCCCGTCCAGCAGCACCGCCGGCTGCGCGCCCTTGCCCAGCCGCCCTGCTCGCGCGCATGCGGTCCCAGTGCTCATGCTGGCCGTGGCCAGACGCGTGGTCGAGTTTGCACAGCCAGCGACGCGCAAACCACCCCGCGTCGTTGCTCACAGCTTTGGAGTGACCAGAGCATGCCACCAACACACGACTCTGCCCCGCCGGCTGCACAGGCCGCATGAGCGTGCACAGCCAGTTGCGCGTCTGGCGCGCGGCGAGCGCGCACCGGCGAGCAGCGCGGTCAGAGAGAGGTAGGCGGAGACGTTGTGCAGCACGACGCGGCCGCGCGTGTCGGCGGTCACGGCGACCGCCGCCGCGCCCGCCACGAATGCGGCCGCGCACACCGGCGTCACGTGCGTCTCTGCCGGCGGCGCGGCGTCAGCGCGAGCCCGCCGCTGCCAGTGCGTGCGCGCGCGCGCCCCGCGCCCAGGGGACCGGCAAGGCGCATCAGCGGGGGCCGCATGCACAGCGTTCGCCGATCAGGCGGCGCGGCTGGACATCACGCTGGCGAGCCATGCAGCGACGGACGGCGCAGCGGGCAGCTCGTAGTGCGGTGCAAGGCATGCGGCCAGCACGGGGAGTATGTTGCGCCAAGCAATGGCGCCTGCGCAAGGGGGCGTATGCAGCGCCCGCGCGAGGGGGGGCCGGTCCGCTCCAGGCAAGGGCAAGGTCTAGAGAGGGTCTACTTCTCGCACCCTTCAGCGCCTTGACGCACTCCCAGCCCGCGCGCTTGAGCTCCCAGAAGGCCACGTCGCCGTTGGCGTGCCCGACCGCCAGCAGGTTGCCCACGGGCCCGAACGCCAGCGCGGTCACCTGCGCCGCGCCGCGCGTGCTCGCCGGCGGCCCCGCGCCCGCATCGCCGAGGCGGGGCGGGGCGCCCCGGGAACCTCGAACGAGGCCGCAGCAGCGCGGGCGGGAGGCCGTGCGCGGCCGGAGGATGTTCGGGCACTGGGAGGCAGGGCCCCAACGGCCAGCAGGCTGCCCCCGGGCGGGATCGCCGCCGCTGCCAGCCATGGCGTGGCAGGCAGGCGCTCGCAGGCGACCCTGTCTGACAAGAGCGCTTCGCGCCCACGCATGCCTTCCTGGCACATGCGCCTCATACTGCATGCGACGCCGTTCACGGAGCGCGGGCCTGCGATCTGACACCGCAGGTGCTATGGTGTCACACGCCCTGCAGCGGCGCCGACGGCCGCAGCCGCGCGGGGAACGCCAAGCCGCTCGCAGCACGTCCCGCATGCTGACATGCATCCCGCCGGGCGCGCGGCGGCAGCGCAGGGGGGCGCGCCGCGGCGTCGTCGCCGGGGCGCGGCGCGCCCAGGCGCGCGACCTGCGGCGCGGCCGCCGCCGCGGCGCCGTCCGCGGCGCCCAGGCCGCGCGGCAGCAGCACCAGCGTCAGCCCGCTCGATAGCCCGAGCGCGACCAGGCCATGGAAGCAGGCCTGCCGCGGCGCCGCGCTGGGTGGGCTGCTGGCATGCCGGCGCTCAGCTGGCGCAACTGCATGCCCGAAGGGACGCATGACGCGACAGCTAAGCAGGGAGGCAGACAGTTGCCAGCAGGCAGCTCCGAAGGCGGCAACAGCCAGGCCCGACGTCGCGTGCAACAGGAGACACGCTCCCCGCCTGCATGGGCGGCAAGCAGGCCCAGAGCGCACTAGCTGGGTCGGCTGCCCTTGAAAGACGGCCACAGGTGTTGGCGCGCACCAGCGCGCGCGGCGCCCCGACCGCGCGGTGGTCCGCCGCGGCCTCGGCGAGCGGCGCGAGCAGATCGACGCGCACGCGCAGCCGGCCGCCCGCCAGCGCCTCGCCGCCCAGGCCGACGGGCGCGCCGTCGGGCGGCCAGTCGTCGGCCGCGCCCGCCAGGCGCGCCCTGCGGGGCAGGGTCTGGGCAGGGTCTGTTTACAGGTACTGCTGCAGCGCGCTTCCGCAGGCGCCTCGCCGCGCAGGCCGACGGGCGCGCTGTCGGGCGCGCCCTGCGGGGCAGGGGTCTGGCCAGGGTCTGTCTGCACGTGCATCGGTAGGCTGCCCAAGGCATACGGACATGGCTGCACTTTGCCCAAGCTGAAGCGCGTCAGGCAGCGCCGCGCAGCTACGGGCTGATGTGCGCGTCCCCAGCGGACCAGACAGGCAAGCCCCCGCCCGCCACTGCCCAGACACCTGAGGCTCGCAGCGCTGTGAACCCCCGCATGCGTTGCGCGGGCGGCACTGCCCGCGGACCTGAGGCTGTCCATGGGCTCCAGATCGGCGGCCCTGTCCGCCTCGCCCTCGCCGCCGCCTGGCGCCGCGCAGGCCACGAATGCAGCGACCGGGCGCGCACATGCCGCACATGTACTCTGAGTCCCGCTATGCAGGCTCGAGGCGGCTGCAGGCTTGCCGGACGTCATGGCCAGCTGTGGCCGGAATGCCTCCGCTGGATACACCCGTGAGAATGGCGGTGATGTGATGCAGCTGGTAAACATAAAAGGACACAGCTCGCGCCTCCTGTGCATCATCGCACCGTCCACTAGCGCGAGCTCCAGCGCCATCGCCCGCTCCAGCGCCACCTCATGCGCCGGCCGCTCCTCGCTCAGGTCCGGCTGCTCGCTGGTCGACGCATGCTCAGGAAGCCTCCCATCATTGAGTTGCTCGCCGCCGTCGTGCGGCCGCGCCGGCGCGTCCCCCAGACCGCCCAGCAGCCCATCAGGCGCCCTGCTGGCGTCCGCCCCCGCTCCAGGCGCGCCAGGCTCCGGGGGGGCCGGAGACGCCCGGGCGCCCGGAGGCGCAGCGCCTCCCCCGGCTGCAGGGCCCGCCGCAGCGGTCGCGCCGGCCGCCCCACTGGCAGGGAGCCGCGCGGCGGGGTCCAGGGCCCTGGCAGGCGCCGGCAGCAGGTCCGCGTCGGCCTCAAAGTCGCTGTCGCTGCCGGTCAGCGCATCGTCCGGCGCGCCGACTGCCGCCTCCGCCGCCTCCAGCCCCGCCGCGGCCTCAGCGTAGCCGGGCCCAAGCAGCGGCGCCGGCCCAGGGGATGGCTGCATGCCGCTCGCGGCAGCAGCGCTTCCTGCTGCAGCAGCCGCGAGCGGGGCTGCGCCACCGTTCGGCCGCATGCGTGCAGTAGGTGCTCCCTGCCCTGACCCTGGGTCGCCTACAGCATCCGCCCGGCCAAGCCCGCTCGAGCCTGGCTCCGCCGGGGACGAAGCGGGGGTGTGGAAGCGCTCTGGCGTGCGGCGGCCCGGGGTGAGGGCGCCCGAGCCGCTCTCGCTCTGCGCGGCCCCCGCTCCTGACAGCAGCAAGCCGAGCTTCGGCGCCGGTGCCGCCTGGTCGCTGGGGGCGTCGTCCGCCGCTGCAGCCGCCTGCGCCACGCCGCCAAAGCTGTAGTGCCCTGCGGGTCGCGGCGTGGCGCCAGGCAGGGCCTCTGGCCGTGGCGGCCCCCGAGGTGGCGGCTCAGCTGCGCTGGGGCGCGCCTGTGCGCTGGGCAGGCTGACCTCCGACGGCAGCGCGGCTGCGTCGCGGGCGACCGAACCCTCGCCAGCCTGCTCTGGCTCCTCGGCGGCGCTCGGACGCGCCTCCGCGCAGTGCACCGGCACCGCCAAGGGCGGCACGGTCGCAGTGCCTGGACCGCGCACTTTGCCAGCAGCCTGTTCTGGCGCTGCAAGCGCCGGCCCGCCCTCCAGCATCGCCAGCAGCTCGTCAGGCTCGCCCTCAGCAAACAACGAGCTGGCGCGCAGGGCCGGGCCCCCGTCCGTGTCCACCGCGGCGCCACCACCCTTGTCTGCTGGCTCTGTCGCAGTGGGCTTATTCTGCGGGCTGGCGTCTCCTGCACCACGGGCCAATGCTGTTGGCGCACAGCGGACTGCTCGAGGCACGTCCCAAGTACACAACAAGATTGCAGAAGAGCGATCGTTGGTTGCCTGAGCACAGGAGAGCGGGCCGGCTACTCACCCTCTGTGTGCAGGCGTGCCCTGCTTCCTGCGTGCAGGTCAACATCCTGCACATACGCACACCACCAACTAAGACGTATTGTTCCAAAGCTAACCTGAGGACTGCATGCTGCTCTGCAAACTTATACGCACTGAGGCCTCGTCATCGCTGCTCAACAGGTCAAGGAGGAGCTGGTCCACATCAGACTGCATGTCCAGTGCTCACTGGAACCTCCGCGCACATGTTAGGACCGTCTAAACGTGCGCATTGAAGCAGCACAGCAAGCGCTTGGTGCAGGGGTTGTTTACTGCAGTTGGCTCTTGTAGCTACTACTAGTGTCCTACAGGGAGGCCTGGTGTTCAGGACATTCCATGCATTTCATGGACTGACCGTCTGCACCCCAGTCCATCACCATGCACCCACTCACACCAAATGCACAGCCCCTGAGAGTCGTGGGTGTTGGCGGTTGCAGATGACACCAGCTCTACGTGGTGATGTGCGCACAATGTCGTGCATGTCACATGAGACACTGCTCTGGTGATGCGGGAGGCGCCCTTCAGCCAATGCTAGACACAATTTGGATGTACACAGTGGGCGGGCAACCTCCGCACATTGCTCATTACACAGCATGATGATCCCAAGTGTCTGTATAGTAGGCTCGATATAACACAGGCACATACACGTTGCTCGAGCTGCATGCGCGGGGCAAGCACCCCAGCCGAGCGACAGCACAAACAGCTCTGGTGGTACACAAATGACACGACACGCTGCTGGGCACGCAGGCACTGCTCTACTTTTTAGTGTATATGCCCTTGCCTGACAGAAGGCAAAATTTAAGCCAGCTACAAACGCACAGTGCCTGCACCACCCCCGCAGAAGAACGTGTCAGTGCAACGCCTGCACTTTTACTCGTTCAGGCCTGCAGTTATACTCTTTCAGTACACATTGTTATGTAAGAGCAGGTGTGTCAGCGGTGCAACTATCGATCACAGGAGACCTCTGATGGAATCCGACTTGCACTTTATACATCATCATCCACACCAGGTGCTGCCTGTCAAGAGATGCATAGCACTGCAGGGCAGAATGTGAAAGAGTTCACTTGTATGGCGCCTCAGACATCCAAGGAAGCTTTGCCGCAGCAGCTCTCAAGCCCCGGCGAAAGGGCGAAAGCTCTAGAGCGGGCACTGCGAATGGTGTTCTGAGAAACGCCCTTGTAGCTCGTCATCATCGGCGTACCCGCACACAAGGCAGCAGGGCGGGGGCAGGGACGCTGCAGCTCACCCGGAGAACCAAACAAGTACAGCCGTCCGTCCTGCGCACAAGCGCACACCATGTCAGCGACATAACAGAACGTGCTGCAAGGCGCTCACAGCACAGCGGCAGGTCGCGACTGCTCAGAACAGCGGAGAAATGAGTCTCAGCAGAGGGCAGAGCCCTGTTCAGTTCTGTTGAGCTTGTTTATTTCCGTTCATCACAGCAGCAGCCACAATTCACTTCACAATAGAGCTGCCACGGCGCGCTTGCAGGGCGCTGCCGGCGTGCGTCAGCTAGAGCTAATATGTGTCCACAGGTGTGCCGGCCTTGGCACGTCGGCCAGGGATAACTTGGTTTGGCATCATACGCAGCTCGGCCGAGAGGTCCATAAACGCGCCGGGGTGCGCGGCGCGCAGGGGCGCACCTCCGCAGAAACCTGCCGAGGACGTGGTCCCGCTGGGCAGCGGCCGCTGCCGACGCGCTAGGCGGCAGCGCCGGCTTGGGTCAGCAGCTCCTTCGCCTTTTTTGCCAGCGCGTACGTGTTGGGCAGCTTGGGCAGGGCGCGCTTGCGGAACACCATGAAGCGCAGCACGCGCTCGTCCACCTTGAGCTGGTGGTCCAGCTCCTTCAGCGTGCGCGGGTCCGCCATGAACCCCATCTGCCACATGAACGCCTGCACCACGCGCCACACCCTGCTGGCGCCGCCCAGCGAGGCAGCGCAGTGCGCAATGCAGCCAGGCATGCCGGCCCGCGTGCGCGCCTCGTCGAACGCAGCGCCTGGCCGGCGTATCTTGTACGCGATCTCGCGCTCGCCGTAGCTCTTGATGTCTGTCAGGATCGCGCCGCCCTTGAGCAGCACGGTCGCCGCGCCGCGCAGCACCTCTGCGCACTGCGCGGTTGCGAGCTTGGGCTTGGCCAACGCAAAGACTTCGTAGAACGGCATCGGCCCTTCCCACCACAGGCGTCTGGTTGGCGGCGCGCCGAGTTTCCCTCAAGAGCTCGCTTGTGATGTTATGTCCTGCCAAAGGCGTGAGCGCTTCTCCCAAGATCAGCACATGCGGCAACAAGTTGTTTCTCCCTGTACCAGGATGGTGCCTGTGTCTGTGCAGGCCATGGCAGGCGTAGGAGAGGTCAGCGCGCGGGCAGCAGTGCCCGCGCGGCAGCTGGCGGCGCGACCGCGCCAGGCGCGCCGCTCCCTGCCAGCCCCCCCTGCCTTTTCCACATATTGCGCGCGCTACTCGGTGACACTTTTGAAGAAAGACAGATATTTACCCTGCACGCATGAATGTGTGCGCACGGGCTGCGCAGGACGTGGGCAGCCTCCTGCGCGCCCCCACAGAGCTGCAGCAGCGCCGCGCGTCGCACTCGCAGGCATCGCGGTCGTCGCGGTGCGGGCGTGTCGGCATACATTGCAGGACATGCGCAAGCAGCTGGCTGGCGGCTGTCCTGACCTAGGCCGCGCGGTTGCGGCAGGCGGTGTGGCGGGCCTGTGGTTGCCACGCTGGCCAGGAACCAGCCGGTTGAGCAGGCTGTGTCGCGGGCGTCCAGTGAGGAGGTGCGCTGCCAAGCTTGCTTCCAGCGCCACAACACACGACTGCAATCTCGCTTCTCTGCAGTACTTATCCTCTCGTGTGTCTTGTGGAGCGCAGCTGGACGCTGCGCGGCAAGCGGCTCAGGCGTCTATGGACTTTCCAGGCGCGTGCCTCGCCCAGATCGCCCCGCCCTGCTCTGTATTCCTGTAAAGCACTCTTTCCCTGCGCGTTTATGACGTGCACCGCCTATGACCAGTACGTCAGGCACATTGCGAGGAGTGGTGAGTGTGCAAGCCTGCGCGATCATACCCTCGGGCTGTCTTCCATAGTCGCAGAGAGAACGCTTTAGCAGTGAGGGTTGAGGTTTGGGTGCACCAGCTCTGAAGCGGCTGGCGCGCAACAGGGCGGGAAGAGTGGGTCGACCGGTACGGCAGCGAGCCGCGGAAAGGCGCCGACATTCTGGTGCAGGCGCTGGAGCGCGAGGGCGTGCGGCAGCTGTTTGCGTACCCTGGAGGCGCCTCGATGGAGATCCACCAGGCCCTCACGCGCTCGCCGCTCATACGCAACATCCTGTGCCGCCACGAGCAGGTGCGGCGGCACTCGCGCGCGCCCCCGCGAAGCTGCGACTTACTTATGCAGGGCGCAGCCGCCCTTGTCTTCAGACGTGGCTGACCGCGCACCACATGGCACAAGCTCTGCTGAGACACGCAAGCCCTGGGCTTAGTGCATGTGCAAGGCCAGCAGGGGGCCTGGTTCAGATGTGATCAAGGGTCACGCAGAGGCATTGAAGCATGCCCACCCTTTGTAACAGGGCCCATTAAGCGGGTGAAAGCTTCATCATGCGCCCAAAACATACGGCGCCCGCATGAAGTATGGAGGGGGGACGAGCCCAGCAGGCTTTGGTTGTATCTGCGCACCTGCCTCTCGGCTAAATCACACATTCTTGGCAGGGCGAGATCTTTGCCGCGGAGGGCTTTGGCAAGGTGACGGGTGAGGTGGGCGTGTGCATCGCCACGTCCGGCCCGGGCGCGACCAACCTGGTCACGGGCCTGGCCGACGCGCTGCTGGACTCTGTGCCGCTGGTGGCCATCACCGGCCAGGTCTGCCCGTGCTCCATGAGGCCCACGGCGCGTGAGGCCTCTGCGCGCGTCTCCTGGATCGTACGGCAGGAAGCACAGACTATGCTGCTTGTACTCTCCGGTCAGCAAGCACAATAAAGTCCGGAGACCACACTGCATAGGTCGGCGAATTTGTGCTGTAGGGGCAGCGCAGATTCACATCCGCCTAAGCTTAAGAGGCGCTGCGTGCTGGGGCCGCGCAGGTGCCGCGGCGCATGATTGGCACAGATGCGTTCCAGGAGACGCCCATTGTGGAGGTCACGCGGCAGATCACGAAGCACAATTACCTGGTCATGGACATCCGGGACCTGCCGCGCATCATCAAGGAGGCGCGTGCCCGCCGCTCCCCCGTCGGCCGCCTGCCCGGGTGGCGGCGACAGGGCGACGGAGGGGGAGGCGGGGGTGACCAAGCTGCCTAACGCGCAGGTGTTCTACCTGGCGTCCACGGGCCGGCCGGGGCCCAGTGCTGATGGAAATGGGGCGACGGAGTGGGGGGCGGGGGTGACGAGGCTGCCCGGCGCGCAGGCGTTTTACCTAGCGTCCACGGGCCGGCCGGGGCCCAGTCCTAATGGAAATGGGGCGACGGAATGGGGGGCCGGGGGTGACGAGGCTGCCCGGCGCGCAGGCGTTCTACCTGGCGTCCACGGGCCGGCCGGGCCCCGTGCTGGTGGACGTGCCCAAGGACGTGCAGCAGCAGCTGGCGGTGCCGGACTGGGACGTGCCAATGGCGATCGCGGGGTACATGGCGCGCCTGCCGCCTGCGCCCGCGCCCTTTCAGCTCGCGCCGGTCGTGGACGCGCTGCATGCGGTGCGCGCCCGCGCGCGCTGGCGTACCGCGCGTGTTGTTGAGCGGCGAGTGATGCGTGTGCGCTTGGGTCGGTGACACCTGGTCGTTGACACAGGGCGAGCGTGCTCAGGTGACAGGAAGGGGTTTGTTATATGGTGTGCCGGAAGCTCAAGCGCACTACATGAAGATGATAGGGGTGGGGCTGTGCGTGGATAGTGTGCGCACGGCGAGCTCTGCCCCGGTGCCCAGGCCCGGCGCGTGGTGCTGCTCGAGGATCGGTGACCGCATGCATGGCGGCGGCTGGGCGCGGCCAGGATCTCATTGTCCCTGCGCGTCACAGGGCCTCGCACAGGCACAAGGCATTGGGGATAGGGGCGGCCAAGCTGGATAGCCTGAGCACAATGCGACTATGCATGAACGAACACCCTCCGACCCTGCCATGCTGACGCATGTGACCGCGCGCCAGGCGGAGCGCCCGGTGCTGTACGTGGGCGGCGGCTGCCTGGATGCGTCGGCGGAGCTGCGCGCGCTGGTCGCGCGCGCGCGCGTGCCGGTCGCGCAGACGCTCATGGGCCTGGGCACCTACCCCGCGTCGGACCCGCTCGCGCTGCAGGCGCGCGGCGCCGCCCGCTCACGGGTGTAAAGCCCTACGGTCTGAATGTGAGTGAGACGCTCGGGTTGCATGCGTGCTGTGCTGGGGCGTCATGCTGGGTCGTCGCTCGGGGTGCAGACCGTGAGATGGAGTGTGAGTGACTGTGGTTTGCTTTGTGTGCGGGGAGGATGACCTGCAGTTTGTCATGTGTGCTTGCAGCGGTTGGCGCGCTTGTGGGCGCAGGGGCATACATGGCGACGACATCTGGTCTGTCGAGCTCGGCGCAAAACCTGACTTGGCGTTTTCTGCAAGCCCAGATGCTGGGCATGCATGGCACGGTGGCGGCCAACTTCGCGGTGGATCGCGCGGACCTGCTGCTGGCGATCGGCGTGCGCTTTGACGACCGCGTGACCGGCAAGCTGGAGGCGTTCGCGGCGCGCGCGCGCATCGTGCACATCGACATTGACCCCGCGGAGATCAACAAGAACAAGCACTCGCACATCACCGTGTGCGCCGACGCGCGGCCGTCGCTGCAGGCGCGCGCGCCGTGGTTGTACCTCCGGCAGCAAGATAGGTGGGGGTTTGTTCACAGGGGCTGGGGGTTATGAGTGCACAAACGCAGGCAGGTGCGAGCAGGCATGCGACCAGGCTCGCCTGACAGGTTCTGCCATGCATGCGTGCCGTTGCGTGCTACGACTGTATTGTGTGGAAAGCGCATGCGCTCTGAGCAGCCCATGAACGCAGCGTGCGTCGCGCCGCAGGAGCTGAACCGCCTGCTGGACGAGCGGCCGCTGCCCGAGGGCCAGTATGCCGCTTGGCGCAACGAGCTGAAGGAGCAGGAGGCGCAGTTCCCGCTTGCATTCCCGCTGCGCGACGATGTCATCGTGCCGCAGTGGGCGATCAAGGTGCGGCCGCCGCCCGCGCCATTGCCTCGTGCTGCCAATTCCCCCTGTGCCGTTCCTCCCCCCGCCATGGCGTCTCTGCGATAGGGTCATGCAGCAGGGAGCTGTGACATGCATGCGGCGTGTGCAGCGAGCCGTGCGGACGCGGGAAGTGTGGCCAGCTCTGCGTTGCATGGTCGTGCTTGCGGCGCTTGGTTGTGCCGCGGGGCGTTGGCCGCAGCGCGACAGGGCCGGCGCGCGCAGGTGATGCACGAGGAGACGGGCGGCGAGGCCATCATCACGACGGGCGTGGGCCAGCACCAGATGTGGGCCGCGCAGTACTACGGCCTGGACGCGCCGCGCCGCTGGGCGTCCTCCGGCGGCCTGGGCTCCATGGGCTTTGGGCTGCCGGCCGCGCTGGGCGCGGCGGTCGCGTTTGACGGCAGCCAGCGCGAGAAGCGCGTGGTGGTCGACATTGACGGCGACGGCTCCTTCCTCATGAACTGCCAGGAGCTGGCGACCGCCGCGATTGAGCGCCTGGACATCAAGATTCTCATCCTGAACAACCAGCACCTGGGCATGGTCGTGCAGTGGGAGGACCGCTTCTACAAGGCGCGCCCGCCCGCGCCGGGCCACGGGGCTGGCACCCTACCCTGACCCTGACCTACCTTGTAACTTTTTGTAACCCTACCTGCTCTACTCTACAGCGCACGTGGCGGAAGCGCCGCGCTCATGCCTCGTGCTGGGCACGCGCCGGGCTGGGACTGTCTTGTGCACGGCGCATGTCGGCTGCTGGCCCCGGCGCTGCGCCCGGCGGTGCGCGCGCCAGCGCAGCGGTGTTCCGCATGACAGTGTTGCGCCGTGCGCGCCTGCCCATGTGCGTAATCGTCGTGAGTGCACCCGGCAGGCCAACCGCGCGCACACGTACCTGGGCCGCCGCGAGAATGAGTGGCACGTGACGGGCGACCTGGCGCACATCTACCCCGACTTTGTCATGATGGCCGCCTCGTTCGGCGTGCCGGCGCGCCGCGTGATCGCACCGAGCGAGCTCCGCGGCGCCATCCGCGAGGCGCTGGACACGCCCGGGCCGTTCCTGCTGGATGTCATGGTGCCGCACATGGAGCACGTGCTGCCCATGATCCCGGTGCGCCCCCGGCGCTGCTGCAAGAGTGTCCGTCGGCCTGTGTTTAGTGGGCGTTGCTACAATGGTGTTGGGTGCTGTCGCGCAATGCATGCGCACGGCGGCAGCAGCTCTGGGTTGTTGCATCGATATTTGTTGGGTGTCTCGCTCTTACAAGAGTGCTCGCTCTGCCTTGAGCGGACAGCATGTATGTGTCTGGTGCGGCATTGTGGCAGCGCTTGTGCAGGTCTGACCAGTAGCTGTGCTGTGCAGGGCGGAGGATCTTTCAAAGACACCATCTCCACGGGGTCTGGCCGGGACAAGTACTGAACTGCATTGCCCCACGCATCGGAGGGGTGAGTGGTTAGTCTGTCGAGCCGTTTTTGGACCACAGGGGAAGTGTGAATACGTCTCAGGTCAGCTGGGCGTTTTTCTTACTTGCCTGAGAGCATCGGACATCTCGAGGAGTGCGCACAGCCAAGTGCAGGCATTGCACACGGCCGTTGCTCTTGTAAAGCTTCTCTGTGGTGTTTCGCGCCCATCATGGCATGGCTCGTCTTATTAGCCCGTCCTAGCAGTGGGTGGTAGTATAATTCCAATGCCACATTCCCACTCAAGACTGTGCTGTGATTGTACTGGCTTGCCACACACTGGGCCCATGTGCCACACTGTCCCACCAGTACGCTCCTACTGTACAACGGAGGAACGATGCGGTGTGCAACCCCAAACCCCCTGAATAGTCGTAAACGACCCGATGCCATCCTCTCAGCCACCCAGGCTCACCTGAAGGTGGAGCCCTAACCTTGCAACCCATTTCAAGATTACCCATCTGCCTGATTGTTCCCCCATAACACTCTAGCCCACACACAGGAAAAGTAGTATGAATCAGCTGTCAGCCCACGACTCCCTACTTCCTCACAACACCTCCAGACGGGGCTTGTTGCACCCCCCCCCTCGCGCCCAGCTGGCAGGCCATGCATCACACCGTGTTGTCATGGAACTCCCAGCGCGTTTCCCTGGGCGAGCGATTCCGCGTGCGCATGCAGTACTCCAGGTCGCCTGGTGGCCGCTTCTGCGAGCGCGTGTGCACATTGTGTTTCACTGTCATGGTTCTGACGTGCTGTCCAGTAACTTTGCACGTCAGCACGTCCAGCGGTTGTATTGCCTTGCGGGCAGAGACCCTGTCACTTAGCACAGCTCTGGACAATCCGCAACCAGCTCAGGAGCCTTCAGAAAGTCGGCGCACTGCGCCTGTGCTGGGCCGGGTGTTCGCCCGCTGCGCGCACCTTCTCAGTGCTGGAGGCCAGCATGGAGCGCAGCGACAGGCAGACCTTGCTAATGGTCAGCGCCGGCGACCTGCACAGTAGCGGACCACCTTCAGCGAGGTCTGCCCGAGAGGCGGCACAGCGCTGCCATGCGCATCCTCCTGCACCCTCACCATGTGCCCGGACAGCAGACTGGTCAGGGTGGCAGGCTCTCTGCTGACCAGCTGCCGCACCAGCCGCCGTTGCGGGACTGGTCGCTCAGGATGTCCAAACAGATGTGGCCGTTGCTGTAGATGTGCGGGTGGACCGGCGACGGAGGTATGAAGAGCACCTGCATGTGCGTGCAACGTCGACCTGATGCGCGCAGGGCCACGCGCAGGGCCGCAAGACGACAATGGCAGGGCCGCAACTCTAAGCAAAGTAATTGGGGCCCGCTGAGGTGCTACGCTACAGGCTGAAGCACATGTGAATATGGGAGCACGTACTCGGTGCTCGGTGTATGACCGCACATGCAACCCACTACAAGTGGCAAGCAGCAACAAAGTGCCATGTTCTGTCTTCGACAACCCCGTTGCTGAACGTTCCTGTCAAAGTGCAAACCTGGCTCTTGCACGGCAAAGCGCTCACAGCAAAGGCAATGCAGCACCACCCGCGCTTCATAGCTGTGCACACGCTCCCGAGTCTTGCCTACAGGGCCTGGTTGCCAAAAGGGAGAGTAGTGTTGACGCAACCTGTCCGCACGCTGCGGTGTAACCAAGCTCTTGGCACCGCGCAGCGCTCTGGCCTTAAGCCCGCTGTGAGCGCACCTCAGGCGGCTCGAGCGGGTAGCCCTCGCTGAATTTTACAGACAACCGAAACGTGTCATCTCGGTACAGCGAGGGCCCATACGCGCCGCTCTCCGGTCCAGCCATCAGTATGACCCTGCCGCCAGGCACACTTTGGTCACGCAAGGTGTCATCGTGGCAAAGTGCACCAGCGCGAGGACCAGCGCCAGGAGAACCCGTGAGCCAGCAGTGGGCCGGCAGGTGATGCAGCACAGGCCCCACCACTCCATTAGTGGCTCAAACTTCTCCAGGCAGCACCCCTCCGGCGGGTCGAGCAGCCAGTCGCTGAGCTCGGCCTGTATGCGGCGCATACACATGGCTGGTGGCCCTGACGTGCGGGGCTGCGTCGCGGCCATGCTGCACAGGCAAGCCTACAGCACGCTCCGGGTCACAGCAGCGCGCTCTGCGGCTGGGAAAGCAGGTGTAGGCGGGAGAATGGGTTCCCCTGTGCTAGAAGCTCAGGCCCCGGAGACATTTTTGAAGCAACGGGCCCCTTTCATTTGGGCCCATTCCAATTGCGCACCTGCCATGGATCTGCTTGGATGTGCCAGCGGTGTCCAGCTTACGCACCCGCTTGACAGCGCGGGTACGCGCCTGCGCAACACATACGTCAGTGCACGCTCAGGCGGGTCACCAAAGCAGTAGACGTGCGACTTGGCCAGCGCGCGCCTTGGCAAGCGGCAGGCCCTCGGCAGCTGCCGGTGCCAGCACCTCGGTCACAACGGCTAGCCATAGTAGCACAAGCCCGCCAGCCTCCATACCCGCCACTACAGCAAGGGAGCGGGAATGCTCATCGTTGCGCAGCGCAAAAGCAGCCCTTGCGCTTGACGTTCAGCCCGCGAGCAGCGCCTTGGCCCAATGCAGGCTCGCAGCCTGCATAGACACGTTGAGGCCGGCTGTCTTCAAGTCTCTCCAAAACTGCTTGGATGCAGGTGAGGGCGGCGTTCGACCGCTTCGTGGTTGCCGCGCGGTGCGGCAGCGGGCTTCAGAGTTTGTGTACATCACCTAGTCGTCCTCCTGTGTGGCCCTGCTCATGCAGTCTCGCTGTGACGCAGGGCTCACGGGCAGCTCGCCGTCGACGGCGACCGGGTGCGGCTGCCGCAGCACGGGCCGCAGCGCGGCAAGAAGCGCAAGGCGGTGCACGACCCCCTCGCGCCACGCGCGTCAGGCGTCCAGCAGACGCTCAAGGCGGAGCCGCACGCTGGTGCCCCCGGTGCTGCGATCGCTGTAGCACCTGCGCCTGCCCTGCCGGCAGCACAGGCAGGACAGCGACCCCGGAAAAAGGCCAAGCCGGTGCAGCCCGCGGCCAGGCACAGCGCCACACAGCCAGGCTCGCAGGGCAGTGCGCAGGCGCCGGCGCCCTCCGGAGCGGCAGTGCAGGCCAGTGAGCGGCCGCGCGGAAAAGCCAGGCCGAAAGAGCCGGCAGCGCGGCACGACTGCGCTGCGCCAGTCCAGCCTGGGCGGGAGAATGCCGCAGAGGCCCCCGCGCATGCGCCTGTCCCGCCGGCAGCGCAGGCTGGCGAGCGGGCAGGCAAGCAGCGCAAGCCCGCCGAGGCAGCACCGGCGCGCAGCAGCGCCCCGCAGCCCCGGCCGGCGCAGCAGCCCATGGGCTTTTTAGCGGCGCTGCAGGCGGCCAGCCGACGCGTGGGCGCAGGCACGGCCGCTGCCAAGCCGCCTGCGCGCGCTGAGGGCCTGCCGAAGCAGGCAACGCAGGCAGGTGCGCGGGGCGTTGGGCGCTCTGCGAGCTCGGCTTGTGTCGGGGACGCCGCCCCACCGGCAGAGACAGCATCACGCTTTGCTTTGGCATGAGTGTACAAAGTGTGTGCTTGCAACAGGGGCGAGGGCGCGCCAATGTCTGCATCAGCACTATCGCGCGGTGCAGGCGCCTTTCTCCCATGACGGGGGCGCTCGCGCCTGACATGTTTCGGGGGGATCTGCTCGCAGGCGGCCAGGAACCCCCGCGCAAACAGCAGCTGCCGCCGCCGGCAGGGCGCAGGGGTCACAGGTCGGCAGGGGCCAGCGGCGCGCCGGGTGCGGCCGCGGAGCCGGCGGCGGCGCGCGGCGGCGGCCCGGCCCTGGGCGAGCGCGCCAGCGGCGGCAACGCCTGGCACGCGAGCATGGCGCGCACCGACGTGAAGCACGGCCGCTTCTCCGGCGCCGAGAAGGCCACGCTGCGCGCGGCGGTGGACGTGCGCGGCCCCCGAAGCAGATAGGGTCAGAGACCTAGGGTTAGGTGTATAGGTTAGTGACCTATGGTCAGGGGCCTAGGGTCATGGACCTAGGGACCCTCTCCTGCGGTGTGGAGCTCCGACCCCGCCGCTCCATTGCGCCCGGCGCTCACTCTGTCAGCGCGCGCCGGCCGGCGCAGGCGTACGCGCGCGAGCACGCGCTAAGTGCAGCGGACCTGGGCTGGCTGTTCGCGACGCAGAGCGGCGAGGAACGCGCGCGATCGCGTGGCGCCTGGAACTCCATCGCGGCCGCGCTGCCGCACCGCCGCATCAAGGCCGTCTGGTCCTGCGGCACGCGCATGTTTCACGGCGCCAACTACCAGGCGCGCAAGGGTAGCCCAGCGTACCCTAACCCTAGCCCAAGCTGATACCCTAGCCCGGCGCGCGCAGCGCCGCCCCCGAGCGCCCGCGGGTTCGGGCTCCCCGGCCTCACGCCGGAGCCCGCCGCAGGGCGGTCGCGCGCGTTGTCTGCCGCGCAGCAACTTGGGCTTGAAGCCGCCTCCGGGCTGTCCGCCAGGCTCGCGTGCCGACCCAGGTGTCATGCGCATCACGCATCATCCGGCTTGCGCAGCCGCCAAGCGCGTCGTTCCTGTTGCAGCGCTCGAACAAGACAGGAGGACGGCGCTCTGCTGCCGTTGGGGCGTGCTGGGCGGCGGGCGCGAGCGCGCGGCCGTCGCGCGCGCAGGGCGCCTGGAGCGCGGAGGCGGGCGCGCGGCTGCTGGCGCTGGTAGCCGAGCGCGGGCCGCGCTGGCAGGAGATCGGCGCCGCGCTCGGGCGCATGCCGGAGGCCTGCCGCGACCGCTGGCGCGAGACGCGGCTCGGCCCTGCGCGCAAGTCGGGCGCCTGGGCGCCGGACGAGGAGGCGCGCCTGGCCGAGCTCGTGCCGGACGCGCTGGCGGCCGCGGCGGCCGCGCGGCGCGAGGGCGCCGCGGGCGGCGCCGGGCGCGGCAGCGCGCGCGACGGCCGCATCGTGCTGGACGACGTCAATTGGGCGGCCGTGTCGGCCGCGCTGGGCACGCGCTCGCCGCTGCAGTGCGCGGCCAAGTGGTACAACAAGCTGTCGCCATCCATGGTGTCGCGTGGTGCGGGCCGGGCCCCCGCCCCGAGGACTGGGCGATAGTGGTATGGAGCCACCAGGTGTACAGAAACTGTACGCCTCGCTCGCGGGCTTCGCGGAGCGTCCTGCGCACGCGCTCGCTGTGTCCTGCCGCATTGCGACATGCATGTGTCTGGTGCTGCGGGTCGGGTGGCAGGAACGCCGCTGTAGTGCATGATCAGGCGCTCGGGCAGGGCTGAAGGCGAGCTTGCGCTCAGGCGAGTGGGGCAGCGGCGACGACAAGCGGCTGCTGCGCGCGCTGCTGGCGAGCGGCGCCGCGCAGGAGTGGCAGCCCGACTGGGGCGGCCTGGTGCCTGGGCGCACCGCGGCGCAGGTCAGACCCGCTCGCCCACCCCTTTTGTCATGAACTTTTTACACTATGTCGCCCGGCTTTGCCTGCCAGACGCCTCGATGCTACCGGTGCGTACAGAAGGAGCGTGAGGGGCCGGTGTCATGGCGCGCCAGGGCGCAAGCAGTGACTGCCGTGCCTGCTAAGCAGAGGCCGCCGCAGCGCTCGTGCTCGCGCCCGGAGGCCATGGCATCCCTGGAGTGCTCCTGCTGCTGGGGTCTCTCTGCACGTACGCGTGTTGCTCGCAGACCGGGCTGGCTCTGCCCCCCCGCGTCGCAGGCGCGCCGGCGCTGGCGCCTGATGCTCAAGTGCGTCCCGGAGCCCGCCGAGCGCGGCTTTCGCGGCGCGCTCGGCCTCCTGGTGGCGATGTACGCGCCGCGGCTGGCCGGCGCGGCCGCCGGCGGCGCGCCCGCGCCAGGCTCCCCGCCGGCGGGCGCCGCGCCGAGCAGCGCTGCGCTCGGCGAGAGCGCCGAGGCGGCGGCGGAGGAGGACGGCGTGCCGGGGGCCACGTTTGGGGATTGACGGGCATGCAGGCCCCTTGCCGCCCGGCTTGTTCCCCCCTGCTTGCCGACGGCAGGTCCAGCGCGCACAGCAGGGAGCTTTCACCCACCTCGCAGGCGCCACAGGCTGGGGAGACCGGTAGGACGCTTCGCTGAGCGATGGGCGATGTATTTGTATTATGCCGGTCCTTTACGGGAATGTGGCAGGGGCGAGGACTGTCGTCACCGCTTGGGTGCCAGACCGAAGTACATTTAGCATGGGCAGCCTCCTCTACAGCTCGCTAGGCCTGTGGACCACCTGTGTCCCCGAGTCTAGGTGTGTCTGGAGTGCCTGGTAGGCAAAATGACAGGCTGCCAGTGCAGCTGCATGCCCTGTGAGTGCATGCACACACCACATGGTTCCCGTGCAGACTCAGCTACCAATTAGGTCCACGTGAAGTGATGCTGTACAAGCACGGCTGTCTGCTATCAAAACTGGCAGTCGTGGCAATGCTTCGCACCACTGGGCATAAAACAGATTTATACTAATGAAATGCTGGGATTACCGCGGCAGCACTAACTTCTAAACCGTCGCGGCGCCATTGCTCAAGGGGCTGCTGCTCCCGCGCAGCAGCCCTCGAGCTATGCGAGCTACAGGCGCTGCTGCGCCAGAGCAGCAGCCTTCGAGCTGTGCAAGCTACAGGCACGTTGCGACAATATTGGGACAACACAGACAATACTTAAAATTAAATGTAGTCTGCGTACGGCCTTTTGGTGGCGCGCCCCAGCTCAGGGCGCTCAGGGCCCTGTTCAGGGGTCTCCCAAATGATGCCAGGCCCGGCACACAGTAGCCACAGGCACGCCCGGGTCACGAGCCAGGCCTGTCTAGCATCATGCGTGTCGATGCCGGCCCTGTGCCCGGCGGAGCGCCGGGCCGGCAGCTAGAGGAAGGGCCCCAGGCGCCAGCGCAGCGCCACCAGCACCTCCAGCTCCAGGTCGCGTGCCTCGTACGCCGTGGCGGGCGTGCCCCGCGAGTGCGCAAGCAGCAGCCGCCCCAGGTCGCGGCAGGGGACTGCACCGGCGCAGGGCAGACGCGCATTCAGTGCAGCGAAGCCGCATGGCAAGCGGCGAGCAACAGGGGCGGTGGGTCTCGCACAGCAGACGCATGCGCCATCTGTGTGCTGCACAGGGTGAAGCATGTTCAGAGCGGCGTCATGGGAACATGCAAACATGAATAGCCCCAGCATGCTCTGTTCAAGCAGGGAGTGCTTCACGTGCCCACGTCCGCCAGTGACTGTGGACAGGGCACCGCCAGGCGATGCGGCATGCCCGCCAGCTGCTTGGCAGGCGCGGGCGGGCGCACGGCGGTCAATGTTCTTGGCGGCGAGCAGGATGCAGGCGAGGTGCACGGCCACCAGCCAGCGCCGCGGCGCGCCACCGCAGCCGTAGCGCCCCGCGGCGGCGCCCAGCGGCGCGGGCAGCGGCTCCGCGTCGGTCGGCGCGCCGGCCACGAAGCCCGCAAAGTCGGCGCAGGCCTCGGCCGCGGCGCGCAGCTCGGCGTCGCGGCCGGCCAGGCGCGCGAAGTAGGAGACGCCCACGCTGACGGCGAACGCGGAGAAGCCGAACGCGGCGCCCTTGCGGCCCATCAGCGACGCCTCCGGCACGCGCCGGTAGGCGTACTCGCCTGCCGCCCGGGCGTGGGGCTGGTCCTATGCGCTGCCTGGGCTGAGCGGCTGCGCTTGGCGCGGGCGGCTTGGTGGTCAAAAGTAGTTGACACCGCAAGCCGTGGTGCAACAGCGCCTGTGCGACTGGATGGGTATAGGCTCGGCCGCGGCGCGGAGCGCATGGATGCATACAGGCACAGGAGGAGCGCGGGCGCACAGGGCGGGCTGGCTGGCGGCGCCTGCGCCAGCCGCGCCGCCGTGTGCGGCAGCGCGGGCTCCGCCTGTGCAGGCGCCAGCGGGTATGCATGCGCCTGCCCTGCCTCCTCCTCCTCCTCCTCGTCCTCGATGAGGTAGGCCAGCACAGACTCTGTGCGCACGCCCGGGCGAGCGCTGGCTATCTGTAAGCTATCAACCAAAAAACAGCCACAAGATGCGACGGCTCTGCTGCAGGCCGCGCCCGCCCGCCGTGCCGCACCTGAGCTCTCGTAGGAGGACGTGGAGAGGCGCCTGCCTTCGTGAAGGCTGACATCAGTTGGATGTAAGCTGCTGGCGCAGAAGCTGGACCACTCTGCGGGAGCGCTCCAGCCAGCAAATGGCCCAGGCCCGCCCCCTGGTGCAGCCATCGCTCCTTCTGCCACCTGACACGCGAAGCAGTAGGTCGCTGTGCACGGGAGTCGCGAGCTGCCTGCTTAACAGGAGGATGTGGCACCGGCCCAAGCGAGAATACGTTGAACGTCGTGACACGGCTGAGAGTGGTGTCGGCGCTTGCCAGAGTGGCTGCGTACCTGGTCGGCGCTCACGCTCGCTGCGCAACTACGCACCGCGCCGCAGTGCACGGTTGGCGCTGATACGCATAGATACTCCTCTACTCCGACGATAGTCTGTTCTCAGACTCTGCTCGTAGTGGTGCCTGGACGCTCGGGCTAGCATGGCACGACGCTGGCCTGACCAGCCAGTCGAGATCGGTAGTCTGTGGCTCTGGTTGCGGAGGAACGCCGCAGCAGGTTTAGGGAGCTGGGTGATATTGAAGGCCAAAACCAGTACCCCGCGATAGTCTGAAAGCGCACGCCCTGGCAGTGCCTGCCTTCTCCACGATCTCGAGAACTTTGAGCGCTTACAAGTAGAAAAGAGCCTGCTGTTGCGCACGGGCCTGGCGGCGCAAGCGTTTTGGGATGCGGGGCGGCACCGTGCTGGGTGAGGCCACGCCCTGGGCCCCAGCACTCGTAGTGCCCTGCAGGCCGGCGGTCCGAGCAACGCATGCGTGCAGGCACGCTGCTCGGCGCGGGTGGCGCCACGGCATATTACAACGGCGTGGATGTGAGCGGCACGGTGCGCAGCCTGCTGCTGTCGCCGTCCGGCGGTGGCTTCCCTGCGTGGCAGCAGCGCAACGGCGCCGGCAGCGCTGGCGGCGGCAAGGAGCTCGAGTCGCTGTACAGGCTGGTGCGCGCGCGCGCCTTCCTGCAGGCCACTCGGCCAGTGTGTGAGAGCGCACGGCCGGACAGAGGTTGGGCGCACAGGTCGAGCAGCTGGCCAAGGATGTGCACCGTCAGCAGGGCGTCACGATCTCCATGGCGCACTCGCGCACGTGCGCACACCCTCCCACCGCTTCTGTCCTGTCAGGCTGTGTGAGGAAAGGGTGCCACTGTGCAGTCGCCCCACACCCGCTCTGTCAGCAGGCCTAGTCCACTTGCACCACACCGACAGAACAGCAGGTTGCACCAAAGTAGAGGTGTAAGCTGGAGCGCCTCAGCTATTAGACTGGAGGCATTGTTGCACGGTGGCACATAACGCCTGCGTGGCAGGCCATACCCACGGCTGGCGCGAGGTGTGCCTCTGACGGAGGATGGGCTAAAAGAGCGCCTTGCATGCGACCGGCAGGGGCGGCACGGTGGTGCTATACAGCCTGGCCGCTGGCGGCACGCTCATCATCTACCTGCGCTTTGTATGCGGGTGGCGCCTGGGCGACCTGATGTATGTCACGCGCGCGTCGCTCAGCCGCTCCCTGACGTCGGTCACCTCAGGTACCGCGTCCGCTCGGCGTTGCAGACCCGCTCAAGCGCTGCCGCCCCCCCCTGTTCACGCCACGGCCAGCGCACCGCCGGCAAGTGCCGCCTGTGCCCTGCAGCAGTGTAGGGCTGCGACGGAGGCCGCAAGAGCTGACCGCCGGGCGGCGGGCGCAGGCATGGAGGGGCTGACGCAGCGCCTGGCAGGCGTGAAGTCGTATCTGCAGCAGCAGGTGGCACAGCTGCGCGCCAAGCAGGCAGGGGCCCGAGAGCTGCCTCCCGGAGAGCGGCTGCGCATGCCGGGACCACGCAGGGTTTGTTATTTCTTGGCTTCTTGCTCAGACAGTGCCTGTTTGAACGGGCTTGACGCCTGTGCGGGGGCGGGCCGCGCAGGATGAGACCATCGAGGCGCAGGCGGAGCTGAAGGACGCAGTTGGCCGGGTCGGCAGCGATGTGGACGACACCCGCGCGCGCGTGTCGGAGGCAGGCCCTGGCTGCCATGGCCCACGCAGCCTGTGACCAAAGCCTGCGGAGAGGCTGAGTGTGGTCACCGTGTATGTCGTGTTTGCTTGGAAAAGGGAGATGGTGTTGGTGGTCAGCTGTTCTGAGCCGAAGGCATTCAGGTCAAGCTAGCGCTTCAGTGATAGGAGCGCAATAATGTCTTATGTGTCGGCGCCCAGGTACATAACTGCGTGCGGGAGCTGGAGGGCAACTTGGAAGACATCTCGCTCAACCAGCAGTATGCCAATGACGGCATCTATCTCCTGTGCAGGTGCTGCTCTTGCTCAGACTCTCATCCTTCCGTATGTTAATACCCACGCAGGTGTTCAGCTTGCGTCCGGCATACCTGTGTCCAAGCTGCATTGCGTGCGCCAAACCAGAGTGCTGTGGCCTCGCCATGCTGCGACCCCTAGGCCAAGCCCCGCGGCGTACCCTCTTAACCTGACACACCAGCTTGACACGCAGTCAGGAGGTGGCCTCGAACGCCCACGCTGCATCACGCGCGAGCGCTGCTGCAGGGTTGTCGGCGACCTCATGAAGGGCGCGGGCGGCCGCGCATCCTCCGTGGTGGAGCTCGACCAGTACCTGCGCAGGCCGCGCAGCATCGGCGGCCGCGTACAGGTGGGCACCGCTTGTGAGATATGTTGCGGGACCCTGCGCATACTGTAGCTCTTGTGGGCGCATGAACTGAGGCGCGCTGCGTGCCATTGCTGCGCCAGGGTTTGGCGCAGGGTATGGCCTGTGGGTCTGGTAGCTGCAAGGCAGGTCCCCCAGGTGGCTTGGTACTGTAGAGCTGTTGGGACCTGTGAGCACCGCTTTGCAGCTCCGCTGTATCCGGACTTCAGTAAGAGTGTGGTGTGCGGGTGTTTTTGTGTAAAACAGCCTTGACCGACAGAGTGGGCGAGGAGTGAGGGAAGTGCTGAGCGGTCTGTTGTGTGTTGAGTGCCCTGCCGGGAGCGCAGGGACTAGAGGGCCTGCTGGGCAATGCCAGCGCTGGCGCGGGCGCCACGGGGCGCGTGGCGGCGGACGGCGCGGGGCGCATTGCGATTGCGGCCGCGCGCTCGCAGTCCTGCCTGCCGCCCATCTTTGGCGGCGGCGGCGGCAGCGGCTTCGGCGGCGGCGCCTTTGGCGGCAACGGCGGCGGCTTTGGCGGCAACGGCGGCGGCTTCAGCGGGCGCCTGGGCAGCGGCGTTCTGGCCGGCAACGGCAGCGCGTTGGAGGCGCTGTCGCATGCGCCCACCGCATAGCAGCGCCTGCACTGCGGCGTGCGGGATTAGCTATGCAGGTAGTTGGGAGGGGGAGCTTGGATGTGGCTGTGGGGCTGGGGCTGCGCGCTCGCTGCCTGTCTCCACCATTGCTTGCAGAGGCGGCCATCGTCCGGCTGCGTACCATGGCTCCGCCATCATGTGGTTACGGGTTTGAGCCTTCAGGAGTGCAGGTGTGCATGCGCGTGCATGTGTGACTGGTGGCTCCATGCTGCGGTCTGCGAGTCAACTGTGGCCGGGGGCGCGCCCCGGTGCCCCCAGCGTTAGAGGATGTACGGGTTCTGTCGTCATATGTCCGGCTCTGTTTGCTTACCTTGAACGCATGCGGTATGTGGGTGTCGTGTCACGACACGTTGAGAGCGGTAGGGTGCAGATAAGTGCGCGTGAATCGGTAGCCAGCCACATCTGCCCAGTGGCCCAGCCTGAGGAGGTGAAAGAGAGCGCTGTGCATGTGCAGCTACACTGCGTTTGCTGCGCATGCATGGATTATTCTCCACGCTGATGCGTGCGGCCTGGTGTACTCAACACGCAGCCACATCCAAAGCACACAGGACAACCATTGCGCCAGACTTTATATGCATCTAACTTGATGTAATCCTAACTTGGATTATTGAGGAATGGCTCCGATCTACCTCGGCCTCGCCCCTCAATGTCCGCCTGCTTTGGCCCTCTGTCAGCAAATTGTCTGGAAACCAACTCCCCAGTCCGGGCCAGTCAGGAGACGCGTAGGCTGGTCGTCCGCTGCTTGACGCAACAGGCTGTTGCAACAGCTGCTCTCTGCTGCGCTTCACTCCCGCAGCGCAGATGACGAGCGCGGAGGCCGACATCAGCCTGTTTGCGCGCAAGCGCAAGCGGCGCCGGCTGCCTGTCGCGGAGGAGCCTGCACTGAACGGCGAGCACGGCGCTGCACTCGCCCAGCCCTGCGACGAGCGGCCGGCGGAGGCGACTCCCGCCGCAGGCGAGAGCGAGGACGACGGAACCAGCTTCAAGGACCTGGGTGTCTCCGAGTGGCTGTGCCGGTGCGCTCCTAGAGCGCCTGTGCTGCCGGAGCCTGACGGAACGCTGCGCGTCTTGCTGAGCATCAAGCGGCTGACGTGGGGGCTGCGCTGACGCACGCCCTGCCCGCCGGCGCAGGGTGTGCAAGTCGCTGGGCATGCAGCGGCCGACGACGGTGCAGCGCGGGTGCATACCGGCCATCCTGGGCGGGCGGGACGTGATGGGCACCGCGCACACCGGCAGCGGCAAGACCGCCGCGTTCGCGCTGCCCATCCTGCAGCTGCTTGCGCGCGACCCGTTCGGCGTGTTTGCGCTCGTGCTGACGCCGACCAGGTGAGCCAGCCGCGCGGGGCTGGCGCGCTGAGCCGGCCCGTCCGCGCCAGCAGCCTCGTCAGCCCGCTCGCCGCCTGCGCCGCATGAGCTTCCTGGCCGCAGCTTGCCTCCTCAGTGCTGCTGACGCGCAATGGACCTGGCAGCTGCGCGCAGCTCGCGCACAGAGCTGACTCGTGTGCCCAGCTCGCGCACGGAGCTGACTCGTGCGCCCGTCCCGCCGCCTGTCAAGTGCGGCGCGCCCTTGCCAGCGCCTCAGCCAGGGCGCCCGCGCAGGGAGCTGGCCTTCCAGCTGGCCGACCAGTTCAGAGCGCTCGGCGCCGGCATGGCGCTCACGGTGCGCGCCCGCTGCGCGCTGGGCCGCCCTGCCGGCGGCTGACGCGCGTGCCCCGGCGCGCTGGCGGGCGCTCACGGTCTGCGCAACGCGTGGCAGGATGCCGTGGTGGTGGGCGGCTTGGACATGCAGGCGCAGGCGCGCGCGCTGGCGGCGCGCCCGCACGTCGTCGTCGCGACGCCCGGGCGCCTGCGCGGGCTGCTGGCCGCCGACGCGAGCCTGGCGGGCGGCTTTGCGCGCGCGCGCTTCCTGGTGCTCGACGAGGCCGACCGGCTGCTGGTGCGGCGCGGCGGCGGCCCTGCGGGCGTGAGCCGGTGTTGGCGGCGCGCCTGCTGTTGGTCAGTGCAGGTTGATCGGGGGTTCTGGCCAGCAGCGAGCGGCATTCCTACGAAAGGGAACCTGCGCGTTGTCCTACTGGGGGAAGAACCATGCTCTTGGGTATATAGCGCGACGTCACCGAGCGCATGCATAGACACGACAGAATAGCGTTTTATTGCTTTGCGCCTCATCAGTCATGCGCGGGGACGCGTTGCGGCAACCTGCCAGCTTGTGGCGGCCGTCTGGCATGCCGGCAGCTGACAGCGCTCGGCGCGCCCAGGACGCGAGCTTCGAGGGCGAGCTGCGCGCAATCGGGCAGGCGCTGCCCGCGCGCCGCCAGACGCTGCTCTTCAGCGCGACGCTGACGCGCAGCCTGGCCGCGCTGCAGGCGGCCGCGCTGCAGGACGCGTTCCACTTCCGGGTGTGATGCGCTGCCTGCGTGCCAATTGTCGGCCTGTTGTGCAGCGTATCACTTGTGCATCCTCTGTAGGACATGCGCTGTGCTCAGAGTCAAATGTATGGGCGTGCGTCCTGCCCCCAAGGCATATGATCGGCGTGCTGCGCTGCCGGGGGCATGGCGAGCGCGCGCTCCGCGTGCGCAGGCGTACGAGGGCCTGCAGACGGCGGCGGGCCTGCGCGAGGAGTACGTGCTGCTGCCGGCGCGCGTGCGCGAGGTCTATCTGGCGCACCTGCTGGAGGGCCTGGCCGGGCGCGGCGTGCGCAGCGCAATCGTGTTCGCGGCCACATGCCGCGGCTGCCACCTGCTCGGCCTGCTGCTGCAGGCGCGCCGCGGCGCCCCGCGTCCTGCGCTCCGGGTTGAATGCGCGGCAGCGAGCGGTGTGCAGACGGCGCTGGTGTGCGTTCAGCGCGCCGCGGCGAGCAACACCAGGGTGGAGTTGCAAGGGGTGTGCAAGAGGAGTGGCGCCTTGGCTGTGCGGCTTCCAGGGGCGAGAGATGCGCAAGCCGCCAGCGCTTTCCTGTTTGCATACATTGTCGACACCCTGGCGTACCCCTGCGCAGGAGCTGGGCGTGCCGGCGGCCGCCCTGCACTCGCACCAGCCGCAGCGCCGCCGGCTGGCCGCCCTGGACAGGTACGGCCGGCCGCCAGGCTGCACAAAGTGCTCTGCATTGACCATGCGCTTGATCCGTGGGTAGTAGACACACTGCGTTGGCTTCAACTTCATCATCATCCGGCGCACAGCAAAATTTCAAGGCGGGCGCTTGGTGCCTGCGTGCGGACGCAGCGGCCGGCCGCGCGACGCGCGCGCAGCGCCGGGCCGACGCCGCGCCGCGCGCGCGCGCAGGTTCAAGTCGGGCGGCGTGCCGGTGCTGCTCGCCACGGACGTGGCCAGCCGCGGCCTGGACATCCCGGCCGTCGACCTGGTGGTCAACTTCGAGCTGCCGGCGCTGCCGGCGGACTACGTGCACCGCGTCGGCCGCACCGCGCGCGCCGGCCGGCCCGGCTGGGCGCTCAGCTTCATCACGCAGGCGCGCGCCGCCGCGCCGCGCCGCGCGCGCCGGCCCCCCGTGCACGTCGTCCCTGCTGGCAAGCGCGTCTCTGCGTCTCCCCGCGTCGAGCAGCCGCCGCTCGGCGCGGCGGCCGGCTCGGCGCCGCCGGCGCCGCCGGCGGGCGGCGTGCCCCGCGTCGTTCCGGCCGGGCGCGCAGCTGCACGCGCGCATGCTGCCGCGCGTCGCCGGCGCCGCCCTGTGCTGCCTGTGGCCGCGCGGCAAAGTTGGGTGCGCGCGGCGCGCGCGCCGCGGCCGTGCTCTGCTTTGCATGCCGGTGGCTGCCTGCGTTGCTGGGGAGTTTGGAGTGGAACAGGTCGGCCGGCCGCGCAGTATGATGTCGACCTGGTGCACGGCATCGAGGAGGTCGTCGGGCACCAGCTGGCCGAGTCGTCGGCGCTCGAGGAGGCGGCCGTGCTGAAGAGCATCACGCGCGTGTTTGCGGCCAAGCGCGCCGCCGCGCTGCGCGCCGCCGAGGTGCCGCCCTGAGCCCGCTGAGGCAGCTGCGGCCGGGCCATTGTTTTGTGCCGCCACGTTGCTTGCCGCTGTGCTGCTGATCTGCCCTGACCTGGCATGTGATGCCTGCCAGCAGCACACTGGCCGGGCATGTGCTGCTGGCAGGCACCTTGCCGCGTTGCTGCGCAATGTATTTCACAACACTGACACCATGCTCGCATTGTTGTTAGGATGCTGGAGCCTTTGTGTAAGGGCGCAGCACTGGCGGTGCATGCATGCCTACATGCAGTCAGCTGTCCAACATGCCCGAAAGTGCGTGCACGCCTGTGGGGGACCGGCTCTGTCTGCAGGTATGGGTGTCCAAGCGTGTGCGGCCCATGGGCAGGAGGCCACCCTGGACCCGCGCGGCGGGGCTGCACGGCAGCAGAAGCAGAAGAAGGCGCGGTTGCGGGCGGCGTAAATTGGTGCAGTGGTTTGCCGCTGTGTGGAGTCGTCTTTGTCTGAGTACTGCAACCTCGCGTGCGGCAGTGCGCCAATGACGTGGTTGCAAGCATGGGATCGAATGCAGAGCAAGATCACGAGCGCATTCAACTCTGCTTGCAGCGTAACAAAACTGTCAGGCTGCCAGCGGGCTGACCTATGAATCATGGCCTGAATAACCAGCATATTATCGTCCCAAGTCTTGTTCAGAGTGGAGGCCTATGCAATAAGACAAACAAGCAGGTTCCCATGCTGCTCTGAACTGGAACAGATACACATGCCTGAGCGGCAGGCCCCTCCCCCGCTCTCATCTACAGCCATATGAATTCAAAGCACCAGGGTGAAGCCAAAGCCGGCCGGGCGGACAACCTCCCACACATCATACCACACATGCCCCATCTGATAGTGTCAACCCACACCCCCGGTGCCCCGAGCACTCAAACCAGTCTACATCACACAGGATGTCCGCTCGCATGGCCAAAAGGCAACAGAGCGCGCCTGTTGGGTTGAACAGCGACATGCAACCTGCATTTGCACCGTGTCGCCAACCAGGGCCACAAGCAGTACATGCTCCTGCCGCCGCTGGCCAGGGCAGCGCATGTGACCGCGTAAGCCTGCGCCTCCGCTGTGGCACCCTTGAAACAAGCCCGAGCTGTCGACGACCCCGTCAGCCGGCGCGGCAGACGCTGCTGACACGGAGCGCAGGGTGAGGGAGCGGGGTACGCTCCCTTGCTGCACCAGGCATTTGCTTTGCAAGGATACCCGTAAGCTGTGTCCGCGCGTCGAGGATCAGACACCCTAATTTGCATGGAGTAGCGCCACACTCGTCATGCGCGCGCATCCCGGGCTGCAGGTTGCCCCCGCAGCCGCCAACCCGCTGGAACACGCTCTGAGCGTCAGCACTGCGTTCAGCAGAGCCAGCGCTTTTGTCCAAACCATGCCGATCACGCTACCGTCGAAATGGGACGGCGCAGCGTGTCATCCTAGAGGCAGTGCCGGTGCGGCCACCGACCATGGGGACTGCACCACATACCGTCACTGGGACAACCAAGCACTGCGTGCGGCGCGCAGCAGGCCCCGAGCCTAAACAGGCGCTCAGGGCGCGGCGCCCTCCTCGGCCTCGGCCTCGTCCAGCGCCTGCTGCGCCAGGCGGCCCATGTAGAGCAGCGCGACGAGCGTGACGCCCACGCCCAGCGCCACCTGCCAGCCCTTGACGCCGCCCAGGCTGGCCTCGTCGTTGTCGATCAGCGCGCGCCCGTAGCTGCCTGCGCGCGCGTGCGCGCCCCGCTTGCGCGCTTCCCTCTGCACCCCACTGCGCAGCGTGTGGCGAGAGCAAAGCGCCGCGGCCAGCGCGGCCGCGCAGGGCGGGGCCAGCGGCCGGACACAGCCGAGCCGGCGCTGCTGCATGCGCGCATCTTGACAGCCACCTGGAATGAGCATTGAGCTCCCTGTCAATCATGACGATCCAGGTGCCGACCAGCCGCGCGCCGCGGCGGCCACGGTCCGAGGCGGCCGCGGCGCGCAGCTGGGAGCAGCCCGGGCCGCACGCCAGCCGGCCGGCCGCGCGGTGCGGGCGCGCACCGGCGGTCACGTACGCGATGGTGCCCGGCAGCATGCCGAGCCAGGAGCCGGCCACGTAGCTGGGCAGGTCGACCGAGGTGAGGCCGTACAGGTAGTTGCTCAGCGCCAGCGGCAGCAGCGGCGACAGCCGCAGCAGCGTCACCACCTGCGCCGCCGCGCGGTCGCGGTGAGGCACCATATCGCGCGCTGAGGCGGCCCGTGTACGGTCATGGGACCTGCCAGCGGGCCGCGCGGCGGCGTCGCTGCCTGCACCACCGTAGGAAAAGGACACGGTGAAGCGCTGCGGTCGTGCGACATGTCAGCGGGCCGCGCGGCGGCGGCGCCACCTGCGCGCGCGCGCCGCCGCCGGGCGCGCTCCGCGGGCAGGGCGCCCGGGGCGCCCCGGCGCGCCGGGGCTCGCGACGCCGCCCGCATGGTGCTTTCATGCACCGGCGGGCGGCAGGCGTGCAGGCGGAGCCTGCTGCCCTGCTTGTGGGCGGACTGGCCGAGGCCGCCGAGGCGCGCCGAGGCGCTCAGGAGCTGCTGCGCAGCGCTCGAGCACGCACGGGCGGGCAGGAGCGCGCGGTTGCGCGGCTGCGCCGCTCGGCCGGCCTCCTTGCTGCGCAGGGGCATGCGCGGACTGCTTGAGGTGGCACCCCGGCGGGCGGTCCCAGCGCCGGCGAGGCACCTTGAGGCCGTTCCGGCCGATGACGCGGTCGATGGCCGAGAACTTGGGCGACTTGGCCGCCAGCGCGGCCACGCGCTCCCGCGCTGCGCAGCCGGTCCCAGGGGCCCTCGTCAGCGGCCACACTCCAAAGTACGCCTGTCCTCACACGCGACCAAACGTGCATGCATGGCCATGGCAGGCCGCAGCAGGCGCCCCCGTCGGGCACGGACTGAGGGCGCCGTGCACCGGGACAATGAAACGGGCACGGTGCAAGGCCCCGCGTCGGCAGGCGCCCTGGCCAGCCCCGCAGGGCAGCCGCCCGCCCCGCGCACCAGTGCCGGCACCATCACGCGCGCCGAGCCCGCGCGCGCTGCGCAAGCGCCGGACGCGCGCGCCGGGCCCGCGCCTGCGTAGCGCGCGATGAGGAATGCGATGGTGGCCGCGGCGGTGGCGGCCACGGACACGACGGCCGAGCCGGCGACCGGGCCGAAGATGACGCCGGCGGTCATCGTCAGCGGCACCGCAGGCACCGCCAGGATCTCCAGCAGCGTGTACACGCCGCCGTACGCCAGGTACCTGCGCGCGCGCGGCGCCACACTCTGTAGGTTAGCACTTATGCGGCTTCAATTGCCCTTGCTTGGGCCGCAGGATTGCAACCCATGTTTTGGCGAAGAGCTACACTCGCCCTCTTGTGCCTGACAGCCACGGTGCAAAGTACGCACTTGCCACGAATACCTTCACGCGTCTGCACCCGTCGCATGCTCGGCAAGCAGTCGATGCAAGCCCTACGCCTCCCGAGCACACCAGCTCGCACTGGACACAAGCTCCACGGCAGCGCGCCGCCTTCGACAGACACTCAGTGCACAGTGCGCGCCCGGCGCGCACCCCAGCGGGCCCCACGTGTCCACGACCTCGATGAAGTAGTCCACAAAGCCGCGGATCTGGTCCTTGAACAGGTAGCCGCCGCCGCCGATCAGCGCGAGGCCCAGCACCAGGCCCAGCGCCGCGAGCTTGGCGCTGCCCCCCGCGTCCAGGCCCTCGCCCGCGGCGGCGCCCGCGCCGTTGCTGCCGCTGCTCGGGCCCGCCTGCTCGCCCAGCGCTTCCCTGCGCGCGAGCGAGGCCCCCGTTCCAGTCCGGCGCTCTGTGGCCGGCCGCCGCTGCGCAGCGCGCCGCGCACCGCCGGTACAGGCGCCGCAAGCTGCGCGCTCGCCCTTGCGTCCAGGCCCCACGGGCGCCCGCGCCGCTGGTGCTGCTGCTACGTGTGGGCGCTCTCCAACTTGCAGTTCACGTGCTTCTTGCATCACCAAACAGAGGAGCACGCACGTATCAGAGTCCTTCAGCCCCGCTCCTCCTGCAGGTCACCAAAACCACACTGCAAATAAACTGCACTGAAGGGCAACACGAGAACGACTGCACACAGACCGGACTGCTCCGACACACCATACCTTGCTGACGCTCCCGCCGTGCCAGTGTGGCGCTGCAGCAAGCAGACCCATACTCCTACCGGTTGCCGTGCACGTACAAAGTAATGGCCAATCGCGTAACAACACAAGAAGGAAGTAAGGCTGTTGCAAGCGCCAACAAACACAAGCCAACTCGAGTCCCGCATAGCATATGCCAGACATATAAGTGTCCGAGCCTGGTGTGACTCGCACGTGCTTCGCAACCCATGCAAACAGTACCAAGCAGCACGAGGCGCCTTGGCCAGGCGCGCTCGCCGCCGCATCTGCCTCGCAGCGCGACGCAGGAGCCCTCGCACGGGCAGAGGCACAGAAGGCGGGCGGGTCACCTGGCGGTCTCTGTGGCCGGCTGGCTGTGCGCGGCGTTCGCGCTGCCCTCGCTGGTCGCCAGCTTAACCTCCTCCTCCTCTGTCGAGGTGGCTGCCACGCGCGCGCCCGCCCTGCGCCTCCGCGGCTCCGCGCCCTTATCGAAGGCCGCGCGGACGGGCCAGCCCTGCATGCACACATGCGTTGCGTTAGTCAGACAACGAGCGCGCTCAGCTGCCCCTCTTACTGGAGTGTGTTTGGACGCGGCGCGAGGCGGTACAGGGCGCGCATGCGCGAGCGCGCGCTCCCTGCACGACCCGAGCCTGCCAAGGATAGGATTCTTGAGTTGCCGCTGGCTAGGCTCCACAAGCAGAGCACGGCGCAATAACAGCCAGGTACCACTTGGTTTATGTGGCGCTGCTCCCCCTGCTCGGCGCGGTGAGGGCCGCAGATACTTATTGATGCCCGGCACCTATGCAGGACCTTGCCTGCTGCCCTTAGAGGCAACACAGAATTCTCCCCAGGCGCCACAGTCACCCAAGCTCACGCGCTTCGACCCAGTGATGCTAGGATGCATGACTTCAGCGCACACAAGCTCCTGTCGCTTTGTAGCGGCTCACCTTTGCCATGCTTGCTCGTCGTGGGCTTGGCCGCCCCGGCAACCTGCAGCTTGCACACCAAGCATGCATCCCGGACAGTTGCGTTGCTGATGCAACCATCTTGCGAGCAGCCACAGCAACTTCTCAGAGAGCGCCAAACGTAGGAACACAGCTGTAGCAAGCAGCCTCTCGACGAACTATTGGGGTGCAGGACCGCTCAGTAGTGCTGCGCTCTTATGTGAGTGCAGATTGCAGCCCTGAACTCAGCCGGTGAGCCACCCCGGGTGCTACAAGGGGCCCTTGCACTCACTGTGCGGAGTCATTGTACGACTTGGTCACAGTCCCTGTGAACATCACACCAACAGACTGCCAGCAGAGGTGCTGCGCCAATATGTGGGAGCGGTGTGCGACTTGCGGGCGCCCAGTGTCAAGTGCCGGCAGCAGGACGTTCAGCCCGCCGCTGAGCTCCGCACGCCCTGCGCACCCGCCAGGCTGGCCCGTGCACAGCAGGAACGCGCCGTGGAGGAGGCGCGGCTGTCGGGCGGGCGCCGCAGCGCGCACGCAGCAGCTTGCCGGCAGCGAGACTGCCGAGCCTCGGAAAGAGGAGGGAGTGGTGCTGGCAGGCGCGGGCCTGGAGAGAGCGCTGTGGTGTGTTTTACAGGCACCTGTGCAGCCCGCAGACCCCGCCGTGGTGCAGACGGCAAGAGGAGGCAGCAGGGCGCCGCGCATGTGCTGGCACGCTCTGGTCGCTCTTTCCAGCACCGACAGAAACACTGTGCGCTGCAGAAGACGGCGGGCGAATATACAACCTGGACCGGCGCGGCTACCATGTCATTGGCTTGGTGCGGCGGCACACGCTGCTACACTGACGCTTGCGCCCCCCTCCACCAGGCACAGGATGGCTGCAAGTTATGCAGGCAGCAAGGTGTATGACTATGTTGCGGCAATCGTGCACTGGAACGCGCACACGCAGCCACGGATGCTTTTGCGCGGCCTGCACAGGGCTTTCACTTCTGGTCCAAGAATTTGGTCTCCGGGCGGCTGGCCCCCCAGGGCCCAGTGCCGGGCGTGCTCTGCGCCGCAGACAGATAGCCCCGACGTTGCGGCGCGCGCCCGCGCAGGAGGGCTGTGAGTTCCTGTTCAGGCAGCTGGACGACGGGCGGCTGGACCTGCGCGACGCGTTCGTGTACTACCCGGACGCAGACATGTACCTGCGGCCGGAGCCGCCGCGCGGGCTGCCGGAGGCGCCGACGCACTTTGAGGAGCTGGAGTGGGCGGCGGAGTACACGGGCGACATCATGTTTGGCAAGCCGCCCTACTCGCGGGTGCGACGCCCTACAGCCGCCCGCCCGCCCGCCCGCCCGCCCGCAGCGTCCGGTCCCGGCGCGTGTGTGCGCGGCGCGCCGCGCGCCGTGCGAGCAGCTCGCGCGCCGCGCGTGCGCCACGCCCTCACCCCGGTCGGCACCGCGTCAGACGCGGACCAGCGGGTGCTGCCCATGCCGGACAGCTTTGCAGCGTGGGGCGGCAGCCCAAACCCTTGGAGGGAAGGCAGCCGGCGTGCTAGAGCGCCGCCCTGGCATGCCTGGTTCTGCACCCCAAATACGGCCGGCGGCAGACGGCCGGCGGCGTGCCCGCATGCGGCAGCACCCTCCCAGACGCCGCGCGCGCGCCGCGCAGGTGGAGCGCGTCTACCTGATCGAGGTCACCGACACCGAGTGGTACACGCTCAACCTGGAGTCGGTCTTCCTGCTGGACCGCACCACGCGCAAGCTGAGCCGCTGCGAGGTGCAGCGCGCCGACGATGCGACGGACACGACAGACAACGTGCTGCGCATCACGTGCGCGGCCCTGCGGGGCCGCGCAGGGGACTCCCTGGCCAGGGGGCACCGCCTTGCGCGCCGCGGCGCTGTCCGCGGCAGCAGTAGCAGCCAATGTGAGTGCGCCTCCACGCACAATACCAGCAGCTCGCTGTTGGACACCGGACCGTAGGCCCACCTGACCGACACTTGCGGCCTCCTTCTTGTTGTACAGGATGCGTTTCCATGCGGCGGCTGGCCACCGCTACAGCTGCACGACGGCCTTCCCATCCACCAAGCGGCAAGCGAGGGGTTGGCGCGCGTGCTCGCCGAGGGCGTGCCGGAACGGCTGCCGGTGCTCGAGGTGCAGCTGCCTTCGGGCGGCGCCATCGCGCTCAGTTGCCGCTTGGTGGAAGGGAAGACCGTCGTGCAGCTGTGGGAGGTGGCCAGCAGCCGCATGGAAAACGTCAGGCACAACAAAGAGGGAGGTCGCCAGTGTCGGTCAGGCGCCCGACGGTCCGGGGTCCAGCAGCAAGCTGCTGGGTATTGGGCAGCGTGCTCAGTGGAGTGGGCGGGGCGGCAGCGCCTCGTCGAGCGCCGCACGGGGTTCCGCTGACAGCTACTGAGGTGCTCATTCCTGCATGCTTCGATAGTAACACCCCGCCCGCGGGCTACCAGGGCACCTCTGCTTCTCATCCAACATGCGTCAGAGTCCTTGCAGCGCCCACCTTGCCTGTGCTGCTTGCCTGCACGCCGCCACTCATCAGTAAGGCAAGCGTCACGACCTTCGCGACCACATTGTGAGAGCCTATGTGTGACCGCCCGCGCCGCTGCGCAGGAGGGCGGGGCTGCTACTGGAGCCCGCGCCCAGCATGCCGTCGCCGGACGAGGTGGTGGCGGACTTCTACATGGGCACGTCCGACCCCATGGCCGCCGCCGGCGGCGGCGGCGCAGGCAGCGCGGGCGACGACAGGATGGACCCGATCGAGGCCGGCTGGGATGACGACCTCGGCAAGCCGGAGGACACGCCCGCGATTGACTACCTGGGCGGCTGACGCGCTGCGGTCGAGGGCAGGGCCTGTGCTTGCTATTGGTGGACTGGTCAGTGGACTGGTGCAGTACGCTGTTTGGTGAGGAGCAGCAACGCATGCATAACTGGTGATTGAGGGCAGTGTCTGGACGGGCTCAGGAGCTTGCATGGTGCCAGGTGGGCTGCTAGGCTGCTAGGCTGCTGTGTGCATGGTGGTTGGACAGCTGAATCGTGGCGGCGTTGGCTGTTCTTGATACAGCTCAGAAGTTGCGCCGCGAGTTGTAGCCACTGCTTGGGGCACTGCTACCCAATCCGGACAAGCTCCCAAACCCACAATGCTTCTGGCACTTGCCAGCTGTTTACCACACGCCAGCAGTGTTCAGCACCCATGCAGCAGGTAGATTCTGTGAGTCAGTTCATGCACCGCCACAAACAATGTGCGCCTCACAGAGCGCGAGGAGCACCAGGCGCGGGAGGGACCGGCTGGGCCAACCCAACAAAGCTAGGGGCCTAGACACGCATGCCAGACAGGGCCCTCTCCACACCGAGGCTCAGCAGGGCCTCGATGATCCTGATGCCCTCCGCAATGGCGCCGTCGATCTCCCGCTCCTCCGCCCCCGTGAACGGCTGCACGCGCGCGCGCGTCAGCCGCGCGCATGCGCGCGCGCGTCAGCCGCGCGCAGCGCGGCGCACGAAAGTGCATGCGCGGGCGACAGACGCGCGTCCGCAACCTACCTGGAGGACGTAGGAGGCGATGGGGATGCTCGTGGTGGGCCGGCCAATGCCGATCCGCAAGCGCGGGAAATTTGAGTTGCCGCCCAGGCGCTGCGTGATGCTGCGCATGCCGTTGTGGCCGCCCGTGCCGCCCTTGGCGCGCAGGCGCGCCGTCCCAAGCGCCAGGTCCAGGTCGTCGTACACTACCAGGACCTGCTCCAGTGGCACCTGCGCGGCCCTGCTCTGTTCAGGCGACGGCCCTTGCAGGTCATCTTAGCGCTAAGTCAAGGCCATTACACACCACCATGACCTGCTCGAGCAGCACCTGCGGGGCCCTGCTCTGCCTCGGGCACAGGCCTGTGCGGGTCATCGCTGGCAGTGGCAGCGAGCGCACGGCCGTGACATGCAGCGCCGGCAGGGAGGGGCCGGCGCGTTGGCGTCCGCGTGACGCGCGCTCGTCAGCACGGGGTTTTGGGGCGGCGCGGCGCCGCCGGCAGCGGCAACGCGCGGTGCAGCCGGGCGCGCCTTGTAGAAGCGCACGAGCGCGCCCACGCTCTCGCCTGACACATTCATAAACGTGAGCGGCTTGGCGAGCAGCACGCGCTTGCCGCACAGGCGCCCCTTGCCTACCGCCGCCTTCCCCTCCAGCTTGTTTATGCCTGCACGCCGCACCGCAGCCCCTCTCTATCGGCGGCTTCAGGCAAGCAGTGTCTATGGCCGCGCTTGCCGTCTGAGCTGAACGCGGTGCAGCTGCTGCAAGGTGTTGACGATACCTATGCCCTCCCTCTTGGCTAGCTCGTCGATGAGCTGGAAGCCGACCTGCGACGGCCACGCCCGCAAGGAGTCAGCGGCACCACCCCCCCGCGCCTGCAATGTGTCACGTGTAGGCTCTGCTTTTGGCAGGCAGGCTGGGAGCGCGCACGTTGTGTCGGGTGGAGGCATAGCGCGCGCCCGGGTTGCCCAGGCCCACAAGCAGCCAGAGGTCCTCGGGCGGCGCTCCCTGGTCGGGCTCAGCCGAGGCCCGCCGGCGCACGCCGCCGAATAGGCGGCGCTGCAGCGCTCGCTTGGGGCCCGCGAGCCTATGCACGGAGAAGGCTAGCGCGCGCGTCACGTGCGACAGCACGGGGCCCATGCCCCGGCCACTGTGCCGCAACTCCCTTCCCCACTTCTGTCAACCAGGCGCAACGCAGGTCTGCACAAGGCCAAAGCTGCAAAGGAAACAAGAACGAGGTTGCAATGGCTCAACAGCCTGCGCTCCCTTGGCTGCTCGACTATCAGTCGACGCCCTACATTGCCCTACTATGCCCTGAAAATTCAAAAGTCGGAGACTTGGTTGTAGTTAGAAAGCGCGACGTTAGAAGCGCATGCTCCAGTGCTGCGCAAGGTCTACAACAAGGATGTGGGGACTGCTGGGCCGCTGACAGGCCTGCATTTGGAAAACTTATCAAGAGGGGTTGGCGCTGCCCCTGTTTTACTGAGAACCTCTTTTCTCGTCCCTAGGACACCAAGATATGTAGCAGCTCGCCTATGTTGCACTCTGCACACGAAGTGCAGGTATTCCCGATCCTGCGTACAGGGCGGTCAGACGCAGACGGTGTGATATGTCTTGGCAGCAACGGCGCAGACCTCGCATGCGTTCTCACACCAGTGCAGGCTCGCCAGGCCGCGGAAGAACCTGTCAGGCAGGTTTAGCGGCGGCGGACACGTGGGTCCACCCCGGCCGCCGGACATCGGGCGCGGCCCACAGCTCCAGGAACTTGCCTTTGCCGGTGGGCAGCAGCGTCTCTATTGCCACCAGCGCCTCCTCGGGCGGGTCGAGTGCGCCGCCTGCGCGACGCATGCAGCCCTTGCCAGACTGTAGCCCTTGCCACACTGTAAACCCGGTCGAGCACGCCGGGCAGCTGCAGTGGTTGCGTGCTCGACAGGCGTAGCGCAGAAGCAGGACTGTCTGGTTTCAGAAGCAGGGCGGCGCACCGCAGCCCGCCCGCACACAGTCGAAGACGACGTCCGGGTTGCGCTGGTGCCGCAGCTCGATGTCCTTGCCCTCGCCTGCGCGCGCGCGGGCGGCTCACCCCCCCCGCATGCCCCGGCTGCAACTGACTCTTGGTGATTACCCATATGCATGCAAGCAAGGTGCTCAGGCAGGCAGCCAGAAGCGGCAGAGCACGAAAGCGAGCGCGCGCGGCGCGCGGGGCGGCGGCGCGCGCCGTCCTTGCGAAAGATGAGCAGCGTGAGGTGCGAGCGCTGCGCGTAGGGCGCCGGCAGCGTCAGCACGGTGTTATTCGCGCCCAGCTGCACCCAGGTCAGGTTCTCCACGTAGCAGTAGCCCCAGCGGTACAGCTGCCGCACCAGCGCCGCCACGTGCTGCTTGCGCGCCCACACGAACACGAAGCCGGCCGGCACCAGCCGCGGCAGCGGCACGCGCGCCAGGCGCGCCGCCGCGTCCGCGCCCTCCGCCTCCCACCCGCTGTTCACCAGCACGGCCTGCGCGCGGCCCCGCTCGCCCCGCGTCGGCGTCCCGCACATGCAGCGTATGCTCGGCGCAGCCCTGCTTGCCGCCGCACGCAGCCAGGGGTCCGTGCCAAGGCGCGCATGCTGGAGCGGGCACCAACCACAAATCACACGACGGCTCGGGACGGCCATTTGATGCAGCCGGCCGGCGGCGACACCGCCGCGCGCTCCGGAAAAGCTGGACCGATATCACAAGGCCCGATGTGGCCGAGCGAGACGCAGGCGACGGGCCGCGGCGGCCCTGCGGCGCGGGCGCGCCTGGAAGCGCGTCCGCAGGCGGCCCCAGTCGGCCGACAGCACGTCGTCGGCCTCGACGCGCACCGCGTCCATTGCTGCTGCGCGCGCCGCCGGGTCGGCGTTGCCGTCCACGTTCTCATCGCCCTGCGCGGGGCCGGGCGCCGCGGCGCGCGCCTCGCCCGGCGGCGCGTAGGGCGCCACGGTGCGGCCCCACGCCAGCGGCAGCGGCAGCGGGACCTTGATGTGCAGCAGCGCGCCCCGGTCCACGGCCTTCACCTTGCGCCTGATCAGCGCCTGCACGCCGCGCCGGGCCCCGCCCTCGGCGCCGCGCTCCGCAGCGCCCTTTCGAGGTATTCACACTGAGCCGAGAGGTCGGCTCTTCCCGGCAGGAGCATGCGCGGCGCGGCGGGCTGCTCAACCACCCCACAGGGTACGGCTGAGCACCATAGAGTGCCCCAATCTGTAACGGAGCGGGCCCATGCAATGATCTCTCCCCTAAGTAGCCACAGGCACTCTGCAGTGCACGGCGGTGGCGGGGCAGCCGCGTCGGTGCAGCAGGAGCCAACCGTCACCTGTGTCACGGTGTTGTAGTGCGTCACGATGTGGTGGCGGGGCTTGGCCGGCGCGCCGGCGCGCGGCGCGCGCGGCCCCGCGCGCGCGCCCCGCCGGCGCCGACCGGGCTCGTCCGCCTCCTCCGCGTCGCTCCAGAAGTCGCGCACCTCGCCCCAGACGTCGTCCTCATCGCTCAGCCCGCCCTCCTCCCAGAACCTGCCGCCGCGCCATCCGAAGCCTCAGTCCTGTCGGCACGGCGGTGCTGCGCAGTGTGCCTTGACAGCGCCGGCCACTTGACAGGCCTGAGTCGCATCCGACCCCGACTCAAGGAGATAGCTCACACCAGAGGCTGCCAGGCTGATATACCAGCCACAGTACGGCACGCGCCCGGGGCACGTCAAGCCATAGGCGCGCAGAGCGCTTCCGGAGGGCACAGTGCGCGCGTGCCAGCCGCAGCGCGCACCCCTCTGTCTCGCCGGCGTTACCATCCGCGCCCAGCAGGGCCTCGTTGCCGGCCATGGCGCTGCGCACATTAAAGATGCTGGTCTGCTTGAAGACTTCCATCAGCTGCTCCTCCGTGAGGCCAGCTTGCACAAGGTCGGCGCCTTCGCCGGGATGCGCCGGTTCTGCCCCGCCAGCCTCCGCCTCCCGGGTGTCACGCTGCGCCTCATTGGCAGCGCCTGCCGCGGCCATCACCTGCGCAGAGCGACCAGCGCATCGCTTAAGCATCCAGCGCGCCGCATGCTTGTGCCTCAGCAGCCAGGCTCCGCTGCTGCTTGCTGTTATCAGAGCACAGGAGCGCCCGCACCTTCTCCAGCTCCTCAAACTTTTTCATGATTGCCTCCGGCGTCTCATCCTCCTCCACGTAGCCCAGATAGTGCACGGCGCTCGGGACCGTGTTCCGCGTGGCTGCGCGGCGGCGCTTGGGCCGACTGGGTCCCTCGTCCTCGGCCATCGGCGCACAGCGTTTGAAATGGGTGTGCTGCCTGGGCGGTCGGGGCGCACAGTCCTGCCGCTGTGCAACGTTGGATGAGTGCCTGAGCAGGCTAGGTAACAAGTTGCACACACCAGCGCGCGTGGGCACAGCAAGACCCTCCCTAGCAGGCCTGGGAGTAGTTGCTCATATAGATGGTTCACTCTGGATAGCTGGTTCACTCTGGATAGCTAGCTCTGTTTGACCAGCAATCCCCGAGCAAGCTCAGACGGGGCGCTGGATGCTCCGGGCCTGGTGGCGCCTGGCGAGGATGCTGCCGGTCAGCGCAGACGCCCCTGCGCACCGCCTCGCGTGCTCAGCCACGGCCGACGCGGTCAGGAGCGAGAAGGCGGCGCTGCGGCGCGCGCTCAAGGGCCGCCTGGGGCAGCTGAGCGAGGGGGCGATGGCGCGCGAGAGTGCGTGCGCCTCCGAGCGCCCGCCCGTCGCCGCCACCACCTTGCCTGCGCTGCTCGCCCTGAGTGCCGCCGCGGCAGGCCAGAGGATCACAGAGCGCGTGCTCGCCAGCGACTTCTTCCAGCAGGTGGAGCGCATTGGCGTGTACGTGCACTGCGCCAGGCTGCGCGAGGTGGACACACGGCCCTTGCTCGCGGCCCTGCTGGCGAAGGGTGCGCACCGCCACTTCCTCGTGCACCGCGCGGCCCTCGCGGAGCCTGACGCTGCGCCGCGCTGCTGTGCAGGCAGCCGGGCGCGGTGCTATGTCCCGCTGGTCGAGGACCGGCAGTCCAACATGCGGCTGCTCCACCTTGGTGCAGCCTACCGCTTGTGCTGAGCGTGACCCCGCTGCCAGACACGCGTTGCCAGGCTTTTGCAAGGCTTGCCCGCGCAGGGCTGCAGTGACGTTTCTTGCCCTGTGCTGGCAGACTTGCTGAGCGGCCTGCGCCCGGTGCCGCCGTTTGACATTCTGGAACCCACGCCGGCGTATGCAGACGGCTCGCCTCGTGAAGACGGTGCGCGGCTCGCCTGCGACCTCGCCCCCGTGCGGCAGCATGCGCCGCTCCCACACGGAGCGTGATGCATGGGGTGACACATGCAGCTGATGCGCAGTGCTGAGCATGCCCGCGCCGCTGCAAGTACTGGTCATGCCCGGCCTGGCCTTCGACTCGGCGGGCCGGCGCTGCGGGCGCGCCGGCGGCTACTACGACAAGCTGCTCACGCGCATCCTCGCGCGCGCAGCCAGCCGCGGCTGGCCGCCCCCGCTGCTTGGTGCGCTGCTCATGCGGGTGCACCGACCTGCCCTAAGCAGCCAAGCGGCAAGAAATGCGCCTGTGAGCATCACGCATGCAGAGCCGCGGGCAGGTTGTGGCGCGACAGCATGCGCGGTTGTGCACATCATACTCAGTCTGGACTAGAGGACCCATTGGCCTCTTGCGACGCCCATTTCAGTGCGCTGCATGCATGCGGCACGACAGACCACCAAGGCGCGCGCAATGCGCGCAGTTGCGCTCGCGTTTGAGGCGCAGCTGGTGGAGCGCGTGCCTGTGGAGCCGCATGACAGGGGCGTGGACATCGTAGTGACTGCAGGTGGCATGCTGTCCTGCAGTCCGCGGGCGCAGCAGCTGCTGGGAGCGGAGGGGGCTGCTGGTGGCGCCGCCTTAACTAGGCTTCCCTGACACACTACTCACGCGCCTGCACAAGCGCCAAGCGCATCACAGATCCCTGATCAAAACAGGATTTGCCTATGCCTGCCTACAGTGCTGCTACAGCAAACTACGCCCTGACACATCCAGATGTAGGCATGAGACGCGGTGACGCATCGGACTCAGAAACAAGACCACATGCCTAGGCAGCCTGATCGCATCCAGAAAACCAAGAAGCAATCGAGGCAATGCGCTCAAGTTCGGTTGCTGTTCAAAAGCTTGTAGTTGTGGCACACTCGCTCTCCCAATCACCCCCATATCCCTGAAGCACGTGAAGCAGCGCCCAGCCTGCTCAGTCGTCGTACTCGTCCTTGGGCCGCGCAATCGTGAAGTGCGGCCCAGAGCCGTTGTTCAGCTCAGGCACAACCCGAGAGGATGTGCAGCGCACATAGCCTGCAGTGCCACACACACAGCGGAATTGAGAGCGCAAGCCGACGGCGAAGCAATGAAGAGTGTCAGGTGCTGTATGAGCTGCTGACTCTTCAAACAAAAGCACAACATGCAGCCAGGTCCGTCTAGGCGCGCACGCGGCACGCATGGTATCGGTGCCTGCTGGGCTCGGTCACGCAAGTCTCTCAATAGGTTGATAAGTCGGGGCGCACCTATGCCGATGCAGGTAGGGCAGACTCCTGTGGTGCTGCGCGCTCGCCGGCTCCGCGACGACGACCGCACAAAGCCAGTGCCGCTGCAGGCGTAGCACTTGCGCTCCCAGACGTACATTGGCACCTGTGAAGCATATGCCGTTGACACAGCTGCGCGTCAGACGCTGGGGCGTACCCCGCGCCTTGACCAGGCCGCTGCTTGACGCGTGCACAAGACGCCACCCACAGACCGTCGCCTGAGCACCCACCACTCCAATGGCATGACTGGTTCACCTTGCACGTGCGCTCCGCTGGGTTGCACAGCTCTTCTTCCTCCGTCAGGGCCTGCACGCAGCAACACTTGTCACCCAGCCATCCACGACAAGAGCCAGCACCACGGTGCTGGAGAGCAGAGGGCCGCTGCAAGCGGGCGCCGCACCTTGCCGTCCGGCGGCAGGTTTGTGTACTTCGCAAACAGCGGCAGGCCGTGCTTGCTGCGCCGCACGAAGCTCGTCAGCGCATGCGTGACCGCGAGCGGCACTACACGGGCGCCAGTAGTGCGTGCACAGTGTGCTTCGTGCGGCGCACCTATCGCGCGCACGTCCGTTGCTGTGCGTCGCGCGCTCGCCCTGCCCGTCCCCCGCCTCTGACGCGCCGCTGCCCTTCCGATTGAACATGGCGAAGTGTGCTGCCACCTCCTTCTCAGCCTTCTCGCTGGAGAACATGCCCGCCGCCTGTGGCACCCAGGTGCGCCGCCCGCCGCACGCGTGTCGGGCACGAGCTGTCCGCCCAAGCAGGACGCAACGGCTGTGCAGGCCACCGTGCAGCACATCGTGCGGGCACCGGGCGAGCTGGGTCCGAAACACATCAAAGGTCATCAGCCGGCCCTGCCGTGCCCGCCTACACGCAGGGCTGGCCGAGCAACACACACAGCAGTCCGGTCCCAACAGGAGAGCTCATATGCCTGTGCAGCCAGCGGCCTGTTTCTTTGCGCACTGCTGTGCCAAGCGCAAGCGTGCGGAGGAGCAGACTGAAAGTGAAGCCTGGACAGCATGCAGAATTGCCCAGTCAAGCTGCCTTGTGCCCGGAAACCCTGCTGAAGCAGAGCTCTCGGAGAGCACTCTAGCGGCTTTGGCTTCCAATAGCCAGAAAACCAGCTCCACAAAGGCAGCCACCGTCACCATCGTCAGCGCGCTTGCTCGCTCTTGCTGGGTGTTTGCAGCCTGTGCTCAGCTGAGGCTGTGACGGGATGCTGGCTGTGACGGTCTCATCAAGTCCGTGAGCGTGAGCTCTTTGTTCCAGTCTGTCCAAAGGAGTGCAGACGAGTCCCACAACGTGCCGGCTGCACTGCGCAAGCCGCGCTCAATCGCGCAGCCGCGTCCGCCCGGCCGCGCACTGCATGTGGCCGCAGCTGGGCAGGCTGCCGGGCGCTGGTGTCTGGCTCGACCCTGGGCTGCACAGAACTCGCGCGCTCGCGGCACGCAGTTGCAAACGCCCTGTGACGCGCTGCTGCGCCGCTGCTGAGGCCTCACCTTGCGAGAGCAGGTAGCCTGCGCGTGCCTTCTGCCCCTGACTGCCTTGTGGAGCAGAGAGCGTATGCTCTCATGACAGCAGCCAGCTGAGTAGCTCTGGTGCTGCGTGCAGGGAGTTGTATGGACCCTTTGCGGCCAGGCGGCAGGCGGCAGCCTTGCCCAGGCGGCAGGAGCCCTGCCGGCGCTGCGGCGGGCAGCAGCGCGTGCGCTGCGCGCAGTGCAACGGCGCCGGCCACCTCAGCCGCGGCGGGTACCACAAGCGCAACCCCGTGAACGCCGCGCGGGTCATCGGTGCGGCCCGCCGCTGTCGCCGCCGCTGCTCCCGCTGCTGCTGGCCCCCTGCCTCCGCCCAAACTTCATGCGCTGGAGCAGACCCTGGACCTGGCCGCGCAGGGTCCAAGTGGACCGCGCGGCGGCGGACGCTGGGGTGGCGCCACTTTCACGTGAGCCAGAAGCGCGTGCAGAGCAACGGCGAGAAGGTCTGCCTGCTGGTGAGCACGTGCGACGCCGGCACGCAGCTCTGGGTGCCGCTCGCGACACTGAGGAGCCGCGAGGCGTGGGCCGCCGGCTGGCTGCAGAAGTGCGAGCTGGAGGCCTTTGTCGGGCCGCCCTGCCCGGCGTGCGGCGAGGCGGGCAGCGTGCCCTGCAACCTCTGCTCGCGGGCGGGCCAGGAGATCGAGTTCTGAGCCGCTCAGAGGCGGTGCCCTGTGGCTGAAGTACCATGAACTGCACCCTGCTGTACTAAATCAACATTGAGTGTAGTCAGCATGGACAGCAGTTTTGGAGTGGTGTGGCCCGGTGTCTCGGCATGGACTCGTGCGTCAGCATGCACATGCGCCCTGCATGACTTAATGTGAAAAACACGCGTGGGCTGCATGTTGCATGTGCAGAGGCACTTCCTCTGAGCTGCTGCAAAGCAGCTGTCACTGCGGCAGCAAACCTTATGGGGAAACAAAATCAACACAAGATGCATCTCAAGGCGTTGCTTGCTGCCCGATGCTTGAACACACTGTCATTACAGCATTATAGCAAAGAATAACTGATGCTGGCAGAGCTAAAATGCATGCTTGATGCATTGCATTGGCACCTTTAGTCTTCTCTCCTGTCATATGGCATGCCATGCCATATGCATGCGCATGCATGCCCAAGATGGCATTGCCATCTAGGGCTCTCATTTGGAAGCGGGTCGTTTGGAGTCGATGGCACACATATCAACACCACATCTTTAAAACCGGCTGCTGCCGCCATCTTTATTTGTGTGTTCATGTTGGAGCTGTCTTCAACAAGGCCATGCACACTCGCGCTCGTCAGGAATTCACCATGTTTACATTTGAGCCTCCAGAGCTTGTCAGGCCCTTACTAGCCATACGTGGTCCTGCATCATTTCTCCTCACCTGCTTGGGTGCTGGGGCGGCACCACAGCCTAGTATACATCTTAGTGGCCACACCCAGCCCTGAAAACATGCGCTCGATGCACATGGAGTGCCCAGCAAGGTGTAAAGACACTCAGAGAACTGATGTGATGTCCACATACTGTTTTCAAGCTCTCTGCATGTGAACAACCACCTTGGCCCTGGCATGCCCATCACACCCCGGTCAGGCAGTTACTCCTGGCTGTAGTGCATAAAGGAGCTGCAGCATCTTGCAGCCCTCTCCCTCCTAACGTGGCTCCCATACTATGCACTAAAGGTGCGCTTGGTCCATTCCCGCAGCTGCGCGCCGCCCTTGCGTGCGCTGCGCGGCTAGCACGTGGGCGCGGCTGCGCACACCTGCCGCCCAGACAGCGCCGCGGGCTACCGTGCTGGCTTGCGGAACAAACACAGGGGCGCTAGCGCGCAGACCACCGCTGGGCTTGGCGAACGCAGCGCGCGGCACAAACGGCGGCGCCTCCGCCCGCAGCTCGCTGCGGAGCACCTCCGTCGCTGCGCCAGCGCCGGAGCCCGGCGCAGCCGCGGCTGTCTCCGGGCTCGCTCCCGGAGCAGCTGTGGCCGCCACCTGCGGCGCCGCCTGCTGCAGCTTCTCGCGCACGTGCGGCGCAAAGCCGCTCCCGCCGCTGCTACTGCCCTAGTCGGCCGCAGGCGCAGGCGATGTCGGCGCGCCTGCCGCCAGGCCTGTGGTGGCCGACGACGTGGCGTCGGGCGCCGCGCTCGTCACTGCGCCGCCGGCGGGTGCGACAAGTGCGACGGGGCGGCTGCAGCGACCGTCTGCGGCAGCCGCAGGCACGGGTAGTGTCGCCACGCCTGCCGCCAGGCTTGTCGCAGCCGGCGACGCCGCATGGCGCGCCGCGCTCGTTGCTGCGCCGCCGGCAGGTGCGGCGGGGCCGCGGCTGCAGCCGTCTGCGGCGGCCGCGGGCGCAGACAGCGCCGCCTTCAGCAGGCGCACCGCAGCGGCGACCGCCCAAATCGGGAATGCCTTCGCCTTGATGTCCTTCGATGTGGCTGCGGGCGGCCGCGGCGGGCGGCCGACAGGAGGGCTGGCCGTGGCCTCGGACTCGTCTGTGGCCAGGTTGGTAGCTGGCGCGGCAGAGGGTGCGGTGTTGTGCTTTGCGGCCGCGGGAGCTACGGCGACATCAGCTGTGGCGGCCGCGGAGGCGCGCGGCGCCTGCAACAGAAATGCCGCAGGGTATCAGAGAGAGCTATGTTCTGAGCATGCAATTCATGCAGAGGGTGGCCTTGAGCGTGTTGCTGTGCACTTTGCCCAAAGCGCTCTACCATGACTGGGAGGCAATGCAGCTTATGGATGCATCCAAGGCAGCTCCTGCCACTCGAGCACAAGGTGTAGATACACCTTCAGCCTCTGACCATGATAAGCATGGTGGCCGCACCTCCAGGGAGTTGATGAGGGCCGCGGCGTCGAGCAGAAGAGGCCGGCCCGGCTGCGGGGCCGGCGCGGGCACCTCGCGCCAGGTGAGGCCCTGCCGCAATCCCGCACGTCACGCCGCTATGCACACCAAGATTTTGCCATGTATGGCTGACTTCTAGCAGCGAGGTGGTATTGTGCAGCACTCAAGCAGCTTGTGCACAGCATGGGCTTGTGCGCCTGACAGACAAGCTGAGGCAGCAGAGGACCGACAAGCTGAGGCAGCAGAGGACAGACAAGCTGAGGCAGCAGGGGACTAAGTCCGCTGCACCCAGGCATCAAGTTTGTGAGGCAACGAGATTGTGACGGGGCAAGCAGCAGCACCTTGCCGTCGTTGTACACAGCATAGCGCTGCACGCTTCGCACAGCCTTGCCCCTGCGCGATGACCGCACATGGGCTCAGAACACATTTGGCTGTGCAGGGGGGTCAGTTTCTGCAGCTCAGCGCCATGCAAACGGTGCATGCTCTGCCTGTGACGCTCTGCTGCAACCTGACATCCGCAAGCATGCCGTTCCTGACGAGTGCCGCCCGGAACGATGCCGCAAGCAGAGACAGCGGCGCGGGGAGTGCGCACCCGTCGAAGCAAATGTCCTCGATGTCTATCGTCCTCCTGCGGGAGACTGCAGCCGCGCCGACAGCGGGGGCGCGCGGCGCCTGCAGCAGATACGCCCCTGGTTTTCAGGGCCATGTTCTGGCGCATACATGCAGAGGGTGGCCTTGTGCATCTTGCTGCGCACTTTGCCTTGCCGGCAAACGCTCTGCCGATGCTGGGGGGCATGCAGCCTTGCGTGCAACAGCTTGTGCCAGTCGAGCACAAGTGTATGTCCAAGCTTGAGACATACACCCAGCCTCTGAACACGATCAGCATGGTGGCCGCACCTCCGGGGAGGTCTTGACCGCGAGCTCGGTGCGCGGCGCCGCGTCCAGCAGCGAAGGCCGGCCCGGCTGCGGGGCCGGCGCAGGCACCTCGCGCCACTTCAGGCCCTGCCGCAATCCCGCACGGCACGCCGCTATGCACACCAAGATTTTGACATGTATGGCTGACTTCTAGCAGCGAGGTGGTATTGTGCAGCACCCAAGCAGCTTGTGCACAGCATGGGCTTGTGCGTCTGACAGACAAGCTGAGGCAGCAGAGGACGGACAAGCTGAGGCAGCAGAGGACGGACAAGCTGAGGCAGCAGAGGACTAAGTCCGCTGCACCCAGGCAAGGAGATTGTGACGGGGCAAGCAGCAGCACCTTGCCGTCGTTGTACACAGCATAGCGCTGCACGCTCCGCACAGCCTTGCCCCTGCGCGATGACCGCACATGGGCTCAGAACACATTTGGCTGTGCAGGGGGTCAGTTTCTGCAGCTCAGCGCCTTGCAAACGGTGCATGGTATGCCTGTGACGCTCTGCTGCAACCTGACATTCGCAAGCATGCCGTTCCTGACGAGTGCCGCCCGGAACGATGCCGCAAGCAGCGAGAGCGGCGCGGGGATTGCGCACCCGTCGAAGCAGACGCCCTCGATGTCCACTGTCCACGGCCCAGTCGCGCACCTGCGGCAGGGGGCACAGTTAGAGAGTGCGAGGCAGTATCCTGACGGCTGTGGCGCCCATGCCGCGGGGATGCCACCACGGCGGGCCGCACCGCCGTGCGGGGTGCCTGATCTGCAGCACTTGGTGCATCGATGCTGTGCTGTGCCACTTCAGCAGTGGCCAGCAGCCAGTGCTGCGGACAGACATCAACGGCAACATAACAAGATGTCACCCCCGGCACCCGCACCGGGCACCACAACACGCCAGCAGCCCACAGACCTGGCACTGAGAGTCACAGAGCACACGCAACAGCTTCAACGCCGGGGTTCACCCGTCCAGCGAGCGGCGGCGCCAGTCCATGCTACCATCCATTGCAGTCATGTTGTATAATGGTGTCCAAGCAGCCGTGTCCCACAAGACAGCACCAGGATTTCAGGCTGCAAGGCTGGATTGGTGTGTGGCAAAGTCGCCAGGGGCTCCAGTTCTGAGCACAAGCCCTCAGGGGTTACGGGAGAAGAACCTGCTCAAGGGTTCCTGGGCTGCACAGCGGCGGTCCTGACTGCGGCAGCTTGGGCAGAGGTGCCAGCGCAGGAGCGGGGCTGGCAGCCCGAGCAGTCCTGCTTGAGCGGCACTGCGAGACCATCCTTCCTAGGCTAGTTGGTGCTGGGTGCAAAGGCACAGCGCTGCTGATACAGGCGCTGGTTGTTGGTCTAGAAGCAGAGTAGCTAGAATTTGACCTGTAGTCAGCTGAAACTCCCGTGACACTAGACTTCCCATCTCTTGTTTGCACTGTGCTGAGTGGCGAGGCAGACGGAGCTTGGCATACATAAGTGCAAGACATTTCTGCACAGGCTCAGCGACCTTCTCAACTGGGGTGTTTTTTTGGGGCAGCAATCACTGTGCAAATACTGTGCTTGCCCAAAATGTCACCTCCAAGCCTCATTACAATCCATGCGCGGTGGCCAAGGACAGAAGCGCTTGCTCTCCAGTGCACGCCACATGCACACTGCACAACGCCTACAACCGTGCCAAACTCAACCACCCAGCAAGTAAAGCTACGTGAATACACAGAGTGGGCAGCTCCTAAGACTGTCCCATGCTCCTAAATGACTAGCCCTGCATGCTATGGAAGGCGACCTCAGCCACGTCATGACCCCCGTGCAGTAACCATCTGCCCTTCAAGCACAACATTCCCCGCAGCAGAGAGAATTACAACCGTGTATCAGCACAATATTGGCTGCTGACGGGCGCAGCTCTGTGATCAACTCAACCTCGTCCACGCAGGCCAGAATGCATTTGGCCACCGCCGAGGTGTCCTGGTTCCGATTGAAAGCAAGCATGGTCGGCAGGAACAAGTGCGCGAAAGGCGGCGCACGGGCGGCTCGAGTGGCCGGGCACTCAAACAGGTACTCGTCCCCGAGAGCGCCCTGGTCGCAGCACGGGCAGACCCGCTCGGCGCGGCAGAACCCCTGATTCCTCTGCGCGACAGAGGGGAGCGTGGAGCACCCCAGCCGGAAGCGCAGAACCTTAAGCACCCGCGCGAGGCTCAGGCGGAGACGGGAAAAGGCATTGCCCCTAGCAGCATCTGCAGGCTAAACCGCCGCATGTACTTGCATAAGCTGGCGCCCTGCGAGGGGCAGGTGCACGGGCAAACACCACAGAGCTGCCAGCATTCCTGCTCGCGAGCGGTGTGCAGGCGCATATCATCGTCAACGGACAGCAGAGGCAGGCGGCGGCGGTTAACTTGCAAAGGGTAGCCCAAATCAGTCAGGCTCGTGTACAAGGAGCAGGCTCAGTTCGCGCCTAGTGATGGCGTCCCCCATATCTGAAAGCGCAACCGCCCGCCACAAGCAGCCCTCGGGGCCCTGCGCCAACGCAAAAAAAAACCGGCACGTGCTGCGCAGCCAAACGATTGACGACAACAACACACGCAACTCCTGCAGCACAATGCCGCGGCGGACGCTGGGCGGCGGCTGAAGCAGGCGGCGCAACAGCTGCAGGTGCGCGCGCTCTGAACGCGCACGGTCCGTTTTCACGCGGCCACGCAGGCGGCAGACACCCTACACTTCACAAGCATATGCACTCGCCGGCGGAACGGCCTGCATAAAGAGCTGCCGCACAAGCGCCAGCGACAACCCGTCGCCCAAATCAGCAAACTGCTGCTGCAACCACGCCCAACTGGCATGCAGGCGCCCGCACAGGTGCGGGAACCCGGCGGCAAGGCCCTGCTCCGCCGAAAACACAATGCCCAGGTACTTGTACTCCCCAACACGCCCCAGAAGCGCGCCGCCGCATGTTCAGACGGGCGCGGGCGCGCCCTCCGTGAACACCATAATGCGCGTTATCACCGTGCTGATCGCCACGCCGAACGCGGTGAGGTGCACGTGCGCGATGTCGAGCAGGCGCTGCAGGTCGGCGGCCGTGGTGGCGAGGATGCAGAAGTCGTCCGCGTAGCCCAGGTCCGGTACCCGCAGTTCGTAGTCGAGGGCGGGGCCCGCGTCGGGCGCCCGCGCTCGCAGTGCCCAGTGGAGGCCGTCCAGCAGGATGCCGAAGAGTGTTGGGCTGAGAGGGCAGCCTTGTGTGACGCCGCGCGCCGACGGGACGCTGGCGCCGCGGCGCCCGCCCACGCTGATGGCATGCACCGCGTTGGCGTACAGGGATTGGATGGCCGCCAGCATGGCGCCGTGCACACCCAGGCGCGCCAGCGCCTGCCACAGCAGCGGCCGCGGCACGCGGTCGTACGCCCCTTGCAGGTCCAGGAAGCAGCAGACGAGTGGCTCCCGCCGGTGGCGCTTGCGGTCGAGCAGGTGCTGTAGGGTGAACACCGGGTGCAGCGTGGACATGGCCGGACGAAGGCCCGCCTGCGATGGGGCCCGCAGGCCCGCCGCCTCCGTGTACCCCACCAGCCGTTGGTGGAGCAGCGCCGCCACCTGCTCTGGCACTTTCATAGCTCACACCCTGCCCAGGGCTGCAGCAAATGGCAGCAGCTCGCCTCAGACAAATGCAACCTCAGCAGTACATCCACAGAACTGTGGGCAGGGTACAGGCATATCAACAGGCTCAAAGTGAGATGTCATGAGCATAGGAGCATAAGAAGAGGCAGTGAGGTACAGCATGCACATCTGCAGGCCAGGTCTTCAGGCATGGCATGGCGTACACCCCGCGCCCGAGCGGCAAGCACTCAACATGCAGAAATGAGGAGGGATGGATGGACAAGGAACCTGCGCACAGCCTGCAACACCCCACGCGCACAGACCTTGAAAAACATTCAGCGGGCTGCTATATCGTTCCAAGCAAGCGCTCCAAAGGCGACCAGCTGCCGACCCTGTCGCCGAGCGCATGCCTTACGCTGCCCTGCTCCATGCCCGCCCGCAACTGTGGTCGCCACTTGTGCGGCCGCCTGCCGCACGCCCGCGTCCGCTGTTTGAGCGCTGGCGGCTTGCCGCCAGCCGCACGGAGCTCACTGCCTGTCTATCGAGAGTGTCGCCGGCGCCTTCGGAATGCCCTGTCCAGATTTGCTATAAGCCCCGGAGCATGCGGGAGCATGCGCATCTGCCGTCGGCCGGGCCTCATTCCTCCTTCCCTGAGACCGAGGTCTGCGGGGCGCGCGTTGGGCCAGCGCTGCCCACCTTGTTGCCGCTCGCCTGAGGCGCAGCAGTGAAAGCTTACTCCATGCAAGGCGCCGAGCAGTCTCTGACCACCGAAATGGCTGCGCAAATGACACTCTACACATTAGAATATGCCATCAATCGCCTTCACGATGTCCACGTAGACCCGCACCTAGCAGACCTACCGCGTGGCTGCAGCCCCTGCTCAGGCTGCTGCAGGTGCCAGCCTTAGCAGGCCTGGCGGCACCCGCCTCACACGCGAGTGCATGATGGGGGCCAAGAAGAAGACCGGGGATTTCGCAACGACAACAGGCCGGACGATGTGGCTGGCCGGGTTGCGTGGATCGGCGCGCGCGCGCGCACCCCGGCCCCGCCGCTGACAGCCGCGGTCGCGTCAGCGGGCGCGGCGCCCGCGTCCTCGCACTTCAGCGCCGCCGCCACCTGGCCAAAGCTGAAGCCGCCCGCGCCGCCGCCGCGCTGCTGGCCGTTGGCGGCCGGCGGCGGCGCCACCGGCTGCGGGCTGCTCACGCGCGTGGAGCCGCCCTGCACGCCCGCCTTGGGCGTCACCTCAAGCGTGACCGAAGCTCAAACGCTTGCCAGGCGGCTAACACTGTGGTGCCGCATGCGCGGCTGGGCGCGCCCGGCGCAGCACTCGCGCTGCCCTCTTCACCCGTGCCTCACATGCATCACAACCAGGCGCTGCCTGCTTCCGCCTCGCAGTGCAGCAATGCCTTGTCCCCCACGGTGGATGTTCCCAGCAACAGGTTGCAGCCGGGTTCCAGATTGCTGCTGTGCACATAATATACCCTTGGCAGCGTACAAGTTGCCTCGGCATGCGCTGGTCCCCCTACAAACCAGTGATGTCGCGACTGTGCAACTGCCAAGTGGAGCGCGGGGCGCGCACCGACACGAACACCTGCAGCTGGTCTTGCAGCTGGTCCGTGACCGCCGTGCTGCTGCGCGAGCGCCTCCAGCCGCATCCAGACCTGCGCCAAGCCAGACACGCTCATACACGCCAACCACGCTGTCGCCTGCGCGGGAAAGCCGCGGCCGCGCTTCGAGCCACAATGTGGTATTGGAGCTGGACTTCTCGTGACACGGTTGTTAGGTCGTCAATTGCATGGGCAGCGCAAGGTGAAGCAAGAAAGTGAAGCCTGTAAAGCAGGCACATGGCCTTATTTGCCATAACAACCACACCCTCCATACTTGACAAGCTGAGCTGTTAAAAGGCGTGAACGCCAAAAGCTAAAGTGAACAAGCGGAGCACTCCGCCTCAATCCTCAGCCCAGCATCGCGCTCATGGCTCCCGAGCGCGCACTGCCGAGCGGCGTGTCGGAGAAGGAGACGCGGCGTGCAGGGATCGACGCGCAGCCCGGTGAGTAGGGCGGCGAGTACGGCATGCCGCCCGTCTCGCGCCGCTTGCGCTCCGCTTCCTTCTCTTTCGCCTGCGCGCTCTCGCTAACGTGTTGGGTGGCCTGTCTTCACACAAGCCCCTGCTCCACTGCCTTTGAGGGGGCAGTGCGTGCACTCGAAGGCAGTGCATGCAGGCTGGCCAGGCACACACTTCAAATCGCGCTGCGGCACCACCATGGTCAGCAATGAGACAGATGCAATGAACGAATGAATTAAAACCTTGTATTGGAGCCTCACTTGGCCACTTACTCAGGGTTTTTGCTTTTTTTGGCAGTTCCTCGCTGTTGCCGCGGCCGCAGGCCGCGCGGATTTTATGTCGTGTTCTAGACGGTGGCCTGCAGCTCCTGTAGCGAGCACAGCTCTCCGGATGCAGGACAGCCGCTGCGGCGAGTTTTGCAAGGCGTAGGTTTTGCGTTTTGTTGCCTTTTCACACTGTCGCCGCGGCCGCAGGCCGCGCAGATTTAGTGTTGTTTTCTGGAGGCGTACCTTGGCAGACTGTCGCGTGCGCAGCTCTCCGGAGGCGAAGCAGCCGCTGCGGCGAATTTCCCTTCGGGCACCGGTTTCCTGCAGGGCTTTCCGGATGTGTTTGTGAAGCTTTTCTTTTGCCCGGTCACTGGTTCGTTTCATCGAAGGCTTGGCTGACACCTGCCGTGCTGTTGAGCTCGCGTAGGTTTTGCGTTTTGTTGCCTTTTCACACTGTCGCCGCGGCCGCAGGCTGCGCAGATTCAGTGTTGTTTTCTGGAGGCGTACCTTGGCAGACTGTCGCGTGCGCAGCTCTCCGGAGGCGAAGCAGCCGCTGCGGCGAATTTCCCTTCGGGCACCGGTTTCCTGCAGGGCTTTCCGGATGTGTTTGTGAAGCTTTTCTTTTGCCCGGTCACTGGTTCGTTTCATCGAAGGCTTGGCTGACACCTGCCGTGCTGTTGAGCTCGCGTATTTTTTGCGTTTTGTTGCCTTTTCACACTGTCGCCGCGGCCGCAGGCCGCGCAGATTCAGTGTTGTTTTCTGGAGGCGTACCTTGGCAGACTGTCGCATGCGCAGCTCTCCGGAGGCGAAGCAGCCGCTGCGGCGAATTTCCCATCG
>JAABUJ010000105.1_pt1 | contig 184005 bp, 240 predicted proteins | sample 5559131 | NCBI WGS metagenome assembly JAABUJ01 (sample SAMN10711875, study PRJNA513366) | rock metagenome | isolation source: Antarctica rocks | place: Antarctica: Victoria Land, Mt New Zealand nord | collected 2016-01-07
GCGCGCCTCCTCCCGGCGCGCCGGGAGCTGTCGCCGCCGGCCGGGCAGCCGCAGCGCGCCTCTGCTTTTGTGCATTAATTCGAGCGGCCTGGTGCTGTGCCGCTGTTTCGCTGGGTCCGCGGCTCGCGTTCTGTCCGCTGTCTGGGTCCCCCCTGCGGCTTCCGCGGGCGGCGGCCCGGGGCGCGCGCACGCCACGCGCCGCGCCCCGCAGCCTGGGGTCTGTACGCTTCTTTTCTTCAGGCCTGGGCCTGCTGCATCTGGCTGCGCCGCGTGCGCCCGGCCCGGCTGCCAGGGAGGCGCGCGCGCGCGCGCGCGCGCTGCGGCGAGCGGGGCGGCGCGGCGCGCGGCCTGCTGTTCAGCGCCCGTGATGCAGGGTAGGGATAGGCTTTTTTAATGGGCTGCCGGTCTGGGCGGGCGCGCCGTAGGTGGGGCGCCCCAATAGAGCGCTATGCTGACTAGGGCTGGCTTCCGTGTGTGTGGTGCGCCCCCGATGGCATATGTTAATAGCTAACCTGTAGCATCCGGGCAGAAGCACCGGCAATACCGCCTGTAAGCGCTCGAGCGCAGTCCGCCCAGCAGAGCAGCCGGCGCGCCTCAGCGCATCACTCCCCGCTCCCTCAGGCACAGCCATCCCTGCAGGCAGCCACCCAGACCGCGCGCGCGACCGACGCCCAGACGCAGGGGGCGCCCGCGGCCGCCGGCCAGCCCGCCGCCGGCGCCGTGCCCGCGTGAACGACTCGCGCGCGGCCAGGCGCGCCCGCGCTCGCGGCACGCCTCACGCGTCATCGCTGCCGGCCGCATCGTTCTCGTCGTCGTCGTCGGGGGCGCCCGCGCCGCCCGCGGCGCGGGCCGGCCCAGCCGCGGGCGGCGCCTGCGCGCAGCGGCCGCAGATGTACGGCTCGCCGCCCGCGCGCGCGTAGTCCTTGAACGCGCCCAGGCCCGGCCGCGAATCGCACGAGAAGTGCACCCAGGCGGCGCACGCGTCGCAGCTGATCCAGTCGCCGGCGACCTCGTCGGTGCCGCCACACAGCGAGCATGCGTCGCCGGTCACGTCCTCCGGGTGCGCCTGGCGCGCGCACGCGTCGCTGTCATCCCCCACAGCATATGTGCCCTGCCCATGAGGGTGAGGTATGCCCTGCAACTGAGAGTAGGGTAGGGTAGCCTGTGCCACGCGGCCGCGACAGGCGCGCGCATAGGACCCCGCTTTGCGCCGCGGCCCTCGGGCAGCCAGCATGGACGCCCGGCTCGTCTGGCGCGCGTGCGCCATGTGTGCGACCCCGCCGTTGACGCCCGCCCAGGCACGATCCGACGCCCGCATGCAGTGTGCGCGAGCGCCGCAAGCGCACGCCGCGCATGCGCGGGCGTGCCTGCTCGTACTCGACCAGGTAGCGCTGGTAGAGGCGCTTGAGCGCGTTGCCAACGCCGGTCATGCGGTTGTTGTCGGTGAAGTTGCGCATGCGCGGGAACACCTGGCCCTTCCAGTTGATGCCGTTGCCCAGCCTGCGCGCGGGGGGCGGGACGCGCTCCTGAGGGCGCGTCGCTGCTGAGGGACGCCTCCCTGCCTGTGCAGGCTCCGACCGGCCCGCACCAGCCTGCCTCAGCGTCCAGCGCGGGTGGAAGCACGGTGAGTGCTTGATGCTGAGGGCGCCCTCTTCACGGCAGGGCAGGCCGAGAGGCCGGGCTGCCCCGCGACCACCTCCCCTCCGCCACACAGCGCTGGGCGTTGCTGCCAGCAGGGCGCCCTCCGCACGGAGCAGCACGCGCCCACACCCTACCGGAGCTGCGCTCAGACGCGATAGACCCGGCCATTAAAGCCAGGATTTGCCCTTGCTGTGCTGCTGCAGAGCCCACGATCTGGCTGGAAGCGCCGGAGGCGGGGCAGGGCAGGGTGCAGGGCATGGGGCTTGGCGGGGCGAGGCTGCGGGGCCGCACGTGAAGCCGCCGCGCGTCACAACCTCGCGGTACAGCGTGAACAGGTCCAGCTGGCTGCCATTGAGCACCGCATCAGGGAACACGCCCGGCGTCACCTGGCGCGCGGGTTCGGGTTTAGGGTTAGGGTGAAACGGGCTCGCCCTTGCGCCGCCGCTGCCCTGCTCGCACGCGCGCCCGGGCGCGCGCTGCAGCCGCCCCACGTCCCCATGGACGGCATCGAGGGAGGGCGGGGGCCGGGCGCCTGCCGGCGGGAGCGCGACAAGCCGGGCCAGCAGGCGGGAATTGCGCAACGCCGGCAAGCCCGCCGCTGCGGCGCCGTGCGGACCGGCGGGCCGCAATGCGGGGTGTGCTGCGGCGGGCGCGCGCCTGGCGGCCGCAGCGGGCCTGCAGGAAGGCGGCGAGGTCGGCGAGGAACTCCGCCTCGCTGCACTCGGCTAGCCGCGGCCGGCCCGAGCGCCACGCGGGCGCGGCCCGCACGCCGCGCCCGCCGCGCCCGCGCGCGCGCCCGCGCCCGCGCGCGGGCCCGCCGTCCAGCTCGCCCGCCGCGCCGCGCTTGCGCGGCGTGGGGGCCTGCGCGCGCCGCGCCTTAGGGCCGGCCCGCGCGCGAGGGTGGGGCGGCTGTCGCACAGGCAGGCATGAGCGTAGCCGCGCACAGCCGCCCACCAGAAGCATGGCCGGCTTGAGCTGCGCAGCACGCCCGGCAGCCAGCGCAGCCGCTCCTGCTGACACAGTCTGCGCCAGGCCGCGTGCAGAGCACTTCGACCAAACGGGCTACTTCTGAGCAGACTGCTGCATCCGCACCGCGTAGCGCGAAGGTGAGGGCGCAAACCCACGCACGTGTGCTGCCCGCGCTGCGGCCCGGCCGCGCGCCGCACCTTGCGCGCGGGCGGCAGGTCGTCCTCCGAGTCGGAGGCGCCCGCCGGCGACGCGCCGCGCGCGCCGCCTGCGCCGCCCGCCGCCGACGCGGGCGCCGGCGCCGGCGCGGTCGGCGGGCGCGCGCTGGGCGGCGCGCGGCGCGGCGCGGGCCCGCCGGCGACCGAGTGCGGCCCGACCGGCGCGCTCGCGCCCTCCAGCGGCTGCAGCTGCACGGGCTCCGCCTGCGCCGCGGCCGCGGCGCGCTCGGCGCGGCGGCAGGCAGGGCCGGCGCGCCCGGCAGCCGCAGCCCGCGCCGCTCAGCTCACCTGGGGCCCGGGCGCCGCGGCGGCGCGCTCGGCGGCCTGCGCCCGCGGCCGGCGCGCGGCTCACGTTCCGTGCCAGGTCGCGCGGCGCCCGGCTGCGCCTGGGGCCCGGCGCGGGTGCTGTCGAGGAGCCGGCGCGGGCGGCGGGGCGCGCCTTGATGGCGGCCGCGTCGTCCGCCCGGCTGGCCAGCCGCGCGGCGTCCGCGCTGCTGAACGCGGCGACGGCGGTGCCGCCGACCGCGCCGATGCCCAGCGCGACCAAGCCGCGGTACCCAGAGTCCTGCGCGCGCGCGTCCGCTCCGCTCGCCCCGGGCCGCGCGGCCAGGCCCCGCGGGCGTTCCTTGGGGTGGGCGCGCCGCAGGCATCCACAACCGCTGGCCCTGCCGACAGCGGCGCTGGCACCAGAGACCGCTGCACGACGCGTCCGACGCAGCAGGCGCGCGGCCCAGGCACCGGCCGGCCGCGCACGCCCGCCGGCGTGCATGCGGCCCAGCGCGGCTGTACCCTGAGCGGGCAGCGGGCCGGGCCCGCGGGCGCGCCTGGCAGAGCGTGCGCAGCATGTGCACCGCCCAGACGCTGGTCAGCGCGAGCGCGTCCATGACCGGCGCGCCGGCGGCGACGGCCGCCGACGCGCGCGCGGCCGGCGCGGGCGCGCCCGGCGGCGGCAGCCGCATCTGCAGCGCCAGCGCGTCCGCGACCAGTGTCGCGCGCACCGCGTGCTCCACCAGCGCCTCGCTCTCCAGCACTGCCGGCCGGCCGCGCGCGCCGTCAGCGCCAGGGATAGGGTATAGGGTTAGCCCCGAGGAGCCCGGGGCGCGCGGGCGCGCGGGTAGGCCCTGCACTACCCTTCGCCCGCCTGGAGCCGCGCGCGCACCTGGCACGTAGGGGCCGCATGCCTGCCGCGCAACAGCGCCATGGCTGCACGCGCACACTCTGCCGAGCAACCGCCGCGCTCAGCGCAGCGCTGCTGCGCCTCCCCGCCCGCCCCTCCGGGCGCAGGGGCACAGTCGCTTCGCAAGGACAACAGAGGCGCCGGCCCGCGGCGCGGGCGGCAGCACTGTCAGCAGGGCCCCGCGGCGCTCGGGGGACCGCGCGCCCGCGACCGGCCCGCCCAGCACGACCGCGGCGGTGGCGCCGGACGCGAGCCGCAGCGCGCAGCGCGTCGCCGCGCAGCCGGGCGGCAGGTGCGCGGGCGCGCGCTCGCACGCCGCGCGGCCCGTCAGGCGCGCGCCGCGCACCTCCGCCGCCAGCAGCGCGCGCAGGCCCTCGCCCAGGTGCCTGCGCAGGCCGGGGGGTCTGATCAGGCTCGGCGCGGGCCGCCTCCATGCCCCGCAGCCCGCCTCGACAAGCGCGCGCGGCGCACGCTCAAGAGGCCCAGGGCTGGCGGCACCATGCGTGCACGGACAGCGGCGGAGCCACAGCTGGGGTCCTCTCAGTTCGCCTTCGCGCGCCCTAGGCGCGCCGCGTCTGAACACTCAAGATTCCAGGTTGCTTAACTTCATCAGAGAGCCCAAAAGAGAGCTGCCCCCCGCCCCGCGCACCTCAGGCGCGCCACGTCGCCAGGCTGGCGCCCTTTGAGGTCCCAGGGCGCACAGGGGTCTATCAGAGCGTCAGCCCCTGCCCCGCGCACCCCAGGCGCGCCGCGTCGTCCAGGCTGGCGCGCGCGGCGACGAGCAGGCGCAGCTCGGCGCGCGGCGCCAGCAGCCGCACGGCCTCCCAGCCCGGCACGTCTGTGCTCGCGCCGCCGGCCGGCGGCGGCACCGCCGCCAGACCCGGCGCGGCCGCCGCCGCATCGGACGCCAGCACCGGCAGCGCGGCCGCGCCGCCGCCAGCGCGCGCCGCATGCGCCGCCACCGCGAACGCCTGCGCAGGCGGGACAGGCTTCACACAGCACCAGGTCGGCCGCCTGCGCGCGCGCGGGACACGGCAAGGCGCCCGCGCCCGCAGCCGCCTCCAGAGCGTTGCGATGTTGCCACCTGATATTGCTCTGCCAGAGTCTCAGCAAAATAATGGAGTAATGACATGCACTGCAGGGACGCCCAGGATAAGCAGCGAGGGCCTGCGCGGCCGCGCGCCTCCGGCACAGCGACGCTGGCGCCGCGCAGCAGCGCGAAGAACGCGTGCCCGAAGCGCGCGGCCGCCGCCGCGCCGCCTGGGCCCGGCGGGCGCGCCGCGTCCCAGTGCACGACGTGCGCGGCGCCCGCGTCGCGCAGGCGCGCCGCTGCGCGGGCGAACAGCGGATGCGTGGCTTGCGTTCTGGATACACACAGGTGGCCCCTTGCCGGGCGTGGCAGCTCAGGCGCTCCTACACCTAATCCTGTCCTTGGCTGCAGGGCTCGAGCAGCCCGAGCAGCGGGGCGGGCCGGCGCCCATGGTGGCCCGGGTGTGACGTCTGCGCAGGCGGGCCGGCAGACACGCTCGAGCCACGCCGGGGCCCTCACCAGCCCTGCTCAGCGGCGAGCTCAGGCACAGGCGCAGGGCGGCCTTCCGCGTCAACGCAATGGCAAGGGGCGCCGGACGTCTGCGACTCGCCAGCAGCAGGCTGTGGGGCGCGCATGCAGGGGGGCGCGCCCTGGTCAGAGGTCAGCAGCGCGTCGACGTACACAGCGTCCACGTCCAGGCCCTCCAGCGCGGGCTCCAGCACCGCCAGCGCCTCGTCTGGCCCGTCTCCATTGCCTGCGCAGCCGGCGCATTCGAGCATGCGAAAATACAGGTCGCGGCAGGTTTCCTGCAGCCAACTGACGGCGCGTGCGCGGGCTTTGCGCTGCACGAGCGCACGCAGGCCGCGCAGCCGGCCTGCAGGGACATCGCGTGTCAGCCACTTTAAGTGACCGCCCCGGCGGGCCACTGCGCAAGGGCATCCTGTTGCAACGCGGCAGCAGCAGCTCGCGCTGTACAATGCCGCAGGACTATTGGCGGGCCCCTGCGCCCACCGTCTGTGTCCATTGGAGCGGCTCCGTCGTCCGCGGCGTCGCCCGCGCGGCCCTCGCTCGCCGCCTCCGCGCCGCCGCTGCCGTGCCCTCCCGCGCTCTCGCCGTGCTCGGCGCCTGCCTCAGCGGCCGGCGCGGGCAAGCCATGCGCGGCCGCGGCGTCGTTGCTGGCCGGCGCCGCGGCGGCGGCGGCGGCGGCGGCGGGCTGCAGGCGCAGCGGCAGCAGCGCCCCGCCGGCGCCCAGCCCGCTGCTCAGGTACAGCAGGTTGGGCCGCCAGCTCTGCAGCGCCGCGCCCACCTCGCCGGGCGCCTGGCCGCGCAGCACGCGCACCTGCGTCGCACGCGCGGCGCCCCGTCCGACAGGCGCCTTTCCTGTCATCTCTGATCTCTGAACGTACCCATGCGATCAGGACGCGGCTGGCTTGCACGAGCGCACACCTTCAGCAGCGAGTTTGTGAGCGCCAGAGCAGCGCACAGCTGGACTTGTGCCCTGGCCACAGGCTGCTGCACCCCAGGCCCGGAGCGCCGAGGCTGATGGCATTGGCAGGCGCACACCTCAGCGCCCAGCCCAACCATGTCCGCGAGCTCGCCAACTGCGCCGACATCGTCTGGCGCAGCGCCGGCGTCCAGGCATGGCCCCGACGGCATGGCCAGGACGCGCCAGGCGACGGGCCGCGTCGCCATGGCGCAGGCCTGGGGCGTCCCGGACGGTGCAGGGCTCACGGCGCCTGGACAGCCTACTGGCAGCCACTACTTGAGAACGCGCTTTGCAGGCCGGTCCTTCTCAAGTGCCTTACGAGCTCAATGAGCTGACTGCAGCTCACACATGCGGCACCATTATTTTCAGCTCCCACATCAACGGCTATAGTGCCCGCATGCGGTGCGCACGCGTGCGGCCACTCGTAAACAGTCTGTGCTCCGAGCTCTGCACGAGAAGCCAGTGCACCAGCCGTTCAGCTTACTTGTAGCACACACTCCTGCCCGTCGTCGGCCCAGCACACGGCCTCAGGAGTCGAGCGCGCAATTAAATTGCAGTATGGACGTATAACACAGGTACGTGAGCAACAAACTGCTCAGTACTGGGCGTGTGCTGCCTGTGCACGTGCCACCGCTCGCCGGCGCTCCCTGCCAACGCGCTCCGCCGCGCCCAGGGCCGCAAGGGAGGCTGCGGGCAGCTCCGGCGCGAGCCTGCATGGCACGGGATGTGTGCACGACGCCCACGCAGCCAGTGGACAGCAGCGAGCTGCACGGCATGTCGCCAGCGGCCCTGCCGGGGCCGCTCAAGCCGCTACTCCGCGGCGTGCTGCACGAGTACTCCGTGGCGGCGGCGGTAGCTGCGGGGACGATGCTCGTGCTGTCTGCGAGCACGCCCGAGGTGCTCACCGCTCACTCAATGCGAGCGGTAGGGCCGCTGCGCGCGGCCAGGCCCCGCAGGCCCCCTGCCCCGCGGCACCGCCCGCATTTGAAGCCAGGCAGGCCGGCGTGCAAGTGCTTGCGCAGTGGGGCGCCCGCGGCGAGCCTTGTGGGCGCGAGCGCGGGGCTGCGTGGGCTCGGGCACAACGGTGCCCGCTCGGGCAGAGGCGCCGAGGGGTTGGGCGCTTTATGGCACCTGGCCCCGCTGACAGGCAGCGCGCCACGTGAACACGGCCCTCCTCAGGGGGCGCCTTACTTGTCCGACGGGCGGCGCGAGGCTGCGTGCGCCCGCCGCCCGACCCAGCCCGCTCCCGCCCAGGCCTCCCAAGGGGGCGGCCTGCTTGCCCGGTGGGCAGTGCATGAGTTGCACACGGCCGCACCCGACCCCGCCCACAGCCCGACCCCGACCCCGCCCGCGCCCGCCCAGGCCAAGGCGGCGTGCGGCGTGTACGTGGCCTCGCTGACCGCGCTGTTCCTGGCAAGCGCGCTGTACCACCGGCGCACGTGGACGCCGCGCGCGCGCCTGCTCATGAAGCGCGTGGACCATGCGGCCATCTTCGTGCTGATCGCCGGCGCGCCCCCGCCCGCCCGTACAGGGTTTTCTTTATGGGTGGAACCTGGTAGACCAGCGCATGAATGAAGTCATTACAGCCGACTATCAGCCAACTTTGGCATACACGAGCCTGGGGCCTGAGGAGGTTCGAGCCTGACGCCGCAACTGCAGCGCCTCCCTCGAGCACGGCTGATGCATGCAGGCGGCCAGGGCCGGGAGCGCCAGCAGGGGCCGCAACCGCATGCCCAGCGGCCGTAGCGCAGCTCACCCGCGCGTGCGCTGCGGCAGGCACCTACACTCCGCTGTGTTTGGTCGGCCTGGCGCCGCCCGTGCGCGAGCGGCTGCTCGCCACCGTCTGGGGCGGCGCCGCGTTGGGCATGCTGCAGGCCCGCCCCCCTCCTTGAACCGCGGTCATGTCTGCATGCGGTCGTTGCTATCAGTGTGGTGAGGATCAGGTCGGGCGGTGCTGGCGGCGCAATCGCGTGCAAAACGACTCCTGCAGCGCCTACACTGGCGGGCCACGTGCGGCGCCACGGCCTGGCGAGCGACTGACGCTGGCCTGCGCGCGGCAGACGTTCTTCTGGACGCATGCGCCAAAGGCGCTGAAGGTGAGGCGCCCTGCATGTCTGGCTCCAAGGCCTCCCCTGTGCAGCCGGGCCGCGCGCTTGCGCGCGGCAGTGCGGGGCGCTGCAGAGGCTGCGCAGTGCTGGCGAGGGTGCTGTAGTCCTACCGGTGAAGGAGATGAGGGGCGATGCGGTCTCATATTGGAGCTTGCCGACCAGGCGCTGCTGCACCCGACAGGCAGCCTGCACAGGCAGCTCGACATGGCGTACTCATTTTCGGGCGCCCCGCACCTCTGACCCAGCGCGCCGCGCGCGCAGACGGGCATCTACATTGCGCTGGGCTGGGCGGTGCTGCCGTACGCGGGCGCGGTGCAGGCCGCGCTGGGCCCCGCCGGCGCGGCGCTGCTGATCGCCGGCGGCGTCGCTTACTCCGTCGGCGGCGTCATCTACGCCGCGCGCTGGCCCGACCCCGTGCCCAAGCGCGCGCCCGCCGCCCGCGCCCTGCCTGGACGCCTGCCGCGGCGCTGCAGGGCACAGCTGGATGCCTGCGCTGCTGTCATCGCTGTCGCATGTGCATACGGTGTGCGAGCGCACGCCTGTTCCCGGCTGGCATTTTCATAAGTTCGGTGTTCTGTGCGCTTCTGAAAGGGGCGAGTCCAGCATGCGAAAGCGCGAGCGGTCTATCCTCAAAGTGCTGGTCTTTTCATGTCTGAGCAGGGGCGAGCTGGCGCTGAGACCTGCCCGCCGCGCTGCAGGTGGTTTGGGTACCACGAGATCTTCCATGCGTGCACGGTGGTGGCGAGCGGGCTGCACTTTGCGGCAGTGTACTTACTGGTGCACTAGCATGCTCGCTTCGGCGTGCTCTGAGCGTGTCTGCGTGTCTGCGGACCTTAGCTGTGTGTGTTTTCTGGCGGTGTTTGTGGTGTATATAATTGAAAAACGACCCATTTGCATTTTGCTCTGTTGTGTAGCCGCTGAGCCAGACACCTGCTGGGCCTGTGTGCCCCATGTGATAACGGCCAGGCGTTGAGCGTCTTTGCTTTTCTGGGTGGCGAGCATTCTGTGAGGCAGTGCCAGTGCCATGGCAACATGGTGCATGTCATCTAGCTCAGTCAGACCCTGTAGGGGGTCGGTTGCCTGGCACGTGGAAGCGCAATCATCACAGGAACAGCTCAGGCTCTGATCAGATCCACCTCAATCCACGTCTGCTTCCCTGGGCCTTGTGATGGCAGGCACAATGCATGCATTGCCGCAGTGCGCCGCTGGCACGGCCGCGGGCCCGCAACGCGCCCCGCCGACCGGCGCGCATGGGCAGCGATCCGCGCAAACTGTGCCTCGCGCAGTGCGCCCACTGTGCGCTTGTGCATGCCTGCTGGTCTGGGCAACCAGGGAGTCTGTTTATGCAGTGGCGCGGCTCCCACAGCGACCGTCAGTGAAGTGCACGGCGAGTGCCGACCAGTCACTTGACCAGTCAGCCTGACTATGAGAGGGTCCAGGGGAGATGCGCGTTCTTTGGGAACACGGTGCCGGCCAGGGGCCAGCGGCTGACGGCGGTGCGGCCGACCCGCGGTGCGCTGCGCGTTAGCGCCGCGCGGGGAGGCGGCAAGCAGCTCTCGGTGCGGCGGAGCTTGCGCTGCGTCAGCTCCCCTCTGGCCTTGCCCGGTGTCTGGGCTGCGGACGAGTGCCACAAACGCGTGCAGCGCAGGTGGAGGTCGACAAACCGACCGGGCTGAAGCTGGGCGAGTCGAAGAACCCCAACGGTGGCCTGCTCGTCAAGGTGATCCCCTGGCCCCCGCAACGCCCTGGCTTGCTGCCCCCCCAGCAGGTTTCTGCCCAGGCGGCAGCCGGCTCTGCGCGCCGAGGCTGACCGGCCGCGGCTGCGCGCAGCAAGCGTCGGGCAACGCGGCCAAGGCGGGCATATCCGCGGGCGACACGATCATCTACACGTCCTCCTTCTTCGGCGACGAGCTGTGGCCGGCCGACAAGCTGAGCTTTGCCAACAGCGCCATAAACGCCTGCCCGTCGCCCGTCGCCTTTGTCTACATCAAGGTGGGTGCAGGCCCCCGCGCGGGCCTGCGCTCGCGCGCTGCGGGGGCAGCAGCATGCACGCATGCATCTGTGCATTATTTAGGCTCAACAGCTAGTGCCCTGGTACGTGGAGGTATGGAGTCGCATGCTGGTTGCGGTCACCGGCGTCCCAGCGCATACTGCCTGGCCAGCGCTCAGCCCTCTGTTCCCATTGTCCGGGGGCGAGGGCCATGCGGCGCCGGCCCAAAAGCGCATAGTGTGGCAGTCGGGTCTTGCGTCACATCGGCCGCGCCGGGCGCAGGGCGAGAACACAGAGGTCAACGTGAAGCGGCTGCCGAACAAGCCGACGCCGCCGCGCTTCGGGCGCAAGCTGACCTCCGCGCAGCGCGACCGCGCGACGCACATCTGCCTGGACTGCGGCTACATCTACTGCGATCAGTGCGCGCCCTGAGTCATTCTACCCCTGCGGCAGCAGAGGGGACCCCCTGGGCGCACTGCAGCTGGGGCCCTGCAGAGGAGGGAGGCTGTGCAGCGGAGGCAGGCGCAGACGCTCGGCGGGCAGCTGGCCATAGGCGCGACGCGCGCGCAGGACCCCGTTCACTGAGCTGCCGGGCGAATACCTGTGCCCGCAGTGCCGCGCGCCCAAGCGCCGCTTCGTCGGCTACGACCCCGTCACCGGCAAGGTGCGCCCGGCGTCCTGCCTGCCGGCTCTACCTAGGCCTGCATGATGCTGCGCAGTCAGCGTAGCACACTTTGGCACGCCTTTTGGCAGTTGCTGGCCGCGTGGAACCGAGAATGTCTGGCACATGTATTCTTACATGTGCTGGTGGCCGCGCAGAACAAGGGCGGCGGACAGAACTTGGGCACGATTGCAACCGTCATCGGCGGTCTGATTGGCGTCGCCGTGCTGGCATACGTCGGCCTCTCGCTGTAGAGGCTCTGCTGTGTTTGCTGATGACATGCTGCCTGTCTTGCTGCTATATGAGAACTGCTGTCAGAGTGTAACTGTGGGGCCGCTCCTGTCCGGGCACACCTCCCTCTGATTTGTCCTGCGTGCCGGTCAGCCTTGCCTATACAGGCCTGGCATGCGGTTGCACGCCGAACACCCGTGCCTGCCTGAGAGCCGGGCCGAGGGGCAGCTTAATGCAAGCTACAAGAGCTGACAGAGACTGTCCTACACAAATAGGTATGGGCCATACCGTATGGCAGACCAACAGCTTGTTAACACTGTGCACCTCGTAATGAATAAACCTGAAAACACTCTAGCACCTAAGCAAAAGCTGCTGACACATACGCAGCCTACATAACCAGGAGCATAAGGACTGCACAATAGGCACACTGCTGGCGACAAACAGGCGAGGAGGTCACCAAGAAATCACCCAAATACCACCACTGCTGTCATGCTTCAGACTTCAAACTTCACCGGCCCTAAGCTACGCCGGCCTGCACCCTTTTCACAAGTTGCAGTGCCGGCCAGACAGCAAGCTGACGTTGACGTAGCAGCGAGTGCACCAGCAACGCTGCCAGCACTCCCCCAGCGCTTCCTCAAGCTTCGCTGCTGGTCTTGGGACAGCCGCAGCAGCACCGGCACGGGCAGCAGACGACCACCTGCGGCGGGGCGCGCGGGTGTCAACGATAGATGAATAGATTTGTTACAGTATGCAGCCCCAGCTAGGCTGATGAGCGTAGGGTGCTAAACGAGCACGGCACCTTCCACGCAGTGCGCGCACGGGGCTGGAGCGGGGCGCTCCAGCAACGCTCAACGCACGAGGCTACAGGCCGAGAGCAGGTGCGCAAGAGGCGCAGCGGCGGGGAAGAGCGCACAGCAACCTCTGTGACACTGCTTTGAAGGTGGGCGCACCACGAGGCAGTCGAACACGGCGGAAAGCATCCTGCGCAGACAGCACACCGTGTGTTTTGGACCCAGGCGTGTGCACCCGGTCGCGCCGGGAAGCTGCTGCTTCCAGCATGCGGCGCAGGCACCGCGCAGCTTCACGTCAAGCGCAGGCCCCCCCACAGCACATGTTGTGTGATATGCTCAGGCTGCACGCGCCACGAGCGCGGCGTGCAGAGCTATCGCGGGCTCCCCAAGGCTTTAGCTCTGGTTTGCAGTCATTCAAGCAGGGGCGCGCCTGCAGGGCAGGCAGCAGATGTCCTCCACACAGCCCATGTTTGCTGAGCGCCTTTGCGTTGAGGCTGGGCGTGAAGGCGTTGTTTTCTGAAGGAAGCGCTGCTCGGCAAGAGCAGTGCGTGACTGAGCAACCCTAACCAGTAAAAAGGTAGTAAAAAGGAGTGGAGTGCCGAGCAGTGTCTCCAAGAGAGCGACAGAGGGAGGTTTGTTTCCATCAGCGCAGTCCTCAGTTCAACTCCGTCACTGACAGCTCAGCTCAGCCAGGGCTCCCTGGTAGCCCATGTTTGTGTGCGTGGCGCGCACGCTTCAGGCTTGCTGACGGGTGCAATGACGAGCGGGACGTGAGCGGGACGAGCTCCCTGCGCGCGCTGGAAGGCCGATGCCTCGCACGCGACAGGCCGCAGCTGCGGTGGGTGCCTCGGATGGATGTATTCGAGAGCTTGGCAGTGGTTGCGCCTGCGAAGCTGCTCTTTGGTGCACAAAAACGCCCACGGCGAGCGTGTAAAAAGCCTGTAGGCTCGTACAACGACTGCAGTGGCAAGTGGGGGCGCGCGCAACGCAGGCGCAGCAGCCGAGCCTGGACGCTTTGCCGGACGACCTGCTTCACAAGGTTCTGTGCGCCGTCTGGGACGCGCGCCCGGCCTCGGCGGCCTGCTCCGAGGTCCGCCTCGCGCTGGCGCTGAAGTGCGTGAGCAGGCGCTTCCGGCGGGTGCTGCGCGCGCGCCCGCTGCGCCTGCGCCTGGACTTCTCCGCCACGCGCCTGGCCGCGAGGCACCTGGATTGGCTGGCGCGGCCGGCCTGGAAGGACCGCGTGGAGGCGCTGACGCTCTACAACTGGCTCGCCCCCGCGCACGAAGAGCGCAGCAGGGTGTTCCTGGACCCGGGCCTGTGCACGGACGGCGACGTCGTGTCGCCGCTTCTCGCCGTCCTGCGCGCACACCAGCGCGCCAGCCTGCGGCAGCTGCTGGGCGTGCCGCTGCGGCTGGGCGGCGTCGCCGCGCCGCCGCCCGACGACCTGCCGGACGAGCACGTCCAGGGCGCCCTCCCTTGCACGCCGTTCGTGGACCTCAGCGCGTTCAGGATCGAACACCTGGGCGTGCCGGGCGGGTTGAGCGACCGCTATATATGGGACATGCTCCCGCGGACGCTGGTCAGCCTGCCAGCAGGGCCGCGTACGCACTGATGTGCGCGCACTACTGGCAGCCCAGCTCCGCCGCGAGCGCGGCGGTGCGCCTCCCCAGCCTCGCGAGCGTGCACCTGCGCAGCGGCACGGTAACGGTGGACCCAACCTGCTTCCCCGTCCTTGCCGGCTGGCGCTGTGACATGAGAGCAGATGCTGAGGTGGTCATATGGGCTGGGGGGGGGGACCCCGACTACGACCACCCAGACATGCATGGCAGCCTGTTCCCGGGCGCCAGGGAGGTGTGCATAGACGCGCGCAGGGCCGCGCTTTGCCACAGAGGTGAGGCTGGTCCTGGGACAAGCGGTGACTCTGTCACGGAGGCGCTGGCGGACGCGCTGTGCCCGCCATGCCTGGAGCGCATGGAGATCAGGTCGGGCAGCGAGTGGCCCAGCATCCCGCTGCTGGAGGGCCCTCACACAACCCGGACAGTCTGGCAGTGGCTGCTGTTCGTTTTGATCCTTGCGCGCGACAGCCAGTACACGTTCGAGATATGTGATGGGTTGGAGAAGCGGGTGTCCTGGCGGCGCCTGCCTGCGGACGGCACCCCTGAGCATCATGATGCCAAGTTGTCTACCATAAATGCCTTGCTGTGGAATCAGGGCAGCGTCGCGCAGTACTACATGCCATGACGTGGATCCAGGACAGCGTCGCGCAGTTCAAAAACTCGCTCAAAGGTGGATGGCTTCTTGCTCTTTCCACCACCATGCTGATGACAGAAGTGAGGGCTGGAGTGCAATACTATTGATGATGGGTTGCAGGATGTGTGTTGCATGCATGCAGAGGACACATAGCTGTCGGCAGTTGCGCAACGTCCCCACCGTGGCATCACAGTGTGTAGCATGCAAAGCACAATGGTAATGCATAACTTCACAGTGCTAACATGATGCGCGCTGGATCACAATGAAGCCACAGCCTCACCTCTAGGTCAGCTGCGCCTGGTCATCCTGTCACATCTAACGAAGCATGCATCTGCTCACCACAGGGCGGGCGGGAACCGTGGTGGTGCATGAGCATCACGTGCCGTCCAGTCAAGTCATCCTCCATCACTCCCTCACATCGCTTGCTTGCCTGTTGAGCCACAAGTGCGCACTCCTACAAAACTCCTGGAGGGGTGCCTGCCTGCTGGCTGAAGCCGCAGGCACCGCCTACACACCACCAAATACACGTCGGCCCACTGTACATTATCTACAACATGGGCAAGGAAACTACAAGCCTCTGCTCTCGGTACGCCACACGCACACGCTTGCCCGCATAAAAGCGTCACTCGCGCGGCGCGCAGGGAGCAGCAGGCCAAGCATGGGGCAGCCGGTCTTGCCTGCCGTCCACACGCGCAAGCGAGCGCGCGCTGCGCATTACCAACAGCATCCCAGTGGGCACCTGCGTGCGGCCATGCCAGTGGCGCGGCTTGCTGCCGACGCGCGCCGCGTGTCTCGTGGAACACCGCATGAGCTGCTCCAGCTTGCACGCACACTGGCAGAGACGCCGCCTGGCCCCATGAGCAGCTGTTGCAAAATTGACGCGACTACCGTCACGGCTGACCTGCCGTCTGCTACCCTGCCAAGCCTACCAGCGCTTGTACCTGCTGCTCCCCAGGTCTTCCGCGTGCGCTGCTGTGTCACAACGCGCACACCAGGCCCCGCGCCCCGGCCCGCCCCGTGACAACGTTGCGGCGCAACAGCAGCGCTGCCGGCCCGCCCCCGCGCTCGCAGCACAGCCCACGCCGCGTGCGCTAGGCGCCTTTCTGCGCGCCGCGCGTCTGCGCCTGCACCTCCAGGAACCCGGTCTGGCGCAGCACGGTGTTGCGCAGGCGCATAGCGGACGTGCCGGTGAGCTTGCCGCCCCGGCCTTCCAGCACCGAGCCCTGTCGCGCCAGGCCCCAGCGTCAGGCCGGCCGACGGTGCAGGACGCCGGCACAGGGGTGCTGTGCAGGCTTGCACCTGCTCGCAGCCGACAGGGCAGCAGGTGTCTCGTCGACGCCGTACCAGAGGGCAAGGCGACCTCACGCACAAGCTGCTTGCGCCAACCACCGGCATGTCTGTTCCGCAGGCTCGCAGGCGCGCACAACTTGCCTCGCCACATGCAGCACAGTAACGGCGCAGCACAACAAGCGACACTGCAGAGCTCTCCCAGCCACCCCCCCCCTTCGTGTTACCATTGCAAACGGCGGGGCTCCTTGACAGGCACTGCGCACGCGCGCACCGGCAGGAACGGCGCCTCTGTGCTGGGCGCGTTGGCCGGCAAGCTCTGGCACCACGCGTGCGGGGGCAGGAAGCCCCCCCTCTGCCAGGCCAGAGCAGCCCCGCCGTCTGCATTTTGCAGTTTCACTGGAGGCTGCTCCTCCGCCGGCTCCGCGTCGCCGTCGCCCTCCTCCTCGCCATCGAGCGAGAACACCAGCTCCTCCGGCGCGAACGCCCGCTTTATGCACGCCTTGCCGTCCTCGGAGGGCCTGCCGTTTGTGTGGGCTGAGAGACGACTTCCCGCAGGTGGGGCCGGCTCGCAGCCAGGAGCCGCCAGAGCTGGCCATGCGCTGGTGCACGGCCTCTCACCTGGCGGTGACTGTGGGCGAGTTGACGGCGGTGATGTCAGACAGCAGGCTGGCTCTTGACGGCGTGCGCAGCGCCAGCCCCTCTGCGGCAGCCACCTCCGGCGCGTCCGCCGGCTCCGGCTCCGGCTCCGGCGCCTGATCACTCTCAAACAGGTCTGCTTCGGACCACTCTTCGGCCATAAAAGTGCGCGGGTGTCGCCCGAGCGGGCTGATGCCTGTTCGCGCGGGCCGTGCTGTGCGGCGGGCAGCGAGAGCGCAGTCAGGCCGGGGCAGATGGTCAGCAAGCTTGATGTGCAAGTTTTGTGGCCTGAGGTGGCGCACAGATCTGCTCTTGGGCTGAGAATCAGAATAGTCCCTGGCAGGCGTGGCCCCGAGGCTTTCCCAACAACTCCACCAGCCAGCTCCAGAGTCTGGAGTCCGGACCAGCCTAGCCGATCCGGGACGCGCGCACCTCTGACGGCGCTGCAGCTGGCGCTTGCAGCAACGCGCACCTCGAGCTGCGGGGCGCGCAGCAGGTCCAGCAGCAGCGCGATGGCCGCCGTGTACGTCGTGACCGGCGCGTCGCGCGGCATTGGGCTGGAGTTCGCCAGGCAGGCCTGCCGGCACTGCCTCCCGCCACGCTGTGCCTCTCCGCACCCTCCCCTGCAAACACGCCGGACGACGGGCTGCCCGCGCGGCGCAGCTGCTGGCGCGCGAGCCCCCCGCGCGCGTGGTGGCCGGCGCGCGCGCGCCGGCGGCCGCGCCGGAGCTCCTGGCGCTGCAGGCGCAGCACGGCCGCGCCCGGCTGACGCTGGTGCAGCTGGACCTGGCCAGCGAAGGGAGCATCGAGGTGCGCGCAGCCTGGCACACCCGCCGCCGGCTGCGGGGCCCCCTGCTGCTGCTCAGCGGGCCGCACGGCGCACAGGAGGCGGCGCGGGAGGTGGCGCGCGCGTGCCCGGGCGGCGTGGACGTGCTGCTGAACGTGGCGAGCGCGCTCGGCTCGCTCGACCTGGCGTCGCAGACGTGCGGTTTGAGCGCCCCCGGCTTCGAGCTGCGCACGCGGTCCCCGGTGGCGCCGGTGAGGGTCCCCCCGGGCTGCGCGCGCAGGACCTCTGACGACCTGGAGGCGGTGCTGCGCGTGAACGTCATTGGTGCCCACCCCCGCGCCCCGGTGCCTCCGTGCTCGCATGTGCTGGGCCGGCCCGGGCGCCCGGGCAGCTGCCCCTGCCTCAGGTCAGCCCGTAGGCCGTGCGCGGACCGCCGACGCCCTGTGCACGCAGGCACGCTGGCGCTGACGCGGGCGCTGCTGCCGCTCCTGCGCGCCGGCGCTCGCAAGACGGTCGTCAACCTGTCGTCGGGCGCGGGGTCCATCGCGGCGCGCGGCGGGCAGGGCGCCTGGGGGCCGCGCTCGCTCGCATACAAGGCCAGCAAGGCGGCGCTCAACATGGGTGCGCGCGGCCCTGCCTCGCAGACGCGCAACGTCCACACCATAGCATGCAACAGGGTCGAGTCGTGCATGCGTATGGTACATGGGTGCTGCTGCATCAGTCGCTCGTCGCACCGCGGTCGTGCAGGCAAGCATGGGTTACACGCGACGCGCCAAGCACGGGCTCTGGGTGCTGCCTCTGCGCTTGCATGTGCCGCCTCTGTGATTGCATGCTGGAGGACCCGCCTGCCGCGCGAGCATGCCGCAGAGCCACAGCGCGCGGCGCCGCGCGCAGCGACGGTGCTGCTGGCGCGCGAGCTGCAGCCGGAGGGCTTCACCGTGGTGCCCATCACGCCCGGCTGGGTGGCCACCGACCTGGGCAACAGCACGGCCGAGCTGGCGGGCCCGGGCGGGCCGCGCCCGGCGCTCGACGCGGCCGCCAGCGTGCGCCACATGCTGGCCGTGCTGGACGGGCTGACCCCGGAGGACAGCGGCACGTTCTTCAACTACGACGGCGGCCGGCTCGTGTGGTGACGGCGTGGACGCAAGGCTGGGGGCCTGAGCTGGCGGGCTGGTTGGGAATCGGGTAGGACAGGGCCAGAGCACGCATGTGCCGTTCGGTTGCTGAGCATCGGCAGTGTCTGTGAGCGGGGGCACATGCAGGCGCATGCCAAGGCATGCACCATCTTGATGCAGGCACTGTGCATGTCCCATGCCTGGCGGGGCTCATAGTAGAGGAGGTGGCGCCCGGCCGGGCAGGGCGTGCTGCATTTGGTGAGCGCCAGGTCACTAGCGGCCGAGTGTGTTACAGACAGGCACAGCAGCGCAAGCAAGCTACCTGGCTAAATGGAGGCCTAGCTACATGGCGGCCTCTTTACATACAAAGGGACAACACACCGCAAGGCTACAGAGGCAAGTCCACAGAGGCGGCCGCGCGTCACGAGGCCAGCGGCTCCAGCACCGCGTCGATGACGTGCACCACGCTGCCGCAGGCCGGGATGTCGGCATACACGACCGCCGCGCTCGGGCCCTGCGAGGGCGGCTGCACGAGGATGGTGCCGCCCGCGCGCGCGATCGTCAGGCTCTGCCCCAGCAGCGTGGCCAGCTTGTCCCCCGCCGCCAGGTCGGCGGCGCGCAGCGCGCGCCCGGGCACCACGTGCAGGTCCACGACCTGCCGGATGAACGCGGGGCGGGCCAGCACGGCGGACAGCGGCTGCTGCAGCGCGGCCAGCACGGTGTCGAGCGCCGCGTCGGTGAAGGCGAACACGGTGCTGGGCGCGCCGGCGCGGCCGCCCAGGCCGGTCGCGTTGAGCGCGGCCGCAAAGTCAGCGAGCGACGGCACCTGCTGCGCCACCTCCAGCACGGACCAGCAGCGCTGGCCGCCGGGCGCCGATGCGGGCGCGGCAGTGGGGCTCAGCCACTGCTGCATGGGCGTCGGCCCGTCGGCCGCCAGCACAGCAGCGCTCGCGGCGGGAGGGGACGCGGGCGCGGCGGCAGGGCCCATGGGCGCCTGCGGCATGGGCATCGGGCCGTCCGCCGCCTGCACGGCGGCGCTCGCGGCGGGAGGGGGCGCGGGCGCGGCGGCGGGGCTCATGGGCGCCTGCGGCATGGGCATCGGGCCGTCCGCCGCCTGCACGGCGGCGCTCGCGGCGGGAGGGGGCGCGGGCGCGGCGGCGGGGCTCGGCGCCTGCCGCATTGGGCTCGGCCCGTCCGCGGCCTCCACCACGGCGCTCGCCGAGGATGCGGCGCCGCCGGGCGTGGTGGCCGCGCTGGCGGTCGTCGACGCGGCGCCACCAGACGGCAGCACCCAGGCGTACATGGGGACGGACGCCGTGGACGCGGCGTACAGCTCTTCCTCCACGGGACGGACAGCCACCTGGGGCGCGCAGGAGGCGTTGTGTTGTCAGGGCCCACACAGCACAGCCAGGGTCCTGTGGCAGGCGGCTTTCCGCCGCGCGGCAGCACCTGCGCTCCGCACCGTCTGCAAGCCTAGGGCGCGTGCGCACCTTGGAGATGACGTCCTCAACGTGCGCGAACATGCCCTCGTGCTCCGAGCTGGCGGATGCGGCGGCGGCGGCGGCGGCCGGCGCGGCGGCGGCCGGCGCGCCGGAGATGGTTGCGCCCGAGACCTGAGTGCTGCCGCTCACGGCTGTGGAGGCGGCCGCCGCCGTGGAGCCCAGGGAGGGCAGGGAGGGGTGCGGCAGCTCCGGCAGGTGCTTCTTGAACAGCTTGGGCAGCTTGGGCAGCTTGGGCAGGCTGGGCAGGTGGGGCAGCTCCGCGCTCGAGGACGCCTGCCAAGTGCACCCGCGTCAGCCCAAGGGGCAGAGCGCACGCACGTCAGCATGTCAGCCTCACAGCGCCAATGCCGTAGACAGGCATGCTCTTGGGCGCAGCGCGCACCGCCGCACTCGCCCCAGAGACGGGCGCCCCAGAGACGGCCGTGGCCGGCGCAGCTTCGGTGGCTGCAAGCTCGCCTGCAGGCTCGCCCGCAGACGGCGCAGACGAGAGCGGGACGATGACGGCTGGCAGGGCATGCCCGGCGATTTCGTGCTCAGGCAAGACAATGGCCTCCACCTGCAACACAACTCACTCTCAACAAGGTCTGACCATGACATGGGATGCGCTTGAGCAACCACAACACACGCGCACAGGTGCTGCCGCAGCGGGCAGGGTCGTGGCCAGGACGGAGACCGGGCCGGGCGCAGTAAGGTTCCATGCGGCAGGCTGCCCTGCGGCCAGCGCGGAGGAGGCGCCTTGCTGAGCGCCCGCAGCGGCGAGGCCTGCGCGCGCGCGCAGGAAGAGCAGCATCAGACATGCTAGCCTGCAGCCCCGCAACCTTGCTGGACAGCGCCAGACGTGCTGGCCTGCAGTCCGCAACCTTGCTGGACTGCTATCTCTGAAAACGGGCGCTGCTTGCACAAGTGACAGCTCCTACTCACCGTCACTTGCAAGCTGTGCAGTCTGGCACTTGCGGTTGCACGCCAGACCGGCAGACAGGCAGTGCATAGCAGGCGCCGATTCTAATAGGCAGCAATGCAGCGCACCAAGGGCGAGGATCAGCGTGAGCAAAGCGGTGTTCGCCATTGCTTGGATGCAATATTGTGCTGTAGTAGTTGCCCTGGCTTGCGCTTCTGGTCTCAGAAGTTCAGATCAGTGCGTCGTACAAGGTTCCGTGAGCTGTAGCTGTTCCGTTCCGACCCTGCTGAGGTTTGGGGTGTTCACTCTGGTAGGGCAGGCCGTGCAGCTGCTGCAGTCTCGTGTCTGAGCAGAAGTTGCTCGATCTCAGTCATCCATGCTACACTAGCACCAACATCTCGCCTGGAGAGCTCCTCTGCGCATGCGCCTGAGCATGACATCACCAACATTCCAGCCCGAAACGACAAGGTATGGTAGGCGGGAAAGCACTAAGCAGTTGTTACTGAATACAGGCACACTGAGGGTGCAGGCCAAGCTCCATGCACGAGGGAGGAAGCAGCGCAGAAGAACGTCCACATCAAGAGCGACAACACATACACGGCCAGTCGGCCCTGGGGCGCCGCGCAGGGCGTCAGCGCTGCTGCTGCCTGCGCAGGATCCCGGCGCGCGGGTCGCGCGCGTCCATGCCCGGCGGCAGCACGGCCACGCCCCACGCGGGGCCCGCCTTGGGCCCCAGCCCGGACACGGTCGTCCACTCGCCGTGGCGCCCAGGCCCCAGGTGCTCCGCCGGGTCCAGGCGGCCCTTCCATGTGTCCGCCACGAACGTCAGCCGCCCGCGCCCGTACTCCGCCGGGTCCAGCCCGCGCCCGCCCGTGTCCTCCTGCGCGGCCGCCAGGGTTGCGGCAGGGGGTTTTCAGGCGCGTCCGGCAGGGCTGGAGTCCAAGCCACGCCAACACACAGGTCACATGCCCCGGCCGCATGCTCTGCCTGTCGGCAGCCGCGCCGGCATGCAGAGCCGAGCAGTGCGCCCAAACGGGCGGGCAGAGGCGCCGGCTGGTGCCTGTGCCTGATATGACCACGGTGGGGCAGACGCTGATGCGCGCCGCCGACGCACGGCGCAGCACGCGCGTCGCCGCTGCAGCGCGGCACGGCTTTGCGCTGGCAGCCCGAGCTCGGCCTTGCATGTTCAGGCTGCAGAGGCCCAGGGCCTGGCAGTGCACAGGCTGCAGCTTGCCTGCTCACCCGGCCGACCCCGACACCGACCGGGAGCCGGGAAGAGCACTGCCCAGCCTGTGTTGTTCTGCTCCGCACACCAGGAGCTCACTCGCCCCACCTCAGGTCACAGCCCCTGCGGCAACAGCAAACATGCAGCTGCGAGCGGCGGGGCGCGCCGTCAGGCGCGACGCCTCGCTGCGCTGCACCCAGTGCCCGAGCACGTTGTCGGGCGCGGGCGCGGCCGGCCGGCCCGCGGCCGCCTGCATGTCGCGCGCCCGCTGCAGCGCCGCCAGCTCCGCCGCGCCCTGCCGCGCCTGCGCGCGCGCGCGGACGCGGGTGGGCTGCTTGCGGAGGACACTTACATACAAGCAGCAAATACAAGCGGCGGACGAGCTGTGGGATGCACTGCCGCGCGCGGCGCTCGCGCGCCGACCGAGGCGCCCGCGGGCGGCCCGCGGCGGGCGCTGCCGCGAGGTGGGTCAGGGCGGGGGCGGATTCAAAGTGAAACCGGCCGTGCCTGGCAACCCAACACACGCGCCGCAGTGCAGCGCCCTGCAGCCATCGGACACGCGCTCCCCAGCAGCGCGCAGGCGGCACCTGCGCCTCGCACTCGGCGGCCAGCAGGCGCGCGAGCGCGCCGAGGCCGCCGGCGCCGCGCGCGGCGCCGTCGGCGTCCGGCGCGGGCGCGCCGGGCGGCGGCACCGCCGCCGACATCTCCTCCTCCAGCAGCGCGAGCGCGCGCGCGGGGTCCGGCTCGTCGTAGTAGTGCTGCGGCGCGCCGTCTGCGCGCGCGGCGCGGGGCTAGAACTGGGCGCAGTGGGCGGCGCAGCGCACAGCGCGCAAGGCTTTGAACCCTGGGCGAGGGCGAGCCGGGGGCCGCCGCAGCGCCTGCACGCCGGGCTGCAGCCAGCGTGCTGCACACTGGCACCGGCAATGCCTGCACCAACGCACACTGGGCACGCGCGCGGCCTCGGCCCCCGGCCCGGGCCGCGCACCAGCGCCGCTGGCGCGCGCGCGCTTGGCCGCCGGCGGCTGCACCGCGTCCAGCGCGTCGCGCAGGCCCTGCGCGGCCCCGGCTGCATGGGGCGCCCTGTGCAGCCATGCCCTGCACTTCGCAGGCGGCGCGCCTCGCAGCCGCTCTCCCGCTCGCTCAACCCCATCCTGCCACGCCAGACCCAGTACCCTGTCGCAGGCTCTGCGCCCGGCCAGCACAGGCGCACACCACTGCCGCTCCGCTACCCAACTCCGGCGCCGTACGCCGGCAGGCGCGGCCCGCAGCAGAGAACGCCGCGCGAGGCGGCGCGGGCGCGCGCCTGCGCGGCGATCGCCAGCGGCGTGCGCGCGCGCTTGGGCGCGGCAGCGGCGCCGCCCGCCGCGCCCGCGCCGGACAGGTCGATGCGCCCGACGCCGGTCGCCAGGTCGCCGTCCGCGCGCGCGCACGCCGCCGCCTCGGCCGCTGCCGCGCGCCACCCAGAAGCTCTGGGCGCGGTGTTCACGCCTCCAGCCGGGCGCGCTGGCAGCTAGGCAGGCAACCCCTTGGCCTCTGGTGTCCAGGTGCCACATGATGGAACTATCACAATGTTCCATGCGTGCGGCAAAGCGGTGTCTCCCATGCTTGCACAGCCTGAACAGGCCACCTGGCGCACCGAGTGCTGTGCATTTTGCTGCGCATCCCCCGTACGTGTCACAGCTCGCGAGCCCTGTGTTTGGGGTTAAGGTCAGGGCGCGCCGCACCGATCTCCGCGTCGGACGCCTCCAGGTCCGCAAAATACTCGTGCGCGAGCGCCTCCTCGCCGCTGCAGCGCCGGTCGGGGTCGAAAGCGAGCAGGCGCTCCAGCAGGTGCACCGCGGGCTCGCCTGCGCGCCGGCGCGCTTCCTCTGCCGTCGCTGCGCCCGGGACCCGGAGCTGCAGCGGTAGGGTAGGGCTAGGGAGCAGACACGCGAGGCAGGCCCCGGCTCACAGCCTTTGTCGAAGCTGCCGCGGCTGCAGACGCCCACTAGAGCGCTGGCAGCGCGCACGGGCGTGCAGGCGGGCCCTGGCCGCGTCCGGCTGGACAGCAGCCGGGCGCCCATGCGGCGCGCACTGCGCGCAGTTAGGGTCCCAAAAATGACTGTGCGCGGGCGCAGGGGGCAGGACGGGCCGCGCGTCGCACCCGCGCAGGCGGCCAGGCGGCGGTAGAGCGTGGGCGCGCGCCCGGGCAGGCGCTGCAGGTACGACCGCCAGCTGCCCGCGCGCACCGCCTCCACGTCCGCCCAGCTGGGCGTGCCGATCACCGCGAACAGCGCGGCCAGCTCCTTGCGCGTCGTCGCGCTGCCCGCGCCGCCCGCATACCGGTCCCTGCGCGCGCCGCGCGGGGTCAGGCCCGCGCGCGCCCGCCGCCGCGCTGCCCGCGCGCTCGTCCCTGTGAGCGCGGCATTGCCACGGTGCCACGTGCGAACCAGGGGCTGCCCACCGTAAACACATGGCTCCATCAGCAAGCCGAAAAGGGGCATATCAGGGATCTGGGGGCCGCCGGTGCCTCCCAACACAGCTGCCAGCCTGAGCGACCGCAGGCACAGGCGCGGGAGAGCGGGTGCGCGCGCGCGCGGGGCGGCGCACCCCTCGTTGGGCGTCTTGGGCAGGCCGTGGATGGCGAATAGGGGCGCGACCTGCAGGTGCGGCGTCGTGGCGCTGCCCACGCGCGCCTGCGCGCCCCGCGGCAGCGTCGGCTGCGAGCACCTGGGTGCAGCAGGTGTTTGGCGCAGCGCAGCGCCGCGCGTGCCGCAGACACGGAGGCCCGCCGCAGACTCTGAGCCGCGCGCTGCCTAAGGGAGCCGGCTGCCACACTCCCGGCGCGCATGAGAACACGCGGTCCGGCCGCGCCAGGGCAGGAGCTGTGCCGGCGCCGGGCGCCGCACCACGCGCGTGAGCAGCTCGCCGAAGATGCAGCCCAGCGACCACAGGTCGATGGCGGACGTGTACCCGCCGCGCGACATCACCACCTGCGCCGCAACATGTGCCGTTCAGGGTTAGATTAGACTTTCTAGCCCTATTAGGGGTGAGGATAGGACCGGGCCGTTGCACACGGCCCGCCACGCCACAGCGCCCTGGCCGCGCCTCTCCAGCTCGATCCACGCGCCGCGGCCGGCGCCTGTGACAAATGCGCAGCGCGGCTGGGGCGTCCAGCGCGCAGCCTGGGGACGTGCAGGCGAGGTCGGGAGCACCTCCGGCGCGCGGTAGCAGGGCGTCGCGACGGTGCACGTCAGCGGCGAGCGGAACCCCGCGCCGGAGCCCGCGCGCCGCCGCCCGTCCGCGCCTGTGCATCGCATCGACGACAAGCATCAGCGCTCGACCTGCGGACTCGTGCATGCCCGCATCAGGCACGCCGCGCCGCCACAAGCGACATCTCCCGCCCCCACCAGCTGCCGCAGCTGGTCCGCGTGTCACTGTGTAGAAGCTGCGGCACCTCTGGCACCCCTGCAAGGCGCTTCCGCACGCAGTGTGCAGCCCGCCCAGGTGCGCAGGCGCGGCCGAGCGCCGGCCCTGCGCGGGCCCAGGCGTCACCCACGCGGACGCAGAGGTATAGGGCTGGGGTCTTGCGCGGGCCCAGGCGTCACCCACGAGGACATGCAGGTCGCGCGCGTGCTCGGGCGAGCAGGCGGGCTCGCTGGCGCGGCGCTGCGCGTCCGCTTCCGCGCCCTCCCGCGCCGCCGCCGCCGCCTCGTCCATCGCCCACGAGTCGCTGCGGCGCGCCGCCGGCGCGCGCGGCGGGCGGCCCTCGCGCTCCTCCGCATGCGGCGCCTGCCGAAGCGCGGCGCGCCCATCGGGCCGAAGTGGGCCGTGCGGCGCGCGCGCCCTGCTGCACGTTGTCTTGCAAGAGCATGGCAGTGCGGTGTGCGCCTGGCAACGCACGGCTGGCAAGGTGGGCAGGCCCGCGCTCCGTGTGCGCTCCCGCGTTTGCCTGCGACGTGGACGCCCGAACGACCGCGCCGACAAGGCGCCCGGCGGGCGTGCCGGCAGCCCTGCGGCGGCAGCCCTGCGCCGGCAGGCCCGCCGGGCGCCTTGTTCGCGTGGTCGCTCGGGCGTCGTTGTCACAGGCGGACGCGGGAGCGCGCACGGAGCGTGGCGGCTCTGTGCCGGCGGGCAGGCGCGCCGCGCGGCGCACCTGCGCGGCATCGGAGAACGCGGCCGCGCGCGCGCGGTCGGGCGGGTCCTGCTCCGCCCAGTGGTAGCCCTCGCTGATGGCCGAGCGCGCGCTGCCAAAGTCGCCCACCTGCACGAGACCCTCCGCACACCGCATGTTGCTTCCGCGCCTGGGGCTCAGGATGTGCTGACGCACTGCCCGACACGCTGAGCAGCCGCGCAGGCGCTGGCGTGTCCCCTCAGACCCGGGAGGGTCGTTCCGCGGCTGCCCAGGAGCGCGCGTTCGGCGGGGCGCGCGCGCACCTTGACGACGCGGTGGCCGTGCGCGCGCGTCAGCATCACGTTGCTGCTCTTGATGTCGCGGTGCCACACGTTGTTCGCGTGCAGGTACTTGAGGGCGTGCAGCAGCTGCCAGACCATCAGCCGTACCTCCTCCGCCGTCAGCTGGCCCCTGGCGCCGGCAGCGTCCGCGGGCGTCAGCGCGCGCGGTGCGCCACAGCTCCCCGAGCTGCCGGCCCTGCGCCGCAGTGCTGGCGGGACACGTAGAGAAGCGAGCGGGGCCCCCGCCGGCCCTCGGCGCGGGCTGCGCGCGGCGGCGGCGGCGCGCCTGAGGTTGAACAGGTCGCCGTCTGCGCCGTACTCCATGGAGATGTAGACGTCCACCGACATCGCGACCAGCTTGCCGCCGACCATCTTCTTGGGGCCTGCGCGGCCGGCCGCCGCATTGGCAGCGGCGCCGCTGCGGCGCTCAGGCCTGCGGGCTGATGTGCGCCCACGCTGGCGCAGGAGCTCCTGCCGGCAGGGCGCGCAGGCGCGGCGCGGCAGGCGAGTGCGGCGGTTGCGCGCAGAGCGCGGCGCCCCCGCCGCCCGCCGCTGCGGCGGGCGCGCCTGACGAGGACGGGCGCGTGAAGGCGTCGCGCAGGTTGATGAGGAAGGGGTGGCGCAGGCGGCGCAGGATGCAGACCTCGCGCAGCACGCGCTTGGCCTGCTCGGGGCTGCTGAGCACGTCCGGGATGCGCTTGAGCGCCACCTGCGGCCGGGCGGGGCGCGCGGATCAGGCCCGAGCGCGGCGCGCATCGCCCGCCGCCGCCGGGCGGGCGCGCCGGGCGCCGCCGGCGCGCCGCATGTTGATATGTATATTACGACGCCAGCTAGGCGCGGCCAGCGCCCGCGCTGCCCGCCCAGCGCGGCTGCCGCCGCCCCGCTTCTCCAACCCACAGCCACCGGGTGGACAACCTCGCGGCCACGCCGGCGAGCGGCCTGCGCAGGCATGTGCGCAGCGCGTCCGCGCCTGCTCGCCGGTCACGGCGTCCAGGGCCGAGCAGACGCTGCTGAAGGACCCGCTGCCCAGCAGCTTGACCAGCTGGTACCGCTCGCCCACCTGCGCGGCGGCGCATGCGCAAGCCTCCCGCGACGGTACAGTGCACGTGCAGTGCATGCCTGGCGCAGCGCAGTGCCCGAGCACACAGGGGAGCAGGCCAGCAGACATGGACACATCATGTTCCGTGAAAGGTGCCCGCACCGCCCACTCTGCGTCATTCACAAAGTACACGCCCGGCGTGTAGCTGCTCCGCACGACGCCGCTGGTCATCGCTGCCCACCGCGACCCTCCCCGCGGGCTCGACGGTGTATGACTCGCAAACTTGTATGACTCGCAAACTTGTATGACTCGCAAAAAAGGAGAGCTCCCTCCTCAGATGAGGGCCTGGGCAGGGCTTTGCCCAACTGCCCATGGTGAAGGCGTAGAAGTGGCGCATCCGGCCATCCGGACCACCTGTATGAACATCCCATTCCGCCCCGTGCGCGCGATGCTGCAGCGACAGAGGAGCGGCAAGGATGGGTACCAGCCAATCCGCAGCTCCAGCCCCGAGCGCCTGCCGCGCCTGGGCCGCCACGTGTCGCCCGGCCCCGAGCACACCAAGCGGCCGCCGCAGCAGGGCAGCATACCCTCGCGGCCGCTGGATCGCACGCAGCGCGTCAACCAACCAACAGTAAATCGCACCATCGCGCCGGGGCAGGCGCGCCCCGGACAACTCGGGCCTGCCGCACGGGCAGCGCTGCGTCCCCGCTGCGCGGTTGCCGCATTTGTGCCATTGGTCGCGCGTGTGACGCGTGCGTATGCAGAGCGCGGGCTGGCACGATGCGCCAGCCAGCCCGCACTGCAGCAGCTGCCGCACCTGTCGTGCGGGCGGCTCCCGCAGGTGCTACACACACATGTGCGGCCCCTGACGCGCGCCTGTGCGGCCTGCCGCAGCCGGCGCCCGGCACGCGGTCGAAGGAGAAGTTCATCTCGCTGCCGGAGGAGCTGGCGGAGCCGACCGAGCAGCTGGAGCGCGCGCTGTCCGCGAGCACCGACGCGCCGCCGACCCTGTTCGAGGCGCGCGCCCGGCCGGCGCCGCGCCGCCCGCTGCCGGGCGCTCTTTCGCTCGCGCCCAGCCCCTGAGGACCGCGACAGAGCCGCCGTCGTGCCGGGGCGTCACGGCGTAGTTGTGGCTACAGTTAGTGACAAATGGCTGGGTGCACAATCGTTGTATGGAGGCCCTGCCTCCATAAAACAGCCCTAGAGAACAGCCAAGGAGCCAGCTTCCTGCTTCTCCCGGTCGCTGCAGACTATCGCGCAGCGCAGGGCGGGCCCCGGCCGTGGGGCCGCCGCGCGCGCCACAGAGCGGGCCCCAGCCGCGGGGGCGCCCCGCCGGCCGACCGGCGCGCCGCGGCCGCAGGACATTGAGGCGGAGCCGGCGAGCGCGCGGGGGCGGATCACGATCTACTGCCTGGCCGAGTCGCTGGACCGCAAGCTGCTGCAGCGCAAGCTGGAGGAGCGCGGGCCGCGCTTCCTGATGCACCGCTACCCGGACGTGCTGTACGGGCAGTACTGCGCGCCAGGCGGCGAGCAGGCCTGCGGCGACATCTTCTTCTTCGACTACGGCTGCATCACGTTCTGGGGGCTCTCGCAGAAGCAGGCGCGCGCGCCCGCCGGGCTGCCGCCCGCCCGCTGGGCCGCCGCAGGCGCCGCTCCCTGCTACGGCGCGCCGCGTGCGATGGCAGGGCCGGCCGCCCCTGCCTGACGAGCCTGCGTGCGCGCCGATCACGCCGGCGCGCCTCGCGCGCGAGCGGGACGCAGCCACGGCGGGCAAGGTGGGCTCTGCGCGGGCGCTGAGGGCGCCGCGGGCGCGGGCGCGGGCGCGCAGGAGCAGGACGTATTACGGAACCTGGTCGTGCCCTGCATGCTGGACCCGCTGCCCGGGCGGGAGGTGGAGGTGGACGAGTTCCAGGCGCGCGGAGGGCCCTGCGACCCCACCCCACCGCCTGTAACCCTGCCGCCTAACAAACGTTCCCTACCCTATACGAGTCCCAGACGCGGTCGTCGCCTTCCCGCGCGCGCGCGGTTTGCACGCAGGGCCCCGGCGCCGCCAGGGCGCTGGCGCCACGGCCAGCGCGCGCTCGTGCTTGCAGCCTGAGCCCGCATGCGAGCCTGAGCCTGCCACAGGCGCCGCGCTCGTTGCTTGAGCGTGTTCACAGAGTGTGTGGCGGCGGGCCGCTGCCAGGAGGCCCCTCACGCGGCGCCGGCCGGGCGCGCGGCGCAGGTGCACTACACCGCCAACGAGAAGCCGCACATACAGAACGACACCATCACCATCAACCACCGGTTTGCGGGTGCGCCGCCCGCCCGGCGCGCCAGGCAGGCATCCTGCGACGCGCCCGCGCTCGCGCAGCGACGCGCCCTCCCCGCTCATGCCCAGGGTCTGCGCTTGCTCTCACACCATGCCCTATCACGCGTCCGCGCAAGCCGGTGCCGCGGTCAGGGCGCGTCCGCAGGGCGCTGATGGGCGCGGCGCGGCCGCCGCGCGCAGGCGACCACCTGATCAAGCTGTCCATCTCGCACGCGCTGTCGCAGTCGACCAAGCTGTGCGTGTTCGAGGAGCGCGTGATCGAGATCGTCGCGTCCACCAAGGACCTGCCGGAGATCCTCGCGTCCACCGGTGCGGCCGCGCCGGCGCCGTTCCAGGCTGTCCTGCCGCGGCGTGACGCCGCGTGACAGCGGCGTTTGTGGCGTGCTGTCAGATCTGGTGGCGGATGGGACGCTTGCACAGTCTGCGCCCCCGCCCAGCGAGCGCTGGTCAGAGAGCCCTGCCGTCCCTCCCACGCCTATGCCCTGAGGGCCCGCTGCTGCAACGCGGGCGCGCTCATGAGTGCCGCGCCGCGCCGCGCAGGCAGCGTGACGATGCCCCGGAAGGCCATCGCGCAGCTGATCGGCAAGGCGCGCGCCCGCGCAAGACAGGGCGCAGCGTGCGGCGCTGCATGCGCTGCCGGCCCCGACAACCGCAGCACAGCCACGCCTCTTGACAGTGCCCCAGCACCCAGCGAGCCGTGTGCGCGTGCTGTGGCGCCGCAGGGCGCCCCGCTGACGGCGGCGCCAGTGGTACCCTCACTATACCCTGTCACCGCGCAGGTGTTCATCCAGAAAGCGGCCGTCAACCTGCTGAGCACCGTGCTGGACACGCCCGAGTTCTTGTGCGTTGCCGGGCCCTATCCCCCCTTCGCCCTGCCCTACCCTGTCCTTATGCCATACCCTACCCTGTGGGACGCGCGGTGGGAACGCGCGGGCAGAGGCATTACTGCCGCCCTAGTGCTTGTCGGACGCGTGGGAGGGTGTGCACAGAGTGCTGCGTGTCTGCAAGGTGCGGGAGATGTTGCTCGAGGCTCGCGGCTCGCCGCCCGGCGCGGCGTGTGCGCCGCAAGCTGCCGCGCGGGGCGCGCATGACGCTGAGTGGCCCGGGCGCGTGCGGCGCAGCTGGTCCGCGCCGGACAGCATGCAGACGCTGTACAAGCGCGTGTGCGAGTATATGGAGCTGGACGACCGCGTGGAGGTGCTCAACAACCGCTTCCAGGTGGCCCTCCGCGGCCGCTGGCCCCCCGCCCGCCCCCCCGGTTCAGCCCCATCGCGCCCCAGCCGGCACGCTCTGATGCTCTGAAATTCAGCAGCCTCAAACGTGTCTGTGCAAGGTGCCATGTGTGCGCGAACGTGTGAAAAGGGACCCCTGAGCCTGGGGACAAGCTCGCATTGGGTGCTGGGCGGGGAGAGAGGGGTTGGGGAAGGGGCCGGTCATGGCAAACAAGGCAGGTGCGGCGGGCTGGCTGCGATGCAGCGGGGCGCGCGCACCTTGTTGTTCGCGCGGGGCCGCCCCGCGCCGCGCCGCGCAGCGCGGCCCCCGCCCCGCCCGCCCCGGTACTGACCGGCGGGGGCCGCCCGGGCGCGGCGCGGGGCGGCAGGTGCTGCACGAGATGCTCGAGCTCGTGCGCGACCACGCCGAGAACGACCACAGCAGCCACCTGGAGTGGATCGTCATCTGGCTCATCGTCATCTGCGCCGCGCTGGGCGTGTTTGAGGTCCTGGGCACGCTCGGCCTGGTCGGCCCGGGCGGCCACTGGCCCGGCCCGCCCGCGCCGCCGCCGCCCGCGCTCGAATAGCGCGCCCGCGGCGGCGCGCGGTGCGGGCCTGGGTAGGCAGGCGCGGGAGCCAGGCAGGTCGCCTTGCCGCGTGCCACACCGGAGACCGCGTCTGCTGACCCCCCGCCCGGGGTGGGGGGGGCCGGCTGCAGCCTGGGCGCGCCGTCCGCGCGGCCGTTAGGGTTAGGGTGTTGAGCGCGCCGCGCCCGGCGCGCGCTGCAGGTGCTGCAGGAGATGCTGGACATGCTGCGCAACCACCAGAACAACAGCCACACCGCGCGCCTGGAGTGGATTGTCATCTACCTGATCGTGATCGAGGTCATCATCGGGATTTTTGAGTGCCTGTCGATCGTGGGGCTGGTCGGCAAGCGCTAGCGCGGCCATCGGCGGCGTCCGGCCTCCCGCCCGCCCACCGCAGCGGCTGGAGACCTGTGGGTGCACGGCGCCATGGGCGCGGGGCGCGCGTGCGGAACAGGCTGGGCAGGGGGTGATGGACGTGTTGCAGGGTCTGTCGCGCACGTCATGTTCGGTCCATGGGCCTGCCATCTTGTGTTTTCTATCTGTGACACGCCCGGACGGCCACTGACGGCCACTGGCCGCAAACGCTCCGTCGAACACTCAGGAACTCCGCCCGCGTGTTTGGTTTGTGTCTGGTGCCCCCGGGGTGTGCGCTATGCGCTGTCTGTCATGATAGGACTTTTGTAGATTCCCTCCTGCATATAGAGCGCGTCCCGCGCAACATCTGTGCTGTTGGGAAGCGTGCCAGATCTGAGCCCTGTTCTGGGCATCAACAGCGCCTACCCAGCAGCAGGCTGCCCTTGAGCACGATCACGGCGCTGCTGTGCAGCTGCACGCTGCTGCGCTGCACCTCGCACGTCATCTCCCCGCCGCGCGGCGAGCACTGCCGCGCGCGCAGCGGCCGGTCCTCCATCCCTGCGTGCCGCTGCCAGAAAGGCGCGAGCACTGCGTGGGCCGAGCCCGTCACGGCGTCCTCGTCGATGCCCGCCCATGGGCAGAACACGCGCGACACAAAGTCCAGCTCGCCGCCGCCGCCTGCAGCCCCGTGCGCCCTGACCCGCTGCAGGCGCATCCGAGCAGGCATACGAACGTATCCTGTGATGGGCTGGGCACCACACACCCACGGCATGCACTGTCACACAACACAGGGAGGGCCCTGTCCCAAGCACGCCCATGGGTCACAGCAGGCTGTGCAGCCAGAGGCATTTGTATCCACCGTTCACACCTTGGGCCGTGACTATGATGCTCATTATCTCGCCGCCCGTGTAGGCCTGCCTGAGCCGCGCGGTGTCCGGGCGCAGCGCCTCCAGCGCGCCGCGCCCCGCGTGCGCGTGCAGCACCACGACCAGGTAGATGAGGGCCTGCGCGCAGCGCCGCGGCGAGGGCCAGGCGGGTTTGGCGCTCTGGCCGCCGCATTTCCCAGCGACTTGGCAGTGGGTGCACACGCCGCATGCGGCGTGCCTTGCTTCGGGCTGCCGGGCTGCGCTATCCTGCCCCGGGCGTGCGAGGACGGGGGTAGCACCTTGCAGTACATGACCTCCTTGACGAGCGCGCTGTCGCCCACGACCTCCTGCGCCGCCATCCGTGAGTGCCTGCGGGGCTCCATGCGACAGCAGCAGGTCTGCTTCCGGCAGGCCCATCAGCGTTACCCGCATGAGCGCGGAGTCGGCGCCCGCGCCGGCGGGCACGTCGGCGGTGAGCTCGTAGCGCGGCAGGCCCATGATGAAGGTGCCGTCGCCGCAGGGGCTGACCGTCAGCTCGCCGCTCCACACCGTGTCAAAGCGCAGCGTGGGCGACTTGTTGCCCTCGCCTGCGCATCTCCAGGCGACCCCCCTTGTTCCTACAGCAGCACAGCGCACAGCCGAGCTTGGCCTTTACGACACAGAGAGGGCGCACCCAGGACGAGGGCGGCGGCAGACGCCAAGGTCCCGTGCCCGCACAAGGGCACCTCGGTGGTGGGCGTGAACCAGCGCAGCTTGAAGCGGCTGCGCGCGCAAGCCGCGTATCGTGTTCTATACATTGTCCGGGGTCGCCGAGCTCACCAGGGTCCTGGCTCAGAGCGCGGCGCGGACGCTCTGCTGAAACCAGGGACCGCACTCGGCTGTAGCAAAGTGTGCGCCGGGCGGCACGGCCTCCACAAAGGCGGTCTCGCTTAGGCACATCTCCGCTGCAATCGACTGCCGTGTGCTGTCGTCCAGGCTCGCGGAGGCGTCCAGCAGACACACAGCGGCGGGGTTGCCCTGGAAGGCGCGGTTTGCAAACGCATCGACCTGCGCATGCGGCATTGCCATCGACTTACTAAGGATTAGTTGGACAGCAAACAACAAAGCAAGCTCTCCGAGCAGGCATGCGGTCAGGCACAGCCCTTGGACAACGGGGCGAGGCCACAGCGACAGGGCGCTGCCTGGTACAGAGGCAACTGCATGCTCGCGTGCGCCTTCAATTAGCAAGACGTACTGCTGCACTGATCCATACCAGCCCAGATGACTTGTGCACGAGAGCGATGAGCCTATACAGTACAGCAGCTGCTCTCTGAGTCAATTGCTGCCGCAGCGCCCGTTGAATGCTACCGTAAAGTCGAGGTCGCGAACCACTAGCCAGCTCGGAGCTCACTGAGAGGTTTTGTGGAGGCGGGCAATTAGCTATGTGCAGTCTCTGCAATGTCCAAGGTCTGCTGCACCTGCTTTTGTAATGGGTACCAACACTTGAGCAGGTGTGTTACTGTCAGACGTGCGTGTCTACAGACGTCCGCAATATTATCCGCCACTCTTTAAGCTCGCCCTACCAAGAGGAAGCGCCCCTGTGCGCATCCAGCAGCAAGCTGCCCTTCAGCACGACAACGGCGCTGCTGTGCAGCTGCACGCTGTCGCGTCCCACGTCGCACGCCATCTCGCCGCCGCGCGGCGAACACTGCCTCGCGCGCAGCGGCCGGCCGTCGATCCCCAAGCGCTGCTGCCAGTAGGGCGCGAGCACCGCGTGCGAGGAGCCCGTCACGGGATCCTCGTCGATGCCCGCCCACGGGCCGAACGCGCGTGATACAAAGTCCAGCTCGCCGCCTCCGCCTACGCCCCAATGCAGATATGACTGCGTGTGCGCGTGCACACCATGGGGTTGAATACCTCACGCCTGCCGCGACTACGTGAGCACGCACGGACCGCAGCATGCCACCAAGCGAAAATGTTTGCCAGACCGTGACCCCACCTGCAGCTGTGACGATGATGCCCTGGAGGGCGCCGCCCATGTAGGCCTGCCTGAGCCGCGCGGTGTCCGGGTGCAGCGCCTCCAGCGCGCCGCGCCCGGCGTGCGGGTGCAGCACCACAATGAGGTAGGTAAGGGCCTGCGTGCATTGCGGCGCTGAACACGAGCATGCGGCACATGCGGCCGCCTGGCAGCAAGGCTGCAGGTCATTCCCCGGGCGAGCAAGGTCGGGGGAGCACCTTGCAGTACAGAACCTCCTGGACGAGCGCGCTGTCGCCCACGACCTCCTGCGCCTTGCGCCGTGAGTGCCTGCAGATCCGTGTGAGAACAGTAGCAGGTCTCGCTTCGGCAGGCCCATCAGCGTTACCTCGATGAGCGCGGAGTCGGCGCCCGCGCCGGCGGGCACGTTGGCGCTGACCTCATAGCGCGGCAGGCCCATCACGAAGCTGCCATCGCCGCAAGGGCTGACCGTCAGCTCGCCGCTCCACACGGTGTCAAAGCGTAGTGTGGACGACTTGTTGCCCTCGCCTGCGTAACTTCAGGCGACCCGTCACGTACCCGCAGCAGCGCGCACGGCCGGGCTCGGCCTGTGTGACACAGAGAGGGCGCACCCAGGACGAGGGCGGCGGCAGACGCCAACGTGCCGTGCCCGCACAAGGGCACCTCGGTGGTGGGCGTGAACCAGCGCAGCTTGAAGCGGCTGCGCGCACGGCCGCATGTCGTGTTATATACTTTTCCATACATGGCAGTCGCCAAGCGTACCAGGGGCCTGGCGCAGCGCATGTTGCACACGCTCTGTTGCAGGAGGAGGGCCCCACTCGGCTGTCGCAAATTGTGCGCCGGGTGACACTGCCTCCACAAAGGCGGTCTCGCTCAGGCACATCTCCGCCGCAATCGACTGCCGTGTGTCATCATCCAGGCTCGTAGAGGTGTCCAGCAGACACACAGCGGCGGGGTTGCCCTGGAAGGCGCGGCTTGCAAACGCGTCGACCTGCGCACGCAGCGTTGCCAATGAGATTACTAATCCTGGTATAGTGACAGTTCAGTGCGCTCTGAGCAGGCAGGCGGTCAAGCGCAGCCTTCACAGCCTGCCTGCTCAGAGCGCACTGAACTGTCACTATACCAGGATTAGTCTGGCAAAGCAAGGCAACAAGGGCGCTGCCTGGTACAGAGGGAGGTGCATGCTTGCGCGTCACTGAGCAAGCAGCTTCAACCTGACTTGCTGCAGAGTGCTGTGTTGCACGAACTCTTGCGAATAAATGGTAAACGAGTAGCCGTGAATGAATTTGACGTTCACCTTGGCAGCAGCTGCATAACGATCGCAAAGCTACACGGGTTAGGTCTTGAGAACCCTCCAAGGCCGGGCGCCAGCAACCTCCAGGCCGATAACTCGCAGCCTGCATCGAGACCAGGTTAGACGGGCACGAGCTCCTGGAATGATGTGTATGGGCTTTGAGTCGGTGATGAAACGGAGTAGCTAGGTGCGGCTCCCATCGGCGCCCGGAACTCGCTGCATGCGGGCGTGACGGTAGCTGGCAGCTGGGTAGGTCCGTCTGTCGGCGGGCTCACCTGCGGCGAAACTCTCTGCATTGGCTGCCACACGCGGGCCGACCTGTAGGGGCCCACAAAACTGGCAGGTGGCGTGCATGCTGAGGATGTCTGCCTCGATGGGCTGGCAAGCAGTTGTCGTGAGTGTACGAACCAGGCCGGCATGCGGCGGGACTCTGGGCTCCGCTCGTTTGACCGTACAGTACACATCAGTATACATCCGCGGGTCTCCTGCCCGAGCATTGCCTCAGACGTTGAGGGGCCTCATTGCCTCACAACGGTGGCGGTGCGCAGGCTGCAGGCACAGGCGCCGGGAGTACCAGGCGCGCGGGCGGCTTGAGGCTAGCACAGGAGCCGCACGCTTCGGAGGCCGCTGCGGGAGAGACGCGAGCAGAGGAACTGTTGCCGGAGCACACGCGCCGGTGAGTGGCCACCCAGCGCAAGGTGCCAATGCTTGCGCACTGGCCTCACCGGCGGTGCTGCTTGGCAGTGCCTTGGGGAGGCCTGTACCATTCTTGACGAGCTCAGCTCACAAGAGCTGCTCCTGTTGTCAGAGCCGGTGGTCAGCTACGATGTTGTGCAGCACCTGGGCACAGGCGTGTCAGTGTTGGCTGTGCAGCGGGTTTACTTTGCACGTGACTTCTGCTGCCTGCGTGCCTGCCACAGCCGTTGTCAGTCACCAGACGCCGTGAAATGTGTCCTCCTGGAGCACAGAGCAACGCCTTGCCTTTGGCACGTATGGCCCTATTTGTGCTGCACCCCACTGTGTGTGTGCCGCATATGTTGAGAGCGCTGTCTGAGCCTTGCTCCACCCAGCATACTGTGCCGGTTGATGCTCTGCTGGGCTGACCTATTCCTGTGTGCGAACCAGGCCTTTGCCGCGAGAGGAGGGCCCACCATGTTTTCCATCGCGCGCATATTCGAGGTGATGATAGCCACGGCCTTCTACTCCGGCCTGGTGTACATGTTCTACGATGGCACAGGTCAGCCCCTCGCCAACGCCGGGGCATGAGTGCGACTAGGTTTTCCGCATGCACTTCTGCTTGAGGCGGCCTTTCTTTAATGTAGTGAGTGGGCATGCTCTGCATGGTGCGTCGAAGATATGCTCAGAGACCGGCGCGCACCGCCGCGCCCTGAGCACCGTGCCTGCGCCGTGCAGCCCGGCGCATGGGCAAGGTGGGCAGCGCGCTGCTGCCGGCGGTGTGGCCGGTGCGCGAGCCGGAGGTGCTCGTGGTGACCGCGCTGCACAACCAGCCGTGCACGTACCCGCGCGGCGACCACCTCAACTTCCTCTCCGTCCTGAACAAGCAGGCGCGGCGCACGAGCAGGGCCGAGCAGTGGGGACTGCGTGCAGTGACAGCACCCGTGTTCCTACCAGATTTTGCCAAGTTCCGGGGCGCCGCCTGAACATGTGTCTCTGCCAGCACACGCATGCATGCGCAGCGCTCTGCATGGCGGCATCGCGGCTGTCGCCTGCATGGCACCCGTGGAGACCCGGCGTGCGGGGCTGCAGGACTTTGCGCGGCTGCACGGCTACGACATCGTGGCGACGTCCATCGTCGCGGACCCGTCGCTCCCGCACGCCTGGAACAAGATTGGGTGGCTGCTGCGCGCGTACAGGGTACGCGGCTGGCCCGGCAGGTGCCTCGGGGGTGCTGACCCTGGTGCACCGCCGTGGGGCGCGCCCTGGCGCCCAGGCTGCGCCCTTAGACGCAGGTGGAGGAGCGGGCCGCGGGACGTGCAGAACGTAGCCAAGGGCACAGCGTTTAAATTCATCCAATGAAGCTCCCAGGCAGACTTTCATGTGGTCACCCAGGCGTACAGCATGACAGCACCATCACAGGTTTTGTAGCATGTGTTGCATGCATGCGGGCGCGCGCGCCGCAGGACCACCCGAGCGCGGAATGGTACATGTGGATCGACTCCGACGCCATGATCGTGGACCCCGCGTTTGAGATCCCGTTCCACAAGTTTGGCGGCAAGGACCTGGTCGCCTGGGGCAATGAGGAGCGGCTGCGCGCCGGCGACGCGCTGGCAGGCGCGTGTGGGCCACAGTGGGGCTGCCGCCTCCCACGCGATGAGCCTGCAGCACTGAAGACTAGCACTGAAGCTTTGGCAGCGCGGCGCGCCGTTGCATGCCAGGGCCCAGCAGCCCGAATCTGCCGTCATTGCTCCGCTTGTCTCACTTTTCAGTGTTTGCTTTAGACGGCGAAGTGCCTGCAGCGCAGAATCCCATGGAGCTGCAGCGACCGGCGCGTGCGCCCCTCGTGCAGGCTTCAACTCGGGCGTGATGCTGTTCCGGCGGAGCAAGTGGACCAAGGAGTTCCTGGAGGCCGTCGCAGAGCTGGGCCGCGTGCCCGAGCCGCGGCTGGGCGAGGTGCCCGCTCCCCTCTGTTTGAATCCTGATAGTTGTCTATCTTGTGACGCAGGTTGCGCAACTGAGCGGCCGACTCGCCCGCAGCTGACCTTTCCTTGCCGTGCTGGAAGCGCAAACGCTGGCAGCAGCTGCCATCTGCGCGCGCTGCAGCGAGGCTGGCAGCCTGGGCACTGGGCAGGGACGCGCCGGCGGACGCGCGGGGGTGACGCCGGTGCGCGGCGGCCGCGCAGAAGCTGCGGCCGGAGCTGGCCGCGCCCGGGTACGAGTACGACGCGGGCCTGCGCGACCAGAACGGCATCGTGTACGAGCTCAAGCGCGACGGCGCCAAGGCGCTGGCGCACGTGAAGCTGGTCAACTCGGACTACTGCCTCAACTGCTACTGGCGCGACCTGCAGGGCCGCGGCAACTTCTCCTACAGCAGCGAGCAGGTAGGCGGCCCTGACCCTACATTGCCACACAGGGCTAAACTTAACCCTACAGCGATGACCTGGTGGGCTGCCCCAGCGGCGCTGGCCCAAAGCAGAGGGTGGGAGGCCGAGGTGGACAGGACGGACGGCCTGCTCGAGGCAGGCCCGGGCGCAGGCTCTGTACTGCTGCGCTGGGACGCTGCCAAGCTTTGCTCGTTGCGGCTGTGCATGCCGCCTGCCCGGCAGCGTGGCCGGTCGCGGAGCGTCAGCTGGCTCAAAGAGCACATACCCCGAATGGCGGCCGCATGCAGCCTTGAATGCATGCCAAAGTTACCCACATGCCGCGGTTTAGGAGGCCCGGCAGTGTGGTCCGCCCACCGCGCGCCGCCTGGAGGCTAACCGGAGCGACTGCTGTGTTCACAGGCGCAGTTTGTGGACCACTTTAGCGGCTGCCAGCTGTGCACGCAGCAGAGCAAGGACAAGGGCGCGTACCGCGAGTGTGAGGCAGAGTTCCTGCGCAGCTACGAGTTTGCGGCGGCCGCGCTGCGCGAGCTGCAGCCGGGCCCGCCGCCGCGCAACGCCACGCACTTTCAGCAGCTGGCCGCCACGCCCTACTGCCAGGTGGGCGCCTGCGGCCCCTGCCAGGCCCCAAGCAAACCCCGACAGACTGTCATGGATGAAAGCAGGGCGACATGCGCATGTTCAAGGCAGCGCTGCAGGGAAGCACGGAGGGCGGCGCCTTGGCTGACACGCTGGCTTGAGGCCCAGGGGTGGCATATTGAGCAGTGCAGAGCGCCTGCCAGCCCTGGCATGTTCTGTGCGCCGCGGCGCATGCTGAGGGCCGTGACGCGCCTCCCGGCAGGGCAACGCAAAGGTGAAGGAGTGCCGCGAGGCGGCGACCGCGGCGGCCGCGGCCGCCGAGGCCGAGGCGGCGGCGGCGGAGGCGCAGCTGGATGCGGATGCCGACACGCCGCAGCCGCTGCACCGCCGGCGGCTGGCAGCGGCGGCCGCCTGATCGCGCGCCGACAGCCGCCGGCCGCGTGTCTGGCGCCAAGAGCGCGCAGGGGTGCAAGCGCATCCGCTGCGTTTCGTCGCCGTGTGCGCCGGCCCTGGCGCATGCCTGGGGCGTGGAGCTAGCCTCCCACACCGGCGGGGAGGGCCCTGGGGCTACCTCCCACACCGGCGTTGAATGCGCATGCGTTTATCGTCGAGGGCCGCGGCGGGCCCCCTGGCCATGAGCCTGACACCACGGTCCACACATGCATTGGACCGCTCATGCGCCAGCGCCGCATGCGGTGGGCACAGGGCCATGGGTGCGGCTAGGCTTAGGGTTGTGCCTGACGGGCTTGGAAGAGCGCGCTGTGCTGCATCGGGCGCGCGGGCGATCGGACGGTCCACCGCTGGATGCCGCCAGCGCGGGCTTCACTGCGGCCTTCTAGCAAGCCTTCTAGCGAGGGCAGGGCGTGGGTGGCTGCGAAGTGACGGGCAGCGCTGGCCGTCTCAGAGGGTGGAGAAGGGCGTCTGTGCTGCTACATGAGGAGCGCCGCGAGCCCGGCGGCTCCATGACGAAGGCAGCACTGGCGGCGGCGGACGGACATACCGCGCGCGCTCCAGCCTGAACGGCCTCTGGTGTGGGGAAGCATTGGCCCAATGACGGGGTCCCCGGAGGATGTGTGGTTAGGAACGCTGTCTGCAAGACTGACTGACCGGCATAGGACCACAGCATGAACGAGTTGGAGTGACATATTCTGCACCTAGGGTTGTTGGCAGATTTTTTTGGTTCAGTATAGTGCGCGTCCGGGGTCCTCTGCCAGGCTGGCTAGCGCCCCTGCAGGCTTCAAAATTTTTTGCGGCACATGGCTGCTTTGGCGGCATGCTCTCCGCGCTTTAGCGCCTTGCACCCCCCGGAGCATCTCGATACAAGATGCTGCCATCTAGTGCGCACACCGCCGCGCACGGCTAGGATATGGTGACCATATCATATGCCTGCTCCGCCCCGCCTGCATCCTAGTGGTCCTGCTGTCTGTGTCAGGGAGCCGTGGCTGCCCAGTGTAACAGTCTCTCCGCTATATGCCCGCCGGCATGCCCTGAGAGCACCTTCGTGTCACTGTGAGCAGCAGCAATGCTGTTACAGCATCCTGGGCACACAGCCGTACGAGGTCTGCTGCGCACGCGGTTATTACGCCCCATCCGGCTAGGGTTGCGCGTTACGCCCAGAGCCATTTGCGCGTGCCATGTCTGGTGGTGCGAGCGCGATGTGCAGGTCAGCCAGCTGCGCCGCTCCCGCCGCTGCCGGCGCTTCTGTGAGCAGGCACTGCCCCTGCGCGGCACACAGAGCACTGCTGACCCGGCGGCGCTACTGCAGCCTCTCGAGCAGCAGCATTGCAGTGTGCTTGGCGCATGCTGCAGCCTGACGCGCGCCCTGGGACTGCCGCGCACGCGCACCAACACCGACGCCGTCGGCTGCATGACATGGCGCCCTGCATGGCGAACCAGACACACACGTGCGGCCGCCAATCATGCAGGCGTGACCGACATGCGCAAGCATGCGTCAAGCTCGGCCAAACACTGGCCTGCTCTGCGCGAGCCAGACAGCTAGACGGCTCGGCGCGCCACGCGGGCGCCGCGCCTGCGCGGTTTTGGGGAATGCGATCACGTCGCGGATGCTGGCCGCGCCCGCCAGCAGCATCGCCCAGCGGTCCAGGCCAAAGGCCAGGCCGCCGTGCGGCGGCGCGCCCAGCTCGAACGCGTCCAGCAGGTAGCCAAACTGCGCGACGGCCTCCGCCTCGCCCAGCCCGACAGCCGCGAACACGCGCTCCTGCACGTCGCGCCGGTACGTGCGCAGGCTGCCGCCTGCGCGCGCGCACGCGCGCCGCCGCTCGCCGGTCGAGTGAGGGGCCGCCATCGCGGGGCCGCAATGCGCCGGCTGGGCGGGCGCCGGTCAGAGCCGCAGCGCGCGAGCCCGGCGCCGCTGCGGCCAGGGCCGGCGCCCAAGGCGCCTGGGGCGGAGCGCGCGAGCGCGCACAGCGGCTGCTGCTTCGTCGCGGCGCCGTGCCTCCAAATACATTAGGAGGCCTCCAAATACATTAGGAGGGCGCTGCGCGCCGCGCCGCGCGCACCCGCAACCTCGACGCCGTTGTAGACGAGGTCGTAGGCGAGCGCGCGCGCGCCGCGCAGGTCGCCGGCCGCCAGGTCGTCCGGGTGCGGCGCCGTGAACGGGTGGTGCAGCGCCTCCAGGCGGCCCTCCTCCTCGTTCCACTCAAACATGGGGAAGTCTGCGCGCTGGGCGCGTGCAGCCATCAGCGCTCAGCGCTTCGGCGCCTGCGCACGGGGTCTTCAGGCAGGCGCGGCACCCCTGCGGGCGGACGGCGGTGGTCTGCTCTGCAGCGCCGCCAGCGCCCTGCCCCATGCCCCCAGCTGCCTGCCAGGAACGGCGACCCCGCCTAGTGGCTCATCACCAGCGCCGGGCGCGCCCGCAAGGCTGGCCGCTCATAGCGACGCCCGCACCTGTCACCTGCTTGGGCAGCCTGCTGCGACCGTCCTCCCTATCCCCGGAAGGTCGAGCACAGGCTGAGCAGGAGGCCGGGCGCGCGCCCGTGACCCACAGCAGCTCGTGGCGGCCGTCGCCCGCCAGCCCCAGCGCGCGCGCCAGGAACTGCCGCACGCGGTCCAGCGCGCGGTGCACCACCGGCGCCGGCCCCGCCGCCAGCAGCAGCAGATCGCCCTGGCCGCCGCGCCGGCAGGCCGCTGGACGAGCCGGCGATGCACCGACAATGCGAAACCTTGCATTTGGATCTCTCGGGCGGGCTGCTGCAGTCAGGACCCTGCCCTCATCCGCTGGCAGAAGGCGCGAGTCGGGCGTGCAGCACGACGCACACCCGTGCACGCAGCGCCACTGTCCCCGCCAGCGTGCAGGTCCTCACTGCCAACCCCATCCCCGGATACGCTCGCAGAACGGACATGCTCTTGGAGCGGGGTACTCACCAGGTGCGACCCAGACGCGATCCGCACGCGCCTCACAGCTAGATGCTGCCCAGCGGCGGGGGCCGCACCGGCTCTGCAGAGCAGGCTGCGATCAAGGCCGCCTGCTGCTCGGGCGCCAGGCCCTCCCGGACAGGTTTTGCGGCGTCCAGCTCACCCGCGGGCCCCACGCGCGCGTGCACCAGCCCGCCCGCGCCCGCCGCCACGGCCTCGCCTGCCGCGGCGCGCGGCGGTCAGGGCGGCGTGCGCCTCGGCGTTATCAGTATCGCCGGCCCATCTAGACACAGCCTTGCGCTCGCATGCACACCGCTTGCGCCAAGGCGCGCGGAGGCGCAGGCAGGCCGGCGCAGCAGTGCAGGACAGCACTGAGCGCAGGGCGCCCTTGCAGGGCTGCGATGCGGCATGCGGCGCCCGCAGCGGCACACCTGCGACGTCGCCCTTGGCCTTGACGCGCGCGTTCGAGATGCGCTGGCCGTCCGGGACGCGCATGGCCTTCACGATGCCGCCGGCCGCCAGCGCATCAACAAACACCCTGCGGCGCCTCGCACGCTTTGGCTTGCTGCGCCGGGTGGTGCCGCGGGCGTCCGCCAGCGGCCGCGCGCTGTTTCGCATGCAGGCCGCACACCCGGGCGCGAGGCGCACCGGGCGCCCGCGCGACGCATGCATTCTGAGTTCCGAGCAACCAGGGTTCCAGCTCTAACCCTACAAGCCACCCGCGCTCAACAGGGCCCACACGCCGCGAGGCCGCCGGGCGCCGCGCCGGAAGCTGCATCCGCGCACGGCGGCCGAGACGTCCGTGTGCTCCAGGCCGTAGCGCAGGTCCGGCTTGTCGCAGCCGTAGCGCTCCATCGCGTCTGCGTAGGTCAGCCGTCGGAAGGGCCCCGCCAGGCGCACGCCCGCCACCTGCCCGCATGGCCGAGCCTGAGCTGGCCGCTCTGGCCCTGCCCTGCCTCGCACCGGGCGAGCAGGGCAGGCTGGCGGCATGCAGCGTGCGCGCTCGCAGGCTGGCGTCGCGCCTCGCGGTCGGGCGCGTTGGGGCAGCATCGGCCGTGACGTGCAGCAGGGCCTGACAACCAGAGGCATCACCAACCTGCTTGCTCTCGTTGGGTGTCGCGAGCGCCGCGATCACCGGGCACAGGCACACCGCTACGCTCCTGAGGCACATGTCGATGTGAGCTCACAGTGTGTGCGGCAGGCACGGCGGCATCGGGACGCCCAAGGCCTTGCACAGGGGGCGCCGCGCTGCGCAAGCGGAGTGGGGCTATGTTCGCGAGGCGCGTGCGCGCGCCTCCTCAAACACGGTGCGCACGAGGTCCTCGGCCAGCGCCATGACGGCCTCCTGGTCCATGAAGGCCATCTCCATGTCCAGCTGCGAGAACTCCGGCTGCCTGGATGGGCCGGCATAGGGTTAGAATAGGGCAGGTAGGGTTAAGGGATAGGGAAGGTCATCATGACGCGGCGTTCAGCAACACTTAAGTGCCAGGCGCAGCGCGGCAGGGGTCGTGGGACGCGGGCGGCAGCACAGCAGCCGCAGCGCGCCGAGGGCGGCCGTGCGCGCCACGAGCGCTTCACGAGCTGGGAGGAGCTCTGGTGCGCATGCGGGCGAGCGGCTGGCAGAGCAAGCGCGCCAGTCACTGCTGCGAGCGGGCGGCGCAGGGAGGAGCCGGCAGGCAAGGGGGGTGGGGTAGGGCGGCGCCCACCGGTCGGCGCGCAGGTCCTCGTCACGGAAGCAGCGCGCGACCTGGTAGTACCGCTCCACACCCGCACAGCACAGCATCTGCTTGAACTGCGCGCGCCGGGCAGTGCGCTCGCATGCGCCGGGTGCCGGGCCCGCTCGGGTGCCGCCCGGGTGCCGGCCCCGCGCGGCCGGGTGCCGGGCACGCGGGCCGCAGCGCGCGGCGGCCCGACACAGCCAGCAGGCGCCAGGCCGCTCGAGCCCAGCAGCGACATGCGAGCGCATCCACGTTGCTCATGAAAAAGAGAGCTCCAAGGCGTCGTGCAGGCGGGGGGCGCGGCATGCGGGCGCGCGCGCCAGCTGCGGGCTCTGCGGCAGCGCGTAGAAGCCGCCGGGCTGCAGCCGGCTGGGCACGAGGAAGTCGCGCGCGCCCTCCGGCGTGGACCGGCACAGCAGCGGCGTCTCCACCTCCAGAAAGCCGGCCGCGTCCAGGAAGCGCCGCGCCGAGCGCAGCAGGGCCGCGCGCAGCCGCAGGTTGGCCGCCATCTGCGGCCGCCTGCGGGCAGGGCGTCCCCAGCAGGGGTGGAACGCTTGCCTCTTCCGCACATTATCCTTCTTTCTACCCTGGCGTTAAACAATCAGTGTGCGCATGGCAGTTTGGAGTGATGGAGTTTGTCTGTGGGAGAGGTCCTGTGAGGGCTCACAGGCCTTGGGCTTGCTGCGGCAGTCGCGCAGGCCGCACGCTCTGCGCTCCATACAGAGCCGCAGCGCAGAGCCGGAAACGCGCCCCCGCATGCGACGTGTGAGCGAGAGCAGTGTTAGCACGCGCAGCGCGCACGCGCGCGCATGGGCGCGGGAGCGGCGCACCGCAGGTCCAGGATGCGGTGGCGCAGGCGGACTTCCTCGCTGACGCGCGCGTCCGCGTCCGCGGGCAGGAAGGGCAGTGCCGCGCTGACCGCGTTCAGCACCGTCACCTGCGCGCCATCCGTGTCGCGTCAGCCCAACCCTAATCCTGCATCAAAACATCCTTCCCCGCGTCCAGCACCGTCTTCGCCTGCAGCGGGGCGGGCCGTCGAGGGCGGCCCCGGCGCCCGCAGCATGCCTGACAGCCTGCGGCGCTCCGAGCAGTGGCCGGCCGCTGCGAGGAGGCCGGTCTATGCGCTGGCTTGAAACACAGGCGGCCCGAGGCCATGCCGGCACTTGCGTGCTGTGGGGATCTCGCCGCGGCTGTCGACGCGCGCAGGCAGCGGCCAGGCATGCGGCGCATGCAGCTCGTGCCATGCAGGCTGGCGCCCGCTCGGCGCACGCGCTGCGGCCGTCCTGCGCCGCCGCGCTCTGCTGCGGCCATGCATGCGAGGAGGCGCGCAGCCGGGCGTGCGCCGCGCCGGGCACCGCGCCTCCTCAGCCAGCAGCTCGACCGCGCCGGTGGGCAGCTGCGGGTTGGGGTCCTTGCGCAGGCGCAGCGTGCCCGCCACGCGCACGACGTACTCCGCGCGCACGCGCTCCAGCGCGCGCGCCGCCGCCGGGAACTCGCCTGGGCTGCTCACCACCTGCGCCGTGTCGGCCGGCCCTTGGCTTCTCGACGGCGAGCTGAGCGCTGCTGGACCGCGCCCCGGAACGCGCTTCACACCCCTGCGGGAGCCTGCTCCGCAGCCTGTGACGAAGAGGCGCGGGGGGGGGGCGGGCCACGCGCGGCCTGGCCGCGCTCGCTGCTGCTCGGTGACAGGCGCGGCGAGGTGCGCAGCTCAGGCCGGGCCTCGCCGCCCGGGGCGCGCGCCTGGAGCAGGCCGGACGAGTCGCGCACATCCACAAAGCACACGCCGCCCAGGTTGCGCTGCCGGTGCACCCAGCCGCACACCGCCAGCGCGTCGCCCTCGCGCTCCGGGCGCAGCTCGCCGCAGGCCGCGCTGCGGCCCTCCCAGCTCATCCGCTCGCCGACCAGCGGGCGCGCCGGCACGAGCTGCGGCGCCTCCAGCTCGACGGCGCGAGCGGGGGTCGTGGTCAATCGCCGCGAGCGCCAATGCCGGCAGCCCGCTGCGCCGGGCTGGCACCGCCGGACCGCGGCGGCCGAGGCTGCACGGGCGCTGGGCTGCGGCGGGCGCCATGACACATGTGCGCGGTGCCGACGCACGAGGCACTGCAGGCGCGCGGCCAGGCGGCCGTGCAGGCAGGCCATCCGGCAGATGCAGCCTTTCACGAGAGGGCGTGCATGCTCGTCTGTCACGGCAGCTGCATTCCTTCAAGCAGCAGGGCGCCCTCAGCGCAGGCGCCTGCAGCGGCTCTGCCTGATGTCGCTTCACTCCTCATTGTGGCACCGGGGAGACCAGCCAGACTCGTTCAGCAGGAACCTGCGCACAGGCCCTGCCACTGTGCTCACTGGGAGAGCAGAGTGACAAGCTGGGAAGAGACCCACATTAATGCTGACTTATGTCTTGGACTCGGAAGTGGTGTTCCTTGCATCGTTGGTGCTCAGGCTGTGTTCCAGTGGAACTCTGACAAACATGTTCGCCTGGCAGCATACCTCTCGACACGCACAGCGGCGCCATCATCCTGCCTGAGCATGGGCAAGAAAGGCAGGGGCGCGACTCGCGTGCCGAGCGGCACTGGTAGCACAGGCCTGGGCGGCTGCGGCGCCGGCGGGCTGCAGGACCGCCTGCTCTACAAGCGCGTGGAGGCATACTGCCTGGCACGCCCCAGCAGTAAGGCTGGTGGCAGCGACGAGCTGTGTCTGTCGGCAAAGCGTCCGCGCACTGCCGCCCTGTTGCTCGCTCACCATGTGCTGCAGACTTCAGGCTCCGCACGCTGACTGGGTGCTTGTTCGGGATTTGCACTGTACACTGCACGTTGGCGCGTGGTGGGCACAAGTTGAGCGGAGCAGTCTACATGCTGCAGCCACAGCGTCCAGTGTGCTGGGGACCGTGTGCAGGCGCACGACTGTTTGGAGGCCCAAGTGCTGGCGGAGCACCTGCGGCAAGTGCACAAGGAGTACCAGCGCCGCAAGGCCAGCGTGTTTGTGCAGCAGGTGGTGCGCGCGCAGCTGGAGGCGGCCAGCAGACATCCCCCCTCCGATGAGGAGCGCCTGCAGGTGTGCCCTGCGCAAGCGCAGGCGCCGCTTATGCCCAGGCCATAGTTAGGACATAGTTATCGATGGAACGAATAGCGCTTGTGCTGGTAGCAGCTGTAGCCTGCCTGCTCTGGGGAGGCGCGCAGCACCAGCCTGCCTGCTATTCCTGCTAGGTACCACGTGGCTAATGCCCTGGCCTTCTTTATGTCCTGCTAAGGCACTGCACAGCGCGCTGCACAGCCTGGCCACCTGCCTGCTGCCCACCCGCCCCTGCACATGAACCACAGGCGCTCGAGGAGCGGCACCTGGCCCGCGGCCGCGGCGCGGGCGACGACGGGCCCAGCCCGCCGGCCTCGTCCAGCAGCGGCGGCGGCGGCGGCGGCAGCGATGGCGGCACGAGCGACAGCGTCGGTGGTGTGGATGCTGAGGTGCCGCCTGGGCTGCATCGTAACCGACGCTCAGCTGGGCCTCGAGCTGGGAGTAACATCATGTGGAGCTTGATTGAAGCAGAAGGAAATTACAGCAAAACAACATGCAAGTGGATGACGCCTGCTCTTACAGGCAGCGCGGCGCCATTCTAGGAGTCGGACCTTAGAGCATGCTGTCAACCTGCCACCCTGCTGAGCTAACTCCTGGGAGCATTTTGGCAGGCGGCGGCGGACCTGGACGATGCGCTGGCCGACGGCATTGCCAGTGCGGCGGCGGCCGGCGGCGCCGGCGGCGGCGGCGGCGGCGGCGGCGGCATGAACGGGACGCTGCAGGCGCTGTACGGGGGCGTGCGGAAGCAGGCGGCGGCGAGCGCACCGGGCGCGGGCGGTGCAGCAGCACCCCCGGCCGAGGCGCGGCCTGGCGGCGCGGTGGGCAGCGCGCCGGTCGCCGATGCGTCCGCGGGCCGCAGCGGCAGCCTGGGCGCGAGCGGGGAGGCGGCTGCGGAGACCCTGGATGCCGTCGGCGGGCTGGGCGCGGGCGCCGCGTTGGAGCCGGCCGCATTCGCGGCGCCGGACGTGGTGGCCGCAGCCGCGCGGCGCGCGCTGGCCGCTGAGCGCGCCCGCTGCCAAGGTCCAGGGTCGGGTCCTGCGCCAGGAGGGCTGCTGCAGGGTGTCGCCGGCGATGGCGGCGAGCGCGGCCGCGCCGCCCAGCAGCACGGCGTGGGCATCGCCCGGCGGCCAGAGGGCGGTGGGCCGGCGGGGGCGGTGGCGGGGATCCCTGCCGAGCCAGGACATGAGGCAGGTGCTCCCATCGGGCCGGCGGCCGCCGTGGCTGCGCGCGCTGGCTCGGCTGGGGAGGGCGGCAAGGGCCGCGCGCGGAGCGCGACTGCCGCCGGGCTGCCACGCGACAGGTCAGCGCCCAGGTGCTGCGCGGGGCCTGCGCGGCGCGCGCGACTGCAACAGCAGGATGGGCCTCTGCAGAGCCGTACAGACGTTGCGCTGATATGCAAAACGGCATGCATGCATGTAACAGGGCTCATGGGTCATCTTGGTGCCTGGCCGCTCATGTTGCCCTGCAGGTCATAGCCAGGCAGCTGCTCGGCAGCGACCGACTCAAACCCTTTTAAAGGTTCAGCATGTGCGCCTGATGTGCAGGTCCGCGGTCGGGAAGCGCGCGCGCGTCGCGCCTGCGGCCCGTGCCGGCTCCTCCATCACAGGCACACACTGCCCCGGTGCTGTCACACGCAGTCGCCATCATGCAGGTGTCCGCTGACTCACAGATGTGTCCGTCCACATTTGCTTGGCCCCCGCATGACGCATGAGTAACAGCTCACGCCGGCAACGCTCAACGCGCGCGCTGCATTGCGAATGCAGCGCCGCGGGCGGTGCGCTACAGCGACCTGGGCGGCATCGAGGCGGTGCTGCGCGACATCACCGAGCTCATCGAGTACCCGCTGGCCTACCCTGAGGCGCGCCCCGCGCCGCGCTGGGACTCGTACGTGAGCGTGTCAGGCACATATACCAACCCAGGTGCGGTGCCTCGTGCTGCCTGCCGTGTGCTGCAAGTCACACGACGACATGTTGTGCCAGCATACGCTGTTGCGCTTTGCGCAGGGCGCTGCGGAATGCCAGCACCACGGCATGGCTTGGTGGTTCAACATGCAGCGGCCCACACTGCATGCGAGCGCGGCAGGTGTACCGGCACCTGGGCGTCGAGCCGCCGCGCGGCGTGCTGCTGCACGGGCCGCCCGGCTGCGGCAAGACGGCGCTTGCGCACGCGGTGGCGCACGAGTGCGGCGTGCCCTTCCTGCGCGTCTCGGCGCCCGAGATCGTCTCCGGCATGTCCGGCGCGCCCCTCATGCCCGGCCGCCCGCCTGGCATGCGCCCGCGCCCGGCACGCGCCGCGGCTGCTCCCGCTGTGTTGCAGGCTGCGGGGAGCGCTGGTGCAGGGTCGCGCGCGGCCGCTACCTGCGCCTATGGGTTAGGGTTGGCTACTCCACCCTACCCTGTGCCCTGCGCACCGCGCGCAGGTGAGTCGGAGGCGCGCGTGCGACAGCTGTTCCAAGAGGCGCGCGAGGTCGCCCCCTGCATCATCTTCATAGGTGCGCTGCAGCGCCGCGCGCGTCGGCGGCCTGCTGGGCTCCCCTGCGGCCGCCGCCGCGCCTGCCCGCCTGCGGGGCGTGGCGCGGCCGGCCCGCCAAACTGCAGCTGTCAATACAGTTGAAAGCCGCTGCTGGGCGTGCGTAGCAGCGCCCCTGACAGCCTGCCAGACAGGCACTGTCCGCGCCGCTGCCAAAGTGCGTGCCGTGCAGCGCGCCCTCTGTGGGAGGCACGCCCCCAGCACCCAGGCCTGGCGCGCCGCGCAGACGAGATCGACGCCATCGCGCCTAAGCGCGAGAGCGTGCAGCGCGAGATGGAGCGCCGCATCGTGGCCCAGATGCTGACCTGCATGGACGACCTGGCCGCGCCCCTGCCCGGCGCGCCCGCCGCGGCGGCCGGCGGCGCGCGAGAGGGCGCCGACCCAGAGGTCGCCGAACCGGAGCGCGCGGCGGCGGCGGCGCACAGGCATGTCGTCGTGATCGGTGCGCGCGCGCCCTGCGAGCGCGCGCCCAGATGGGCGCGCCAGCACTGCCTGTGCCGCATGCTGCCTGGGTCATGCTGCGGTGAGCTGCTTGCCGAGGCGCACCGTGGGCTCTCGGGCGCGGGTGTGGCCCTCTGTTTCTCCTGAACCCTTGACATTTCATCGATGGCATGTCTGTGAGACCCATCGCGTGTCCTGAGCTGGGCGGGAGGCAGAGCGGTAAGCCAGGAAGCTGGCACGGCCGCCATCAGCCGCTCCTGCTGATTCAGCCCCTCCCTGGCAGGCATGCCGGCTGCCGTGCTGAGCACGCTCGCGCCGGGGCAGGCGCGACCAACCGCCCGGACGCGCTGGACGCGGCGCTGCGGCGCGCCGGCCGCTTCGACCGCGAGATCGCGCTGGGCATCCCCTCGCTGGAAGCGCGCGCCGCCATCCTGCGCGTGCGCCCCCGCCTGGGAGGCGCCCGCACGCCAGCACCTCCCAGCCCGAGCTGCAGAACCAAGCAAAAGAGCCCTGATCACAGTGCTGTGCGCGGTGATTGCACCGATGCAGGCGGGCGAGGCGGAGTGGGCAGATGCGCCAGCACAGGCTGGCAGTACGGGAGCCCGCGCTCCCACCGCGCCTCTGTACTGTGAGCAGGGGTTTGGTTGGTGGGGGCAGGGGTGCAGCGACGCTGTCCTGCTGGGTGGACACCGACGGCTGGTGGACACCGTGGCGGCCGGCACAACGGGCCGGAGGTCGCGCATGCGGCGCGGCGGTGCAGGTGCTGACGCGGCCGCTGCGGCTGGCGGGCGAGGTGGACTTTGCGGCGGTGGCCGCGCGCACGCCGGGCTTCGTGGGCGCCGACCTGGCCGCGCTCGCCAAGGAGGCCGCCGCGCTCGCCGTCCGCCGCATCTTCGCGCAGCTGGAGCAGGCGCGCGCGCGCGGATGTGGGCGCGACAGCGTGCCTGCATAGCTGCTGCCACACGCTGCACCGGTTGCGGACATGAGCAGCACTAGCGTGCGCGCGGGCGTGGTTGCGGCTGTGGGTGCCCCACCGCACGGGGTCGCCGCTCTCCTTGCTGCAACGCGGTGTGCACTGTCCAGCAGCTTCGCGGGCTCTGGCCTCCCGAGCGTTGCATGAAGCCTGCACACCACCGCCAGCCTTGTGCCGCGCTGTGTGCTACAGGCGCATCACGAGGCAAGTTGCGCCTTCTGTAAAGCCTTATGCAGGCACGCCCTGCAGGCCAGCGCCCATCCGGACACGGGCTCTGTGGAGGCTGCAGAGCCCGACGGCGCGGCCGCCCCGCCGCCTGCGGGCGCAGCCGAAGCCGGGCCCGCGCCGGGGCCGGCGCGGCGGCGCCGCGCGCCGCTGGCGCCGGGCGACCTGTCGGGCCTGGCCATCAGCGCAGCCGACTTTGGCGCGGCCGTGGCGCGCGTGCAGCCGAGCGTGCGCCGCGAGGGCTTTGCCACCACGCCGGACGTCACCTGGGCGGATGTCGGCTCACTCGGCGAGGCGCGCGCGAGCCGCTCACTGCAGTGCATGGCGGCCCGCAGGCTGCTGCATCCTGTGGCGCTGCTTCGCTGCCGTACATGCCCGCCCGGGGGGGCCCTGTGCATGGCACACGTGCGTGCATGGCGTCGACCACTGCCGTGCAGACTGGCACGTTAGGCCGGTTTGGGCGTGTATGAGGCTGCGCAGGCCTTGATGTAGGCGACGCCTTGACAGCCTGCCCGTGCGTCACTCGCTCCCACAGCTGCCGGCGCCTGCGCCAGGGCCCAGCCTGCGTCTGGCTCAGCAGGAGGACGTGCAGTTCGCCAGGAGCTGGCATGTCCCTACCCTGCACCCTAACCCCCTGTGGGTTGACGTGCAGGTGCGCGAGGAGCTGGCGTTCGCGGTGACGCGGCCCATCCGTGAGCCGGCGCGCTTCGCCGCGCTGGGCCTGGGCGCGCCCACGGGCGTGCTGCTGTACGGGCCGCCCGGCTGCGGCAAGACGCTCGTCGCCAAGGCGGTGGCCAACGAGAGCGGCGCCAACTTCATGTCCATCAAGGCGCTGCCCTCCCCGCCCCCAAGCTGGGTGCTGGGGTAGGGACAGTCTCGCGTCAGCGTCTGCTGAGTGACTGAAACTCTGCCGCTGCTGCATGCTGGAGGCTGCAGGTTTTGCTCGGGGCTCATGTGCAGTTGCAAGGAAGGCTGCCAAGTGCCTGTGTTTGTTTTCGAGGCGCTGATATGGTGAATAGAAGGCAAGATGTCATGCTATGGCCTGGAGTGGGAACCTGGTACAGCAGAGGCCCCCCTGGAGCCCTGCGGCGCGCGCAGGGCCCGGAGCTGCTCAACAAGTACGTGGGCGAGAGCGAGCGCGCGGTGCGGCAGCTGTTCGCGCGCGCGGGCGCGGCCGCGCCCTGCGTGCTCTTCTTCGACGAGCTGGACGCGCTGGCGCCGCGCCGCGGCTCTGATGTCAGCCAGTCCTCCGAGCGGCGCGCGCCCGCCGCCCGGCCAGGCCGACCATGCAATGAGCATATCGCCTGGACGCTGGCCCTGGTGGTCCTTTAGCGTCACTTGTCCAGTGTGTGGGACAGGCTGGGGTCTGGCCCATGTCCACGGCACGGCAGGCGAGGTGCAATGCCACTCAAGAGTGCTGTTATTTGTGAGGTCATATAGTTTCTGAGCATACGAGTATGCACTGAACACACCAGATGGCAAGCAATTATCATGCCGGCATTGCCCAAGCACAGGCGCCTGAGACGCCACGGAGATCTCACTGGGGCCGCTGCGCTGCGGGCAGGGTGGTGAACCAGCTGCTGACGGAGATGGACGGCATGGACGCGCGCGTGGGCGTGTACGTCATCGCCGCCACCAACCGCCCGGACATCATCGACCCCGCCCTGCTCAGGCGCGCCGCCCGCGCCCGCGCCGCGCGCCCGCCGCCCCGCTGCACGCCTGGCCTCGCGCCCGGTCTGCTGTGGCAGTTGTTTGGCAGGAGGTGTCCCCGCAGGCGTCACTTCTCACTTATGGAAGCGACTCAGAGCTGGTGCAGTGCATCCCAGTAATGTCATACAGGCGGCGGCGGCGGATGAGGTTCACCATATCGGGCAGTGTGCATGCCAGGGTTGGATACCCTACCCTGAAAAGCCTATATGCCTACCAGCGCTCGGCCGCGCCCGCGCAGGCCGGGCCGCCTGGACAAGGTGCTGTACGTGCCGCTGCCGCCGCCGGGCGGGCGCGCGGACATCCTGCGCGCGCTCACGCGCCGCACGCCGCTCGCGCCGGGCGTCGACCTGGCCGGCCTCGGCGCGAGCGCGCGCACCGCCGGCTTCAGCGGCGCCGACCTGGCCGCGCTCGTGCGCGAGGCGGCCGTCGCGTCGCTCAAGGCGCGCCGCCCGCGCCCACACCGCACGAGCCCCGCCGAGGTCAGCGTGGCCGACTCCCCCTGTGCCGTGGCCGGCGGCCGCGACCGGCGCTCAGCGGCAGCGCCGCGGCGAACTGCGTTGTCCCAGGCTGGGTCGCGGCTGACCAGGCGGCGGCCGCGCTCAGGAGACGCTGGCGGCGGAAGCGGGCGCGGGCGGTGCGGAGGCGGCGGGCCCGCCGCTGGTCCACGCGCGGCACTTTGACGCCGCGCTGCGCCGCGTGTTCCCCAGCGTGTCCCGCCAGGCGCGGCCCACAGAGTTTTTGCCTTTGCTTCTCGTCATTGATGGAGGTCCCTCAGGGCCTCAGAGGGTGTCAGAGGGTGCTCCACCCCATTGCATTGGTGTCATCTATTTCGTTCGTTTTATATTCCACCTGTTCCTGCAGGGCCACTTGAGTGCTGCGCAAGTGCGAGCTTGGAAGGCACGCAGGGCAAGGGCCATTACGTGGTGGCTGAGCCGATCGATCCGGCCTCGTGCCATCTGCCATACGCACGTAGGCCCTGAGGCAGGCATTTCTCCGCACTAACCAGGCCTGGAGGCCAGCGCGTGGCGCGCTATTTCACTCGTCTGTGCTCCGGCGCGCCTCGGGCGCTGACCGAGCGCGGCCGGCCGCTGCGCCGCAGGACCAACGCGTGTACGACGCGCTGCGGATGCGGCTGCGCTCCGCGCGCACGACGTTGGAGCCGGCGCCCGGCGGCGCGACGGCCCCTGCAGCGGTGCAGCCCGCGGCGCCCGCAGCCGACGGGCGCTCCGAGGGCGGCGGCGGTGGCGGCGGCGGCGCGGCCGGCGCGGCCGCCGCCGCGGGCGACAGCTCCAGCGACGCGATGGAGGGCGCGTTTGGGTCGGCCGGCGAGCAGGAGCCCAAGCCCATGGACGAGTGAGTGGGGGCGCGTGGGCTGGCGCTGCCTGCGTTGGCGCATCCGGGCGGGTTGGACGGGTAAGCTCCAAGGGTGCAGGACGACCAGGCTGCCTGGCGCTGCATGCACCCTGCGGAGAGCGCTCGTGCGAGGCAAACGGGAATAGACGGTCCTGGTGGCAGGGCACCAGGCGAGGTCTTGTTGCTGAAGTCCTGAAAGTTACGTCCGCCCACCTCAGGCTGTGGTGTATGATGTGTTGGTTGTGGCTGAGAGGATACGCGCATGGTTGGGTTCAATTTGGCGTGGTGGTGGTGTGGGGCTGAGACCCATGTTCAAGGCAATATTGAGATTAATGAGAGGCCTCTGATGCGTTTGGGCCTGATGCAGTCGAGAATCAATGTACCCGACATCTGGTGCCCATAAGCATGAGCATGCAGGTTGACGGGCACACGTGAGTGCAAATGACTCGCAGGCCGGTACAGTGCATGCGGAGCATGCCCATGATATTCCGGTGATCCTACCCAAGGCCAGATCCAAGCACACACACAAGGTGAGCGCGAGGGCGGGCTTTGCGTGTCAGCTTCCGCGTCTGACGCGCTACGCCATGGCAGTCGGGCCTGCGCTCTGCGCACTGCCGACCAGGCTATGAGGCGTGCGCCGGGCGCGGCGCGTGCCTGCCAGTGCCGAGCCGGGCTGCTGCTGCTGCTGTGTGTGCTACTGCCGCTCGAAAGCGATGGCCAGGCGCGCGCGCCGGACGGCGCGCCAGGGAGCAAGCCGCGCGCAAACGGGGGCGCCCTGCAGACAGCGCCAGCGGTAGCCGCGAGCATCAACTGGCACCCAGACAGTGCGCGCCCTGCAGCTCGTTGCGTGTGCATGCGTCATGCTGCCACACGCACTGCGTGAGCTGGAAGCTCCTGCCGGGCAGTGTAGGTTGCCGGGCAGTGCACGTGGCCGGCAGCAGTCTGTATGACTAACGCGCTCATTGCATGCAGCTGGGCCGCTCCTAGACCTGAAGAACAACATAACCAACTGGGACGCGTTCATAGCGGGGCGCGGCACGCGCGGCTGGGACTGGGGTTCGCCATGTCGGCCGGTGCTGTGGACGTTCGTGACATGCAGCTCAGACGACCGCGTGGTGGAGCTGTGCGCGCCCCTGCGCTGGCCCGCTGCTTTGGACCCTGTGCTGGAGGCCACACAGCACTGCGCTGAGTGCGTCAGGCAGCTGAACGCGCAGCGCGCGCCGCGGCGCGCAGGCAGATGGCGTGCGAAAAGCCCGACTGCACGGTCCCTGCGGACGGGCAGCTGCCGGCGACGCTGGCGAGGATGTCTGCGCTGCACACGCTGTGCGCTCCTCCCTGCAGGAAGCATCCCCTGCTGAAGCGCGCCGCAGGCGTGTGCCTTCCTTACTGACGTCAGACGTGGCTGATGCGGGGCGTGTTTTGCAGGAACCTCGCGAACAACGCACTCAGCGGCACCATCCCGCCGGAGTACGGGGACAGCGCGTCAGCCTTCCCGGGCCTTCTGACTCTGTGCGTACTGTGCCCGCTGCGCACTTTGCGTTTATCCAAGAGCTACATGCTCTTTGCGCTGTCACGTGCGCGGCTTGCGGCTGCATCCAAACCGGCTGCTGCCACCGCGCGCGCGCAGGCAGCTGCAGGGCAACAACCTGAACGGCACGCTGCCGCGCTTTGGTCCCGGCTCCTGGGTCAGCCTGAGCGCGCTGAACCTGACCGGGAACGAGTTTAGCAACAGCTCGCTGCCGCCCGCATGGGGCACCGCCACGATGGGCAACCTGAAGTACCTGCACCTGGCGGACTGCGGCGTCAGCGGTGCGGCCCCCGCGTCGCTCGCAGCACGTCTGGAGCTCGCGCCATGCGGCCGCTCTGCCGCCCACTCCAAAGGCTGCCGGGCACGTCCAGGGGCTCTCCCTCTATCCTCTATGCTGCTGCTATCCTCTATCCTCTATCCAGCTATCCTCTATCCTCTTCCCGCTACCCTGCTGGAATGGAAGAGCAGCAGCAAGCTGGGGAGTGCCGCGTCTGCGGCAGGCGAGCTGCCGCCCAGCTGGGGCCGGAGCGGCGCGTTCGGCAACCTCAAGGCGCTGGTGCTGCGGATGAACGACCTGCAGGGCGGCCTGCCGGCGTCGTGGGCGCAGCCCGCGTCCTTCGCGTCGCTGAACCACCTGGACGTCGCCGGCGCGGTCCCTGCCGGGGCCGCGCGCGCTCCGCTGTCGTGCCGCGTGACGTGCTGTTGTGGAGCATCTTGCTTCCGAGGCCGGACCTGTGAGGGAGTGTGTTCAGGGAAGCGTTTCACAGCGCATTGCTCGTCTGACTGCATGACAGCGGCGCGACAGCGCGGAGAGGCTACGGCGGGCGGCTCAGGGCGCGCGAGGCGCGCGGGGAAGCGTTCGCCCGAACCGGGTGCACAGAGCGGCGGCACAGCCTGACGCCCGGGCGGGCGCGCCAGGGAACAACCTGACGGGGGCGCTGGACGCCTGGCTGGTGCCGGGCGGCTTCAACACCCTGCAGCGGCTCAGCGTGGCGGACAACCCTAGCCTAGGGTGCGACCCGCCGCCCGCTGCCAGCGCGCGCGGGTGCTGAAGCACCGGCGAGAAGCGCGCGGTTGGCGCGCGCTGGGCACCCAGCTCAGGACGCGCAGCCGAAACACTGCGCCGTCCCTGGCGCTCGTGATGAGCGTGACACTTGCTGTCACGCTGGGCGCTGCGAGCCGCTTGATCGACGGTCCCCCGCTGCCTGCTGGAGCACCGCTGCTGCAAAGTCCAGCTGTGATGCTCGCGCGCACGAGCGCGTCCGCCGAGGCGGAGGTGGCGGGCGCAGGGGCACCGTGCCGCGCACGCTGTGGGTGACCGGCGGCGGCGCCGGCGCGGCCTCGCTGGCGCACCTGGAGAAGTTTAACGCGAGCGGGTGCGGGCTGGGCGGCGCGCTGCCTCACTGGGACGCGCCCGGCGTGCTCCCACCGGGGCAGGACGCCCGCCTGAGCGAGCTCATCCTGAGCCACAACCCGCGCCTGTCGGGTGCGCCCCTGGCCCTGACGCGCACCCGCGCTGGACGCCTGGCGCGGGTCGTCGAGCAGGCCGCTTTGCGCATCGAGTGGGCCAGAGGCGCGCGTCTGCAGGGGCGTGCAGCTGTGGGTAGAACAGGGGCATGCCTGCAAGCGATCGCTGCACATCCAGTCACAAGTGTTGCTGGGCTGGGCCGCGGCGCCTTTGCTGACATGCGCTGCACACGCTGCGTCCAGAGGGCCGCAGTGTTCATGCGCTGCCAGCGTGAGGCGATCGGAGCCCGGTCCTGCAGGGCTGTCAGCAGGGCGGGCGCTCAGCGCGGCGGGCGCGCGCGCGCGCGCAGGCACGCTGCCGCCGGGGTGGGCGGCCGCGCCGGCGCTGGGCGCGCTGCAGACGCTGCGCCTGGAGCGCTGCAACCTGTCCGGCACGCTGCCCGGCGCCTGGCTGGACCGCCGGCTGCCGCTGGGCGCGGGCCTGTTCCGGCTGGTGCTGCGCCAGAACGCGCTCACGGGGTCGCTGCCGTCCGTGTGGGGCCTGCGCCCCAACGCCTCGGTGGACGTCCTGCAGTCCATGTGCGCGCCTGGCGCAGCCCCCGCCCAGGGCGCGGCACGGCCGCTGTGGCGGGCTTGCCGCTGCACCTGGTGTGCAGTTAAGAATCCCTGCGTGTTCTGCCGGGCCTGCCTAGGACCTTACTGCGTCTGCCCCCGTGCACCTGTCTCCGCCCTGCGGCACGCTGCGCGCGCTGTGCGCGCCGGCATCTGTGCCCGGGCTCAACACGTGCGCGTCGAAGCTGTTCGCTGAGGGCGACGCGCGCGGCGCGCAGGCAGCTGAGCTTCAACCAGCTGACAGGCGGCATCCCGGCCACGTGGGCGGCCTCGGACGCGACCGGGTTCCACGCGCTGCGCTACCTCGACCTGCGCCAGAACTCGCTGACGGGCAGCATCCCGGTCGGCCTCGGGCGCACGCTGTGCGCCCCCGCGCGCCCAGCCATGCCCTGCTCACGTGCACCCGCCGCGACCAGGCCCTGCTGGTTGCTGCCGTCCCTGCGCCCGCCGCCCGCAGCGAGCGGCGGCCGCGGCGAGCCCTGCGAGGGAAGCCCACGGGCGCCCCGGCGCGGCTCGTCGCCTTTCCGCAATGAGCTTTAGCGGCAGCGAGGGCTGCTCGTGGTGGCGCGCTGCCTGCCACGCGTCGAGCAGCCCGATCGGCTGGCGCTCCGCACGTGCGTCAGGTGTTTGGATGCGGAGGCATAGGATAGGTTAGAACTAGGGTAGGGCTACCTGCCACGTCACAGGTCCCTGCCTCACCCGCGCCCGCGCTGCAGGAACCTGCTGCCGGGCAACGCGCTGTGCGGCGCCATCCCGCCCAACGTGACGATCTGCCAGCGCCGCGCGTCCTGCGACCCCACGCAGATCTCCTACTTCTGCAGCTGCGGCGACTCGCTCAGCAGCCTGCCCAGCTGCGGCGGTGCGGGCCCGCGCACGCGCCCTCACGCGCGCGCACGCAGCGGCCGTGCGGGGCGCCTGGCACGGACAGCGGGGTGGCCAGGCTGTGAGGAGTCTGCAGAGCAGGGAGGCGCAGGACTCCCTCGCAATTGTGCATCAGGGCCCAACAGCCGCCCTCCCGCGCTGAGAGCGGGGCGGCGCGGCCGGGGCCAGGGTCGAGCGGCCTGTCGGGGACGAAGGCTGCGGAGATCTTCGTGCCGGTCGTGACGGTGGTGGCGTGCGCCGTCATGCTGATCGTGGTCAGCCTCCTGGTGCTCAACCACCGCCGCCAGGCGCGCGGCCCCGCCTCGCGCCGATGCTGGGCCGCCCGTCCGAGTATGCATCCTGCCGCTGAGCGCTGAGCGCGGGGCGAAGCGCCGGGCAAGCACTGCCTGCGCCGGCTGCACTGCGCCGCATATGAGGACAGACGGCAGCTCCACTGTCCAGCACAGGCTGGGCGGCTGAGCTTCCTGGCTCAATTTGACGCAGGTGTCAATGCAGAGATCGTTGCGGGTGGCCCCGGTGCAGGCAGCAGCGTGCTGTCTTTGTAGCGTTATTTTTTTATTGTTGGGCATGTGCAGGACAGTGCGCGTCCGTGCCGCGCCATGCAGGCGCAGACGCTGTCGAAGCACCACCAGAGCAGCGTGCTGCAAGGCTTGGCTGGCACGAGTTCAGTTGCGACTCTGTGGCGGCCGAGGGCGCGCAGGCGCACACGCCGCTGGTCTCGCCGACCAAGCGCAGCTCGGACCAGCGCTCGGTGGACATCATGCTCTCGGCGGCCACGCAGTCGGAGAGCGTGGTGCTGCAGCGCAAGCTGACGGGCGGCAGCAGCGCGCCCAGCACGCCCAGCCTGCTGGAGACGACGCTCAGCCGCCAGATGTCCTCCTTCAAGCTGGACTGGCAGATAAACCCGGACGAGATCGAGTTCTGTCGAGACGCGGACGGGAAGCTCTGGCAGCTCGGCACCGGCGGATACGGTCACGCAAGCGCCCCGCCCTCCCGCGCACCGCTGCTGCCTGCGGTCAGTTGCACCCTTCCAACTGCAGAGTGGCCGGACTGTTGGTTTCGAATGTGCACACCACCTGTGACGCATTCGCCCCGCACACACTGTCTGCAATGCTGCTCAGCCCCTGAGGGGCACAGCCGCTCCTGGTAAGCTCGCTGGTTCCTGACTTCGGCATGCACGGGGGTCGGACGTGCACGCGGTGCGGCGCACCTTTGCAATCTGGCTCATGACCGCGCGAGGGGGCGTACGCTGCCCCGCATGGCCGCGCCTGCCCGGCGCAGCCACCCGGGTCGGCGTATAGGGTAGGGTCTGACAGGGTCCATCGCGCGCAGGTGTACAAGGCCAAGCGCGGCGGCGCGACCGACGTGGCGTGCAAGGTCATGCGGCTGGACCTGCTGGAGGGCGGCGCGCGCGAGCAGCAGCTGGAGGCGTTCATGCGCGAGGCGGCCGTGCTCAAGGCCTGCCGCGACCAGCACATCCTCATGTTCCTGGGCGCCTGCCTCAAGGCGCGGCGCGCCTTGCCCGCTGCAATGCCTGTATTTTTATAAAAAAAAAATTTAAAGTTTTTAGGTTTTTAAGGTTTGAGTTTTAAGTAAATGCTTTTCATCTGCCTAAGTTGGCGCATCAGCCCCTGGGGGTCGTGTGCACCGTCGCCGCAAGGGACGCACTGCGGTGGCGTTGTCTGCCCAGGCGGCGACCGCACGGGCCAGCTGCGCCTTGCCGCGCACAGCGCGCAGCTGTCGCCAGCCTGCGAGGGTCCTGGCTGTCCGCAGACGCGGGCTGAAGTCGGGCCTGGGGCGCTGCGCCGCGGCCACCGCCGCCGTGCATGTCCGGGTCGAGTGGCATGCGCTGCGATGGCGGCGCCAGGCTGGCTGACACGCTACGCTTACATGTGCATCATGCAGAAGTGACATTTCAATCCTAACCCTAACCTGCACCGCGCAGGGCGACGTGGTCATGCTGGTGACCGCGCTGATGGAGACCGACCTGGCGCGCGCGCTGAAGAAGGACGCCAACACGAGCGGCGGCCGGCGCATCACCTGGGCGCCGCGCGTGGCGGGCACGGGCGGGCGCGTGTCGCGCATGGGCCTCGCGCGGCGCATCGCGCTGGACGTCGCGCGCGGGCTCGCCTTCCTGCACGGCCGCAAGGCGTGCCGCGCCTGGCATTGTGCGGGCAGGCAGTGCGCCGCCTGTCTGCGGAGGCTGATGCGCGCACTTGGACAGGATGCGGCGGGCGTGCGCGTGTGCGTTGCACGCCTGCTGCTCGGGTGTCGCTGTCCTGCAGGCGCCTCACAGGCTTGCGTGTGTGCTGCGGAAAGAGCGCCTGTTTCTGGGACAGTAAGCTGTGGGGTTTGAGAAGGCCGTGCCCGCGCTTGCTGACCTGAGCGTAGGATAATATGCATGCTGCGTCTGAGGCGCATGTGCAGCAGGCGTTCTGCCAGGGCTTCCAGTAAGTGACACGGAATATTTATGGCGCGCAGATCGTGCACCGGGACCTGAAGAGCGCCAACATCCTGCTGGCGCGCGACGGCGGCGCGTGCATCGCGGAGCGCGGCCGCGGCAGGGCGCCGCATGGGCGCCTGAAACGCGGCGCCTCTGTTGAGCCCGGGCCTGTGCAGCTGTGTGACTTGCGAACAAGTTATTTCGAAGGCCTGTGCAGCCTGTGACAGACCAGGCATTGTCTGCTGATGCATTCCGAAGTGACAAAGTCGAGCCGGTCTGGCCAATGCGCACCTGGCGGGGCGCGCGTAGGATGTGGGCATGGCGCGGATGCTGACGACGGGCGTGCTGACCTCGCTGCACGGCACCTTTGGCGCGGCCCTGCCGCGCTCTGTATCCCTAATCAGCTCAGGACCAGGCTGAGGCTGGTTGCAGCGCAGCTTGCGTGCGCCGCGTCCGTGCGGCAGGGCGGGGGCTGTCTGGGGCCGCAGCAAGCGTACGCACAAATAGAAGTGCCCCGTGGGCAGCCGCTGCGCCCAGCACGGCCGCCGGCTGGTCGTGCGCATGCTCAGGCTGCAGCGTGGGCCGCAGGCACGTTCGCCTGGTGCGCGCCTGAGATGCTGCTGGGCCGCGAGTGCAACGAGAAGTCCGACCTCTACAGCTTCGGGGTGGTGAGCCCGCCTGCGCGCGCCCGTGCTGCCCGTGCCGCGAGCCAGCTCGCCCGCACGCGCTGTACTGCTGGGGCGCGTTCACGCGTGTGTGACATGCCGCGCGCTGTGCGCCGTGCTGGAGCCGGGACTGCTTCACCTTAACCCTAAACCTGAGGATACGGCGGTCTGTGCTGCGCCAGGTGCTGTGGGAGCTGAGCACGGCCGAGGTGCCCAACGGGCGTTACCTCCGGCCGCTGAAGTGCGCCCCCTGCTCCCCTGTGGCGGTGCTGCTCACTGCATGACTTGCCCTCCTGTCCCATCGCAACGCCAGCCCCAGGCGCCGCATGCGCTCGCGATGCTGCAGCGGCGGCGCTGGCCCGCAGGCGGCGGCGCCGCCTGCGGCCTGCTGCATCGCTTCGCATGTCACGGCGCTCAGGAGGGGCCAGAACCTTACTCGTGAGGCATTAATCCTACCCTAAACCTGCCACGCTGGCGCAGGGTCCCGGAGGAGTGCCCGCAGGAGGTGGCCAACCTGGCCGAGCAGTGCCTCAGCGACAGCTCGGCGGAGCGGCCGTCCGCGCTGCAGTGCGTGCACGTGCTCGCCAACCCGTCCCCGCCGCACCAGTCCGCGTGAGCGGCTGGCGGGCCTGCGTCCGGTCTAGGGCCTGCGCGTTTTCGCTTTGCCCGTCGGCACGCCTCTTTCCCAGGAATAATGAGCCGCAGGCGCAGAGCTCCTGCGCGCGCTGCGCCCTGTCGCTGCATGTCCACCCTGTCTGCGCGGTGAGTTTCGCCGGTGCGCCCCTCGCCTGCAGGTGAGCAATGTGTGAGAAGTGAGAGATGTCAGGCTCCTGTTGCCTGCGCGATTGCTAGCGCTCGCGCATGTGAGATGTCACCCGGTCGGCTGTGTCATGTGCGGTGTCATGTCACAACATACAGCGTTGGCGCGGCCTGCTTCGCCCAGTGCTGCAGTTTGTCTTTTTCCCTCCCCACCCTTGCCCGTCTGGCTGTCACTAGTGGGACGAGTGGGCAGGTGGCAGTCGGAATTATATGCTGCATAGCTCCGTCTCGGGCTATTTGGGTGCGGACATGCAGGTTGCGTGCTAAATTGATATGCCTGGCTCTCTAGAATTTGATTCCTTTGCCAAAAGCGGTGCCGCGCACTCGCCTGGGGGGGGGCTCCCCGACCCTGCCATTACACGGAGGTAGCGATTTTGCCATAGGGGCGTGGCCGCGTGCACCCGACGTGCTGGTGCAAAGCACCGAGGCGGGTGTGCGTTGCAAAAGCACCGGTGTAAGCACCGGACTGTCGCGGACGCGCTTGGTGAGCGTGTCTCGTCCACACACCTGGAAGCTGCAGGCACTGGCAGGCCCACTCTCCACACACGCACTGCGGTGGAACGGGGCGGCCGGCCAGTGCACCCTGCCCGGCATGCAGCATCTTCATGTGCAACTCTCTTGCGGTGCCACCCAGGCTGCATGTGCATGTGCAGTTCATGCCTGCGCAGCTCGCCACAGCACTGCGGGGCCTCCGCCCCGATCAGGGCACGGCAGGAGCCCCCAGCGCATGCGACACGCAGCTCTGAGCGCCCCAGGCTGCGCAGTCTGGACCACGTCCCAGAGCGTGCCGCGGCTCCTGCCGCGCCCGAGATGGCTCACGAGCGCGGCTCTGAGGCCCCCCTCGGAGCTACTCAGTCTGGAACACGTTCTGGATCATGCCGCGCGGCGCGGCGTCCGCGGCCGCGTCCAGCGCCGCGACCTCGGCCGCGCTCAGCCGCCAGCCGAGCGCGCCCAGGTTGTCGCGCACATTGGCCAGCGTCTTGGCGCCCGGGATGGGGATCGTGCCCTGGGCCATGCACCAGTTGATGGCCACCTGCACGGGGCCGCGCGTCTTCAGTCCGATCGCCTACCCTTCACCGTTTCTAACCCTACCCTACCATGTTATAGCCTGCCACATACGCACGCGGCACCGAGTCTGCGGCGGCTCACATGCAGCCCGGACACGTTGGCAAGCCAGGTGAGGACCGGCGCGCGCGCACTGCCGGGGCACCAAAACCCCGGGACAATGAGCCGACACGGAGCAGCCTTGGCCCCCGCGCTCTGCTGGGGCAGCGGCGCGGACCTGGGAGGGCGTCTTGCCGCGCTTGGCGGCCACCGCGCGCAGCTCCGCCAGCAGCGGCGCCAGCCCCGGCAGGATGCGCCGGAAGAGCAGCGCGCGCGGGCCGGCCGGCAGCGCGCCGCCGGCCTCCGCGCCGTACTTGCCAGTCAGCATGCCTGCGCGGCCGGCCCGCCTCGCCCCCGCGCACGCGCTGCGGGCCACCGCCCGAGCCCTGCCTGCAGGCTGCACGTGAGCGTGTCGCCTGGCCAATATCTGATGGTGGCATGCGCGGCGGCCGTCACGCCCCTGCGCATGCCTTCTATGCACGCCTGAGGCTACTGCCAGCGGGCTCGCAGCGCGCCGCCGCCGCGCCGCCCGCTGCTGTTCAGGCAGCATCGGGCTGCGGCCTGGGCTGCGCCCTCGGCTGCCGCTGCCGGCGCGGCGCGGCGGCGCACCCAGGCCGAGCGGCGAGTAGGCAATGAGCCGGATGCCGAGCTGGTCGCAGATGGCCTTGGTCTCCAGCTGCTGCGGGCCCCTGCTGATGAGCGAGAACTGGACCTGCACAGTTCAGGGTTAGGGTTGGCCCAGCGCGGCGGTCGCTCGAGCACGCCGCTGTGCGGCTCTGGGCAAGGGCCTTCTGACAAGCGGGGATGCATGCGGGCCGCGCGGAACACCACACCCTGCAGTGCCAGTGCGCCAAAGCCACAGCAGCCACACCTGCCTAGCACCTACCTCACGTGAAAGTACCTGTACTGACTAAGGCAGCCTGCGGGCGCGCCTGTGCAGAGGCGAGCGGGACGCCGCGGCGCTCCAGGTACGCGTGGATGCGCTCCAGCTGCCGCGGGCCGTAGTTGCTGACGCCTACGGCCTGCACCAGGCCCTGCGCCCGCCCAGAGCATGCCGTCGGCCACGTGCCAGGCCGAGCGGCCACCGTCGCAGTCTCAGTCAGCACGCCGCTCGCGCTCACGCACAGGCACAGACGCTCTGCACATGGGCGCCAAATGGTCTGCGCGCGGGCGCAGGCGTTGCACCCCCCCCCCCAGCGCAGCCAACCAGGCCACGCCTCACCGGAAAGCGGCCGCACAGCCTGCTGCTCCTACCCGCCTCCCTGCCGGCGCGCTGCCATGCGCGCCGCGCGTGGAACAGCGCAGACACCACGCCGGCCTGCCGAGCGGGGGCGCGCGCCTGGTCATGCATCGCGGCCAGGCCGTCCCAAAGTGCGCGCTCCTGCAGCGGCGCGTACCGCGCGGCGCTCCAGTGCAGCTGCCCCAGCGCGACGCGCTCCAGGCCCAGCCGCCGCAGCGAGCCCCTGCGCTGCGCGCGCGGCGGGGGGCGGGCTCGCGACCGCGCGCGCAGGCTATGTGGGCTGTGCGCCCTGTCAGTGCGCAGCAGGCGAGTCGAGGGACTGCCTTGATGGCCTTCGCCGCGCCGCTGATAACATGGACCTCCCGTGCGACTTTAGCGCACACAGGCCTCGCTTGTGTACCAGCAAGCAGCTGCCTCAGAAACCAGGCGGGCTCTGCGCCGCATGCGTCCCGGCACGCTGTGCGCGCGCGAACAGCTGGCGCGCGAGGTGTGCGGAGGGCCGGCGCGGCGGGGGCGCACCGGACCGCGCTGACAAACTGGCCGGGCGTCAGGCGCCAGGGGTAGGCCGCCAGCTTGGTCGCGACGAGCACGCCGTCGCGCTCGCGCGCCGGGCCGGGGTACTCGCGGATGAAGCGCCCCAGCAGCTGCTCGCTGCGCCCGTTCAGCCTGCCCGTGCCTGCGCAGGGTTGAGGCCCTGACCGGGCTCACCTGGTCGCACAGGGCGCCTGCATGCCTCGCGCGTGTACGAGGCGCGCACGCAGTGCACGCGTCACAGGTGGCTGGGTCTTGCTCAGGTGCGCGTGTCGCCGGAAGACTGATAAGAGCGCGCAAAAAAAGGCGAAGCGCTGTCGTGCGGCGCAGGAGCAGCGCTGCCAGGTCTTGCGACCTGCGGCCGGCTCAGGCTGCTGCTGCGAGGGGCTGGGAGGCACCATACGAGTCGGCGGTGTCCCACAGGTTGACGCCGTTGGAGACCGCAAAGTTGAACACCTCCTGCAGCTCGGCGTCCATGCTCTCCTTGTAGCCCCAGAGGAACTGGTTGCCCCACGCCCTGTGGCGCGCGCGCCTTCAGGTGCCGTCCTGCTGTCGTCAAGCATCCCCCCCCCCCAGAAGGAGAGCTGAGACTGGAAAACTCGAGGCGGGCTGTTGCAGGGAGACACACCATGTGCCGAGGCCCATCGGGGGTGCTTTCAGCGGCCCCATGGGGCGCACGTCGGCAGCGCGGAAGCCCGGGCTCGCCCTGGGGCAGTGACCCGGCAGCACGCTACTGAGTTGCGTGCATGTGCGTGTCTCATCACACAATATACTGTGCATGAGCTCCAAGCCAGACCAGTGCACACCACAAAGCAACGGTTACAGCACACTGCGACGCACCATGGGCGCCACAACGCGAGCGTCCTTAGGCTGCGGCGCCTGCATGCCTTGCCGCACATAACATGAGGTAGGCAGCCTGTCCTAGGTATCCGTGCGGGCAGCACAGACTGTATCCTGCTTATGTCTGTGTGGCAGGTGCAGCGCTGTTGGCCCATCATGTCTGGCAACGGAATGCCAGAACTCAGACAGCAGGAGGGGGTAATGAACAAACTAACAAGGACCCGAGGCCATAGACCGCTACTGTTCGTACAGATGAGGCACTGACAGTCTTGCTGCTTTGGTCATGCTGCAGGTTTTTACATTATTAAAACATCATATGAACAGGTGCGCAGGCTTGACGAGATCATCGCAGCAGTCGCGCAATCGTGACAGGGAGGCGCAGTGTGGCCGGCAGAGAGCCTGACAGGCCGGGGAACGGCGCCCGATGGCCTATGCGCCGACGTACAAGGACCCCGTCTCGCTGTATGGGCCTGGCGCGTCGCGCCGCACGCGCGCCAGCTTCGATGACGGCCTGCTCCGGCGCGAGGACACGGGCACAGGTGCGGCGCAGCCGGGGACAGTTGGCGCTCGACTGGTGAGAAATCCACTCCGGCTTTCGGGTGGCGGCCACAACGTTCCCCATCACTCCAAAGCAGATGCTCCAGCTGTGGTTTTTTTGAATACCAGCATCTATACTCAACAGGCTTTGCAAGGGGAAGGCCAGCCGTGTGAAGGCAAATCGAGGCGTTCAGTTGGATGGCCTGGGCACCAGCCCGGGGGAGCGGGCCATGGAGTGCGCAGGGCTGAAACGACAGGCCTGTGCGGCGCTGACGAGCTTGTAGGTGCGGCGTCGGAGAAACGGAGCACCAGAGGCAGTGAGCGTCGCCGGCGACTGCGCAGGTCTGGAGGAGGCGGACCGCGCGGAGGACGACTTCGAGGAGCTCAAGCGCGCGGCGCTGGACGGCCTGAGCACCAAGCGGCGCCTGCGCACCGCGGTGCTGCCGGTTGACGACGGCGCGCACGAGGCGGTCGACGTGAAGAAGCTCGGGCGCTCGCAGCGCGCGCAGCTCGTCTCCAAGGTGCCGCGCGCGCACCCGCTCAGCGAGGGTTTCAGCAGGGTTTTAGCAAGCGCAGGTGGGGTAGGCAGGCGCCGCCTGCCGCCTGGCTTTTCAAGCGGGCGTGCCAGCAAGCGGTGGTGATGCACGCAGGCGCCGCCTGCCGCCCGGCTCTGCAAGTGGGCGTGCCAGCAAGCGATGGTGATGCAGGCAGGCCCCGCCTGCTGCCCGGCTGTGCAAGCAGGCGTGCGCCGCGCGCAGGCGCTCGAGACGGACGACCAGGAGAATGAGGGCCTGCTGCGCAAGATCCAGGAGCGCATGCACCGGCGCGCCCCTGCTCGCGCCCTGCGCTCAAGGCCGCGGCCGGGGCATCTGCATTCGCGCTCGGACCAGCATGCAACGTGCTGTGCGCCGGCCGGCCGTGAGCGGGGCGGCGTGCGGCGCATCAGGGTCGGCATCGAGCCGCCGCAGGTGGAGGTGCGCTTCGAGCGACTGTGCGTGGAGGCGGACGTGGTGGTCGGCGCGCGCGGCCTGCCGAGCGTGGGCAACAGCGTGCGCGCGTCGGGGGAGGTGCGGGCCGGACGCGCGCCGGCATGACCAGATGAGAAGTTTTTACCGCTGTTTGCGCGGCTTTTAGCTGGCAAGCTCGAGCCAGCTGTTGTCCTGCCACTCTGTCAGGTTGCATCCCGGGTCTGTGTGTGTGCATGCAGAGGGTGAAACACTTTGCTCTGACCTGCCGCTCCATGAAGGGATGTGCATGCGCAGAGGCTGCTGGGCCTGTTCGGCATCCGCGGGGCGCAGAAGCGTGTCTTCCCCATCCTCAGGGACGTCACAGGCATCCTGCGGCCGGTGAGGCCCTGCGCTGTCGACATGATGTGCAGTGGACTTGCCCAACGACTACCTGGTTGATACACTGTTTGCACAGCTTGCAGCACATCCAATTTCCCTCCCTTGCAGCATGCCGGTCCGCTTGTCAGGCAAAGTCTGCCTCGGACGTGAGTACGTCAGGGCAGTGGCGGCAAGCCATGCATGCAGGCGCACAGCCAACCTCGCAAATCATGCACACGGAGACATCTGGAGCTCGCCATGCGCTGCAGGGCCGCATGATGCTGCTGCTGGGGCCGCCCGGAGGCGGCAAGACGACGCTGCTGAACGCGCTCGCGGGCAAGCTGCACTCCAGCAAAGGGCTGCGGGTGCGCTTCAATTCTTTGCAGCACAGCTGCAGTGTGGTTCCCAGCCATCCATACAACACACACCATGTCATGCCGCACACCTCTTGCCCGTTGTCAGTCAGTTCTCACAGTCGATGTTGCTTTTCCAGCCGCCAAAAGCCGCGATCGTGCTGTGGAAATTCCATGCGCATTGTGTGCAGTCTGTGATTCGCAGGACTCGCCTGCTTAGGCCGACCATGTTGCGGCGCCCCCCAGAGGCCTGCACGCTGGGCCGCAGGTGCGCGGCGACATTACCTACAACGGCAGCGGCCTGCACGAGTTTGTGCCCCAGCGCACGGCCGCCTACGTCTCACAGGTGCGCCGACGCTGCCCTGCCGCCCCCCGTCCTGTCCCTGAGGCTGTCAGCAGGCTGCAGCCTGCGGGACGACCGGACCTCCCAGGTGCCTGTTGTGTAGCCAACCATCTGCCCCTGGCTGCGCTTTGTGGGGGATTGTTTTGGCTTTCTCGCGCTTGCATTGCCTGCTAAGTCTTTGAGACGCGCGCCCGAGCATGGGCCTTGGAGCGCAGGTGGACGACCACATTGGCGAGATGACTGTACGAGAAACGTTTGACTTCTCGGTGCGTCAGGCCTGCGCCGGCCTGTGACTGTACCGCATGCATGCATCAACTGGCCCCAAAATTTTGCGCAGCAGCCGCATAGAACCTGAACAGCACAGGTGCGACCTGCTCCCCAGGTTAGGCCTCCGCCTCAGAGCTGCGGCGAGCTGACAGGCCCGCGCGCGTCGCAGGCGCGGTGCCAGGGTGTCGCAAACAAGGCCGGTGCGCGCCCGGCGGCCCGCCGCCGGCAGCCCTGTTTGCAACGGCCAGCGCTTTGCAGACGGTGCAGCCAGGGGCCCTGGCAGCCTGGGGAAGCGCATGTGCTTCTTGCGGCTCCCCATGCGGCGCTGAGCAGCTGCGGAGGCAGCCGGCGCTGTTCCGCAGGCGCATTTGCATGCCTGGGCGAAGCGCGGCTGCGGCGGGAGCGCGCGCGTCTGCCGTGTGCCAAGCGTGGCCGGTCCAGCCCAACTGACTAGCCCGGCTGAGGCCGCTTGGCGCCGCGCCGCGCGCGCAGAGATGCTGATGTCGCTGCTGCGCAAGGAGCGCGAGCTGGGCATCAAGCCGGACCCCGCGGTCGACAACTACCTAAAGGCGCGCGCTTGCCGGCCTCTGGCGCGCGTGTGCGACAGGCGCCTGCGCCCCGCTCCCTGGCGGCCTTCGGCGCGCGCGCGCGGCAGGCGCCCGCGCCCCGCTCCCTGCCAGCGACCGTCTCACCCCGACCGTGCGCCGCGCGCGCAGGCGAGCGCGGTCGCGGGCGGCCGGGAGAGCGTGGTGACCGACTACATGCTGAAGCTGCTCGGCCTGGACGTGTGTGCAGGCGTGCGCACAGGCAGCCTGGCCGTTGAAGGAGCACACATGGCGGGAGCGCACATGGCGGGTCATGGTGTGAGCATTGCACAGCGACCATCGACCTGCTTGGTCGCATGCTGTCTGCCGCCAACGCGGATGTGAGCCGTGTGCCGCCGCTGGCCGCGCTGCTGACACGCCGCCGCGGCCGCGCAGACACCGTGGTTGGGAGCGCCATGCGTCGCGGCATCTCAGGGGGCCAGAAGCGGCGCGTGACCTCGGGTGCGCCTGACCGCGCCTCCCGCTGGCCCGCCGGGCTCGTGCTGAGCCAGGTGGGCTAAGAGGGGTGCGCACGCGGTCTGATTCTGTCACGTGTGCGGCAGGCGAGATGATCGTGGGCCCCAAGCGTGTCGTGTTCATGGACGGTGCGCACGCCCCGCAGCTCGCTCGCCCGCGCACCTGAGGCAGCGCTGCTCCGAGGCGGCTGGCGGCGTGCGAGCGGGCGCCCATGCACGCGCAGAGATCTCCACGGGCCTGGACAGCAGCACCACATTCCAGATCGTCAAGTGCACGCGCAACTTCGCGCAGCTCATGAAGGCGCGCCGCCGCGCCTGAGACCTTCGCTGCAACTTGGCTGTCTGTGACCTTGGTTGTTGTTCATTCGCGTGGAGTCCTGACAAGCGCTGCGCGCTGGCAACAGGGCACGATCCTGATGGCGCTGCTGCAGCCTCCGCCCGAGGTGTACGAGCTCTTCAACGACGTCCTCCTGCTGAGCGAGGGTGCGGGCGTGGCCCCCGGTCTGCCATCCAAGGCGGCACTACCTCATTCCTTTCGCTCCCTGTCCACCTTCCCCTCTTTTCCTATCTCTCTCCCACACACACCACGTCGATCGAGTTTTGAAAGTGATCCTGGGAACAGACGCGCGAGCGCACCCCAACTCTCCCTATGCCCTCGCGAGCAGGGCAGGTGGTGTACTCGGGGCCGCGCACCGGCGTGGTGCCCTTCTTCGAGTCGATGGGCTTCCGGTGCCCGGAGCGCAAGGCCATCCCCGACTTCCTGCAGGAGGTCAACTCCGTGAAGGACCAGGCGGCGCGCACACTAACCCTGTCAGCCCCACGACCTCCCGCGCGTGCTTGCGGTGGCCGGCCTGGGCACAAGCACCTGCTCGGCAGCAAGAGCACGGAGCTGTTGTTGGGCGCTTGGCCTGATGTCTGCATGTCGTCTGGGAGGTGGGCGGTGAGTCGGGTACACACCTTCTGTCTGCAGGCGTGTCGAAGGGTCGACGGTCTCTCATCAGGTAACGCAGGGCCTTTTGCACGACACTGTGCATTTTTAGGCGCGGTGGGCGCGGCGCGCAGCAATACTGGGCGCGAGACGAGCCCTATGCGTACGTGCCTGTGTCCGCGTTTGTGGAGCGCTTTCAGCACTCGCCGCCCGGCAAGGCGCGCTCTCCGGGAACCTTGCAGCCTTGGCCTGAGCATGCACCCGGGGTGTCAGCGCCCCTCTTTCGACATGGACTTGCTGTGGGAGCCAAGACTCAGTGTCCAAGGTCAATGAACTACATCCTCATGCTCATGCCCAAGCCAAGGCCATTTGTCGGACCACGGCTCACTGCTAGCCAGCTACAGCGCCTGCTGTGCAAGTCAGGCGCTCCGTGACCAGAGCGAGTCTGACGCGCGAGAACGCGCGCCCGGCCAGGCGCTCGCCGAGGCGCTGGCGACGCCGTTCGACAAGGCGAGCGCGCACCCGGCCGCGCTGATGACCCAGCGCTTCTCGCTGCCCGGCCGCAAGGCGCGCGCCGCCGCTGCACCCGCGCGCTGCGCTGCGGCGCCTGCCCCTGCTGCGTCTCCCCATGCGTGCAAGGGCGCCGCCTGGACAGAGCGGCGGCCGCGCATGGCGCCAGGTGCTGCTGGCGACGCTGGAGCGCGAGTGGCTGCTGATGAAGCGCAACAGGTGCAGAATGGGCCCGCTGCACTCAATTGTGAAACCATCTGTCTGAGATTCTCTGGGAAGTAGGATGAGTCTTATATCTTGCTTGATGTGGCGGCACATATGTAAGGTGCATGCCCCTGCATGTCTGAGAAGGGCGAGCCGCGGGCCGGGGCAGCTTCCTGTACATCTTCCGCTCCTGCCAGGCCGTCGTGCTGGCCTTCATCCTGTCCACGCTGTTCATCCGCACGCGCCTGCACCCGGACAACCCCAGGTGCCCGTACCAGCATCCACCTTACCCTAAAACTAGCTTGACATGCATGCCACGCTCTCACAAGTTCGGCGCGCGACACTGACAGCGTCTTCTGTGCTCGGCCAGCGATGGCACATACTACCTGGGCGCGCTCTTCTTCTCCCAGGTGGGTCCCTGGCTGGCAGTCGCGCCCAAGCGTCTTTCTCAAGGCGCTGTGACCCGCTGTGAGGCCGCTGCTTGTTTGCTGAGAGCCTTACCGTCTTGTGTCTGGGGCGGCCGCAGATCCACATGCTCTTCACGGCGTTCAGCGAGCAGACGCTGACCGTGCAGCGGCTGCCGGTGTTCTACAAGCAGCGCGACAATCTGTTCTACCCGGTGCGCCCGCAGCCGTGCGCTGCGCAGTCATGTGCAGCCACGTGAGCAGACACGCGCCTCCTTACACGCGCAAAGCATCACGCTGCGGGGCGGCCCGCAGGTCTGGGCGTTCGTCCTGCCCGTGACGCTGCTGCGCCTGCCCTACTCGCTGATGGAGGCGGTCATCTGGGCGGTCATCACGTACTGGGCCGTCGGCTTTGCGCCTGACGCCGGGCGGGCGCGCGCGCGCATGCCTGCGCTGTCCCGCAGTGCCATGCAAAGCAGGCCTGTTGCACGCAGTGTGCGCGCATGGTATTACATGCCCCGCATTGCCCCTCTCGCCAATGCCCTCCGAGCGTGTGCATGCCACAACGAACGAGGCATTGTGCACAGCTGCTGACTCGTGCGCGTGCTCGCGTCGCAGTTCTTCTGGTTCATGTTCATCCTCTTCCTGGTGCGCCCAACGTGACTTGCAGCCCCCTGCCTCCGTGTGTGGGAACCTTTTGGTGTAGATACGTAGCAGCCACCACCGTGCTTCTTGTCGACCGACAGCGCATCAACAGGCTGGTCGCTAGGCAGTGAGCGTGCTTGGTCAGTTGTGCCAGGCCGCTGTGCCCCAGGTCACGCCCGCCTGTGCTGTCAGAAGTGCGTCTCTGCTCTTGTGTAAACCTGACATGCGTTGTACACTGGTTTGCAAGCAGTGAGGCTCAGCATGGCGACACCGCTGCGGCAGGTGCACCAGATGGCGGTGAGCCTGTTCCGATTAATAGGCTCCATCGGCCGCAGCATGGTCGTGACCAACACGCTCGGCTCCTTCAGCCTGCTGGTGGTGTTCGTGCTCGGCGGCTTCATCATCGCCAAGCGCGACATCCACCCCTGGTGCGCTGTCAGGGCTCATCACGTGGGCCTGACTCGCCTGCTGCACGTTTGGTGAAGATGGGAGGTTTTCACGAGCGCAATCTGTGCCAACGTTGCCATGCCACGAGCGTCCATGCCACGAGCGTGTGGCTGGCGAGTCAGCGCTGCACTGCGCCCCGCAGGTGGATCTGGGCGTACTGGGTCTCCCCGCTCTCGTACGCCCAGAGCGCGCTGGCCGTCAACGAGTTTCTGGCGCCGCGGTGGCAGATTGTGCGCCCCGCATGGCCGCTGCCGGTCGCTGCACAAGTCATGCCATGCCCGTAAGAGATGTTGATGCTGAGTTTGCCGACTTCTGCGCGCGTGCTCCATTGCGATGCTGACATGCAATTCTTTGACAAAGTAAATCACTATTCGGCCTTGGATTACACAGCATGGTATCTTGATGTTGGTGCTGGTCTATCCAGCCCCACACGTGCTGTGCATGTTGCAAGGCAGGGTCCTGAGCGGTACGCGTGCGGTGCAGGCCACTCCCGTGACGAATGGCATGTCGCTGGGCGATCTCATTCTGCAGCAGCGCTCGCTGCCGAACGAGAGCTACTGGTGCGGAGCTGCCTGCTGTGCTGCACGGGACACAGTCTATGCCCAACAGCTGAGAAAGGCTTGTCTCATTTCTGTCACCATGTCTATTCTGTCGGCGGCCGCCCCTGGCATGCTGTCGCAAAGAGCGCCCTCGCTTGTATGACATTTGGCTTCCCGGCCGTGTTGCGTGAGGGCTTGAGCTGTGCCACAGGCGCCTTTGCAAGCGCGGTGGTGTGAGGTGTATGCTTGTCTGCTCGCCGGCGCACAGAGGAACATCCTGGCTCCGACCATGCTGCATTGCACCACTGCGTGGCTCTTGCTGGCCACCTGCTAGGCGTCGAAATGTGCGTCATTGTCTGGAACTCCTCCAAGCAGGGTGGTTGCGCGGCGCGACAGGGTGTGGCTGGGCGCTGTGGCGCTGATCGCCTACATCGTGCTGTTTAACGTGCGGCCCGCCACCCGCAAGCAGTGACCACGGAGCGTGTATCGGAGGAGCTCCGCATGCATGCTATCGAAACCCCAGTACAAACCTGAAAGCGCCGACGGATGCGAAACGCCTGTGACAGCCAGCCTCTCGCTGCCTCGCAGGTACTGGTGGTTGTGGCGCAGATGAAGCTGAACCGTGCGCATGCTGCAGTGCCTGGCATGTTGTGTGCCTGAAAGTCCTCCGGCTGTGCTGAGACAGCATGATGCTCTGCTGCGTGCCTACACGTGCTGCGCATCAGGGTGAAGCTCAGACTGCAAACCCCCCTTGCCCTGCTTCTGGCACGCACAAGCACTCTGCCTGCGCCTGTCTGATGTAGCTCGCCTGCAAATCATAAAGGACGTGGCGAGTCAGAGGGTGTGGCGGAGCCTGGCGATAAGTGGCTGCGCTGGGGCCGCAGCGCTGGGGCACGGGCAGCGCGCGGTGCCAGAGGACGTGTTCAAGCCCGCCGAGCAGCAGGGCTCAGGGCACGGCGCGCCGACCAACGGAGGTGCGAACACTGCCTTAGGTTCTGAGTTGCAGGAGTCACCTCTCGCTTTTGCAGGCGCCTGCCCTGTGTGACTCAAGCCAGTGGCTGTAAGGCGCCACTCTGCTATCACATGGCCGCGTGACCCGGCCTCGGCAGGCAGCAAGGCGGCGTCCGCGCTGGAGCTGGCCGCTGGCCAGCGCGCCGGCCAGGGCGCGAACGGCGCGGCGGCCGGCCAGGCCGGCCTGGGCGCAGGCGCCGGCAAGCCGCTGGGCGGGGCGGCGCCGGACGGGGCCGGCGGCGCGGCGCTGCAGGGCGCCGGGCACGGCAGCGCGAGCGGCATGGTGCTGCCCTTCCGGCCGCTGGCCATGACCTTCCGCGACGTCAGCTACTACGTGGACATGCCCAAGGTGCGGCAATGTCCTGTCCTGCCCTGCCTGGAGCTGCGCCCTGCCCTGCATCGCGCGTGTCATGGCGTTTGCTTGCAAGGTCATGACCGCATGTCTGTGAAAATGCAGGGACACAGCATGTTTGGTTGCCGCTGGTGGGTTGCAGCGCGTTCCACACACTGCGCTGTCGCCGTCTCTCCTTCAGCCGGATCACCGCAAAAGCGGTGCTGCTGGCCATCACACACAAGCACCCAGTGCGCCCGTTGCCGATCGGCGCCTCCATGCAACCTGCTTTTCCACCGCGTCTGCAGGGCATGGGCACGGACACGAGCGAGAAGCGGCTGCAGCTGCTGCGCGGCTGCAGCGGCTCCTTCCGGCCGGGCGTGCTGACTGCGCTGGTCGGCGTGAGCGGCGCCGGCAAGACCACGTGCGCCGCCCCACACCCGTGCCGGAACTCTCCTCCTGCCGCCCTCCCATCCCCCCGGCAAGGTTCTGCCATGGGGGTAGGGCGAAGCAGCGCGGCGTAGGGCTGAGGCGGAGCAGCATGACTGTGCCTCGCGCGCACTGCGCCGCAGCGCTCGACTTTGCACGTACAGGGTAGGGGATCGCCCTCAGCAGGGAAGCGCGCAGCTGCTCCCGGGCGCCGGCTGCGTGCCTGCTGCGCCAAGCAGCGCGTCGCGCGCCTGAGAGCCGTGCCTGCCCGGCGCCAGGCTGATGGACGTGCTCGCCGGGCGGAAGACAGGCGCGTCCGGCCGTGAAGCGCCTGCTGCTTGCCAGGGGGTGCTGTGGGTTTTCTTCCGATTGGAAGTTCAGTGCATGAAAAGGCGTGTGGCTGATCCTTGCTGCAACCCTCTTCGTGTGACTCTGCTGCAAGGGATGCAAAGTGCGCGGGCTACACGTCACGGCGAGAGCTCTGCGCAAGCATGCGCGCACCGCGCTGAGGTGCTGCGAGCGGCAGGCGGCTATATCGAGGGCGACATCCGCATCTCCGGGCACCCCAAGGACCAGAGGACCTTTGCGCGCATCTCGGGCTACGTCGAGCAGACGGACTCGCACGCGCCACAGGTGACCACGCTGTCTGCTTGGGCGTGCAGCATATGGGCGTGCATATGGGCGTGCATATGGGCGTGCATATGGGCGTGCAGCATATGTGCGAGGCAGCAACCGGGGGTGGGGTGCGCACAGACCACCGTCCACGAGGCGCTTCAGTTCTCTGCGCTCCTGCGCCTGGGCGAGGACGTGTCTGCGGAGCAGCGCGAGGTGCGCCCTTGCGTCGGCCGGATTCCCATAACATGCACCCTGTGGCCTTGTATCACGGCATAAGCGCAGCTGCCCTCTAATACTAGTGCGCAAGCCGCAGCTCCTGAGCGGGCATGCCCCAGTTGCAGAGAGATTATAATCCAAGGTGGTACTCATGTGCAGCCCATGTGCGGCCAGCTTGTCGGGCCGCTGCAAGCCCATCGTGAGTCTTTGCCGCAGCTGGACTGCCCGCTATGTGCGCTGGCTCGCTAGACCCTAACCTTAACCCTATCCTACCCCCCTGGCCTCGCCGGCGCAGCGCTTTGTGGACGAGGTGCTGGACCTGGTGGAGCTGGCGCCGCTGCGCAGCGCGCTCGTGGGCCTGCCGGGCGTGTCAGGACTGAGCGTGGAGCAGCGCAAGCGCCTGACGATCGCGGTCGAGCTGGTCGCCAACCCTAGCGTCATCTTCCTGGACGAGCCGACGTCGGGCGCGCCGCCCGCCTTGCCCTCGCTGCGGCGCTGCAGAGCTCGAGCTGAGCTTGCCTGGTGGTGAAGAGGCGCTGTGCAGTGTTTGGGGTGTGCCATAGGCACACATGCTTGCGATACAGCGGGAGAACTCAGAGAGTTTCGCGGTGCTCCATGTTGGACTTGGCGTCCTTTGTAGGGAGGGCGAGCGCCGCTCCATGATTGCGGGGCGGCTTTGCCGCGCAGGCCTGGACGCGAGGGCGGCGGCGATCGTGATGCGCTCGGTGCGCGCGGCGGTGGACACCGGGCGCACCGTGGTCGCTACCATCCACCAGCCCAGCATCGACATCTTCGAGAGCTTCGACGACCTGCTGCTGATGAAGGTGCTGCCACGCGCATGGCAGGTTGGGGGGCGCGCTGGAACGGCGGCCCTGGCCCGCTCAAGTGCTTGTGGTCGTTGTAGGTGCTTGGATGCACTGCGGCAGCGCGGGCGTGCGGTAAACACCAGCAGCCCCTGGCCAGTGAGCCGGCACTTTTATAGCGAATATATGCGTCGTTTGCTGCATGCATTTTACATCAAAATCAGTGTGTGCGCGCAGCGTGGCGGCTACGTCATCTACTGCGGCCCGCTGGGCAAAAACTCGCAGTGCCTCGTGGACTACTTTGAGGCGCGCCCTGACGTGATGCACTGCTGTGCTCTGGCTGACGGCCAATGGTGCGCCTTTTGATCAGGTGCGAGGGTGTGTTCAAAGCAAGGAATGGCCCGAGCATATGTCTCTGGCATGGGTGGGCCGAGGCGCCGGGCCAGGCGCACCTTGCAGGCCCGCCTGACGCGGCGGGCTGCGGCGCAGGCGATGCCCGGGGTACCAGCGCTGCGGCAGGGCGTCAATCCTGCCACCTGGATGCTGGAGGTGACGACGCCCGCGGCCGAGCAGCGCCTGGGCCTCGACTTTGCGGACGCGTACCGCAAGAGCGAGCTGTTCACGTGCGCCGCTCGCTGCGCGCCCCAAGCAAGCCGCGCGCGTGGTCGCCATGCGGAGCTTGACCAGGCCGCCGGCCATGGAGCACAACGTTGAATCACGGCAGGGTGCAGCAGCAGCTCGTGGCTACATGTGGTGCTTAGCCATTTTGCGTGCGTGTCTGAGCGCAGGCACTCAAGCAGTGTGGTGTGCTAGGAAGGTGCAAGTCCATGGGAGGACGTGCTTGTGAACATGCGGACACACCATGCAGCCGGCGACAGCGCAAGCCGCGCGGCGTGCGCGGGCGCAGGCGCAACCAGGCGCTGATCGCCGAGCTGAGCAGGCCGGCCGACGGCACCGAGCCGCTGCGCTTTGACACCGTGTATGCGCGCTCCAAGCTGGCGCAGTTCCGCGTCTGCCTGTGGCGCAACAACATCACCTGGTGGCGCAGCCCGCAGGCGCGCGCCTCACGCGCCCTAGAACGCATGCTGTGTGTCTCCATGGTCCGGCTGGCATGGGGCACCTGCTGTCGCGGGTTTGCTTTACCTGCGCTCCTGCCACTGCACGCATCCTGTGCACTCCTGGGGGGCGGCGACATGCGCGCCAGTATGTGCATTATCAGTCTGACGTGCACGTGCGGCGCGCAGTACAACTTCGTGCGGATGCTTTTCACGACGCTGATCGGTGCGCCGCGCTCTTTGGCATCCCTCTTTGCTCTTGTACGGAGCCCGCTGCTGTGGGATTCACTGCCATCTGTGCGTGCGCAGGCATCATTTTCGGGACAGTCTTCTGGGACAGGGGGCACAACACGTACGCGCCCGGCGCCACCCTGCGCGCCTTTGCAGCCATGCAGCTTGCAGGGCGGCGGCGCATCCCTCCAGTTTATGCAGGGCTCTGTGCGCTGAGCTGTGCGGCTCTGTGTTGCCCTGCAGGTCTACGCGCCAGGACGTCTTCAACATCGCCGGGGCGATGTATGCGGCGGTGCTCTTCCTGGGGTGCGCCAAACCGGCCACATGTGTTGGTGATAGTTTTGCGCTGGTCAGCCGCGACGGCAGGGAGCAATGCTGCGCGTGTAGGTTGCTTACAGCATCGCGTGTGACTCTGCAGGGTGTCCAACTCGTCGACCGTCCAGTGCGCGGCCCCCCCTTCCCTGGCTGCACACCGGCACTGCCGCCACGCCGGCGACATGCCCGGGCGTCCTGTTGGAGGAGCATGCGCGCAGACCTCTCTGCCATGCAGCATGAAGTGGGAGGGGTCCTGCTGCGAGCTTGCACGCACAGGGGACCCCAGCATTTGCGACCGCGGCAGGCCCATCATGTCCGTGGAGCGCGGCGTGTCGTACCGCGAGCGCGCTGCGGGCTGCTACAGCACGCTGCCGTTCGCGCTGGCCCTGGCGCGCCCCGCCGCCGCCCCACCTGCTTGCGCATCGCGCAGGTCTTTGCACTGCGTCCCGCTCTTGCCATGCTTCTGGCCTGCTCGATGGCGGCCTGGCGCATGCCGCAGGCGAGCGGCTCTGCGGGTTCGTGCAGACCTGAGCTTCACCCTGTGCGCGTGCGCAGGTGGTCATCGAGCTGCCCTACGTGTTCGTGCAGACCTGCATCTACAGCGTATGCCCCCATTTTACACACAAGCCAGATGCTGCCATGTGTGTGCTCCTTGTATCTCATTACTCACTTTGGTGTCTATTTGTCTGTATGCCAGTTTGACAACAGAGCCAATTGCAGGGTGGCGCGCGGCGCAGGTGCTGACTTACAGCATGATCCAGTTTGTGTGGACGCCCGCCAAATTCTTCCTCTACTTCACGTTCATGTACGAGACGCTGCTCTACTTCACGTACTTTGGCATGGCCTCGGTGCGCCGGACAGTATCATGACGCCGTAACCTGCAACCCGGATTTTGTCTGGCCGGGCTCCTTAAAAGTCTGCAGCGCGCCTGACTCGGTGCAGCGACAGACGCACAGGGCCTGGCCCTGGTGCAGGGTGTAATCAGGGTCTTCAACAGGGTTTCAAGGAAAACAAACCAACTGTACGCCTGGCAGGTGGCCGTCTGCCCGTCCCTGGACCTGGCCGCCGTGCTCAGCAGCAACTTCTACGCCACCGCCAACCTGTTTGCGGGCGCGGCCCGGCGCCCTCGCCCGCCCGCCGCACTGCCACGGCCTGGTGGCTACTTTGGGACCGCTATTCGTACGACGCACCGAATAACAACCATGCCACCCTGCGGTCCCCATACGGCATGCCTGGCAAAGCGCCAGGCCCAGGTTGTGCACTTGTGGGGTCGGCCTGGCGACGCGCGCGCGTGTGGACGCGCCAGGCTTCCTCATCCCCCTCCCGCAGGCGCCGCCGTGGTGGCAGTGGGTGTTCTACCTCGACCCGGTCCAGTGGACGCTGTACGGGCTGGTCGGGTCCCAGCTCAGCGACGTGACCGAGCCCATGGACCTCCAGGACGGCACGCACGCCGCCGTCAAGGACTTCCTGTTCAGCTACTTCGGGTACCGCCAGTTCCTGGGCGAGGTGGTGGCCATCCTGGCAGGCTTTGTGCTGGTGTTTGCGCTGGGCATCGCGCTCGCGCTGCGCACGCTCAACTACCAGCGTCGCTAGGGGGCCAGCTCAGGGTTGCGCTGGGTAGTCCAGCGAGCGCGTGGTGAGTTCACACTGCCAGCGCCGCAGAGGCGTCAGCGCAGCGGTGTGCTGGGCTTGTGCAGCGCTGCGCGTGCTCGATTAGCAGCATTGCTTGGGCATCATCTTGGGTGGCGGCAAATTGGGTAGCGGCAGCATGACGCCTGGACGCCGCGGCACGGCTGTCAAGGCTGCCTCTTCGCGCCTGCCGACAGGGCGCACCTGTTTCCTGGCAGGGCGCCGTCCCGGCAGAACCTGGGGCTCGTGATGACCTTGAAGTATTGTGGGTTGCTGCAAACACGTACACTAGCAGCCCGCGCTGCTGAGCAGCCCTGGGCATATTCTTTCGGTATTCTTCAAGGGTCATGCACACAAGTGTTTTGACGGTTATGCGCGCATGCCTCAGCTGTGCGCAAGTGGGCGTCTGAAGAATGCATGAGCGCGTGACCTGCGCCCGTCCGTGGCAAGGACCTGACCGTAATGTCGAATGCCGCTGCTCGTGAGAAGCCTGAGGCGATGAATGTTGGGTGAATGGTCATGCATGTGCAACCGAACCTGTCCAAACACAAGCTCAACTTGTATGGGAGATGTGCACACTTGCGACTTGGCTGCCGAAGTATGGAGCTGGCTGAGACTGCTAGCGCGAGCACTTTTGCATGCATTGGTTTAGGTCAGGATGCACTTGAAAGTGCGGTTCAACACAGGATATACGCATGCAGGCTTACGCGGTGTGCCACTCGATGCTGCCATAACGCATCTGTCAACATAGGTGCGCGCATGCAGGGGCTTAGCAGTCACTTTGAGCAATGAGGCACCAGTCACAGCACCAATGGTGTTGTTGACCTGGGACATGTGCTGCATGCATATGTCTGAACTTCTTAAGACGCTTGTGCTCTCAGAAAAGTGTTATACCTTGACATCATTCAGGCTATACCCACTACAGGATAGCTGCACATCATTCTCTAGAGCTCACCTGTAAGCTGCAGGGCATGTGAAGCGCGCGGTGACAAGCAATCAACATCTCTGTAGACTTTCTTGAGATACACCAGCGACTTGCAATTGTTGAGAGGCCGAGTTTGCAAGCGCTTGTCCACTTTCTGGCTGCCGGCCTTGCTGCAGATGGTATGAGATCGACTTGCGCCCTGCTGTTTCTGACAGCCTTGGCAGCAGTCCATCAAGCACACGCAGCGGAGCGCGCGCCTGCCAGTCACAAACACAATGATACAAAGGCGGTTATCCCAGCAATCACCGGCATCGTGTCGCCCGCCTTCTTTAGCTACGCGAGTGGCGTCGCTGTCAAGGCGTGCGCTTTCCCTGGTCGCGCATGGCCATGACTGCATGTGCCCGTGGACGGCGCGCTGAGCGTGTGTGCTACGTGCAGCTCGTGCGCGACCGCCTCAGCAAGGCCAACCTGGGCGACCTCGAAACGTACACAGATGGCACGCCCTCCCATACCGCGGGCAATTGATTACTGCATGCAGTGCTTCTGCAGCTTCAGTCGTTCCTGTTCCTGCACTGCTGTCCTGCTGTGTGCCAGTGTCACTGCCGCAAGACAAAGTGAAGCTGGTAGCGGGCGTGGCGCGCGGGCGTGACTCACATTGCTGGGCTGCTCGGAACCGGGACGACCGTGGCCAGCCTGCTGTGAGAGCACCATGCGGGACCGTCGTATGCGCTCTGGCACATAGCGCCGTTCACAGCCAAGCTCCCCCGCTCGGCCTGGGCTGCCTGGCGCCCGGGCACGCTCACGGCCGCGCAGGAGTAGCGTCGCTGTGCGCCAAACGCGCGCGCGCCGCGCAGTGCCGGTGCTGGGGCGGTTCCGCGTGAACCTGGACCACCCGACGCTGGACGCGCTGGACCTGGGCGGCGCCGAAACGGGCCTCGCGCTCGGCGCGGACAGCGGCCTGGTGCTTACCGTCTCGCGCCTCAAGGCGGTCGTGCTGGCCGGCTGGCGCTACCAGCGCACCAGCTTCCCGGTGCGCTGCGACTCTTGGTAGACCTACCATAGCCCTAGCCTGTTGCCCGTCTCTGCCCGAACACCCCAGGAGGCCGCTGGCAGCGACTGCTGAGCATCCGCTGCACGCCCTGCGCCTCTGCACAGAGCCTGGCCTTCACAGGACTGACCCTCCCAGGACGGCTACCGATGGCGCTTGTCAGAGAGAGCACTTGCAGTGTGCCAGCTACGCACAGTGTGCGAGTGAGCAATGAGCCGCGCGGAGCGCTGCGCAGGAGGTGGGCGACCACGGCTCGCTGAAGCTGGTGGCCACCAACGGCCGCGCGCGCCTGCGCATCGCCCTGTCCAACGACGGCGCCGGCCAGTGCGCCCCGCAGGCCGCCGGCCAACGTCCAGGCACCCGGGCTGTGGCGCTGGCGGGTGTCGGGAACGAGCGCTGCGTGCCTGGCTGCGTGCCTGTGGGCTGAACGGCACAGTCCCCACATGTGGCTGCAGTGTGTGCAAGTCATGATGATGGTGGTGGTTGCTGCTGTGCTGGCGGAGCTGGTCTGCAGTGCCCAGCGGGCGGAGCGCCGACACAGGATGACTTGCATGTGCACCCGCCTGACGAGGGACGCGGCCGCAGCGCGCATGTGGCGGCGGCGGCGCCCGCGGAGGTCCGCTTTGACGGCCTGGATGTCGATGTGTCGGGCACCGACCTCGCGTGGCTGTACAACCTGGTCGCCTCGCTCGCGCGCTCGCCCATCACGGATGCGATCACGCGCGAGGTCGCCTCGCAGGCGCGCGCGCGCCCCGCCGCGGCCTCTCCCAGGCGGCGGCGCGTGGCGCCGGCGCGTCGCCGGCTGCCACCGCCCGGGATGCCTGCAGCCGCCACCGAGCCCCGCTTCCGCCCAGACGCTGCTGCTCTCAGGGGACTGGTTGGACATGGCTGCGCTGTTGTGCAGCCCATGCAACCCTAAACCTACCCTAATCATCTACCTCCCTGGTGGCTGCTGCAGCAGCGGCGCCGGGCAGGCGCGGAGCACGCATTGCGCCATGCGCAGCCGCGCCGACGGGCCAAGGGCCGCCGCGTGCTTCGCGCAGATGACGGCCAAGATCCCCGACTTTGGCAACAAGCTGGCGGGCGGCATCCCGCTGGTCGCCGACGTCAAGGGCCTGCAGCTCAACGTCAGCCTGGCCGGCGACCCGGCCGTGACGCCCGCGCACCTCGTCCTGCACGACTGGGGCCGCTTCCAGAGCCCGCACGGCTCCTGGCAGGAGTGCCCCTACCGCCGCGCGCCGCCGCGCGGCACTTCTGCGGCAGGGGACGCTGGGCGGCCCTGGCGCTCCCTGTTCCCCGGCGGCGGTGCACCGCAAGGCGCGGCGGCTGCGCGGAGCGCGGCTGGGGGCGCGCCGGGCGTGACAGACGGGGGCGGCGGTGCAGCGGAGGGAGCTGGGGCTGGGCAGCGCGCGGGCCGGGCCGGGACCGCCAGGGCGCTGGCCGAGCAGGCCCCTGGGCAGCCTGCCGAGGGCGGCAAGCGGCGCGGCGCCATGCTGACCGGCCTGATCGACCAGAGCATCGTCAACTGGTGCGCCGCCGGGCCTGCGAGTGGTCTGCATCAAGTTTGCCGTGTGCGCATGAGCCAAGCAGGCATGAGATGCTGTGCTTCCTGCAAACCCAGCGCTTGCACCCGCTGCCCCAGGCGCCCGGCCGGGGCAGACGCCGTTGGCGCGCACAGGCGCGCTTCGGCTCAGCCGGTCAGCCACCTGCCACTGCAGCCTTGCTCTTGGAACTGCTCCTGCCTTGCATGCATCCGTGACTGCCAGGCGCGCGCGCCGCGCGCAGCTTCACGTGGGTGCTGCACGAGCGGGGCGCGCTGCGGCTGTGGCTGGGCCCGGACGACGTGCCCGACTACGCGCTGTACACGGCCACCTGGGCGCTCATCGCGCCGCGCCTGCCCGAGCTGTACCCGGGCGCGCGCCGCTCTCTGCCTGGCTGGGTGGTTTGACACCTTGTGGGGCAGCGAGCAGGTCAGGTGCGGATGCAGGGCGTGCAGGCCGCAGCGTGCGTGGTGGGAAGGCGCTGCTCGCGCGCGCGCGGACGAGCCCGGCTCAAACAGCGCGACTCTCGGTTCTTTTCTCGGGGCACGCGCGGCCGCGCGAGCGCGCTGACCGGGCCGGCCCGCGCGGCGGGGGCAGGCAACCGCGCGATGGGCCTGCAGGCCAACGTGAGCGCGCCGCCGGCGACCGTCGTGGACGCCGACCGCGGCGTGGTCACCGACGGCGCCGTCACGCTCTCCTTCTTCCTGGCCGCGCCCGCGCGCGCGGCGGGCGCCCAGCAGGCGGCCGGCCAGGGGCGCGAGCCGGGCGCGGCGCGGGAGGCGGGCGCGGGCGCGGCGCCGCGCGGCCCGCACCTGTTCACGCTGGAGGTGGCGGGCGAGCTGGAGGCGGGCCGGCTGGCGCTGGAGCGCGATGCGCCCGCGCGCCCGGGCAGCTACCGGCTGTCGGCCAGCATGCAGCTTGTGCTGCCGGCGCTCAAGGCGCGCGCCCGCTGCCCGCCCCCGCTGCCCGCCCGCACCAGCCTGGGCGCCCGCCAAGGCGGCTGCCCGGGCGCAGCTGTGCTGCGGGCCTGCGGCTGGCGCCCGCTGCTGCGTGCCGCAGAGCCGGCTGCAATGCAATCGACCGCAGCGCACTGCGCATGGGCGCAACGCATGTTCACTGCGCCAGCGGAGATGGCTGCTTTGAAAGCCTCTGCATCTGAGCTGGGACCGAGAAGAGGTCAGCGATGCCTGCGCCAGCGCCAGGGCGGCGCAGGACGTTGGCGACTCGACCTTTTGCACGTCGGCGCGCCCATGCATGTGCCGCTGCTGACATTTTCGAGCGGCCGCGCAGGTGCGCGTGCTGCACAGCGACGTGGGCAATGTGGACGAGAGCCGGCTACAGCTGCTTGCCTCCATCGTGGCCTTTTTGGTGCAGGTGCGGCGCCCTACGTGCACCCTGATTGAGCCTGTTTGTCACTTCAGGCAAGCTAACAGGGATCAATGATGGGGACAGTGTGTTGTCGTGGAGACAATACCTGTTCTGATAATCCTCTCTTAATTTTTTTTTTGGAGGACAATTGGCAGCCAATTGTTGGTTGCTGTTCGTTGACTGACAAATGGGTCCACGGCCTGCAGGCGCAGATAAACGACGGCCTGCTGCGCGACGGCTTCCCGCTGCCGGACATCCCGCACGTCCAGGTGCTGTCGCCCAACCTCACGTTCGTGCCGCACGCCGTGCGCCTGGACGGCGACGTGGCCTACGTGCCGGGGTGAGCGCTGGCGCAGGCGGCGCGGCGGGGGGGTCGCATCCGAGCCACATGTACATGTTTGTCCAGTTGTGCACCATTCTGTCCTGTGGATTACATTTCACTGGTTGACTCCATCTGTTTTTCCTCTAGAGGTACTGAGTAGCAATGAGCCAAGCCAATGCATGTTTGTATTATATCTTTTTGTCCAGGTGTATTTGTTATGTCGCAACCACGTCAGCGCGTCAGTTGCTTGCTAGCCTGCAACAAGCTTGACTTGATGGACAAGCGCCTAGGCAGCGACAGAGAGCCACAGTTGCAACACTGCTTGAACCCCAGCAACATGTTGCAGCCTTGCTCATGCGTCACCTTTGCCACTGCATACATGCGTTGCCTAGAGACCGGGGAATGAAGAGAGTGCAACCTGGTAAAGCAAATAATAACCTGACTAGCACCACAGTCAAGCGTGGCTCCCAGGGCAACAGGCGCCGGCCTGCCGAGCTACACATACAGCGCGCAATGGCCGAACGCCGCCATTGTGCGTTCAAATACAAGGTGGAGGGGTTGCCTGCAAGCAAGAATGTGCAGGTCAACGGCATGCGCCGCCATCCTGCAAGCTGGCTCCCGGGACCCAGCGCAGCCAAGTGCTGCCAGAAAGAATTGCCTGATTGATCACTCCCTGATCCTCTGATCAGGGCAAACCCACATGGAAATTGCTCGGCCGGCTACACAACGTCCTCCTACTCGCCAGAGCTCCCCGGGCCGCCGCGCTGCAGGGAGCCGCCGCCGCGCCCGTAGCGCGCCTGCAGGCGACTGCCCAGCGCGCGCGAGAAGTCGCTGTCCGTGCCGGCGCCGTCCGCGCCGTCCGCGCCGAAGCCGTCAAAGAATGCCTGCATAAGGGTTAGGGTTCAATTGAACGCTTATCTAACTGCGCCGCGCCGATCAGGCTCGCCCGACGGCATTGGGCCCGCCCGCGGACAGGTCACCAGGCAGCAGCAGGGAGGCTCGCTCACGCTGTGCGCTGGCAGGCGTGTGGATGCGCAGCAGCGCTTGATTGCTTCGGGGCTGATATAGCGTGCAGGGCTAACAGCTGCTCTCTTTGGACAGATTTCAACAGACGGGTCCAAGCGACATGCGCACGGCAACGGAGCTAACATTACCAGGAGTGCTGATCTAGCGTGCGCACGCGGCTCGGGCGGCGGCAGGGGCGCCCACCTGGATGCGCGCCTTCACGGGCAGGAGCCCGGCCTGCAGGCGGAGGGCGAGCGGCGCGGCCGCGGCGCTCAGGCGCTCGCGCAGCTCGCCCGGCGCGCGCACGTCCAGCACATGCGCGCCCGCAGCGACCAGCAGCAGGCAGCCGGCCACGCCCGCCGCGGAGCCGTACAGCAGCGAGCGCACGCCTGCACGGCGCGGCGGCCACGCAGCGCTCAGACCCCGCTCTAGATCCGCCTGCCGGAAGCGCACCTGCGTGCCAGGTGCCAACCATACGCCATCTGACAGCAGCAGTGCTGGGTGGTCAGGCTGGTGCTCTTGCGGCTGACTGATGCGGCGTACAATCCGCGCCAAGCAAGCGATCGCAAGCCTCGGACGTCGCCGCAAAAGCGAAGTCATGCAGCCGCCAGGCCGCCGCCGGGGCCGCACAGCCACTGGAGCTTGCTACAGCCGCAGCGGCAGCGCACGCTGCACAGACTGCTGGCCTGGCGCCGAAGGCCGCGCGCACCGGCGTTGTAGACGCGGCGCGCCGCCTCGCGCGCCTGCGGCGACAGCGCGCGCGGCGGCGGCGCGGACGCGCTGGCGTTCGCGTGCAGCGCCCCAAACCTATTCCTGCCCAGAGAGATCTGCCGCATGCACTCAGCTTCAGACGGTGTGCGTGCACGCGCAAAGCACAAGACACGCTACATAACGCATAACCGACTATGCACCTGCATGCACATGCATGCGGCAATGGCCAGTACACACGCTGCACCACGAATCCTTGCGAGCCCACATGCACAAGCGGCATTGTGGGCTGCATGTCGTGCATGTGGGAGCGCACGAGGCACATGCTTCGAACATACCAAGTGCTGGCGAGGTCGCGCAACACACCAGGTACCGCAGACACCTGTGTGGGGACACATGCGGGGCCAGCAGTGAGCAGGCGCTTGCCTTGGGCACGTGACTGACGGCCGCGACGCCGTACAGGCTGCTGCGGTAGTGCGCCATCTCCGCCTCTGTCAGCTTTGGCAGCTCCGCGCGTACCCGCCTGCGCTGACAGCCTCTGCCTCACGGCGTCCTGGAACCTCAGCCAGACGTCACACCCTCTGGTCAAAGCGCTTCGAGCGTCCGAGGTGTTCAAGTGTGCACGGTGTCAGGGACGCCACGTTGCCTGGCGGCGCGCAGGCACAGGGACATGGAGCACAGGAGCAAATACCTGCTCCTGAACAGCTGACAAGGAGTGAGGAAGAGCTGGTCCATGCAGCAGCTGGTTCAGAGTGGAGGCTGTGCACGCAGCGAGCGCGCTGAGCGCGTCCCCACCTCACAAACTCCTGGCGAGCTGCGGCGTCCGGGTCGTCTATCCGCGCCCCCTGCTGCAGGATCTCTGCGAGCACCTGTGCGGCAGAGGGTGCTAAGCCCGACCACCAAGCCCAGGCTGGCCGCAGCTGCAGGATTTGCATCGAGTCGGTGCGCGCCTCGTAGGTCTGCAAGCTCTCTTCAAACGTCAGCTCCCGCCGAGGCCTGAGGTATGCGCCTGCAATCTCTTTTATCTTGCCCTGCCGGGCAAGGCGCTGCGCATGCCGCTGCAGGTCCGCCTCCTGCACAGGACACAGCGGCAACCTGAGGCGGGCTCCAGCGCCAGTGGAATGACTCCCGGGCAACAGTGCTTGGAGAGCTAACACACTTGCCTGCTCAACTTTGAAGTGGCTGCTTTCCCTCGCGTACGCCAGCTGCCGTATGATGTTGGCCATCACCCCCGCAAGTCCCCACTTCCACTTCAAGATCCACTTAAAGCAGCACTAGTAAGCACTGTTACTGCTGCAACGCAACTCAATACATCTGCGTGAGGCAAGAACAGTGTGCACCAAGTATGATGGGCAGAGCGTACTGCCCTGAGCAGCTAGCAGCTAACAATGGACTAGGAAGAAACGACTTATGAAAGCCGCGCGCCATGCAGGCTGCACAAGGCCCAGTGACCCGGTCACTGACCCAGCTGTACCCCAACGCGACTTGCTGGGGGACCACTTTGGTCCCCCCTGCTGCACCTTTTTGGCCAAGGCGGGCAGCTCGTGCATAGAAGTTCTATGCACGGTCTGCCCGCCTCGCAAAATACATCAAAGCACGTGTGGGCACCGTTGCCTGTGATCAGACAGGGCTTGGTATACTGAGCACATCTACGGCGTGAGTTTTCATGCAGCATCCCAGGCATATCCTCTAGCAGTAATACATTTTTTTTTTGCATCGGGAGTGTGCCAGCACCGTGTACCTGAGCATTGCTGCGGCAAGCGCTTTTGCATTTGGCGTGGCAAGCGCGCCTGCTGCATGCGGGCCGCAGCCGGGTGGCTGGCGCTCTGCACCGCCGCTGCCCTCTGCCCCGCTGCGTTCTGCGAGGTGGGTGCACTTGACGCGCACCTGTTGCATAACCTGCAAACATGACTCCTGCAAACTTGACTCAAAAACTGACTCTGCCTGCTAGCGCGTGCAGAGCGGCCTGCTGACGCCCGCGACGTATGTGGGCCGCGCCTACCCCGTCCCTGACCCCGCTCACCTGAGCACGCGCTTCGTGCCCAGCCCCCTCGACCCAAACCACCTCGTCGATGTCGACTCAGGTGCCATCCCGCGCCCCTTCCACACGCCCCACAGACCTGCAGGCGCCCCTGCCCGCCGCGCGGCTGCAACTGCCGCGCGGCAAGACGTCGCGGCGCCGCGCAGGGCTGCGCTTTGCGACGCTGCAGGACACCGTGCTGGCGGCGCGGCCGGGCGGCGCACAGCTGGTCACGTTGCAGAGCGCGGCAAATGTGGACAGCGGCGCAGCCTGCAACCAGCTCTGCATGCAGCACGGCGGCGCCAGCGCGGCGCCCGCGGCCAACTGCACGGTGTGGCAGTACTGCGGCAACGCGACCGGCGGCTGCCCCGGCGGCGGCGGCCAGCCGGGCCTGGCGCCGCGCACGTGCCTGCTGCAGAGCCTGCCCGGCGCGGGCGCGGGCTTCGCGCAGGCGCCGTGCACGCTCGCCGACTGCCGGGCGGTGCCCGCCAACCGCAGCCTGCTCGGCGCGCTGGCCCCTCTGCATTTTACAGCGTGGGGCGTGCTTGTCGCCTGGCGCCTTTTGCTGGGGCGGCTGCTGCGGGGTGGAGCGCAAGCAGGCTCGGTGCACCTCCCTCGATTGCCAGGCCTGCTTGCGAGTGTGCGATGCCGGGGACGCCCTGCTCGCAGGCATGCTCACATGCATCTAGATCTTGACTTGCAACAGCGCGGTGGGGACGTCGCCGTCCCCCGCCGCCGGCCTGACCCGCACCTGTCCGCGCGCAGGGGCGCCCATCCCGGTGGCCTACGCGCAGGCGCCGGGCCTGCCCGGCTACGCGCGGTACCCCTGCATCGACGCGCCGGCGCGCTCCGACTTCCCCGCCGGCTGCCCGGCCGCGGTGAACCTGACGCGCTACGGCCTCGCCGCCAACCCCGGCCGCGCGTGCTGGGTCAACGGCACGCTGGCGGTGCGCTCATCCTACCCTCACCTCACCCTACCCCCGTGCTCCTCGCCAGCGCTCGCGCGCCGGCGCGGCGCCTGGGGCTCCCACGAGCTTGCACGAGGGCGCAACCCCTGCCCGCCTGTTTGGCCTCTTCTTGCAGCGGGCGTGCTGTTCGCGCCCGGCACCTTGAACCTCATTTCACGCTGGTCCTCGGCACCCTGAGCCTCGTGTTCTGTGCAGGGCATGGCGGCCGCCTGCGACGCCACGCCCGAGTGCGACTTCTTTGTGTTCTACCCGCTGGGCCGCGCGTTGGGCGCCGCGCCCGCCACGCAGCCGTCCGGCGTGCTGAAGACCGCGCGCAGCAGCACCAATGCGTCACAGCTCAACACCACCGAGGGCGACCTGCTGGAGCCGCAGGGCTACGACCAGCGCACGTCCTTCAACACGCTGAGCGCGTCGTACTTCAAGTGCGCGCCTCGCGCCTGCTGGCTCCCACCCAGGGTTAGCTCAGGCACCGTCAGGGGGTGGGTGCTCGCGCGAGCGCCAGAGCGCGAGGAATAGGGTAGGGTATAGCCTGAACCTAGTCAAACCCTGGCCAGCGCGAGCGGCCCGCGACGCGGCGGCAGGTTCCAGGCACTGCTGGAGGCGACCGAGATCAAGCCGAGCGCGCTCAACGCGTCGCAGCGCATCGTCGTGATGGAGGTTAAAAACCTAACCTGCGACCCGCAGCAGGCCGGCGCCGACCTGCGCACCGACCTGCACGAGCACCTGGCGCCGCCGCCGCAGCGCGTGCGCCTGAACGAGGCCGCCGCGAGCCACTCGCACGCGCTGGTGCGCCCGCCGCCAGCGCGGCCGCCGGGCCCGCGCGCGGCGTCCTTGCCGAGGCCCCCCTCTGCGTGCACGCAGGCCGGGTGGGAGGGGCTGCCGCACAGGGCGCTGCTGCCGTGCGCTGGGCGCTGCTGCGTGGCCCGGCTGCCGGGCCTGCCGCGCGCATGCGCAGGCAGGGAGGTGGCAGCAGGCCTGGCCCCCGGATGCGGCTGAGCTGCCCCTGGGAGCTCAGGGGTTGGGGGCAAGCAAGGAACGCCTGCGCCTGCGTACACGCAGGCGCCCGCGGCGGGAGCGCAGGGCCGCTCGGGCGCGGCGGAGGCCTACGTGCCGCTGCCGGCCGCGCTGGTGGTGGCCAACATGACGTTCCTCAGCCCGGAGGACGCGAGCGCGGTGCGGCGCGGCCGGCTTTGCGAGCTGGCCGGCCCAGGCGTCTGCAGCTAGGGAGTTAACTGGCAGTGCTCAACACTCTCATACCTGTTTCGGTGAACGTCGGTGCTGGGTCCCCGATGCTAGGCGCATGGCATGGCGACTGAAAGCCCTTTGAGAGCGGTCCTTGGGTGAGGTCGCGGATGCTTTGCACCTTTGCAACACTTCCAGTCGTTGCTGCGCAGGCGGATGCAGTGCTGAACGCCTCGCTGGCATCGCTGCCGAGCCATGGCGCGCATGGCCGCGCGGTGTCGCTGCTGTACGTGACCGGGCCTCAGGAGCTGCCGACCTCGCAGCCGCACTCTGTCTAAGGTTCGCATGCCTTTTCACACGTGTGACATGAGCGGGGTTGCGCACGCAGCCACGTCTGTCCACAACATGCGGTGATTTCTACATACCAGTAGAGGAGAGAGGTAGTAGCTGGGGGTCCCCTATGCTCCCCACCCATGTACATCACCGCCCCGCTCGGGCTGTCTTCACTTTCATTGCCCCAGAGTATATTATTGCAGGTGCCGATAAGTAGGTTTCATGTTTTCCGCTTTCCGCTCCCTGCTCCCTGAGATACATGCATGCCTAGCCAGCCCATGTAGGATAGCATCCTGGGACCAGGTATTAAGGATACTAGTCGGCTGCCTCATTTTCTATGCAAGGCAGACCCGCATATTAATTTACTGACTTTGGGTGCTCAATTACATGGCCTTAACCACGGTTGTAGGCATTTGCAAACATTCAGTGTTGGGCACAAGATGCGCTTTCTCGGTGTCGCCGTACTTTGCCACTCAATGTCCCCACTGCCATCTGGACGTCCCACTGCCCTGAAGCACTGTAACTAACGGGGCACTGCGGCAAACCCTCAATTCCCTGCGCCAACTTGGTGCCGCCAAGGCTGGCACATAGAGATGGGCTGATGACATGAGCACTGCTCTATGCAGGCAGCTGCCGGTCAGACCCCACTCAGGCCTGCAGTGCGGCAACAGGCTGCGGCTCTGGCTGCGCTACCGCGGCCGGCTGTGCTGCCCCAATGGCCGAGTGCTGCGCTGCCGGCAATTGCCGCCTGTTCCAGTCCTGCGCGGGGAACGCTAAGCTTAACATTGAGGGAGAGGGATGCCAACCCTGTATGGACGCAAGGATGCGTGCAAACGGTGTGCCCAGAGCAGCACACAGGCACGTGACCATGGTCACGCATACATTGCAAGCCCCGCCGCATGCAACGGACAGTGCTCTCCATTGCCAGCTGCATGTGTTGCCTGCCCAACAAAAGGAGGCAACACAGCAACGGTGCCCGGGCCTGCGCCGGGGCGCCCCCCGCAAGGGAGCCTGGGCGCGCCTGCGCGATGGCCTGCGCGGCCAGCTTGCCGGAGAAGACGGCGCCCTCCATGCTGGCCAGGTAGCGCTGCTTCGTGAAGTCGCCTGCGCGCCGGGCGGCAACGCGCGTCAGCGGCGCTGCGCATGCTCGTCCTCTGCATGCGCAGAGAATAGAGAGCCCTCCCGCCCCGCCCAGTATGTCGGGCGAAGCACAGGCTTGACAGCGGAGGTTGTCTCCCAGCTTGGCCGCGCCGCATGCAGTAAACAAAAGTCCACAGAGGACGCCTCACGGCAGGCGCGCGGCGGGCCAGGCTGGATGGGCGGGCGCGCGCCGGCCAGGTAGAAGTTGGGGATGGGGCTCCGCTGCGACGGCCGCGCTAGGTCGCAGTTGGGCACCGTCTTGTACCTGCGGCGCGCGCCGGGATTTTACTACCACAAAGATATGTCACATCCCAGAAACACCTTCGGCGACTTGGCGACTTGATTGATACACAAAATTAAACAGGCACTTAGAAAGCCTGACAGGTTACGAAAAGATCACTCAACTGTAGCTCACAGCTTCACGCGTCTGCCGCAGCTTCTCGCCTCTACTTGCGCAGGCATCACATCCCCCCGCCTCCGCACAGTTTGACTGGTGCAGGCCCGGCCGCCCTCTGACAGACAGCATCTAAAAGGGCAGCGGGCTGCGCACACGCTGCGCGCCGTCTTGATGACCTTGGACTTGCGGATGCGGGCCTTGCTGCCGTCTGCGGCCACCTCGCCCGGGAACAGGCGCTCCAGTTCCCTCATCGTGGCCGCCACGATGTCCGCGTCGCTGCGCCCAATCCAGGCCTCCGCCGGCGCAAACACCAGCTCCAGCATGGAGCGCTCCTCGTCGGCGTACTCCTGCCGCGGCGCGTCGCGGCGAGTCGGCTGTGTCGCGCATCCGCTGCAGCTCATGCCACTCATCCTTTCTCTCCGCGTTTGGAGTGCACCACTAGCACAAAGGCATATGGGAAAGCACACCTGACAGCAAATACTGACTTACTCTGCAGCAGTAGAAGAGACACTAAGGACGCGGTTCTGACCAGGGCGCCCCACGTGCAACGCGCCGTGAAGGACCTGCACTTTATAGCACTTCACTAACAGCGCATAGGGTCTGCCGTCCGCAAGCACATGTTCGCGCGGCCTACTAAATTTCTGTGTGAAGTGCCCCGGCGCGCCTTGCAGCAGGTGGACATGTCGGCGTACACCGACAGCAGGTCCGAGCGGCTGAACAGCAGGTGGTCCACCGTCGACAGCTTCCTGTCAAACCAGCTGCGCGCGGCAGCCCACCCGCGGCTCGGCCCGGGCGGCGCGCACGGGGCCATGCTGGCACGGCGGCCGGGCGCCGCCGTGCACGCGCAGGGCTCTGACAATGCACTACCTGCAGCACGCTCTGCTTTGGCACTGTGAGCCTTGCAGCGGGACTTTAGCGACTGCAGGCACGTAGTGCTAAAGCGTGCGCCAAATGCTTCCGGAGCGGGTTGCACAAAACTTTCTAAGGCGCGGCGCACATGTGTACGTTAATGACCGGCACGCCGACCAGCGCGTCCAGCTTGCTGAAGTACGGCCGCTCGCGCCATGCCGCCGGCAGCAGCGGCTTCAGCGGGTCCACTGCGCGCGCGGCGCCCGCACCCTCACGCGCGCGCCTGGTCGCCTATTTGATGCTGGACCTAGGGTGCGTGGCCCGACGGCAAGTAGATGCGCAACCGACCGCGCGAGCAATATCTACGACGTGTGCGACCGTGCTTGGCCAGGACAGTGTGATGCACCTACTTTGTGTGACGCACGCCATGCTCGTATCACACCCTCTGGCACACCTGACACTTTGGCATGGAAATTGCCTCAATTACCTGGTGGATATCACGTCATTTGCTTGTCTCCCTTCACACACCCTGGCAAGATGGCCCTGGCCCTGGCGAGATGGCCCTGCCAACACAACCCCTCGGCATGCAGCCGCACCGGGCATGGCAGAGACGTAGAGGTCGGCGGTCGCGAGCGAGCCGTCCGACAGGCGGAAGCCCGCCACGCTGCCGCAGCCGTCCAGCTCAATGCGCTGCAGCCGCACGCCCGTGCGCACCTCGCCGCCCTTCCCGCGAATGTACTCCTCCATGGGCGCGCACAGCCTGCGCCGCATGGTAGGGTATGTCAGGGTAGGGTGGGGCAGACGCTTATGAAAATGGCAGCACCCATGCAACGAACTGGTGTTCGCCGCTGCGCCCAGCCAAGGATGCCGGGGTGCCTTGCCTCAGGGCCCTGCACAGCTGCTTGCATCACTGTATTCTGGCCCCTCACGGCCTGCATGCTGTGCGACGACCCCGCACGCATGCGCAAACCCCTCTCCCATGCGCGATCGTGCAATAGCCAGCGCCCGCACCGCTCGGGCGGCGAGCCGTCCAGGAAGGCCATCTTGCTGCCGTGCGTCTCCTGCCGCAGGGCCGCCAGGCAATCAGGGCGCTTGCAGCTCCTCCCCAGCCTCTCGGGCATGCTTTGTGCTCACAGCAGCAGGCGTCACCGCCAACAGAGAGCACACAAGGCTTTGCAACCTGTGCACACCCGGAACATATGCTAGCATGCACTCACGCCAGTTCGGCATACGCACAACACGATGAGCCAAAACAAGCGGGGCCAAGCCCTAGGTAGCACAGCCCCTCGCCGCGCGCCTGCAGGAAGCGGTTCAGCGCGATGAGGACGCCTGTGTGCGCAGTGCCCCGCTTCAGACCTCTGCATTACGCAGGCGGTGCAGCGTGCCGCAATGCACAGGCGGCGCAGTGGGGCCGCGTCACGCAGGCGCCTGCGCGGCGCACATTGCATGGACAGCTCGTCGGGGTTGATGAAGTTGAGCGCCTTGGCCATCGCAATGAACACCTCCTCGTTCACGCGCTCGGGCACGCCCTGGGGCAGAGCACATACGTGAGAGCCTGTCTGCAGGCGCAGCGCGGCAACATTGAGTGGTCCCGAAGCTGCTGGCGCTGACGAGATGCGCAAACGAGCTAACAGCAGTAGCATCGCCACGATAAGGTGCCCGCGCGCCTGCTGCTTCATCCACTCCTTCACCGTCTTGTCGTCCTGCTTCTCCACGTACGACTGGCCTTGCTGCCGCACGCGCGCGCAACCGCGCCTGACATCCTGTCATTTTCTGACTGAGCAACCTGACAGTGACTCAAGTTCACCAGCACCACGCCAAAACCACGTCCGCATTCACTCGTAGGGCTTGCATAACTGCTTTACTGAAACACAACGAGCTAAGCACAGGGTGCGCCAAGTGCTCTTCTTGCTGCGCTCACGTGGCCTGACAGCGGCGTAAACACTACGACACCAAGCATGCAGCGCGGCTTCTAACGAGCAGCAGCCCCTGCGCTGGGCGCGCACGATGATGGCCGGCAGCAGGCCCAGCGCGAACTGGACCTTCTCCGGGAACGTCAGCATGTCGTTATTCCTCAGGATGGCAAAGATGCCGTTCCTGCACCGCCGACACAGACGCTCTGTCCGTTTGCACACCGAGCACTGTGAGCTCGTGTGGTGACAAATCACAGCTGTATTGAGCACCCGTTTAACCCACTTGCACGCCGGGCACTATGAGCTGACGTGATCAGCACCTGTGACACAAACGCAGCTGCAGCTGTGAAGCGATGACGAGGCCAGCCCGCCAGCGTGAAGGGCTCAGGCGGGCGCGCACCAGGGCGCGGGCAGCCAGGGCGGGAAGTCAAAGCGGCTGAACTGGCCGGGGATGTCGCGCGACGCGAAGATCATGCTGTGCTCCTTCCACTGGCGCAGCCCAGTCCGACTTTAGCGCTCGTCTTCGGGAGCAGGGCGGTCCAGGCTGTTCACTCTGTCATCGCAAACACACGAACGAACAGAGGCCCGAGCATACAGGTATACAGCCTGCTCGGCACAGTGCAGGAGCAGTGGCTATTTGATGCTGTTGCGCCTTGTCAACGCGCGCACCTGCAGACGGTCGTCGATGCCCAGCTCGCCAAACAAGTTTTGTACATTTGGGTACGCCCTGCCGCCACACTCCGTGTTGGTGCCCGTGTGGGCAACAGAGGAGCATGGCAACCAGGCAAGCGCTTGTGGTCTGTAAACTTACTACTGCTAGTCACCTTAACGGAATGCTCAAATAATTGAGAAAATATTCGCTACACCAGGGGTGGCGGAAGCTTTGGAGCACAGCGCGCTGTTATTTGTTGTATCACACGCATGAAACCAAGAACAACTTTCAGGCTTAACATCAGCCAAAATTTACACCGCTCGCACTAACAAACAAGCTTCTAAGATTGCGCGTCAAACAACCCGCCTGCCCACTCCCACGGCGCCGCAGCGCACCCGAAGAAGATGTGCAGCCCGGTCTCGTACACGTCGCCGTCCTCGTCGCGCCAGGCGCACACCTTGCCGCCCAGCACGTCGCGCGCCTCCAGCACCACCGGCTGGTGCCCCGCGTCTGCCAGGTATTTGGCTGTGCTCAGGCCCGCCAGGCCTGCATGCCCGGCACAACCCTCCGCTCTGCGCCCACCAACCACGGCCAAGCACACATCTGCGACCTGTCTCACAAGGCCACAACGAAGCGTACATAAGGCGTGTTGGAGCGACAACCAAAGACAGCGCTTGGTGTGTATATCGCGAGAGTGTCCAGCCTAGTGCGCAGGCAGGAGGCAGTAAGGCGCGCACCGCCGCCTGCAATCAGCACCCGCAGCGGCCGCTCAGGGCGCTGGAACCTCTTCAGCTCTGACGACAGCGCCGCAGCCTCCTTGAAGGGCGCGGACGTCTCCAGCGCTGGCCTGGGGTAGTCGCGGCAGACCACCTGCCACACGCCCGGCCATACAAGCGTCCTTGCTACCTCCGCGGCAACAGCCTCACTGCAAGCCACAGCTGCTGCTACAGCGTGCGCGCGGCGACGCAAGGCGCACCTGCAGCTGGGGGTGTCGCCTGCACTGCTGCGCTGCACCATGCTGTGCGCTTTGTACGCGATGCTGTCCCGTAAATGCGCTACTGCTCGTGGATGCTAGCGGGCAGCGCCGAGCGCTGCCGAACAGGTGCCCAGGCAAGCACGTGTGACCAAGCAACAAGGTAGGCATACTGCAAAACACTGCTTTGCTTCAGCAGGCCTTTGAGAACTCTCAAACAGAGCTTTTCTGAGCCCCACGGCAAGTGAGGAGGACGAGGGGGTCCACGTCCAGGCTTGCCGACCCTATCTAGCCTTGAGCCTGCTTGAGCCTACCTAGGCCAGACCCTCGACAACTCAATTAAGAACAGCTGCACAGAAAGAAGCTCAAGGAGACTTTGGAGGGCCGCAGCACCCACATGCTCACCGAAGTTGATCTGAGCGATACGGAGTCCGCATCATAACAGTGTTGCCTAGGCGACTGAGCTGAGCGGCCCTGCTCCAGGATGGAGGACTCTGCCGCAAGCGCAAGCGCCCTGCGAGCAGAGCTCTATGCCTGCCGCCGGTCACTCACCCAGGCACGGAACGCCTGCGGAGTGCTTTGCCACCCCGCTCCACCACTTTCACACGCCTGGCACTGCCGCCAACTTCATCCGCTGTGCAGGCAACCATGCAGCGCGACGGGATGGCGGCGCGCGTGCGGGAGCTGGAGGCAGCGGCCGCGGAGCAGCCGGCGCAAGCCCAGCGCGCGGCTGCCCTGGAGCGGGCGCTGGCCGACGCGAGCGCGCGCTGCGAGGCCGTAGAGGCCGCGCGCGCGCGGCTGCAGCGCACGCGGGAGGAGCTGGCCACCAGCCTGCTGGTGCGGCGCTTCCCCGACGCACTTCACACGTTGGCACGCCAGGACCTTGTGCTGAGCGGGACGGTGGCACAGACACGTGCGGTAGCTGACCCGGCGTCCTGGGCGAGTCCTGCGTGCGCTGCCGTCCGCTTGCAGGCTGAGGGCGCTGGCAAGTTCCCTCGCTGGAGTCCAGACCCCAACCTTCACCCCTTCCCCCGCTCTGCTCCAGCCCCGGCTGCAGTTGACGAGGGCCCGGCTGCCGCAGGCGGCGCAGCAGCGGGCGGCCGACGCCGAGGACGCGCAGGCCGCCGCCGAGGAGGCCGCAGCCGCCGTGCGCGCGGAGCTGCAGGCGGAGCGGGCCGCGGGGGGCGGCGCGGCTGCGCGCGGGCCTGCGCGCGATGCGGAAGGCGGCGAGGCCGGTACGGGCCTGTCCCTGGCAGGATGCGCGCCGCCGCTGCCGCGCGCTGGCCCGGCATGCAAGCACAAAGCCGTCCCACCGTCTGCCTTAAGTTGGCCCTGAGCTGCTCGCTGCGCTCACAGCTGCAGCACTTTCGGTGCCGCGCCTGCGTGACCCCACAGCGACAGGGCGCCGGCGTGAACCAGCTAGGTGCAGACTTGGCAGGGTATCCAGTTTGCGACTCTTAGGATGCCAGTATCAGCGGCGCCTGCGCACGCGCAGAGCTGTGGCGCACGCTGGAGCAGGAGCGCGGCCGCGCGGCAGCGCTCGTGGCCGCGCTAAACGCGGCGCGCGCCGAGCGCACGGCGGCGCTGGCGCGCGCGCAGGCCGCCGAGGCCGCAGCCGTGCGTCCCGACGGCGCCGGGCCTCCAGACGGGGACCCAGGGGCGCCCGGCGACCCTGTGGCCGCTGCTGCGGACACGGGGGCGGCAGGGCCGCCAGCTGAGGGCGGGGGCGCGGCGGGGCTGCAGGCCGCGCAGGCTGCTGCCGAGGAAGCGCTCGACCGGGCGCAGCGGCAGGCACGGGGGGCACCCTTGCCTCGCCGGAACCTACATGTCTGCTTCCAAGTGTCTGGTCTAAGCAGTCTTGCATTACCTGGTGGCACAAGCATAACATGGAAGCATACTAGAGGGGCTGGTATGCTGTGAAGCTGAGAAGCTTGCACCGCAGGGTGTGCTATAGTTATGCCAGCGCGCACTGGACCAGCTCCCCGCCTCCCTGTGTTGTGATCATCAATGTGTAAGCCCCAGCAAGTTGGGCTCTGTTCGCACTCTAACTGGGCCTCGGCGCACGATCGTCCACCTGACTGCTCAGTGCGGCCGCACGGCTCGGGGACGTCACTCTGTGTCCGCGCTGCGCAGGTGGCGGGCCTGCGCGCGAGCCGCGACAAGCTGCTGCTGGAGCTGGACGAGCAGGCGGCCGAGGCGCAGCGCCTGGCGCTCGAGAACGGCGTGCTGCAGCAGGCGCGCATGCCCGCCACGCAAGCATTCGTGTGACCCCTGCACCCGCAACACGCACAGCTGAGCATCGCGCGCCCGGGCCGCACAGCAAATACTGCGTTCTGATGTTTGAACGGACACTGCGCTTTGAACTGTGAATTCCCTGCTGTGAAGCTGGGCCCTTGTGCTGAAGCCAGCAGCGCGGCGCAGAGCCTGGCGGAGGTGCGCGAGGCGGCGGGCGCGTGGGAGGCGCAGGCGCAGTCGGGGCTCAGCCAGGTCGAGCGGCTCAAGGACCTGCTGGAGGAGAGCGCGCGCTGGTCGCCGCAGGGCGCAGACCCTGGCCCCGACCCCAGCCCTGCCAGCGCCCTCGGCCACCCTGCTCCAGCACCCACAGGCGGAGCCGCGGAGCCCGCCCCGGCGCCCGCCGCGAGCGCTGCGGGCGGCGCTGGCAATGGGCCGGGCGCGGCTGTGAGCGAGTCCGGCGCCGGAGCGCCGGCGTCCCCGACAAGGGTGGCGGGTGACGCGGCGGGGGCCGCGGGGTCGCCGGCTGCCGCGCAGCGCGCGACGGCGGCAGCGGCAGAGGCGGCAGCGGCGGAGGCGGCGCGGCTGCGGCGCACATGCGCGGAGCTGGAGCAGCAGCTGCGCTGGCAGCGCGCCGCGGCTGCAGGCGCGCCCGGTGGCCTGCGGTGGCAGCTGCTGAAGCGCGCAGTTCAGCGCTCGCCAGTCTGAGGGACGAACAGAAACCCTGCTTGAGGAGCATGGTCAGGGACGAACAGAGACCCTGCCAAGGTGCTGTAGCTGAAGCGCGTGCACTGTGGCTGACTGGGCGTGTGCGGCTAGGCTCGGACCTAGCGGCGCGCGCGCTGGCGGCCGAGCTGGCGCGTGCGTCAGAGGTTGGCGGCGACCTGGCGCGCTCGGTGCTCCCGGCGCTGGCTGGGGTTGAGGGCCGCCTGGAGCGCCTGCTGCGTGTCTGATTGCGCGCTGTTCCACGGGATGTAATGCCTGAAGCATGTAGGGTTGCTTACCCATCGCGTCGACTTTTCAAACGGAACTCGACTCGACCATCGCTCGTCCAGCGCCGGACGAATCTGAACGCCGCAATAGCCTATAAACCGCTCACCTATCAGCTGTCCATGGGCTGTTGTGAAGCGCGCTTCCCCACCCCTGGTAATAGCTCAAGATGATAGCTTCAGCGCAGATGTCAGCTGAGTGGTGCCCCGGCACACACGTGGTACGCAGTTGACTGCATAGCAAGCTCCCTTGCCAGCAGCCCTGGGCGCAGCACTCAGGTGTTTGCTCCCTGCAGGCCTTCCCGGACCAGCCGCGCTACTTTACGCCGCGTGAGGTGGCAGGCCCGGGACGCTCAAAGCACGTGGCCCGCTGTGGTACACTGCTGGGTGTTGCCAAGCAGCGCGCGGCGCTGCTGGTGCGCCAGGTGGCTCAGCACTGCGCCCCAGACGATGCTTGGGTCTCCTTCTTGGGAAGCGTCTTCAACGTCAGCACACTCGTGCAGGCCAGCCCATACGCTTGCTACTGAGTTGCGCACCCTCTACAGGTACCCCTGGGCCTTACACCTGCACAATATGCAGGGCAGCGCGGGGCCCCTAGCGGAGCCCCTGCTGCGGGCTGCCGGCAGCGACATCTCGCACTGGTGCGGCTGCAGGACCACTTTCCTGGCAATAGTAATGGTTTCAAGTGAAAGCAGAGAGGAAGCAGCTGCTGTGGCAGCGCAGGTTTGATGCTCGGTCAGGAGGTGTCCGGCAGCACACTGCGCCCGACACAAACCTGCGGCAGCCATACTGCCCCCAGGTGCGTTGTGCGGCACTGCACTACGTGTGCTTCCACCACCACCAGGCTCTCCAACGTATCATTGCACCACACCGCTCTGCTCTTAGAGCTGCTGCTGGGTATGTGCTGAACGTGCTGCGATCTGCCACTTGAATGCAAGTTGTCTTGCTCTGCAGCCCACAGCTGCATCATGGCACGGCCTGCACAACCAGCGGAGGTGTGCACAGGGCCGCTTCGTGCACGTCGGGCCGACATCGCCCACCACGGAGTGGGACATCAGCTTTGACGTGCCCTGGTGGCGCGACCACGCTCGCTACCGGGTGGGCGCGCTGACGGCGCGCGCGTGCCGCGTGCGCCTGTGCAACGTGCTGACGCACGGCACCGCCGCGCAGCCGGACGTCATTCTCGAGGTGCCGCGCCCCCGCCTGTCCAGGAGCACCGCGCCGCGCATGCAGGCCAATGTCGTGCTGCGCAGCCATGACCATGCAGGCCCGCCTGCCGCTGGCAGATGCATGCAGCCGCATTGATCCCCCAAATTGCCCGAGCGCGCCTGCAGGTCCCTATGTGCGCCTGTGCCTTGTGCAGAAAACCCTAGGGTGAGGGGCAGCGCCGCGCCCCAGGTGCCGGAGGAGGAGTCGCTGGTGGAGCTGCGCGAGCGGTACGCGGCCTTCAACGCGCATGCGCGCAGCTACATCTTCAAGGCGATGCGGCCCGCGGGCCGCGCAGGCGCTGGCGCGCGCGCGAGTGTGCCGCCGTGCAGCGCGAGCCGCGCGGCCTGCTGCGCGGCGCCCGGCGGCCACCCCGGGGACCTGCCCCCCGGGCCCGCGCCGCCCGAGGGGCAGGCGCCTGGCTGCGCCGCTGGCAGCGGCGAGCTGGCGGCGTGTGCCGAAGCGCCGCTGCCAGGTCCTGCCGACAGCAGGAGCGACGCGGGGCCATGCGAGGCAGCCGCGAGGGGGGTGTCGGCGGCTGCAGAGCGCGCGCCGGCCGAGTATGAGCTGGTGGAGCTGGACCTGAACAGGACGCTGGCGGAGAACGGCGTGCTGTGCCACGGCGGCGCTGCCGGCGGCGAGCCTGTCCTGCTCCTGTACTGGACAGACGACCTGACCAGCTTCACATGAGCTGATGCATGCGTTCGTTGAGGCCTGACCAACATGTTCAAGGGGGTGTGGACCTGGGTGTCAGGTAGGCATGATTGCACATGGCTCCAGCATGGCACGACTCGTCTGGAGACGAGGGAGAGAACGCCTGACGGGTTAGCAAGTGCACACGGTGGTTTCCTGAGAGCTGCAAGGCAGCACTCTTGGAAGACAGCAGTGCTGAACACTGCCACTGGAAAGATTGCTGGTGTTGGTGCCAAACACATGCCTTGCATTGGCCGTTGCCAAGTGCTGCAACAGCGCCTAGCCTGGAGAGGGCTACCTGCCGGCAGACCGGCCAGATGGGCGAGGACGAGGTCAGCTTTGTGCAGGCTGTGAACGCAGAGACGGGCGAACTGGAGTGGGTAGCTGTGGGACGCGGCGCGGAAGCAGGTACCTGTCCCAGCAACCTTGCTGCGCTCAAGCCTGCAGGGCTGCTTTCCACACGCTCCAAGCCCGTGCAGACAGCGCCGAGGATGAGGCCGTTGCGGAGCTGCTGCGCTCCTCCTCTCTGTACTTGGACATGCTGCACGACGCCACTCGCAACCGCGCATACGCGCTCGCCATTGAGGACGCCATCAGAGCGAGCAGAGGCAGCGGACCAGTGCTGGACATCGGGACGGGCACAGGGCTGCTGGCGCTGATGGCGGCGCGGTGCAGGCACCCGCTCGCTGTGCACAGTGCTGCTGCAGGGAGTGCGGTGCTCCTCAACCCGCGGTGTGCAGACGCTTTTGTGTTCCTTGCCTGTACCCCAGCTCTTTGCGCTGCGACCACAGGGCTGCTTCCACGTCCACCCTCCAGGCGGGAGTTTTCGCGTGTGAGACGTTTGGCCCCATGGCGCAGCTCGCCCGGCGCGTGGTGGCTGCTCAGGGCTGCGCAGCAGTGCGGGACATCACTGTCGTGGCCAAGCGGTCGGACGAGCTCAGCAGTGCGCCCTTCTGCCTGTGGACACAGCCTGAGGTGCACGCTTTGCTGGGCTGCTGGAACCTTGAGGGCAGGGTCCCCGGCTCTCCATCCGGAGCTGCACCGACCGCTGGCGTGTATGCAGGCATGCACCTGGGCGGCAGCAGGGCCGCCGTGGTGGTCACAGAGATCTTTGACTCGGAGCTGCTCGGGGAAGGGGTGCTACCCACCATGCGCCATGCCACGGCCCACCTGCTCCAGCAGGTCTGCCCTTCTTTTTCATGTCTGTACGGACACTGCAGTGTTTGCCTGGCGATGCGGTATCCTGGATGCGCGCGCTGCGGCCGCGCAGCGCTGGCGGGCGAGCGCACGGCGCGCGCTGCCGCCGAGAAGCGCGCAGCGCAGGCCTATGGGTATCCATAAGTCAGGCAGGGTGCACACTTCATGCGAGCAGAACTGCTGTAACTGCTGCCTCTGTATGTTTATACAGCGGCACAGGCGTTAACTGTGCAGTGTTGCGAGAGCTGCAGCGCGCAGACTGATGGCCCCCATGTGAGGACATGCAGACAGGGTTTGGCGCAACGCCCAAAGCCAGTCCTGGAGGGGGTTGGTCGTACAGGAGATAGATGTGTGCACTGCTTGCATTGCGGCGGCCTGCACAGCGACCGTCTCCAGCACGTTCCCGGCCGTCCGGCTGCCCACAAACTGCGCAGCGTCCGGCCCGACAATGCATAGCGCGCCAGGCTGGCGGAGCCGTGGTGCCGGCAGGCGCCGAGCTCTACGCGCAGCTTGTGGACAGCGAGTGGCTGTGGCGCTGCTGGGTGCGCTCGCTGCGGCGGCCATGCGAGCATGTCCTCCCATGTGCCGCCCCTGGGCATGAGCTGGCCGCGCGGCCTGTGCTTGCTGCTGGGCTGTGCATGACCTGGCACCCGCATGCAGAGTTGCGTCGACCCTGCCTCGCGGCAGAATGTCCCAGGCTGAGTCGACGCAGGAGGTGCCTGTTATGCTGTCGGGCAGCAACTCGCCGACATGTCACGCCTATCAGCATGAGCATGGTCAGGCATACACTGCCGTTCAGCCCATGCTGGGTGTGGCACCCCGTGCGCCCTCCCAGCCTGCTGCAGCTGTCGCGCGCCGCAGGACCTGCCGGCCGCCGAGCGCGCCCTGGGCGCCGAGCATGGCCCGGCGCTTGCCCCGCCGGGCTTTGCCGCTCAAGCTGGCCCTCGCGCGTGCCACCTGGACCAGCTTTGCGCCGCGCCGCCCAGCCCCGTGCCGCCTGTGCAGCAGCCGGGCCAGCCCGCGCTGCGGCCGTTGTCGCAGCCGGCGCAGCTCTTCGGCTTTGACTTTGCGGCCCCGCCCGCCGGCGGGCGGACGGCCGACCTGCAGGCACGCGGCCCTGTCCCTCTTTGTGCCGTCCTGCGTGCAACGCGCCCTCAAGCCACATGTGAGGCACAGTCGCAGCCACGCCCTGAGGCCTTCGCCCCGGGTGTACCGGCGCTGGTGAGCTCGCCGCTGGCCAGCAGCCCGCGCGCTCCGCCGGCCTGCTGGCACCTCCCGGGGGGCGAGCACGGCACATGCGTTGGGCTCTGGGTGGCCGCTCCGCCTGCGTCGGGCAGCGCTGTGAGGGTTGCATCCCCGCTCGCATGCAGATGGCGGCCACGAGTGCATGGGGCAGCACTACGAGGGTTGCAATCCCGTCCCCGGCCAGCGTGCAGGTGGCGGTCACGGCTGCGGGCACCGCGCACGCGCTAGTCGTCTGGTGGGAGCTGCGCATGGATGCAGGCGGCGGCGCCCGGCTGTCCACGGCGCCCTGCTGGGCGCGGCCGGCCGATCCCGGCGCCGGCCCCAACCCCGCGCGGAGCGCTGAAGGGGACGGCGCGCGCCGGCTGTCCGAGCAGGCATGGCGCGACCACTGGACGCCCTGCTGGGTGCCGCTGCAGCCGCCGCAGCGCCTGCGTGCGCGCCCGCTGGCCCGCCAGCGCATGTGGCATGTGTCACCGCAGAGTCCAATTGCAACAGAAGTGAGCGCGCTGCGCATCAGCACGCCATGGATAATCGTCGCCACCGCTGCTCGTGGCAGCACCGCTTGCAGGTGTGCATTACATGGGCCAGCCGGGCAGCCAGGCGTGCAGAGCGCACGCGCGGCGCGCGTTTGGCCTGGGCAGGCCGCGCTGCAAAGAGAGCAAGCCAGCCTGTCCCTTGCAGCTGCAGAGTGGAGCTGCAGAGTGGAGGCCGGGCTGACGCGTTCTGGTGCGCGCCCGGCTGCAGGGCAGGGCGAGGTCGTCCGGCTTCGTACGGCGCACAGCGACCTGAGCTTCTCTGTCACGCTCGCGGATGCGCCAGGTGGGGCGGACTCCCCTCTGCACCATGTAGTCATTGCCTAGCGCCTGCTGCGGGGTTACTTGCATCGCAAGTTGCCTGCGCCGCTCGCCCAGGGCGCTCAAGTGGTCCTGACACCCGGCTTGCGTTCCACAGCAATTGTGCTGTTGGTTCTGAGGTGATGTTCACTTGCAGACTCCTGGCCATGGACTGCGTGCCCTGGCCAAGAACAGAGCCACACGAGCCAGAGTCTACTGAGAAAGTGCGCAGTATGTAGTGGGTTGGCGTAAGTTGCCACACAAGTGCTACTCTTCGCAGCTGTCTCCTTGTTGAATAGCGCCACCGGGGCGCGTAGAGCCCGCGCAGCCATCACCGCTGGGGGCGTTGTGCAGCCCGGAGCGCCTGTGGGCGCTGGGCGACGCGCCGCGCCGCGCCGCGTTTGCGGCAGCGGTGCGCTCCGCGGCGGGCCGCCTGCGCGAGCGCGCGCGCGAGCCGGCCGGCGTCCACGCGCTGGCGCTCGGCGACGGCCCGCTGCTGGCCCTGCTCGCGGGGGCATGTCCGGGCGTCGCAAGCGTGCAGGCGGTCCAGGCGCGCGGCGCCCTCCCAGCCGAGCAAGCCCGCACAAGAGACCAGACCGACTCATGCATCTCGTGTGACCGTCTGCACCTGCTGCGCGCACGACAGACGCTACGCTAACCCTACCTCACCCTACCCTACCCTGTAAACTGACGGCCTCCCGCTGAGGCGCGCCACAGGACCTGCCGCTGTCGCGCCGGTGCACGGCGGAGGCGGCCGCGGCCGCGGGGCTGGCAGCCAAGGTGCGCGCGGGCGCTTTGGACGACGTGCGGCGGGCTGGGCGGGGCACGGCGCCGGCGGCGCTGCTGCTCGCCGAGCCCTTCTACCGCGCCTGCGAGCCGCAGCTGCCCTGGGCGCACCTCATGTGCGGGGCCCTGCTGGCGGGCTGTGTCGGAGTGCGTTGTTTGAAAGCGCGTGTGAAGCGCGTCGCTGGAGCCTGCTGTCTCGCCGTCGCTGCCATGGGTGCGGTCGAAGAGCAAGGGATGCCGTTCTATTTCATGCATCAAGCTGCAGCTCTCAGCAACGGCATTATGACTGCACCTTGCATGGGCCATGAGGCTGTGGCCGGCCAGCGATGCTGCTGTGAAGTGAGCGCAGATCCACATGCTCATGGGGAGGCCGACGTGCCAGTGTGCTAGTAGCCCCGCGGCCGCGCAGGGCGTGGCAGCGCGAGCGGGAGCGGCTTGTGAGGGCGGGCGTGCTGAGCGCAGACCACGTCACCGTGCCCTACAGGGGTGCGAGAGCCCTGCGCCGCCCTGCGCGCCCTTGCCCCCGCGCCACCCGCACGTCGCTGCCACACGAGCAGGCGGCCGGCTCGGGTGCCAAGGCGCGCATGGTTAGGGTGTGGGGATAGGGTACGGCGATAGGGTGCGGGGGCCGCCTCCTGCGAGGCTACCAGTCCGGCTTGGTGCGCACAGACTGCCCGCCAGGCCAGCGGTGGTACTGCGAGCGAACAGCCTCTGTGTGCGCGCAGCGCGGCTCATGTGCATGGCGGTGAGCCTGCCCGAGCTGCACCGCACCTGCGCGTCGGTCGGCAGCGTGGAAGGCTTCAACCTGCGCCTATGCAACCGCATCCTCATGCCTGGCGCGCCGCGCCTGCTTCTCCGTGCCTTCTTCTACGCGTCCTGATACAGACGGCCAACTTGGGTCTGATGGAAACTTTTGCCAAGGTACCCGAAGTGCAAGCCCGGAGCACTCTGCTGATGCATGTGCAAGCCGCTGCCTGTGAAGGGAGGCTGATGGGCGCCTGGATCAAGAAAGATGTGATTTGAATGCGTGGACATGCAGCCCGTGCTCTGCGGACAGGACAAGAGCGGCTTGATGCCTTCCGCAGGCTTCCAGGCCGAGGAGGGCGGCGTCGCGCTGTCGCCGCCGCTGGCGCGGCCGACCTGGCAGTGCGGCCCCGGCTACCGCAAGCTGACCCGGCCGGCGGGCCTGCTGACGCTGGACCTGCGCGGGAGCGGGGCAGCCGCGCGCGTCGGCGGGCGGAGCACGCTGATGCGGTGCGCGCTCGCGCCCTGAAGCTGCGCTTGCAGGGCATGTGCACTTGCAGCGCCTGCAGGTCAGCAGACTGCCATGCTGGCGTCTGCCACAATCATCCATGTAATGGCCTGCTCTTGGCAAGGCTATGAGCATGCAGAGGAGAGCTGTGAGCAAGAACGGGGGCACGGGGTCGTGAAGCCTCCGGCCTCCCCCTGACAAGATTAGCGTGGTGATGCTGGGGATATGCCGACCTGCACGCTGTGCTGATTTTGGCAGGGTCAGCGAGGAGGGCATGTGCCATGCGCTCGTGCTCTGGCTGGACTACGACCTCTGTCCCGATGACCCCGGCCTGGTGGTGCGGCCGCGCGCTCCCGCGTGCTGCGCCCGCCAGGCCAGCCCTGGGCTCTTGCACCTTGTTTTTAAGTCAACGCTGGCGAGCACACGCGCCGTTTTGCGCTTCCATGTCACGGTGTTAGCCCTGCCCGGCGTGAGACATGTGAGGGTCGCGCGCCCCGCTCCGACCGCCCGGCGCGCCGCAGGCGACCACGGCGCCGGGGCCGCCCAGCGCGCCGCACCCCTGGCGCCAGGCCATCTACCTGCTTGCGCAGCCGCAGCGCGTGCGCACGGCGGCCGCGGGCCGAGGGGACCCAGCACGCGCTGAGGGCGAGCCGGGACCGCGCGAGGCTGCGGCCGCCGCCGGCGGACATCGCACAGAGTTTACGCTTAGGGCAGACTTCGCCCCGCGCGCCTGCGGGGAGGTCGCTGTGCACATGGACTGGTGCTAGCGCGGGCCGTGACGGACTGTCAGAGGGGCCGCTTCTCCCTGCGATCTGCTGAGGCCCTGAGGCACGTACATCCTGAATTGCGAAGACTTTGCAGTAGCACTGGCATATGCATACGCGCATGTAATTGAGGCATAGCACATCCACACACAGCGCTGGCATGCCTGCTGAATGTGTTGCCTGCTGAATGTGTTGCCATGCAAACAGCTGTGTGCTCGAGTCATGCAGCACGTCTGGTTGGTTCCAGCCAGTGAGCAGCCAAGAGCTTTGACTCGTGTCGGTAGCATGTGGGCCGACCCTCGTTGTTTGTTAACAGCGAGGATGCGCACGCATGCTCGAGTACACAGCGCAGCAGCTTGTGATGCCCCTCAGAAACAGCCCAATCAAGCATGTCAAGCAGTGTGCCAGGCTCGCCGGAGCCGCATGGCGCAAGCTCACTGCAGGAGCGCAAAAGACTGCTGATCGGGGGTCGAGCGCGCAGCGCTGGCAGGGCCGACCGCCGCGCACTTCATATGATCATGCACAAGCTCAGCGAGAAAAGGGAGCGCGGCCGGGAGATCTTGCTGCAGCACCCAGGGCCCCACCGGGCGTGCCTGCCCAGCATGCTAGCTGGCTGACAGGCAGCCGCGCCCGGCGCGCCTGCAGGCGCTGCTCGAGAACGTCCGCAACTACCCAGATTTCCAGCGGCTTGAATGCCTTGCCGCAACGCGGTGCACCGTGGCCATACGGCGCGGGCCGCGCAACGCGGTGGCAGGCAGTGCAGAGCGCGGCGGCGCGGCGCGGCAGGGAAAAAGGCGCTCCCTGCCGCGCAGGCGCATGTAGGTGGGGTCCGGGGGGGTGCAGCTACCATTCGAGACGCGTTCCCCTCGCCGCGCGACGCTGGCGTGCGGCTCACTCTCAGCCGGCAGCTCGACCGGCCCCGGCCCCGAGATCCCAGCCTGCCTGTGGATAGTGCAACAACCAAAGAATAGGCAGCACGAAAACAAAGGCTACAGGACCCGCACAGCGCGCGCCCCACCGATTGCTCGCCCCTCCCCCTTCGAGCAGGCGTTTCATGATGCCCCAAGCAAGCGCGGGCCACGCGCACTCAGGTGCCAGCAGAGCACCTGTCTTGCAACCAGAAGTTGCACGGCCCATCCCTAAAGTGCGGGCGTAACTTGAAAAGCCTAGAGCTCTCGAACAGCAAATCTCCTGTCAAATCCTCATCACCCGCCCTACATGCAGACACTGGCGGGGCCGAGACAACCCCGGCAGCGCGCCCTCTACCCCTGCCTACACAGCACCGCCAGACCACCGGCCCTGCATGGGCGTCGCACATCGGTCGGCGCATGCCAGCCACAGGGCTCTGCGGGCTGCTCAGGAGTCCCAGCGGAAAGCAGACGCGCAAATCGAGACAAAGCAAGCCCAGCGCCTTCCTTGGCGCAAGGAAGCGGCTGCAGCGCGCGCGCGACAGCCCAGGTCAGCCTGGGGCTGAGCCGTCCGCGGCACCTGCAGCCCCCCAAACAATACATCTACGCCCTGAGCTCTGAACGCGCCCTACCCCCCAGCCTGTGCACATCTAAGTTGCCTCCAGGCATACGTCGCGCGGCGCGCGACGCTGCTCGGCAGCGCGCCCCCGCTTGCGGCGCTGCACGACACGTGCGCGGCGGGAAGCGGAGGGAACCGCGGCGCGAGCGCAAAATCCTAGGCTGCCAACATGAGGAGGCAGCGCCTGGGCTGCCTGCTTCGGAGAGAGAGAGCGGCCCGGGCCAAACCTGTGGCAAATGCACCCCCGCCCTCCGCCCCTGCATTATGCAGCGGGCGCTGCGCAGGGCGCCTCCTGCGCCCAGCAGCCAGGCAGCTTCCGGATTCGCGGAGCACCGCCTGGCAGGACCCGGCCAGGCGTGCTCCGCCGGGCGGCGCAAGGGCCCTGAGCAACCTGGGCAGCTCCCACCGCCTGACCTGCGGTGGGCAGACCTCTTGCGTGCAGCACACCCCCGCCTGCGCGCCAGCCGACAGCTCTGCAGCCCGGCCAGGCAGCCTCCTGCGCCCTCCGGCCTTTTGAGGGCGGGCGGCCGCGACCAACCCTGCCTGAAACGGGCACGGCATGCGGCGGGGTCAGCAGAACAGGAGAACAGTTTGAAAACCTGGCAAACCCGCCCGACACACACCCGTCACCTCGGCCCTGCGACCGCTATGCGCAGAAAAGAAAACGGGGATTAGTGCAGTACACGTCTGTGCGGGGCGCCTCAGCAGCAAGGCGCCCGCGCACGCCCACAGGGCGGACCCCGCAACTCGTTCCCCCCGCGCCTCCCCGGCTCCCGACGCGGTGCCACCATGGACGTGCGGGCAGGATCTGGAGACAAGGATGGATTGGGCGCAAGAGGGCCATGACAGCCAGACGTCCCACCACTGCCCTGAAAAAAAAATGCGTGTTTCGCAGGCTCGACTCTTGCCCTGGCTCTGGCAACTAACCTCTGCCTGCCAGGCCCAGGCCCGCCCCAGGGCTGCCACACACCGCGCCACGTTGGGCCGTCGGCCGCGTCAGCCCCAGGGCCCCCGGCCTAGCTGCTGCTGCGGTCCGGGCGGGGGTTCCCCGTAGTGGCCCCGCCCATACCCGAGCACGCCGTATGCGGCGGCCTCGTCATACCCGCCAGGGTACGGGCTGCCGCCGTGGCCGCTCGTAGCGCCCGCCCCCGCCTGCGCCTGCGCCGCCTGCGACATGGCCGCCGCCAGCTGGTACTGCGCCATCCACTCCTCCAGCGCCGCGCCCGCGGGCGGCGCGTAAGCGCCCACCGGATAGCCGCCCGCGCCCAGACCCTGCGACAGACCCTGCAATGCCATCATCGCCGGTGCAGGCACCGGCAGCAGCGGCAGCGCCGAGGGCGGCTGCGGCTGCGGCGGCGGCAGCTGCCAGTGCGGCTGCTGCGGCGGCGGCGGAGGCGGCGGCGGGGGCGGCGGCGGCGGCGGCGGGGGCGCGAAATGTGCCGGCAGCGGCGGCAGCAGCCCGCCCAGCGCCGCATTGCCCTGCACCAGCGGCGGCGGCGCAAAGGCGTGCGCATGGAGCGCGCGCGGCGCGTGCGGCAGCGGCGCACGCGCAAGGCCGGCGTCAGTGTGGCCTGCGCCCGCCCTGCCGGGCGCGGCGGGCGCGGCGGGCAGGCCCGCCGGCGGCGGCGGCGGCCGCGCCGCGGCCGCGGCCGCGCCCGTGCCTAAGCTGGCGCTGGAGCTGGAGCTCAGGCTGCCCGCGTGATGCGCGCCGCCGCGCAGGTACGGCGGCGCGTGCGCCGGCGTGGCCACCATCTGCGCCTCGCGCAGGCCGGCCTGCGCGGCGAGCGCGGCCGAGAAGCGCACGTACGGGCTGGGGCTGCCCGCCGGCGGCGTCGGCGCGCCGAGCGACCCGCCGCTCGACGCGCACAGGCTGCCGGCGGCCGCCGGCGACGGGCACTGCGGCGCCGCGCCCGGCGAGGCCGCCGCGGGCACCGGCGGCGTCCCGGGCGCGCGGCCGCCCAGGTGCGCGCCCGGCTGCGCAAAGCCCGGGGCGCCCGGGAGCTGCGGCAGCAGCTGCGCGGGCGCGGGCGCGCGGGCGGGCCCTTGCGACGGCGCGGCCAGCCCGGCGCGCGCGAGCGCCTGCTCCAGAGCAGACCCGCTCAGCGGCACGGCGCGCCCGTCGGCGCGCATGCGCAGCAGCTGCGGCGAAGGCGCCGCCTCCGCTGACGCCGGCGGCGGCAGCGCCTGCGCCTGCGTGCCCACCAGACCACTCAATGTGAGCCCCAGCCGCACCACCTGCCTTCCTCACATGCTCGGCAGCGCACGCCGAGCCCCAGCTCACGCACAGTCAACAGCTGGCTAGCACTCAGCCCTCCGGGCGCAGCACGGCCGGCACCTGGGCCTCGGGCGCGGCCGGCGCCTCGCCAGGCACCTCGCCGCCGTCGGCCGCGCACTGCGCGCGCCACTCGGCGCAGCCCTGCGCGGCCAGCGCCTCGATGGTGCGCAGCAGGTGCTCCGCGCCGCTGATGTCCAGAATTGCGATCGCGCTCATCTTCTTGCGGCAGCCGAACACCTGCGCGCGCGCGCGCGCGCGCTGTGAGCCGCCGCCTCACGGGTTCAGCGCGTCCGGCACGCAGGTAGGCGGGGGACGCGTGGCAAGCACTTCTGGGAGCGCAGGTTCCGAGCGGGCTGCGTTTGTTTGCCCTGCAGCGGCGCCGGGCCGGCGCAGCTGGCAGAGAACAACGCGAACGCGGCCGCCCCTGCCGGCGCGCCGCCGCGCTCGGCGACGCTCGGCGGCGCAGCGTGCCTCGCTCGCCTGTTCATCCCGGTCGCGCATGGGGTGGGGGGGGCGGGGCGGCGCGCGCGCCTGGCCCAGCTTCTTGCGCGAGCCGCAGAAGACGACGGGGGTGCCGTTGCCCTCGGCGGTGCGCAGGATGTCGTCCAGCTGGTCGTCCAGGCCGCCTTGCGCGGCGATGGGCTCGATGTTGGGCGCCACCAGCACCACGCGCGCCTTGCGCGCGCGCACCGCCTTGGCCACCTCCCTGCGCGCCGCGCGCAGGCGCGCTCGACCCAAAACCCTCAACTGACCCCGACGTGCAGCGCCAGGCACGGCGCGCCGGCGCGCGCTGCGAGCGCTGTGCGTGGCGCCCACGCCCCTGGGTTGCCCGGCGCTCTCAAAGCGTGCTGGCGCTCCACGCCTGCCTGCTGCTGCGATAGGGCCCCGGCCGCTGGCACTGTTCGAAAGCTCGCGCCCCGCCACGCGCTCGTGCCGCGCGCGCGCGGCACGCCGTGCAACCCCGCCGGGCAACCCCGCCCTCCTGGAGTCGCCGCGGCGGAAAGGCGCGCACCGCAGGCCGGACGCCAGGCGCTTCTTGCCGGCGGCCTGCAGCGGGTTGGCCTGCTTGGCGCGGTCCTCCCAGGCGTGCAGCTGCGTGAGCAGGTCGCTCGAGGCCTTGTTCAGCTCGGTGGAGATGACCTGCGCGCCGCCCCGGCAGGCCGCCGCGTCAGGGCCGCGCGCTCGGGCCGCGCAGGCTCAGGCGCGGGGCTCCCCTCAGCCCGCGCGGCCGTCCGCTGCGCGCCGCGGCGCCGCTGCAGAGCTGTGGAGGCCGGCCAGAATGGGCTAGAGGTGCCCGTGCGGCACGACCTACCGGCGCAGCAGCCGCACAACAGTAGCAGGCTCGTATTGCCGCCGCTGCAGGCAGGCACGCAGCCCAGCTGCGCTCAGCCAGCGCGCGCACAGGCGGGCGGGCAGACGGGAAGGACCAGCGGTGCAGTGGGGTGCCACAAGCCTAGTCAGCAGGCCCTCAAGGCCCTGAGTGCTCTGCCACTAGGGCGCCCGCGCGCCTGCTTCACGTACGGGCGGCACTGGCTGTTCAGGCCGACGTAGGTCGTGCAGTTGCGGTCGCGGTCGCGATCCGCCGCCGTCGTGCCGCCGGCGCCGCCGGCGCCGTCGCCGGCGCCCACGACGGCGGCGGCCGCGGCAGCCGCCTTGCGCGCGTGCCGCTTGCTCGCCTTGTGCTGCTCAAAGTTGGCCTTGCCGCAGCACACGCAGCCGCAGATCTGCGCGCTTGCGCCACCGCCATCAGCCACCAACTCTGGCACGCCTTTTGGACACAAGCGCGACCTCGCGTGTTGCCAAAACACAAGTGCTGCATCCGTGCTGCAGGCATCGCCACACTACCAGACACGAAGCAGTGCCCTGCTTGACGGCCTCCAGCGGCACCCCAACGAGTCCAGTCCAAGACTGAGCAGCACGGGCGCCCGCTGCTCGTCAGGCCCCCATCCACATGCGCTCGCGCGCCTGGCAGTGGTACTCGTGCACGCCAAACGCGCCCGCGCCGGCGCCGCCCTCCTCGCCTGCGCCCGGCACCCCGGCGGCCGCGCCCGCCAGCACGCCGCGCGCCGCGGCTTCGCGCTCGCCCGCCGATTGCTCCCATGCCTGTGCATGGGCAGTGCGTCATTGCATGGCCTGCAAAGTAGCCTCTAAGTACCTCCAGACGCAGCCATGCGTGTGCAGGGAGTATTCAAACTGGCTCTCCCGGGCAGGAGCAACCTGAGCGCCTGCGACAGCGCTGCGACATGCCTCGCCCGCCAGTCAGCTGACAACACTCGCATGCCACGGCAGGCCGGCTGGCTGACTTTGCTCAAGCTGACCCAGAGCGCACAACCAGATGGCCTCCCCGCGTGCCACCCCTGGTCGCATAATGGCGGGCCATACCTGCAGCATGGCGCCCGCGCCCCACGCCTGCTGCGGCAGCAGGCTCGCCGGGACGCCCCTGCTCTGGCCCTGGTCCGGCGGTCCCAGCTGCGACTGCAGGTGCGACGCCTGCAGCAGCAGCTCCAGCGGCAGCTGGCCCTTGCCGCGCAGCACCCCAGCCGTCAGGAAAGCCCAGAGCACAGTCTATCCGTGACAAGGCCAGCGGCGCCCTGCCTTCGTCCCGGCTGCGCGTCCATAACAAAGCTGACAACGTATGACCGGGCAGCCGAGCACGCCCACTTGGAAAGCAGGAGGCAGGCACGAGCGGCGCGCGCATCGGCGCCCAGCCGGCGCGCCAGCCAACGACGTGGCAGTGACAGACCCGAGCACTCCGCTTAATCCCGAGTATAAAAAGAAGCCCTTGCTGGTTGCGCGCAGGCCGGCTGGGACGCGCCTGCGAAAGCGCGTGCGGCGGCAGCGTGGCCGCGATCGCTGCCAGCCGCTCCGGCGCCAGCGCCAGCAGCGTGTTCAGCTGCGCCAGCGTCTCGTCTGCGCCCACACCCGCGCCCGGCTGCGCGCCAGCGGCGACGCCCACGGCCCCCTCCGGCCCGCCCAGCGGCGGCATCGCGGGCAGCCCATGGTCCTGCTGCTGCGCGCCGCTGCCCGGCCGCTGCTGCGGCGGCTGCGCAGGCAGGTGCGGCAGCGGCAGCGGCGGCGCGAGCAGGTGCGGCGGCGGCAGCGGCGCGAGCGCGTGCGGCGGGGGCGCGTGGGGCGCGTGCGCGCCGAGGTGCAGGCCGGCAAACTGCGCGGCGGCGGCGGACAGCGGGGGCGCAGGAGCGTTGCCCGGCGCCCCACTGTTCTGCAGCCACGCCGCGACAGCATCCGCCCCGGCGGCGGCGCCCGCGCCCATGCCCTGCGCCGCGCCGCGCTCCGACCTGGCGCTCCCACTCATGCTGCCGCCGCCAAGCCCCGCGTCCCACGGCTGCGGCGCGGCGGCACCCTGCTCCCCAAGGTGCGCCGCCAGCGGCGGGCCGCGCGCGGCGTCCGGCATGGACGCCGCGTGCGCGTATCTGGCGGCCTGTCCGGGCGCGCCCCCGGGCGGCGCGGGCGGGTCGGCGTCAGGCGGCCGGAGGCTGTCCAGCGCGGCAGGCGCGCCATCCGGCGCGCCGAGGCAGGGCAGGCCGTCGGCCGCCTGCTGCAGCGCGATGGGCAGCACGGAGCGGTAGGCGCGCGGCGCGCGGCCGCCGCGCGCCGCAAGCGAGCCCCAGGGCAGGCCAGGCGCGCTCTGCGGGCGCTGCGGCGCGGCCGCGCGGTCAGCCGCGCTGGGGCTCGAGTCCGCATCGCCGCCAAACATCGCCGAGTGGCGCAGCTGCGGCGCGCTGTGCGCCAGCTTGCGCCGCTCCCCGCACTCGGCCTCGAGCGCCGCGGGCGCGGACGCCGCGCCAATCTCGCGCACCGCGGACGGCAGCGTGTGCGCGGCGACGGCCGCGCCCTCGCGCGCGGGCTCGCCGGCGACCGCCCGCGCGCTCCGCGCGCCGCTCGGCATGCTGCTCGCGGTCTCGAGCAGCTCGCGCGCCGCGCCAGGCGCAGCCGGCGCGCGGCTCGGCAGCGCCCAGCGGCTGCCGCCCGGGTCGGCTGCCGCCGCGCGGCCGCCTGGCGGCGCGTCTGGAGGTGGGTAGCACTCGGACGGGTCGACGCCCGCGGCCGCCAGCTTTTCTGGCACGTTGATCGCGGCCATCCAGGCGCCCAGCACGTCATCCCAGCCGTCCGGCCCCAGATCATCCTCGTCATCCTCGTCCTCGCCCTCGTCAACGTCGCCAATAAAGCCGCGCCCGTCGGAACTCGCCTCGCCATGCGCTGGTTGCGCGGCCGCGCCACTGGCGACCGCCGCCGGCGGCCTGGTCGGGCGCTCGTGGGCGCCGCCTGGCAGGCCGGATTCAGGCGCGGCGGCGGGCGCAGCCGCCGGCGAGGGTGGGGCGCAGGGGCCCGCGGCGGCGGGCAGGTGCACGCTTGCGTCGTCCGCGGCTGCCAGCACGGCGCTCTTGGCGTCGCGCACGCGCTCGCCCAGGTCGCGCAGCCAGCCGCCCTGCGCGCGATACAACGCCCCAGGCGTCACAGCAGGTATGCCACAGCGCTGGCATACTGCGGCCCTGACACGGTCGCCTAAGCACTATATCTTCCGTGCGCACACATACCCCACATGGCACCCACAGCAGACATCCAGTCATGCATTGCTCTGACAAAGCTCCGCATGCGCGCATGCACTGCTTCTTTGGGAGTGCTACATGGCCACTGTGCGTAGAGCGCAGTCCTTTACTCCAATAGGGCGCCATCTCGTGGAGGCCTGAGCGCGCACCAACACATCCTGGTACCCTTCCAGGTCATCACTATCATCGTCGCCCTCGCTGTCGCTAGCCAAGTCTGGCGCAGCCTCTTCAGGCCAGGCGTGCGGACCACCAGCACCCGCGGCGCTCGACCCCGGCTCGTGCAGCCCCGCAGCAGCGGCCTGGCCGCCCAGCCGCTCTGGCGCAGCGCCGACCGCGGCGTTCGCGCCAACCGGCGCAGCATCAGGTGCGTCCCCAGGCGGCGGCTGCTCGCGGGCGCCGGCCGCGCGCTCGCTGCCGGCCACGCCCGCGCTGTCCTCGGAGGGCGCCGGGTTGCACGCGCGCTCGCAGGCGGCTGCCGCACGCCCGGCCTCGGCTTGCGCCTCGACCGCGCGCCTGCGCGCGCCATGAGCGCACACCTCAGCAGCTTGCCGGCGGCGGCAGGTCGATCCGGGAGCGCACACCAGCTCTGCGTGCTTGCGACAGTGCGCCATGGCTGTGTGACCACGGCTCCCGCATCATTCGTTCCCGTCTCCAGCTCTGCAACGCTAGCAGGGTGCAGGCTCAAGCGCCACGCGCGACTGGGGGCGGGCGCGCACGCGTCGGCGGAGGCCACCAGGTGCGCCATCTGCGCGCAGGCCAGCTCCAGCACGTACATGCGCTCCACCACGTCTGCGGCCAACTCGCGGCCAGCGGCGCGCTCCGCCGCCGCCAGCGCACCCGCCACCTAAACAGGCACCGACCGCATCAGCGCCGGCCAGTTTGCAACCCCCGATGCTGTGTCAGAGCACAGTCTTGCACGGCAGAACGCTCCATCAAGGCCCAGAAGCCACACGCTCGGGTGACAAGCTTGGCCCCTGCCTTGAGCCCTGCCCGCGCCTGCAGCTGCGCCGAGAGGCCGGCGTGCTTATGGCGCTCGGCGGCCGCGGCCGCCGCCGCGGCCTCGGCGGCCGCGGCGGCGGCGCGCGCGGTGTTCGCGGCGCGCTCGCGCAGGATGATGCGCTTCAAGCGGCTCATCTTCTTCTTGCCGCTGCTGCTCAGGCGCCCGCGGAAGCCGGCCGCGAGCGCGGCGTCGCTCGGCGAGGCCTGCGCCGCGCGACGCGGCTCACGGCGCTGCACGCTCACCGTGGGCGCTGCGGCCGGCCGGCGAGGCCACGTCACGTGGACCAGGGTGCGCCGGCAACCGCATGCCATATTCCGAGCGCCCTCGCGCGCAGGGCCCCCACCACACACCTGACAACCGAATCAGGACCCTCATAAGACCCCACGCCGACCAGCGTCGCCCAGGCATGTGCTCTGGCCCCAGCTGTGTCGGTGCAGTGGCCCACTCGCGCGCTGTGGCCCCGATGGCCTGAGCCCCAGCGGCAGCAGGGGCCCACCTGCACCAGCTGGCTCACGCGGCGCCGCTGCTGCGCGGTGAGGCCGGCCGCCGCGGCCGCCGCGGCTGCCACGCTGCGCACGTGCTGCGGACCACGCCGCGCCTGCAGCTGCGGCGCCACCCTGCGCGCGCGCCACAGCCGTCACGGCCTCCCCACATGCCTTATCAGCACTCCCACATTTGCGGAGAGACGCGCAGTGCGCGGGCAGCATACCCCGCTACCCCCACGTGTGCGTCAGCGCAGAAGCGCGCTCGCTTCAAACGCCAATACGCGCGCGAACGCACGCAGGTGCTGCGCTCCCCGCGACACAGGCGCTGCACCCAGTGGGCAGGCCCTTGAGCACGGCGACATACCAGCGCCCGCCTCATTTGTGCAACAACCTCCTAGCGCCCGCCTCAGTTCTGCATACCAAGTGCTTTGAGCATGGCCGCGGCAAGCTGCGGCGCGGGGAGCGGCGCACCGCGGGACGCTCATCAGGTCGGCGAGCGTGAACGTCGCGCCGCCCTGCGCGCCCTCCGCCGGCCGGTTGGCGCCGCCGTGGCTGTCGCGCAGGTGCTGCGCCAGGCTGGCGTGGTCCGCGAGCGCCTTGCCGCACGCCTGGCACCGCACCACGCCTGCGTCGCAGGCCGGGCGTCAGAGGGGCGCGCCGGCGGTCGCTGGACGCAAATGCGCCGGCGGTGGGGCGCCGCGCGCGGTACCGGCGGCGACCACCTCCCGCGAACCTGCCCCATCCCGCGTGCCTTTTGAAGAGGGGCTGCACGCGGACGCGCGCGGACGCGGGTCCAACACAGCCAGTCAGGCACGCCCGCTCGGGTCGTGCGCGCTGCAGCCATGGTGCGCATCAGCGACGCATGCTTGCGCAATGCCGTGACGCGGACACCATGGGTGCCGGCAGTCGGCGCGCTGGGCACCACATCCCAACCGCCCTGCACCTGAGGTGCCACTACGACGCAGGCTTTAGTCATTATACCAGACGACAGCGAGTCATTACGTGATGCGCACAGAGCGGACAGCACACCGCTGATGTCTGGCCGACTGCGCCGCGCCTCCGCCAGCAGCGCGCTGAGGCCCTCCGCAGCAGGCGCGGCCGCTCTCGGCGCGCGGGGTGCCTCCCCGCCCGCCGCGATGAGCGCAGCGGCGCCGCCCGGCCAGCGGCACGCGGGAGGCGGGCCGCCCCAGGCGCCCTCCGCCCCGGGCTGCGCTGCGGGGCTGCTCTCGCGCAGCCGGTCGGCGCCGCCGGCCTCCAGAGCCTCGCGGATGCCGCTCGGCGCGGGGCCCAGGCGCTGCGCGGCGCCGCCCCACGCCGGCCTGCCCACAGGCGCGCGCGCTGCGTCGTCGGCCGGCATGCCTCTGTCCTTGGCCGCTCACGCTCACGCGCGGCGCCCGCTCTCCGCAGCTGCCCGCCCTGTTACACGCGGGCCAGGTAGTGGGGGGCAGCGCTGCGCCCCATCAGCGAAACAGGGCTGCGCTAGCAGCGACAGGGCTGCGCTCGGTGCACAGGGCTCATTGCGCAAGGCATTGCATGCAGGCAGGCGCGCCTGGATTTGCCATGACCTAGCTGCTAGTGGTCGGCTGGGTGTTTGGTGACGTTATCTTGCCGCAGGGCGCCCCCGGCGCAAGCACCTTGGCGGCACAATGGCCGGCAGAGTTGCGGGTGTGAGCGTTGCCTCGCGGTAGGTTGGCGTCAGCCAGGTACTCTGTCAGTGACAGCATACCTCGTGGCCTCACAGGAGACGGCGCCAAACCTAGCGGGCCTTCGCATCCGAGACAGAGTTCGATTGCTCACAAAAACCGATCAGCAGGCACCTATTGCCCGCCCCCGTGCACGAGCTCGCTGTCGACGCCACAATCTCTATAAGCTGACACCACTCCGAAGCTGCTTGCGCAACCGGTCCTAACCCTCCTAAGTCGACCTAACAAGCCAAACAACAGCCAAGCCTTGCCTGTCTCTGTACCTGCATGCGAGTCCAGCACCCTCTGCAAAGCATGCACGCCTGCACTACTGCAACTTCCTGCTGTACACGGACTGCTAGAATGCGGTGCCCTGCAGAACACAGCCGGTGGGGGCCTAGGGCCGAAGCAAAGAGTACCCTACAGCAAAATAGGAGCCGACAGTATATACAACCGCCTAGCTACGCGTCCAGTGGCATCAGCCCCGGGGAGAATGGCCTGCGCAGCTCGAGCGCTCGCCCTCCAGAGGCCGCGTCGTGCCTGCACAGAAACACATAGCCTAACGTCCTAAAGCCCGCCCACCCCGCCCCTCTGCCCGCGCCCCGATGCCGCCGCCGCTGCGCGCACCGCGCCTGCCAGCACTTGCCCCTGCCAGCCCTGCCGCAGGCCTGCTGGCCCTGCCGCGCAGACACGGTGCGTGCAGCGTGCAGGCGCTCACCGCCGAGCGCCCCTGCTCCCAAAATCGCCCGCAGGCCCTCGGGGCAAGCGGGGGCGCTGCACGCCGCACGCGTCGGCCTCCGCCCGTCGTCCCTGCTGGGCTACCCCACACTATGCGGGCCGGCCCGCGGGCCCTGCCGTGCGGCCAACACAGGCGCGAGGCACTGCGCAGCGCACGCGCACTGCCCTACGCGCACTGCTGCTGCCGCGCCGGATCATGCGGGCCCGGCCGCGCGCCCGCCCGCGTGCGCTGCCGCAGGCCCTGCCGCAGGCCGCTCGCGGTGCCGGACGCCGCGCCCGCCGTCTCATACACGGCGCGCAGCGGCAGGCGCTGCGCCGGGTGCGGCGCCGGCCGCGCGGGCGCCCTCCCACGCGCGCGCTGCAGCAGCGCGGTGATCGCCTCGTGCGCGTAAAGCAAACCTGTTATCTACTTGATGAAAGCCACAATGGATGCTGTTGGCCCCTGGGGCTGCTCGGGGACAGCGTGAGTCGCCGCTGCATGCGCGCAGGCAGCGCGCGCCGCGCACAGCACAGCGCTCTGGACAGCAGCCGACACGCCCGCCCGCACCACCCCTCCCGACCATGCGCGGCGGCCAGCACCGCTCGCCGGCCAGGGGTCGCAGGTGAAAGACAAGCAGTGTCGGCAGCCCGCACAATGGCCCGCATTTCCCAGCACAGGAGCGCAAACAAAGGGGGTCGGGCCCGTTGGGCGGCGCGCCATGACAAGCTCGAGCGCCGCCAGCACGCACAGCGCGACCGCGAGCACATACGCGGCGACGTCCAGGCGCGGCACGGCCGCGCCGCGGCGCGGCGCCGCCGGCGCGCGCGCGCTCGCAGCCTTCCGCGGCGCCTCTTGAGCGCGCAGGCGCCGGCGCCGCCGCGGGCGCCGGCGGCGGCGCGGGCCATGCCAAGCCGCCCTGCGCGGCCTCGGCAAACAGGCTGGCCGGCGACGGCGCGTGGCGGCCGACGCGGCGGCGCCCGTTGCCGCCGCCGCCGCCGCCATTGCCGCCGCCGCGGCCTTTGTCGCCCGGCGGCTTGACAAACACGACGACGGCCGCGGACAGCGTGACCGCCGTCGCGACCGCCGACGGCCACGGCGCATGCTGCGCGTCGTCCTGCGCATGGCCCGGCTCGCCGGCCCAGGGCCACCACCCCGCCCCGGCGCGCGGCGCGGGCGGGCCGGCGGGCGCCGCGCGTACGCTGCTCAGCGACCAGCCGCCCTGCGGCGTCGGCAGGGCGAGCGCGCGGCCCTGGCCGCCGTCGTCGCTGTCGCTCGACTCGTCGCTGGTCTCCTCGTCGTCGGAGTCGCCGAGCGCGGCGCCGCCGCCCGGCTCGGGCTTCATGCGCGCAAAGCGGCGCACCTGCGCGCGCGATACGGCCATGAGCAGCTCGGCGGGGCAACACCGCTGTGCAGCACACGTCAGCGCCTTTGTGTGAAGAGCCTACAACACTGCAGCGCGCGTGCTGTGAGGCCCAATCAACATGCGCCGGCTGCCAGCAGTGGCTGACGCGGCAGTGGGCGCCCATGCGGCGCATGCTCGGGAGCGTTTACGGGCGAAAGCCATGCTCCAATGCAATGGTGTGAAGGGCGATTGGCGGGATGGCAGGGTGATGGCGAGGCAGGCTGCCGGCGCACCGAGTGCGAGCGGACCAGGCGCGCGCCGCGCCGCTCCTGGCCGCCCAGTCCCAGGGCGCGCGCGCGGGCGCGCGGGCGCTGCACTGGCGCGGCGCCGCGCGCGCGGCCGCCGCGCGCCTCGAGGACCCCGCCCAGCCCTGCGCGCACGCCGCACGCCTATCGTCACCGTTGGACCCGCGGCTGCCGCTGCTCTCGCGCGCGCCGGCGCAGCGCACGTCGTCCAAGTTGCCCCAAGTTGCCGCGGGGCACAGCAGGCCAGCCACATCCGCGGGCCCTCACCAGCCAACTGAGCGCCCTGGGTTGCCGCGCGTGGTGCCGCGTGCGCAACAACATCGCGACTCAGGGCCGGCGGCGGTGGAGCTCTAGGCGGGGCTCACCGTGCGGCATCTCGGCGCGAGCGTCGGGTGTGGGCGCAGCGCCCATTGTCGAGTTGCCCTTTAGCGCGGCCTCCAGCGCGCCCAGGTCGGGCATGGACTTGAAGCCGCCCAGCCCTGGCCCCAGGCTCAGGGCGGACAGGCGCGGCGCGGCTAGGAGCGGGCTTGGCCCCTCGCCGCAGGCGCCAAAATCGGAGCTCGCCCACGGCCCCAGGCTGAGCCCGGCGTCGGGGGGCGTGCGCGAGCGGGGCGCCGGCACGTCCGCGGCCTCGCCCGCAAGCTCGGCGATGGCCGCGCTCAGGTGCTCCTCGAGCGTGAGGGGCGCGTGCTCGCGCTCGGGCGCCTCCTCAAACGCGTCGGCGTCCGAGTCGCTGCCGGCCGTGACGAAGCTGGCGCACGAGGACGATGCGCTCAGCGTCGGCGGCGCGGCGCGGCCGCATGCGCACTTGCGCAGCGCGGCCGCGCCGCGCGCACGGCGGCCCGGCCGGCCGCCGCCGCACGGCGCGCCGTCGCGCTGCCCGGCGTCCTGGTCGACCGCGGCGCCGTGCGGCGCCGGCTGCGGGCCCAGGCTGGGCGGCCCGTCGGGCGCGCCCAAGACCGCCTCCGAGCCGCGCGACTTGCCGTGCCAGAGCGCGCTCAGCGCGCCGCTCGCGGGCCGCGCCGCGCCCGACGGTGGCGGCGGCGGCGGCGGCGGCGTGCACGGGGAGCCGGTCTGCACAGCGCCGTCGGCGGTGCCATTGGCGGTGCCCGGGGCGGGCGCCGGGGGCGCCGGCGCGCCCCCGCCGCCGCTGGCGGGGCCGTTGTTGGCGGACGACAGGCTGGAGAAGCTGTCCCAGGGCGAGCGGCGGGCGCCCGCCTGCGGGCTGGCGCCGGGCGAGCCGGCGGCGGGCGCGGGGTTGCTGTCCGTGGCAGTCTTGGTCTTAGGGTTGGTCTTGGTCTTGGTCTTGCTCTTGGCCAGCGAGAACCAGGTGGGGCCCGAGGACGCGCGGCCCAGGCTCTGCAGCGCCTCGCCGGTCGGCAGCATGTCGGCCAGCAGGCCGCTCAGCGCGCCCAGGGGCAGGCCCTCGCCCGCGGCGTCCCCGCCGCGGAGCTGCGTGCCCATGCCGAGCAGCTGCGCAGCGAAGCCTTCCTCCATGGCGGGCGCGTCGGGCGGTGCGGGTGGCGGCGCGGGTGCGGGCTCGCCGTGTCTGCGCGCACGCGCGCAAGGCCAGAGTGTCACATGCACAGCTGTGACACACGCCTCGTTGTCGCTGTCTTGTCTTCCCACCTGGCGCCGCCATGGCGCGCCCAAGGGCACCAGCTCCACCGAGCCTGCACTCGCAACCCAAAAGTGCAAGCTTTTGCAGCCAAAGGCAGTGAAGGACCGCAGCGCCTGGGCACCCCCGTCGGCCGCCCGCCACACCTGGAAAAGGCAGGCAAGCTGAAAGCGCGACGCTCGTCGCCTGTTGCGGCGTCCTCCTGCGCGCATACGCAGCCGCGTCGCTCGCGCGCGAGAGTTGCACCCTGCAAATCACCTGCAGCGCCCATGGCTTGCACGAGCGAGCAGCCGCGGCAGGCACTCTGCGCAGCTCACAGCGTGCACGCCACTCGCAGCTGCGCCCGGCGGCCACCTCGCTCGTCGACGAGTCAGACGCGTCGGACGCCTTCCTGCTCTCTTCAAACTGGCGCACGAGCGTGGCAACGCCCGGTGCGGTCTCAAAGGAGCCCCTGGCTGCGTCGCCGGCGCCGCCTGCGGCCCTGCCAAGGCGCGCGCGCGTCAGGGAGCAGCCCGGCCTGACCTGGGGCGTTGCCGGCCCGATGCCCGCCAGCGCCGCCAAAGAAACCAAGAAGTGAGCCAAAAAAGACCAAACGACGACCTACCTGCGCGCCGAGCGAGTAGCAGCGCCGCCCTCACCGCCCGGGGACCCAAAAGCAGGCATGCACGACGCCTGGCTGTCCCATCGGCTTGCAGATTCAGGCACGTGGCGGTGGCCGCGGCGCCTGCTGGCCGCGCCGCTTGGTCACGCCAGGTGTGCGACAGGTGAGCACAGGTGCAGGAGCGGGCGAGCCCATGGCCCGTCTGACATATGCCATGCTCCCGAGCATCGCGAACGCGGACAGTGATTAGGGCGCGCCTGGGTGACCTCCGCCGGTCGGCAGCGCGCGCCCTGGGCAGTGTGCTGCAGTTGTGCGCAGCTTCAACGCGCCGGCGCGGGAAAATTACAAAGCTCCTCGGGGAGGCAGCACTGGGCCGGCCCGCGCGCGTATCGTCTTGCATGAACCGCTCATGGGCCGCGCTTTGGCCGTGGCCGGGCAGGCAGGCGTGCGGACGCGACGGGGCGCCTGCACGGACGTGCACCCCTTGCCTGAGCCATCCAACACTTGCACACCGGCCGGCCCCTGGGTGCCCACGGGCGGGCACCTTGCCACAGCACAGTCTGCCAGGCACCCCGCACGCGTGCAGCGCCTCGGGCGCGGCCCCCCTGCGGCAGATGCCCGGCCGGTGGGGGCTGCACCTGCTTTTGCAGGGGTTGGCGTGCCGAGCGCTGCGCAACCCCCTGATCACCCCCGCGCGGCGGCCGCTTGACGCTCCTGTGTATCGCGTCGATGCAGAGCGCAGGCGAAGCTCGGCACAGGGTATCACAACCCCCTGCTTTGTGAGAACTGGCCTTGTGCCTGAGAGCGCCCGCGCGATGACACGTACGGGCTGCTAAGTGTGCTGAAAGGGCGCCGCAGGGCTCGTGCAGCAGGTGATGCGTGCGCGCAGACCGAGATGGCTGCTTGCGCTGGTCTGCACGGGGGCGGCGTTGGGCTTGCTTGCGCAAGCAATCACCAACCTGGTACGTGGGGGCCTGTGCGCCGCCCCTGCGAGCTCCATCTTGATGTTTGCTTCACCGGTGTTTGCACATCTCGTGGCCGTGCAGGGCTGCAGCAGTTGACAAACGTCCACAGCAGCGGCATTGACCACCACACGCCCTGCAGGGCTTTCACCAGCCGAGCGCTCAGCTGCTTGCGTGGGTGAAGTACGCGAGCGTGGTTGCGCTCACCGGCGCGCCCCGCGAGCGCGGGCACAAGCCGCCGCCTCTGTCACGGCACGCGCCACGCTGTCGTTCAGGTCCAGCCTGGCCTGACCGTGGCGTGACGCTGTGTGTTTCTGCCAGGAAGCAGCGGGCGTCCTGGAACAGCCGACCTGCTTGCCTCTCCTGCAGCCACACAGACACCACCGCAACCGCTCTCCTCTGCAGCCCGCTGAGCCTCCACCGCGCGCGCAGGCGGGGCCGGGCGCTGCTGTGGGCTTGCGGCTGCCTGGACGTGTTTGCCTACTGCTCACAGGCGCGGGCGCTCCCTGCCGCACAAGGTCACCCCTGCTGCCAGGCACAAACGCATTCTGCGTCTACACGACAGACTGGTATCTGCTGTGGGCCGTCGAGGCCCGCGTCTGGCTGCGCAGTGCGTGGGGTTTGCGCTGTGCGGGGTGGCGCTCGCGGCGGTCGTGCTGCCGGCAGCCAGCCAGACGGCGACGGCGGTGCTGTCGCGCGCGCTGCTCGGCCGGCGCCTCTCTGGGCAGCAGCTGCTGGCGGTGCGGCCCCTAGGGCCTGCGGACGCATCTGTGCTTTGGGGCCCCCAGGGCGCTGCGTCGGAAGGCAGCTAGGCAGGCCCCAAGCTGGCTGGGGCCCTAATGCGGCCTCGTTTTGCTGGGGGCCACCAGACGGCAGCCTGCATGCCCTCAGCCATGGGCTCTCTTGATCTTGTTTGCCTTCCTTGTACTGCACCTGCGCAGCGCCCTTCAACAACAGCAAGCATGCAGCATGTGTCCATCAGCTCATGAGAGGTGTGCTCCTGCCTCTGCCACTTCACCCTTGTGCGGCCTCCCGCACGCCGCCGACTGCCGCGGTGGCGGCCGCCCAGGTGTGGACCGTCACGGGGGGCCTGCTGCTGCGCGCGCTGGCGCCGCAGCCGGGCGCCGCGGGGCGGGTGGGCTGGGGCGGGCCGCTGCTGGGGGGCGTCGGGCCCCGGGAGCTGGCCGGCTGCTGCGCGCTCGCGCTTTCAGCAGTGGGTGCGCCCGCAAGCTTTGCATCCCCTGCACCCTTGTGGGAACGGCCAGTCTGAAACATCAGGGGGGTGTCAGCGCGGTGGTCATGCGTGGTCGTGCCACGCTTGCAGCGGATGCAGCCGCGGCGGCGCCCGTGCTCAGGCGGCGCGCGCGCGCGCAGGGCACGCGCTGCTGGGCGTGACGTATGAGCTGCTGCTGCGCACCGAGCGCCCGCCGCCCGCCTATGCGCACTACGCGCAGCGCACGGCGCGGGTCGGCCTCGCGGCGGCCACCCTGTACCAGGCGCGCCGCGCCGTGGCCCTTGGACTGTGGGTGTGAGGGGAGCACAGACGAATGACATGTACAGGCGGAGGTGCATGTACAAACACTTCAGCATGAGCACTGCTGCTGGCCAGATGAAAAGCATTTTTCTCATGCATCTCTTTGGCCTGGGCTTGGGGTGGGTGCGCACTGTTGCACCAACGCATGCTAGGAGACTTGCGTGGGCGGGTTGTTGACCGCTGCAGAGCAAGAGCCTGGCGGGGTCGTACCCGGACACCCGGCGCGCGCCAGCGCCCAGTCTGCTCCGTCACAAGTTGCTGGCTGCGAACGCGGCGCAGGCGGGGTACACGCTGCCGCGCTGGCGCCGCCTGGTGGAAGCACCGCTGCGCGCCTCGGGCGTGCCCGCCGCGGCGGCCGCGGCCGCGCTGGCGGCCTTTGGCGCCGCGTACAACGGCCACGCCTGGGTGCAGGCGCGCGTGTTTGCGCTGGACGGGGCGGTCGCGGTCGGGCTCGCCAACGCCGTGCGGTGCGCCCTTTTGGTTCTCACAGCCAAAGCCACGCTCCGCCCCCGCACGGCGGCCCCTCACCGTGCGCTGCCCCAGTGCCAGCAAGGAGGCACCTGCAGACAGTGCCGGTGACGCGCAGGGCATCCTCTGGTTACCTGAGCCTCTCTGAGCTCAAGCCGGTCGTCACTGCAGACCTGCTGCAAGCGACTCGTGGAGGTGAGCGCGCCGCGGCGTGGCGCGCAGGGGCGGTGTGGTGAGCCTGGCAGCGAGCGCGCTGTTCTGCACGCCGGCCAAGCCCTGGCTGTGCGGGAGCGTCTGGACGCAGGTCAGCGCGGCCGTCGTGGCCCTGGGCGCTGCCATGTGGGTGACCGCCCAGCCTGGTCACAGCGTGTGCGGCGGCACGGAGGCCGCCGCGCGTACGAAGCGGGCGGCCTAGGCGGTGGCCAGCGGCGGCCTGCAGTGCGAGGCTGCAGCGGGGGCGAGCGTGCTGCAGCCCCAAAGACTCGGGACGACGTGACGCTGTTGCAGCTGATGTAGCCGCCGCATGCGAGCAGGCATGTTTGCCCGCAGACGCGTGAGCGTTGGATTTATTGCAAGCACTTGCCCGCCTGTGTGTTTTGCTACTTTTTAACATAAATGCCTGCATGCCGTCAGCGTAGAACTTGCAAACGCTGTGACTTGCCTGTTTTCTGTGATTTTGCTTGATTTGCCTTGGAGTAAGTCGCTTGGCGGCCTCAGCTCGGGAGCCGCCCGCCTATGTGTTGGTTACTCACCAGCCTGAGGTGGCAGATGCATGCTGTAATGCTCACAGCTGCACCTCAATTGGTGAGGAAGCACCCTGTCCACGTTGGCTAGGACTGAGGTCAACTGACTTGCGTCCGTGCGTCACTGATTGCGGCTGTTCATGGGCTCCACCATGTTGAGGCGGGCCTAAGCAAGGCACGCCGGAATGCTTCAGGCCAGCGCGTGCAAGCGTCTTAATTAATGAATAAATGAAATACAGCCGTGTATCAGCTTCATCAAGATTTGAATAAGAAGTTTAGGGTTTTGCCTCGGGAGGAGCAGTTCCATTTAGGATTGACAACTCTCATTTTGCAGCAGACGTGAGAGCCTGAATACGGTGGCCAGCCCCTTCAACACCTCAGTGCCTTTCCAGCTTATTTATCCCTCGGCAGCGATGCAGCCCAGCACCTCTCCTGATGTGGTCCTTGATGTCAGGACGCCCGCCACGGGAGCTGGTGCAGCTGTGCAGCCCACGCCACTCACAGTGCGCCTTGTCATCCCCTTTTTGTGTTGCAAGGTGTCGCTGCGTGTGCACGTAGCTTGTCTGAACGTTGAGGCACGTCCTGCTCTTGGCCGAGCAGGTGGCCTAGTGCAACAGGCAGCCGGACCTGTGCTTTGCACTGTGCTGTGGTCACTCTTCGCAAATAAGAAGTATGTGTGTGCATTGGGAAGCAGCGCAGCGTTGGCATGCAGCCCCAACCTGCCCCCTTTTTAGTGTGGGGCTTGTTGGCGGGCGCAGGTGCCCAGCGGGCAGCAGCCCCACGGCGCACTGCGGCGAGCCGTGGACAGCGCTCTGGACTTGAGCTCCCTCCAGGACAGCAAGGACGGCGTGCCTGAGCTCGCCCCAGGTGCGCGTGGGCGCCCGCATCCAGCAGACCTGCTTTAGGTAACGTAACATTGTGCAGAGGGGCATACTGTGTCTTGTATGGCTCACAAGCACAATCGCGCGCCCGTCCTATCGGCCGCCCCTGTTTTGACAAAGGCAAAAGAATGAGGGCCCTGCTTGCGTGTGTCTGCTCAGCTCAGGCAAGGGAGGTTGGGGCCAGGCAAGGGAGCTTGAGTTGGCTGCCAGTGAGCGAGCCAGGCAGTGACGCTGAGGAGCGGTGCCAGGCACTGACGCTGACGACATTGAGGAGGGCGGCGCGGGCCTCAGCACTGCGCCGGAGAGCGGCGTGGACGGCAGCGAGCGGCGGCCGCGCCACTGGCACCACGCGCTGTGCGGCCCCACCCCCGGCAGCTTCATAACCCTTCCTCACACAGCGGCACACCGAGTCCACCTGGACGCCAAGGCTATGCATGGTTGTGTGGGACTGGTCAAGGACTGCATGCAAACTGTTTGAGCAAGATGGCGCGCAAGTGAGAGCCTCTGACGTGCGCGCGCAGGATCATCGGCGCCTCCGTGCTGCTCATCGGCGTCATCCTGGGCACCAGCATCGGCAGCGCCTGCGGGTGCGCGGGCGGCTGCTGCTTCCCTGCTCGCGGTGCTGCATGGCGGGGCGCGCGCGGTCCGGCGCGCTGCAGCCTCTTCCCGCGCGCGCAGGAACGTGCAGACGCACGGCGTCGCGCGCTGCGCTCTGCGCTGCGCAACGTCGCCCCTAATTTTCTGCCTCGCGATGTTCTCCGTCATGACCTGCGTCGGGACGATCGTGCACAGCCTTGGTCCCGTCGCGCACGCCACCTCCAACTCGTACTATTACAGCGCCAACCCGCCGACCAAGCAGTGCGGGCCCTGGCTGTGCTTGCTGAGTCACTGTTGCCTTGACGTGATTCAAAGTGGGAACGCGTCGACATGGCAAGCATGCGCCTGCGACGTGCATACTTGCGCTGCAGGTGGAAGGGCGCCCTGCCGCGCGTCACCATCCAGATGCCCGTCTACAAGGTGCGCTGGGCGGAGGTGGTCGCTCGCGCGCTCAAGATGTGACTCTAGATGTGACGACTTGTCAAGCTGAGCTGCATATGCGTGGTATGGCTTGCATCACAATTAGCACCAGCACGTCGTTCGCGCGCGTCACTGGTCTGCACTTGCAGTCTGCCTGATGCGCTGCAGCTATGTTGCAGGCAGTAACATGAGCTACAAAATGTCGAGCGCTGACTGCCGGCGGTGCGGCAGGAGAGCCTGGCGGCCACCATCCAGCCCAGCGTCGAGAGCCTGCTCACCGCTCTGGCGGCCTACAAGGAGGCCGGGGGCGATGGGCAGCTCTTTGTCAACGACGACGGGCTGCAGCTCATCTCAGATGCCGACCGGCGAGTGCCCAGCTTTGCCATGTGCTTATGCTCTAGTACTGTTCTGTAGCAGATCTGTCTTGACAGACAGTGACTCTGGCGCATGTCCACAAAACGCCCGGCAAGATGTCAGCATCCAAGGACTCATGTGCACGCCCATCCTGGATGTCTGACCCATCTGTACGCTCTCCGGCCGGCAGGGAGGAGCGCGTTGCATTTTACGAGACGAACGACATTGCATACATTGCGCGACCCGGGCACAACGTCAACAGGTACACGCGCGCCGGGCGCTTCAAGAAGGCCTCCAACATGAATTTCTGCCTCGGCGTCAGCCGCCGCGTGTCGGCGCTCATGCAGGTATGTTGGAGTGCATGTCATGTGGCTCAGGGCTGCTGAGGCGCAGCGCACCAAGAGGAGCCTGCATCGGTCCAAGCCGCTCATGCATGCGGCACATGGTGCAGGAGCAGGGCCTCGGCCCGCGGGAGGCGCTGGAGGCCGTGCGCCTGGACACGGCGGCGCGGCGGCCCAGCCACGCGTTCCTGGCGGGCGGCGACACGCGCATGGGCGACTTCATCCTGCTCGTGGACAGCGACACGCGCGTGCCGCGCGACTGCATCCTGCCGGTCGTCACCGAGCTGCTGCGCAGCCCGCACGTCGCCTTCACGCAGCACTACACGACGCCGCTGCAGGTCCGCTACCTTTCTTCCTGCACATTTGCCATATGCATTGCATCTGGCCTTGGCAGGGCGACTTGGCATCCCTTGCATGCTCTGCACGGCATGGAGATGTCCCCATGTCCATGGCAGTGAGATCACCGCATCCTCTCACTGACTGGGACACCGCATGCGCGCATCAGATTAGCTGGGACTACTACGAGAGCGCCAATGCTCAATTTACTACGATGATCTACAATGCTATTAAGGTAATTTGGTGCAATATTTTGGTGCATGTCATGGCTGCTTGCTGCGCATGTTTGCTGAGCAGATGACAGCGCAGAGCCTGTCATCCGCGTCATCCTCTGCCTGCGCTCCCTGACTAAATAAAGCATGGCTGCGCGCAGATGTGCGTCTCCGGCGGCGACGTCGCCCCGCTCGTCGGCCACAACGCCTTCCTGCGGTGGGAGGCGCTGCAGAAGTGCGCCTTTGTCGACCCCGCCGACGGCGTGGAGAGGTTCTGGAGCGAGGCGCACGTGAGCGAAGACTTCGACCTTTCCCTCCGCTTCCAGGCGCGAAAACCCTTTTTTTGGGAGGGGAAAAAAAAAAAAACTTAAAGGCCTGGCGTCTGAGCGTGCATGTGCATGTGCGCAGGTCGCGGGGTACATCGGCCGCTACGTCACGTACACGGTCCGCTTGCCAGCCTGCCATCTGCGCATCTGCCTCGTGCCGCCTGCCGCCTGCCTCGTGCGGCTAAATTTTCTGCGGTGCGGGCGCGCAGGGTCCCGATATGAAAGAAGGCCTGTCTCTGAATGTCCACGACGAGATCTCGCGCATGCGCAAGTACGCCTTCGGCTGCAGCGAGCTGGTGTTCCATCCTCTGATCATGTGGCCGGTCCGCGGGCCATTCACCAAGCTGTTCCGCTCGTTCCTGCTCGCGCGCGCGACGCCGCTCGCCACAAAGATCTCCGTGACGAGCTACATCAATATATACGTCGGTGCGCCCTCCCACTTTGGGCTCATTCCTCACTGGGCTCATTCATGACACGCATGCAGGAGCGCTGTCTGAGCCTGGTGCGGGCGCGCAGCGATCGCGGCGGCCTGGCTCCTGGGCATCGGGTCCTACTTTGCCAGCAGGTGTGACGCCGCTGTGCGCGCATGCTGCAGTTTTCCTCACGACGTTCACATATTTGCCTGAGCTGCTTTGACCTACAAGGCAGCGCTGTGTAGTTCCCCGCATGTTGTTCAAATGCCCGCCTCAGGTGCCTTGACCCGCAAGGCAGAACTGACGCCCTGCCGCGCAGCATGAGCCCGTGGTTCGCGGGTGCCTTTGAGAATGCGTTTGACATCAGCATGAGCTGTTTAGTTATCTTCGCCGGCTTCTCGCCCATCGGCACCACGTGCGCATCCTGGCTAGTTGAAGGCGTCCATTTGCTGCTGGTTATTTGCAAATGATGTACTTGAACCTTGGCCAAATGCATGCTTGCCTGCGAATCTGTGCTCGCGCTGATATGCATTGCGTAGCCCTGTCTCAGGGCTGCGCTCGTAGGCAGCCAACGATGGCTGATACACGATTGAAAAATTCATTTATACTGACGGGCATGTGCGCAGGCTCATGCACTACCGGCTGGGCCTCAGCTCGCTGGGGCAGTCCGCCTGGCAGAACATGAGTGCGCCCCAGGCTTGTGCAGGGCCCCGGGAGTTTTATCTTGCCTTGAAAGCCTCAGCGCCCCAGCCTAGCCTCTGCCTGCAAAACACGGGGCGCTGGCCTAACTCTACGCGGGGACTGTTTGGGCCTCGCGCGCAGGATACTCGCCAGTGTACCTTGTGTTCTTCCTCGGCCTGTCCTTCCACCTTAGCGTGGCGTTCGCCTCGCACCTGCTGGGCTACAACATGAGCTGGGGCATCACGTCCAAGGCGCGCCTCTCGCCCCTGCCCGGTCAACAGCACACTGCCAGCCCTGCACCAGCAACCTGTCCTCGGACGCCCCGCTGGAGGACCTGCTGACGAGCACGCTTGGCAGGCTTGCCAACCACAGGCACCATGCGAGCTGAGCTGTTGGTTTGCGTTGCACAGGAGGTCACGGCTACAAATTTCTTCCGCGAGCTAAGATATACGTTCAACACCTATCGCAGCATGTACTGCCTCTTCACGGTCTTCGCCATCATGATTGTGCGCGCCCGTGCTGGTCTCAGAGCCTGCTACGTGCCGCATGTCCTGCATGCATGTGACATGCTATGCGGTGTCATGCCTAGTGAAGAGGATTCATTATAACGCCTTATTGCCAGCACTGCAGTGCTTGTTGCTGTTGCTGCGTCACTCATTTGTGTGTCTACTCTAGCATGTGCTGTCTTATGCAACGATGTATCCCTGCTCGTGAGTTTGCGTCCCGGACTGCGCAGGTTGTGATGACCGGCGTCATCCCGGGCGTCATCCCCAAGGGCTACGAAATCAACGACCCGCTGCTGATCCTGCCATTTGCATTGCTGGTTGGAGGGCACTTGGCTGCCCCGATGGTCCTGAACCCAACGCTCATGCTGTTCCGCTGGTAGATGGTGTGGCGCACTATGCAGCACTTCTAGAGAAACAGAGGTAGGTAGCTAGCTGGAGGACACTCCGTCAGGCTGAGCTTGGACTCGCCAGCCCAGGCAGTCTCCCCATTGCATTGTACATGAACACTTGATGCTGCCAGATGCAGCCCGGTCTGAAACAACTAGCAGTGAACGTGTCGGGCTGAACGTGGTGCGTGATTTGCTGCGCGCTTTGTTTGCTGCAGACTCTGCATGTGCAGTGCAGTGTTGCGTGTCCAGTGGCTGCTTCGCTGTATTGATGTCGGGTAACTGGACTTTCCAAGCCAGGAACCTAAATGTGGTCTTTGTGTACTCACGTTGCGCTTATGCCAAACAGCTCACATGCTGACACTGACACCAGTCACCCCTCTATCCAATGGAAGCATGCGTTGACCTTCGTGCAGGGGAGGGCAGGGCAGCCAGCAGGATGAAACACAGCACCCGCTTGACCATGCACCGTGGGAAAAGCACGCTGATCACCAGCCTCTCACGCACTGCGCATGGCAGCACGCGGACTAGTTGCACGCGGTGTGCCACATCTGCAAGCCCGGTCACTTGACGCGCAAGGCGCACTGCCTGGGGACGCAGGCCTGCAGCACCTAGCTATGGCTCGACGGAAATCAGCATGCGGATCTCAGCCCACTCGCGCCTTCGCACGAAACGCTGGGGTGTGGCCTCAGGGGGCCGCTTGCCGAGCGGGCACACAGGCGCGACGGCGCCCTGCAGGGCGCCACGGCGCTCGGCAGCACATGCCAGGCAAAGAATGGCGCTGCGCGGGCGGGCTCGCCCCGCAGCAAGGGGCTCGGGCGCCGCGGCGGCGTCAGCGCGCGTCCGGCTCGTCGATGACGCATATGCGCTTCAGGAATTCGTAGCAGGACACCATGCAGGTGCCCCAGACGGCCACGTTGGCGATGCGCGGCAGCAGCCCGCGCGCCAGCCCGCGCGCGCCCGCCTCCCGCAGCAGCGCCGCGGCCACGCCCCGGAACGTCACCGCCTCCGCGCCCGCCTGCCGCTCGGCCGTCTGCGCCCCACGCCCTGGTCAGCCCTGTAGCTCTGAATTTGCTCTGGCAGACAGGGTCCAGCCGCTGTGCATCACGCCCGCAGTGCCCAATCCATCGTTCAGCGCTGCATGCGCGCGCATCTCATTGAGGCAAGCAATGCCGTGTCCTGAGAATCCCTCTGCTCAGGCATTGCATGCAATGACAATGCTGTGGCTGAGGCATATGCATGCAGTGACAGTGCTCCGGCGTTGCACGCAGCTGCCAGCGCCCAGGCGCTGTGCACTGCAGACGCCTCAGCCATGCTCCAGACCGGTCCGCCCATGCGTGCGCGCTCAAACGTGCTCAGGACATCCAGCGCTGTGACCGTGCCATCCCTGGCAACCCCCAGGCCCGCGCCCCAGGCCCTGAGCGCGTGCGTCCGGCCCCGGAGATGTGGGCAGATGAGCAGGCGACGCGCGCCTGCAGGCGCGTCTTTATGACGTCCAGCGGGTTGGTGAGCGTGGCGGACGTGCAGCCGGCCAGCAGCGCGGCGCCCGTCTGCACGGCGTACAGCTCGCGCGGCGCGCGCAGCGGCGGCCCCGCCGCGGCGTCCGCCGGCGCCTCCCGCCCGCGCCAGCGGTCCACCTTAGGAACGGGGGCGCCACCATGCTTGGTTCTATGTTGGGGTGAGGCAGCATGCAGTGTGCGCACAAACCAGCGCAGCGGACAGGCCAGCATGCCCGCCGCGCGGCCCACCGCACACCCGAGGTTTGTTGACGCGCGCGGGTGGCAGCGCACCGCAGCCAGCCGGCCCTGCTCACGCACCGTCCCCCGCCCCCTGACCGCAGCCGTCCACAGGACGCGGTAGGGTATGGTAGGCCGACCCTGGCCCTACACCCGTGCGCAGGGCCGCGCCTGCCGCCAGCGCAGGCGCTGGTGGAAGCCATAGCCACCTCACCAGAGCGCGGCAGGGGTAGGGTAGGCTGACCCTAACCCTACACGTGTGCGCAGGGCCGCGCCTGCCGCCAGAGCAGGCGCTGGTAGAAGCCGTAGCCGCCCCACCACAGCGCGCTGCTGGGCACGAATGTGACAATTGACGCGCCAAAGCCGCGGTACAGGCCCAGAACGCCCTCGCTGCGCACGATGTGCCGCGCCATCGCTAGCCCCGACGCGCTGGCCGCCGCCGGCTGCGCCGCCACCGCCGCGGCGCCCGATGCGCTGGCGGAGCCGGCCGTCCGCGCGCCTGCCGCCGCACACATCAGACAGCACCGTCATACCAGCCGCTGCGGCCCTGCCTGCCTGTAAGCATGGGCAAGGGGTTACGGCATCAAGGAGCGGCAGGCAGGCCCACCAGCTGATAGAGCCTCGTGAACACCTGGGCGGCAAGCAGCAGGCCGTGCTTTGTTACACTCAATCTTAGATAGAGCTGGCGCGCCATGCACATCGCGGACGTCTGAGAACGGTCAAGCCAAGCAAATGCTAGTGAGTGTGATGAGGAATAGGCCGCACCAGCGACCATCATGCGCTGCGACACGACGTCCACCTGCGGCAGCGCCGGCAATAAGTCAGGCCTTTCAACGTACCCATGCACCAGCACGGCTCACTTGGCCTGGCGTGCGGGGACCCTATCGGGGCGCCGCGCACCCAAGCACAGCGGCTTAGGCGCCGCGCATCAACCAGCGAGCAGCCCCAACGACCCCCTCCGCGCCAGGCACGCGCGCACCGGCACGATGACGGACTGCGTGACGAGCGACGCGGTCGCGCCGGCCACAAAGTTGGCCAGCCCAGCCGCGCTGGCCTCTCCGGTGCCCGCCGCCGCCGAGCGCTCCGCCACGGCGCTCTTCACGGCCTCCAGCGTGGTCAGGTACACCTGCCGCCGCGCGCGCCGGGGCCTCTGTCCTTGCCGTAAAGGGTAGGACAGGGGCAGTATAACGCCCTACCCTATGCCGTCCCGCCCGCCCGGCCCGGCGCTGCCAGCCTCGCAGGCCGCGCCGCGCCGCCTCCCTGGCCTCAGGGCGGCGCCTGCCCGGGCACGTCCCGCGCCGGCGCACGGCGGGCGCCAGCAGGCCGGCTGCTCAGGTCCTGCAGCCGTAGCCGCCGCGGCGGGGGCCTTCCGTCTGGGGGCCAGCCGCTCGCGCGGCGCGCGCAGGCGCCGGAGGGGCGCACCCCGCGCGCGGGTATGACGCCGACCACGACCGTGGTGAACCCCCGGTACAGCCCCCGTACGCCGTCCGCGGCAACCACCTGCCGGGCAACCTGCGCAGCGCCCTGCGGGGGCCCGCGGCCGGCGCGCGTGAGCTCGCCGCAGCGCCGCAACATCAAGATGGCGCTGCGCGCCGCCGAGCGGGGCCCCGCGCCGCACCCAGAGGCCCGGCGGCGCGCCCTCCAGCGCCATCTGCCGCGTCTTGATGACGGACAGCGGGTACAGGCACGTCGTGAGGCCCTGCACGGAGCGCGGCGCTGTCGGTCGGGGCGGCGGTGCGCCGCGCCGCCTGCAAAGAGAGAGGGCCTCGAGCCGGGCCGCGCACAGAGAAGATGCCGGCGCCATACAGCACAAACTTTCCCATATTGAGCCTCTGGAAATCCACCTCCTGCTGCGCATACGCCATGGTACCTAGGCGGTCACACAGCTGCGCGTCCTTTTTAACGCGGACAGGCCCCCTTATATAAAAGAGAAAGAAAGTGCCCGGGTGGTTGCCTGGTGCGGGAGGGCTTTTTAAGCCCTGCTCGAGCAGGCACTCCTCCGCTGCGCCTCTGCTTGATGGCCCCACAGCGCGCGGAGGCTCAGAGCTGCGATGTCTCCGAGCACACTGTGCCTCTGCCGGCACGGCGGCCGCCCCCTGCTGGGGCTCACTCGGGGGCCGCGCGAGCAGGAGGTCATCCTGACCGTGCAGGGCGACGGGGTGCTGGGCTACGACGCTGACGCACAGGTGCGTATTGCCGCTCGGCTCCCGGCTCGCACAAGGCAGGCCTGCGCCCTGGCGGCTTGGCTGCGAGCGTTGAGTCAAGGCGCCGGCTGCTCGGCTGCAGAGCCGGGACAGGCATACAGGCCTTGGTTTCAGAAGAGCTTGGCTTGTGCGTGTGCCTCAAGGGAGGAAGGCCTGTAAAGCTAAAGTGCATGTCTGCGTTCAGCAACGTGTGCCGGCCTCCTAGACCAGGCGCTACTACAGAGCGCGTCCTGTGCCTGCAGCAGCCGGCATGCTGCGGCGGCGGCTCGCATGGTGTCGCCGCGCCGGTGCCTGGTGGCGGCTGTCTCCAGCTCGGCAAGTGCGGAGGCCGCTGCGCGGCGCAGGCGCGCCTGTACGGCTGGCCGCTCGGCGCGGCCGCGGGTCTGGACTTTGCGGCGCCGGCCATGTTCGACCCCGCCTCGCAGCGGTTTTTCGCGGCGGCGGCGCCTGCGGGCCCAGCGGGCGCCGCGGCGGCGCCGCCCGCGCCGCCGCCGGCCGCGCAGCTGCTCTGCTGGCCGCGCGACCTGCCGCCCGGCCCGCTGGACCGCGGCGCGGAGCGCACCGCGCTGCCGCGCGCCGTGCACTCGCTGCACTGCGTGTCGGACGGCGCGCCGCCGCCGCGAGCGGCGCCCGAGCTGCCGAACGCGCCCGACGCCGCGGCGGCGGCCGGCGGCGCGGCGGCCGAGCGCGGCAGCGCCGGCGCCTCGACGTCTGGCGCCGGACCGGCGCCGGCCGTGTTCATTGTGCACAGCGACGGCAGCGTCGCGGTGGACACGATGTACGTGAACGGGCGCACTGGGTCGTTCGAGGGCGCGGGGCCCTCAGGGCGCCGCGCCGCGGCCGCCGCGGCCGGCGGCGGCAGGCTTGCAGTGGTGTGCGGCGAACCTGACGGCGGCGCTTCGGTCACATTCTACACCGCGCAGGCGCGCCCCCGCGCTTTTTGCTGGAATTGTGGCTGAATTGTGAGTCTGGGCAGTGGCTGGGGCGGCGGGTCTGACGGACGGCCTCTGCATGCCCGGTGGTGAGGAGCGGCCGCCTTTTGCAACATCTATTGCAAGCTCTGCCGCGGCCGTACGCGTCCTGCGCGGCTCGCTGTCAGCGCCAGGCGGGTCGGGGCCAGGGCCCTGGTGCAGTGCGGCGGGCGCTGCCGCGCGTCACACGAGGCTGCTGCTGCGCAGGGCGCCACGCTGCAGCAGTGGGGTGCCGCCGCGCTGGAGGCGCCGGCGGATGGCGCTGCGGTGGTCGCCGCCAGCCTCGACGCAGACACCCTGGCGCTGCTGTGGAGCGACGGCACGCTGCAGTGCCTGCGCATGGCGCTGGGCGCGGGGCAGCGGGCCACGCTGCGTATCCAGGTACGTTAGGCGTGCGCGCGCGGCATAACAAGCGCCGTGTGTCGCGGGCGGCGGGAGAGGCTGTCACGGGTGCTGGGTCAGCTGCTACCCTGTCTGCACGCGCGGCGGCGACCGTGCAGCAACTGCGCAGCACAGCTTTAGCTCAGAGTCTTCTGCCACCACGTCACTCGCGTGCCTGGCCCCCAGGCGCGTTGGCTGCAATGGTGAGCGCGGCGCATGACTGGGGCGGGACGCGCAGGTGATGCGGCGGCTGGCGGGCCTGGCGCCGCTGGCGGCGCCGCGGCCGGCCTGCGCGCGGACGTTGCGGCTGCGCGCCGGCAAGAACGGCCTGCTGCGCAAGCGCAAGGGCAAGGAGCCCCCGGACGCGGGCCCCGCCGCGGCCGCCGCCGAGCCCAGCCCGGCCGCGCTCCTCGCGCTGGGCGGCGGCCTGTTCTGCGCGGTGGCCTGGGCAGGGGGGCCGGAGGGTACGCAGGACCCTGCGGCGCCGCCGCGCCTGCGCCTGACGGTCATCGAGGGCGCCTACGGCTGCGCACGCGCGGTGGCGGAGGTGGCGGCCGGGCCGGCCGGGGCGCACGCGCGGGCGCCCAAGGCCCTACCCAACGGCGTGCACGCGGGCGGCGCCGGCCACGCGCCCGGGCCGGCCGCCGGCGTGCACGCGGTGGCGCTGGGCGGCGGCGGCGGGGGCAGCACGCTGGCGCTGCTCGCCAACGGCGCCGTGCTGGTCACGCGTGTGGAGGCGCGCGGCCCGCGCCCGCTGCCCTCGGGATTTTGTGGGCCTGCAGTAAAGCTCGACGCCGGGCGGGTAGCGTGTCTGGCGTGCAAGGCGAGCATGTCATACAGGTGTGCAGCGAAGGCAGGAGCGGGGGGCCAAGTCCTTCACAGCCTGGCCTGCTTGTGCTTGGGTTCGCTTATGCACGGCTGCTCAGCGTGCGAGGCGGTGCAACTGTGCTGCGCAGGCGCAGCCGGCCTCGCTGGCGGCGCTGGTGGGCGCGCTGGGCGCGCGCGCGCCTGGCGGCGCGCGCCCAGCGTTTGCGGACGGGCAGGCGCTGGCGCCGCCGGCGGTCAGCCACGTGCGGCCGGCGTGGGCAGCGCCGCTGGCGGCCGCCGCGCGCGACGCGGCCGCCGCGCCCGCCGACCTGGCCGTGCCCCTGGACCCCAGGCGCGCCTCCGTTGCCAGGCGGCCTCCTGTGCGAGTGCAGGTGTGGTGCTCGTGGACTTACATGTGCCCCTACCTTGACCATGCTCAGTCTGAGTCTGAAGTGCAGCGCCGCCGTCAGGGCCTACCGGCAAAGGCGGCTCCCGACTCTGCACACCCTTGGCAGGGGCGGCCCTGGCGTCCGACTGCTCGTTTCACTGGCCGGATCGGGTTCGAGCGCGCGCGCGTGTGTCCAGGACGCGGCGCAGTTGGTCGCACGGCGTCCTGGCGACCGAGGCGGGGGCCCGCCCTGCGCGCAGGTGGGACGGCGGCGCGGGGGAGGGCGAGGACACCGGCGCGGCCGCGCTGGAGGAGCGGCAGGCGCCTGCGGCGGCAGCCAGCAGCGCCAGGCTGAGCGCCGCCGAGGCAGGGGCCGCTGCAGAGGCGCTGCTGGGCGCGGCGGCACGCCGGGGCTCCGGGCCCGAGCACGCGCACGTCGCCGCGCTGGCGCTGCGGTGTGCGGAGCAAGGCGCGCCGCCCGCGCCTGCCCTGCCAGGGAATGGCGCCCTGGTTGCTGGCGAGGTCGGCAGCTCCCGGCTGGTCCGAGCCATCGTGCTGACCGTGCTGCTGGGGTCGTGCCTCGAGCCCTGTGGCACGCGGCTCCCGAGCACAGTCCGCCTGCCGCTTGCAGAGGAAGCCGCTGTAGGCGGCAGCGGCGGCCTGCGAGCGCAGGGTGTGCTTGCGCCGAGCCCTGTCCCTGACGGCAGTGCAGACCCTGAGGCAACCCTAACCCTAGGTCTTGCTGCGCCAGGCTACTGGGCCGCGCTGGACGCGCTGCTGGCGGGCGCGCCGCTGCGCTCACTGGCCGGCGCGCCGGGCCTGGCGCCGCTCATGGCGGCCGGCGGCCGCCTGGCGCCGCTGGTGCGGCTGCTGGCCGGCGCGGCAGACCTACCGCCGGCCGACGCCTGCGCGCTCGTGCGCGCGCTGCTGGCGGGCGACAGCCGCGCTAGCGCCGCCGCGCACAAGGTGCGCAGCTGTCTCGTTGCAGCTTGTGTGACATCTGCGCGCATTGATTTTGTGCATCCTCGTCAGCACAGGTGCACTTGTCAAGCAGGGCTTGGAGAGGATGTGTGTGCTAGCGTCGGCATCCTCGCTGCATTCTCATGACAAAAGGGACTGCGCAGGAGCTGCGCGATGCTGCGCATGCGGCGGCGGAGGCGCTGGTGGCGGCGGCGGAGGCGGCGCCGGCCGGGCCCCGGCGCGCGGCCGCGCTGGCGCCCGCCGCGGCGGCGGCCGACGCCCTGGAAGGGTTTGGCGGCGGCGAGCTCGCGCTGCACGCGCTCGTGGGCATGCGCCACGACGCCGCGGCGCTGGCGGCCGGCCTGGGCGGCCTGAGCAGCGCGGAGGCCGCGCGCCTGGCCGGCTACCTGCACCGCTGCCTGCTGCGCCACGGCGGTGCGCGCCCGGTGCTCGCTGGCAGGGGGGCAGAGCGTGCCCTCATGATGTAGTCCCTGCGTTCCTGGTGTCGGGACGGGCGCGCCCGCTGCCTGGAGGGACCTGGGGTGAGCGCACGTGCCTGCCGCCTGTCAGCAGTCGGTGACACGACCCTGGCCGGCGGCGCAGAGGGCTCGCATGCGGCACCGCCCGCGCCGCCGCCCGCGCCGCGGCCGCTCGTGGCGCTGCCGCCGCTCGCGCACGTCGTCGCCTGGGCGGCCGCGCTGCTGGACGCGCACTTTGTCGGCCTGGCCACGCAGCCCGCCGGGCGCACGGTGCGCTCTGCAGCCTCGGAGCGCGCCGGCGAGCGCAGGCCCAGGCTCGGGCCTGCACACAGGCGCTGACAAGAGGGCACGCGGCAGCATCACTTTCGTGGCTTTGACACTGCAGACCAAGGCGTGGCAGTCCAGCAGAGCTGCCACGCCATGGTGGCGTGGTGTCTGCAGTGCAATCGGTCCCGTTTCCGGGCGCGGCCGCGCGCAGGCCCTGGACGGCATGCGCAGCAGCACATACTGGATTTGTGACACTGGTTGCTCAACACTGCAAATTAAAGAGATCCATCCGAGCTGCCGCCCGTGCCAACTGGCCCTGGTCGGTGCCCGCGCGCAGGCGCTGGAGGGCATGGCGCGCGCGGTGGCCGGCCAGCTGGCGGCTGCGCAGCGCGTGGCCGCGCTGGCGGGCGCGACGGAGCACGTGCGCTGCCAGGCGCCGCTGCCGCGCGCCGCCGCGCTGGCCGGCCCGGCCGCTTATTCGGTCGAGCTGCTGGACATGCGCGTCCGGCCGGCGGCGTCGGGAGGCAGGCACGGCGGCGGCAGGGCGCGCGCGCGCGGCGGCGGATGAGGCCGGGCTGGCCGTTGCCGAGCCTGCGACAAGCTGGGCGGCAGCGCCTGCGGCGCGGGCGCTGGACGGCAGTGCCGCGTCGGGTCGGGCGTCAAGCGAATGAAGGGCTGGTCGCTTGGTCGGCTTTGTGCGTGCCCCAGTGCCTGGGAGCGTGCGTCGGTGGGCTTTAGGGCATGCATGGCGCCTGATGCGTCATGATAGATGAGTGTCTGTGCAGGGGGCCCACATCGAAGCGTCCTTGGAGAATTTTTTTTTCAGAGAAGAAGCAAGCAGGCAGGGTAGGTGTAGGCCCACTGCGGCACCCCAGTCGTGCGGCAGCCTGAACATGCAGGCGCTGCTGTTGCCTGCGCAATGCTTTGTGAAGGCACGCGTTGCTGAGTCGTGAGAGAGTGAAGTCCTGTGAGGTCATGCAGCGGAGCGCTCGCTTGTTGCGCGCGTTGGGCAGTGCAAAGTCTAGAAGCTGCCCATGTGCAGCTGTGGTGCACCTGGCATCATCTCGTCTGCCTGAAATCAAGCATGCCTGCTGCTCACACTAGCACTGGGGTGTGGGCACCACACACACAGTGACAGGCTGCAAAGCTGTTGAAGAGCTGTGCGACACCGGACTCTTACCACCTCCTGTACATGTGTGGTACTAGGCAAGAAGGCAGTAGCAAGCTGATGGTGGTAGCACTGCTCCAGCCTCAGCCGCCGTCAGCAGCACCCCCCACGATGATGTGGCCGACTGCGGCGGCGATCATCGCGTCAGCGTCGGCCGGCCGGCGGTAGTTGTGGTCCGCGCCGTCCACGACCAGCAGGCGGCCGCCCAGCAGGCGCTCCTGTCGAGGTGCATGCGGTCACGCCGGCCAAGCGGCGCGCCTGCACTTGCAGGCAGGGGTACATGGTGCACCCTGACCAGAAATACAAGATACAGTTATAGGATTACCCTACCCTACCCTACCCAGATGTGCCCAGACCAGAGATGTGACGAGCCCGCCCTCCCGCACCGCGTACGCGTGCGCGTCGGCGACGGGGATCGTCTCGTCGGCGGCGCCGTGCACGGTCAGCACCTGGCTGCGCCGCACGCCCCGCGCGGCGGCGTCCATGTCCAGCGACACGCGGTTGGCCATGTCCTGCAGCCGCCGAGCGGCTTGTCAGTCTGGGGAGCACTGGGGAGCACTGGCACACGCGCGGTGGCAGGCTGCATGCCTGGTGCCACTGGAGCGCGGAGCCGTCCCTGCCACACGTTCTGTGCAGACCTGCATGCGCCCTTTTACGTGACCTCCTCCAGTTGTGCGGCGCAGGCGTGTTGCAAAGCTTCTGTTGCGTGCAGAGCTCATTGTGCGCTGCAGCACGCCCATGCCGCAGGAGCGGCTCGGCGGGCTGCTTCCAAGCACCCCTGCCATGCGCTTGGCGGGCCGCTGAGCGCGCTGCCGTCAGACTTCCCCCATATGGCGCGGGGCTGCGTGCCTTCTTCGTGAGCGTCCAGCGGATGGGCTGTTTATCCTTGCCGCCGCGCCACTCCAGGGGCACCTCGCCCTCGCGCTCCAGCCGCTCCAGGTCCGCGGCGCCGAAGCGCTCCTTGACGCCTGCCATGTAAAGGTTCGGGTATAGGGTATAGGGTAAAGATGTGGCCTCTGCCTGCAGCGCACTGCCTGACGTGTCATGATCACAGGGCTGGTGCAGGCCCGGGCTGGGCCGCGCAGGCGCGCCGCGCTGCATGTCGAAGCGCCCCACTGACTGACGCGTCATGGTCACTGGGCTGGCACGGGCCGGGGCGGGGGCGCGCGGGCGCGCCGCGCTGCATGTCGAAGCGCCCCGACACGTTGACGACGCGCGGGACGTCGTCGTATTTGGCCGCGTACAGCACCACGCCGCTGCCGGCCTTGCTGTGCCCCAGCAGGCCCAGCGGCGCACGGCCCTGGCCGCGCAGCCACTCCACTGCCGCGCGCATGTCCTCGGCCTGCCGGGCACGCCCTTGGTGTCACCGCCCCGCTCATGTCCCCAGCCTGCCGGCTACATGACTGGTGTCACAGCCGCACGCGTGCCCCCAGCCTGCCAAAGTCCCAGTGTCACAGCCGCGAGCGTGTGTCCAACCTATTGTGCATTCCATGGTCACCACAGCCGCTGTCAGCCACCCGGGGGTGCTCAGGCGGTCAGCCTCCTCATGACGCCAGGCAAAGGCCAGGAGTGGAAGCAAACCTGCGTTTACCGCGATGCGAGCTCGAGCACATGGGTGGCCAGGCTGGAGCCGCATGGGGGCGGGTCATATGTCCTGCAGCGGTTGCGGACACCGCGCAGGAGCCGCAGAGCCCGGACAGATGGCAAGTGCACCTCACCCTAGTGAATGCATGGGGCCCGTGGCGACATGCATGGGGCGCGGTCGGCGGTACCCCGAAGCACCCGGAAAGGCGGTGAGGGCCGCGCCTCGTCGCGCATGTTAGCAAACTCGAATGCGCCCTCAGACTCGCCGTTGCCGCGCATGTCGATGCGCAGGCTGCTCACGCCGGCGGCCGCCAGCGCCTCCGCCAGCGCCGGCAGGTGGAAGCCGTCTCGGTGGGAGGACAGGCCGTGGCACAGCACCGCCGCATCCTGGCGCCGCGAAGGGTTAAGGTTAGTTTGGGTGAAATGCAGCCCTGTGCAAGCCCTTGTGCGCTCAGACCCTTGCAGCCGCTGCGGGAGGGGCTGAGCGAATGCTTGGTGGTCGAGGGTGGTTGAAATGCTGTCCTGGTGAGACACCAGCCTCCTGCACCAACAAGCCACGGCCTGGCAACCTGATGTGTGCTTGCCAACTACTTTGTTGGACGAAAGAGCGTACAGGCAGAGCATGGCTGTCCAGCTCGTGTCTGCAGGTTGCCAGCAACACTGCTTGCAACACAAGCAGTGCTGGGTGCAGACCGGAAGAGGCTACGCAGCTGCGTGTCTGCCCAGGCATTTGGAACACCAGCACTCCTTCCCTCTCTGCCTTTCCGTTGCTTGCTTGTCAGAGAGGTTTGTTTGCGCAGGGCAGGCAGACCTTGCCGCCTGCGTCCCGAAAGGTGCCCACGAGTGTCAGGCCGTCGCTGTTCTTGAACGTCACGCGGCGCTCTGACTCACTGTGCACGTCCGGCGCGGCCGCCATGGCCGGGCCAGGCCGGCGGGGCGACGTGAAGCCTCGCAGCGCCCCTCGCCTCGCGCCTGCAGAGGGGCACTATCTTACAAGATGCTCCAGTCCCAGGTCGGCGGCATGCCTGCAAGCTTCTAAACTTGACAGCTGTGCGAGCGTGGGGCAGGAGACAGAGATGAAGTGCGGCGCCCACCTGTGGACGGCGCCCGAGCGCGGAAGTGGCTTCTGCAGTGGGTCACGCGTACACCAGAGTTCAAAGGCTGCCTCTCGCTGTGCTGAGTGACCTGAAATGCACTCTTTGCTGGAGCGCAGAGTAGCGTGCGCATGCGGGCACGGCTATTTAATGCGAGGAGTCACTGGTAAGCGAGCAGCGTGCGTTCCTTCCGGCTAGGCTCCCGTCCAGTCGGTTGATGCTTAGATGCCCTATGCAGGGCATGTGTTGACTAATGTGTAGTACAACGGCGACGCCGCGCTTCTCGCGTCCGGGAACGACTGGTGCACGCCTCTGGAGCCAGATCGCAGCTGCAGGCACCTGTGCGGAAAGTCGAGTCCGCGATCCGGGGCAGTGGCGCTCTGATGGCCGGCGAGACGGGGCCCTCGAGCTCGCCTGCCGGCCCCTGCGCGGCCCCGCCGGACGAGCAGGCCGGCAGAAGCACGCCGCGCAAGCTGTTCACCAGCAAGGCGATGAGCCAGCTGCGCTCCAACCTGCGCGCTACGGCCGGCACGCCCCTGTTCGGGCAGCCCAAGCTCGGCGGTCAGCCCAGCCTGCTGCCAAAGCTCACCGAGAGCCTGCGCCTGGCGCTCAAGCCGAAACAGGAGGCGGCCCGCGCGCGGCCTGCCCAGCGGCCGCGAGCGCCCAGCCTGAAGGCGCCTGCGGCCGCAAGCGCGCTGGCGGTCGTGCCAGAGGACAGCCTGCCGGAGGCGCAAGCTGTGCCCCGGCCGCACCACTCGCTGGCCAACCTGGAGCTGCTGAGGACGCTGGGTGCGGGGCTCGCGCTTGCGGCGGCGAGTATGCGGCAGGATCGCGGTGCCTGGACGCGTGTGATCTGTACGTGCAGGCACGGGCACGTTCGGGCGCGTGCGCCTGGTGCGCTGCCGCGCGACGGGGCGCTACCTGGCGCTCAAGGCGCTGAAGAAGGCGCAGATCCTGAGCCTGCGCCAGGAGCGCAGCGTGCACAAGGAGAAGCAGATCCTGGCGTCGCTGCAGCACCCCTTCATCGTCCGCATGTGCGCCCCGCGCTCCGCCCCTGACCAGCGCACCTGTTGGTGAACCACGCTGACTGGCGTGCAGCTGGTTTGGAAACCAGATCCTGAGACATCCGGCAGCCTCCCGGCAGGCTGGCGGTGTTCTCGGACCAGAAGCGCGTGTACCTGCTCATGGAGTATGTGCCGGGCGGCGAGCTCTTCAAGCGCCTGCGCGAGGTGCTGGCAGCCGCAGCACCTGTCAAGGCGGCTCGGGGTCCGTGCTAAACAGGCACCTGCAGGCCTGTCGTGGGAAGTTGTGCTTTCCCCAGCAGCTACACATGCATGTGGACCACCTGCCAGAGCAGAGCTCAGCTGCCAACTGCACGCAGACGCCGTATCACGCTGTGCCAGCGCCCCCGCAGTTGCCTGCCCCGTGTTCGCATCAGCTTCAGTGCGGCCGCGGCACACCATGCATACAAAGGGGGAGACGCCGTACCTGGGGCCAGGCGCCCGGACGGAGGCTGGGGCTTGCGGAGGCGCGCTTCTACGCGGCGGGCGTTGCGCTGGCGCTCGACTACCTGCACTCGCGCGGTGTGCTCTACCGGTGTGCGGCAGGCTTTCCGCAGCCCGCGCGTGCTGCCAGGGGCTCTCGACATGCACTGCAGATGGCCCATACAGTTTTCTCAAAATGCTGAGCGCGCCCTGTCGCTGTTGCTGTGCACAGAAGCAGCGTTCTCTGTTGGTCATCATCACTGACAAGCCAACCGTACCACCTCCTAAGGACCGTTGTTCTCTCTGCGCTTTTGTTCTGAGCCCTCGCATCGTGCCTGCAGGGACCTCAAGCCCGAGAACCTGCTGCTGGACGCCGCGGGCTACATCAAGCTCACCGACTTTGGCTTCGCCCGCGAGCTGCCCGAGAACTGCAAGCATGGCCCCCCACACGGCTGTCATGCATGTCGGCCATGCGTGCGGCGCTCTGCTCCCTGCTGCGGCACACCCCGCCTGCGCTGTGCTGACTGCTGTGTGTGCAGCGCTGCTGGTGTGCAGCGCAGCGTGTCTGGCAGTCCATGCATGTAGTCACATGCATGCAGAACGTAGTTGTGACATCACCATGTCTCAGAATGCGCTTGACAGCGCTGCATCGGCTCCCTGCGCCAGGTCCTTCACCGTCTGCGGCACGACCGACTACATGGCGCCAGAGACGATCCGCGGCATCGGGTCCGGCTACTCTGCGGACTGGTGCGCTTCCTGTTTGCTCCGGATTTGTCCCCGCGTGCAATGAAGATGCCACTGCCAGGTGGTGAAACTGAGTCGCTTGTCATGCGTGTCAGCGCGAGCGCGAGCGCAACGGCAGACACGTGCACCGTCAAGTATATGCTCACATCAGGGTAAGGGTGGAGTAGGAATTGCAGTTGTATGGTTTGCGCGGTCCGCACATGGCGCACGCAGCACGCTCAGGTGGGCATTCGGCGTGCTGATCTTTGAGATGCTCTGCGGCTATGCGCCCTTCCAGGGCGCCACCACAGCGCAGGCGCGTCCCCGTGACTCCTAAGGCTCCACCCTGGCTCACTGCCCTGCAGGCCGCACTAGCATCCACGCAGCAGGCGCAAGGCACCAAGCCAGCATGCACAGCGCTGTTGGCGCGGCCCTCAGCATGACGCAGCTGCCCGCATGTTGCACCTTGCACCACCATGCCGTGCATGATCTTGGCCCAAGGGGAACGATGGGGTCCACCCTGGCCCTGCTGGCCTGAGCGTCGGCGCAGTGCGGTCTCTGCAGGTGTACAAACGCATCCTGGCGGGCACGTATGCGTGCCCAGTCTCGGTCGACCCATGTGCCCAGGCGCGTCCTGTGTCCTACCCTGCGGCCCTGCCCAGCATGCAGTAATCTACCCTGTGACCTTTACACAAGTAGGCCATGGTTTGCTCAATCTGGAGGCCCGGTGGGGTCGTCGCATGAGCTGCCCCTGCCCAAATTGAGGAGGCCAGCACGCCATGCAGCACTGCCGCTTGGTCGCGCCACGACGGGCGCATGGCTTGCCGGCAGGACCTGATCCGGGCGCTGCTGACGCGGGAGCCGGCCGCGCGCCTGGGCAGCGCGGCGTGCGGCGGCGCGCAGCGCATCTTCGCGCACCCCTTCTTCGAGGGCCTGCCCTGGGAGGGCCTGCTGCAAGGTGCCCCAGGGCCCCCAGTGCCACATGTGCACGCCTGCCTTGCGGGAATAAACAGCGTGCTGCTGGCTCAAGGACTTCACCTGCGGAGGCGCTCTCCACATCTGCTTGCTGAGCTCGACCATCAAGAGGATGGAGATTGATGAAGACATTGGGAAGAAGAGCACGGTTTTCCACCGCCTCCTGTGGCAAGGAGCAGAAGCTCGGTACCGTAGGAGCTGGCACGCTGCTACAACGACCCAGTCTGCGCACCTCCCCACACTGCACTCAAAGCGCCGCAGGGCGCCTGCCGGCGCCGTCGGTGCCGGCGCTGGGCGCGCCGGGCGACGCGCGCCACTTCAACCGCTACACCGAGTCGGTCGACGAGGGCGACGGCGCGGGCGGCGCGGGGCCGGGGCCCGGCGGCGCCGCGGGCGAGGACGCCTTCAGCGACTTTGGCGTCACGCGGCTCATCACCGAGGACGCCGTGCGCCACTTCCAGCGGCGCATGAGCCGCATCAGCAACGGCTGACGCGCACGGGCCAGGCTCGCGCTGCATGGGCGTGCTCTGAGGGTGGCGCGCGCTGACAGTGGTCAGGCGGCGGGGGGCCTGCTATGTGGCTGCGCGCTGGGCTGTCTTGCCCGATGCAGGTGGCCCAGCCCAGTTCGCTTGCACAAGAAGTTGTGGCCCTGTAAGCGGTCGTGAGGCTACACGCCTGCAAACTGCGTGCCCCATCAAACACGCGCGGCCTGCGGCGCGGCTTTGCGAGCCACCGCTCGACATCGCGGTTGCACAAAGCCACTCGGCGCGGTTCCTCACCCGGACGTTAGAGGCCTCTCCAGCAGCACGCTTGTGAGCTTGGACGCCCCGAACGGCTGCCCGATGCCCGGGGTGAGGGCAGGCACCTGCGCGCGTCGCCCAGCCGCCTGGGCATCCCCGCGGTGGCGCTGCGCGCGCGCTCACGGAGCGGCGCTGTGTCACAGTCTCCAGGCATGAGCGCCGGGCTGGGTCATGGCGCAGAGCACGTCGCCGCTGCAGCGCCAGGGCACACACCGCACGCGGACGCGCGCTCACCAGGAGCACGAGAGCGGCGTGCAGGTTCATGCCAGCCGAGGCATGCACATCACACACGCGGCGACCAGGCCGGGCTGCAGCAGCTCGGGCATGCCCAGGGCTGCGTGCGCGCACCAGGGTTCGCGGGACCAGGATGCTGCCGACGACGTCCACGATGGCCGCGCCCGCCCGTATGTCAGCTACGAGCACGGGCGCCGGGTTGGCGGACGTCGGCAGCGGCACCACCGCCAGCCGGCCCCCGCCGCTCCTCTTTACCTGCGCCCAGACACCTGGCTCGTTTGCAGCACGCCTATGACGCATGCCACATGCCGCAGACGTGCAGGGCCATGCGTCCGGCAATTGCCCCACGGGCAGTGTTACATCACCTCATCAGCATCAACGCTGGCCTCGACATGCACAGACAGATCCAGGGTGCGTCAGAGACTTGGCACGGCTGTGCGCCCGCTGGGGTGGCGCGCCGTGACGTAGGAGCCTGGCAGCGCGGTGGGGTACTGCCGGCCGGGCCGCAGGTCGGCCTCGCGCAGCACCGCGTCCGGGATCAGGTGCGCCTCCACCAGCTGGGCCCCACAGCCCAGGTCAGCGCGCGGGCCGCACGCGCGCATGCCAGCGGGCACATGAACCCTAACCTAATTCTACCCTGGCAAGCGTCTCCGAGATCAGGTGCGCCTCCACCAGCTGGGCCCCCCAGCCCAGGTCAGCGAGCGCGGGCCACACGCACGCGTGCCACTGGGCATAGAGACCCTCTCCCTACCCTGGGGCGCGCTCTTGCAGAGCGCGCCAAGCAGCGCTCAATAGCCAGGCACAGCTGATGCGCGCAGCAGTGCACCCACAGAGCGGCCGGGCGAGCTCGGTGAGCGCTGTATGTTGTGTCTGGGCGCCCTGAGACAGGGCGGGCGCTGGCGGCCGCGCCTGGCTGGCAAGGCTGCCGTTGCCGGTGATGGCGGACAGCTTGAGACTCTCCGCGTCCAGCAGCGCCGCCACGGCCTGGTTGGTCGGCGCGAAGAACGTGCCCGCCAGCCGCCCGGAGCGCGCCGCGCCCGCCAGCGCGGACGCCTGCGCGCGCAGCGGCCCGGCTGCCCCGCCCGCCGCCGGGGCTGCCGGCGTCGTACCAGCTGGCGATCAGCACCGAGCACACCAGGCTCGACCGTGTCATTGTGGGCCTGTGCTGCCAGCGGCGCATGACGCGTGGCGCATGGACCCTGCAAGGCCTTGACGCTGCACCGTGCGTGCTCCACAGTCAGACGACCACGGCTCGAGCGCATCTGCAGCTCAAGCGGGCTAGAGTAGGGTTGCACGGTAGAGTTGCCCCACCCGCACGATCTCGGCCCATGCGCTGAGCTGCGCGGCCGCGTCCAGCGCTGCCTGGATGTCCGGGAACTCGAACTGCGCGACGCACAGTCGTTTCGGGTAGTGTAGGGTTATAGATCATCACATTGTTTGAGGGTAGTTTTAGAATTGCAAATCATCCCCAGCATGACTCAGCCCTCGATGGCGCCACCCTGTCGCCTGGCGCGTGAGCGCTTACACAGCCGCTCACATGTGTCCGCCATGCATGCTGCAGACGCGCACGGCTCTGCGTGAGCCCCGGCATGCAGGCAGCAGGATTGTTGCCCACCGCCGGCGCCAAGGGCGCGGGCGCAGGCGCCGCCGTTGGCGGCTGCAGCGCCGGCGCGCGCGCGGGCGCAGGCGAGGGCGCGGCACCCTGCGGCGGCGGCGCCAGGGCTGCAAGCCCTGCCGGAGCGGCTGCCAGTGCGGGCGCGGGCGCGGCCGGCGCGGGCAGCGGCGCCATGGCTGGGATCCCCATGGGTGCGGGCGCTGGTGCAACGCCCGCTGTGGCTTGCGGCGCAGCGGCAGCTGCGAGCGGCGGCAGGGCGCGTGGCGCCGGCGGCAGGGCGGCCGGTGCCGGCGCCGCGCTGGGCTGCAGGGCTGCGAGCGGGAGCGCGGCGGGCGGCGGCGCGACCACTGGCAGCGCCAGACCCGGCACGGGGCCTGCCACCTGCATGCGCAGAAAGGGATGCGGCTGGGCAGCCAGCGCATCCATGAACACATAAACCCAGCTGGCTCTAGTCTGCACATGCGGCGCTTGTGAAGCGCATATGGCACAATACACATCCAGAAGGTGAGATGGCCACATGTCAAACAGAGAGAGAGCACAGACACGCTGCCCTGCTGCGCAGGGCTCAAAGCCCTGCACCTCCAGCACGAGCGCGTTGGGCGGCGCCGGCGGCGCCGGCCCGGCGCCCGCCGGCCGGTACAGCAGCACGACCTCGAGGTAGCGCGCGTCCGCCGCGCCGACCAGCGCCTGCGCCGCCGCCGCCGGCGCCGCCTCGCGGTACTGCGCCTCCGGGCGCCCTGCGCGACTCGGCCCTGGGCGCGTCAGGAGGATGAGCGGCCGGCGTATTGCGTGCTGGCCCCGCATGGGAGGCGCGGCGGCGGTGCGACGCCGGGCCGCGCGCGCTGGCTCCTACGCAATATCGCGCGGCGCCTGCACGCACCGCGCCTGCTCCTGCCTGATGATATGGCAATGGTCACCCTGGCCAGGAGGCTGCTTCGCCAGGGGTCCTGACATATGCTGGCAGCTGCATGCTGACGTAGCAGGCCGCGCGCTCACAAGTCCACATCATCGCATGCCCACGCTCAGACGCAGGCCGCTGGCGCCTGCTGTGTCGCACGCCGCCAGCCGGTGCGCTGCCGATGACCTTCAGACGCCACCGCTCTTGATGTGTGTTCCAGCACCTCTAGGATAGTAGCTGTCAGAGTGTGCGGAGGCAGAGGCAGACCGCGCTCCCGTCACAACTGCGTGCTGGTGACTGCCCACTCACGCTGCCACATGTTCTATGCGGTCAGGTCAGCCGGACTTCATGAGCGCTGCAGCCCAGTCGCGGCGTCCGCGCTTGGCGCGCAGGGACAAGCGGTCATGCCGCCGAGGCGCTCGGCGCAGCACGGCCCCAGCCCTAACAGGCCAGCGCGAGCACATCAAGGCAGCCCTGCGGTGACGCGCGCGCGCCTGCCGCGCTGCCGGCGCAGAGGAGCGCCGACGCGAGCGCCGTGAGCCACGCCCTGCCGCAGCGCTCGCGCTCCCACGGGCGCCGCCGCGCCGCCGCTCTGGACCGCATGCCGGCCTGTTCCCGAGGCTGTGCCATGCTGCCTGTGCACCTCCGTGTGTGGCGCAACAGCCAACAGAAATGCGAGCATCCAGGCAACAAGGGCCTTGGACAGCCCGCCAGGGTTGGCACCAGGGCTTATGAAGCAATCCAGGGTATCCGCAGACTCATGCGCCTCCAACACAGATAAGTTTCAGGGCCAAATCCCACCACATCAAGTAAGCATGTGCTTTCCTGTGATGGTCGAATCGGCCACAATTCATGGCGTGTTCTGGACCCGCACGTTCCTTCTGCCTAAACAGGCGTTCCTGCGCTACTGCAACCAGCACGCCCATGCAACACCGCATGACGGCACAGACTGCTCTGACATGCATTCCACCGATGAAGCTGGCCACAGGCATGTCGTAGCACAGATTCAGGGATGGTAGGGGAGACAACCACTCCGGGTGGTGCCCCACTGCGGCATGCATGCCCCGGATCAAACCCGGCGAGCGCAGCCACCCTCCAAACGGCCCGGCAATCGGCGGCTTCTCAACCCTAGCGCAGGTGGCCTCCAGGCGGATGGCGCATTGCTGCCGCCAAGCGGAGCAGCCGCGGGGCGCTGCCAAGCCCATGTTGCCCGCGCCAGCGGCAGGTCGGCCGGCGGCCGCCGCCGCCGCGCGCGCCTACCAGGGCGCGGCCGCCAAGCCCTTGGCGCGCAGGTCCTTGAGCAGGTTGGCCATCTCGATGGCCGTCAGCGCGCCCTCATAGCCCTTGTTGCCGGCCTTGCCGCCCGCCCGGTCCAGCGCCTGCGCCGGTGGCCCCACCTCACGGTCACTCATGCCCAATTAGCGTTCCACGCACACCCATCTTCGCGCCCTTCGCCGCCTGTCTGCCACCCATGCAGCTTAGCAAAGCATAGTAAAACACAGCGGCTTCGGCTGATGCACCGTGGTCGGGTGCGCATGCTCTGTCAAGTGACGTCTGCCTGCACCTGGGAGCCAAGCGCCTGCGCCCCTGCCTTCACCTTGGTGGCCGCGGCCTGAGGTGCACGCACGCGCCTTTGCAGACACGCCCCGGCACGCAGCACACACTATGGGCACCCCGCGCACGCTGAAACGCAGGACATGACGCATGATGCAATAGTCATGCAGCGGCGTCGGCGGCGCGCGCGATGCCGCCGCCACCGGCTGTTCAGGCAGTGGCACAGCGCATTATGCAGTAGTCGCGCAGCGGCGGCGGCGGCGCGCGCGCCTGCTCCATGGTGTCGGTGGTCATGACGCAGAAGATGACCGGTATGCCGGAGTCCGTCGACGCGCCGAGCACGCCGCTCGTGGCCGCGCCGACGACCGCATCAAAGTGCGCCGTCGCACCGCGCACCTACCGCGTCAGTGGACAGCCTCAGTTGAGGCTAGTAAGTTACTCAAAATACTGCACAGCACAGTGGCTTTGGTGCTGGGCGGGAGCGCCAGCTGCGGGGCAGGTTGGGGTACCTGGAGGCACGGCCGGCTGCCTGAACCAACACGCATGCAAAACAGCTGCACAGTCTTGTACCAAGCTCACCACACTGCACGTCCGGCAGTGCCAGGACGCGTCAGTGGCACGCAGTTAGGTTTTGCAAGTACCAGCGCCGTGCGCTTTTTGAGGTTTTCGGCAAGCGGCGGTGGGGGGCGCGCGCGGGGGCGCACCACCGCGCCGACGGTGATCACGGCGTCATACCTGCCGCTCTTGGCCATGCTCTTGGCCACCACGGCCAGCTCAAAGCTGCCCGGCACCCATGCCACCTGCATATGTCGCCTGACACACCTCAAAGCCAGCTCGTCAGCGCCGCACCCGCCTTGTGAAAATTCAAGCGACGCTGTGCTCTGCTGCACTGCTCGGCCGGTAACAGTCAACCTCGCAGCACCAAAAACAGTGTGTGCTTGCCATTTCCCCCAGTGCTTCCATTCAGAAGAGCAGGCGCCTGTCGCAAAAGGGGCCGCACGTCGACCTCCTCGCGCGGCGTGCCGTGCCGCTCGAAGCCCTCCAGCACGCCCTCCAGCAGCGGCTTGGTGACGAGGTCATTGAAGCGGGCGACCACGCAGCCGAAGCGCAGCCCGCTCGCGCTCAGGCTGCCCATGTGCACCGCCGCTGCACGGCACGCTGCGCCGTGCTGCCGCCGCAGCGCACAGGGCGTCCGCAAGCGGCACCGCAGCGCACTCCCTGCACACAGAGCCTGCTCAGGCCGGTGACAGCTGCGCAATGAGCACCAAAGCTTGGACACTGAGCCAGGTGCAGCGCTCGTCGGCAGAGCAGAGCGGGTGCACAGCCGTCTAGTACCTGACGCTGGCGCTGCCGGCAGGCTGGCTGTGAGGTTGCCAAGTTGCTGCAGGCCGCAGAGCGGCGCCGCTCGCCGGCCCGCGCTCGGGGGCGCCCACGCTTGCCTGCATCCCTGCTGTGCGCCTGCGCCAGCGACACCACAGTGACTGTGCGCATGCATGTCAACACCGCTCTGCACGCACCATCGCACCATGCTCCATGGAGCTGGCCAGCCACTCGAGCGTGCCCCGGGACGGTGCAGAAGAAGAATGCTCCCGGAGCAGCGCGGCTATGAGAGCAAACGGGCAACTGAGGGCCACAGTTGCCTGCATCAACTTGGCTCGCCAGGGGGCTTGCAAAGGGGGAGCCCTGGTCGTTGGCAGCCCGTGCTTCGCCATGCAGCTCGCGTACAGGGCGCCCTTGGGGCTGCCGCAGCGCCCGCCCGTGCGCATGGCGCGCTTCGCCTCATGCCCGGGCGCGCTGCGCCACGCCCTGCAGCCCTTTCGGGCACCGGGGCCGGTAGTGGCCGGCCTGCGCAGCGCCCCGGCCAGGATGCAGGCCACGCAGGTCGAGGACGCGCCCTTGCTGGCGGCGGCGACCAAGGCTATGGCGGCCAAGGCTGCCAGGACGACGGCGGCGGCGCCGGTTGCGGAGCTCGCAGCGACGACCGCGCCGGCGCTGACTCCGCAGGACCTGGACCGCGTCATTCTGATGCAGGGTGTGCCAGCTGCCCCCTTGCGCCCGCTGCCTATTGCCTTATGACGTGCAGGCCTCCCATCGTCAGGCATTGGCAGAGTTCCGGGTTGCATACGCATTGCGCGGGCAGGCTCCCTGCCCGGTGCTGGTACGCTTGGGGTCGCTGTGCCCCTGGCGTGGCTGAACAGGGCTACAGCAGCGAGAAGGCAGCCCAAGAGTGCGCCGTGCCTATACGGCCGAGGTCGGCCCACGGGTTTGTATGTAGCGCTGCTGCACCCGGGGATGGCAACACACCTGGCAGAGGCGCTGAGCGGGCACGCTTGCGAATGCAGGCTTCGGGTGGGACAGCTGCGAGAAGGGCAACTGGTACGAGACGCTCCAGGGGCAGATACCTGCCATGCAGGTGCTCGCCCGCAGAGCGCAGCGGCCCCCGCCGCTGCTTGCGCCTGCCCGTCCGGAAGAGCCTTTTGCGCGCCGTGCTCTGCTGCACGCTGCCAGAGCGGCTTCACAGGGGTGCGCTGGCAGGTGGCGCCTGCTTACCCTGACGCTTGGCCGGCTGCGCGCAGAGGGCGGGCATCACGCACCTGTGGCTGCCGCCGCCTAGCCAGTCCGTGTCCCACCAGGTGCGGTCCGGGAGCGCATGCCCCTGGTGCTACAAGGATACAGTGGGTGGCAGTGGGGTGGGACCTTTGGCTGCCTGCCAGAGCGGCTTCTTGCAGCGTCTTCCAGTGAGGCTTGCACCCCTGACAGGGGCTGGTCATCAGGAGCGGTCAGTGGCTGGCAGTGCACGGCGCTCTGGCGCGCTTGACAGCGGCACGCCCTCGCGCGCCCGCGCCAGGGGTACCTGCCCGGCCAGCTGTACAACCTGACCAGCAAGTACGGCACCAAGGAGCAGCTGGTGGCGCTGAACAAGGCGCTCAAGGGCGCCGGTATCGTGCCCGTGTGCGACGTCGTCGTCAACCACCGCTGCGCGGACAAGCAGGACGAGCACGGCGTGTGGAACCGCTTCGGGTGCGGGTAGCCCACGCCGGCGGGCTTGGCGACGGCGTTGTTTGCGCGTATCAGCGCAGGGGGCGGGCTTTCAAGTTGGGCTGCCGAGCGCGATAGCAGGGATTGGCAGGGACCCATGGCCACTGCTTGGCACTGAAAGCCATGACAGGCGGCCTGTGAGGGTGTCTGATGGTGTGCGCCAGGCGTTGCTGTCACACTGGCTACGTTGCACTGGCAGCACTCCGCGTGGCCCGCTGCCTGCCCCCTCAAGCCCGCAAGCACCTGCTGGCCGTGGCTGCAGCTCGCTCAGCCGGGCGGGCGGGGGCACAGCGACGACGTGACGCACAAAGGCAAGAAGATCGACTGGGGCGCGTGGGCTATCACTGGCGACGACCCCGAGTTCGGGGGCACCGGCAACCCCGACACCGGCGCCGACTACGGCCCTGCGCCAGGCGGGCGCCCCTGCTGGCCTGCGTGCTGTTCAGGCAGTTGGAGGCCAAGTGCAGGCTGCTGCTGAATCATGGTATTGTGCCAGCATCATGTGGCCTTGGCTTGGGGCCTGGGCTTTGGGGCCCGCCCGGCATGATTCCGCACGGACGAGGCCTTCCTAGCGTCTGCGCTGACCCCTTTATCGCGCTGAGGAGCGTCCAGCCTGCCGCAGGCTCACTCGCCGACCGCCGAGCGTCCTGGGAGCCATGGCAGGCCTGGTAGGCCTGCTGAAAGTGTGTGGGCGCAAAGGCGGCCCCGGCGCGCGCGCAGACCTGGACCACACCAACGCGGACCTGCGCTCGAACATCAAGGAGTGGCTCAACTACCTCAAGGACGATGTCGGCTTCGAGGGCTGGCGCTTCGACTTTGTCAAGGGCTATGGCCCGCAGTTCATCAAGGAGTACGTGATGGAGACTGTGGGCGCCACGGCCTTCAACGTTGGCGAGTTCTGGGTGGACTGCCGGTGCGCGTCCTGCTGCAACAGAGGCCGCATTCTGTAACTGACTGGCGTTGTATGCTTGACGAGATCCTGGTAGAATGCTGAAATGTGGATTTGCTGCGCATAGCTACGCACAGAACGGTGCGTTGTGGAGCACTGCGCATGCAGGCAGCTGCTCTGGTCATTGAGCGCTCCATGCGTGTGTTGCTAGATGCGGCTGCTCGCCTCATCATCACACCATGTGCGGCAGGCACGTGGCATGTTTTGAACTAGGATCGCGGGGCGTCGCGCGTCTGCATGCGCGCTGCGTGCGTGAGTGATGCTCGTCAGGAAGGCATTGTCAGCGGTCGCTGCGCCGCAGGTGGAACGGCTCCGACCTGGACCACAACCAGGACGGCGCGCGGCAGGCGCTGTGCGACTACTTAGACGGCGTCGGCGGCGCCGCCTCGCTGTTTGACTTCCCGATGAAGGGCATCCTGCAGGCGTGCACGCACGCCCTGAAGGTTTGAAGATTACGATAGGTTTTCTACGCGCATGGCCATGAAACTGAAAGACTTCTGACAATACAGCGACAGTTGTCAGCGCCAGCATCAGCTAGGGCGCCGCGGAGGATCTAGGATGCATGCATGTCTGGTGTTTTGAAGCAGTCCAATACTGTGCCATCGCCTGCTGGCAACGGAGCGTGTGTGTGCTGCAGGAGGCCGTGAAGAACACGCAGTACTGGCGCCTGCGCGACAACGCTGGCAAGCCACCCGGGCTGCTCGGCTGGTGGCCCACGCGCGCGGTCGTGTTCATCAAGAACCATGACACAGATATGCGCCCTGTGCGCCCTGGTCATATTCTGGCCTGGCCACCTTCTGGGCTGGTGTGCACAAGTCTGCATTGTCAGGCATGTTCGTATACGATTTGATTCAATTGGACGTCTGTGCTGAGAAGCTGCTATCAAGCCTCATTATCAAGTAAAGAGAAGCCAGAAATATGTAACGGCACACGTCCTGAACACGGTGATGTGCGGCGCGGCGCGCACATAGCACGCAGCAGCACTGGCCCTTTCCCGCGGACAAGACGGAGACCGGCTACGCGTACGTGCTGACGCACCCCGGCACGCCCTGCATCTTCTATGACGACCTGTTCTCGCACGGCGAGAAGCTGCGCGAGCTGGTCGCGCTGCGCAAGCGCGCGGACCTCACCTCGCGCAGCAACGTGGAGATCCTGGCGGCCGAGGCTGACATGTACGTGGCGCGCATAGACAAAAAGTGTGCGGCCGCCGCAGTTTGCTTCCCGCGCTTGCTGCCTGATGGCATGCAGTATGTGCTGAATGTGCGTCTGAAGGTGCTATTGATACGCACCGGCTATGATGGTGCGTTCCGTTGTGGCCATGTTCTCATGTCGTCTGCGTGTATTTGCATGCCAGACAGCTGTGCCGCAATTCTTTGAGCCTGTTTGCGTGTCCAAGGAACTTCCCTGCTTCGCACCCATTTGCCATCATCACCACACGTCATGAATATTCGTGCTCTCCATGCGCCAGCGCTGCTCGCGCCCTGCTCACACTTTGTAAGGTGTGTTGGCCATGCCGCATGTGCCGCCCTGAATAGTCATTCGCGTAGTAGCTTGCAGGATGTCATTTTCCCGCAGCCCCTGGCTCCTGTCTATGTCGCTCGACACTCGTGCATGTGCGCAGGGTCATCGTGAAGCTCGGGCCGCGCTATGAAATGGGGGACCTGCTGCCTGGGAACGAGTGGAAGGTCGCTGTGTTCGGCAAGGACTTCTGTGTGTGGGAGAAGTAGGTGCACAGCAGCAGCGCGTGTAGCCAGTAATGCAGGCTTGTGTCAGGTCGCCGTTCATTTGCTGTGACCGTTAGCTAGCAAGCCGGCTGGGAATGTGTGAGACTGCAACGGAAATGGATGCGTGCGAACTGCTATGAGGTCTTTGTTTCAGCGTTGCTTGAGTGGTCCGCTTTCCCGGCCCTCATACTGAGCGCTGGCACCCTGAGGTTTTCAAGCTTGTTGGAGTCCGGGAGTGGAGTCTGGCCCGGCTTGCATGCTGGGGAATGGGGCCACGGGAGAACATTCGTGGCGAACTGCTTTCTGATGCCCTTCTGGCTTTGAGCTAGCACTTAAACGTCCAATGTGTTGGAGCTTGTGTGTATCAAGTCCTGCAGCAGTGCGCCTGCATTCCGGGTCTGCACTTGTGCATGCGGGTTCTGCTTTTGCTCGTGCTGTCCTGCTCTGGTCCTGCTTTGGTCAGGATCGAGCACTGAGTGTGAAACATCCCTCAGTGCGCTAACCATAACAGAGTCTGTTCTGGTTATTTAAACATATGAATGATGTGATTGATTCTGGCAGCATCGCTGCAGGGTTTCATGTTGACCAGCTTGCATACCAGGTCCCCTATCTCTCTTCACATGCAGTGCATCTCACCTTGTGCAGGATGCCGTTCAAAGGTTAGACGCATCATGCAGACATGGCCAATTATTACCCTCCTGCTGGCGACATGGCTCAGCATCTCATCAGGCGCGCGCTTACCTGTCAGCAAGCGCCAGATTCCTCGCCTGGGAGATGTTGGATGCTATGTAGGCGCTGCTTGGCTCGTGCACATGCTGGTGTAAAAGGTAAGCTGTCTCGCATGCATGTATACCAAGATGTGCACAGAGGCTGTGTAGATTAGGTTCTCGCATGCATGAACCCTGGGTGGTCTGTTGGCTGACACGCTTTGTCTGTAGAATGGGCTGCACAGCGGTCCTGCCTGAAAGCCATGCCTCACACCAGGAGGCTGCGCTGACAGGGCGGAGCACACGCCGGCCTACCACTCGGCCGGTTGCCACTGCAAGCCCTGACCCACCGCCCGTGACGCCCACCGGACCTACCTGCTGTGCGGCGCCTATGCCGCCCAGCGCGCCAAGCCCGCCAACCGGATACTCTATACCGTTGCCCCCTCTGTTCCAGTTCTTCTACAGCGTCACGCCCGTCACGGCGTTTCTCTCGCAAGGGCCGCCGTCAGCGATCATGCCCGTGGCGCCCCTGCCCGTGAACACGGCAGCAGGCTCTCTGCCGGTGCGCATACTGCCTGTGCATGCGCTTCTGAATCAGCTCTGCTGGCTCATGCACACCGAGCTTACGTGCATTTATGAAAGCTGACATGTTGTGTAAATCATGCAAACGCTTCCATGCGCACAGAGCGCCACTCACGCGCTGTGACCGTGCAGCTATCGACGCAAGCGCCCGTCGTCGTCAACGTGTACCAGACGCCAGCCGCATCGCAGGCCCCGCCGGCCCCGCCTGCGCCGTCGGTACGAGGGCCTGCGTGCCGAAGTGCAGTGACCTCTACGCCTTGCCTTGCGCCGCACACTCCCAGCATGCTGGAGCTTGTGATATACAACCCATACATGCTCGACTTCCTACAGCATGTCATGCAGTACTGCCACTGGTCCGCCAGCATACCAAACCCGCAATGCATCTCTCACACACGCATACCGTTTGCATAGGCTGCGCCGGTAATCGTCCAGAGGATCTATGTCGGCGCGCCTGGTGCCCAGCCGGCAGCAGCGTCTGCGGTGCTGCGCCCGCTCTTCCTCTTTGCCTACGCAGCCTGTGTGACCTTCTAATGTGCATATTAAAAGCTCAACGTGATGCCCACCCTGCATAGCTGACTGTGAGCCGACTGTGAGCCTACCATTGCAGGGCCCATCCAGCGCTGCAGCAGTCCAAGTGATTTATGTGGGTTCCCCCAACTCACCGCCCGGTAGTGCAGCGGCTGCATCGGGCCCCGCAACAGGCGTAGCATTTACGGTGTGCCCCTGAACCTCAGCTGCTTGCAGTGAGCCCAGGTTTACAGCCTCCAGAAACACATGCCTTTTCAGATGGAAACCTTCCTTTTCCATGCCAAACGGGGCTGCATGGCGCAGGCAGATGGTTAATGCTGCTATTCTCCTGGATTTGGATATGATCACGTTTGGCAGCATCGACTTCAGAGCGTTTACCAACTTGCAGGGATACTGTACGCAGGCACGATTCGCTCCAGCAGGCTGAGGCAAGCTTGTGGTAAAAGAGCATTGCATGCCAGCTGGGTTTGATTGCGCGCGCCACCAGGCGCCCGATATGTACTTACACACGAAAGCCAAGCAAGCGCTGTGCATGCTAAGCTAAGTCGGCGCCAAGCGGACCGCGCGCTACTGCCCTGGCAAGTGCGCTGGTCGCTCTCAAGGCTGAACAAAGGTCAGGGGAAACACACTCAAAACAAGGAGGCTGTAACCACACAACATGTAATCACACAGCACATCAGGACAGAAAAGTCCCACGCACTGGTTGAAGCACGCGTCAGTGGCGTATATGAAGCGCTTCAGCCTTGATGATACATAATACATCGCCTAAAAAGGGGTAAAGAGTATATGTATGCGCCAGGAGAAGCCGCGTACCAAAGTGACAATGCTGAGAAGTTGCAGTACGTTTGTGTTGTCTGCTCTGGCTGGCTCACACACCAGCCCCTATCATACTCTCAAGACGGCAACACAAGATCCAGGCTTAGAGCGCAGCTCCAGGCCTCTCACTGCCAAAAGCCTGCGTTTGCGCCACGCTCGTGCGTGCCCTCCACGGTGGGCGAGGAGGGCTGCGACGAGCCCGGGCTCGAGTGCAGGTCCATGAGAGCGTGCGAGGGGAGGACGGACACCGGCAGCGGCGTCGCCGCTTTGCCGCCGGCCACGCTCGCGGCAGGCGGCCGCTCACCAGGGGCGCCGCGCCGCGCCGGCGCCTGCGGCCCGGCGGCATGTGCTGGCGGCGGCGGGGTGTGCATGGGCGACAGCGGCGGGCGGCCGCCGCCGTGCGCCCCCGCCGGCGCTCCGGCCGTCCGCTCAGGCGACGGCGGCGTGCGCGCAGGCGACGGCGGCGTGTCCAGCTGCACGGCCGCTGGCCGGAGCCTGCAGGGGCAAGCGCCACAGCTTGGCAGGCTTGCCGACTTCTGCTCACGCATGCCGGCGGCATTGCGCTGTAAACCATCGCCAGCCGCGCTGCGCAGGGAAGCGCCAGCCGCGCTGCGCATATGCCAACAGCTCTGTGAAACTCGCAACAAGCTGTCTTCAGCACAAACAGCGCTGCTTGCACCATGTCGCATGTAAACTGGCAACAGGCACACCAGCAGCATGTGCTCTCAGGCGCAGGTCTTGGGCGCACGGGAGGGAGGCGACTGGCGACACGGCCGCGATGACCTCCTCATGCTTTGCCTCCCCGGCTCTTGGCAGAGTCTCCAGGCAAGCGGTTGTTGTAGAGCGCTTGCATGCCACAGCCGTCAGCTGCACAAAGGGCAGAGCAAAATCTGCGCGGCAACAACCACACGTTGTCACACTCCGTCGAGCTGAGCTTTTGCGGCGGGAAGAAGGCCAACATGTTGTGCATAGGGTGTGGCCCTGGCTTGTATGCAGAAGGCCGCACTGCATGCCTGCGGGACCGATGTGCATGCATACCTCAATGTACCATGCCACACTGCGTGCAGCTATGCGCGAGCACGCATGCAGCAGTCCCATCACCGCATTTCCTCCAGCCGCACCCTCGATGGTGTCGTCCAGATCGACTGCTTCGCAGCGGCTCTGCAGCCGCACGCCCGCGGCGGCAAACAGCCCGCGCAGCGCGTTTGCAACGCGCCGCGGCGACCCTGACGCTAAGCCTCGGCGCGGGGCGCCGCCCGCGCAGGCCGCGTGCAGGCTGACAACGCGGGCGTCGTCGCCCGGGTGCAGGCTGGCGCCGGTGTAGTCCCCCACGTACAGGTCGTAGTCAAGCGCCTTTTCGCCACGCAGCTCCAGATGTAACTGCAGCAGCTCTGCGCGGCACGGCAGCGTGCACCTTGTCACGCGCACGCGCAGAGGGCTGCACCGCGAGCACCTCTATGACATGCAGCTTGCAGGCTGGGGTGCTCGCACAATCTGGCGCGCCCTGCAGGGCCGCCACTGAGGGTCGCCGGCGGCACACCTGTGACAGCCGTGGCGCGGTAGCCCCACTGCGCCCACACAAGCTGCCGCGCTGGGCCGGTGCGACCCTCCTGCACGAGCTGGATGGCCAGCAGGCGGCCTTCCTGCGCCCGTGCGTGCTGTGTAGTGAGCCTCTGGACAGCCAAGCCACCCTACATGAGCGCACTGCCCGAGTAATTATCCACGACTCCGCAGCTTGCAGCGCCAGCGATGCGCGGGGCTGCACCGTGCCGGCGCGCCACAGGCGCTGCAGCGGCAGCAGCACCCAGCCGCGCACAGCTTCCAGGCCGAGGACCTCGCGCAGCAGCGCGTGGCCCTCGCACAGCGCCTCGGCAGTCACCTCGGCCGCGTCCTCGGCCAGCGCGCCCGCCGCGCCGCGCGCCGCGCTCAGCAGCGTGGACGGGGCGGCCAGCAGCGCTGCGGCCATGCATTGTGGGCTGCGAGGCAGAGCCTGCAGGAGCATGAACGCAGCTGCGCAGTTCTTGCCGCTTTCAGCGTTCCTTGGTATGAGATGCTGTGGCCATGCTCAGGCTAGACATGCAAGGTGCGCATCGCCAGTAGCCAACAGCTCCAGTGCCTTGGAACCAGCAAGCACAGCACGCTGGACACAATTGGAGCCGGCAGCAGTGTTAGCAAGGATTGAACTGGAGGCTCCAGTGGAGCCGCTCCGCTTGGAGCGGGAGCTGACCTCTCAGGTTTTGTATGACAGCTTTGAAGTGGGCCACTGTGGGCTGCTGGAGAGGTGTGGAGGTGATAGATCTGCCTCTTGCTGTACAGACTATCACTGTCCTACGGCGTGGGTAATAAGGCTCAGACATGCGCTGAGTTGTTTGCAGCCACGTGCAAGAAATCAAGCTGCCAAGCACAGTGAAGCACGCTGCCGCATACATGCAAGCACAGTGCAGCGAAGTTTCACACCTAGGTCCTTCCTTCGGTGGACGTGTGTGCCCTGTTTGACAGCGCCCTGGAGATGGTGCGCCCACATCACGCAGGATGAGGGGCGGGGGCGCGCCGGCCTTCAGCGGCCGCGGCGGCGGACGTGGACAGTTCAGCTCGCTGCGGCCCCATGATGCAGATGGCAGGTGAAGCGCTGGCGACAAGCCACCCATATGTTAAGTGCATCCCCTATAGGGCAGCGTGCTCAATGTGTTACACATTATCTCAAGCATCAGGCTGCTGTCCTGCGTGTTGCAGTTGCAAAGACGATAGGCTGCATTGTATATAATGTGATGGAGCGTACCCGCCCTCTCACAGCATGCTGACCTACACACTGCTCCAGCTGTGGCATCCTCACAAGTTTGCTCCGCAGGGGCCGGGGGCGCGAGCGGGATGGGCGCGGCGGGCGCGGCTACAGGGGCCGCGGGCGCGGGCGGGGCACTGGCAACTACTTTGCTGCCAGTGCACAGCCTGCTGCCGGGCAGGGGGGCGCCAGCACAGCTGAGGATGCAGCACAGGCACGCCTGCGCCGGGCACACCCAGGCTTCCTTGTTACTGTTGGCTTCAACTAGTGCTTTTCTCCAGCCTCATGCGCTGCTTGTCTGATAGAAACAGGTCAACACCACTCACAGGCCAGCCAAACCCGCACACATGTCCAACGCCGCACTCTGTGACCTGCAGCCTCAGCTGGCCTCGACCAGGAGGAGGCCTCAGGCCATGCAGGCAGCACACGCTGGGGCCTGGCAGGCAGCCTGAACGCAGCGCGGCCTGCACGCGCACCGGCAGGAGGACGACCACGCGCTGGAGGCGGCGCTGGGCTTCCCGCTGTTCACCGACGGCGAGGAGCGCCTGGGCTGGCTCATGAACCTCAACGCGGTGCGCCCCCGCCGGCCGCGCGCCCTTTGCACCAGAGCATCATCGAAACAAGCTGATCGTCATGCACAAGTTGCTCACGAGGAACCCAAGCGTCACATGTTTGCAAGCACCCTGTACGACAAGGGTATGTGCGCTCTGCAAATCTCAGGCACTTCCTCAAAGCCTTTGCAGCATCATGTAATGGTGGCGCGTGCAGCATCATGTCATGGTAGCGCGTGCAGCATGCTGGGATGGTGGCGCAGAGTGCTGATCTCCTGCTGGTCACCGGCCGCAGACCGTGCTGGAGGACCGCGAGACCGGCAACACGGTGGCCGCGGTGAACTGCTACTTCATGTGCCAGGATGGCAGCATGTTCAAGGCGCAGGTGGCGTTCGCGCCCTACTTCTACCTGCAGGTCCAGGTGCTTAGGCCCGCCACCAGCTGATTGGCCCCCTGACCAGCGACTGCCTGCCTGCAAAGAGAGCAGCACTCTCCATGGTCAAGCTCAGTACTCTTTCTTTTTGGTGGACCTTTGACGTGCGCGAGCCCTCGAGAGGAGCATGTCCAAGCTTTCCTTCATGGCCACTCACATTACCGGAGCATAACGCTCCATCGATAACATTCAACTTCAGGCAGCATGCGACGCTCGTGGCTGAGTGACAGCACAGACACCCTGCATGCCTGCTCAGGCTGAGCAGAGGCGCAGCTCTGACTGCGCCCCGTGCGGCTCGCCAGGAGGACATGGAGCGCGAGGTGGAGGCCTACCTGCGGCGCAGGCACCCAGCCGCCGTGCGCGGCGTGGAGGTCGTGGCGCGCGAGGACCTGGACCTCAAGAACTACCTGTCCGGCCTGCAACGCCGCCTGCTTAAGGCGCGCGCCCCGCTGCAGGCGCTGCTGCTGTGCAGACCGTGTAGGCATCGGCCACTAGCGGCGGCGCGCCAAACGTTCCAGCACTGCGCGTGAAGTGTGCGTGTGCGTGCATCGCGAGGCTTCTGCGCATGCTGCATCAGGGGCATCTTGCCTGCTCAGCAAGGTACTACTGTGCGGGGTCTGTGCTCAAGGGCACATGCAGCCTGACTGCCACTCACTAGGATGAGTAGGTTTGGGTAGGGTAGGCAAGGGATATGGAGTGCGTTATTTTATGAAGCCCTGCTCAAACTAAATTTTATGAAGCACTGCCGCTGCGCATAGCAACCCTGGAGCGTGGAGACTGTCAGCGATAGGGCATGGCCTGAAGGTCGGGCGCGCGTAGCACGGCATTTGCGATGCCTGACAGGCGGGGAACGTGCGACCGGCTGCGCAGGTGAGCTTCTGGACCGTGCAGGCGCTCATGGACGTCAAGCGCGAGCTGGCGCCTGCGGTGCGGCGCAACCGCGCGCGCGAGGCGACCACCAACGCGTATGCCGCCTTTGATGCCGAAGCCCGGCCGGGAGCTCGCCTCCAGGTGCTGGAGAGCGCGACGGTCAGTTCGATGAAGGAGTCTGAGGAGCCTTTGCCTTGCCATGGAGCCAACTGCCTGCTAATAATCTTGCACTTCAAGGACAAACGCTTGCAAGCTCTCTGCCGCGCCTGGTGAGCGGCGTCACAGTGTATGTAACCTGCACACAGACCAGCATAGCACACAGCTTGGTCAGCGGATGGCAGCCGAATGACGCAGTTGCAAGGCATCACTCGCTCAGTGTTGGACCTGGTTCACTTGTACAGAGGCTGTGGGCAGCACTGTGCATTGGTGATCGACTCCATGCGCGCGCAGGACGCGCTGGACGCGGTGCTGGACATGCGCGAGTGCGACGTGCCATACCACATGCGCTTCCAGATTGACACAGGCGTGCGCTGCGGCCACTGGCACACTGTGCGCGCATCGCACGGCCACGTGTCGCTTGCGCACCGCGCCGACCTGCTCCAGCGCGGGGAGCCGCGCATCTGCGCATTCGATATCGAGACCACCAAGCTGCCTCTGCAGTTCCCCAACGCGGAGTTCGATCAGGCGCGCTCTCTGCTACATGTGCTAGTTCCCCATGAGCTGGATGTTGGGTGCACCAAGCTTGCATGTGCTTTGGTCCAGAGGCGCAACAAATACAAACAGCACTGCCCTGCCCCTTTTTGTCAGATGTCATACATTGAAGCATACCTGAGAGTTCGCTGATGAACTCGAGAACTTGTGATGAGGCCTCGTCAAGCCCAGCAGCAGCTGAGAGCTTCAGCGGCCTCCAGGTGTTCATGATCTCGTACATGATCGACAAGCGTGGCTTCCTGATCGTCAACCGCGAGGTTGTTTCCGAGGACATCGCCGACTTTGAGTACACTCCCAAGGCAGAGTTTCAGGGTGCGCGCATGCGCTGCAGCCCAGCTACTAGTGGCTTATGTACCTCGTCACAGCTGACGGACTGCCAGTGCAGTCACACCGTGTAAAGTCCATGACCGATTTGCCTCATGAACGAGCATCAGGTTGGTGTAACAAACAGCAAGCCATCTGCGCACAGGGCCCTTCACGGTGTGGAACGAGCCGGATGAGGAGGCGCTGCTGCGGCGCTGGTTTGCGCACATGCGCGAGGTGCAGCCGGCCATATACGTGACCTACAACGGCGACTTCTTCGACTGGCCGTTCATGGAGACGCGCGCGGCTGCGCGCGGGATGGACATGCACGCCGAGATCGGCTTCCGCATGAACGCCAAGACCAAGGAGTGCCTGTCGCGGTGTGCCGCCTCATGCTCTCGATGTGCTGGGCGATCACTGCAAGGCACTGCTGTCGTGCATTGAGCACCATCGCAGTTGTTCATGTGGATTTATATATTGAACAGCAGCATGCACAAGAGCCTCATGCTAACCAGCGATGCGTGCCAGCGCAGGAGTGCAGTGCACATGGACTGCATGCACTGGGTCAACCGCGACTCGTACCTGCCGCAGGGCAGCCGCGGACTCAAGGTGCGCACTGACGCCTGCAGGTACACACTCATAAGTTCGAGTGCAAGGGCCTTCATGCTAGCACACACATGTACTGCACAGACGCGCTCCACACGTCTTGAAAAATCAGATATCTTCAGTGGCAGAATTGACGCTAGGTCCTCACTACACCAGAAGGTCAGCTAGCATGCGGTTTTGGAATCGCAGCCAGCCTGTTGCTCTGCAGCGCGCTGTGCAGGGCCAGCCCACTAGAGTCATGCCTGCCCGAGCGCGCAGGCAGTGACCAAGGCCAAGCTGGGCTACCACCCGGTGGAGGTGGACCCGGAGGACATGGTGCGCTTCGCGGCGGAGCAGCCGCAGGCCATGGCCGCGTACAGCGTGTCGGACGCGGTCGCGACGTTCTACCTGTACCAGACGTACATCCACCCCTTCATCTTCTCGCTGTCCACCATCATCCCCATGCCGCCGGACGAGGTGCTGCGCAAGGGCTCCGGCACGCTGTGCGAGATGCTGCTCATGGTGCAGGCGTTCCAGGCGCGCGCCGCGCCGCCCCGCCACGCTCGCAACACGGCGCTGCCTCCGGTTGTCCCCAGGTGTCCATCCGCTGCTAGTGGTGAGCAAGTCATTGCCCAAGGTTTGCTTACATTCCTATACATAAGCAGAGTTTGGTCCTCATGCGCAGTGCTCCAGTGCACCTTGTAAGTTGAGGTACCAAAGGTCTTACGGAGTGCCAGTCATCGGCGCGCTGCTGGCATGCCTGGAACATGTCTGGACACCCGGATGCAGAGATCGGCCGGCGGCACGGCAGGCAAACGTGATCGCGCCGAACAAGCACACCGCCGCGACGGAGGCCATGTTCCGCGGGCACCTGCTCGACAGCGAGACGTACATTGGCGGCAAGGTGGAGGCGCTGGAGAGCGGCGTGTTTCGCTCCGACCTGCCCACGCGCTTCAAGCTCAAGCCGGCTGCGTACCAGGCACGGCATGACAGTACAAGTATACTGCAGTGCTTTACGACGCGGCCTGTGTCAAACGACAGGGTCGCGGACCCGCATGCGAAAAGTCGTCACCAGGTTGGCCCTGCTCCAAGCATGTTTGCACCACATGCGCCACGTGCGCCACTGGTGTTTGCACGCATGGTCCAGTGATTTCAACAATGACCAAGGCTTGCTCATTTTGTGTTTCTCATACCAGGATGCTATGAATGACTTGGGCATGGCCATGTGCGGCAGGCGCTGCTGGACAGCCTGGACTCGGACCTGCGCTATGCGATCGAGGTGGAGGGCAAGCAGCGCCTGGAGGACATCGAGAACTATGATGAGGTGTGCTGCTTGATGTGCATGGTGATCTTCCACATTTGTAGCCACTGTTGTCGTGGGGCACAGCAACGTTAGACCACTCGCTGTGCTAGTGCTGGAGGCCAGTCTAGACCTGCATTGTGTCGCTGCCCTGGTGCGGCTGCGAGAATACACCTTGCCATTGATGATGTGAAAGGTAGCCGAAGAGCTACTTAGCACCCTTTTCTGCAATGCACTGGACAGCGCCCAGGGATTCTGCGTTTGCGCAGGTGCGGGCAGAGATTGCAGCAGCGCTGGAGGGCCTGCGCGACACGCCCAACCGCGAGGAGTGCCCGCTGATCTACCACCTGGATGTGGCCGCCATGTACCCCAACATCATCCTGACCAACAGGCGCGCGGTCCGCACATGTGGTTTTATGGACACCTCCTGCGGGCCCTGCGTTACGTGTAGGCGCCACGTTCTACAACAGGTCAGAGTAGCAGAGCCTTGTCTTATCCGTAGTCGTCACGTTATGCCACAGGTCAGAGCGGCGGAAAGCTCTAATGACAGAGGAGTCTGCAGAGGTCCGTGGTGACAGCCTTGTTGACAGTGGATGTGCCTAACTTTGAGTTGCATATCGCCAAGCATCACTGTCAGTCCACATGAGCAGGCTTCTTGACTGACACAAAACAGATGCAAGCAGAGAGGCCTGCAGCGCAGGCTGCAGCCGTCCGCGATTGTGACGGATGAAGACTGCGCCGCCTGCGACTTCAACCGCCCGGGCAAGACCTGCCTGCGTCCCATGGAGTGGGTGCGCCTCCCCTGTCTGTGTTCTTGAAGCTTCGGGTGCATGTGGGCCTGCTTGAGATTTGACATAGCAACTGACAACAAGTGCATAAATGCAATCTGCGCTTTGCCTCCACACTGTTTACTACTTATTGATGCTCTGTCTCAACTGACGTGGCAACGCTGATTTGTGGAGAGTATTAGGCGTGCACGCATGCAGGTGTGGCGTGGGGAGACATTCGCCGCGACGACAGCCGAGTACTTCTCAATCAAGACGCAGCTGGCGTCGGAGACCTTTGCGGCCGAGGCGCCGGGGGGCCCGCCGCGCTTCTACTCGCAGCTGCCGCAGGAGGAGCGCGCCAAGCTGCTGCGGGACAGGCTGAAGAAGTACTGCCAGCGGGTGCGTACCGGCCAATGCCCAGAGTTGTGGGAAGCTCGAGAAGGCCAACATGTTGGCGTCTTGGCATGTTTGATTAAGCATACTGAGACAGGCACTGCATCAGCCCAAGTACGGCACCAATGCACACGCGGCACATGAAAGCCAACATGAACAGCGTTAGTCCTTTACAGACCTACCCATGCGCAGCATGCATAAGGGTGCTCAGAGGCACCCTGCTGTTTAGCATGCACGCCTGTATCAGCGTGCCTGCATGGTGTGTACCACTGCTGCTGGCCGGCGGCAAGCTGCACACTGGCCATGCAGGCATCCACGAGCTTGCTGGATGTCGTGCATGCCCTCGTTTGTTCCAGTAGTCCATATACACGGCCAAGCTGCGCATGGGCCGGTGCAGGTGTACAAGCGCGTGCTGGACAAGCCGGTGGTCGAGAAGCGCGAGGCCGGCGTGTGCATGCGCGAGAACGACTTCTACGTCGGCACCGTGCGCGCCTTCCGCGACCGCCGCTACGAGTACAAGGGCCTCAACAAGAAGTGGAAAGGCAAACTGGACGCCGCCAAGGCGCGCCCCTCGCTCCCGCAAAGGCTGCTCCCGCGCCCGCACCTGCTCAGCATGTCAGTAAAGGCCGAGCTGGATGCCGCCAAGGCGCGCCCCTGCTCCCGCGCCCGCACCTGGTCAGCGTGTCAGTAAAGGCCAAGCTGGATGCCAGTATGGCGCACCCTGCTCCCACGGCCGCACCTGCTCAGCGTGCCAGTCAACTCCATGTTCAGGTCCATGGTCACTCCTTGTGGTAGACATGTGTGATTGACACGTGTGACGCTTGGCATGGCGTGCACCGAGTCTGGCGGCTTGTGATACTGCCTGCCACAGCCAGGGGGCAAGATTGCAAGCATCACCGTCAGGCATACGCGCAGGCGTCCCAATGTCGGGCTTGTGATTTTATGTTACTACAGCCAGGCGGCAACATCGCAGGCATTACGGGTCAGGCACACACGCGGGCACCGCGGCGCTGCGGGCAGGGCCATCTGCGACCGCGCGCGCGGCGCGCAGGCCGCGGGCAACCCGCTGGAGGTGCAGGCGGCGGCCGACATGGTGGTGCTGTACGACAGCCTGCAGCTCGCGCACAAGTGCATCCTGAACTCCTTCTACGGCTACGTCATGCGCCGCGGCGCGCGCTGGTACTCCATGGAGATGGCCGGCGTGGTGACCTACACCGGCGCGCAGATCATCCAGGCGCGCCGCGGCAGCCCGGCCCGCACGGGCCGCCCTGGCCGGGGCGCCCTTGGCCTGGCTCCCATGAATGTCCAATTGTTTTTCCTGATGGATACAACTACACGGTGTGCATCACGCGCGAGCTTATTTGGCCTACCCTGCCAGGTACAAGCCTGCGCCAGCAGAGTGTAGTGGCCTGTAGCGGCCATGTCAGTGGCTTGCAAACTCTTTGTGGAGTTTGTTCGACCTTTTATCACAGCATACATCGGCAGAATGGCTGCATGTGCCTGAGCCTTGGCCCAGCTTGTTGCGGAGTGAGTGGGTGGGGGCCGCACGCGCAGCGGGCCAACGCGCTCATTGACCAGCTGGGCATGCCGCTGGAGCTGGACACGGACGGCATCTGGTGCGCGCTGCCGGGGTCCTTCCCGGAGAACTTCAAGGTGCGAGATTCAGCGCACCTGACGCTCTGTCTTTCTTTCATCAATTGTTCAACCAACACAAATAGCCCACAAAATGAGCTGCATGTTTGCAGCCCATGCTCATTGTACCCAGTGTAACCAATAGTCAATGAAGGTGAGTGTCTGGGCGCCAGTGATGGGGGGCCAGGGACCCGGGCGGCTCGGCATGCTCAGGCTGCATGCGCGCGCGCGCGCACAGCTGGCCAGCCGCGCGGGCAAGGACCTGCGCATCAGCTACCCGTGCGTCATGCTCAACGTCATGGTCGCGCAGCACTGCACCAACGAGCAGTACGCCGACCTGGTGGACGCCGCCTCGCACACATACGCCACGTCCAGCCAGATGTCGATCGAGTTCGAGGTCGACGGGCCATACCGCGTGCGCGCCGCCGCATGCCCGCGCTCGCCCGCTGCCTGTACAGCCTGTGGGCGGCAGAGCGCGCACGCACCGTGCACACAGGGGAGGTGGCAGTGACCTCTCCAGTCAGCGGCAGGACCTCGCCCGTGCGTGCCAGGTGGCGCTGCGGCACTGCATGCGCATCCCCGGCTCCAGCCGCATCATACGAGCTGTGCTGAGTCAATGCTTGAGAGCTGCAACCAGCGGTCCCACCACATCACCTGCCCCATGGCAATATGCTTACTAAGTGAAGCTACCCTCCTGTCAGTGAGCGGCATGGCCATGGGCTGGCGGCAGGCCATGATCCTGCCGGCGAGCAAGGAGGAGGGCAAGCTGATCAAGAAGCGCTACGCGGTGTTCAACCCGGACGGCTCGCTGGCCGAGCTCAAGGGCTTCGAGCTCAAGCGGCGCGGCGAGCTCAAGCTGATCAAGGTGTTCCAGTCCGAGGCGCGCCCCGCCGCGCGGCGCCTCCGCCTGCCTGGGCGTTGGCACCCAAGAGGCCAGCGTTCATTGCTAGCCTGTTCTCAAAGCGTGAGCGTGCTTGCTTGTTGCGCCTTCCTTATACATTCGTATGCCACAGCAAGTGCGCAGCTAGTACCAGCCAGCCCTGTACTGCTCAGCCCGCGCTGCACTGCTGTGACAGTGCGCGACGCTGGGGGGCTGGCGGCATGCACCTCTGCGGCGGGCGCACGGCCGGGGGCGGGCGCGCAGGTGTTTGAGCAGTTCCTGGCGGGCGACACGCTGGAGGAGTGCTACGCGGCCGTGGCCGCCGTGGCCGACCGCTGGCTGGACCTGCTGGACACGCAGGCGCGCGCGCGCGCGCGGCCCTCGGCAGCAGGGTCTAGGATCTAGGGCATCCAGCAGTGCGTCTTGCGCGGCCCAGGGTGTCTGCAAGCGACAGCGTCCACGGCTTCATCGCTTCGTCAGAGCCAAGTGCGTGCACCGTTGGCGGCCTCAGGGCCCTGACCGACGCAGGGTCTTCAAATGCGCATGTGTGATGGTAGGCCTTCCTACTGGCTGCGCACAGCGTAAAGGTGCGCGCGGCAGGGCGTGGACGTCACCGATGGCGAGCTCATGGAGTACATCTCGGAGTCGTCCATGATGTCCAAGGCGCTGGCCGAGTACGAGGGTGCGCCCCGAGCATGACAGCAGCACTCGGTTTGCAGTCCGTGGCATGCGCATGTCCGCTTCAGGCATGCCGTGCGAACCATGATTGGGCTCCGGCAGTCAACGTCCGAGCGGGATGACCACTCCTCGAGTGCAACACGACCGGAGGCATGGGACAGGTGATCGCTGCGCGTGCGCGGCCAGGCCGCAAGAGCTGCGCAGTGACCTCGGCGCAGCGGCTGGGCCAGTTCAGTACATAGAGAGCATGGTCTCTCTGTATTTCCTATCTATAAATACTATATGACCACTGCGCGTGCGCGGCCAGGCCGCAAGAGCTGCGCGGTGACCACGGCGCAGCGGCTGGGCCAGTTCCTGGGCGACGAGCGCATCCAGGACAAGGGCCTCAACTGCAACTACGTCATCGCGCGCCGGCCCGAGGCGCGCCGGGTCGCGAGCGCTGCCTGCAAGTTTGCAATGTATGTTGAGGCGCTGAGCTGCTGGCGACGGAGCCTGTGCGGCCGACCAGGCGCGGCCCTGTGCAGCAGGGCTTGTGCATGGCGTTTGACAGTTGTCGCCATGTCTGCCATGCCCTCTCTGCATGGACAGCGCAACAGCTGCTTGGCACAACAGGCATGCACGAGGCACTGTTCGCATGCACAGCAGTGCTCGCAGCGCTGACTGGGTCGCCATCATGGCAGGGCGCGCCCACCAGCGCGCGGGCCATCCCGGTCGCCATCTTCAGCACCGAGCCGGCGATCGCGCGCTCCTTCCTGCGCAAGTGGACCGGCGAGCTGTCCGACTGTGCGCGGCCCTTGGGCATCCAAAGTCCAGGAGAACATGGGTGGTGCTTTGCTCGTGTCGCTCCAGCAGTGGGCAGTTGCCAAGGGCACGCTCAGCAGGCGATCGCCGCGGTCAGCGGGCCTGCACGCCTTGTGTCCATGTGATATTTCATGCTGCAAGCAGAGCAGGTCAGGGCTTCTGTCCGCTCCTTCACCTACCCAATGCTTGGCGCATGCGCGCTGGGGCCTGCGGGATGCCGGGTGCGGCGGAGCTGAGGCCACCCTGGCGCGCCCGGCCGTGCGCAGGCCGCGGCCCAGGCGAGGTGCCGGACGTGCGCGCGATCGTGGACTGGGGCTACTACAAGGAGCGCCTGGGCAGCGCGGTGCAGAAGATCATCACCATCCCGGCCGCCATGCAGCGCGTGGCCAACCCCGTGCCGCGCGTGCGGCACCCCGACTGGCTGCACAAGAAGGCGCGCGCCGGCGCCTCTCGTCCAGGGCGGGCGGAGCTCTGGGGATGCGCTCTGCCTGAAACTGCCGCTGACTGTGCAGGCCGGCGCATGCGGGCCTGCGAAGGAGACACCCGGCACAAATGCACGGCCCGACTGCGCACCAGCACTGAGACTCTGCTAGAAGCCTTAGTGTCAACGTGCAGCCGCATGCGTCACGCCAGCCTCCCCTGCAGCTCTGTGAGGCACCCGTGACAGGCGGGCGGCCCGGAGCCGCGCAGGTGCGCGAGAAGGAGGACCGCTTCCAGCAGCGCAAGATCGACAGCTTCTTCGCGGCGCGCCAGCCGGGCGAGGAGGCCGGCCTGGCGCCCATGGCCGGCCCGGATATCGATATGGAGGCGCGCCCCGTCCGCAAGGCGCCCTGACACCCCAGATGTGGGTGCTAACATTGCTGTCCAAGTTTGACAAGCATGCATTGTTTTCAAACACATGAATATCATCAGGGCTGGCGCGCTTGCAGTTCAAGCGGTGTCGGAGGCTGGCCGTTAGAGGCAATTGTCGTGCAGTGCTTGCCGCAAGAGCACAGGCACAGGCAGAATCATCCAGAGCATAGACAGCGCACTCAGGCGCCCCACGTCTCTAGGACCTGGCCGGCGGCGGTGGCGCGGCGGCGCTGGCGCGGCAGCTGGCGGCGGCTAGCGTGCGCGAGCGCGCGGCCAGCGGCGCCGCCGCGGGCGCCCGCGCACGGCGGCCGGGCGGCCGTGAGAACGCGGGCGACGCAGCCAACCTCCCGGCGGCCGGGGGCGGGCGGGGCGCCGCCGGCGATGACGACGTGGCAGAGGCCGGGCCGTGCCCTGACAGGCGCGCTGACATGCTCCCCAGTGTCATGGGCTGGCTTGGCAGAACAGAACATGCGTAGCTGCTGGGACCACACATCGCCAGGGCCACATCCCTTGCTGCTTCATCACATCATTGCAATAGGGTCTTGGAGACACGAGGCTCCACAGTGGCCGCTGCTTATGTGTGCTCTTCAGAGGACGTGTACAAATCAGTGCAGCAGCCCCGCAGGCACATGCTGCTTGACATTGTGTGCTCTGACACGACAGGTGTGTTAGTTCCATATCACATGACGACATAGGTCTCACTGCTTTCAGCACAAGAAGAGAAATGCGCAGCGAGGAAGCTTGCACGCACTGCATGCGCAGGGCCCAGGACCCATCCGGCTGGATAGTGTACCAGAAGCGGCGCTGGCGAGCGGCGGCCGCGGCGCGGAAAAAGCGGCGGCTGGAGGCCGCCAAGCAGGCTGCGCGCCCAGCCGCCGCACCGGCAGCTGCCAATATTGGTGCGGCACCAAAATATACACATGCTCAAGTGTCACAAGCCTGCATAGAGCAGCTAGGGCTGCTCATGCGGGGCCCCCTCTGCCAGGGACGTCCGGCAGCTGTCGTGATCACAGGGAGCTTCACCATCACTGGCAATCGCATGAGCGAACTCGAGGTCGCCTATTAGCCGACGACTGCGATGCAGCTTGACTCAGCATGCAGCAAAGCAGCACCATGAGCAGCGCCAGCATTTGGCGCCTGCGGCCAGGCCTGCATGCCGTGGACAGCGGGCGGTCAGCAGTCAGCGCCATCTCGAGGCCCAACCCTGATGCTAATACCCAAGTGCATGCACGCGAGCTCAGCGGACGCAGGCGCACGCCTGCCCCCTGCTCGGCTGGGTGACCGCGCTTGGTCGTGCCCCGCGCAGGGGAGGGCGTGGGCGCATTCTTCCGGGCGCAGGCGGCGCACGCGGCGCACGCGCACTGGCAAATCGTGCAGCTCGCGCCGACGCACGCGCCAGGCGAGCGCGCCCTGGTTCCAGCGGGCAGCCCGTGTTGGTGGCTGTGGCACGGCGACTGCTGCAGGAGTGAGGACACGACTGGCATGCCTGCTTGCCATGTGCCACGGGCATGCATGATTTGGGGGCAGTCTGGCGCCCTGTCCCCGCTGACAGCGCCTGCCCCCGCGCAGGCGTGTTCCGCGCGTGGGCGCTGGTGGGCGCGGCCATGTACGCGGTGCCGCTGCGCGTTCCGCGCGTGTTCTACGTCAACTCGCGCCTGCCGCCCGACCGGCCCGGCGCGCCGGCCGGGCCGCCGCTGCACGGCGCGCGCGTGCGCCGCATCCTGCCCGCCGCGCGCGAGCCGGAGAACCTGTACCAGGCGCGCTCCTGGGTCACCCGGGTAGGGTATAGGGCTAGCAGCCTGCACGTGAGGAGGTTGTTGGTGCCCTGTCGACAGCGAGAGGGGTGAAGTGCGTGGCTTTGAGGTGAGGAGAGTGACGTAGCGGTGGCCGCTGGGGCTGGGCCGCCGCTGAGCGGCGCGGGCGTGCGGGGCGCACTGCCGCTCAGGGCTCAAGCCCCAAGCGCCTGCACCAGACGCGCACAGCTGCTTGTCAGGGGGCTCCGCAGGCTGTTCGCAGCAGGCCATCACTCTACATGTCATGCACGCATGCAGCCCCATCGTCCAGTCACAGATCTGGCGCTGTACAAGCATGGCTCAGCTGAACTGCTTGCACGATAGCCCCGAGCCTGAAGGCCGTCACTGCAAGCAACACGCGGGCGGTACCTGGAGCCGCGACGGAGTGCGCGCCATGCTGAGACCCTATGCACAGAGAGCTGACTGAGGGTCTCTGCGGACAGGTGACCATGGAGGATGCGCAGTACCAGCGGAGCGCGCCCGAGATCGCGCTCGCGCTGGCCGCGCCGCACGTGCGCGACGTCTTCGAGGTGCGCGCGCCCCCCCGCTCAACCGCCCCGCCTAGGGAGCCTGAGGGCAGACCTGGCGTGCTGCATGCCTGGATGTGCCAGAAGCCCCGCGGGATTTTCTGGCAGTGGGCACTCCGCGCCTCTATGCGCCCACTCTGTGCTGAGCAAAGCGGACACTACAGCTCATGCAGTGATCGAGTGCAGCTGCCGCTATGACGTCTGCCGGCGTGGCGTGATTCACACCCGTGGAAGGACGCTCCGCCGTGCTGGCACGCGGCTGCTGCGCACTCTCTAAATGTCAGACGCGTTCGTGGCGGGCAGGAGCGGCTGCCGCTGGCGCTGGACGCCGCCCTGGCGCTGGGCTGCTGCGTGGCGGTGGGCGCGGATGCGCGCGCGCGGCCGCTCGCCGAGGGCTTTGACAGGGCGGAGCTGGAGGTGCGCGCGCTTCACACCGCGCTCGTAGGAGAGTCCTGGGATGTATTGCTTTTTGTGCTGAGCACCTTTGCGCCGAGAAGCCCGCTCATGCCACCTGGCAAGATGGCTATGCTGGATGCGGTGAGCGCAGTCACGCCGGGCCCGCTTCGCCAAGCCTGAGGGAGTGGTTGCAGCGGGTGCGTCCGCCCGGGATGTCTGCATGCGCAATGCCCACAATTGCATCTATACCCTGTCTCGGCACAGCACGCCCACGCGAGCGCGCCGCCCAGATGCGCACCACGACCGAGTGCGCCTATCTCGGCGGCGGCGGCCCGGACGGCCTGGGCGCGCTGCGCTTCGCCGGCCTGTATGCGTCCTGGGACGCCGCGCGCGGCCGCGCCATGTTTGCGCTGCACCTGCCCGTCGATGCGCGGCGCGCCCCGGGCGCTGGGCCTGCAGCGCCTGGCACATCTGCTCCCAGCAGCTGTCATGTATGACATGGACCCCACGTCTGCCGCATGCCCATGTGAGCTTGCTCCTGATTGGCAAGCACACAGGGGCAGCAGCAGCTTCAGCATCTGCACACCTGCAATGCACACTCACTGGAACACACACTGACCGTGAGGGTTGCAGTACTTGTCCGAGTAGAGCTCTCTGCTGTGGCTCATGTGCATGCACACTATGTGCGCGCTGAGCCAGGCTGATTCGCAGGTCGCTGCCGAATTGCCTGGACATGCAGCCGTGCATGCACACGCCCCCTCCTCTCCTCGCAGAGTCGGCCTCCGACTCGTGAGCAGTTTGGGCCTCTCCCTGCACCAACATATGCCGCGCCGCAGGGTGAACCTGCTGGTGGTCACCGCTGGCGGCGCGCGAGACGCGTCGGCCGGCGCCGCCGAGCGCTACTGGCGCGACGCGCACGCGCCGGGCGGCGCGGCCGCGCCCGCCGGTGACGCCGCCGCCGAGCCGCCGCCGGCCGCATTTGAGGTCGCATACGTGCCGAGCATGGAGGACGCGCACCGCGCGCTGCAGGCCGCGCTGTCTGCCCTCAGGCGCGCCCTTGCCCGAGCCAGGAGAGGCAGCTCACGTGCCGGCGCGTCAGGCGCCCGTAGTGAGAGGCGCGAGGGTGCCCGGGTCTGCGGCTGACGCGCTGGGCGTTGGGCGGGCGTGCGCCGGGCGGCCGCCGCGCCGCCCGCCCCCTGGGACAACACTCTGTGCAAGGCTTTGTTAAGTGCTCAAGGGGCGGCTCCGATGGCCTTGCGTACTGTAGCGTGTTGGAAGCGCGCTGCGCGCTGTGGGCCACGCTCCGCGCCCGAGTCTCCTCATCTTGCAGTCAGCGCACGCACGGTGTCCGGGTGGCACGCAACGCCGCATGCCATCACAGGCGTCTGAAGTCCCTGGCGGTCCGCGGCAGGCAGCGCCACCGCGGCCCGCTGGCGGTCGTGGCGGAGGCGCCGGGCGGCGCAGCGCGCCTGGCGCGCGCGGTGCCCGCGCTGGACGGCTTCCCGGTCGTGGAGGTGCCGGCGCACTCGGCCGATGCCGCGTACCCGCACCTGGGCTGGCAGCCGCGCGCGGCGCGCGTGGCCGTGCAGCGCGTCGCCGCGCACGGGCCCTGGCTGCGGGCGCGCCCCCTCGCGCGGCCAACAGCTGTGCCTCGACTCCTGTGCGCCGGCGCCAGGCGCATGCCGCCCAGGGCCCTGGCTGCGGTTGCGCCTCCTGTGGAGTGCGCTGGCAGTGGTTCATGGCTTCCGACGCACCGGCGCGGCGGTGCGCGCCGTCTGCTGCGGGCGCCCCATCCAGACGTGCTCTCTTCCTTTCATGTATGGGAAAAGCGCTCAAGCCGGCTAACGAGGGCGGGCAGCCGCACGCAGCGCGCATGCGGACCCACGCGTCGCCAAAGGCCCGGCTGCGCGCCCGCGCCCCTGCGGCGTGCCCACCGCCAGCCTGCAACGTCCCCGACCCCGGCCCCCCGCGCCCGCGCAGGAGCGCGCGGAGGTGGCGCGCTACTGCCACCTGCCGGTCGGGCGCCTGGGCGCGGACTGGGTGCTGGATGCGGCGGACGCGCTGCTGGGGCGCAGCCTGCGCGACGCGGGGCACCTGCTGTGGGCGGCCGACCCGGCGCTGCCGGACGTGGCCGGGCGCGGCGCGGCCGCCGCCGCCGAGGCCGCGCTCGCCGACGAGCCGCCCAGCATGGAGGTCGGCCTCATGCCTCAGCGAACTAGGTTAAGGTAGAACGGCTGGGGTTGTACCCTACCCGTGACTACGGTGCAAGCTGGGGCGTGATGCAGGTAACAAGCAGGTGAGGTGTCCAGCGGGGGGGTCGGCCTCGTGCCGGGTCGACAAGCCCTGATCAATTGGTCAGTGCAAGCCATGGTGGTGCTCCGCCAACGCCCATGCGCTGCCTGCCATGCACCCCGTGCTGCCTGCGCGCTGGCCAAAGCTAAGGTCCTGTGCTCTGCTCAGGCCCCGCTGCAGCATTGTGAGCAATCACACTGCAGCGCGGCCGCGCAGGTGGCCTTCCCGGGCGCGTACCGCTGCGTGTGCGTGCGCATCAAGCTCAGCCACCTGGCTGTGGCGGCGATCGTGAAGGCGCGCACCCGGACGCCCGCCTCCCTCACATACGCCATGCATACAGACTGCTGCACCTCAAGCCCGACATCTTGAGCGCTTTGTACGGCCCGGTGTCCCACGGGGCGCAGCGTGACTCGTGCACAGGAAGTTGCTGCCTCAGGGAACATAGCCCTGCGCAAGCACGTGCTGCAAATTGACACCACAGCGACACGGCCCACCCCGACAGCGCACACACACGCAATGCCCGACAGACGCTGGACATCGATGCGCGCCGCCTTGGCGTGCCGGGCATGCCCTGCCAGGGCCCTGCATGCCATGCCTGCCGCGCACCGAGGCGCCAGGGCTGAGTGGCGCCCTGCTTCCATTATGCCCTAACCAGGCGGACCTGATCATTACACCCTGAACAGACCTGATTGTCACACCCTGATAGTCAGACCCTGGTCCAGGCGGACCTGATCGGCGAGCTGGAGGGCGCGGGCGGCGCGCCGGACGCGGGCGAGTGCGGCCCGGCGTTCAAGGTGCTGCGCGCGCTGGCGCTGCGCCTGCTCGCCGACGCGACCGAGCGCTGCAGCGCGTGCGGCCCCGGCGCCCCCGCAGCCCATTTGTGGCTTACACGTGGTACAGCTTGCCTGACATAATAATGCAACAAGAAAAAGATATATATTTTTGCCGGGTCCCTGCCGTCCGAGCGGCACCTGCTCGCCAGCGCGAGCGAGCGCTGCAGCATGCACGGCTCTGGCCGCAGTGTTGATGCGCGGACACTTATTTCAGCAGCTGCCAACGCGAGCCCACAGCGGTGCGCGCTGTACCATGCAGAGCACCCTGGTGCCAACATGCACCAGCTCGCCCATGCAGCCTGGCCCTGCAGCAGGCGCACGCGTCCCTGCCTGTACCCTGAGCGGCGAGCCCGCGAAGGTTGAGCCGCTGCACAAGCCCTGTCCGTCGAGGGCTGCCAAGCTGGGTCCTTTCCCTGCAAGCCTGCCGTGCGGACAGGACGCTCCGCTGGCGCACCCGCTGCGCTTTGGCGAAGACAGTACAGGCCCTGGCTATGCATCCCGCTCGGGCCCTGCATGCCAGCCCTGCGTGTGGCCCCGCGCAGGCACGCAGACGCGCTGCTGCGCAACATGTGGCGCTGGCTGTGCAGCCCGGGCGCCGCGCTGTCGTCGGCGCCGCTGCAGTGCCATGTGGCGGCGCTCATGCGCAAGCTGCTCGCGCACCTGGTGGGCGACCTGCGCCGCCTCGGCGCGCAGGCGCGGTCCTCCCCGCCC